>CZKB01000005.1_pt1 | contig 447061 bp, 425 predicted proteins | sample 1657981 | NCBI WGS metagenome assembly CZKB01 (sample SAMEA3501707, study PRJEB10267) | metagenome | biome: nitrite oxidizing laboratory bioreactor; material: liquid mineral medium | place: Austria | collected 2011-12-21 | reverse complement strand
TGCCGCGGGCGCACTCGACCGGCGTCGGGTCATCTCTCGCCCCGCAGCAGCGGCCGGGCGAGCTTGCGGCCGTGGTGGATCTGGGCCTTGACGGTGCCCAGGGGGGCACCGACAAGCGCCGCGATCTCGTCGTAGGGGAGGCCGTAGACGTCGCGCAGCAGCAGCGGCTCGACGAATTGCGGGTGGTCGCGCTCGATGGTCTCCATCGCGTCGAGGAGGTCGAGCCGGGTGCCGGCGATGACGCTGGTGGTGCGCGGGTCGGGGCGGTCGTGCGCGCCGTCCTCGAAGTCGGTGGGGGTGGCCAGGTTGCGCAGCCGGCGATAGGTCGTACGGGCGCTGTTGACGGCCACGATGTGCAGCCAGGTCGTGAACCGGCCACGGCCGCCCCAGCTGCCGATCTTGGTGGCGACGTTGAGCATCGCCTCCTGGCAGGCGTCCTCGGCGTCGCCGGAGTAGGGGAGCACCCCGCGGCAGATGTTCAGCACCCGCGGTCGCACCTCCGCCAGCAGCTGCTCCAGCGCGTCACGGTCGCCGTCACGGGCCTGCTCGGCCAGTGCGTCGATGTCGTCGGGTGCCAGTGCGGCCCCGTGCTCCCCCGAATAGCTCACGCCTGCACGATAATGCCCGGGTGTCCGCTCCCTCTCGTCTCGGTCGGTATCCGGTGCGCCGTCGCATCGGGTCCGGGGCCTTCGCGACCGTCTGGCTCGCCTACGACGAGCACCTCGACTCGCCCGTCGCCATCAAGGTCCTCGCCGACAACTGGACCGGTGACCTGCACATCCGCCAGCGCTTCCTGGAGGAGGGCCGCTTCCTGCGCAAGGTCGAGTCGCCGCACGTGGTGACCGTCTACGACGCCGGCGAGCTGGCCGACGACCGCCCCTACCTCGTCATGGCGTACGCCGACCAGGGCACCCTCGCCGACCGGCTCGAGCTGTCCGCCCTGGAGCCCGCGCAGGCGCTCACCGTCATCTCGCAGGTGGGGCAGGGGCTGACCGCGCTGCACGACCGCGGGGTGCTGCACCGCGACATCAAGCCCGCCAACGTGCTGTTCCGCACGGTCGAGAACGGGCGCGGCTCGCAGGTCGTCGCCATGGTCGGCGACCTGGGGCTCGGCAAGGCCATGGACATGTCGTCGCGGCTGACGATGGTCGGCGGCACGCCGACCTACGTCGCGCCGGAGCAGGCGCTCGGCGAGGGCCTCGACCCGCGCGCCGACCAGTTCTCCCTGGCCGCGCTCAGCTACTACCTCCTGGCGGGTCGTCAGCCCTACGACCACAAGAGCCTCTCGGCGGCCGAGGACCCCGCGCCCCCGCCGCCGATGGAGATCGGCAACGCAGACGCGGAAGCCGTGGTGCTCAAGGCACTGTCGAAGGACCGCGGCGACCGCTACGAAGACGTCGCGTCCTTCGTCGCGGCCCTCGTGGACGCCATGGGTGGCGACATCGACGAGGCGCCGCAGGCGTGGATGCCGGTGGACCCCGAGCTGACCCAGGCGGGGGCGCGACCGGTGAGCACGGGCGTCATCGGCAGCCTGCCGTCGGTGCCCGATGCCGTACGCCGCCGCACGTGGCCGTGGATGGTCGCCGCGGCGCTGGCGCTGGCGCTCGGCGGCGGACTCGGCTGGACGCTCGAGCGGGCGGCCACCACCGACCGCACCATCGACGACGCCACGGGCACCATCTCGGTGACGGTGCCCGAGGCCTGGACCGCCCAGGTGGACCCCGAGCCGTGGACGCCGGCGGAGGGCCAGCAGGAGCAGCCCTCGATCGCGTCCGGGTCGCGCGCGGACTGGAACACCGACGCCGATCCGGCTCCCGGTGTCTTCGTCGGGATCCTCGAGGGCGAGAAGCTGCCGACCCGCGTGCCCCAGCACCCGGCCTGCGAGACCGCGCGCAAGCCGGTCTTCGACGAGAGCGAGGGCGACCGGTCGATGACCGTGTTCTTCAACGGTTGCCCGGGCGCCGACTACACCGTCGAGCGCATCGTGCAGGTCAACGAGAACCAGCTGCTGTGGGTGCAGGTGCGCAGCGACGACCGCGGCACCGCCAACCGGGTGCTCGAGTCGGTCTCCTGCTTCTGCGCCTGAGGCCGGCTGGGCTCAGCCCAGCTCCATCCCCGCGGCGACGCGCTCGATGAGGTCGGCCATGCCGGCGTCGTCCACCTTGCGTCCCGTCACGGCGATCTCGACCTGCGCGTTGTCGGAGCCGGTGAGGTCGAGCCACGTCAGGTAGCCGTGACGCAGGTGGTTGGACGTCACGAAGGTGAAGTGGAGCAGCCCGTCGCCCTGGCTGATGATGTCGACGTTCTCCTCGTCCTCGTTGAGCTCGCCGATCCGGTTGTCCAGGGTCCACTGGATCGAGCGCCGGTTGCTGAGCACCTGCTCGACGCGCAGGACGTAGCCGAAGTCGGGTTGGTCCGGCGGTCGCCACTGCCACTCGTTGAGGGAGTTCACGTAGAAGTCCCAGCCCCGGGGGACCGGGAGCGACATCTTGAAGTCGCCCGTGCCCACACTGGTGCGCACCAGGTCGAGCGACGACGCGAGCGGCGCGGTCGCGGGGTCGGGCAGCAGCTCGGGGACCGGGTCGACGGGCAGGCTCGGCGACTGGGCCGCCACCGGCGCCGCGGCGCCACTGCCGGGAGGGTGCTCGCCGACGACCAGCGAGATGCCGAACCCGGCCACCGTGCCGAGCACGAGCAGCAGCGCCAGCGCGAGTGGTGCCCGTGTCCTCACCGCCATCGACCCCTCATCACTGGACCGGCCCGCCGGTCGCACCGCGCATGCCCTCGGCCACCCGGTCGATGAGGTCCTTGCTGCCGGGCACGTCCCGCTCGCGGCCGTGCACCACGATCTCGACGTCGGCCTGTCCGCTGGCGTCCAGGTCGAGCCAGCGCATGAAGCTGTGGCGGGCGTTGCCCTCGTTGCTGCGGTAGGTGTACTCCAGCGAGCTCGGGCCGCGGTCGACGATGACCACGTCCTCCTGCTCGGCGCGCAGGCGCTCGACCCGGATGTCGATGGCGTCCTCGATGGTGATGTCCTGGCTGTCGATCTGCTCGACGCGCATCACGTAGCTGTTGTTGGACGTGCCCGGCGCCTTCCACTTCGTCTCGTTGGAGGCGTTGGCGTTGGTGCGCCAGCCCCGCGGGACGGGGAAGAAGATCTCGAACTTCCCGCTGCCCATCGCACCGGTGGTCATCGGGATCCCCGGCAGGAGCCTCGGGTCGTCCGGGTCGGGCTGGTACGGGCGGGGCGCCTGGACGGGGAGGTCCGGCTCCTCGACGGGCACGGGAGCCGGCACGCCCGCGCCGATGCTGGTGTCGCGGGTCTGCGCGGCGGCGGCGTAGCCGCCCCCGGCGCCGACCGCCAGGAGCACGACCAGCACCGCAGGCCCCCGCCATTCCATGGGCACAACCTAACGGGCGGTCGGCCCGCCGCTCTCCTGCCCGCGGACGTCCGGCTCGTGGGGTCGCGGCGCGCGCTCGCACGACACCTCCTACGGTGGCCCCATGCTCCTGCGCAACGCCCGCCTCGTGGCGGTCACCGAGCACGTGCCCGGACCCGTCGACGTGCGCGTCGAGGACGGCCGCGTCGTCGAGGTCGGGCCGGGCCTGACCGCGCGGGGCGACGAGACGTCGTACGACGCCGGGGGCGGGTGGCTGATGCCCGGCCTGTGGGACCAGCACGTGCACCTCGGCCAGTGGACGCTCGCCTCCGCGCGCCTCGACCTGGGGCCGGCGCGCTCCAGCGCGGACGCGGTGGAGCGGGTGCGCGAGCGGCTCGAGCAGTGGCCGGACCTGCCGGTCATCGGCTGGGGCCACCGGCCGACCGCGTGGCCGGACAACCCCACGGTCTCCGACCTCGACGCGATCGCGACCGACCAGCCGATCGTGCTGATCGCGGGGGACGGGCACCACGGCTGGCTCAACACGACCGCCCTGCACATGCTCGCCCTGCCGATCCGCGACAGCGTGGTCACCGAGGCCGAGTGGTTCCAGGCCTACGGCCGGCTCGCCGGCGTCGTCGGCTCCGACGGCACCGGCCCGGAGGCCTACCGACGCTCGATGGAGGCCGCTGCGGCGCAGGGGGTGGTCGGCGTCGTCGACCTCGAGTTCAGCGGCGGGGTCGCGGACTGGGCCGCCCGCTGGGCCGGCGGCGCCGACCTGATCCGGGTCCGGCACGCCTGCTACGCCGACGGCCTCGACGACGTGCTCGCACGTGGCCTGCGCTCGGGCGATCCCCTCGACGGCGACCCGAGGCTGACGATGGGGCCGTTGAAGATCATCAGCGACGGCTCCCTCAACACCCGCACCGCCTGGTGCTGCGAGCCCTACGCCGAGAAGGCGGTGCCCGGCTTCGAGGAGGGCCAGCCCAACCAGACCCCGGCCGAGCTCCGCGACCTGCTCGCCCGCGCCGTGGCCGGAGGGCTCGAGGTGGCCGTGCACGCCATCGGCGACCGAGCGGTCACCGAGGCGCTGGCCGCGTTCGCGGACACCGGCGCCCGCGGCGGGATCGAGCACGTGCAGCTCACCACCCGCGACGACGTACGCCGGATGGCCGCGCTCGGCGTGCGGGCGAGCGTGCAGCCGGCCCACCTCATCGACGACCGCGACGTCACCGAGCGGCTCTGGCCCGGGCGGGCCGAGCGGTGCTTCCCGCTGCGCTGGATGCTCGACGACGGGGTCGACGTGGTCCTGGGCTCCGACGCCCCGGTCTCACCGCTCGACCCCTGGCTCGCCATCGCCGCCGCGGTCCACCGCTCCGGCGACGACCGCGAGCCCTGGCACCCCGAGCAGTCGATCACCGCCCGCGAGGCGCTGGCGGCGTCGACCGACGGCTGGGGCACCGTCGCGGTCGGGCACCCCGCCGACCTGGTCCTCCTGGACGCCGACCCGCTCTCCGGCGACTCCGACCGTGCACACGGCCTCGCGTTGCGCGACTTCGCCGACCACGTCGTGGCCACCTGGGTCTCCGGCGTCGAGGTGCACCGGAGGGAGTCGACCAGCATGTGACCCGGGGCTTCGTGGCCATTCCGACCGATGTGAGTAAGGTAAGCCTTACCTAACCACTTCGTCTCGGGAGCTACGCACGTGGGCGCACCCTGGCAACACCTCTTCCACCCGGCCAACGCCGGCGGCTACCGACAGGCCGTCGGGGCCGCCGCCGACCACCTCGTCGGCCACCTCGCCGGGACGGCGGGGCGTCCACTGACGGGCATCACGCCCCGCGAGGCCGCCGAGCGGGTCGCCGCCGTCGACCTCGATCGACCGGTCGGGGACGGCGCCGACGCCCTCGCCGAGCTGTCGCGGCTCTGGCTCGACGACGCGATCTGGTTCCACGAGCCCACCGCTGCGGCGCACCTCAACTGCCCGGTCGTCATCCCGGCGCTGATGGCCGAGGTCCTCATCAGCGGCGTGAACTCCAGCCTCGACACCTTCGACCAGAGCGCGGGCGCGACGTTCATCGAGCGCCACCTCGTCGACTGGACCACCGCCCGCATCGGGTACGACGACGCGGCGGACGGCATCTTCACCACCGGAGGCACCCAGTCCAACCTGCAGGCCCTGCTGCTGGCCCGCGGGCAGCAGGCGGCGCCGGCCGAGCGGCTGCGCATCTTCGCGAGCGCCGACGGGCACTTCTCGGTGCAGAAGGCCGCGCGGATGCTCGGCCTCGGCGATGCGGGCGTGGTCCCGGTGCCGGTCGACGTCTCGCGGCGAATGGACCCGACCGCCCTGGCCGCCGCGCTCGCCGACTGCGCCGCGACGGGCGACGTGCCGATGGCGGTCGTGGCCACCGCGGGAACGACCGACTTCGGTGCGATCGACCCGCTCCCGGAGGTCGCGGGCCTCGCTCGCGCCCACGGCGCGTGGTTCCACGTCGACGCGGCCTACGGCGGCGGTCTCCTGGTGTCGCGGCGGCGGCGCGACCGGCTCGACGGCATCGAGCTCTCCGACTCGGTGGCCGTGGACTACCACAAGACGTGGTTCCAGCCGGTGTCCTGCAGCGCGCTGCTCGTCCGCGACGGTGCCACGCTCGGTCATGTCACGTGGCACGCCGACTACCTCAACCCCAAGGACTCCGCGCATCCCAACCAGGTCGACAAGAGCCTGCAGACCACGCGTCGCTTCGAGGCGCTCAAGCTCTGGATGACCCTGCGGGTGATGGGCGCCGACGCGATCGGCGACCACCTCGACACGGTGATCGACCTGACCGACGCCGTCGCCGCCGAGCTGACCACGATGCCAGACATCGACGTCGCCGCGGCGCCGCAGCTCAGCACGATCGTCTTCCGCCACTGCCCGCCCGGCCTCGACGAGGCGGCCCTGGCGGAGCTCAACGCCGCGATCCGCGCCGAGCTCTTCGACGAGGGCCGCGCGCTCGTCGCCGCCACCCGCGTCGACGGGCGGAGCTTCCTGAAGCTCACGCTGCTCAACCCGATCGCGACGGTCGAGGACGTCCTCGGCGTCGTCGAGATGGTGCGGGACGCGGGATGGCGGCTCGCCGGGGAGCGCGCGGCCCCGCGCCCGCCCCACGAGGCGCTGGCGGTGGCGCGATGACGACGACCCACGACCTCGTCGGCATCGGGCTCGGTCCCTTCAACCTCGGGCTGGCCTGCCTCGCCGACCCGATCCAGGACCTGGACGCCGTGTTCCTCGAAGCGGCCGACGGCTTCTCGTGGCACCCCGGGATGATGCTGCCCGAGGCCACCCTTCAGGTGCCGTTCCTGGCCGACCTGGTGACGCTGGCCGACCCGACCTCGCGCTTCTCCTACCTGGCGTTCCTCAAGGACATCGGCAGGCTCTACCCGTTCTACATCCGGGAGAGCTTCTACCCCCTCCGCCGGGAGTACGACGACTACTGCCGGTGGGCGGCCGAGCGCCTCGACTCCGTGCGCTGGGGCGAGCGCGTGGTGGCGGTCGAGCACGACGGGGAGGCCTACGTCGTCCGGTCCGCGACCGGTCGGAGCTGGCGCGCGCGGCACCTCGCGCTCGGCACCGGGACCGCTCCGCGACTGCCGTTCGACGTGGACGGTCCCGCGCTGCACTCCGCCGACTACCTCGACCGCAAGGACGCGCTGCTGGCCAGCGGATCGGTCACCGTGGTGGGCAGCGGGCAGAGCGCCGCCGAGGTCTACGCCGACCTGCTCGCCGAGCAGGAGCACCACGGCTTCGAGCTCACCTGGCTCACGCGCTCGCCACGGTTCTTCCCGATGGAGTACACCAAGCTCACCCTCGAGATGACCTCGCCGGAGTGGTCGTCGTACTTCCAGTCCCTGCCGGCGCCCCGCCGCGCCGAGGTGCAGGCCGGGCAGGCCGCGCTGTCCAAGGGCATCAGTTCCGACACGATCAACGCGATCTTCGACGAGCTCTACCGCCGCGCGGCGACCGGCGGCGTCGACACCACGCTGCTCACCGCGACCGAGGTCACCGCGGCCCACTGGGACGGGGGCCGCTACACGCTCGACCTGCGCCACACCGAGCAGGGGAGCACGGGTCGGCTGACGACCGAGTCGCTCGTGCTTGCCACGGGCTATGCCTCGCGCGTGCCGGACTTCCTCCACCCGGTGCGCGACCGGATCCGCTGGGACGACCGCGGTCGCTTCCTCGCCGGTCCCACCTTCGCCGTCGACCACCGCGACGCCGAGGTGTTCGTGCAGAACGCCGAGGAGCACACGCACGGCTTCGTCGCCCCCGACCTCGGGATGGGGGCGATGCGCAGCTCGGTGATCCTCGCCCAGGTCCTCGGCCGCGAGCCCTACCCGGTGGAGAAGCGCATCGCCTTCCAGGAGTGGGGCATCCCCGACCGCTTCCGCCCCCCGGTGGTCGAGGAAGGCGCGCAGCGTTCCCCGTTGGTCGAGGAAGGCGCGCAGCGCCTGTCACGAGACCAGGTGGCCGCGGGATGAGGCTCACGCTCGAACCCCTCGACCCGACGCGCGACCTCGCCCTGCTGCACGCGTGGGTCACCCACCCGCGCTCGGTCTTCTGGGGCATGCAGGACGCGAGCCGGGAGCAGGTGCACGACGAGTACGCCCGGATCACGGAGGACCCGCACCACGACGCCCTGCTCGGCCGCGCCGACGGCGAGCCGGCCTTCCTGATGGAGCGCTACGACCCGGCCCACTCGCCGCTCGCCGCGCTCCCCGAGCTGCGCAGCGGTGACGTGGGCATGCACGTCCTGGTCGCGCCGACCGACCGACCGGTGCACGGCTTCACCGCGGCGGTCCTGCGCCGGGTCATGGAGGAGTGCTTCGCCGACCCGGACGTGCGCCGCGTCGTCGTCGAGCCCGACGTCCGCAACGACCGCATCGCCGCCCTCAACGCGGCCGTCGGCTTCGTCGTCGCCCGGCCGGTCGAGCTGGCCGACAAGACCGCGGCGCTGAGCTTCTGCAGCCGCGCCGACTTCACCGCATCCGCCCTCGGAGGACAGCATGCATCCTGACCTGACCGCCCACCTGACTCCGGCGACGATGGCGCGCGCCCACCGCCACCTCGTTGCCAAGGCCATGGCCGAGTTCAGCCACGAGCGGCTGCTCGCACCTGCGGCGGACGGCGACCGGTGGCGCCTGGACCTCGGCGCCTCCGCCTGGTCCTTCGCCGCACGCCGCCACCCGCTCGAGCACTGGGTGGTCGACCCGGTGTCGATCGTCCGCACCGTCGACGGGGCGCCCGCCGCGGTCGACGCCCAGGACTTCGTCATCGACTGCAACGACGTGCTCGGTGTCCCCGACCACCTGCTGCCGGTCTACCTCGAGGAGATCGCGGCGACCCTCGCCTCCGCGGCGTGGAAGCTCACCCACCACGCGCTGTCGTCGGCCGACCTCGTCCACGCCGGCTACCAGGAGATCGAGGCGGCGATGGACGAGGGCCACCCCGGCTTCGTCGCCAACAACGGGCGCATCGGCTTCGGGGTCGACGACCACGCCGCCTTCGCGCCGGAGGCCGGGGCGGACGTCCGCCTCTGGTGGGTCGCCGTACGTCGGGACGAGGCGCAGCTGTCGCTCTCGGCCGGCCGGACCGAGGAGCAGCACTATCGCCAGCAGCTCGGTGACGAGGTCCTGGTCGACTTCGAGAAGCGCCTGCGCGACCTGGGCCTGGACCCTGCCGACCACCTCTACCTCCCGGTCCATCCGTGGCAGTGGACCAACCGGCTGGCCGTCACGTTCGCCCCCGACATCGCGCGCCAGGCCATCGTGCTGCTCGGCGAGGTCGACGCCGCGCACCGTGCCCAGCAGTCGATCCGCACGTTCTTCCCGGTCGACCACCCGGAGCGGTCCTACGTGAAGGTGGCGCTCGCGGTCCAGAACATGGGCTTCCTGCGCGGGCTCTCCCCGGCCTACATGGCTGCCACGCCCGCCATCAACGACTGGGTGGCCGACCTCGTCGCCGGCGACGACGAGCTCACCTCGGCGGGGTTCACCGTGCTCAGGGAGCACGCCGCGATCGGCTGGACCGGGGATGCCTACCACCGGCTCCCGGTCACCTCGCCCTACCGCAAGATGGTCGCCGCGCTCTGGCGCGAGAGCCCGGTGCCGCGGCTCGCCGAGGGGGAGCGGCTGGCCACGATGGCGTCGCTGCTGCACCGCGACGCGGCCGGCGTGCCACTGGTCGGCGAGCTCATCGCGGCGTCCGGCGTCGACGCGACGACGTGGGTGTCGACCTACCTCCGTGCCTACCTCCGCCCGGTCGTGCACTGCCTGCTCGCCCACGACCTCGCCTTCATGCCGCACGGTGAGAACCTCGTCATGGTGCTGCGCGACCACGTGCCGGTGCGGATGGTTATGAAGGACATCGGTGAGGAGGTCGCGGTGCTCTCCGAGCGGTCGCTGCCCGAGGAGGTGGCCAGGATCCGAGCGGTCGTCACCCCCGACCTGGCCGCGCTCGCGATCCACACCGACGTCTTCGACGGCTTCCTGCGCCACCTCGGCGCGATCCTCGACGAGGCCGGCCTGCTGTCGGACGCCGAGTTCTGGGGCCTGGTCCACGACTGCATCGCCGGGCACGCCGCCGACCATCCGGAGCTGGCCCCGGCCGCGGCGACGTACGACCTGCTGCGCGAGGAGTTCGCGCACAGCTGCCTCAACCGCCTCCAGCTGCGCAACACCCTCCAGATGGTCGATCTCGCCGACCAGGCCGAGTCGCTGATCTTCGCCGGCACCCTGCGCAACCCGGCGGCCCGCCGGTGACCGTGCACCGGGACAGCCATGGCATCCCGCACGTCCGCGCGCAGACCGTCCGCGACCTCGCCTTCGCGCAGGGTCGGGTGACCGCCCACGACCGGGCCTGGCAGCTCGAGGTCGAGCGGTTGCGCGGCGAGGCCCGGGTCGGCGCGCTGGGCGGGTCCGCTGCCTGGGACGCCCTCGCCGCGGACCTGGACATCGAGGGGACCGCCCGCCGGGGGTTCTCCGCGCTCGATGCCGAGTCGCAGGAGTTCTTCGCCGCGTACGTCGAGGGGGTGCGCGCCGGCTTCGTCGACGGCGCGACCTCACCCGAGCTGGACGGGCGGGCGACCCCGGGCGAGTGGCAGGTCTGGACGCCGCTCGCCGTGTTCCTGGTCCAGCACGTGCTCTTCGCCGGCTTCCCGACGAAGCTGTGGGCCGCCTCGGTCGGGACGGACCTCGACCCGCGTCTCGCCGAGCTGTTGGGCGTCGGCGAGCCGCCCCACGGCAGCAACGCGTTCGCCGTCGGCGGAGGGCGTACGGCGTCGGGCGCTCCGCTCATCGGCGCCGACCCGCACCGCGTCTTCGAGGTGCCGGGGATCTACCAGCAGGTCGGCCTCGCCTGCGACGAGCTCGACGTCGTCGGGCTCGCCTTCCCCGGCGTCCCGGGCGTGCAGCACTTCGGGCACACCGGACACGTCGCGTGGGCCGTCACCAACGCGATGGCCGACTACCAGGACGTGGAGGTGGCGGACGGCCGGCTGGTGGTCCGGACCCCGACGGCCGAGCTCGGCGACACGGGCCTGTCGGCGGTGCTGCCGCTCCTGCGGGCGCGCACGGTCGCCGACGTCGACGCGGCCCTCGAGCACTGGGTGGAGCCGGTCAACAACGTGCTCGTGGCCGACACGACGGGACGGGTGCTGCACCGGGTGGCCGGTCGGGTGCCCGTCCGCGACGGCGCCGTCTGGACCGGGTGGGCCGACCTGCCGCGGATCGAGGTCGCAGGCGGCGACGTGGCGGTCACCGCCAACGACCGGACCGACGACCGGTGGGACGTGCTGTCCGCGCGCTTCGCCCCGTCGTGGCGGCGCGACCGGATCGCCGCCCTGCTGAGCGAGGGCGACGTCGACGTGGCGACCGCGACGGCGGTGCTCACCGACGCCCACGACGCCTCGGGTGCCGCGCTGCTCGCGCTTCTCCGCGGGCTGACCGACCTCCCCGAGGCGAGCCGCCTCCTGGTCGAGCAGCTCCGGGACTGGGACGGCTCGATGGCCGCCGGCTCCGCCGCCGCGGGGACGTACGCCGCCGTCCGTGAGGCCGTGGTCGCCGCCCTCGTCGCCCACCCGCTGCTGGCGCCGGCCCGCGCGGCCGCCCCTCCCGTGCACCCGGAGGTGCTCGTGCCGTGGTGGCACCTGCCCAGCCGGGTCGCGCGGGTCCTGCCCGAGCTGGTCGCCGACCCACCGCCAGGGCTCGACCTCACCGCGCTCGCCGTCGACGCGCTGGCGCAGGTCGCGGCGATGCCGCCGCGGACGTGGGGCGAGCGCCACCGGTTCGCGCCCTGCCACGCCTTCGCCGACCTCGGCCTCGACCCGTCGGCGTACCTCCCCACGGTGGCGGGTCATCCCCTCGACGGGGACACGGAGTGCGTGGCCTCGACCCGGTGGATCCCCGGAACGGAGGCCTGCACCACCGGCCCGGTCGCCCGCATCGTGTGGGACCTCGGTCACCGCTCCCGCAGCCGATGGGCGGTGCCGCTCGGTGCGAGCGGGCTCGTCGGGGACCCGCACCACGACGACCAGTTCCCGCTCTGGACGGACGGCACGTTGCTCCCCGTCAGCCTCGTCGCCCTACGGCCCGTCGAGCCGACCGCGGACGCCCCGATGCTGCACGACTGGTTCACCCAGCCACGTGCCCGGTTCTGGGGGATGTCCGAGCGGTCCGTGGAGGAGGTCGCCGAGATCTACGGCTGGATCGGCGAGCAGGACCACCTCACCGCCGACCTGGTCCTGCGCGGCGGTCGGGCCGTCGGGCTGGTGCAGACCTACGACCCCTTCGTCGACCCGATCGGCGAGCACTACGACCGCCGCCCCGGCGACGTCGGTGCCCACCTTTTCCTCGCCGACGACGCCGCCCGGGCCGGGACGACGTCGGAGCTGATGACCCACCTGGTCGCGCACGTCTTCGCCGACCCCGCGGTCCGGCGCATCGTGCTCGAGCCCGACGTGGACAACGAGAAGTCCCTCGCGCTCCTGCTGCGCCTCGGCGCCGAGCTGGGCCCGGTCGTCGAGATCCCGCCGCCGCTGCCCGACCTGCCCGTCAAGACGGCGCAGCTCGCCTTCCTTCTCCGCCGCTGACGCTCCGGTCCCTGGCCGATCAGGCGAGCGCGAGCGTCGCGTCCAGCACGAAGGCCGGGTCCTCCAGCCGGTCGCCGTAGACCTCGCGGAGCTGGCCGACGCGGTAGCGCACGGTCTGGGCGTGGACGAAGAGCTCCTCGGCGACCGCGTCGCGGCGACCGTGGTGGAGCAGCCAGCTGCGGAGCGTGTCGGTCAGCTTCTCCGCCGTCGAGGGGCGGAGGTCGGCCAGCGGCGCGAGCACGCGGGCCCGCAGGTCGGCACGCGCGTCGGCGTCGGCCGCCAGCACCAGCGCGGCGAGGTGGTCGTCGGAGTCGACGAGCCCCTCGACCCCGAGCGCGGCGCACCGCACGGCGCGGCGGTAGGACGCCGACGCCTCGAGCCACGCGGTGCTGGGCCCGACCACTGCGTCGGTGCCGCGCAGTGCCTGCAGCAACGTACGTCGTGCGGTGGCCGACGCGGTGCTGGGCACCAGCAGCGAGGCATGTCCCTCCGGCAGCCCGGCCAGGTCGTCGGTGGGCTGGAGCGTGCGGGGGTCGAGCGCGGTCAGCGCGTGCGAGACCTGCGACTCCGGCAGCAGGACCGCGGTCAGCGCACCCGGCGGCTCCCAGTCGGCCCGCTCGGCGGCCGCGTTGGCGGCGTCGGCCGGAGCGCCGGTGAGCAGGGCCCGCGCGAGGCGTTCGAGGTTGCGCTGGCGCACGCGCCCGCTGCTCTCCAGCTCGTCGGTGTGCCCGGCGACCGAGGCCGCGGAGAGCTCGTCGATGTAGGCGAAGACCAGCTCGGCGAAGCGCGCCAGCTGCTCGGCCCCGATGCCCGCCTCCACGGCTGCGTCGGCCATGTCGCGCCACGAGGTGCGGGCACCGACGCGGTAGGCGGCGAGCAGCGCCTCGACGGTCCGCCCGCTGCGCGCCTCCCCGCGACCGAGCTGGTAGGCACCCTCGATCGCCGGGGCTTTGGGGGGCGCCTTGCCGTCCTGGCGGGTGGCGAGGGTGAGGAAGCCGCCGAGCGCGAGCTGGACCGCGTTGCGGATCACCTCACCCATCCGGCCGCTGAAGGCGCCGGCATAGCTGGGCACCTCGTCGATGATGGTGAGGACGACGCGGTCGGCGACCTCGACGAGCCGTGACCGCAACGCCTCGGCAACCTGTGGGTCGAGACCCACGACGGTCTGCATTTGTGTGGCACCGCGCACAGGTTGTGTTGCCATCGGGACTCCTGTGGTGTGTTTTGTTCGCGACGAACAAGAGTCTAGCCCCGATTCACGTGCGCAGCGCAGGAACATCGGGCCCTGCTCAGGCACATTGGATGCCATGACCACGACTCTCGAGCCCCCCGCTCGCGGCGCTCGCCCGAGCCGCCGACTGGGAGACCACCTGGTCCGCGTCGCCGAGGCCGCCACGACGCCGTACCTCCCGGCCGACTTCCTGGACCTCTTCGCACCTCTGCGCTCGGGTGCCGACCTGCGCGGTCGCATCGAGTCCGTCCACCCCGAGACCGCCGACGCGGCCACCATCGTGATCCGCCCCGGTGCCGACTGGGCCGGCCACGTGCCCGGCCAGTACCTCCGCATCGGCATCGACGTCGACGGCGTACGCCAGTGGCGCGCCTACTCGCTGACCCACGGCCCGCGCCGCGACGGTCGCATCTCGATCACCGTCAAGGCGGTGCCCGACGGCCTGGTCAGCAACCACCTCGTGCACGAGGCCCGTCCCGGCACGCTGGTCCACCTCGAGCAGGCGGCCGGCGAGTTCGTGCTCCCGCCCGCCGGCGGCAAGTTCCTGATGGTCACCGCCGGCTCCGGCATCACGCCGGTCATCGGCATGCTGCGCAACCTGTTCCCCAGCACCGACGAGGGCGTGCTCCGCCCGGTCCGCAGCGCCGTCCACGACATCGTGGTGGTGCACGTCGCGCCGAGCCACCCCGACTCGATCTTCATCCGCGACCTCGAGGCGCTCGACGCCGCGGGCGCGATCCGCCTCGTCGCCCGCTACGACGACGAGCACGGCGTCCTCGACGTCGACGACCTCGCCGCGCTCGTGCCCGACCTCGCCGAGCGCCAGACCCTGGCGTGCGGCCCGGCCGGCCTGCTCGACGCGCTCGCCGCGCACCACGACGCCGCCGGCCTCACCCTCACCACCGAGCAGTTCCGCACGGCGCGGGTCGAGCCCGGAGACGGCGGCACGGTCACCTTCTCGTCCGGCACCACCCTCGAGCTCGACGGCGCGACGCCGATCCTCGACGCGGCCGAGGAGGCCGGGATGCTGATGCCGAGCGGCTGCCGGATGGGCATCTGCATGGGCTGCGTGATCCCCCTGCGCGAGGGCAGCGTCCGCGACCTGCGCAACGGCGCGATCACCACCGCCGTCCCCGGCGAGACCGGCGACCTCAAGGTGCAGACCTGCATCAACGCCGCCGCCGGCCCCTGCCACATCGACCACTGACACCCACCACCCCGACCCGTCGAGTGCGCAGCCCCGTGGCGACCACTACCGCGAGCGCACTCGACCCGAAGGAAGGACACCCCCGATGACCACGATCCAGAAGAAGGCCGTCCTCGGCCAGGCCAACCCGATCGCGCACCTCACCGAGGCCGACATCGAGCAGATCGGCATCGAGCTCGACGCGATCCGCCAGGACGTCATCGACAGCCGCGGCGCCAGCGACGCGGCGTACATCCGCCGGGTCATCGACACCCAGCGCAAGATCGAGCTCGGCTCGCGCGCGGTGCTGCTGTTCAGCGCCTTCCCGCCGGCCTGGGTCCTCGGCACCCTCGGCCTCAGCGTCTCCAAGATCCTCGACAACATGGAGATCGGCCACAACATCCTCCACGGCCAGTGGGACTGGATGCGCGACCCGAAGATCCACTCCTCGACGTGGGAGTGGGACATGGCCTCGCCGGCCGAGCAGTGGAAGCACAGCCACAACGAGCTCCACCACACCTACACCAACGTGATCGGCAAGGACAACGACCTCGGCTACGGCATCATGCGCGTCGACGAGGACCAGCCGTGGACCCCGGCGTCGCTGGCCCAGCCGCTGTTCTGCTTCATCAACGCCGTCTTCTTCGAGTACGGCATCGCCGCCTACGACCTCGAGCTCGGCGCGGTGATCGCCAAGAAGCAGACCAAGGACCCAGAGTTCCGCCGTCGTGCCAAGCAGGTCCTCGGCAAGATCCGCAAGCAGGCGACCAAGGACTACGTCGTCCACCCGCTGCTGTCGATCCCGACCGGCTCGTTCGTGCCCACCCTCGCGGCCAACGTCACCGCCAACATCGTGCGCAACCTGTGGTCGAACTCCGTCATCCTGTGCGGTCACTTCCCCGAGGGCGTCGAGACCTTCGAGAAGCGCTCGATCGAGGGCGAGAGCAAGGGCGACTGGTACGTCCGCCAGATGCTCGGCAGCGCCAACATCTCCGGCTCGAAGTTCCTCCACCTGATGACCGGCAACCTGTCGCACCAGATCGAGCACCACCTCTTCCCGGACCTGCCGTCCAACCGCTACGCCGAGATCGCGCCCAAGGTGCAGGCCCTCTTCGACAAGTACGACCTCACCTACTGCGCGCGGCCGATGGTCCCGCAGGTCGCCTCCGCCTGGCACAAGGTCATCCGGCTCTCGCTGCCCAACGGCTGGCTCACGACCACCAACGCCAAGAACGCCCCGCAGCAGCTGGCCGTCCTCTACAAGATGGCCACCGGCGACCGTCGTACCCGCCGCCTGCTGGGCCGCAAGCTGGAGAGCGAGGCGCGCGCCGCCGCTGCGTGACGCCCGTCGGCGACCTCTCGCCGCTGCTGGACGGCCGACCCGCAGATCCGTAGTCCTGCCGATGTATCAGGACCGGCCCCCGCGCATCCTTTGTTGTCGACACCGCGCCAGGCTCGGGGGTGCCTGGCGCGGGTCACGGGGGAACACACATGGGGGAGCTGTGGGGAACAACGGGGGAGAGATGGACGTGCGCATGACGAGCAGGACCGCCACCACGGGGGCGAACCGATGATCCGCGTCGGTTCGGTGGGGCGGCCACTGCAGGAGGACGCCGGTCGGGTCGTGGTCTACGTGCCGCGCCCGAGGGGGACGGTGGCCAACGAGATGCCGGCCTTCCCGGCGGCCTGAGGGACTCACGCCTCACGCACACGTCAGCTCGTCGATGAGGGACGGTCCTGGTCTGGACCGTCCCTCAAGACTTTTCGCAGGCTTCGTGCAGGGCATTCCCCCAGGTGGGGGAGCGCTCCTACCGTTGCCCGCGTGGCGATCCGTGGGGGGTCGCCAGGTGGTGGGGACCAGAGGGGGTTCGCTGATGGGCGAGCACAGCATGGACACGTCGGACATGGTTGGTCGGCTCGCCGACCTCCAACGGCTCACGGGAGGACTCCTCCCGCGACGTGAGCCCGAGGCGATCGTGATCCCTGAGGCGGCACGCCCTCTGATCCCCGTCCCCCGCCGTTCGCGGGTCTTCCTGCGGCACGGTGGGGGCCACGGCGCCTTCGCCGACGTCACGCTCACCGCACCGCACGTCCGTCACGTCACCGACTGACGCGATCGTCCGGCGGCGCCGCTGCGCCTCCCCGATCGGGGCCCGCTGCTGACCTAACCTCAGCCAGTGGTCTGGGTGGTGGGGGTGCTGCTGCTTGCCTGGATGGCGTGGGGACCGGTCGTCCTGGTCCTCGCCGCCGGGGCTCTCTGCGTGCCGCGCCTGCGCTGGTGGGTGCTGGACCGGATCTACGTCAGCAGGCAGGTCGCCGTCCGCACCGCGGGTGCCGTGGCCCTGCTCGTCGCCGTGGTCGTGGTCGTCCCCGACGGCTGGCTGCCGATCCCGCCGGCGCCGGGGATCTGGGCCGCGCCGTCGTACGTCGGTCGCCCGGCGTCGCCGCAGGCCATCACGTCCGAGCTCCCGCCGAACCCCCAGCTGTCGACCGTGCCGGCCACCAGCCGACCGGGCCCGTTGGGTCTCCAGCCCGACGTCGAGACCGCTTGGTTCGGCCTCCAACGGTGCGGACGGCTCGAGGTGACCTCGACCGACCTCCTGCTCGCGCTGTGCCACGACCGGTCCGGCCCGGCCCTGCGCCTCGTGGACCCCGAGTCGATGCGGCCCCGGGCGACCAAGGACCTCCCCGCGAGCGACGACCGGGCGGCCTGCCCGGGCGACGCGCTCTACCTCGATGTCCAGGACCGCGCGGTGGTGGCCACCACCGACCGCAACGTGCTGGCGGTGCGCACCTCCACCGACGAGGGCAAGGACAAGGGCGGGGACGCACTCCGCACGGAGACCACCTGGGACCTCAAGCCCTACGTGCCCTTCGGCGACTGCGTGGTCGCGCTCGCACCCGACTGGTCCGGCCGCGTCTGGTGGGCGTCCGGGAAGGGGCTCGTCGGCACCATCGCGCCCGAGTCGGGCGACGTACGCGTGCTGGACCTCGCCGAGGACGTCGAGCACGGGTTCGCGACGGACCCCGACGGCGGCGTGCTGCTGGCCACGGACGAGGCCGTGCACCGCCTCGGTGCCGGGTCCGACGGCGTACCTCAGGTCACCTGGACCGCGGCGACGGAGCACGCGAGCGGCACCGCGCCGGTGCTCGTGGACGGCGGCGCGGTCGCGGTCACCGACACGAGCAAGGACCAGCTGTCGGTGGTCTTCCTCCGACGCGGCACCGGCGAGGAGGTCTGCCGTGAGGCCGTGTTCGGCAAGGGCAAGGGAGCCGTCGACGCCGACCTGGCGCCCGTCGGGCCCGGGGTGGTGGTGACCAACGACCACGACTACTCCTCGCCGCGCAGCACGCTCCTCGGCTTCACCAGCAGTCCCGGCGTCGCGCGCGTCGACCTCGTCGGCGACGCGTGCGCCGAGCAGTGGACCAGTGAGCAGGTCGTCCCGGGCTCCGGCGCCGTCGCCAGCTGGCCCAACGGCCTGGTCTACGCCTGGACCAAGCGGCCCTCGCTGCTCGGCGTCAGCGCGTGGTACGTCACCGGGATCGATGCGCAGACCGGGCGCAGCATGTGGAGCGTCCGGGCGGGGACCGGCCTGCTGGCCGGCAGTGACGGGTCCCGCCCGGCCCTCGGCCCCGACGGCTCGCTCTGGATGGGCACGCTGTCCGGGCTGGTGCGGGTCACCGACCGCAGCTGAGACGTCAGGGGGTGATCCCCATCGAGGCGAGCACCCGCTCGCCGAGGTCCGCGTCGCCCGTCACCCGTACGCCGCCGCGCTCGGCAGGGCGACGGCCACCGGCCAGCACGATGAAGGTCTCCCGGTCGGTGGCCAGGGTGACGGTCGGCTCGCCGTCCTCCGGCCCGCCCCGGCGGCCGCGCCCGTCCTCGCCCACCACGGCCGTCGCCGGGTCGTGGCCGGCCACCTCGAGGCGTACGACGCTGCCGACCGGTGCCTGGGCGCGCTTGGCCACGACGAAGGGCAGGCTCTCCATCAGGTAGTCCGTGCTGTGCCGGGCCGGTGCGGAGTCGAGGTTGCCGCGCATGTCGAGGGCGCGACGCACGTCCTGCTCGTGCATCCAGACGTCCAGCGGCCGGTTGCGCAGCAGCAGTCCCGTGGTCCACCCGATCGCACCGAAGGCACCGGGCGCCGGCGCTGACGGGTCGGTCGGCGGGTCGGCCAGCAGCAGCGTGTGGCGGGCGGTGGTGGACTCGCGGATCTCGGTGATCAGTGCGTCGGCGGTCTGGCCGCGGCGCGCCACCACGCCCTGCTCGGTGAACTGCCCCATCATCCCGCGGGCGTGCGCGGCCTCGCCGACCTCGACGTCGTCGTGCGGCCGACCGGCGAGCAGCGCCTCGAGGTGGGCGGTGTGCGCAGCGATCGCGTGGACGTCCCAGCCGGGCAGGTCCGTCGGGCTCGCCCACTGGTCGTCGCCGACGTGCTCGAGGAGACGGGTGAAGGAGTCGACCGCCTCCCACCAGACGGCGACCAGCTCACGCAGTCGTTCGGCACCGGTCGCGGAGGAGGCGGGTGTCATGCAGGAGAGCCTAGGCCCGCCCACCCCTGGGAAGGGGTGCCCCGCAATGGCGTGGAGGACACCCGCGGGGGTGCCGCGTCCTCGGAATCGCCGTGGCCGACCCCTACGCTGCCCGGGACGGCCGCCCCCGAAGCGGTCGCACCTCGACGAAGGAGCTGTCATGGGTATCGGACTGGGCATCCTGCTGCTGGTCCTCGGCCTGATCCTGCTGTTCGCGATCAAGGAGTTCCCCGACGCGGTGCAGGAGGTCGTCGACCCGGGCACGGTCGGCTGGATCCTGGTGATCGCCGGCGTCCTCGCCCTCGTGCTGGGCCTGGTGATGAACAAGCAGCGCTCGACCACCACCCACGTCGAGGAGCGCCGCGACCTCTAGAGCCAGCCGCGGTCCTGGGCGATCCGGGCCGCTTCACTGCGCGTCGCCGCGCCGGTCTTGCCGATGGCGGCGGACAGGTGGTTGCGGACCGTGCCCTCCGAGAGGTGGACCCGGGCGGCGATCGTCGCCACCGGCGAGCCGTCGAGGGCGTGGGTGAGCAGCTCGCGCTCGCGGTCGGTCAGGGGGCTGGGCCCGTCGATCAGCGACTCGGCCGCGAGGTCGGGGTCGATCACCCGGAGACCGGCGTGCACCCGGCGTACGGCGTCGGCCAGCTGCCGGGCCGGGGTGTCCTTCACGACGAACCCGGACGCGCCGGCCTCGATCGCCCGGCGGACGTAGCCCGGGCGCCCGAATGTGGTGACGACCAGCGACCGCACGCCGGGCAGCTCACGGCGTACGGCGGCCGCGGCGTCGATGCCGTTGAGGCCGGGCATCTCGATGTCGAGCAGGCACACCTCGGCGCCCGACGCGCGAGCGGCCTCGACGACCTCGTCGCCACGCCCGACCTGGGCGACGACCTCGAGGTCGGTCTCGAGGTCGAGGAGCGCGGCCAGCGCGCCGCGCACGAGGGCCTGGTCGTCGGCCAGCAGCAGCCTGATCACGGGAGCCCCACCTCCACGCGGGTGCCGGGTGCCGCGTCGAGCACGTCGAGCGTGCCGCCGGCGCCGTCCACGCGTTCGCGCAGGCCGCGCAGCCCGTTGCCCTCCGGTCCGGTGCGGCCGCACCCGTCGTCGGTCACGGCGATCCCGTGCGGGTCGAGCTCGATGACGACGGACTCCGCGCGCGCATGGCGTACGACGTTGGTGACCGACTCGCGCAGCACCCACGCCAGCAGCGCCCGGTGACGCGGGTCCGTGTCGGCGACCTCGCCCACCACGCGCGTGCTGACGCCTGCGTCGGCGAGCACACGCGGCGCCGCGGCGAGCTCGGCCTCCAGGTTGCCGGCACGCAGGCCGCCGACCGTGGCCCGCACCTCCGCCAGCGCCTGGCGTGCGGTGGCCTGGATCGACTCCAGCTCGTCCTTGGCGCGGACGGGGTCGATGTCGATGAGCCGGGCGGCGAGCTCGGCCTTCACCGACAGCGCCGTGAGCGAGTGGCCGAGCACGTCGTGCACGTCGCGCGCGACCCGCTCACGCTCGGCGACGATCGCGTGCTCGCCGCGGGCCTGGTAGGCGAGGTGCTCGCGCTCACCGAAGATCCGGAGCATCGCGCCGCCGATCATGATCGGCCAGAGCATGAGGAAGAAGAAGGTCGGGAAGCCGTCGATGTCCAGCAGCGAGAGCAGCGGGACCACGGCCCAGAACCCGACGGCCCACTTCCACCACGGGCGGGGCAGCTCGAGCGCCGACAGGATCGCGAGGTAGGGGGTGAACGAGATGACGCCGATGCCGATGACCGGTGCCGTGGCCAGGGCCAGCGCCAGCATCAGGCCGAGCGCCCACCACGGGCCGAGGCGGGTGGAGTAGCCGAGGACGTTGGCCACGGCGAAGCCGGCGATGCAGAGCATCGCGCCGACCTGGGCCGCCAGCCCGACGTCGGATTCGGCGACCGCGATGACCGGGTAGGCGAGGAAGACCAGCCAGATAGAGGCGAAGGCCCAGCCCCACTTCTCCCAGGGGTTGTCGGGGAGCGTGGGGCCGTTCGAGCCGGTCGGCGTCGTGCTCACACCCGCGCCCGGCTCCGGCGTACGCCCCACAGCGCCAGCAGGGAGAAGAGGATCGTCCACGCCAGCACGTTAGCGACCGGGAGCCACAGCGGGTCGCGGCCGCCGGTGGGGAGGTAGCCCTCGGTGAGCGGGAAGCGGGCGAGTGCGGCGTAGCCGTAGAGCGGGGTGAGTCGCCCGATGTCGAGCAGCAGCCCGCTCATCGGCGTGAAGACGTTGCCGAGGAAGGCCAGGATCACGATCATCCCGGAGGCGATCCCGGTGGCGTTGGGCCCTCGGAAGACCAGGGACATCGCCAGGCCGTAGATCGCGAAGAGCGCCGACCCCAGCCAGACGAGGACGCCGGCGAGCACCCAGTCGCTCCAGCTCCCGCGCGCGCCCGTCAGGGCACCGATGGAGAAGATCAGGGTCACCGGCAGGAGCGCCACGACCATCGCGATCGCGGCCTTGGTGGCGACGAAGGCGAGCGGTCGCATCGGGGTCAGCCCGAGCTGGCGGCCCCAGCCCATCACCTGCTCGGTCGCGGCGCTGCCGGCGACGCCGGTGGTCGCGGTGACCGCACCGTAGGCGGCCATCGAGATCATCACGTACATCGCCACGTTGCCGGTGCCCACCGCGTCGTCGGAACCGAGACCGAAGACGAGGAACATGAAGGTCGGCAGGCCGACGATGAAGAACATGCCGAACCGGTCGCGCAGCTGCCGGCGCAGGTCGAGCCGACCGTAGGTGGACATCGACGGCCGCGGGGCGGGGCGTACGACGCCGGTGTCGGCGCTGACGACGAGCTGCTCGGTCATCGGGTGGCTCCTTCGAGGATCGTGTCGACCGGCACCTCGGCGGTCAGGGCGAGGAAGGCGGCCTCCAGGCTGGCGGCGGAGACCTCGAGGTCGGCCACACCGAGCGGCGCCAGGGCCTGCTGGACGCGCACGAGCCACGCCGGGTCGATCCCGTCGGGCCCGACCACGTCGGTCGGCGGCCGGAAGGTGAGGGTGCGGCCGCCGTAGGCCGCACGGACGTCGGCGGTGGCGGCGTCGTGCACGATCCGGCCGTGGTTCATCAGCACCGTGCGCCCGGCGAACTCGTCGGCCTCGGCGAGGTAGTGGGTGGCGAAGACGATGGTCCGCCCGAGGGCGGCGTCGGCGCGCATGGCCTGCCAGAACTCCTGCCGGGCGCCCACGTCCATGCCGGTGGTCGGTTCGTCGAGGATCACCAGGTCGGGGTCGGGCACCAGCGCGAGCGCGAACTTCAGCCGCTGCTGCTCGCCCCCCGAGCAGGCCTCCACGCGGCGGGCCGCGAGCTCGGTGAGACCGGCTCGCTCGAGCACCACCTCGACCCGGTCGGGCCGGCCGTGCAGGGCGGCGATCGCCCGGACGGTCTCCTCGACGGTGAAGTCGTTGAGCAGGCCGCCGGTCTGCATCACCGCCGATACCCGCCCGGCCCGTACGGCGGCGCCCGGCGCGACGCCGTACACCTCGATCGAGCCCGCGTCGGGTCGGGTGAGCCCGAGGAGCATGTCGACGGTCGTGGTCTTGCCGGCACCGTTGGGGCCGAGGAAGGCGACGATCTCGCCGGGCGCGATGGTCAGGTCGACGTCGTCGACGGCGACGACGGGGGTGCCGTCGGCCTGGCGGAACTCCTTGCGCAGGCCGGTGGCGCGGATGGCTGGCGTGTTCATGCCACCAGCGTCACGGAGGACGGGGTCCCGGCCCGGGGGGAGTTGTCACGAGCTGGCCGTGACACCTGTCATCGGGAACTGTGCACCCGAGTTGCGTGCTTCGTCACCCAGATCTCGGGTGCAAAGCAGGGGAGTCACCGGATATCCGGTGACTCCCCTGGAAGCGCCAGCGCTGGTTCAGCCGATCAGAAGGCCGACTCGTCGAGGTCCATCAGCTCGAGGGTGGTCGCCTCGGCGATGGCGCGCTCGGCGCTGATCTTCGGCAGGTTGGTCTGCGCGAAGAACTGGGCCGCGGCGACCTTGCCCTCGTAGAAGGCCTTGTCCTTGCCCGAGACGTCGCCGTCCAGCGCACGCAGGGCCACGTCGGCCTGGCGCAGCAGGAGCCAGGCGCACACCACGTCGCCGAGCACCATCAGCAGGCGCGAGGTGTTGAGGCCGACCTTGTAGATGTTGCGGAGCTCGTCCTGCGAGGACATCAGGTCGTTGATCATGTGGCCGACGATCGCGTTGGCGTCCTCGAGCGCGGTGGCGAGCAGGGCCCGCTCGTTCTTGAGGCGGCCGTTGCCGGCCTCGGAGGCGATGAAGCCCTCGATCTCCTTGGCCAGGTGGCCGAGGGCGCGGCCCTGGTCCTTGACGATCTTGCGGAAGAAGAAGTCCTGGCCCTGGATCGCGGTCGTGCCCTCGTAGAGGGTGTCGATCTTGGCGTCGCGGACGTACTGCTCGATCGGGTACTCCTGGAGGAAGCCCGAGCCGCCGAAGGTCTGCAGCGACTCGGTGCCGAGCAGGACCCACGAGCGCTCCGAGCCGTAGCCCTTGACGATCGGGAGCAGCAGGTCGTTGACCGCGGCGGCGAGGCGCGCCTCGTCGGAGTCGGCGGTGCCGGCGTGCTCGGCCATCATCACCTGGTCCTGCCAGGTGGCGGTGTAGAGCACGAGGGCGCGCATCGCCTCGGCGAACGCCTTCTGCGTCATCAGCGAGCGGCGTACGTCGGGGTGGTGCGTGATCGTCACGCGCGGCGCGGTCTTGTCGGCGGCCTGGGTCAGGTCGGCACCCTGGACGCGCTCCTTGGCGTAGTCGAGGGCGTTGAGGTAGCCGGTCGACAGCGTCGCGATGGCCTTGGTGCCCACCATCATGCGGGCGTTCTCGATGACCTGGAACATCTGGGCGATGCCGTCGTGCACCTCGCCGAGCAGCCAGCCCTTCGCGGCCTCGCCGCCGCCGACCTGCGGGTCGCCGAACGTGACCTCGCACGTGTTGGACACCTTGATGCCCATCTTGTGCTCGACGTTGGTGACGTAGACGCCGTTGCGCTCACCGGTGAGCTCGCCGGTCTCGAGCTCGAAGTGGTGCTCGGGCATCCAGAAGAGCGAGAGGCCCTTGGTGCCGGGCCCGCCGACGCCCTCGACGCCCTCGGGGCGCGCGAGGACGAGGTGCATGATGTTCTCGCTCATGTCGTGCGTGGCACTGGTGATGAAGCGCTTCACGCCGGTGATGTTCCACGAGCCGTCGTCGTTGGCGACGGCCTTCGCGCGGCCGGCGCCGACGTCGGAGCCGGCGTCGGGCTCGGTGAGCACCATCGTGCAGCCCCACTGGCGGTCGACCATGTGCTGGGCGACCAAGCGGTCGCGCTCGTTGCCGTTGCGGTGGACCACGTTGGCGAACGCCGGGCCGGCGGCGTACATCCACACGGGGGCGTTGGCGCCGAGCACCATCTCGCCGAGGGCCCAGATCAGGGACGACGGGGCGGGGGTGCCGCCCATCTCCTCGAACACCTGGAGGCGCCAGAACTCGGAGTCCATCCACGCCTGGTAGCTCTTCTTGAACGACTCGGGCACGGGGGCGGTGTGCGTGGCCGGATCGAAGACGGGCGGGTTCCGGTCGCTGTCCTCGTAGGACGCGGCCAGGTCCTCGCGGGAGAGGCGCTCGACCTCGCGGAGGATCTCGCGTGCGCTCTCCCCGTCGATCTCACCGAAGGGTCCGGTGCCGAGCACCTCGTCGCGGCCGAGCACCTCGAAGAGGTTGAACTCGATGTCGCGGAGGTTGGTCTTGTAGTGGCTCACAGCTTCCACCTGTTCCGTGTCGCGGGCGGGGGCGCGAGCGCATGGGCTACTCGCGGGTAACAAAATCATGCCTCGCCGTCGCGCGCGACGCAACACGAACGTCCAATGTCGCCCATCACACGCCCATCACACGCCCCATCGCCCGCGCTGCGCGGCCGCGCCAGGACGCGCCGAGGCCGTGGTCGGTTTTGTCTATCACTCAAAGTATGTCTAGTCTTTCGCGTGACAAACAGGGCCACGACCTGCTGACCTGATCGACGACCCCGAAAGGAGCCTGCGGATGCGCAAGCTCATCGTGCTCGGTGTGGTGGGCCTGATCGCCCAGCTCATCGACGGCTCCCTGGGCATGGCCTACGGCGTGACCTCCTCGACCCTGCTGCTGGCCGCCGGCGTCGCGCCGGCCGCCGCCTCGGCCGCGGTCCACTTCTCCGAGATCGGCACCTCGCTGGTGTCCGGTGCGTCGCACCACAAGCTCGGCAACGTCGACTGGCGCACCGTCTCGATCCTGGCCCTGCCGGGCTTCGTCGGCGCCTTCCTCGGCGCCACCCTGCTCTCCAACCTCGACGCGGCGGTCGCCAAGCCGGTGGTCGCCGTCATCCTGCTGAGCCTGGGCTTCTACGTCGTCTACCGCTTCCTGCGCCTCGGCGGCGCGCGACCGACGTTCAAGGGCCACCCCTCCGCCCTCTTCCTCGCCCCGATGGGCCTCGTCGCCGGCACCCTCGACGCCGTCGGCGGTGGCGGCTGGGGTCCGGTCGGCACGACCTCGCTGCTCTCCAGTGGCCGCCTCGAGCCGCGCAAGGTGGTCGGCTCGATCGACACCTCGGAGTTCGTGGTCGCCGTCGGCGGGTCGCTCGGGTTCCTCCTCGGCCTCGGCGCCCAGAACATCGACTGGGGCTACGCCGGTGCGCTGCTCGCCGGCGGCGTGATCGCGGCGCCGATCGCCGCCTGGCTGGTCAGGCACCTCGCGGCCCGTGTCCTCGGCACCGCGGCCGGTGGCCTGATCATCCTGACCAACTCCAAGACGCTGCTCGAGGCGGTCGGGGTCCCGGGGGTCGGTGTCGCCGTCACCGCGGCCGTGGTCTTCGTCCTCTGGATCGCCGGCATCACGTGGGCGGTCAAGCAGGAGCGCCTCGCCAGGGCCTCGGTCGTGGACGAGCGCGAGCTCGAGGGCGCGCACGCCTGAGCCCGGCCCCAGCCCCACGTCGTACGCCGTCGCGGGTCTCGGGGTGCGCGGACGCCCAAGCATCACTGACTCGGCAGACATATCTGACAAACTGGCCTTATGCGCGTATCCGCCAAGGCCGACTATGCCCTCCGGGCCCTGATCGAGATCGCGGTGCGCACCGACGGGACGGCCGTCAGCGCCGAGCAGCTCGGCAAGGCCCAGGGGATCCCGCACGGCTTCCTTCAGGCGATCCTCGCCGACCTCCGCCGCGCCGACATCGTGGTGTCGCAGCGCGGTCAGTCAGGCGGCTGGCGCTTCGCCCGCCAGCCCAGCTCGGTCACCGTCGCCGACGTCATCCGCGCGGTCGACGGCCCGCTCGTGTCGGTCTACGGCCTGCGCCCGGAGGCGGTGGAGTACGACGACTCGGCCCAGGTGCTGCAGCACGTGTGGATCGCCGCCCGCAGCTCGCTGCGCGCGGTCTTCGAACAGGTCACCATCCAGGACCTCGCCGACGGCACCCTGCCCCAGGGGGTCGCCGCCCTCACCGAGGACGACGACGCCTGGCAGCCGCACTGACGCATCCGGCGACCGTCACGCGACCAGCTTGCGGTTCACCTGGCGTCGGCGGCGGCTGATCTTGGTGAGCCGCTTCTCGAGCCGCGCCTCCTCCTCCATCAGCGCGATGCGCGCGACCTGGGCGGCGAGCTGCTCGTCGGTGAGGTGGGAGGGCAGCACGTGGGTGCGTCCGTCCTTGACGAGCCCGAGCCACGCGGCCGGCGGTTCGACGTCGAAGCCGCTCGTCACCACCAGCACGACCCGGAAGTCGGCGAGGCCGTCGAGGGCGAGGGCCGCCTGCTCGGGTGAGGCGTCGAAGAAGTCGGGCACGCTGACGAAGCAGTCGGACCGGGTCTTCCACGCGCGGCGGCACACGGTGGCCCACGAGCCCTCGACCTGCTTGCGCCGGAGCCCCGCCGCCTTGTGCGTACGGCGGATCTCGATGCCGGCGTGCGCGAACGCCTCGGTGGGCGCGTCGGGGACCGCGATCCGCCCGAGGGCGAGCGCGTCGGTCATCGCGGACACGTCCACCGGGTCGGGGCCGATGTGCAGCAGGAACAGTCGCTTGGCCATGGCGCGAGCCTGACCCCGCCACGCGTCGCCGACGTGAACGGCAGGCGACCCCGCCGGGAAGAACGTGCCGCCGGGCCGTGACGCGAGGGGTGTGGTGCGCCGGGCCGGCCGGTCAGTAGGTCTCGACCTCGACCGCCGTCAGCCAGGTGACCAGCGGCCGCAGCGCCTTCCAGTCCGCGCGGACCCGGTCGGCGAGGCCGGCGTCGATCGCGTCGGCCTCGAAGCCGTACGACCGGCCCACGAAGAGCTGCTTGTGGCGCAGCAGGTCGATGCGCGGGTGGTCGGCGTCGTAGCCGCGCGGCGAGGTCTTCAGCCGGTCGCCGCCCACCTCGAAGCCCTCCTTCTCGAGCTTCCGCAGCAGCCGCTCGAGGGTCTTGCCGGTCTTCTCCTCGGCCATCGCCGCGCGGACCGCGGCGAGCCGTCGGCCCTCCGCGTCGTAGAAGCCGGCGCCGACCCGCGTGCCGCGCGGGGAGATCTCGAAGTACCACCCCGTCGCCGGCCCCGCGGACACGAAGGCGCCCTGGTGGGTCTTGTAGGGCGTCTTGTCCTTGGCGAACCGCACGTCGCGATAGGGGCGGAACACCTTCGCCGTGCCGAACTCCGGCTCGAGCTCGGCCATCAGCGCCTTCATCGGCGCCTCGACCGACTCCTTCCAGACGTGCTTGTGGCTGTCCCAGAACGACTTGGTGTTGTCCATCTCGAGGTCGTCGTAGAAGTCGAGCGCAGCGACAGGGAATCCGGTGAAGCTCACCCCTCGACGCTAGCCGACCGTCGTGGTGCCAGGACGGTCGGGCGCTGATGGAGGAAGCGCGCAGGAATGGCTGTGCAGACCTACTTCGCCCAGGTCTTCGCGTCGGGTTCTGTGGACAGCAGTTGCAGCAACCTTCGCCGCGGCCACCACTACCCAGGTCGGCGGAACAAGTTCAGGCATCTATTCCACAGCCGCGATCACGACCAGTCGACTGACGCCGGAGCAAGACGGCTCCTTGCTGACGCGTGGGATCGGAGTTGCTGACGTTTCAAGGACGGGGCGCACAGCCGTGACGACGTAACTACTTGCCCAGTGGGATAAACGATCGAACACATTCATTCATCCCGCGGAAGATTTTCGAACCTGCGCCCACGTTGACGGGCCGGCTCATCGCCGGCCTATTGCGCGTGCGGGACATTGGTGAGTCGCTGCTGTGCCGCAATGTGGAACTTGTCGGTGTTTCTCACTGGCAACGCAACTGAAGTCAGTTGCAGAGAAAGGAAGAGATGGGCATAGGGACTGTTCCTATGCCCACCTTCCTTATGGCTCACAAAGGTTCGGCGCCTACTCGTGCGCTGCGCGCCGCATTCGCACTACCCAAACGATCCAACCGATGATGACAGCGAGGATCGCTGTCCACAGGATTGCTGGACCAGACCCCGTGGTGTAGCGGATGGAACTTGCCATGGCTGCGACCAGGAACGCGAGCAGGAGGTGACCTGCGACTCGTGACATGCTCATCACTTTGGCAGGTGCTGCTTCGCGCGGCCAGCGCAGAACCCGATCGTGGAGCTGGCGACGATGCCTGCCGCACCCAGGCAGACAATGCAGCCTGCTCCGAGGGTGGCCGCACACGCGACGCCGCAGGCGATGCCAATGAGCGTGATTGCCCACTGCGAGACCCCGGCCTGCGTCAAGCACTTGTTGAAGTGCCACCACTGCGAATTGACCAGCTCGATCTGGTCCGAAGCCTCCGGGGGAGCGGAGTTCGGCTCCCAGCTGTTGCCGTCGCTGTCAGCCATCATGTCGAACACCAGTTCGCCGTCACGCCACATGGTCAGGCGACCGGAGTCCTTGCCGACAGGGCGGAACAGGGACTCATTGAGCGACTCCAACTCGCCGTTCTCGTTGAAGATGGCAGTGATGTTGGATGGCTCCGCCACGTCACCCTTGATGGGGATTGTTGCCAGCACCTCGCCTGTGGCGAGCTCGGCGACCTGCGCCTCAGCCAGCGCCGGGAACTGGTCCTGTGTCACATGCAGGTCGACGTCACCGAAGTTCACGACGTCCTCGACCTCATCGAGCACTGACTCCCGCTTGGCCGAGGTGATGACCTTCATGCCGCGAGTCGTCTTGCGCACGTTCTCGACGAAGCTCTCGACCTTGGCGCCGGCAGCGCCGTACTCGCCAGCGATGGACACAACCTTGTCGATGGTGTCCTCTGACACCGCAGGACTGCTCATGCTCGAGCGCACCAGAATGGAACTCATGATGAGCGCGACCGAAAGGGTGGCGATGAGGGAAAGGGATCGGAAACATCGACGAACAGACAACTTCACTTGCGTCTCCTTCAGGGTGGGCGAGGTCTCGAGCGACCATCACCCCCCACCAGCGCACCCTTAGAGTGTGCTGGCCCCCCGAGATGGGGAACGCTAGCGCCGCGCTGTGTGATTGAGCAATAGGCGCGACAAAAGGGTTCTACGAACAATGCTCCCCGGCGAACTCTCCGTCGCGATAGGGGCGGAACACCTTCGCCGTGCCGAACTCCGGCTCGAGCTCGGCCATCAACGCCTTCATCGGCGCCTCGACCGACTCCTTCCAGACGTGCTTGTGGCTCTCCCAGAACGACTTGGTGTTGTCCATCTCGAGGTCGTCGTAGAAGTCGAGCGCAGCGACAGGGAATCCGGTGAAGCTCACCCCTCGAAGGCTAGGTGACGCTGGCCCACACCTGCTCGTCGCCCTGCTCGCCCATCGCGGAGATCGACAGCACCCCGCCGCCACAGACCGGCTCGGCGATGAAGGCGTTGCCACGCGACGCGGTCTCGTAGGCGATCTCGAGCCTGTGGTCCGGCGTCCAGCGCATCAGTCGTGCGGGCTCGTCGGGCGTCTGCGGATCGCGGACGAAGAAGACCGAGTCGCCGCACGGCACGAGCGACCCCGTGGCGCCGGGCCCGAGGTCGAAGAAGCCGTCGCCCGTGGAGGCGTGGAACGTCGCCTCCTCCTGGCGCCGCGGCTTCGGCACCTCCGACCAGATCGCGCCACCGGCGGTCGCGGCGACGTCCCAGCCGAGGCAGTCCGTCGGCCCGGTGACGGGCTGCGGCACGCCGCTCGCGTCGAGGACGTTGAGGGTCCGGCAGGCCACCGGGCGGGCGTCGTCGAAGGTCATCATCGCGATGCCGTGCTCGCTGGCCGTGAGCCCGGACCAGCCGGTGCGGTCCGGTGCGCACCAGCCGTCCTCGCCGTTGCTGTCGGCGAGGGCGCTGGTGGCCAGGCAGTACGCCCGGTCGTCGCCGTACGTCGGGTAGTAGAGGTCGCCGTCGACCAGCGCCCACGAGCCGCCGCTGGCGGGCGTGGGGCCGGCGAACGGAGCCTTGTCCCCGGTGGCGAGGTCGACGACGTCCACCTCGCTCGGCCGGGTCTCGGCCTTGTCCTGGCGGACCACGACGGCCCACTCGGTGCTCATCAGCACCTCGGAGACGGTGCGTCCGGGCCCGGCACCGATGCTCACCGAGCCGCCGTCCCTGGCGAGGTCGACGGTGCCGTCGTCGCGGGTGCCCAGCGCCTCCCACTCGGGGCCGCGGACGTAGCGGACGCCGCGGGGGACCCCGGTGTCGTTCCAGTCGAGGAGTCGCTCGACGGGCTCGGCGACCTCGGGCTCGTCGATCGTCCCTCCTGAGCTCTGCGGTGCGCTGCTGGTCGGCTCGCCGGTCGAGCTCGTCGGTGCCGTGGACGGGCCGTCGTCGGCCGGGTCCCCGGTGCCGCACCCGGCGAGGCCGACGAGCAACGCCAGCGCGATCGTCGTACGGACCCGCACGTCAGACGCCCACGTTGTGCTGGAAGTGGTCGAGGTTGGCGCGGTAGGAGCGGTAGGCGTTGCGCCACTGCACACGCCCGATCCGCGGCTCGCTCGGGTCGAACCGCGACTGGTCCCACGGCTCGAACCAGCCGAGCTGGGGGTTGCCGCCCGGGTTCTGGTCGAAGCCGCGGCCGACCTGGAAGTGCCCGCTCGCGTCGTCGTCGAGGTAGGGGTAGTACTGCTTGAGCAGGACGGGGTGGAGCACGACCGGCGCGCGGTAGTCGTGGACGTGGCGCATCATCAGGCGGTACCACTGCTTGAAGGTGAAGTCACTGATGTCGAGGACGACGTAGGGGCCGGCCTTGTCCTTGGCGTCGTAGTCGGTCTTGTTGTTCACCACGCGCACCATGTCGGTGATCGCCGTGCCGTCGGTCGTGGTGCCGAGGCGGCGGGCCCAGTAGGACTGGTTCTTGCGCCGCTTGCTCGAGCTCCAGCCGATGGCCTGCAGCGTCGCGGGGCCGCACCAGTAGGTCTGGTTCTGCGCGAGGATGCGCGACTCCTTGAGGATGGAGAACTTCTCGGGGTAGTTGTTGCCGAAGCCGCCGCGCTCGTCGCCCTCGGTCGCGTCCGCCATGGCGACCTCGGGGTGCTTCGCCGTGAAGTCGGCCGGCAGCTCCACGCCCTGGATCTCGTGGCGCAGCATCCAGACCTTGCCCACGGACTGGGCGGCCATGGTCAGCTCCGCGCGCTCGGACTCCGTGCGGGCGATCGCGCTGCGCGCGTTGTTGCGGGCGATGATCCCGTCGGCGTCGAGGTCACCGGTGCGCTCGCGCCCGAACGTCGGCCGTGCGACCAGGCGGGCCGCGAGGGCCTCGCGGGACTGGTTGGTCCAACCGAAGCCGAGGCAGTAGCGCTGGCCGTCGAAGACCGCGCAGCGCACGGACGCCCGCGCGAGCGCCGTACGCCCCTGGGCGCGGTCGAGCCCGGCGCCCTCGGCCAGCACGCGGTCGATCTCGGCCTGCATCGCGCGGGTCACCTTCCCCCGGCCGACCGTGCCCGGTGCAGCGGTCGTCTCGGCCGTCGGGGCGATCGAGCCGTCGTCGTCACCGCCGTCGGGCAGGAACGGGACGGCCCCCAAGGTCAGCGCGAGCGCGGCCGCGGCGACGGTGACGGGGTGCCGCCAGAGCGGGCGCGGACGGTCGCCGTCGGCGATCTGGTGGGCGATGAAGCGGGGAAGGGCAGGCATGGGGGAAGGACCTTCGATCCGAGTACAACGGACGCCCCACTGTCCTCTGTGGCCCCAGAAGTCGCAAGTCTCACTTCCGTCCCACCGGGTGACCGGGCACTCCGTCCCCGTCCGGGGTGGTGACCCCGGCTCAGATGGGCGTGCGGTGGAAGTTCTGGAACGAGCGGCTGGGCGTCGGGCCGCGCTGGCCCTGGTAGCGCGAGCCGTACTTCTCCGAGCCGTAGGGGTGCTCGCTCGGCGAGGACAGCCGGAAGAAGCAGAACTGACCGATCTTCATGCCCGGGTAGAGCTTGATCGGGAGCGTCGCGACGTTGGCGAGCTCGAGGGTCACGTGTCCGGAGAAGCCCGGGTCGACGAAGCCGGCCGTGGCGTGCGTCAGCAGCCCGAGGCGGCCCAGCGAGGACTTGCCCTCGACGCGGGCGGCGACGTCGTCGGGCAGCGAGATGACCTCGTAGGTCGAGCCGAGCACGAACTCGCCCGGGTGCAGGATGAACGGCTCGTCGCCCTCCGGCTCGACCTCGCGGGTCAGGTCTGACTGGTCGGCCATTGGGTCGATGTCGGGGTAGCGGTGGTTCTCGAAGACGCGGAAGAACCGGTCGAGGCGTACGTCGATGCTGGAGGGCTGCATCATCGCGGGATCCCACGGATCGAGGGCGATCCGGCCGGCGTCGATCTCAGCGGTGATGTCGCGGTCAGAGAGCAGCACGCGGCCAACCTAGCCGCAGGCCCGACCTTTTTCGCTGGTCGAGGAGGGACGAAGTCCCGGCACGAGACCTCACCGGCACAATGGCTCGGTGACCTTCCACCGCTACGTCGCCCTGGGCGACTCGTTCACCGAGGGCGTCGGTGACCCCGACCCCTCACGTCCCAACGGGCTGCGCGGCTGGGCCGACCGCGTCGCCGAGGTGCTCGCGCAGCAGACCGACGACTTCGGTTATGCCAACCTGGCCATCCGCGGGCGCAAGCTCGGCCCGATCGTTGCCGAGCAGGTCGACGCCGCCATCGCGCTGCAGCCCGACCTGATCACGATCCACGGCGGCGGCAACGACGTGCTCCGGCCGCGGGTCGACCTCGACGCCCTCGCCGTGACGTACGACGAGGCAGTCGCGCGGCTGGCGACCACCGGTGCCCGGGTGGTCATGTTCACCATCTTCGACCCGGGCGCTGGTGGCATCTACGGCCCTGTGCGCGGCCGGATGGCGATCTTCAACGAGTGGGTGCGCGAGATCGCCGACCGGCACGGCGCCACCATCGTCGACATGTGGCGGATGCGCGACATCGAGATCGCCGGCGTCATGGACACCGACCGGATGCACCTGAACTCCTCCGGCCACACCCACATCGCCCACGCCGTCCTCGAGGCGATCGGCGTCGAGCACGGCCTCGAGCCCGTCGAGGTCGGCCCCCTGCCCGTGCTCGACCGCCGCCAGCAGTGGCGCGCGAACGCCCAGTGGACGCGGGAGTTCCTGGTGCCGTGGGTCCACCGCCGCATCACCGGGCGCTCGTCGGGCGACACCGTCTCGGCGAAGCACCCGAGCCTGTCGAGCGTGCGGTAGCCCCGGTCCGGTATCGTTCGGCCCGCCGTCCCCGGACGGCACTGCGGATGTAGCTCAGTTGGTAGAGCGCGACCTTCCCAAGGTCGATGTCGCGAGTTCGAGTCTCGTCATCCGCTCCACATAGGGCCTGGCCCCCTACGTTCTGAGCGCGCCGAGCGCGACGCTCTGCTCACCGTCGATGTCGCGAGTTCGAGTCTCGTCATCCGCTCCACATGGGACGTAGTCCCCTACGTTCTGAACAGCGCCGAGCGCGACGCTCTGCTCACCGTCGATGTCGCGAGTTCGAGTCTCGTCATCCGCTCCACATGGGACGTAGTCCCCTACGTTCTGAACAGCGCCGAGCGCGACGCTCTGCTCACCGTCGATGTCGCGAGCTCGAGTCTCGTCATCCGCTCCACTCCTCTGGTGTGCGCGCACTGAGCGCGACGCTCTGCTCACGGCGACCTCCTCCCGTGAGCCCTTGCCTCCGGACGGGGACGAAGTGCCCGGTCGGCCGTCCACATCGTGGATCGGGCCGGACCCGTGTTTCCCGAGCACGGTGAGGTGTGGTTAGGCTGTCCTAAGTTAGGTCAGCCTCACCTACCCCGTTCCGGAGACACGATGAAGCGAACGCTCGCCGCGCCCACTGCCCTCAAGCTCGCCGCGGCCTCCCTGCTGGTCGCAGCCCTCACCGGCTGCAGCACCGGTTCCACCGACTCGACCGCCAGCGAGAGCGAGCCGACGGCCACCACGAGCGCGGACGCCGACGCGTTCCCGGTCACCATCGAGCACGCGCTCGGTGAGACGACCATCGAGTCCGAGCCGACCCGCGTCGTCGCGGTGGGCTACGCCGAGGCCGACTACCCGCTGTCGCTGGGCGTGGTCCCGGTCGGCGCCGACAAGATCGAGTACGCCGGCAACGAGAACGCGTCCTCCGACTGGTTCGACGAGGCCCTGGGCGACATCGAGGGCGCCGAGCAGCCGAAGCGGTTCAGCACCGCCGACGGCGTGCCGGTCGACCAGATCGTCAAGCTGCAGCCCGACCTGGTGACCGCCACCCAGTCCGGCATCACCCAGGAGGAGTACGACCGGCTGACCGAGGCCGGCATCCCGGTCGTCGCCTACCCCGAGGCGCCGTACAACACGACCTGGCAGGAGTCGCTGGAGATGGTCGGCCAGGCTCTCGGCCGCTCCGAGCTCGCCGCCGAGGTCCAGGCGGACACCGAGCAGGTCATCGCCGACACCGCCGCCGAGTTCCCGCAGCTGGAGGGCAAGACCTTCACGTTCGCCGGCCCCAACGCCGACCCCTCGTCGTTCTACGTCTACACGACGATGGACAACCGCCCGCGCCTGCTCGTCGAGCTCGGCATGAAGAACTCGCCGCTCGTCGAGGAGCGCAGCGAGCCGGGCCAGTTCCTGTTCAACATCTCCGCCGAGCGCACCGCCCAGCTCGACGCCGACGTGTTCTTGACCTACGCCACCTCGGAGGCCAACGTGAAGGAGCTCGCCGACAACCCGCTGGTCAAGCAGATCCCGGCCGTCGCCGACAACCGCTGGTACGCCCAGGTCGACCCGATCGAGTCCATCGGCCTCTCGGCGCCCTCGCCGCTGTCGCTCCCGGTCGCCATGGAGATGTTCATCCCGAAGGTCGCCGCGGCGGTCGACGGCGACGGCTCCACCCCCTGATCGCGCGCCGGACGAACGACGAGACCTGAGATGACGGCCACCACCGGGCTGGAGCTGCTGGACCGGCCGCGGAGCACCTCCGCGGCCGGCCCCGCGACGGCGTACGCCGTGCTGCTCGGGCTGCTGGTGGTGGCCGTCCTCGCGTCGGTCTTCCTCGGGTCGCGGCTGATCTCGCCGACCGCGGTCCTCGAGGCCGGCCCCGACCGCACCGTCATCGAGGTGCGCGCCGTGCGCACCGTGCTCGGCCTCCTCGTCGGGGTGGCGCTCGGGCTGGCGGGGGCCTGCATGCAGGGCCTGACCCGCAACCCGCTCGCCGACCCCGGCATCCTCGGGGTCAACTCCGGCGCTGCGCTCGCGATCGTGCTCGGCATCTCCTTCCTCGGCGCGGGCGGCATCTGGGCCTTCGTGGTCCTCGGCCTGATCGGTGCGGCAGTCGCCTCGGTCGCCGTCCACGCCATCGCGGGCATCGGCCGCGACGGGGCGACGCCCGCCAAGCTCACCGTCGCGGGCGCGGCGTTCGCCGCGGCCGCGAGCAGCTGGACGATCGCCGTGCAGCTGGTCGACCAGACCGCGCTCGACATCATGCGGCGCTGGCAGGTCGGCTCGATCGGCGGCCGGCCGTGGGACCTGGTCGTCTCGCTCGCTCCGGTCTTCCTCGGCGGCGCCGTCCTCGCGCTGGCGCTCAGTCGCACCCTCAACGCGCTGGCGCTCGGCGAGGAGATGGCCACCGGGCTCGGCCGCCACACAACGCGTGACCGGATCCTCGTCGGCCTGGCCATCGTGCTGCTGGCCGGCACCGCCACTGCGGCCGCCGGCCCGATCGCCTTCGTCGGGCTGATCGTCCCCCACCTCGTCCGCACCCGCACCGGCTCCGACCACCGCCACCTGCTCCCACTCAGTGCGGGCTTCGGGGCGGTGCTGGTGCTGCTCGCCGACACCGCCGGGCGCATCGTCCTGCCGCCCTCCGAGGTGCAGGTCGGGATCATGACCGCGGTCATCGGCGTGCCCTTCTTCCTCCTCCTCGTGCGCCGCGGACGGATGGGACTGTGAGCACCCCACGACCTTCTTCTCCTCCGCTGCGCTCCCCCGAACAACGCCGCGGGGACCCCGCCATGAGCACCCCCGTGATGCCGCCGATGGCCAGCGCTCCAGCTGTCCCCGAGGCGCTGCCCGACCTGCGCACCCTCACCCGCCGGCCGCGGCGTCGCCGCCGACTGGCCTTGGGTGGCCTGGGGCTCGCGCTGGTCGCCGCGTTCGCGGTGCGGGTGCTGCTCGGGGACTACACGTTCACCGTGCCGGACTTCTTCCGGATCCTCTTCGGGGAGCAGATTCCCGTCTCGACCTTCATCCTGATGGAGTCCAAGCTCCCGCGCGCGGTGCTCGCGCTCCTGGTCGGCGTGGCCCTCGGGGCCGCCGGCTCGCTGTTCCAACTGGTGCTGCGCAACCCCCTCGCCAGCCCCGACATCGTCGGCGTCAGCCTGGGTGCGAGCGCGGCCGGCATCTTCGCGCTGCTCACCCTCGGCCTGCGTGACGGCGCCGTCTCGCTCTTCGCCGTCGTCGGCGCGGTCGCGATCGCCGCGCTGGTGCGGTGGGTGGCGGGCACCACCGGGGGCTACCGCCTCGTGCTCGTCGGCGTCGGCGTGGCCGCCGCAATGGGGTCGGTCGTCCAGTACCTCCTCGCCCGCTCCAGCACCTGGGACGTGCAGCTCGCGCTGCGCTGGCTCGTGGGCAGCGTCAACAACGTCCCGTGGTCGACCATCGGCGTGCTCGCGGTCGCCCTCGCCGTGCTGCTCCCCACGCTGGCCGTGATGGCGCGGTCGCTGCCCGCGCTCGAGCTCGGCGACGACGCGGCCGCCGGGCTGGGCGTCGGGCGCCACCGCACCGACGCGCTGCTCCTCGTCGGGGTGCTGCTCACCGCCGTCGCGGTCGCGGCCGCGGGCCCGGTCGCCTTCGTGGCCTTCATGTCCGGTCCGATCGCCCGGGCACTGCTGGGCGGGCGGCACAGCCTCCTCGGCGGAGCCCTGGTCGGCGCGACCCTCATGCTGCTCGCCGACTACGTGGCGGCGTACCTCATCCCCGACGTGGTGCTGCCGGTCGGGATCGTGACGGGAGCGGTCGGAGGGCCGTTCCTGCTCTGGCTGCTGGCGCGCGGCGCCGCGACGGGAAGGACCGGATGACCACCATGCCCATCACGCCCATCACGCCCACCACCAGGCTGCTGACGGACCGGGTGAGCCTCGGCTACGGCGACCGCACCGTCGTCCGCGAGGTCAGCGTCGAGATCCCCGACGGCAAGGTGACCGTCGTCGTCGGTCCCAACGCGTGCGGCAAGTCCACGCTGCTCAAGGGGCTCGCGCGACTGGTCCGGCCACACGGCGGCTCCGTGCTGCTCGACGGCGAGGAGATCCACCGCCGCCCGACCAAGGAGGTCGCCCGGGTGCTGGGGCTGCTGCCGCAGAACCCGATCGCACCCGACGGCGTCGCGGTCGCGGACCTCGTCGGCCGCGGTCGGCACCCGCACCAGGGCGTCTTCACCCGCTGGTCCGCCGAGGACCGTGCCGCCGTGCAGGAGGCGATGGTGCTCACCGACACGTACGCCCTCGCCGACCGCGCCGTCGACGAGCTCTCGGGCGGCCAGCGCCAGCGGGTGTGGATCGCCATGGCCCTCGCCCAGGGGACCGACCTGCTGCTGCTCGACGAGCCGACGACGTACCTCGACGTGGCCCACCAGGTCGAGATGCTCGACCTGCTCGCCGAGCTCAACGCGCGGCGCGGCACCACGATCGTGATGGTGCTGCACGACCTCAACCTGTCCGCGCGGTACGCCGACCACCTGGTGGCGCTCCACGACGGCACGGTCGCGGCCGAGGGCACGCCGCGCGAGGTCGTCACCGAGGAGGTCGTCCGGACCGTCTTCGGCCTGGACAACCGGGTCATCGAGGACCCGGTGTCGCACACGCCCCTGGTGGTTCCCGTCGGCCGCCACCGGCCCCACCGCACGCCCACGACCGACCCACACCAGGAGAACCGATGACCGTGACTTCCTCGACCCTGCCCATGCTGTTCGCCGACCTGGAGGTCGTCTCGGTCGAGCGGATCAGCCCGACCTTCGTCCGCGTCGAGCTCGGCGGTCCCGAGCTGGCCGACTTCGGTGTCGACGGCCCGCGCTACGACCAGCGCATCAAGCTGGTCTTCCCCGACCCGGTCACGGGCCGGCGGACCTCCACCGAGGGGGCCGACGAGACCTGGTTCGGGACCTGGCTCGAGCAGCCGGCCACCGAGCGCGGCCACATGCGGACCTACACCATCCGCGACGTGCGCGGGTCAGGCGAGCAGACGACCTTCGTCGTCGACATGGTGCTGCACCTCGAGGGGGACCTGGTCGGCCCGGGCTCGACGTGGGCCTCGACGGCGACCCCCGGTGACCGCCTCGCGGTCCTCGCGCCGCGGCGCGGCTACCCCTACGGTGGCATCGAGTTCACCCCGCCGCCGGCGGCGGACCTGCTGCTCGTCGGCGACGAGACCGCGGTCCCGGCGATCTGCTCGGTCCTCGAGCAGCTGCCCGACGACGCGCGCGGCATCGCCTTCCTCGAGGTGCCACTCGCTGCCGACGTCCAGCACGTACGTCGTCCTGCCGGGGTCGAGGTCGTGTGGCTGGCCCGCGAGGGCGAGGAGCTCGGCGCCGGGCTGCACGATGCGGTCGTGGCCCACCTCGGGATCCCCGGGGCGACCGTCGAGGTCGACGCCGAGGAGGTCGACCCCGACCTGTGGGAGACGCCGTTCTACTCCTCCTCCGGCGAGGAGGTGCCCGGTGACCTCGATGGCGTCGGCGGCACCTATGCGTGGATCGCGGGGGAGTCGAAGGTCGTCACCGGCCTGCGCCGGCACCTGGTCAACGAGCTCGGCTTCGACCGCAGCCGGGTGGCCTTCATGGGCTACTGGCGTCGCGGCGTGGCGATGAGGTCCTGACCGGGGTCCGGCCTGACCTCCCGCCTCGGCGCGACGCCCGAGCGTGGTGGTGCGTCAGCGGCGCTTGGGGGCGCGGGGGGAGTAGCGCACGCGCTCGGCGATGCGGTGCCGGGCGACGAGCTCGATGTCGGTGAGTGAGTTGAACATGGCCCTGCTCCTTTCGGTGGTCTCGGCTGTGGGTGGGGAGTGGTGGCCGGTGTCGGCCGGTCAGGCCTGGTGGAGGGTGACGTCGCCCGAGGCAGTGGTGGCGCGCACCTCGAGGTAGGGCTGGTCGGGACCGGGTTGACCGGTGCTCGGCAGGTCCGAGGCGAGGCGGCCGCTCGCGGTGCGGATGTCGGTCCACACCGGGGTCCCGGTCGCGACGCCGATGCGGACGTCGCCGCTACCGGTCCTGGCGGTCACCCGGCCGGACCGGGCCCGGTGGACGACCAGGTCGCCCGAGCCGGTGGTGAAGATCGCCTCCCCCGACAGGCTGCCGACCAGCGCGTCGCCCGACCCGGTCTTGACGGCGAGCTCGTCGCCGGTGGCCTCGACGCGCACGTCGCCACTTCCGGTGGTCACCAGCAGGTGCGAGTCGGCACGGCGTACGACCACGTCGCCCGAGCCGGACTTGATCCGGGCGTTGCCGGCCAGGTGCTCGGCGACCAGGTCTCCGGAGCCGCACTGGACGACGGTGTCGCCGTCGACGACGTCGAGCGAGACGTCGCCCGAACCGCTGTCGACGCGGGTGTCGTCGAACCGGCCGTGCGCGACCAGGTCGCTGCTGCCGACCTTGGCGTTGAGGCCGCTCGCGACGGGCACCTCGACGACGATCTCGGCGCGGGCGTCCCGGGCGAAGAAGCCGTTGCGGGGCGGGGCGATGATCGCGATGCGACGGCCCCCCGTCTCTCCGGCCAGGTCGCGGACGTCGTACTCCTCGGCGCGCTCTCCGGTGATGCGGACGGTCGTCTCGGTGGTGCTCGTGGCCGTGACGTCGACGGTGCCGCGTCCGTTCTCGACGTAGAGGTCGATCGGCTCGGGGGTGTCGAAGGTGAGGTCCAGCTGGTTGCTCATCGGTGGCTCCGTTGGTCGGGTGACTGGTCGAAGGGTGTGCTCGTCCCACGGACCGGCCGGGTGCCGGTCCGCTCGGGGCGGTGATCTCGGGGCGGTGATCCCGGGGCTGTCAGGGCCCGGGCGTCAGAGCCAGCCGCTCATCCGGCGGTTGCCCTGCTTGCGGTTGGCGGCGAACGGGTCGTAGCCCACGAAGGGCACGCTGCTCAGGTCGATGTCGACGTTGATCGAGTGCTCGTTGGTGGCGCTGCGGACCACGCCGACCATCCAGGTGTTCAGGCTCTGGCCGGCCGCGGCCGCCTTCTCCTCGGCGCGGGCCTTCACCGCCTCCGGGATCCGGAGGGTGATCCGGGCGAGGTCGCCGTCGTCCTCCTCGGGCGCGGCCGGCGGTGCGGGCGGCGGGGGCGGGGCGGGGATGGAGCTCGGCGGCGCGACCTCGACCACGAAGTCGAGCTCGCGGCCGACGAGTCGCACGTCGACGCTGCCCTCGGGCAGCTCGGCGGTGATCTCGGCGGCGGCGTGGGAGATGGCCTCCATCAGCGCCAGGCGGGCGCTCGGGTCCAGGGCGTACGCCAGCCGCTCGGCCGCCTGCTTGAGGTCGTCGCTCCCGGCCTCGGCCGCAGCGACGAGGTCGCGGCGGAGGGTGTCGACGTACGGGGTGATGTCCATGTGCACCAGAGTGACATCACTCTGATGTCATGTCAACACCTTCGCGACATCACATCGCAGCCAAGGTGATGTCACGGCGCCGCACGGCCGTCCCGAACGGCACCGAGCCGGCGCCTCTGCAACGTGGGGTGAGCAGATGCGCCGACTCGGTGGTCCTGGGTCGGCAGGTGGGCCGACTGGTCAGAGGTCGAACAGCGATCCCGACCCGGTGATGTCCACGTCCGTGCGCGGGGTGTGCCCCGGGTCGGCGGCGGGGGCCGGCTTCGCGGCCCGCTGCTCCTCGGCTGGTACGTCGTCCTCGTCCGCGGCCGGCTCCGGCTCGGGTTCCTCGGCGGGGGCCTCGTCCGCAGTGGCCGTCGGGTCCGCCTCAGGGGTCTCGGTCTCCTCCCGCGCCGGCATGTCCTCGGGGTCGCGGAAGGTCGCGGCCTGGCTGAGGTCGGCCCCGCTCGGCGGCGCGCTCGGCGCCTCCGTCGGCTCCGGCTCGGGTGCTGCGTCCGGTTCCGCGGTGGCTTCGGGCTCGGCTGCTGCCTCGGGCTCCGAGGTGGGCTCGGGTGCGGTGTCCGCCTGGGGCTCCGGCTCGGCCGCTGCCTCAGGTACGGCGGCGGGTGTCGCGGCAGCTGCCGGGGGGGCGGCCGTGGCCGGCGCGTCGATGTCGAAGAGCGATCCGACGCTGCTGATGTCGACGTCGGTGCTCGGCGTCGAGGTCGTCCCGCTGGCCGGTGCCCGCTCGGGCTCGGACTCGGGCTCGGACTCGGTGGCGACCTCCGCCGACGCCGCGGGCTTGGCCTCCGGCTGGGCCTCGGGCGCGTCGTCGGAGTCGAGGACCGGCTCAGTCGCGGCGACCGGCTCCGTCTCCGGCTCGGGCTCTGCGACGTCCGCTGCTGCCGTCGCCGCAGGGGCGGGCTGGGCCGCGGGTGCCTCGAGGTCGAACAACGACCCGAGGCTGGACAGGTCGGCGTCGGTGGTCGGCGTCGAGGTCGTGCCGCTGGCGGCGGGCGTCTCGGCGGACGCCTCCGGCTGCGCGGCCCGGGTCTCCGTGGGCGCCTCCGCCTGCGCCTCCGCCTGCGCCTCCGCCTGCGCCTCCGCCTGCGGCTCCGGCTCCGGCTCCGGCTCCGCCTCGGACTGCGCCGGGGGCTCGGGCTCGGACGCCGCAGGAGCAGCGGCCGGCTCGGGTGCGGCGATGTCGAAGAGCGAGCCACCGCCACCGAGGTCGGCGGCCGGCGCTGCAGCCGGCTTCTCCTCCGCGGCAGGCGCTGCGGCCTCCGGCTCTGCCGGTGCTGCGGGAGCGGGCTCCGGCTCCGCCGGCGTACCGAGGTCGAAGAGCGAGCCTCCGGCACCCAGGTCGGCAGCGGGCTTCTCGGCAGCCTTCGGCTCCGCAGCCTCGGCGTCGGCAGGCTGCGCCTCCGCGGCCGCGGGCTCCGGTGCCGGGGTGTCGAACAGCGAGCCGCCGCCCTCCTTGGAAGCAGCGGCCTTCGCCTCGGGTGCCGGGGTGTCGAAGAGCGAGCCGCCGGACTCGGCGGGCTTCGCCTGGGTGTCCGGTGCCGGGGTGTCGAAGAGCGAGGAGCCTCCCGACGCCTTGGCGGCCGGGCCGGCGTCCGCGGTCTCGGTGACGGTGTCCTCGGTGATGGTGACGTCGCCGGCCTCCGGCTCGTCCTTGGTGGCCACGTCAGTGGTCGCGGCGGTGCTCGCGGCGGCCGGAGCGGCGGCGGGGGACGAGCCTGGGGCGGCCTTGGTCGCCTGCTCGCCCTTCACGGAGGCGAGCAGCATCTGTGCGACGTCGAGGACCTCGACCTCCTCGCGGGCCTCGCCCTTGGCCTGCTGGGCGGTGAGGCCGTCGGAGAGCATCACGCGGCAGAAGGGGCAGCCGACCGCGATCTGGTCGGCGCCGGTGCCGACGGCCTCCTTGGTGCGGTTGACGTTGATCCGCTCGCCGAGGTTCTCCTCCATCCACATGCGCGCGCCGCCGGCGCCGCAGCAGAAGGAGCGCTCGGAGTTGCGCTCCATCTCGATGACCTCGGCGCCGGGCAGCACCTGGAGCAGCTCGCGCGGCGGCGAGTAGACCTGGTTGTGGCGTCCGAGGTAGCAGGGGTCGTGGTAGGTGATCGAGCGCTTCGCGGCGCCCGCGCCGTCCTTGACCGGCGTCAGCTTGCCCTCGCGCACCAGGCGGTTGAGCAGCTGGGTGTGGTGGACGACCTCGAGCTCGATGCCGAAGTCCTTGTACTCGTTCTTGAGCGTGTTGAAGCAGTGGGCGCAGGTCGAGACGACCTTCTTGACCTTGTACTCCTTGAACGTCTCCACGTTCTGCTGGGCCAGGCCCTGGAAGACGAACTCGTTGCCCGCGCGGCGGGCCGGGTCGCCGGTGCAGGTCTCGCCGTTGCCGAGCACGCCGAAGGAGATCCCGGCGATGTTCAGCAGCTCGGCGACCGCTCGGGTGGTCTTCTTGGCGCGGTCCTCGTAGGCGCCGGCGCAGCCGACCCAGAACAGCCAGTCGACCGAGTCGAGCGACTCGATGTCGTCACCGACGACCGGGACGTCGAACTCGAGGCCCTTGGCCCAGTCCAGGCGGCCCGAGGGCGACATGTTCCACGGGTTGCCCTTGTTCTCGAGGCCCTTGAACAGCTGGTTGAGCTCGGCGGGGAAGTTCGACTCCACCAGCAGTTGGTAGCGCCGCATGTCCATGATGTGGTCGACGTGCTCGATGTCGACGGGGCACTGCTGGACGCACGCGCCGCAGGAGGTGCAGCTCCACAGCACGTCCTCGTCGATGACGAAGTCGCCGTCGGAGGGGTTGTAGAAGTAGTCGAGCACGTCGGTGCCCGAGCCCGCGGACTCGCCCTTCGAGCCCACGCCCACCAGCGCGCGCTCGGCGTGCCCCTCGACGCCGTCGTGCTTGGCGTACGCGTGGTCGCGGAGGCTGGTGATGAGGAGCTTGGGCGACAGGGGCTTCTCGGTGTTCCAGGCGGGGCACTGCGACTGGCAGCGACCGCACTCGGTGCAGGTCGTGAAGTCGAGGATGCCCTTCCAGGAGAAGTCCTCGACCTTGCCGGCGCCGAGGACCGAGTCCTCGTCGAGGTCGTCGATGTCGTCGAGCGTGACGGCCTTGCCGTCGGACGTCAGTGGCTTCATCGCACCCAGCGCGGTGCTGCCGTCGGACTCACGCTTGAAGAAGATGTTGAACCACGCGGTGAAGCGGTGCCAGGCGATGCCCATCGTGAGGTTGCGGGCGATCACCATCAGCCAGATCATCGCGAGCGCGATCTTGAAGGTCGCGATGAGGTAGATCAGGTTCTCCAGCGACCCGACGGAGCTCGGGTAGATCGCGTCACCGAGGAGCGAGGAGAAGGGGTAGTGGGCTCGGCCCGCCTCCGTGTCGAGCTTCCACTCGGCGGCCCGGACGAAGAGGATCGCGGCGCCCTCGAGCAGCGCGAGCGCCTCGACGAAGTAGGCCTGCCAGAACGTCGACCCGAAGAAGCGGCTGCGACGGCCCTCGGACCGCGGGTGGTGCTTCTGGCGGTAGATGATCAGGAAGACGATGCCGACCGTGCTCAGCGCGCCGATGGCCTCCATGAACCACTCGAACGGGTACCAGTGGCCGATGACCGGGTAGGCCCAGTCCGGCTGGAACAGCTGGAAGTACGCCGCGAGCACGGCGGTGCTGAGGAACAGGAACGCCATGTAGACGAACCAGTGCATGATGCCGACCCAGTGCCACTGGAGCATGCGGGTGTGGAGGAACGTCTCCTTGAGCATCGTCGCGGCGCGCCCGGCCGGGTTGTCGCTGCGCCCCGGTGCCGGCTGGCCCGACCGGATCACGCCCAGCATGCGACGTACGGCGGGGACCAGGAGGGCCACCGCGGCGACGGTCAGGGCGAACGAGACGACGATCGCGAACATCTGCATGAAGGACTGCTCCTCGGTCGGGGCGTACGAGCCGGAGCATATGGCGGTCCACGGTGCCGACGGCAGGGCGCGTACGAGTGAGAAGGATCCTACCCGCAGGTAACTTCAGCCACGGACGCGCGGCGGGTCAGTTCACGATCGCGACGTTCTCGACCTCGATCTCGCGCGCGTCCTCGCGGTAGGTTGCGACCTTCTGCCTCACCTGGTCGAGGGCGTCGGTGAGCTGCTTCACCCCGTCGCGCAGCTTCTGCTGGTGCTCGAGGTGCGCCGCGTGCGACTCGCTGGACTCCTCCCAGCTGGGCGTGAGGCGCTCGACCTCCTCGAGCAGGTCGTCGATCTGCTGGGTGATGGCCGTGGTGGCGTCGGCCAGCGCCGTCTCCATCGAGGAGAGGGACGCCTGGTGCACGACCAGCCCGCGCTCGCTCATCGGGGACCACCGCCGAGGCGGTCGGCGAGCTGGCCGGCCCGCTCGGCCTGGGCGACATCGTTGGTGGCGTGCTCCTGGGCGACGTACATCAGGTTCTGGGAGTAGCCCTCCATGATCGGTCCGAGGCTGACCGCGACGTCGAACCACGCGTTGATCGCCTCGCCGAACCCGACCGCGGCCTGCCCCTTGAAGCCGGTGCCGGCCTCGGTCTCGATGGTGGCGGCGAGGTCGCGCAGCGTCTGCTGCAACGGCTCCACGGCGTCGGCCGCCGCCTGGGCGGCTGCCTGCATCTCGGCGTAGACGAGTCCGACGGCCACGGCCGCCCCCTTCCGGTTCGGGTGTCGACCGGATCCCTACCCGCGCACGGGGACGTCTACACGTGCCACGATGCGCGAGTTCAGCCGGTTTGAGCGCGCCCGTCAGGGGGAATCCCACAGCCATGCCGTCCTACGACTACGAAGTCGACCTCGAGAGCATGGGCAAGGCCGCCCAGGGGCTCAACGACACCGTGAAGCTCTTCAAGGACAAGGACGTCGAGGACCTGGTGCCCGGCAAGGGTGACGTCGGCAGCGACGTGGTGTGGGACGCGCTCGACGAGTTCAAGAACCGCTGGGAGGAGGGCGTCAACAACCTCTGCCAGGACGTCGAGGAGATGTCGGGGCGGCTGGGCAAGATCGCGATGAACTACTTCGAGACCGACAAGGCCGGCTACGACGCGCTCTCCGGGCTCAAGGGCACGATCGCGGCGATCAAGGTGATGTGAGATGCCGGACTTCGAGATCGAGGGAAACCCCGGCAACATCCGCTCCAAGGCGCTGACCATGGAGCAGAAGGGCCAGCTCTTCTACGACACCGGCGACGCGCTGTCGAAGATCGACGTCTCCGGCTGGACGGGCCGCGCCGCCGACGAGTTCCGCGAGGCGCACGACCTCGAGCCCGAGCGCTGGACGAAGGCGGGCAACGGCTTTAAGAAGGCGGCGGCCGGGCTCAGGACGTACGCCGGTGCGCTCGAGGACGCGCAGTCGCGCGCCGAGTGGGCCCGCAAGGAGTACGAGCGGGGGCAGCGCGAGTCGGAGAGCGCGCGCACCCAGTACGACGCCTACATGGGCAGGATGCGCTCCTACTGGAGCAGCGGCGGCACCGACCAGGCCGAGCCGTTCAACGACTGGGGCGACCCGATCCAGCGGGAGGCGCTCGCCGAGCTCGCCTCCGCGCGGGCCGACCTCGACAACGCCGCGCACGTCTGCGCCGGCGAGGTGAGGGCCGGCTGCGCCGACGCGCCGGAGGAGCCGAGCTGGTGGGAGTCGGGCCTCAAGTTCGTGGGTGGCATCCTCGAGGGTGCCGGCGAGGCCGTGTGGGACCTGCTCACGATGGTGCCGTTCAGCCCGGTCAACATGGTCATGGACTCCTACAAGCTCGCGACGGGCGACATCACGCCCGAGGAGCTGATGAAGAAGTACGAGCTCTCCGCGGAGAACGCGTGGGAGATGGCCAAGGGCATCTACACCGGGCTGACGACCGACCCGATCGGCTTCGGCAAGGAGCTCGGCAAGGCGCTGCTCGACTGGGACACCTGGGCCGACGACCCGGCGCGCGCGATCGGCCACCTGGTGCCCGACGCGATCGTCGCCGTCGCGACCGCCGGCACCGGAGCGCTCGCCACCCGCGGCGCCAAGGGCGGGCTGGACGCGATCGACGCGCTGGGCGACCTCAACCGCCTCGACAACCTGGCCGACCTCGGCAAGCTCGACCGCTTCGACGAGCTCACGGGGATCCGCCGTCTCGACGACCTGCCCGAGGACCTGCGCGGGCTGGTCAACAAGCCCATCGAGGACCTCACCCCGAGCGAGATCGACCGCCTCGTCGAGGCCCGCGACGCGATCAAGGTCGAGCCCGGGACGCCGATGCAGCGCGTCATCCCGCAGAACACGGTCGACGACTACCTCCGGGGGTCCTCCAGCGACCCGTACTTCAAGCCCGACCAGACCTTCGGGTTCACCTCGCGCTACGACGACGTCGACCAGCTGCACACCCCGCGCGAGATGCACGACAAGCTCGGCCTCGACTACCAGCTGGCGGACGGCACCCACCCGTTCACCCCCGATCAGTCGGACATCCACGTGCTGCGCTACGACCAGACGGACCCGAGCGGCCTCAGCGTCCCCCGGCACTCCGACCTCGGCGGCGACCCGAGCTGGGACCCCAAGGCGCTCGATCCCGAGAACCCGTTCACCGGCACCGGCTACACCTCGGGCGGCATCCCCGAGTTCCGGACCGATGTCGCCACGGACCTGCCCGACGGCTCGCAGATCTGGCGGATGGACAGCTCGGGCGGCCAGGAGCTGGTCGCGGTGCTCACCGACTACATGGGCACCAAGATGTGGATGCCGGTCCAGTGATCCGACCATCCGGCCTCTATGCCGTGCTCCGCGGCGAGGAGATCCACGTGCACTCGCACGGCCGCGACTACGTGACGCTGCCCGCCCCCTCCGGTCCCGTCCGCCACGAGCTCGACGAGCTCGACGACTTCGTCTCGATCAAGACCTTCGCCACCTGGCGGGGCGGCCAGGTCGCGATCAGCGCCGTCTCCGGCGACGAGTGCGGCTTCTTCACCAACGACCAGGCGCTCGCCGAGCGCGAGCGCCTGGCCGGCGACACCTACAACGGGTGGCACGGATCGGCGGCGCTGTCGGAGCTGACCGACGTCGATGAGAGGGTGACGTCCATCCACCCGAGGAGGCGCGAGGCATGACCGTCCTGGAGAAGCTCTTGGTCCCCGAGGTGTCGCAGCGCGTCGTGGAGCAGGGCTACGACTGGCTCACCGGCCCCGTCTACCGCCCCGACGACCTCATCGGGCTGACGCCGGTCGAGCGGGTGCGCGCGTTGGGCCTCGACGGGGCGGACGGCCCCTTCGGTGAGGCCCCCGACCACGTCGACGTGATCCGGTTCGGGACCAACCCGCTCATGGACCTGCGCGTGCCGACCAACGCACCGGGCCACGCCGAGGTGCCGTGGCCGACGTACCCCACCGGGTTCCTCCGCATCGCGGCGCCCGTCTGGATCCTGACCCTCACCCGCGTGCCGGTGAGCGCGCGCTTCATCCGGATCGGCCTCGACGGCACGGAGAAGGAGTTCTCCCGCTACCAGGGTGCGGCCCGTGGGTGGCAGGGCGCCAAGGGCTACTTCCCCCCGCTGCACCTGATCGGCCCGCGGGCGAAGGCCGGCGGCCTGGACCTGCCGTGCTCCTACACCGCCGACCAGCAGGCGGTCGAGATGGTGTGGTCCGGCGACGAGCAGGTCCCCGACGGCTTCACCCAGGCGCGGCCCAGGGTGCACGCGCGCGTCGTCCCGGTCGCGGAGTGCGAGGTCTTCGACATCGCGCTCGTCGGCCGGTGGCGCGAGCGCCGCGTCCGCGTGCTCCAGCAGGTGGGCGACGAGGTGCTCGTGCTGGTCACCCCGGACTCGCGCGCCGACGCCGACGAGCTCGGCGCGACCGAGGTCGAGCCCGGCATCTTCCGGGCGGTCATCCCGGCCGGCGAGCTGACCGACACCGAGGGCGTCCGCTCCGACCCGATGCCGACGCAGCCGCGGGCCACCCACGGGTGAGCCTCACCCCCGGCGGACGCCCACGACCTTGCCGGCGCGGGACAGCTCGACGGTCATCAGCACCCGCTTCGTGCCCGACTTCCTCGCGCAGTAGGTGAGCTCCCGGTCGAGACGCTGCCACGGTTGGCCGACGCGCAGCATGAGGGCGCGCGTCCGCATGCCCGGGCGGACCGCCCGGGTGAAGGTGCGGGCCGAGGTCCGCAGCGCCGGGTTGCGGCACGAGTCGGGCGCGACGCCCCACGACCGCTCCCACGTCTGGAGGTAGGCCTCCGCGCCGCGGGACAGGTCGGCCGCGAGCGCGGGGCCCTCAGCGCCGGCCACGTGCTCGGCGTCCTCGACCCAGTCGGCGTACAACCCGTAGTGGGCGACGCCGTCGGTGTTGATGTCGAAGACGCGCTCGCCGCTGCGCTGTCGGTCGACGCGGACCCCGCCGAGCCCTGTGAAGGGGTACGTCACCGGGTTGCTCGCACCGGCACCGCGCGGGTCGCCCTGCGCACCGAAGCCGTTCATGTCGGAGCCGAACCCGAAGCCGAAGTAGAAGCGCGGGTCGGACCAGCCGAGGTGCTGGCGCCACTTCTCCACGAAACCGGTGGAGTCACCGGCGTACGGCGCCACGAACCCGCCGAGCCGGTAGATCCGCGGGTAGGCGTCCGGCGTCGACCACGAGTGCGAGGACACGACGCCGACCGGCCGCCCGGCAGCGTGCTGCTGCTCCAGGTAGTCGAGGGCGGCGTTGCGGCCGGCGACGCTCATGTGGTCGGGGTCGACGAGGATCCTGCTGTCGATCATCGCCGAGAGCAGCCTCTCCCCGAGCGGGCTCAAGCCCAGCTGGTTGCAGTGCGGCCCGGCCGGGTAGACCGGCGCCGGCTGCACGCCGACGTCGCCGAAGAGCTTCCAGATCGCGCCGAAGATGGCGTCCTGCTGTGCCGTCTCGAGGGGAGGCGTGGCCTTCTCTCCGCCGGGCTGGCCGAGGTCGCCGAGGTTGGGCGCCTGCAGCCGGTCCTCCATGCCGGGCGGGTTGCCCGACGGACAGGTCTGCATCCGCAGGAAGGAGCCGGTGCTCAGGAAGTTGGCGCTGTTGGTCAGCGGGCCGATGGTGCCGGAGTCGCCCGCGACCCCGGTGAACGCGTTGTCGAACTTGTTGGTCAGCTCCATCTGGCTCACGCCGAGCCGCTTCATCTCGGCGAGCTCGGCGAGCATCTGCTCCTCGGTGCAGGTCGGGCGGCCGAGCTGGACGTTGCAGCCCAGCGGGACGGAGGTCTCCATGCCCATCACGACGGCGAGCTTGCCCTCGTTGATGACCTTCCGCGCCTCGAAGGGATCGGTGACGATGCGGTACCAGCCGCGGCCGGGGCCGCCGTACTGCGCGTCGATGTAGTCCTGCATCGCCCGCATGTCCTTGGCCTGGAGGCGTACGGCGTCGCGGTCGTCGCACGAGTTCTTCTTCAGCGGGTAGACCGCGCAGAGGATGTGGTTCTCGGTGAGCAGGCTGGTGTGGATCCGCAGGCCGGCGCGCCACGAGCGCTCGAGCCACTTGTAGTAGACCTGCTGGTGGGTCAGCGAGTGCGGGTTGGGCCAGTAGGAGAACGTCGGCCAGCCGACCGGGTCGTGCCCGGTGCCGGGCGTGTTGCCGGCCAGCACGTCCTCGAGCAGGGCGCCGCGGCCGTCGGCGAGCTGGTGGTCGGGGCAGTCGACGAGCGCTGCGGCGGCGCCGTACCGGTGGAAGGGCGGGCTGCAGATCACCCGGCCACCGAGGAACTCGTGGGTCTGGCCGTGGACGTGCGGGTCGACGTAGCCGCGCACCTCCTGGAAGGACGTCGCGCCGCCGAACGGCCGCCCGCTGACGTTGGTCTCCACCTCGGGGAAGGCGGTGCAGCCCTCGGTGCGGCGCAGCGCGAAGGACTCGGCGGTGCCGGTGGTGAACCCGGTCCCGGACGAGGTGGCCGTACGACGCAGGCCGCGACCGTCGGCGAGGGTGAAGGTGAAGCGACCGCGGCCGGCTGCGCGCACCGTCCAGTCGGCGTCCGGTGAGGGAGCGGCGGCCCACGTGGTTCCGCCGGAGGCCGCGGCCAGGAAGGTGCGGTCGGCGGCGTGGAGGAGGTAGGAGCCCAGGCCGGTCGCCTGGAAGGTGAGCGGCGTGCCGCCCAGCGAGTAGCAGCCACCGGCCATGGCGTACCTGCTCTCCGGCACGACGCGCCTCGGGCTGCGCAGCGGCACCCTGGTCAGGCGGGGCTCGGCGAGCGTGCGCTGGGCCGCGATGCGGGCGCGGCTCTCGGCGCGCTGCCGGGGCGTCGTCGGGTCGGGTGCGGTCGCGGCCTCGCCACTGCGGCTGATCGCGTTCTTGGTGGTCGGGTCGTCGTGCACGTGCCCGTGGCCGTCGTCGAGGACCGGCGCGGTCCCGTCGGCCCCGGTGGCGCCGGGGTGCGTGTGGGGTCGCTGCTCGGCCGCGGCAGCTGCGCGCTGGCGGGCCTGGGTGTCGTACGTCGAGGACAGGGCGCCCGACGGCCCCGGGTCGTGGGCGGCGGTCAGCACCCCGGCCGTCACCACGCCGGTGGCGGTCAGCAGGGAGATCAGGACACGCTGGACGGGGTGGGGCGTCGGGCTCACGGCAGCTCCTTGTCGGCTCCTCTTCGGGGACTCAACGACCCGGTGCCCGCCGGGGCTACGTGGCCCGGCTGCCGCTGACCCGCCGGGTCAGCTGGGTCGCGGTCGCCGTGACCGCCCGCGCGATGGTGCTCGCGTCGGCGTCGGAGTCGCTCGGGAACGTGACAGCGACGCCCGCGACCGGGTGGCCGTTGTGGTCGAGCACCGCGGCCGCGACGCTCTGCAGGCCGGGCGTCACCTCGCCGTCCTCCGTCGCGTGGCCGCCCTGGCGTGTCTCGGTGAGGATCGTCCGCAGCGCGCTCAGCGACGTCGGCCCCTTGCCGTGCCGGTCGACGAAGGCGCCGCGGTCCGGGTAGAGGGCACGCACCTGGCTGGCCGGCAGGGCAGCGAGGATCGCCCGCCCGGAGGCGGTGAGGTGCGCCGGCAGGCGTACGCCGACGTCGGTGACGAGCGGTGGTCGCCCCGGCGCGCGCTCCTCGATGACGTAGAGGACGTCGCGTCCGTGCAGGACCGCGAGGTGCGCGCCGTGGCCGGTCTGGTCGACGAGCTCGGCGAGCGGCCGGCGGGCGAGGCGGGCCAGCGGCTCCTGCCGGGTGAACCCGCTGCCGACCTCGAAGGCCGCCACGCCGAGGCCGTAGCGGTGCTCGTCGGGCAGGTGCACGACGAAGCCCTCGTCGATCATCGTGTTGAGCAGGTGGTACGCCGTGCTCCGCGGCAGGTCGCAGGCCCGCACGATCCGGTCGAGCGGGACCGGGTCGGCCTGCGTGGCCAGGAAGCGCAGCACGCGCAGGGCGCGGGTGGCTGCGGGGACCTGGCTCACGGGCCGATCGTGGCACGTCGTGCCCCGAGGTGCCGCCGCTGCGGGTCAGGAGTCGGTGCTGTCCTTGCGGGTGAACCAACCGCCGCCGCCACCCTCGCTCTCCATCGGCTTGCCGGGCATCTCGTTGGCGCCCGGCGTGCGACGCGGCAGCAGCGGGGTGCTCGGCGCCTGGGTCTCGGTCCGGCTGTCCTCGGTCCGGGTCTCCTCGGTCTGCTCGGTCTCCTCGGTCTCCTCGGTCTGCTCGGAGGTCTCGGCGGCGGGCTCCGGCGTGGCCGTCTCCGGGGTGGCCGTCTCCGGGGTGGCCGTCCCGGGCTTGGCGTTCACCTCGGCGCGCGGGGTGGGGCCCTGGTCGACGGTGCCGGCGACCTGGGGTGCGTAGTCGTCGGCCTTGTGGTCGACCCGGGGGTCGAGCCGGTCCGCTGCCCGGATCTGGTCCTCGTGCGCCGCCTCGGCCTGGCTGGCCGCGAGTCGTGCCTGCTCCGCCTCGGCCTCGGCACGCTCGGCGATCGCGCGTGCCTCCTCGGCGTTCGCCTCCGTCTCCGCGGCCCTCGCCTGCGCGGGCGGGAGGACGGTCTGGGCGCTCGTGGCCGCCTCGGACCGCAGCTGCTCGGCGCGCGCGACGTTGGCCTCGCGGTTCTTCCGCCGGATCGTCGGGACCACGAGGGCCAGGCCGATCACGAGGATGACGATGAGCGTGATGCTGATGAGCGTGGTCACGGAGCTTCCTCATTTCACGAGACAGGGATGCCTCCAGTCTGGCAGCACCCCTGCTCGTGTGCAGCGCTCTTGCCCACCCTCGTGGGTCGTCGCCCGGGTGCGCGGCGACGTCAGTCGAGTCGCTGCATCACCACCCGGGCAGTGCGGTGCCCGATGGCGTACGCGTCCGACATGGCGTCGCGGAAGTGCAACCCGCTCCAGATGCGGGCGTTGAGGGCGTCGTGCTCGAGCTGCGTCAGCGTCGCGTAGGTGCGCGGCGCGGTGGGGAAGTTGCTCGAGCGCAGCTCCAGCGGGGTCGTCTCTCCGAGCCGGGTGCGGATCACCTCGACGGCGGGGCTGGTGACGCAGCCGTGCCCGCTGACGTAGTCGGAGTAGGGCGGGGTGGGCTGGAAGGGCGTCCAGCCCGGCTCCGGCGCGGTGTCGGGGTTGCCGTCGTCGGCCGCCCCGGCGATGGCCTGGAACGGCCGCCAGAACCCGACGTCGCGCTTGAGCTGCCAGCACCGGATCAGCGAGTCGGTCATCGCGCCGTGGATGGTGGCGAACAACGAGGCAGTCTCGGCGATGGTCTCGGGGTGGGTCTCGAGGTAGCGCACGAGCGCGTCACCCACCATCGTGGCGGAGTTGCTGTTGAAGAAGACGGCCGTGTCGGACTGCGCCTGGCTGCGCATGGTGGAGCCGGTGCCCCCGAGGAGCTTCACCTCGTTGTAGTCGGTCGTGTAGTCGTCGCTGGTGAGGCGGTCGGGGCCGTCGACCCGGGCAAGCCGCTTCACCACGAGCGGGTCCATCGAGCCGATCCACGCGCCCAGCATGTCGGTGGCCGGCGGCGTGGGCTGCCAGACGCCGATACCGGTAGGCAGCGTGTAGTGGATGCTGGTGTCGAGGTAGCCGTCGTCGGCGCGTTCCTCGATGAGCCGGGCGGCGACCTTCTTGCCGATCCACACCCCGCGGTCCTGGGCGCTGCCGTCCGGCACCCCGGCGAGCGAGGTGGCGAGGCTGGTGTCGAGCGAGCTCGCGGCGGCCGGCACGTGGTGGACGAGCACGTCGTGCGCCGCCTGGGCGACGGCGGCGGTCTCGGAGCTGTCGTGGCGCCACGACGACGCCCGCATGGCGTCGTACATCGCGGTGGAGGTGTAGCCGAGCAGCGGGACGCCGACCGGGACCGGCGTCACCGGGTAGACGGTGGCGAACGCGACGCGCTCCCAGTCCAGGACGACCTGCCCGCTCTCGGTGGAGTCGGGGGGCTGCGGGTGGGGATGCGAGTGCTGGTGGGCGTGGTCACCGGAGTGGGCGTGGTGGGAGCCGCCGCGCGCCGGTACGCCGGAGGTGGCGGAGGGCGCGTAGAGCGCCGATCCCGCCAGCAGGACCGCGACGCCGAGCGCGACGCGGGTTCGGTTCACTGTCATGGCAGCTGCCTTTCGCAGGAGGATGTCCCTGCTCGCGAGTGTCAGCCGGTCCTTGCGCCGCGGGCCATACGCGTTCGCGCGTACCTTTCACCAGGTGCTCGGGCGGGTGCGCGTCACCCCAGGCGCGCGAGCCGCTCGCGGAGGTCCAGGTCGGGGAGGTCGCGGCCCTGGAGGCGGGCCACCGCGGCGACCCGGCCCGTGACGCCGAGCTTGCGGTAGGCGTTCTCGAGGTGCTTGCGGACGGTCGCCGACGAGATGAAGAGGTCCTCGGCGATCTGCGAGTTGGACGCGCCGGACGCCACGTGGCTGAGGACGCGCCGCTCCTGCACGGTGAGGCAGGCGGGCAGGGTAGGGGTCGGACGCTCGCGCACCAGCCGGGCGAGGACCGGGGTGAGCAAGCGCGCCATGGCGAGGTCGTGCTCGTCGAAGAACCGGCGCTCGCGCCCGAACGCGACTTGCACGATGGCGTCGGGGCCGTTGCGGAAACCGAGCGCGAGGCCGTCGGTGAGCCCGTCGATGGCGTGGCACGCCGTGGCCGCGCGTGGGTTGCGGCTCCAGTGCATGAGCCCCAGGTAGTAGGGCGCACCGTGCGGCTCGGTCGGGTCGTCGCCCGGCTCGGACAGGCCAAGGCTGACGACGTCGGTGATGCGCAGCCCGCCGTCCTGGAACACCGCGACCACGCCGTCAGCCGGGATCAGCAGGCTCAGCCACTCGAGGACCCGTCGCGACGGCAGTGGCGAGCCGGGGCAGGGGCGGGCGTCCAGCAGGTGGCGCAGCGCCCGCTGCTCGATCTCGGTGAGCACAAGGTCCGGCACGGGTCTCTCCTCGTCCACGAGGCTAGACCCGGGTCAGCGACCCGTCATCCCCCACCGTTGCTCACCGTCGCGGGTACGACGGTGCCTCAGGCGCGGTGCGTCCCGCCGGTGGTGCCGTCCGTCCGGCGTGCGTCGTCCGCGTCGAGGACCGTCTCGGGGGTGTAGTCCTCGGACCTGGTGTCGACCCGCGGGTCCACCTGGTCAGCGGTGCGGAGCCGGTCCTCGTGGACGGCCTGCTGCTGGGTCGCGGCGACCTGCGCCTCCTGGGCCTTCTGCTGCGCGCGCTCGGCCTCGAGGCGGGCCCGCTCGGCCTCGGCCTCGGCCTCCTTGGCGCGCACCTGCCTCGCGTGCTGCTGCGCCTCCTGGCGGAGGTTCTCGGCGTGCTCGACGTGCTTCTTCTTGCGCTGCTGCGCCGCCATCCAGGCGACGAGTGCTGCCACGACGAGCACGACGACGACGATGACGATGATCCATGCGGTGGTGCTCATGACGACCTGCTCCCCGCGGCCCGGGTGGGCCGCTTCGTCTCGACCGTGCCACAACCCTGACGGATTGGTTTCCCCCTCCGGGGTGAGTGGGGCTGTCTCGTATCCCAGACCCCATGCCGCTCCTCCCTCTGGTGGGGCGCGCTGCGCGACGGCTTCAATGGAGGCATGCAGACCATCCAGGTCGGGGTCGGCCCCGTCTCCTTCGAGGACCTCATGCACGTCGCCCGGCACGACGCGGCCGTCGAGCTCACCGACGACGCGCTGGCCGCGGTCGACCGTGCCCGCGGTGTGATCGAGAGGCTGGCCGCGGCCGAGACGCCCTCCTACGGCGTCAGCACCGGGTTCGGCGCCCTCGCCACCCGACACATCCCCACCGAGATGCGCGCGCAGCTCCAGCGCTCGCTGGTGCGCTCGCACGCGGCCGGGTCCGGCCCGGAGGTCGAGCGGGAGGTGGTGCGGGCCTTGATGCTGCTGCGCCTCTCGACCCTGGCGACCGGACGCACCGGCGTACGCCGTGAGACCGCGCAGCTGCTCGCCGGGCTGCTGTCCCACGGCATCACGCCGGTCGTGCGGGAGTACGGCTCCCTCGGGTGCTCGGGCGACCTCGCGCCGCTGTCGCACTGCGCGCTCGCGCTGATGGGGGAGGGTGACGTACGCGACGCGTCCGGCACCCTCATGCCCGCGGCCGAGGGCCTGGCCGCGGCCGGCCTCGAGCCGGTCGAGCTGGTCGCCAAGGAGGGGCTCGCGCTCATCAACGGCACCGACGGCATGCTCGGCATGCTGGTCATGGCGATCACCGACCTGCGGATGCTGCTGCGCACCGCCGACGTCGCCGCCGCGATGAGCGTCGAGGGCCAGCTCGGCACGGACCGCGTCTTCGCGCCCGAGCTGCAGGCGATCCGTCCCCACCCGGGCCAGGCGTTGTCGGCTGCGAACCTCACTGCGTTGATGGCCGACTCCGCGATCGTCGCCTCCCACCGCACGGGGCCCGACAACACGGTGGAGTGCAACAAGGTCCAGGACGCCTACTCGCTGCGCTGCTCGCCGCAGGTCCACGGCGCGGCGCGTGACACCGTCGAGCACGCCGCCACCGTCGCCGGCCGCGAGCTGGCCAGCGCGATCGACAACCCGGTCGTGCTGGGTGAGGCGGTCGAGTCCAACGGCAACTTCCACGGCGCCCCGGTCGCCTACGTGCTCGACTTCCTCGCCATCGTCGCGGCCGACGTCGCCTCGATCAGCGAGCGACGCACCGACCGCTTCCTCGACAAGGCCCGCAGCCACGGGCTGCCGCCCTTCCTCGCCGACGACCCCGGCGTCGACAGCGGCCACATGATCGCCCAGTACACGCAGGCCGCGATCGTCTCCGAGCTCAAGCGCCTCGCCGTGCCGGCGTCGGTGGACTCGATCCCGTCCAGCGCGATGCAGGAGGACCACGTCTCGATGGGCTGGAACGCTGCGCGCAAGCTGCGCCGCTCCGTCGACGGGCTCTCGCGGGTGGTCGCCGTCGAGGTGCTCACCGCCGCCCGGGCCCTCGACCTGCGCGCCCCGCTGGAGCCCTCGCCCGCCACCGGCGCCGTCGTACGACGCCTCCGCGACGCCGGCATCGAAGGGCCCGGACCCGACCGCCACCTCTCGCCCGAGATCGAGGCCTGCGTCGCGCTGGTGCAGTCCGGCGCGGTCCTCGCCGCCGCCGAGGCGGTCGTGGGGGAGCTGGGCTGAGTGTCAGCCGATCCGCACCGTCACCGTGTGCTGCTCGCCGTCGTTGCTGGTCAGCGCGAGATAGCCCTGACCGCCGATGACCATGGGCATGCGGTCGAAGGAGGAGGGGATCGAGAGGGCACCCTGCGCCATGCAGGAGGCCGCGCCGACGCAGGGCTCGGGCTCGACGTCCTCGTGCCACGTGAGCAGCCACGGCACCTCGTCGCCCTGGTTCTCGAGGACCGAGATGGAGTGCCTGCCGGGCAGGTCGAAGAGCACCACGCCGGGCCCGCCGTCGGGCCCGGTGGTGAGGGTGTGGTCGCCGGGCGAGGTGATCTCGGTGGGCGCCAGCTCGGTCAGCGTGAGGGTCCCTGCGCTGTCGGGGCCCGGCGGGAAGACGCGCGCGACGTAGTCGCCGGGGGCCAGGTGCCACAGCCCGTCCAGGCCACCGCCGTCGCGGGTGCCCTCGGTGGAGCCGTCGACCCGCTCGATGGTGCGGCTCGCGAGGCCGCCGCCCGGGATCTCCCACCCGCGCAGCGGCGCCGTGAGCCAGGTGTCCTCGTCGACGGTGAAGGCCACCTCGTACTCGCCGGACACGCCCCCCTCGGCGGGCTCCAGCTCGAGGGGCTCGCCGAGCTCGGCCGTGGCCTCGACCGGACGCATCACCTGGAACTCGCCCGCGCCGAGGACCGTGTAGGTGCCGGCCTGGGTGTCGCCGTCGAAGGCCAAGCGGTCGGCGCCGGGGGTCCACAGCGGGAAACGCTCCCCGGCGGGATCCAGGATGATCCGCGGGGTGCCCAGCAAGATCGTGCGTCCCTCCTTGGGCACGACGAACCTCGCCGCGTCCTCGTAGGTCGCGTGCTTCTCGAGCGTGACCGGCTCGCCGTCGGTCTCGAGGGAGAACTGCCGCATCGGCGTGCCGGCCAGCGTGTAGGTGGTGGTGTCGTTGGGGCAGGGCTCGAAGGTCCACGTCCACTCGCCGTCGGCCTCGATCCGGGTCGCGGGGTCGAGCGTGGTCAGGTCAGTGGGGGCCCCGTCCGGGCCCTCGAGGACGATCTTCTCGTTGCCGCAGGTGGTCAACGGCAGCGGCTTGACGACCACCTGGACCACGTCCCCCTCCTCGGCGGTGTGGGCCAGGACCACCGGCTCCCCGGGAGAGCCGGTCGCCTCGAGGATGTGGCGCGGCACCGGCTGGGCCCGCTCGGGGCGGGCGTTCTCCGTGCCGCACGCGACCAGCCCGGCCACCAGCGCCACCGCGACCAGTGCAGATCCACGCATCCTCGGCCTCCGCGTCTCGACCTGCGCAGCATGACAGATCCGATCCTCAAACCCTCTGGAGTCCACCGTGGCTGACAACCCCCGCCTGCCCATCCACGCCGCCACCGGCACCGAGCTGACCGCGAAGTCGTGGCAGACCGAGGCCCCGCTGCGGATGCTGATGAACAACCTCGACCCCGACAACGCCGAGCGCCCCGAGGACCTCGTCGTCTACGGCGGCACCGGCAAGGCCGCGCGCAGCTGGGAGGCCTACGACGCCCTCGTGCGCACCCTGCGCGACCTCGAGGACGACGAGACGCTGCTCGTGCAGTCGGGCAAGCCGGTCGGCGTGATGCGCACCCACGCCTGGGCTCCGCGCGTGCTGATCGCCAACTCCAACCTGGTCGGCGACTGGGCGAACTGGGAGGAGTTCCGCCGGCTCGAGGACCTCGGGCTGACGATGTACGGCCAGATGACCGCCGGGTCGTGGATCTACATCGGCACCCAGGGCATCCTCCAGGGCACCTTCGAGACCTTCGCCGCCATCGCGGACAAGCAGTTCGGAGGGACCCTTGCGGGCACGATCACCGTCACCGCCGGCCTCGGCGGCATGGGCGGTGCGCAGCCGCTCGCCGTGACGATGAACGACGGCGTCGCGATCTGCGTCGAGTGCGACCAGCACCGCATCGACCGTCGCCTCGAGACCCGCTACCTCGACGTCCAGGCGCGCGACCTCGACCACGCGATCGAGCTGGCGCTGGAGGCGCGCGACGAGCGCCGCGGCCTGTCCATCGGCCTGCTGGGCAACGCCGCCGAGGTGCTGCCCGAGCTGCTCGAGCGCCACAACGACCGCGTGGACGGCGGCGACGGTCCGCTCGTCGACATCGTCACCGACCAGACCTCGGCCCACGACCCGCTGTTCTACCTGCCGGCCGGGACGGCGTACGACGACTGGGAGCGCGAGCGCACCGACGACCCGCGCGGCTTCACCAAGCGTGCCCAGGAGTCGATGGCCACCCACGTCCGCGCGATGGTGGAGTTCCAGGACGCGGGCGCCGAGGTCTTCGACTACGGCAACTCGATCCGCGACGAGGCCCGCAAGGGCGGCTACGACCGGGCCTTCGAGTTCCCCGGCTTCGTGCCGGCCTACATCCGGCCCCTCTTCTGCGAGGGCAAGGGCCCGTTCCGCTGGGCCGCCCTGTCCGGCGACCCGGCCGACATCGCCGCCACCGACCGCGCGATCAAGGAGCTGTTCCCGGCCGACGAGAAGCCCGAGTACGCCCGCCTGCACCGCTGGCTGGAGATGGCCGCGGAGCGGGTCCAGTTCCAGGGCCTGCCGGCCCGCATCTGCTGGCTGGGCTACGGCGACCGTGCCAAGGCGGGCGCGAAGTTCAACGAGATGGTCGCCAGCGGCGATCTGTCGGCGCCGATCGTGATCGGTCGCGACCACCTCGACTGCGGCTCGGTCGCCTCGCCCTACCGCGAGACAGAGGCGATGCTCGACGGCTCCGACGCGATCGCCGACTGGGCCATCCTCAACGCCCTCGTCAACACCGCGTCGGGCGCCACCTGGGTGTCCTTCCACCACGGTGGCGGCGTCGGCATCGGCCGCTCGCTGCACGCCGGCCAGGTCACCGTCGCCGACGGCACCGAGCTGGCCGCGGAGAAGATCCAGCGGGTGCTCACCAACGACCCCGGCATGGGCGTCATCCGCCACGTCGACGCGGGCTACGACCGCGCCGTCGAGGTCGCCGAGGAGCGCGGCGTGAGGATCCCGGTCCGCGAGGGTTGAGCTCCCGTCAGCGCACGCGGACCCGCGTCCAGGCGCTGTACGGCGACCGGCCGACCGCATTCACCGCGGCGATGCGGATCCGGTAGCTGCCCCGCGGCAGCTTGCCGAAGGAGAGCTTGCGGGCGCCGCCCGTGGCTGTGCGATCACGTCCCCTGGAGATGTCGAGCACATACTTCGTGACGAGGCTGCCGGGGCTCTTCGCGGCGGACCACCGCGCGACGACGCGGCGATTCCGAACCGTCACGGAGAGTGCCGCCATTCGACCTGGTGCGGCCGTCGCTGTGGGCGTTGGGGTGGTGGTGGGCGGAAGTGCCGGGACCGCCAGCGCGGTGGGCACGACCGTGAGGACTCGGGACTCCGCGGACGTACCCAGGGCGCTGGAGGCCGTCACGGTCATCGACCACGTGACGTTGTTCGTAAGGCCAGTGACGGCGGCGGTCGTCACCGAGGCGGGGACGGTGAGCGTTTGCGTCGGCAGCCCGGCTGCACGGGCGATGACCGTGTACCCCGTGATCGGTGACCCGTTGTTCTGCGGCACCGTCCACGCGCCCGTTGCCGAGCCGTCGCCGGGCCGGACCGTCAGGAGGGTCGGCGCGTTCGGGGCGGCCACGGTCGGCGGCGGGGCCAGCGTCGCCCCCTGCACGGATGCGGCCGGCCCGGCGCCGCTCCCGTTCACGGCCCGGACCGAGAGGGCGTACGACGTCGCGCCGGCGAGGCCGGTGAAGACGTGGCTTCGGGCCGTGGCCGGCAGCGTCCAGACGTCGGTCGATCCGGAGCGGCGCACGACGTAGCTCGTGACGGGGCTGGCACCCGCGTCAACGGGCGCATCCCACGACAGGGTCAGGGCGTCGACCGTGATGGATCCGACGGCTGCCGCCTGGGGCGCTCCCGGCGCCCCGACGAGCGGGGTGTCCTGGCAGCCCGGGGCGCTGACGGTGTAGGCGCCGAGGCTGCCGTAGTCGTCGTACCCGCCGGTTGACCAGTCGCCCTCGCCGACTCCCTCCACCGACACCGTCCAGCCTGCCGCGGTGATGGGGACGGTGAGGGTGGCGCCGAGACCGGTCGCCGTGGTGAGGTCGCCCAGACCCGACACGGGTGCGGAGGTGGCGACGACGCCACCGTCCGCGGCCCGGAGGGTGGCGCGCACGTCGAGGTTCGGTGCGACCGCGGCTGGGGAGACGCTCACCTGGCTGCCCGAGGTGCAGCTGCCGAGGAGGTAGCTGTCGACGTCCGTGGCGCTGGTGATGAACGCGGTCCCAGTCGGGAGCGTCGCGGGCGCGCTGCCAGGTCCGGGCGCCTCGTCCGACCGGCGGCCGAGTCGGGCGGCGATCGTGGCGACGTCGTCCTGGGCCGTGTTGTTCGCGCCGAGGTAGGCGCCGTGGCTCCACTGTGAGATGGACTTGGAGTAGCCGGCGCCCATGATGGGCGCCCAGCTCCCGTGTCCTGCGTAGTAGGCGGCCGTCCCCGCGCCGTGGTGCTCCAGCCCGAGGTTGTGGCCGGCCTCGTGCGACGCGGCTTCGGCCACGTACTTGGCGTGGTCTCCGAGCGCTTGGGGGAAGACCCACGCGGGCTGGTAGGCCGTGCCGACCTGGTTGAAGGAGCCGACGTAGGCGACACCGCCGCATTCGCCGCCGCAGATCTTGGTGATGGCGTCGGTGCTGGGCGAGACCAGCACCCGCGTGCCGTACGTCGTGTCGAGCGACCCGGTGCGCACCAGGCCGTCGTAGCCGGGGTCCGCCGTGGTCACGTCGACGTCGAAGGGCGCGTAGTCCTCCGCGACGATCGCCCAGACCTCCTGGACCATGAGCAACTCGTCGTCGCTGAAGCCGGCGCCGTCGCCGGCCGGGTCCCACGCGGGGTGCTGGCCGGACGTGACGCCCATGTTGGAGTTCCACGCAGTGCCTGACACGTCTGCGCCGTCGACGTCGAGGAAGATCGTCAGGCTGGCCCCGGGGTTGCTGTGCAGGGAGAACGTCTCGGAGAGCGGTGCCACCGCGGGCGCCGTCGGCGCACCTGGCCCGCTCGCCTCGGGGGCGGGCTCGACGAAGTAGACGCGGCCGTCCTCGTCGACCCACGCCGTGGTGTCGTTGCGCAGCAGGGAGCGCAGCTCGCCGGCACGCAGGTCGTTGCGGGCTGCGGCGACGGCGAGGCGGTCGCCGAGTCGGCGGATCGCCCGCTCGCCCCGTGCCGGCCCGTCGAGCAGGCGGGGCGCAGCGGTGAGGTGGGTGTCCTGCCCACGCCCCGGGTCCGGGTCGGTCTGGGCGACGGCGCCGACGGACGGCGTCGAGGCGAGGAGGGCGAGGACGACGGTCCCGGCGAGGCGGCGAGGGAGGCGTCGGATCTGGGGCACGGGCACCGCGCGACCGTAGTCAGCACGCGACGCCCGCCGCAGGCGATTGCCGAAGTTCGCGGGTCACCCGCGCGCGGGCGTCCCGTCGACGATCTCCGGGGCGGCGCCGACGCGATCCCGCCCGTTGCGCTTGGCGTCGTAGAGCGAGAGGTCCGCCGTCGTGTAGAGGCCGTGCAGGCTGTCGGCGTGCACCGGGGCGTGCGCGACCCCCACACTGATCGAGAGGGCCACCTGCTCGCCGTGGGGCAGGGTCAGCGGGCACGTCCGGACGGCCTCGACGAGCTCCCACGCGCGCCGGAGCGCCACGTCGTAGGGACAGCCGGGCAGCAGCATCGCCAACTCGTCGCCGCCGAGTCGGCTCAGGACCGTGTCGGGGCGGCTGTGGGCCCGCAGGACATCGGCGAGATGGGTGAGGGCGGCGTCGCCCGCGGGGTGCCCCCAGGTGTCGTTGATGGTCTTGAACCGGTCGACGTCGAGCAGGATCAGGGAGGTGCCACCGTCTCCGTCGTTGCTGGTCAGCACGCTGCGGGCGGCGTCGTCGAGGACCCGGCGGGTGACCAGGCCGGTCAACGGGTCGATGGCCGCCTGCTCGCGCAGCTTGTCCGTGAGCCGCGCCGTGCGCTCGCTGGCGCGTACCAGGAGCCACGTGGTGATCACCAGGAGCACACCGACGGAAGCCAGGTCGGTGACGGCGCGCTCCAGTGGGCTCAGTGCGAGGACGATCGCAGCGTCGGCGGCGACCGCGCAGCAGGTCACCAGCCAGGCCGCCGGTGCTCGAAGCTGTGAGGCGGCGAACAGGACCGGGGCAAAGAGGACGACCTGTCCCGCAGCCGAGGCGTCGTGCGTGGCGAGGTCGGCGAGCACGATGGCGGCGATGCCCAGCAGCGGCACGGGCAGCCACAACCACACCCGGAACTGCTCCTTGACCACGACGAGCAGCAGGCCGGACAGCATCACCGCCAACGACGTCGCGATGACGGGGGCCTTCGCCCCCGGGACGAGGTCCTGGGGCGTGAACGCGGTGACGACGGCACCGAGGCCACCCGCGACGACGCACAGCGTCACGGCGAAGGTGGTGGCGGTCTTCGGGTCCCGCGGCTCGAGGACGGCGCGATCGATCATCCCCTCAAGGTAAATGGCGCGATCTGCGGTCGGGCCCTTTCCGGGTGATTGCTCGACGTCCGGAGAGGCAGGGGTGGTGTCGGCGGCCGAAGGCCTGCGACCGGACGGCGCTTCTGCGAGGATCTCGCCATGACCGACACGGGGGACAAGAAGCCGGCGCGCGCACGCGTCACACTGACCGACATCAGCTCGCGGGCGTGGGAGCACCCGGCGGACAAGGGCGCCCTGGTGGCCCTGCGCCGGCTCAAGGGCTTCGACGTCCTGCTGAAGACGATGTCCGGGATCTTCCGCGAGCGGGCCTGGCGGCTGACGCTGCTCGGCTCCGCGGTGCGGGTCGACGAGCGGCAGTTCGCGCGGCTGCACCGGATCCTCGGCGAGGTGGGCCAGGTCCTCGACGCCGCCGACCTGCCGGAGATGTACGTGCAGTCCGACCCGACGCTCAGCGCGATCACCGTCGGCATGGACAAGCCGATCATCGTGCTGTCCTCCGGCCTCGTGCACCACCTCGACGACGACGAGCTCCGCTTCGTGATCGGCCACGAGCTCGGGCACGCGATCAGCGGCCACGCGGTCTACCGCACCCTTCTGGTCCGGCTGCTGGGCATGGGGGGCCTGCTGAACGCCATCCCCGGCGGCGCCCTGGGCATCCGGATGGTCACGGTCGGCCTCCTCGAGTGGTCCCGCAAGTCCGAGCTCTCCGCCGACCGCGCCGGGGTCCTGGCCTGCCAGGACCCGACCGCGGCCCTGCGGTCGCACATGAAGCTCGCCAGTGGTGGCACCCTCGACGAGCTCGACACCACGTCCTTCCTGGCGCAGGGCGCCGAGTACGACGAGGGTGGCGACGTCCGCGAGTCGCTCATCAAGCTCTCGCTGCTCCAGCAGCAGTCGCACCCGTTCGCCGTCGTCCGCGCCACCGAGCTGCGCCGCTGGATCGACACGGGCGCCTACACCGCGATCCTGGGCGGCGCCTACCCGCGGCGCCAGGACGACGACACCGCATCGGTGTCGGCTGCCGCACAGGAGGCGGCGGCGAGCTACGGCGAGGCCTTCGAACGGACCCAGGACACCCTCGGCAAGGTGGTGCACGACCTCGCCGGATGGATGGGCACCGCCAGCACCTGGCTCAACGACCGCTTCCGTCGCGGCACCGAGAGCGCCTGACGTTCACTCCCGCCCGGGAGCCGGGTCCTCGCCGGCGACCGGGGCAGCGGTCACCAGCGCCTCGGAGGGCACGCCGTTGACCTGAGCCGGGATCAGGCGCTCGACGACGAGTGCCAGGGCGGCGATCAACCCGCAGCCCGCGACCAGGACGACGACGTAGGTGGTGGTCCACCCGCGATCGAGGACGAACCCGGCGAAGAGCGGCCCGCCGATCGCACCCGCCTGGAACGCACCGGCGTTGACGGCGTTGTAGCGCCCGCGGAGGTGGTCGGGCGCCATGTCGTTGGTGATGGCCGGGATCGTCGGCTGCATCATCGTCTCGCCCAGCGCGAACAGGCCCATGAAGGCGAGGACCGCACCAGCTGCGAGCGGGCCCGGGAGGATCCCGGTCGCGCCCAGCGCGGCGTAGGAGAGCGCCCAGATCGCGCACATCACCAGCATCACGCGCGTGCGGCGGTGCCCGGCGATGCGGCGCAGGACGAGGAACTGGAGCAGCACGATCACGGCGGTGTTGATCGCGAACGAGAAGCCGATGACGCGGGTGGAGACATCGCCCACCTGGCGTGCGAACGCCGGGAAGCCGGCCTCCAGCTGCCCGTAGCCGACGAAGACGGCGATGAAGGTCAGCGCGGTCATGCCGAGGACGGCAGGGTTGCGCAGGATCGCGAGGTAGGACCCGCTGGCGACATCGGCATCCTCCGGTGCGGTGTGGTGGCCCGTGATCCGGCGCAGGGGGCCGAGCAGCAGCGCGATGGGCACCAGCATGCTGACGGCGTCGCCGAGGAAGATCACGGTGAACGTGTGCGGCTGGGACACGTCGGCGTACATCCCGCCGATGACGCCCCCGACGCCGATGCCGAGGTTGATGAGCGCGAAGTTGATGCCGAAGTACTGCTGGCGCATCTCTCCCGTGGTGACCGCCGCGATCAGCGCGTTGAACGCCGGCCACGACATCCCGAAGTTCACGCCCAGGAACGCCATGGCGAGGGCGGCGAGGGCCGGGGTCGATGCGAAGGCGAGAAGGGTGCAGCCGACGAGCTGGGACGTGGTGGAGACGAGCAGCACGCGACGCGCGCCGACCCGGTCGGTGAGGGCGCCGCCCGGACCGGTCACGACGAGGGCGACCACCGCGATGAAGGCCACCAACATGCCTGCGAGGTCGAGCGAGAAGCCGCGCACCTCGTGCAGGTAGATCACCGTGAAGGGGAGCGTGAGCCCACGACCCAACGTCTGCACGGCCACCGTCGACAGGAGCCAGCGGCCCTCCGGGGACAGGAGGGTCCAGAACTGGCGCAGGGTCACCGAGGAGCTCACCGGACGATTGTTTCCCTCACCGCCGACGGTGGGCACGCGGGTTTCGGACGGGGCTGCGACGGTGGACGGTTCCTGTGTCCTGGTGCCCGCCGCTGTGCGGGAAATGTGCGCGGGCCCCGGACACCGTGAGGTGTCCAGGGCCCGACGCGTAGGCGGAGAGCGCTACCAGACTCGGCGGCTGCTGCCGCCGATCGGGACGAAGTTCAGCACCAGGCCCACCACGATCAGGATGATCCCGAGAGTGGTCAGGATGCTCTGGGGCAGAAGCAGCCCGAGGATGAGCAGGATCAGTCCGAGGACAATCATTCTTTCTCCTCCTAAGTTGTCGCCCACCTTGGGCGGCGCGCACACTATGCCGGTCTCCGTCCGGGAGGGGAACCCTCCCTGCGGGTGACCGCCGACAGCGGTCAGGTGCCGGCGAGCGCCTCGATGGCGTCGTGGATCGACAGGGTGCGACGGGCCGACTCGACGTGGAGGTTCTCCACCATCCGGCCGTTGTACGTCACCACGCCGGCGCCGTGCCCGTCCTCCCAGGCGGCGATGAGCCCGCGGGCGTCCTCGACGGCCCGCTCGCTCGGCGCGAAGGCGGCGTTGGCGCCCTCGACCTGCCCCGGGTGGATCAGCGTCTTGCCGTCGAAGCCCATCTGGCGGCCCTGCTCGCACTCGGCGAGGAAGCCCTCCGCGTCCTTGACGTCGTTGTAGACGCCGTCGAGGACCGCGATTCCCGCCGCCCGGCCGGCGAGGAGGGCGGTGTGGAGGCTCGGCAGGATCGGCGCCCGGCCCGGGACGTGCTCGGCGTACAGCTCCTTGACGAGGTCGTTGGTCCCGAGGACGAAGGCGCCGAGGCGCTCGGAGGCACGGGCGATCGCGAGCGCGTCGAGGATCGCGACGGGCGTCTCGACCATCGCCCACAGCAGCGTGTGGTCGGGTGCACCGGCCTTCTCCATCGCGGCGACGAGCTGGGCGACCTCCTCGGCGCTGTTGACCTTGGGCACCACGATCGCCGCCGGACCGGCCTGGCTGGCGGCCACGATGTCGGCGTCGTGCCACTCGGTGCCGATGCCGTTGACGCGGATCGTGACCGTGCGCCGGCCGTAGTCGCCGCCGGCGGCTGCCGCCGCTGCCGACTCGCGCGCGGCCGGCTTGGCGTCGGGGGCGACCGCGTCCTCGAGGTCGAGGATCAGCGCGTCGCAGGCGATCGACTTCGCCTTCTCCAGCGCCCGCTCGTTGGAGCTGGGCATGTAGAGGACGGAGCGGAGGGGGGTGAACGTCGCGTCCGGGCTGCTCATGCCGGCACCTCGATGGCGTCGTAGGCCTGCTTCAGTTCGGGGTCGATCGCGGCGAGCTCGTCGGCCAGCGCGACCATCACCTGGCACTGCTTCACCGAGGCGTCGTCCTCCATCTTCCCGTCGAGCATCACCGCGCCGGTGCCGTCGCCCATCGCGGCGATGACCCGACGTGCGTGCGCGACGTCCTCGACGCTGGGTGAGAAGACCTTGTTGGCGATCTTGATCTGCGCCGGGTGCAGGCTCCACGCGCCGACGCAGCCGAGCAGGAAGGCGTTGCGGAACTGGTCCTCGCACGCGACCGTGTCGGCGATGTCGCCGAACGGCCCGTAGTAGGGGTAGATGCCGTGCATCGCGCACGCATCGACCATCCGGGCGATCGTGTAGTGCCACAGGTCCTGCTGGTACGTCGTCCGCTCGGCGTCGTACTGCGGCACGCCGAGGTCGTCCTTCACCGGGTCCTTGCGCACGAGGTAGCCAGGGTGGCCGCCGCCGACGCGGGTCGTCTTCATCCGGCGGTCGGCGGCGAGGTCGGCCGGGCCGAGCGAGAGCCCCTGCATGCGCGGGCTGGCCGCGCAGATCTCCTCGATGTTGGCCACGCCGCGCGCGGTCTCGAGGATCGCGTGGACCAGGATCGGGCGGTCCAGCCCGGCCTTGGCCTCGAGCTGCGCGAGGAGCCGGTCGACGTAGTGGATGTCCTCGGCGCCCTGCACCTTCGGCACCATGATCACGTCGAGCTTGTCGCCGATCTCCGGCACGAGCGTGGTCAGGTCGTCGAGCACCCACGGGCTGTCGAGCGAGTTGATCCGGGTCCAGAACTGCGTGAGTCCGAAGTCCGTGGCCTTGCCGATGTCGACGAGGCCCTGGCGGGACCTCTCCTTGTTCTCCGCCTTGACCGCGTCCTCGAGGTTGCCGAGCAGCACGTCGACGGTGCCGACCATGCCGGGCACCTTGGCGGCCATCTTCTCGTTGCCCGGGTCGAAGAAGTGGATCGCGCGGCTCGGCCGGGCCGGGATGTCGCGCAGCGGCGCCGGGGCGCCGACGGCGAGCGGGGCGAAGAAGTCCTTGGCGGAACGTGTCATGGAGCGCAAACTACCGCCGCTGCGGTGCCCGTCGATATGACGGATGTCTCGCTCGGGGCCTCTGCTGGAGTCCCCGGATATCCGGGGACCGCCCTGCCTGTAGGTACAGATCCCGGGTGCGAAGCACGTAACTCGGGTGCAAAGTCCCGGTCAGCGACCGCGCCAGCGATCCCGCCACGACCGCTTGCGGGTGACCGGCTCGCTGGCGGCCCGCGCCGCCCGCTGCGCCTCGATGCGTGCCGTACGCCGCTCGCGCCAGGCGGCCACCTCGGCGTCCACGTCACGCGTGGGCGTGACCACGGGAGGCCCGCCCTGCAGCTGGCGACGGGTCTCCACGATCCGCCGGTTGAAGTCCTCGAGCTCGCGCCGCACCTCCTTCTCGACCGTGATCGCGTCGAGCCTGGCGTGCATCTCGGCGTCCTCCTTGCGCAGCGCGATGGCCGGTGGCAGGAGGGCGATGTTCTCGCGCTCGATGAGCTTCTTCACCCACCAGTCCGGGTCGTGCTCGACGCCGAGGTCCTCGATCGGCCTGCCCTGGCCGGGGAGGTCGTCGAACTCGCCGCGTTCCATCGCCTGGCGCACCTGGAGGTCGACCCAGCTGGCCTGCTGGGCGATGCGTGCGGCGGCCGCCGACCGTCCGGTGCGCCCGTCGCGCGCTGCCTCGCGGCGCGCGGACTCGGTGTCCGCGGTCTCGAACTCGTCCTCGGCGTCGCGCTCCGGCATGTCGCCAGAATACGACCCCGGGTCAGGTGGTCTCCTCCTCGAGGACAGCGGTCCGGCACCTCAGGTGGAGGCGCGGACCCGGGTCGAACCGGGAGCGTTGGGGCCATGATCGTCCTCCTCTCCGACCCGCAGGTCGCCGCCGTCCCCGTCCGGGAGTCCGGGGAGGAGCTGGTCCGTCTGAATCCCTCCTTCGGACCTGCCTGCGCGTTCGTACGGCGGGGGCTGGCCGAGCGCCTGACGCGGGCACAGCTCGCCCTGCCGCTCGGCATCGCGCTGCGCGTGGTCGAGGGCCACCGGTCCGTCGCCGACCAGCGCGCCATCATCGCGGCGTACTCCGCCGAGGTCTGCGCTGCGCACCCGGGGATCTCGCCCGAGGACCTGCACCGGCTGACGAGCCGGTTCGTCTCGCCGGTGGACGTCGCGCCGCACGTCGCCGGCGCCGCCGTCGACCTGACCCTGGTCGACGCCTGCGGTGACGAGCTCGACCTGGGCACGCCGATCGACGCGACGCCGGAGCAGTCCGGCGGCGCCTGCTACTTCGCTGCGTCCGGGATCAGCGCCGATGCCCGCGCGCACCGCGACCTGCTCGCCCGGGTCCTGACGGGGGCGGGACTGGTCAACTACCCCACCGAGTGGTGGCACTGGAGCTTCGGCGACCGCTACTGGGCCCTGACGACCGGCGCCGACTGCGCGCCCTACGGTCCGGTCCCCGTCGAGGCCGAGGACGCCGCGTGAGCGCCCTCGCCGTGCTGCCCGCGACGAGTGCGGGCTCCGGTCCCCTGCTCCAGGTCGACCTCGGCGCCATCGCGGCGAACACGCGCCTCCTCGCCTCCCGGACCGCGGCGGAGCTGATGGCGGTCGTGAAGGCCGACGGCTTCGGGCACGGCGCCGGCCACGTGGCGCGCACGGCCCTCGCGCACGGGGCGACCTCGCTCGGCGTCACCAGCATCGACGAGGCGCTGAACCTGCGGGCGGACGGACTGCGGGCGCGGGTCCTCAGCTGGCTCAACCCCCTCGACGCGGCGTACGCCGACGCGCTGGCGGCCGAGGTCGACCTCGCCGTCCCCTCGCGCGACCACCTCGACGCCGTCGTGCGGGCCCAGCTGACCCGGCCGCACCAGCGCTCGGCCCGGCTCCACCTGCACCTCGACACCGGCATGGCCCGCGACGGCGCCGAGCCGTCCGCGTGGGCGGGACTGTGCCGCGTGGCCCGCCGCGCCGAGCGCGCCGGACTGGTCCGCGTCGTCGGCGTGATGGGTCACCTCGGCTGCGCCGACGACCCGGGCGACGAGTGCAACGTGCTCGGTCGCCGCCGCTTCGCGTGGGGTGTCGAGGCGGCCCGCGCGGCCGGCCTGCGACCGTCGCAGCGCCACCTCGCCGCGACCGCGGCCACGCTGCTCGACGTCCGGAGCCACCACACGATGGTCCGCGTCGGCGCCGGCCTCGTCGGCATCGACCCGACCGGTACGACGCCGCTGCGCGGGGGCCTGACCCTCACCGCTCCCGTCGTCAGCGTCCGGCGCGTGCGCTCCGGATCCGGCGTCGGCTACGGCCACACCTGGACCGCGCCCGCCGCCACCAACCTCGCCCTGCTGCCGCTCGGGTACGCCGACGGACTGCCGCGGGTCGCGTCGGGACGCGCGGAGGTGCTGCTGCGCGGGCGCCGCCGGCCCGTCGTCGGCCGCATCTCGATGGACCAGGTCGTCGTCGACCTGGGCGACGACCACGCCGAGCCCGGCGACACCGCCACGGTCCTCGGTCCCGGAGGGGCGGGCGAGCCGACCGTCGCGGAGTGGGCGGCGTGGTCCGACACCCTCCCGCACGAGGTCGTCACAGGCATCGGCCCCCGTGTGCGTCGTACGACCTTCCTGGCGACCGCGGTCGCCGTCCCCGTTGTTTCCACGCCCGTCCTGAGGAGCCTCCCGTGACTGTCCCCGTCCCTGCCCGCACCCGCGTCGCCGTCGTGGGCGGCGGTCAGAACTGCGAGCACGCCGTCTCGATCGCCTCGGCCGCGGCGGTCGCGGACGCGCTGGACCCCGCGGCCTACGACGTCGTCCGACTGACCATCGCGGAGGACGGGGGCTGGCACCACGCCGACCGCACCCTCGCGCTCGGGGAGGCGGTGTCCCTGATCCAGACCTGCGCCGTCGTGCTGCCGGTCGTCCACGGACCGCGCGGCGAGGACGGGACGCTGGCCGCCCTGTGCGAGCTGGCCGGCGTGGCGTACGTCGGGTCGGGGGTGGGTGCCGGCGCGCTCGGGATGGACAAGTGGGCCACCAAGCTCGTCGCGGGCGCGCTCGGCATCGCCACCGCCCCCGGCCTGCTGCTCACGGCGGGCGCGGCGGCGACGTACGTCTTCACCCACCCCGTCGTCGTCAAGCCGGTCGCTGCGGGATCGAGCCACGGCGTCGCGCTGGTCCGTGACGCCGCCGAGCTGGCCGCCGCGCTGGACGCGGCCCTCGCCCTCGACGACCGGGTCCTCGTCGAGGAGGTCGTCGTGGGCCGGGAGGTCGACGTCGCCGTCCTCGGCTGCGCCGACGGTGGCCGGGTCGTCTCGCCCGCGCTGGAGGTCGTCGTCGACGGGTGGTTCGACCACGAGGCGAAGTACGGCGGCGGGGCGGACTTCCGCATCCCCGCCTCGCTGGACCACGTGGAGCGGAAGGAGCTCGAGGAGGCGGCGCTCGCCGTCTACGACGCGCTCGGTTGCGCCGGCGTGGCGCGCGTCGACTTCTTCGTCACCGCCGAGGGGCTGGTGCTCAACGAGGTCAACACGATGCCCGGCTTCACCGAGCAGTCGCAGGTCCCGAAGATGTTCGCCGCGGCCGGGCTGTCCTACGCCGACCTGCTCGACCGCCTCGTCCGTGACGTGCTGCCGGCGTGAGGGACCGCATCGACGGCATCGACCTCCTCCGCGGGGTCGCTGTCGCGCTGGTGATGGTGCGGCACGCCTGGCCTGCGGCGTTCCCGGGCGCCGGGGTGGTCGGCGTGGTCATGTTCTTCGCGCTGAGCGGCCACCTCATCACCGGCCTGCTCCTCGATGAGCTGGAGCGGACGGGCCGGGTCGAACTGCGCCGGTTCTACCTCCGCCGCGCGCGGCGCCTGGTGCCTGCCCTGCTGCTCCTGGTGGCGGGGGTCGTCGCGGTGACGCTGCTGCTGGACCCGCTCGGCGACCGCGACGAGCTCGGCAGGACGGTGCTCGTCGCGCTGACCTGGACTGGCAACCTGCCCTTCGGGCACGCCAGTGACGCGACCTTCCACCTGTGGACGCTGGCGACGGAGGAGCAGTTCTACCTGCTGTGGCCGGCCGTCCTGGTGGCCTCCTTCACCCGTGGCCGCGTGCGGCTCGCGCTCCTGCTCGTCGCCGGCGCGTGCCTGCTCGCGTGCGTCGCGACCCTCGCGTGGCTCCGTGACGCGCCGGACCTGGCCTACTCCCTGCCGACCTCGTGGGCGGTCTGCTTCGTGATCGGCGCCGCCACGCGCGTCCTCGGCCCCCGCGCCGTCGTACCCGACTGGGCGGCACCCGTGGCACTCGCCGGACTGGCCGTCCTGAGCGTGGTTCCATTGCGGGGTCACGCCCTCACCTACCTGGCAGGAGGCCCCGCCATCGCTGCGCTGACCGCAGTCCTCCTGCTGTCCTGGCGGACCTGGGCCGAGGTGACGGGGCCGGCGCGTGCGCTGGTCCTGCTGGGCACCGTGTCCTACGGCGCCTACCTCTGGAACTACCCGCTGACACTGTGGCTGCGCCCGACGCTGGACGGCCTCGCCGGACCCATGGCGCTCGTCCTCACGCTCGTGGCAGCCGGCCTGAGCTGGCACCTCGTCGAGTCGCGGGTCGGTGTGCGCACCCGGGTGCCCGTGTCGGTGGCGGCGTGAGTCCCGACCGGCTCCGTGCCTGGGCGCCCGAGCTCGCACTGGCCGCAGCGGTCCTGCTGATCGGCCTCGTCGAGGCGTCGCGCGCCAAGCCGTTCTGGGAGGACTGGTGGGACCTGGCGTTCGTGGTCGCCGGCATCGCGACGGCCGTCGGGCTCAGTCGCCGCGCGCCGGGCACGGCGATCGGCCTGGTGTGGCTGGTCTGCCTCCTCCAGCTCGGCTCAGGCACCCCCGTCCTGCTCGCGCAGGCCTCGATCGCGGTCGTCCTCTTCGGCGCCGCGCGTTGGGGGAGCCCCGCCGTTGTCGCGCTGAGCGGCCTCTCGATCCCGCTCGGTGCCGTGACGGTCGTGCTGTTCGCGGCGTCGGAGGTGTACGACGCGCTCGCAGGGTTCCTCGACTACACCAGCGTCATCGACTCGGCCTACCGCTTCGGCACGTCCTGGCAGGTGGCGGCCTCGCTGCTGGGGATGCTCGTGCTCGGCTCGCCGTGGCTGGCCGGACTGGTGCTCCGCTTCGTCTCGCGCGCGGAGCAGTCCCGACTCTCACAGGTCGCCGCGGAGGAGGACGCCGCCCGGGCGGTCCAGGAGTCCGAGCAGGCACGGGAGATCGCACGGCTGGGCGAGGAGCAGGCCCGGATGGCGCGCGACGTGCACGACGTGGTGGGTCACTCGCTGGCAGTGATCCTGGCCCAGGCGGAGTCCGCCCAGTACGTCGAGGACGCCGACAGCGAGAAGCTGAAGGACACGCTGGCGACCATCGCGACGTCGGCGCGGACATCGCTGCAGGACGTCCGGCAGGTCCTGACGAGCACGCAGGGCGCGACGTCGTCGGACCGCGGCGCCGGTCTCGACAGCCTGGTCGACGGGGTGCGTTCGAGCGGGCACGAGGTCGTGTCGACTGTCGTCGGCCGGCCGCAGCCGCTGCCGCCCGAGCTCGAGACCGTCGCCTACCGCGTGCTGCAGGAGATGCTGACCAACGCCATCAGGCACGGTCGCCGGGACAGCCCGGTCACCGTCGAGCGCCACTGGGAGGGCGAGCTGCGCATCGAGGTCCGCAACGCCGTCGCTGACGACACGACGCAGCCGCTCCGCACGCTTACGCCGGATGCGGCCGGGACCACTCCGGCCACCGCGCCGGGCCAGGGCGTCGACGGCATGCGCCGACGCCTCGCGGCGGTGGGCGGGCGGCTCGACGTGCGTCGGCGCGACGAGGCGGACGGCGCGACCTTCACAGCGACGGCATGGGTGCCTGTGCGGGGTGGCGCGTGATCCGGGTCGTGCTGGTCGACGACCAGGAGCTCTTCCGCGAGGGCGTCCGGACGATCCTCGACGCGCAGGAGGGCATGGAGGTCGTCGGCGTCGCCGGCGACGGCTTCGAGGCGGTCGCGGTGTGCGACGAGCTCCAGCCCGACGTGGTCCTGATGGACGTCCGGATGCCCGAGATGGACGGCGTCGAAGCGACCCGGCAGCTGTTCGCGCCCGAGCGGGTGTCGCGTCGGGGAACGCCACTGCGCGTCGTGGTGCTGACGACCTTCAACCTCGACGACCGGGCCGCCACCGCGATCCGCTACGGCGCGAGCGGCTTCCTGCTCAAGGACACCACGCCCGTGATGCTGCGCGACGCGATCCGCACGGTCCACGCGGGCAACGCGGTGCTGGCGCCGGCCGACCTCTCGCTGCTGCTGCAGGGACAGTTCGTGGCCCGTGCGCCCGCTCCGACGGCGTACCTCTCCCTCACGGACAAGGAGCGCGAGGTCTTCGCCGCCGTCGCCCGTGGCTTGTCCAACACCGAGATCGCCGGGCTCGTCTTCGCCTCGGAGTCGACGGTCAAGACCCACGTCGGATCGGTGCTGCGCAAGCTCGCGCTGCGCGACCGCGTCCAGATCGTCGTCTTCGCCCACGAGCACGGGCTGGTCGTCGCGGACTGACCTGGACCTGACACGCACCGCCCCTCGGGACCTACCGACACCCCGCCGTCGGAGTGCAGCCTGCCGGCATGGTCATCCCAGGGATCCCCGACCGCGCCGCCGGCGTCCACCTGCACGTCACCTCGCTGCCGGGCGGTCGGCTCGGGGAGCCGGCGCGCGACTTCGTGCGGTGGCTGGCGGCCGCCGGGCAGACGGTGTGGCAGGTCCTGCCGCTGACGGTGCCGGACGCACACGGGTCGCCGTACGCCTCCCCGTCGGCGTTCGCTGCCTGGCCCGGGCTCCTGGAGGATCCGGGGGCGCCGGTCGGCGACGACGAGGTGGCGGCCTTCGCTGAGGAGCACGCCTACTGGGCGGGCTCGTGGTCGGCCAACGGCGGCGACCTGGCCGACCAGGTGCGCTTCGAGCGGGAGTGGGCCGCGCTGCGGGCCTTCGCGGCCGACCACGGTGTGCGGGTGATGGGCGACATCCCGATCTACGTCGCCGCCGGGAGCGCGGACGCCGCGACCTGGCCCGGCCTCTTCCGCGACGACGCCGTCGCGGGCGTACCCCCGGATGCCTTCACCGACACCGGCCAGCTGTGGGGGAACCCGCTCTACGACTGGACGGCGATGGCGGCCGACGAGTACCGGTGGTGGGTCGAGCGCCTGCGCCGCAGCCTCGCCCTCCACGACCTCGTCCGCATCGACCACTTCCGGGGCTTCGCGGCGTTCTGGGCCGTCCCGGTCGGCGACGCCACGGCCGAGCACGGCCGGTGGGAGCCCGGGCCCGGGCGCGCGGTCTTCGACGCGGCGACCGCACGGCTCGGTCCGCTGCCGGTCGTCGCCGAGGACCTCGGAGTCATCGACGCCCCGGTCGAGGACCTGCGCGACGCCCTGGGCTTCCCCGGCATGGCCGTCCTGCAGTTCGCCTTCGACCCCGACGGCGAGGACCGGCGCCACGAGCCGGAGAACCTGCGTCGCGACCAGGTCGTCTACACCGGCACCCACGACAACGACACCGTCGTCGGATGGTGGGACACCCTGCCGGAGCGACGTCGACGCGAGGTGCGCCGTGCCTGCCGTGCGGCCGGCACCACCGACGCCGACACCGACCCCGCCTGGGCGCTGATCGGGCTCGCGCACGCGACGCCGTGCCGGCTGGCGGTCGTGCAGGCCCAGGACGTGCTGTCGCTGGGCTCGGAGGCCCGGATGAACACCCCAGGCATCGCGGCCACCTGGTCGTGGCAGCTGGAGCCCGAGATGCTGACCGACGACCTCGCGGCACGGCTGCGCGAGGTCACCGCGGAGCACGGCCGACTCGCCTGACCGGTCGTCCGGGGCGGGTTCAGGGTCGTGCCGGGGACGATCCGGATGGTCCACAGCGCCGTTCAGGAGCACCATGGAGACATGGAAAAGATCCGCACGTCCTTCGCCCGTCAGGGCCTCGTCCGCTCCACGGACCGAGCCATCATCGCCGGGGTCTGCGCCGGGGTCGGACGACGCCTCGGCCTCACCCCGTGGATGACGCGGCTGCTGTTCATCGTGACCATGATCGTCATCCCGGGCAGCCAGATCCTGGTCTACCCGCTGCTGTGGTTCCTGATGCCGTCGGAGGACAGCATCGAGGCCGCGGCCGCGCGCACGCCGCGGGCCAGCTGACGCCTCACTACCGTCGGGGCATGGCCCACGACTGGTTGCCCCTGCTGCGTCTCCACACCGACCGCTTCGCGGAGGTCATCGCGGGAGCGGACCTCGACGCCACGGTGGCGTACTGCCCCGGCTGGTCGGTCCGCGACCTCGCCGGCCACCTCGGCGGCATCCACCAGTGGGCCGGGCGCGCGGTGACGCACCGCAGCCCCTCCTTCGTCCCGACCGCGCCGGCGAGCGACGCCGGCAGCGAGGAGGTGGCCGAGTGGTACCGCCACTCGGCCGCCGGCCTGCTCGACGTGCTGGCCGCCGCGCCGGAGGACGCGCCCGCGTGGACGCTCGACCCCGACGACACCACCGCCGGCTTCTGGCGACGACGCCAGGTCCACGAGACCGCCCTGCACGTCTGGGACCTCGAGGGCGCGCTCGGCACCCCGACGCCGTACGACGCCGGGCTCGCCTGGGACGGCGTGCTGGAGGTCGCCGACGTGATGTACCCGCGACAGGTGCGCCTGGGCCGGGTCGAGCCGCTGCCGACGGCCCTGCGCCTGCTCGCCACCGACGTGGACGGCGAGGTCACCCTCGGGGCCGGCGAGCCCGTCGTGGTCCGTGAGACGGCCGAGGTGCTGCTGCGCCTCCTCTGGCACCGGGCCGACGCCTCGGCGCTCGACCCGCGCGCGACGCGGCTCGTCGCGGGGGCTCTGACGCCGTGACCCCCGCCGGTCGGGGGCTTCGCTCGCCGACCTCGACGGCCCCGGGGCCGCCCGGCTCGCGCAGGTGTTGTCAGGCTCTCGCTGAACTTGTCAGGCCGTGCAAAGGCCGACATGTTCAGTGATCCCCGGTCAGCCGGGGATCACTGGGAGAGGTGGTCAGTGCGCGACGCCCTCGGTGCGGACGTCGCTGAACGCGTGGCGCGGTGCCGCGAGGAGGGCGAGGGCGGCGAGGAACGACGCACCGGCGCACACGGCCCAGACGGTGAGGTAGCCGCCGAGCGGGGCGACCTTCTCCGCGGTCTCGTCGAGCGAACCGGTCGCCGTCAGCGCGATCGCGAAGATCGCGGAGGCGATGGCGCCGCCGACCGTCTTGGTGCCGTTGGTCATGCCGGTCGCGATGCCGGTCCGCTCGGGCGGGGCGGCGGCGGCTGCGGCCGCCGGGAGGGCCGCGACCAGCGCGCCCGAGCCGACGCCGGCGATTGCCATGTTGATGAGGGCCTGCCACGTGTGGTCGTGGAACGGCAGCCACAGCAGGTAGCCGACGCCCACCAGCACGCAGGCGACGACCAGCGCGCGGCGTACGCCACCCAGCAGGCGGGTGGTGAGCGGCAGGGTGAAGGCGCCGATGGCGAGGGTGATGACGTAGACCCCGATCAGTGTCGAGATGAAGCTCGAGTCCGCGCCGAGGCCGTAGCCACGCTCGAGCGGGTCGGCCTGGGCGAAGGTCGACAGCGGGATCTGGCCGCCCAGCACGGGGATGCCGAACAGGAAGGCGGTCAGCTGCACCGGCCACTGTGCGGGGCTCGACAGCAGGCGGACGTCGACGATCGGCTCCGGGTGCTGCTTCTCGAAGCGCCAGAACGCCGCGAAGACAGCGACCGAGGCGACGATGGTGGCCCAGCCGCGGAGCGAGCCCGGGCCGTCGAGCCGCAGCAACACCAGGCCGCCCATCAGCACGCCGAGCGCGACGGTGACCAGCGCGAGCCCGGCCCAGTCGATGCCGCCGGTGTCGTCGCCGGGCGCCTGCTCGATGCCGACGAGGATGACGAAGAAGACCGCAGTGACCACGAGGGCGGGCAGGGTGAGCAGGACGTTCATGTCCAGCGACTCGACCAGCGCGCCGCTGGCGACCGCGCCGACGATGACCGCGAGCTCGAGGGAGCCCACGAGGATCGCGGCCCCGCGCCGGGTCAGCAGCTCCTGGCGGCCGGACGAGCGCGTACGGCGGTGGATGATCGCGATCTCCAGCGGGAGCCACACGACGTACGCACCCTGGATCGCCCAGCCGATCAGGAACGTCGTGAAGGTCGGCGCGAAGGCCAGCCACCAGGAGCCGAGGGCGGTGACGGCCGTCGACAACAGCAGCACCCGCTTGTGGCCGACCAGGTCGCCGAGCCGGGCGAGCAGCGGGATGCACAGCGCGCTGACGATCAGCTGGGCCGCCTCGAACCAGTTGATGTCGCCTTCGTGGATCTGCAGGTGGTCGGCGATCTGCGGGTAGATCGGCGTGTAGAAGCCCTGCAGGATGCCGCTGGCGAACTCGACCATCACCAGGAAGCCGACGATCGCGGCCAGGCCCTTCACGGCGGTGTGGGACGCGCGGTCCTTGGTGTCGCTCAACGCGGGAGCCTCTCGATCAGCAGCTGGTACCACCGGGCGCCGTCGACCAGGTCGGCCACGCCGAGGTGCTCGTCGTAGGAGTGGATCGCCTGGCGCTGGGCCTTGGTCATGCGGAAGGGGGCGAAGCGGTAGACGTGCTCGCTGATCGCGGTGAAGTGCCGCGAGTCGGTGGCCGCCATCATCACGTAGGGCGTCGCGACCGCGTCCGGGAACACGGCGCCGATGCACGACTCGATGAGCTCGAACGGCGCGTCCATCGGTGAGACCGGGGACGGCTCGCCCGACTCGACGACGTCGATGCGGATCGAGTCGTCGGCCACCGCCCGGCGGATGTGCTCGACGACGCCCGCGACGGTGTCGCCCACCATGACCCGGACGTTGAGGCCGGCCTTGGCGGTCGAGGCGATCACGTTGAGGGCGGGTGATCCGCTCAGGGTGGTCGTGGCGACCGTGGTGCGGGTGGTGGCGGCTGCCTCGGGGCCGGCGGCCACCAGCACGCGGGTGACGACCGGCGCGAGCCGGTCCGCCCGGCTGAGCAGCGGCGCCAGGAGAGGGCGCACGGGCATCGGGACGTGCGGCGCGATCCGCCGCATCATCTCGATCGTGGGCGCCGGGGCGGAGGCGGGGAACGGTGCCTTCTCCACGTTGAGGATGGCGCGGGCGAGGCGGGCCGTCGGGCCGTTCCGCGCCGGCGTCGAGGCATGCCCGCCCCGGCCCTCGGCGACCAGCTCGAGGGACGTGGTGCCCTTCTCGGTGACGCCGATGACGCCGAGCGGTGCCTTCACGCCGGGGAACGCGCCGCCGGCGACCGCACCGCCCTCGTCGAGCACCAGCCACGGCGTGACGCCCCGGTCGCGGAGGACGGCGACGGCCTCGGGCGCCGCCGTACCGCTGACCTCCTCGTCGCAGCCGAAGGACAGCCACACGTCCTGGGTCGGCGTGTGCCCGGCCTCGAGCAGCGTCTCCACGGCCTCGCAGATCGCGGCGACGCAGCCCTTGTCGTCGAGGGTGCCGCGGCCCCAGATCGCCGGGCCGACGTCGGAGTCCTGGATCTCCCCGCCGAACGGGTCGTACCGCCACGGCGCCTCCCCGTCGACGGGTACGACGTCGAGGTGCGCCATCAGCACGATCGGCCGCTCGGCGCTGGCGCCGGCCCAGTGGAGCAGCAGGCCGTGCGTGCCGACGCGAGTCAGGTCGAGCCGCTCGTGCAGCAGCGGAAACTGCGCCTCCAGCTCGACGAGCAACCGGTCGAAGGCGTCGGTGTCGACACGTGCGGGATCACGGTCGGAGACGGTCGGGATGCGGACGAGGGCCTGCAGGGCGCCCACCACGCGCTCCTCGACAGGCAGAGCGGTCATGGGGTGACCGTAGTGCCCCAGCGTCCCCGGTGGACCAGATTCGTACGCCGTTCGCGCCGCGCCGGCGAGCCCGCAGGCCCGCGGTCGGTCACCCGGTGCCCGACGGTGATCGCGCCGACCGGCGCGTGGTCGGCCGGGACGTCGAAGGCGGCGCGGAAGCCGTCGAGGTGCTCGCGGGGGATGCCGAAGAAGCAGGCGCCCAGGCCCTCGTCCACCGCCGTCTGCAGGATGAGCAGCGCCGCCATGCCCGTGTCGACGTACCAGTACGGCACCGGCCACCGGTCGTCCCGCCGGTCGGTCCAGCCCTTGTCGGCCTCGGCGTAGCGGTCGAGGTAGGCGTCCTTGCACGCCAGCGGCACGATCACGACCGGTGCGGTGCGCATGCCGTCGAGCCAGGTGTTGTGGGTGTCGGGGTCGGCGCCGGTCGACTCCCAGAAGCGCGCGACGTCCGCCGCGGTGTCGAGCACCAGGAACGCCCACCCCTGCGTGAAGCCCGCGTTGGGCGCCCGCTGCGCGTGCTCGAGCATCCGGTCCACCACCGCCGGGTCCACCGGATCCTCGGAGTAGCGCCGCACCATGCGCCGGCGGCGTACGACCTCTCGGAACTCCATGCGCTCTTTATAGGTGGTCGAGTAGCCGAGCGAGGAACGAGCGAGGCGTATCGAGACCCCCTCGGCCGGGCAGGGTCTCGATACGCCGCTCGCTGGCGCTCGCGACTACTCGACCACCTCATGCTCATCTCGGATACGAGACGCCGTGCCGGGGCCGTTCGTTGACCCGGGTGGGCCGGGACGATGGACTGGGCGCATGGCCTTCGAGGAGATGTGGCGCGACCTGTCGCCGGTGGGGCGCTCGGCGTCCTCGGGCGGCTACTTCCGCCAACCGTGGACCTCCGCCGAGGGTGAGCTGCGGGCGTGGTTCGCCGAGCAGTGCGCGGCGCGCGGGCTCGTGGTCGAGACCGACGGCATCGGCAACCAGGTGGCCTGGTGGGGCGAGGGCGACCAGCCCGGCGTGCTCACCGGGTCGCACCTCGACTCCGTCCTCGACGGCGGCGCGTACGACGGTCCGCTGGGCGTCGTCTCGGCCCTTGCGGCCGTCGACACGCTGCGGGCCCGCGGCGTCGAGCCGGCCCGGCCGATCGGCGTCGGCGTCTTCGTCGAGGAGGAGGGCTCGCGCTTCGGGCGGGCGTGCCTCGGCTCCCGCCTCGTCGCCGGTGCAACAACCTGGGACGAGGCCCGCGAGCTCCGCGACCGCGACGGGATCTTCCTCGCCGATGCCGTCGCCGCGACCGGCCTCGACCCGTCGGCGGGACTGCTGTCGCTGGACCGGGTCGGCACCTTCGTCGAGCTGCACGTCGAGCAGGGCCGCGACCTCGTCGACCGTGACGTGGCGGTCGGGCTCGCTAGCGAGATCTGGCCGCACGGCCGGTGGCGCTTCGACTTCGCGGGTCAGGCCAACCACGCCGGCACCACGCGCATGGAGGACCGGCACGACCCGATGCTGACCTACGCGATGACCGCGCTCGCCGCGAACAAGCAGGCCCGGCTCGCGGAGCAGCGCGCCACCTTCGGCCGGATCGCGGTCGAGCCCAACGGCACCAACGCCGTGCCCTCGCTGGTGACGGCCTGGCTCGACGCGCGCGCCTCCTCCGACGCCGCCCTCGCGGACCTCGTGGCCTCGATCGAGCGCCAGGCCGAGGACCGGGCGGGCCGCGACGGCACGTCGCTCGTCGTCACGCCCGAGTCGGTGTCCGGATCTGTCGCGTTCGACGCCGACCTCGCCGCACGCCTGGCCGGTCTCGCCGGCTGGCCGGTCATCCCGACCCAGGCCGGCCACGACGCCGGCATCCTGTCCGACGCCGGCATCCCCACCGCGATGGTCTTCGTGCGCAACCCCACCGGCGTCTCGCACTCGCCCGACGAGCACGCCGAGACCGCCGACTGCCTGGCCGGCGTCGAGGCCCTGGCCGACGTCCTCGCCGAGCTGACCCGTCCCGGACTGCCCGCATGACGGCGTACCTCCTCGAGCGCGCCTGGCTGCCGTCACCCGACGGCGGGCGCTTCTGCGACGACGTGCTCGTCGAGGTGGAGGACGGCCGGTTCACCGCGGTGACGCCCGACGCCGACCCGCCGCGCGCCATCCCGGTGCGCGGCCTCGTCGTGCCCGGCCTCGCCAACACCCACAGCCACGCCTTCCACCGCGCCCTGCGCGGGCGCACGCAGCGCGAGCGCGGGACGTTCTGGACCTGGCGCGACCAGATGTACGACGTCGCCGCCCGGCTCGACCCCGAGACCTACCTTGCCCTGGCACGGGCGACCTACCGCGAGATGGCCGCCGCCGGGATCACCTGCGTCGGCGAGTTCCACTACCTGCACCACCAGCCCGACGGCTCGCCCTACGCCGACCCCAACGAGATGGGTCAGGCGCTCGTGCACGCCGCCCGCGAGGCCGGTCTGCGGATCACCCTCCTCGACACCGTCTACCTCTCCTCCGGCTTCGGTGCCGCGCCCGAGGGCGCGCAGGTGCGCTACAGCGACGGCTCGGTGGATGCCTGGATCGACCGCGTCAGCGGCCTGGAGGCCCGCTTCGGCCGCACCTCCGCCACCGAGAAGCTCGGCGCCGCGGTCCACTCCGTGCGCGCCGTGCCCGCGGCCGACCTCGAGGCCGTCGCGGCCTGGGTCGGCGACCGGCCCTTCCACGTCCACGTCTCCGAGCAGGTCGCGGAGAACGACGCCTGCCACGAGGCGTACGGCGTCACGCCCACGCGGCTGCTCGCCGACCACGGCCTCCTGCGACCCTCGACCTCCCTGGTGCACGCCACCCACCTCACCGAGGACGACGTCGCGCTCATCGGCGGCGCGGACGCCTTCGCGTCGTTCTGCCCGACCACCGAGCGCGACCTCGGCGACGGCATCGGCCCGTCGCGGCAGCTCCACGACGCCGGCGCCCGGCTGACCCTCGGCAGCGACAGCCACGCGGTCATCGACCCCTTCGAGGAGATGCGCGCGCTCGAGCTCGACGAGCGGCTGGCGACGCGGCAGCGCGGGCACTGGAGCGCGCCCGAGCTGCTCACCGCGGCGACCATCGACGGCCACGCCTCCCTCGGCTGGGACGACGCCGGGTCGATCGCGGTCGGGCAGCGCGCCGACCTCGTCGTCGTCGACCCCGCCAGCCCGCGGACCGCCGGGGCCGGACGCGACGAGGGCGCGGTCGTCTTCGCGGCGGCCGCCGAGGACGTGCAGCGGGTGATGGCCGACGGCCGCTGGATCGTGGAGGAGGGCCAGCGCTACGACATCGGTCTCGAGCTGGAGCAGGCCGTCGCCCGGACCTGGGAGGAGGGCCGATGACCGCGACCGTGATCACCGGCATCGCCGAGCTGGCCACCAACGACCCGGCGCGGGCCGAGCAGGGCGGCCTCCTCGGCCTGCTCACCGACGCCGCGGTCGTCGTCGAGGGCAGTCGGGTCGCCTGGGTGGGCCCGGCGGCGGACGCACCGGAGGCCGACGTCCGCGTCGACGCCGGCGGGCGCGCCGTGATCCCCGGCTTCGTCGACTCGCACAGCCACCTCGTCTTCGCGGGCGACCGCTCGGCGGAGTTCGAGGCGCGGATGACCGGGCAGCCCTACACCGCCGGCGGCATCCGCACGACCGTCGCCCGCACCCGCGCCGCCACCGACGAGCAGCTCACCTCGCACGTCGCCCGGCTCGTCGCCGAGATGCGGGCCCAGGGCACGACCACTGTCGAGATCAAGAGCGGCTACGGGCTGTCGGTGCACGACGAGGCCCGCAGCCTCGCGGTCGCGCGCCAGTTCACCGACGAGACCACCTTCCTCGGCGCGCACGTCGTGCCGGCAGGGAGGGCCCCGGAGGACTACGTCGACCTCGTCACGGGTCCCATGCTCGCGGCGGCGGCACCGCACGCCCGGTGGATCGACGTGTTCTGCGAGGACGGCGCCTTCGACGTCGACCAGGCACGCACCATCCTGGCGGCGGGGTCCGACAGCGGCCTGCGCGGACGGCTCCACGCCAACCAGCTGACGTACGGCGGCGGCGTGCGGCTGGCCTGCGAGCTCGGCCTGGTCGCGGTCGACCACTGCACCTTCCTCAGCCCGCTGGACGTTGAGTCGCTGAGCGACTCAGGGACCATCGCGACGCTGCTCCCCGGTGTGGAGTTCTCCACCCGGCAGCCCTATCCCGACGCCCGCGGACTGATCGACGCCGGTGTCCGCGTCGCGCTCGCCAGCGACTGCAACCCCGGCTCGTGCTTCACCTCCTCGATGGCCCTGTGCATCGCCCTGGCGGTCCGGGAGATGCGGATGACCCCGGCCGAGGCGCTGCACGCCGCGACGGCCATGGGGGCAGCCGCGCTCGACCGCGACGACGTCGGCGTGCTCGCGCCCGGGAAGGCCGCCGACCTCGTCCTGCTGGACGCGCCGTCGTACGTCCACCTCGCCTACCGCCCCGGCGTCCCGCTGGTCGCGGGGGTCTGGCAGCACGGTCGCCCGGTCGTCGGCTGAGGTGCCCCGGCAGCTACCTCAGACGGGTGTCGTACGCCGCCGGGCGCGGCATCTGAGGTAGCCGTGGCCGCGTGAATAGGGCACGCGTCCGATGTCCGGGCCTACCTCAGCGACGGAATCTCTTCTCACGGTCCAACCGGGACCGTACGAGTTGAGGAGAAGCACATGTTCGCCACCGACAGCTTCCTGAGTGCCGAGATCGCCTACCGCCAGGACAAGATCCGCAAGGACTACGGCGTTCGCCGCTGGACCCGGGTCCGCGCCGACGACACCCAGAAGTGAGCCACACCGCGATCGACCCGCGAGTGTCGGTCCGGCACGACACAATGTCGTCCGTGCCGGCCCTGCGGACCACCGATCTCATCGGACGCGATGCCGAGCTGGAGCAGCTGACTGCCCAGCTCGGCATTCGCACGTCCGGGGGCGAGCCGTCCGCCCAGGCGATGCTCGTCGCGGGCGACGCGGGCGTCGGCAAGACGCGTGTGCTGATGGCGCTGCGCGACGCCGCCCTCGAGGCCGGCTGGCAGGTCGTCGCCGGGCACTGCCTCGACCTCGCCGACAGCTCCCTTCCCTATCTCCCCTTCTCCGAGATCCTCGGCCGCGTGATGGCCGACCGGTCCGACGTGGCGACCCGTGTCCTCGACCAGCACCCCACGCTCGCCCGCCTGCAGCCGGGCCGGCGGATCCGCAGCAGCGAGACCGCGTCGGGCGACCAGGCCCTCGACCGCGGCAACGTCTACGACGCGTTCGGCGACCTCCTCTCCGCCGTCGCCGAGCAGGCGCCGCTCCTCGTGATGGTGGAGGACGCCCACTGGGCCGACGAGTCGACACGCGACATGCTGAGCTTCCTGTTCTCCCGCCCGGTCCCGGGTGTCTCGCTCGTCGTCTCCTACCGCGCCGACGACCTCCACCGCCGCCACCCGCTGCGCCGCCAGGTCGCGGAGTGGATGCGGCTGCGCGGCGTCGACCGGCTGCAGCTCGAGCCGCTCGCCGACGACGACGTCCGGCTGCTCGTCCGCGCGCTCAACCCCTCGACGATGTCCGAGGCTGAATACACCTCGATCGTCGAGCGAGCCGAGGGCAACCCGTTCTTCATCGAGGAGCTCGTCGGGGCAGCGTGGTCCGGGCAGGTGCCCGGGGAGCTGGCCGACGTGCTGCTGGTCCACCTCGACCGGCTCGACGACACCACCCGCCAGGTGGTGCGCGTCGTCTCGGTCGCCGGCCGCCAGGTCAGCCACGAGCTGCTGGCGGCGGTGTCCGACCTCGGCGCGGCCGAGCTCGAGGGCGCGCTGCGCAACGCCGTCGAGTCGCACGTCCTCGTGGCGTCGCGTGGCGGCACCTATGCCTTCCGGCACGCGCTGCTCGGCGAGGCCGTCTACGACGACCTGCTCCCGGGGGAGCGGGTCCGCCTGCATGCCGACTTCGTCGCCGCCCTCGGAGAGGGCCGCGCCGTGGGCACGGCCGCGGAGCTCGCCCAGCACGCGCGCCGCGCCGACGACCGCCCGGTGGCGGTCCGGGCGTCGATCGAGGCAGGGGAGGAGGCGCTGGCGGTGGGCGGTCCGTCCGAGGCCGCGACCCACTTCCTCGACGCCCTCGAGCTGATCGACACGTCCCGCTCGCCGGTCACCGATGTCGATGCCTTCGCCCTCGCCCGGCGCTGCGCCGAGGCGCTGATCGCCTCGGGGAGGGTGCCGAAGGCGGTCAAGGTGCTGCGGGCCCGCCTCGCGACGCTGCCGCCGGACGGCTCGGACATCGAGCGTGGCCAGCTGCTGACGTCCCTCGCTGCCGCGCTGATGCTGACCGACACCCCCGAGTCGCCGCGCGACATCGCGGCCGAGGCGGTCGAGCTCCTGCGAGGCGCGCCGCCGAAGCTGCTCGCCCGCGCCCTCCTCGTCCACGCCCAGAGCCTGAGCGGCTGGCACGCCGACGAGGCGCGCGCGGTCGCGCTCCGGGCCCTGGAGATCGCCGAGCGCAACGACCTCACCAGCCTGGCCGTCGAGCTGCACACCACGGTCGCCGGCCTCGACCCGGCCGGCAGCGCCAGTCCCAGCGCCGGCTGGCGGGCGGCCGCCGACCGCGCCCGGCGCGCCGGCCTCGTCGAGCCCGAGCTGCGCGCCCTCTACCTCCTCGGTCGGCTGCACCTCGACGAGGGCGACCTCGACACGGCCGTGGAGGTCTACCGCGAGGTCATCGCCCGCAGCGAGGTCGGCGGCCTGACCTGGTCGCCGTACCCCGCCGAGGCGCGGCTGCTGCTGGCCGTCGCGCTCACCCACCAGGGTCGCCTCGACGAGGCGTGGGAGCTGCTCGACGTCAGCGGGCAGAACCCGCCCATGGTCTTCGAGTGGCTCTACTTCGCCCACCAGATGCTGATCACGATCGGCATCCGCGGGGAGCAGAAGCCGAAGGCACTGGAGCGCTTGCGCGACTACTGGGGCACCGACGGTCTCACGGCCATCTCCTCGGCGAGCGCCGAGCTGATGCGGGCCGCCTCGGCCGACGAGGGTGCACGGGCCGCCCGGGTCTACGACGACGTGGTCGCCACGGTCGTGCCGCTGTGGCACGACTGGTTCCAGGCCCGGCTCCGCCTCGCGACGCTCGTCATCGGCGCCTTCGCCAACGCCGCGCCGCGCCAGTCCGCCGACGAGCGGGCGACGGCCGCGAGCGAGGTCGAGCGGATGATGGCCGACGGTGGCCGAGTCATCGACTTCTACGCCCCCTACGACGGCAGCCACGGCCCCGAATACCGCATGTGGGTCGCGCGCCGCACCGCCGAACACCTCCGTTGGCGGTGGCTGGCGCAGGTCGACCCGCCCACCAGCGACGAGCTGGTCGAGGCCTGGCGTGGGGCGGAGGAGACAGCGCTGGCCTACGGCAGCGTGCCCGAGATCGCCCAGGTCCGTGTCCGACTGGCCGGCGTCCTGCGAGCGGCGGGTGATGCCGCGGCCGCGCGAGAGGTGGCCGACCTGGCCCGTGAGGCCGCCCACGCCATGCGGTCCACCGCCCTGGCCGCCGAGCTGACCGCCCAGGGCTCGGCGCCCGCGCCGGCGACCGGCGCCGACACGGCGACGCTGACCCCGCGTGAGTCGGAGATCCTGGCGCTGGTGGCCGAGGGCCGCTCCAACGGCGAGATCGGCAAGCAGCTCTTCATCAGCACCAAGACGGTGTCGGTGCACGTCTCCAACATCCTCGCCAAGCTCGACGCGGCCTCCCGCACCGAGGCGGCCGCCGTCGCCCGGCGCCGCGGCCTCATCTGACGTCGGCAAGACTGGGGGCGTGCCTGACTTCCGCTGCTCCTTCGCGAGCGTCGAGGACGCCGAGCCGATCATCGGCACCGCACCGACCGACACCGAGATCCTGCTCGTCGAGTCTCCCGGCCCGTGGGGCCGCGACGCCGTCACCGACAACCGACTGCCCGCGGCGGTCCGCGACCACCTCGGCCGCCTGGACCTCAAGGTCTTCTTGCTCCGGAGGTACGACGGCGGGGCCGGGCCGGGCACGCACGTCTTCCACGCCCGTGCCACGGCCGACGGGTTCGCCGTCCGCGGCACGGTGCTCGACCGGCCCGAGGACCTGATCGACCTCGACCTCGCCGGGCTGCCGGCGTACGACGGACCCCTGTGGCTGGTGTGCACCAACGGCAAGCGTGACCGGTGCTGCGCCGAGATCGGCCGCCCGATCGCCGGGCTGCTCACGCAGGAGTGGCCGGAGGGCACGTGGGAGACCACGCACCTCGGCGGCCACCGGTTCTCCGGCACCCTGCTCGCCCTGCCGAGCGGTCTCACCCTGGGTCGTCTGGACACCGCCACCGCCCTGGCCGCCTGCGAGGCGGTGGATCGCGGCGAGGTCCCGACCGAGTGGGTCCGCGGCCGCGCCGGGCGTCCCGGCGTCGAGCAGGTCCGCGAGCTGCACGTGCTGGCGGGCGGCGACCCCGATGACGAGGTCGTCGCCGTGCCCGGTCCGGCCCGGCGCCAGTCCTGCGGCGACGACAAGGTCAAGGCGACGACGCGCTTCGAGGTGCGGCGAGGCGCATCCTGACGATCGGAGTGCCGGCGCCGGGCGGGTGCTAGGAGGCGGACCCCGCCCGACGCCAGGTCCTGGGTGGGACTAGCCCTTCTCCGCCCCTGCCGTACCTCCACGCACGAGGTACTTCTGGAAGAAGAAGAAGACGATCGCGACCGGGATCGTCATCAGCAGCGCCGCGGCCATCGAGATCGGGTACTGCTTGCCCGATCCGAGCTGACCGCTGGTGAGGGTGCCGACGCCCTTGGTGAGCGTGAAGAGGTCGGGGTCCTGGCTGGCGACGAGGAAGTGCGGCAGCTCGTTCCACGACCCTTGGAACGACAGGATCGTGAGCAGGATGAGCGCCGGACGCGCCATCGGCAGCACGACGGACCAGAAGATCCGGAAGGTGCTGGCGCCGTCGATGCGCGCCGCCTCCTCGACGGACTCCGGGATGGTCTCGAAGAACTGCTTCATGATGAACACGCCCGCGGCGTCGACCAGCAGCGGCAGCACCAGGGCCGGCCAGTGGTTGTAGATGCCGAGGTAGTTGAGCACGAGGAACTTCGGGATCAGCAGGATGACGCCGGGCACCGCCATCACGGCCAGGAGCGCGGTGAAGACCGCCCCGCGCCCACGGAACTTGATCCGGGCCAGGGCGTACCCGGCGAGCGAGCACAGGAACACCCGTCCCGCCGTCACCAGCACGGTGACGATCACCGAGTTGCGGAACCAGAGCGGGAAGTCCTGGTCGGCGAGCTCGTTGTAGGCGCCCGTGGAGAACGGGTCGGGGAGGAGGGACAGCGGGTTCGCGACCGCGTCGGTGTTCGTCTTGAACGACGTCGTGACCTGGACCAGGAACGGGTAGAGGTAGACGAACGCGAAGAAGAGCAGGACGGCGTAGGCGAGGAACAGCCACAGGGCCGTCCGGTCGCGGACCATCGGCTTCGCGCTGCCGGATGGGGTGGTCATGCCGCACCTCCAGCGGAGGCCCGGTCGCGCTTCGACCGCTTCTCGGCCCGCTTGGTGGCGATGGCGTCCTTGTCGCGGAACAGGAACCGCTGCAGTGAGGTCATCGCGAAGATGATGAGGAACAGCACGAACGCCATGGCTGCGGCGATCCCCCACTTCTGGTTGTCGAAGGCGTAGGAGTACGACAGGTACGCCGGCGTGAGCGTCGACTTGCCCGGCCCGCCCTGCGTCATGACGTACACCTGGTCGAAGACCTGCCACGTCCCGATCAGGCCGAGCGTGGTCACCAGCAGCATGGTCGGCTTCAGGTGCGGGAGCGTGACGTTGCGGAACACGCCCCAGCGCCCGGCGCCGTCGATGCGGGCGGCCTCCTCGACCTCCAGGGGCAGGTCCTGCAGCGCCGCCAGGAACATCAGCATGAAGGTGCCCGCGGTCGTCCAGATGACCAGCATGATGATGACCGACAGCGCCACGCTGGGACCGGTGATCCACTCCCACCACGTCAGCCCGAGGGCGCCGCTCCCGGTGAGCGCCGACGGGGGGTCGGACGCGTTCCACAGCCCCAGGCCGTCGCCGACCAGGTGGAGCAGCCCGCGCGAGTCGTTGAACCAGGTCGGGCCGTCGACGCCGATCGCGTCGAGCATCGAGTTGATGACGCCGCCGCCCGAGAAGAGGAACAGGAACACCAGGCTGATGGCGACCGAGCTCACCACCGACGGGAAGTAGAAGGCGGTGCGGAAGAAGCCGACCGCCCGGAGCATCCGCTGGTTGAGGACCAGGGCGAGGAACAGCGCGAACGCGGTCTGCAGCGGCACCACGAGGAGCACGTAGAAGAAGTTGTTGCGCAGCGACGTCATGAAGTCCGACCTCGTCAGCCCGCCCTGCTCCCCGACCAGCTCGCGGTAGTTGTCGGCGCCCACGAACCCGATGCCGGGCGCGAACGGGCTGCCGCGTCCGTTCCAGTCCGTGAAGGACACCCACAGCGCCATCAGCACGGGCACCGCGAGGAAGAGCCCGAGCACGACCAGCGTGGGGGAGACGAACGTCCACCCCGCGAGGGCCTGGCCCCGGCGGATGCTCCGGGGCTTGCTCACTGCAGCTCCGCCTCGGCGTTCTTCTGGAAGGACTCGAGGATCTCGTTGACGTCGGCGCTCTTCAGCTGCTCGAGCTGGGAGTCCAGGTCGGCGACGACCGGGCCGAGACCGGGCAGGTTCACCGGGCCCTGGCCGTAGTCACCTCCGGCGATGAACGGGGCGTCGTCGGGGAACTGCTCGACGTAGTCGGCCTGGGCGGACTCGCGGCTCGGCATCACGCCGAACGCGTCCGCGTTGGTCAGCTGCTGCTCCGGGGTCGTCATCGCCTCGACGAAGGAGACGGCAGCCTCCTGGTTCTCCGACTCGGCCGCGATGCCCCAGCACTGCGTGAAGAGCAGCGTGCCCTTGCCCGCCGGACCCTCTGGCAGCTCGGCGACGGTGTAGTCGACGTCGGGGTAGTCGTTCTCCATCGCGCCGCGGATCCAGTTGCCCTCGATGGTCATCGCGGCCTTCTGGGTGCCGAAGGCCTCGCCGCCCCAGCCGGCGTCGACGTCCGGCGCGAGCACGGCCTCGCCGCCCTCGAGCAGGCCCTGGACGTACTCCAGCGCCTCTGCGTTGGCCGGGTCGGTCGCGGTGGCCTCGCCGGACTCGCCGTCCACCCAGAAGCCGCCGTTCTGCACGAGGAACGCACCGACGCGGTCCCGGCCGATGCCGAGCACCAGGCCGGCCTGGTCGGGGGTGGTCAGCTCCTGGGCGACGCCCTGCAGCTCGTCCCAGGTCGTGGGGATGTCGGCGTCGGTGAGGCCTGCCTTCTTCCACGACTCGGTGTTGATCTGCAGGGCGAGCGTCGAGAAGTCCTTGGGAGCGCAGTAGGCCTCGCCGTCGAGGGTGAACGAGTCGACGAGGTTGGGGTAGAAGTCGTCGGCGTCGGCCAGCTGGTCGAAGTAGGGGTAGAGGTTGCCGGCCTCGGCGTAGTCGCCGAAGACACCGGCATCGACGTAGAAGAGGTCCGGCGGGTTGCCGCCGGCGAAGCCCTGCGAGAGCTGCTGCGCGAGGTCGTTGGCCACGATGACCTCCACCTCGTTGCCGCTCTCCTCCGCCCACGCGGCGGCGGCGTCCTCGACGGCCTTGGTCTCGGCGTCGCCGCTGGAGCCGATGAGCACCTCCAGCGCCACCGGGCCGTCACCGGAGGAGGCGGGCTCGTCGGAGCCGTCCTCCTCGAAGCCGCCACCGCCGCACGCGGCGAGGGCCAGCGAGGACCCGAGGGCGAGGGCGACGAGGGACGCGCGACGGCGTCGTGACGAGGGCGACCGGGGCGTGGACAACATGGTGACTCCTTGTGGTGGGGAAACGGGGGCGGGTGTCAGGCGGGGAGGTGGAGCACGGGTGGGACCAGCAGCCCGCGGGCCGGCCGGTCGGGTTGCGCGAACCTGTCGGTGAGCAGGTCGATGCAGAGGTGGGCGACCTGGTCGATCGGCTGCGCGACCGAGGGCAGGCCGAGGGCGGCGGCGACCGGGGTGGCGTCGAAGCCGACGACGGTCACGGGTGCGCGCCGTCCGGCGGCGGCCTGGGCGGCGCGGTGCGCGCCCAGGGCGAGGGTGTCGCTCGCGCACACGATGGCGTCCGGTGCGTCGGACCGGGCGAGCAGCTCGGCCACCGCGGACTCGGCCGCGGCGGCGTCGTTGAGGCTGTGCGCCTCGACGGGCGCACCGAGGGCCGCCTCGCTGATGGCCTCGAGCCAGCCGCGACGGCGGTCGCTCCCGGTGCTGGGCTCCGCGCCGTCTCCGGGCCAGCCGAGGTAGGCGATGGACCGGCGGCCGGCGTCGAGGAGGTGGCGTACGGCGAGCGACGTACCGACCGCGCCGTCGACGTCCACCCAGTCGTGGGGCTCGTCGTCGTGGCCCCAGGGCCGGCCGAAGGCGCAGAAGGTCGTGCCGTTGTCGCGGAGGTGGGCGGGGCGCTCGTCGTCCGCGCTCGTCGCGGTGAGCACCACGGCGTCGGCGGCGCCGGTGTGGACGAGCTCGTCGATCGTCGCGACCTCGGCTGCCTCGTCGTCCGGCTGGGCGTAGAGCAGGACGCGCAGGCCGTTGTCCTGACCCGCCTCGGCGAGGCCGTGGTAGAACGCGTCGAGGACCAGCCCCGAGATCCCGTCCTGCTGCCGCTCGGCGCGTACGGCGATCGCGTGGGCGCGGCGCGTGGCGAGCTGGCGGGCGGGCAGCGAGGGCCGGTAGCCACTCTCCGCGATGACGGCCAGGACCCGCTCACGGGTCGGCCCGGCGACCCGGTCGGGATGGCGCAGCACGTTGGAGACCGTCTGCCGGGACACGCCGGCGCGCGCTGCGACGGAGTCCAGGGTCACGGGGGCCGGGGATGCCATCGCTGCTCCTCGCTGCTCGAGCGGTCTCGTCCGTCTGGTCGGCCGGTTGCGGGCCGGGTAGCCAGTCGTCGTGGGACGCACTACTGTGTTTGAGCGCTCAAACTTTGAGCGCTCAAACCGTAACCCACGTCACACCCGCTGTCACCCCCCTCTCCTCCGTCCCGCCTCCGCCTGACGTCAGAAGGACCTGCCGATGACCCCGGACGCCCCCTCGGACCTCCACCAGGACGAGCCGCCCCAGCAGCCGTGGCTGCACGACCTGTCCCTCACCCTCGCTGCGCCCACGCAGGTCTGGTCGACGGCCGACGGCCAGGTGCGCCCCGGCGGCCTCTCCGGCGTCCACCACGGCGACCAGCGGACGCTGTCGATGCTCGTGCTCGAGGTGGACGGTCGCGATCCGACGCCGGTCGCCGAGCAGGGCGTCCGGGGCGACACGCACTCCTTCGTCGCGGTGCCGCGCCACTTGGGCGACCAGGGGCCGGACCCGACCGTGCGGGTCGAGCGACGGCGCGACGTCGAGCCCGGACTGGTCCGTGAGGCCTACACGCTGTCCAGCACCGCCGCCGAGCCGGTGACCTGCACCCTGGCGTTGCGGGTGGCGGCGGACCTGGCGCCGATGGACGCGGTGAAGGCCGGCCGGGCCGGCGTCCCGCAGCCGCCGATCGGCATCGGCGGCCACGTGCTGACGTGGGAGCAGGACGGCCTGCGCGCCGTGCTGCGGCTGCCGGGTGCGCGCACCAGCGACGAGGGCGACCACGTGCTGGCCGCCTGGGACGTCATGGTCGCGCCGGGTGGGTCCGTCACCCACGAGCTGCTGCTGACGCTCGACGTCGCGCGGGCTGCCGTGTCGGCGCCCCGCCGCGAGGCGAGCTGGGGCGAGCCCCGGGTCGTCAGCGCCGACCGCCGCCTGGCCCCCGTCCTCGCCCGCAGCCTCGACGACCTGCGACTGCTGCGGCTCTCCGCGCCCGGCGCCGACGGGGCGGAGGAGGAGTTCGTCGGCGCGGGTGCCCCGTGGTTCCTCACCCTGTTCGGCCGCGACAGCCTGTGGGCGGCGCGGATGCTGATGCCGGTGACGACCGACCTGGCGATGTCGACGCTCCGGCTGCTCGCCCACCACCAGGGCACGCGCACCGACGACCAGACCGCCGAGGAGCCGGGCAAGATCCTCCACGAGGTCCGCTCCGCCGGCTTCAGCCTCGGCGAGGACGACGGCGCCGAGCGTCACCTCCCGCCGATCTACTACGGCACCATCGACGCGACGCCCCTGTGGGCGCTGACCCTCCACGACGCCTGGCGCTGGGGCGCTCCCGGCGACGAGGTCGAGCGCCTGCTCCCGGCGCTCGAGCGCGCGCTCACCTGGCAGGCCGAGCATGGCGACGCCGACGGCGACGGCCTGCTGGAGTACGTCGACCGGTCCGGCCACGGCCTGTCCAACCAGGGGTGGAAGGACTCCGGCGACGCCGTCCGCCGCAGTGACGGGTCGCGCGCGGCCTCGCCACTGGCACTGGCCGAGGTGCAGGGCTACGCCTACGCGGCCGCCGTCCACGGCGCCGACCTGCTCGAGGCCTTCGGCCGACCGGGCACCGATCGCTGGAGGGTGTGGGCCGAGCGCCTGCGCGGGGAGTTCGAGCGCCGCTTCTGGGTCGAGGACGCCGTCGGTGCGTTCCCCGCGATCGCCCTGGACCGCGACAAGCGCCCGGTCGTGTCGCTCACCAGCAACATCGGGCACCTGCTCGGCACCGGGATCCTCGGCGAGGAGGGCGTCGACGTCGTCTCGCGTCGCCTGGTCGGGCCGGACATGCTCTCCGGCTTCGGCATCCGCACGCTCTCGACCCAGGCCGCCGGCTACTCCCCGACGGGCTACCACGTCGGCTCGGTCTGGCCCCACGACACCGCCATCTGCCTCGCCGGTCTCGCCGCCGAGGGTCGCCCGGAGACGGCACCAGTGGCAGAGGCCCTCCTCGCGGCTCTCGCCGCGTTCGACGGTCGACCTCCCGAGCTCTTTGCCGGCGATGCCCGCTCGAGCCAGCCCGTGCCCCTGCCCTACCCCGCGGCGTGCCGGCCGCAGGCGTGGTCGGCAGCGTCGGCGGTGTCCTTGGTCGGCTCGGTGCTGGGCGCGACTGCCGACCGGCGTGACGGCTTGTCGCTGCGCCCGGTGCAGCCCTGGTCCTTCGGGGAGACACGCGTCTCCGGTCTCGGGTTGCACGGCCGCCCGGTCGAGGTCACGGTCTCGGCCGACGGGGTCGCTGGGGTCCGGTCCCAGGGATGACCCTCGACCGGTGACCTCGTCCCCAGGGGTGTGGGACCGTGGGAGTCGAGAGCACGAGACTCGCAGGTGTATCCGGGGCGGACCGTCCGTCGCGGCACGACGAGGAGGATCCATGACGACGACTCCTGACAGCCCCCTGGGCGACGACGAGATCACCACGGAGGGCACCGACCCGACCGGGGTCCCGTCCGCCCCCGGTGACGCCGACGGCGCGGACGCCGACGGCACGGACGGCGACTCGAGCGACAGCACCGACGGCGACTCCACCGACGCCGACGGCACCGACGGCGACTCGAGCGACAGCACCGACGGCGACTCCACCGACGCCGACGGCACGGACGGGTCCGCGCTCTGAGCGCACTCGACCGCCTGACGGGTGACGCCCAGACCTTCATCGACAAGGTCTGGGCGTCGCACGTCCACGTGCACCGCACCGACCCGGGCCTCGGGTCGGAGGTGCTCTCCCTCGCCGACGTCGACCACCTGCTGACCGAGACCGGCATCCGCACGCCCGCGATCCGGGTCGCCCGCAACGGCTCGGTGCTGCCCGAGTCCTCGTTCACCCGCGGCGGCAGCCTGGCTGGCAAGCCGCTCACCGGCCTCGTCGACCCGGTGAAGCTGATGCGCCTGCACGACGAGGGCGCCACGATCGTGCTGCAGGGACTCCAGCGCTACTGGACGCCCGTTAGCGACCTCATCGCCGACCTCGAGCTCGAGCTCGGTCACCCCTGCCAGGCCAACGCCTACCTCACCCCGCCTGGAGCCCAGGGCTTCGCGGTGCACTCCGACTCCCACGATGTCTTCGTCGTGCAGACCCACGGCACCAAGCTGTGGGAGATCCACGGCGAGGGCGGTCCGGGCGAGCTGCTGCTCGAGCCCGGCGTCGTGGCCTACCTCCCGACCGGCACCCCGCACGCCGCGCGTGCGCAGGAAGCGGTCTCGCTCCACCTCACGATCGGCATCAACCAGCTGACCTGGCGCAGCCTGCTGCAGCGCGAGGTCGGCCGGTTGCTCGACGAGGTCCCGGACGCCCACCTGCCTGCGGGCTACCTTGACGACCCCGCCCGACTGGCCGAGGGTGCCGGTGACCACCTCGCTGCGTTCGCCGATGCCGTACGACGCCTCGATCCCGCGGCCGTGGCCGCCCAGCAGGCCGACCGGTTCCTCAGCGGGCGCCCCGCGCGCCTGCCGGGCGCCCTGCTCGACCGTGCCTCACTCGCCGACCTCGACGCCACGACGCCGCTGCGGCGTCGTGCCGGCCGTCCGTGCGTGCTGTCCGATGACGGCGACGCGGTCCGGGTGCTCGTCGGCGACCGCGTGCTCCGGGTGCCCGCCCGAGTGCGCCCGGCTCTGGAGCACGTCGCCGCGCACCGCGAGCTCACTCCCGCAGACCTGCCCGCGCTCGACCCGCAGAGCGCGCTGGTGCTGTGTCGTCGGCTGGTCCGGGAAGGGCTGCTCGAGGTCGTCCGGTGACGGACTTCCGCTGCGCCACGGCCAGCCGCGAGCGTGGCGACGAGCTCGCCGGCACTGCCTCGACGGTGCGCAGCTACCTGCTGCTCGAGCACGCGGGACCGTGGGGCGTCGACGCGCTCCGCGACGCCCGCCTGCCCTACGGCCTCGGTGTGCACCTGCGTGAGGCCGCCGGTCGTGCCCGGGTGCGCGTGCTCCTGGTACGTCGTCCGGGGCGGCGTGCCCGCGACGGCGGCGTACGGCTCTTCGCCTGCCGGGCTGCCGGTCCGGAGTCGTGGACCGAGACCACGCTGCTCGACGAGCTCAACGACGTGCGCGACCTCGACCTCGCGCCGCTGGGTGCCGGCCGCTCGCTCGGCCTCGAGCCGTACGACGCGCCGCTGCTCGCGGTCTGCACGCACGGTCGCCACGACGCGTGCTGCGCCGAGCTCGGCCGGCCCGCTGCGCTCGCCCTGGCCCAGGGGCCGCACGCGGACAACGTGTGGGAGACCTCGCACATCGGCGGCGACCGGTTCGCCGGCAACCTCGTCGTGCTGCCCCGCGGCCTCTACTACGGCGGACTCGATGCCACCTCGGCCGTCGCCGTGGCCGACGCGACTGCTGCGGGCGAGGTGCTGCTCGACCACCTCCGCGGGCGCTCCGACCTGCCGATGGGGGCGCAGGCGGCCGACGTGGCGCTACGGCGTGCGCTCGGCCTGACCGGGCTCGACGACGTGCTCGCCCGGTCGGTGCGGGTCGACGGCGACCTGACGACCGCCCGGTTCGACGTCGCCGGGCACGGCGCCCGCGAGGTCGTCGTACGCCGCGTGGTGGGCGACTCGGCCCACCAGCTCACCTGCTCCGCCCGCCGGGACAACCCCGTTCCCCGCCACGAGGTCCTCGAGGTCCGAGAGGCCTGACCGCTCATCCGCTGGTCGAGGAGGAGGTCGCGCAGCGACCGTCACGAGACCCCTCAGCCGAGGCGGTCCTCGAGGTTGGTGGCGGGCTGCCAGTCGGCTCGCTCGACGACGAGGCGCGGCTTGCCGGACTCGGCCGCCTCGAGGTCGCGGGCGGCACGGTTGGCCTGCGCCTGCTCGCGGTCGGCGACCGCCGCGGCGTCGTGGGCCTCGACCCGGGCGTCGGCGAGCTCGCGGTGCAGGGTCTGCACCTTGGCGGCCTGGGCCTGGATCTCCTCCGGCGGTCGCTCCGCGACGACCAGCTTCTCGAGCTGGTCGAGCGCGTGCTGCTCGCGCCGCTTGAGCTGGTCGACGGTGCGTTGCGCGGCGTCGGCGCGGTCACTGGCCTCGACCGCTTCCAACGCCTCCTCGGCCGCCTCGCGTCGCAGGTCGCCGAACGTCACCTGCTGGGCGTGGGCGGCCACGAGCTTCGCCTTGTCCTTGTCAGGGTGCACGCCGGCGTGGTCGGCGAGCGCCTTGACCAGGTCACGGGTGCTGGCGCGGCGCGCGTCGCGCAGCTCGATCTTGATCTCGAAGCACTCCTGGTAGGCCTTCCAGTCGGCCTCCCATGCGTCGGCCTGCTTCTGGGTGGCGTCCCCGGGCAGCGTCTCCACGGGGGGCCAGATGCGGTTGTCGCGCACCTCGAGGCCCTTGCTGACCGCATAGGCGCGGAGCTGCTCGAGGCCCTCCCGGTGACGACGGAGCACGTCGGAGTAGGCGTTGATCGCACGGCCCAGGCCACGCAGGTTGTCCCGGACCGTCACCGACTCCTCGTGGCGGCGGCCGGCGCGGTCGCGGAGCATGTCGGCGGCCTCACCGGCGAACACCTCCTCCGAGAGGGTGGCGGTGCGCTCGAAGCCGTCGACGGCGAGCTCGACCTTCGACCCGAGCCGCCTCACGGAGTCGCCGTAGGCGTCGACCCGGTCGGGCTCGAGCCAGTGGTAGCTGCACCCGATGGGGTCGCCGAACTGCAGGCCGTCCTGCTGCGTCTCGAGCCTGTCGACGACGACCTTCGTCATGGCTTCACCTGGTCGAGCTGGGCGGCGACCGTGGCGGCCTGGCCGACCATCACGTCGAGCTCGTCGAAGTCGATGATCGAGTCGTCGATGGCCCCGGCGAGGGTGCGGCACTTCTTGGCGACCTGCTCGGCGTCCTCCACCAGGCTGCGCACGCCCTCGACCATGAGGTCGCGCCACGGAAAGTCGTCGGCAGGGTGGTCGATGTCGCCGAGCGCGGCACGCAGGCCCTCGCGCGCGGAGTCCAGCTCTTCCTTGGCGGTCCGCAGCGCCCGCTGGTTGATCGCGATCGGCCTCATGGCGACCTTCTGCCCCGATGGACGCAGTCGAAACGCACAGTGGTGAAAATGTGAACCACGACGCCCCAGCGGTCTGGACCGACCCTCCCTCAGGGTGTCGCGGGCGGACGGTAGGCGCGCAGCAGTCGGATGGTCCAGACGGCCGTCCCGACGAGGTAGGCACCCGTGAGACCGGCGAAGGCCCACCACGGCGCGCCGTCCCGTCCGCTCGTCGCGACCCATGTCGTGAGTGCGAGCAGAGCGGTCATCAGCGCGCCGGTGAGGGCGGCGAACTGGTCGAGGTCGTCACCGAAGCGCACCCGGAACTCCGCGCGCCGCTCGCGCGCGAACCAGTAGTCCTTGGAGCGCTGCGGCATGTTGACCCACGTCCCGTCGCCGGCGGCGGCCAGCCTGGTCAGTGCCGGCATCCCGACGAGGACCAACAGACCCATCGCCGCCCAGAAGGCGACCATCGTGGTGCGTGAGGTCCAGTCGTCGGCCCGCCCGGCCGCGTCGAAGTGCGACGGCACCCGGTCGGGCAGGACGAGTGCCGACCACACGAGCACGACGACGTACGCCGTGGCGCTGAGGACCAGCGCGAGGCGACCCGGTCGCACGTCAGACGTGGCCGCTGAGCTGGGCCATCCGCAGCTCGAGCCGGGCGAGGAGCTCGGTGCACTCCTTGTCGGTGAGCCGGCTCGGGTCGCTCGACTTCTTGCCGCCGCCCTGCGCGCACACCGGCAGCACGTCGATCGACAGCTTGGCGCCGCCGGCGAGCGCACGGAGCTCGTCGAGCTTGTCGCCGAAGGGCGAGCCGCTGCCGGGGGAGTAGTAGTCGACGGCCGCCTCGACGTCGTCGGCGAACAGGTCGGCCTTCGTGACCGCGACGATCAGCCACGTCGGGCGCTCGCGGCGCACGGCCATGCTGGCGATGCGGTGCGCGGTGATCGACCAGTCCTCGAGCTCGGCCGCCAGCTGCTCCTCGCGGGTGGCCACGCCGGCGCCGGTCGTGCCGGCCGTACGCCGTGGCGTCGCGTGGCCGTTGGCGACCACGTGCAGCACGCCGTCGACCGGCTCGTCGTGGAAGACCTCGTCGAGCGCGCCGAGCCGGGTGGCGGCGTTCTCGCCCGGCACCACGCGGAAGCGGTAGCCGCGCATCCGTGCGTCGCGGCGCGTACGCCGTTCCATCACGGCCGAGCCGACGTCCTGGGTGCCCTGCCCGGCTGCCTGTGCGCTCGCCCGGCGGGACAGCCGGTCCGCCAGCCGGGTCTTGCCGACGCCGGTCATGCCGGTGACCGCCACGGTCGGATACCGGTGCCGCAGGAGGCGGGAGGCCCGTTCGGGGGCCTGGGAGAGCGCGGCGAGCGCGCCCCCGGCGATCGTCGTACCGAGGGCTGCCCTGCCGTGTCGCAACGGTGACTGCATGCCCCCATCCTTCCTGACGTCCGGGTGCAAGGCCCTCAGTTGGCCATGCAACCGGCCATCACGGAGAATGGCCCCGCCCGTGCCCGCCGGTCGAAAGGTCCCCATGGACACCGAGAACCGTCCCGTCCTGACGGGGCTGCTCGCCCTCGTCGGCGTCGCCGTGGCCATCGGTCTGCTCGGCGGCCTCGCCGTGCTGGTGGGCGTCAAGGCGACCGGCATCGGCGAGGACTCGACCGCGTCGGACGACTCCACCGCCTCGGCGACCTTCAGCCTGCCGCGGCCCACCGACACCAGCAGCACGATCCCCGAGCCGGAGCAGGCCTCCGAGCCGGGTGGGGGCGAGTCCACGTCGGACGCGCCCGCCGAGGCCATCTCGCTGGCGGCGACCCAGCAGTCGGTGAGCCCGATGCAGCAGATCGACCTGACCGGCACCTACCAGTCGGGCGAGGGCGCGATCCTGCAGGTGCAGCGGATGGAGAACGGCCAGTGGTCGGACTTCCCGGTGACCATGTCGGTCAGCGGCGGCACCTTCGCCACCTACGTCCAGACCAGCCGCACCGGCCCCAACAAGTTCCGCGTGATCGACACCGACACCCAGACGACCTCCAACGAGATCACCGTCACCGTCGGCTGACCTCCGCGCCGGCTGTCGCGGCAGCCCGTGCCCGGTCGACCCGGCCGGTCCAGTAGCCGACCCAGCCGGCGCCGGCCAGACCGAGTGAGCCGACCACGAAGCAGGCGGTCGCCAGCGGCGCGACGGCCGCGACGGCGCTGACCAGCAGCGGGCCGCCGGTGTTGCCGATGTCGCCGCACAGCCGCCACGCGCCGAGGAACTGCGAGCGCCCGTCCTCCGGCGACGCGTCCGCGCCGAGGGTCATCACGATGCCCGAGCCGAGCCCGTTGCCGCACGCGATGAGTGCCATCACGAGGGCGAGGGTGAGCGCGTCGGAGGTCAGCGGCAGCAGCAGGCACGCGAAGGCCATCGACAGCACGACCGGTACGGCGACCACCATCCGGCCGCGGGTGTCCATCAGCCAGCCGCCCGGCCACATGAAGGCGACGTCGAGGGCGGCGGCACCCGCGAAGATCAGCGACGTCGTGGACGCGGAGAGGCCGATGTGGTCGGCCCACAGCGGCAGCAGGCTCATCCGCAGGGAGCGCGTCATGCCGAGGATGACCACCGCCGAGCCAAGGGTGGCGAGGACCCGGCGGTGCTGCCGGATCACCGTCCACACGCCGAGGTGGCCGCCGCCGGCCCGGGCCACCGCACGCTTCTCCTGACCGACGTCGGGCATGGTGCCGGCGAGGAGCGATGCGGCGACCGACATCGCCGCCCCGAGCCAGAAGACGCTGGTGAGGTCGGTCAGCCGGATCAGTCCGGCTCCGATCAGCGGTCCGATGAGCACGCCGATGCGGTAGGAGCCGCCGAGGAACGACATGGCCCGCGCCCGGTGCGACGCGGGCACCACGTCGATCATGAAGCCCTGCCGGGCGATCAGGAACAGCGTCCAGCACACGCCGCTCAGCAGCACTCCGACCGCGAGACCGAGCACCGAGTCGCTCAGCGCGGCCAGGGCCATCGCGCCGGCGTCGACGAAACCGGCGGCGACCAGCGCACGACGCTCGCCGACCCGTGCCACCAGGGCGCCCGCGGGAAGGCTGAAGATCAGCATCCCGACGCCGGTGAGCGCGACGACGGCGGCGGCCGTGCTGACGTCCGCACCCAGGTCGCGGGCCCGGAGCGCGAGCACCGGCAGGACCGCGCCGTGCCCGATCGCCGAGACGATCGAGGGGCCGTACGCCACCAGCCAGATGTCGCGGAACCTGAAGTCCTGCGCCCCCGAGCTCACCCGCTCATCCTCTCAAGCGACGTTCCTGCCACGTGGCTGCGGGCTCTCCTGACCGCCCGGCGGTCCCCGGATATCCGGGGACCGACCTGCTTGCAGGTACAGATCCGTACCTGTAAGCACGCAACTCGGACGCTAAGTCCAGCCGGGGAGCGCCCCAGGCCGCCCTCGACCGACGGAGGGCGAGGGATCAGGGGATCCAGTCGAAGGTGTCGGGGTTGGGGCCGGTGCGGCCCTCCTCGCCGCGGTCGAGGCCGGAGATGGCGGCGACCTGGTCGGCGGTGAGCTCGAAGTCGAAGATCTCGAGGTTCTCCCGCATCCGCTCGGCCTTCATCGACTTGGGGAAGACGATGTCGCCGCGCTGGATGTGCCAGCGGAGCGTCACCTGCGCCGGCGTACGCCCGACGGCGGAGGCGATCTCGCCGATGGTCGCGTCGTCGGTGACCGCGCCCTTGGCGATCGGCGACCACGCCTCGGTCAGCACGCCGTGCTTCTCGTCGGCCGCACGGACCGCCTCGTTGGTGAAGAACGGGTGCGCCTCGACCTGGTTGACCACCGGAACGACGCCGGTCTCCTCGATGATGCGCTCGAGGTGGGCGGGCTGGAAGTTCGAGACGCCGATGCTGCGGGTCTTGCCGGCCTCCTGGGCCTCGATGAGGGCGCGCCAGGTCTGCACGAAGTCGCCGTCGTACTGGGTCGGGAGCGGCCAGTGGATGAGGAACAGGTCGACCTGGTCCAGGCCGAGCCGCTCCAGCGAGGCGTCGATCTCGCGGCGCGCGTCGTCGGGGCGGTGGAAGGAGTTGTTGAGCTTGGTGGTGACGTAGAGGTCGTCGCGATCGAGGCCCGACTCGCGGATCGCCTCGCCGACCCCGGCCTCGTTGCCGTACATCTGCGCGGTGTCGATGTGGCGGTAGCCGACCTCGAGGGCCTGGGCGACCGTGGCCGCGGTCTCGGGCGGCGGGACCTGGAAGACGCCGAAGCCGAGCTGGGGGATGGACGTGCCGTCGTGGAGCTGGATGTTCGGAACAGTCATGCAGGTCACTACCCCTGGGGAGCGCGGGCTATTCCGCTGGACCCCGGGTCCTAGGCTCGCTGCGTGACCCATGACACCCCGATCCCGCTCGAACCGCTCCACCTGCCCGGCGAGGGCGACTGGCTCGCCTGGGTGGGCGACCGGTGCGAGGGCCAGCTCGCCGAGGCCCGGCGCCTGGTCGAGGAGGTGAAGGCCGGCGGCGACGCGGGCGCCGTCCTGGGCGCGTGGAACCGTGCCGAGACCGCGATCGCCAACGCCGGTGAGGTGTCCCTGTGGGCCGAGGTCCACCCCGAGGCCGCCGTGCGCGACCGCGCCGACGAGCTGAGCCAGGAGGTGCAGAAGTACGTCACCGAGCTCGGTCTGGACCGCGACCTCTACGCCGTCTTCGACGGGCTGTCGACCGCGTCGGACCTGAGCGGCCTCGACGACGACGCCCGCCGGGTGCTCGACCACACGCTGCGCGACTTCCGTCGGGCCGGCGTCGACCGCGACGAGGCGACGCGCGAGCGGCTGCGCGAGCTCAGCGAGCGCGGGGTGCGCCTGTCCCAGGACTTCGGCCGCAACATCCGCGACGACGTGCGGTCCGTCCGCCTCGCGCCCGAGCGCCTCGCCGGTCTCCCTGCGGACTACCGCGACGCCCACCCGGCCGACGACGACGGACTCGTCACCCTCACCACCGACTACCCCGACCTGGTGCCGTTCATGACGTTCGGCTCCGACGGCGAGGCGCGCCGCGACCTGAGCCTGGCCGCCAACAACGTCGCCTGGCCGGTCAACGACCAGGTTCTCCAGGACATCTTCGCCGTGCGCCGCGAGACCGCCGCGCTCCTCGGCTACGACTCGTGGCCCGACTACGACACCGAGGTCAAGATGATCGGCACCGGCGCTGCCGTGGCCGAGTTCATCGACCGCATCAGCGACGCGGCCAACGAGCGTGCGGCCCAGGAGCTCGCGGTGCTGCTCGAGCGCAAGCGCCAGGACGACCCCGACGCCGACACCGTGGCGACCTACGACTCGCGCTACTACTCCGAGCTGGTCCGCCGCGAGCAGTACGACGTCGACGGGCAGGTGGTGCGGACCTACTTCCCGTTCGAGCAGGTCCGACAGGGCCTCCTCGACGTCACCGGCCGCCTCTTCGGCCTGGAGTGGACCCCGGTCGACCGGGCCGAGGCCGGCAGTTGGCACGAGGACGTCGCGACCTACGACGTCGGCCTCGACGGGCGCCGGATCGGCCGCATCCACCTCGACCTGCACCCCCGCGAGGGCAAGTTCAAGCACGCGGCGCAGTTCGACGTGGTCCGCGGGATCGCCGGCGTCCAGCTCCCCGAGGGCGGACTGGTCTGCAACTTCACCCGCGGCCTGATGGAGCACGACGAGGTCGTCACCCTCTTCCACGAGTTCGGCCACCTCGTCCACCACGTGCTCGGCGGACAGGGCGACTGGGTCCGCTTCTCCGGTGTGGCCACCGAGTGGGACTTCGTCGAGGCGCCGAGCCAGATGCTCGAGGAGTGGGCGTGGGACGCCGACGTGCTGGCGACCTTCGCGCGGAACGCCGACGGCGAGACCATCCCGGCCGACCTCGTCGCCGCGATGCGCCGCGCCGACCACTTCGGCAAGGGCACGCACGCCGCCCAGCAGATGTCGTACGCCGCCCGGTCCTACTGGTTCCACGCGCAGCAGCACGACGACCTGACTGCGTACGGCGACGAGCTGCAGCGCCGCTACTCGGTGTTCCCGCCGCTGGAGGGGGCGCACATGCACTGCGCCTTCGGCCACCTCGACGGCTACGCGTCGGGCTACTACACCTACATGTGGTCCCTCGTCATCGCGAAGGACCTGTTCTCCGCCTTCGACGTCGACGACCTCTTCGCCCCCGAGGTCGCCGGCCGCTACCGCGACCGCGTGCTGGCGATGGGTGGGCGCAAGGACGCCGCCGACCTCGTCGCCGACTTCCTCGGCCGCCCCTACTCCTTCGACGCCTGGCAGGCCTGGCTCGCGGAGTAGCCGGCCGAGGAGCAGGTCTCGATACGTCCGCTCGCTGGCGCTCGCGGGCTACTCGACCACCTACGCCTCACAGGTGGTCGAGTAGCCGAGCGAGGAACGAGCGAGGCGTATCGAGACCTAGGAGGCAGTCACCGCGGTGTCGTCGACCACGAAGCTCGTCTGGAGCGAGGAGTCCTCGTTCATCAGGAACTTCACCGTGATCGTCTTGCCCCGGTAGGCCAGCAGGCTGTGGCTGAACTGCGCGTAGGTCGAGCTCGTGCCCACGTTGCTGAACGTCCTCAGCGTCGTGGTGGTGCCGCCGCTGACGACCTGCACCCTCATGGTGTCGTAGGCCCTCGAGCCGGACTCAGCCGTGTCGGTGCGCAGCCAGTACGACAGCGACGCCGCCGTGGCCGTGGCCGGGATGGTCACCTGCTGCGCGATGTTCTCCGACGAGGTCGAGCCGTTGCCGCCGAGCCACGCCTTCCACGTGCCGGTCCGCGCGGGGCGGCCGCTGTTGCTCGTGATCGGTCCCGACGTGCCGGTCCACCCCGTGGCGCCGGACTCGAAGCCCGGGTTGGCCAGCAGGTTCGCACCGGTCGGCGGGGTGGTCGGCGGGGTGGTGGTGCCGTAGTCCTTGTCGGCGTGGAGCCACACCATGTGCCCGATCATGTCGAGGTTGCGGTCGAGCGCGGTGCTGCTGATGTTGGACATCGTGTCGCAGGAGCGGTGGTAGCAGGGGTCGAACGCCCGCCCGGCGGTGCCGCCCCACTTCTGCGCCTGCGCGGTGGTCTTGATCGTCTCGCCGCCGGAGTACATGCCGGTGGTGGCGATGCCGTAGCTGCGGAACGACGCGTGGTCCGAGCGGCCCTGCACGTCGATGTACTCCCAGGGGATGCCCTTCGACGTGTAGTAGGCGGTCATCGTGTCCCGGGCGGCGTTGCCGGCCGCGTTGTCGTCGTAGACGAAGTAGCCGGGGTTGGGCGAGCCGACCATGTCGTAGTTCATGTAGAGGTCGATGCGGTCCTTGTCGGCGGTCGACAGGTTCCGCATGTAGTGGTTGCTGCCGAGGAGTCCCTGCTCCTCGGCGCCCCACCACGCGAAGCGCAGGTGGTTGCGCGGGGTGTTGCCGCTGGCGGCCCAGGCGAGCGCGGCCTCGAGGACGGCGGCGGAGCCGGTGCCGTTGTCGTTGATGCCGGGGCCGGACGACACGCTGTCGAGGTGCGCGCCGGTCATCACGACGTGCTCGGCATCGCCGCCCGGCCAGTCCGCGATCAGGTTGTACGACGTCCCCGACGAGGTGGAGAACGACTGGACCTGGGTCGTGTAGCCGGCCGCGTCGAGCTTCGACTTCACCCAGTCGAGCGAGGCCTTGTAGCCCGGTCGGCCGGTGGCGCGGTTGCCGCCGTTGGCGGTGGCGATGTCCTGGAGCTTCTGCAGGTGGGCCGTCACGTTGGTGATGCTGAGGTCCGGCGAGGGCGCGGCGACGGCCGGCCCGGTGGAGCCGGCGAGGGCCGAGACGACGAGGGCGCCGGCGGCGACGGCGGACAGCGCCGTCGTACGAACAGAACGCATGGGGATCTCCCGAGAGGTCGGTGGGTGGTGGAGCAGGGCGGGCATGGAACGGGAGACGGGGCGGGGCAGCACTGCTGCTGCCCCGTCAGGACGCGGTGTTCGTCAGGAGACGTTCAGCGCGGTGTCGTCGACCACGAAGCTGGTCTGCAGCGACGAGTCCTCGGTCATCGTGAAGCGGACGGTGACCGTCTTGCCCTTGTAGGCGGTGAGGTTGTGCGAGTACTGCGTGTAGGTCGAGTTGGTCCCGACGTTGGTGAAGGTGCGCAGCGTCGTCGCGGTCGAGCCGTCAACCACCTGCACCCGCATCCGGTCGTAGGCCGTCGAGCCTCGCTCGGAGGTGTCGGTCCGGATCCAGTACGACAGCGTGGCCGCGGTCGCGCTGGACGGGATCGTCACCGACTGGTTGATCGTCTCGGTGCTGCTCGAGCCGTTGCCACCGAGCCAGAGCTTCCACGAACCGGTGCGGGCCGGGCGGCCGGTGTTGTTCGTGATCGGTCCCGATGTGCCGGTCCACACGGTCGCGCCGGACTCGAAGCCCGGGTTGCCGAGGACGTTGCCGCCGGTCGGGGGCGGGGTGGTGGGCGGCGTGGTGGTGCCGCCGCAGGTCGGGTCACCGGTCTGGGCCGGCACGTTGACGGCGTCCCAGGCGGTCTTGACGGCGTTGAACTGGGCGCAGGTGCTGTCGATGTTCTTGGCAGCGGTCAGGGTCCAGGTGCGGTACTTCGGGTAGTTCGACGAGCTGGTCTTCATCAGCATCGCGTTGTAGAGGACCTTGATCGCGGCCTGCTCGCCGATCGCGGGGACGACGGTGCCGTCGCAGCGCGAGGTGCCACCGCGTCCGAGCAGGTAGAACCAGTGGTCGCCCGGTCCGGCGTCGGAGTGCACGCTCGAGCTGGGGATCGCCGAGCTGTAGCAGGACGGGTCACCGGCATTCGCCGGGTTGGAGCCGTCGCGGATCGGGCCCTGGCCGACGAGGTTGATCTCCTCGCCGATCGTGTGGTCGGGACCGTCGTAGCTGGAGGACTGGTTGTCGTAGTACTCCGTCGCCGTGGCGAGGGCGTCACCGATGAACTCCTGGGTGCCGCCGCCCGAGATGCCGCCGGGGGTGCGGTCGTCGACGCCGTGGCCGAACTCGTGCGCCACCACGTCGATCGAGGTGATCCACTGCCCGGCGGTGTTCTTGCCGAACTGCGTCTGGGTGCCGTCGTAGTAGGCGTTCTGGTCGTTGAGGCCGACGCGCATCGGCACCCACCCGCCGTTGCCGTCCATGCCGTTGCGGCCGAGCCAGGACGACATCATCGCCTTCATCTGCTGGGCGGCGTAGAGGCCGTCGACGCAACCGGTTTCGCGGTTGGTGCCGTTGCCGTTGCCCCAGACGTCGTCGCTGCCCGAGAAGGTGGTGTTGTTGGCCGCGTCCTGGCAGCGCAGCGTCGGGGCCGACGGGTCCTGCATCAGGTAGGTGCTGCCGGACTGGGTCGTGGCGAAGGAGAGCGGGTTCGGACCCGAGTACGCCGCGGTGCCGGAGCCGTGGGCAATCTGCTCGCGGGACTCGAGGACCTCACCGGAGTCGGCGTCGACCCAGACCTTCTGCCAGGAGGGCTCGCCGTCGTGGGTGCCGCGCACCTCGACCTCGTAGGCGAGCTGGGTGCCGGCGTCGCGGTGCCAGATGACCAGCTCGGGCGTCGAGGCCTCGGCACCCTGGTCGGCCAGCGCCGTGGCGGCGCTGGAGGCGTTGTCGGCGCTGATCTTCGGCGTGGTGCTGCCGATGCTGACCGGTGCCTCCTGGGCCACGGACGTCCCGACGACCTGGCCCTCGCCGTCGGCCAGGACGACGAAGTCGCCACCGACCACGCGCAGGCCCTCGTGGGTCCGCTCGTAGGCCACGGAGTAGATGTCGGAGTCACCGGCGAAGGTGCCGGTGCGGACGAAGGCGTCCTGCGATGCGCGCTCGAGCGCGTTTCCATGGCCCTTCACCCAGGCGCTGGCGGCCTGCTGGGCCTCGAGGCGGGGGTTGCCCGCAGAGGGGGCGGCGTCGGCCAGGGTGGCGGTCGGTGCCAGGAACGACGCAGCGACCGCTGTCGCTGCGATACCGGCCAGTGCGGCCAGTCGAGATGTCTTCACTTGGGGTATTCCAATCATGAGTTCGGTGCCCGAGAGCCCGAGGACGGATTGGGTGACGCGGACCACTGCACAAACTCGCAATCGGCGCGGGGCGGGTCAATCACCCCTCGACTGCAGGTTCGTGCAACGCGAGAACCTGCACGTCCCGAACGGGAATCCGGCCATCTGTCCGATAATCGGTACGGCGCGGGATTCCGTTGCGTGGGAACGGTCTCAGCGCGTGAGTACGACGGGTCGGCGGGGCGAAACCGCGGCGATCCGCTCGGCCACCGTCCGGCCGAACTCCTCGTGGCCGCCCTCCGTGAGATGCAGCCGATCGTCGAGGTAGTCGAGGTCGAGGTCGCTGGTCTGGACGTACGGCACGCCGTACTGCTCGCTCAGCGAGGCGAGGAGTCCGTCGACGCGCGGCACCGCGCCGGCCCGGACCGGTGCGCTGGCCGGGCCCACGACGACGACCCGTTGGCCGGCGAGGTCGGCCATCAGGTCGCGGAACCCGCGGTCGATCGCGGCCGCCGGCTGGTCGTGGTCGTTGAGGCCGCCCTCGACGACCACCAGCGCCGGACGTACGCCGAGCGCGGTCGGCGCCCGGTCGTGGAAGGACACGCGCCCGCACGTGCTCGCGCGGGCGCTGAAGCCCGAGCCGGAGAAGCCGGCGACGTGCACCTCGCCCGCGAGCTGGGAGGCCCACGACCGGCCGAGGTCGTCCTGGCCGAGGCCCACCGACCACGAGTCGCCGATGACCAGCGTGGGGTTGCCCTCGCCGGTGACGACGCTCGCGCGCTCGCGCGCGTCCTCGCGGTGCTGCTGGCAACGGGCCTGGCCCGCGCCCGCGCGGTCCGCGACGTAGAACGCCATCAGGGCAGCGAGCAGCACCACGACGACCGAGGCGCCGAAGACCCGACGCAGGTTCCCCCGATGGAGCACAGTGGCAAGTGTGCGGCCCCGGCGCTGGATCTCGCAGAGGAACAACCCTGAGATTCACCCTGATTTCCGGTGATTCCGGACTCAGGGCCGCGGCGCCGGACCGGAGGCCGCCCCTTCAGTGATCCCCGGCTGACCGGGGATCGCTGAACTTGTCAGGCCTTGCACGGGCCGACAAGTTCAGGAAGGGCCTGACAACCCCCGGATATCCGGCGGCGAGCCCGGCTGCTGTCCCCCTACGCTGCGCCCATGACGGACGAGCTGCTGCAGGCCTACGACGACCAGCTCCGGCGGGAGGGAGAGGTCGGCACCGCCGAGGAGCTCGTGCTCCACGGGCCGCTGATGTGGGCGGTGTTCGACCACGGCGGCTTCGTCACCTACCGCGACCTCGCCGGCACCGAGGGGGAGGCCCTCGACGCGCTGATCGAGGAGACCGTCGCCCACTACCGCGACGAGACCGCCGTCGCGTCCTTCGAGTGGAAGTCGCGCGGCCACGACCTGCCCACCGACCTCGGCGAGCGCCTCCTCGCGCACGGGTTCGCGGCCGAGCCCGTCGAGACGGTGATGATCGGCGAGGCCTCCCTGCTCGCGGGCGACGTGCCGCTGCCGGAGGGAGTCGTCGTACGCCGCGTGGGCGAGGGGGGCGACCTCCGCGACGACGTCACGCGGATGCTTGCCACCCAGGAGGCGGTCTTCGGCACCGGCCGCGGACCCTCGGTCGACAGCGCCCTGGCCGAGCTCGCCGGCGGCGACTCGGAGTCGTGGATCGCCGAGGTCGACGGCCAGGTCGTCTGCGGCGGCCGCCTCACTGTCGTGCCCGGCACCGAGTTCGCCGGCATCTGGGGCGGGTCGACGCTGCCGGGGTTCCGTGGCCGCGGCATCTACCGCGCCCTCGTCGCGGCCCGCGCCCGCTCGGCCGTCGCCCGCGGCGTGCGCTACCTCCACTCCGACTGCAGCGACATGTCGCGCCCGATCCTCGAGCGCTCGGGCCTCCGCGCGGTCACCACCACCACGCCGTACGTCTGGACCCGCTGACCGGAAAATTCTTCGGCGGATCGGGAACACCTGGCCGCCACCTGCGTTGAACTGAGTGATGAGAGTTGAGTCCGATCGACTCAACAGTTTTGCCAGGCCCGACGTGACACGTCAGGATGGTGGTCATCGGGGGGCGGTCCCGCACCGGGAACGCTCCCAGCCCAGACATCGATCCCGGACCCGCCGGGGCGCAGCAGGAGGTAGACACACATGGCACGAGCGGTCGGCATCGACCTCGGTACGACGAACTCCGTCGTCGCCGTCCTCGAGGGTGGCGAACCCACCGTCATCGCCAACGCGGAAGGTGCGCGGACCACGCCGTCCGTCGTCGCCTTCACCAAGTCCGGCGAGGTCCTCGTCGGCGAGGTCGCCAAGCGACAGGCGGTCACCAACGTCGACCGCACCATCCGGTCCGTCAAGCGCCACATGGGCGAGGACTGGAAGGTCGACATCGACGACAAGACCTTCACCCCCCAGCAGATCAGCGCGTTCGTGCTGCAGAAGCTCAAGCGCGACGCCGAGGCCTACCTTGGCGAGACCGTGACCGACGCGGTCATCACCGTGCCGGCGTACTTCTCCGACGCGCAGCGCCAGGCGACCAAGGAGGCCGGCGAGATCGCGGGCCTCAACGTCAGCCGCATCGTCAACGAGCCCACCGCCGCCGCGCTGGCCTACGGCCTCGACAAGGGCGAGGACCAGACCATCCTCGTCTTCGACCTCGGTGGCGGCACGTTCGACGTGTCCCTGCTCGAGATCGGCGAGGGCGTCGTCGAGGTCAAGGCGACCTCCGGTGACAACCACCTCGGTGGCGACGACTGGGACAACCGCGTCGTCGAGTGGATGGTCAAGAAGTTCAAGGACAACAACGGTGTCGACCTCGGCGCCGACAAGATCGCCAAGCAGCGCCTCCAGGAGGCCGCTGAGAAGGCGAAGATCGAGCTGTCCTCGAGCTCCGAGACCACGATCCACCTGCCCTACATCACCCACGGCGAGGGCGGCCCGCTCCACTTCGAGGAGAAGCTGACCCGCAGCGAGTTCCAGAAGCTCACCGCCGACCTGCTCGAGCGGACCAAGGCGCCGTTCCAGTCGGTCCTCAAGGACGGTGGCGTCGCGGTCGCCAACATCGACCACGTGGTCCTCGTCGGCGGCTCGACCCGCATGCCGGCCGTGACCGAGGTCGTCACCGACCTGCTCGGCGGCAAGCAGCCCAACAAGGGCGTCAACCCCGACGAGGTCGTCGCCGTCGGCGCCGCGCTCCAGGCCGGTGTCCTCAAGGGCGAGGTCAAGGACGTGCTGCTCCTCGACGTCACCCCGCTCTCCCTCGGCATCGAGACGAAGGGCGGCGTGATGACCACGCTCATCGAGCGCAACACCACCATCCCGACCAAGCGGTCCGAGATCTTCACCACCGCCGACGACAACCAGCCGTCGGTCGAGATCAAGGTCGCCCAGGGCGAGCGCCAGATGTGGTCGCAGAACCAGCCCCTCGGCAACTTCGAGCTGACCGGCCTCCCGCCGGCCCCGCGCGGCGTGCCCAAGATCGAGGTCACCTTCGACATCGACGCCAACGGCATCGTGCACGTCTCGGCCAAGGACCAGGCGTCCGGCCGTGAGCAGTCGATGACCATCTCCGGTGGCTCCGCGCTCGGCAAGGACGAGATCGACCGCATGGTCAAGGAGGCCGAGCAGTACGCCGAGGAGGACGCCAAGCGCCGCGAGACCGTCGAGGCCCGCAACCAGGGCGACCAGCTCGTCTACACGACCGAGAAGTTCCTCACCGACAACGCCGACAAGCTCCCCGACGACGTCAAGACCGAGGTCCAGGCCGACGTCGACGCGCTCAAGGAGATCCTGGCCAAGGAGGACGCGTCGTCGGAGGAGATCACCGCGGGCGTCACCAAGCTCGGTGAGTCCAGCCAGAAGATGGGTGCCGCGATGTACGCCGCCGCCGAGGCCGACCAGGCCGCTGCAGGCGGTGCCACCGGGGCCACCGGCGAGGCCGACGACGACGTCGTCGACGCCGAGATCGTCGACGAGCCCAGCGACGAGCAGGCCGCGGGCGACTCCGAGGCCTCGGAGGGTGAGTCCAAGTGACCGACCGCCCGGCCGAGCCCATGCCGGGCGCCGAGCCGAGCGACCTGCAGGAGGGGGAGTCCACCGTGGCTCCCTCTCCTGGGGGCACGGAGGGCTCTCAGACGAGGGAGCCCTCCGGCTTCGGTGACGCAGCCGGCGAGATGTCCGACCAGACCGAGGTGGAGGCTCAGGTCGAGGGCGACCGCGTCGCCGGCAACGACCCCGGCACCGCCGAGGAGCAGGGCGGCGACCAGGCCGCCGGCCAGGACGACGAGGACACCGAGGTCGACGAGCTCGCGCAGATGAAGGGCTCGCTCGCCGACCTGACCAACGACCTCCAGCGCCTGTCCGCCGAGTACGCCAACTACCGCAGGCGGGTCGACCGCGAGCGGCAGCTGGTGGCCGAGAACGCCGCCTACAAGGCCCTGACCCCGGTGATCGAGGTCCTCGACACCATCGACCGCGCCAGGGAGCACGGCGAGCTCGAGGGCGGCTTCAAGACCGTCGCCGACCAGCTCGAGCGCGTCGTCGCGACGGCCGGGCTGATCCGGTTCGGCGAGCCCGGCGACGCCTTCGACCCGACGTTCCACGAGGCGCTGAGCCACCTGGGCGCCGACCCCGAGGTGCAGGTCACCACGGTCAAGCACGTCGCCAAGGCCGGCTACCGCCTCGGCGAGCGCGTCGTACGCGCCTCGCAGGTGCTCGTGGTCGACCCGGTCGAGGACTGAGCGCGACCACCCCGGTGAGGCAGACGATCCAGCCGGTGACGGAGAGGAGGTTCATCCATGGCTGACAACGAGGGTTTCCGCAACGACTGGGCGACCAAGGACTTCTACCAGGTCCTCGGCGTGGCCAAGGACGCGAGCACGGCCGACATCAAGAAGGCCTACCGCAAGCTGGCCCGCGAGAACCACCCCGACTCCAACCCCGGCAACGACGCAAAACACGAGAAGTTCAAGGCCGTCGCCGAGGCCTACGACGTCGTGGGCGACGAGGCCAAGCGCGCCAAGTACGACGAGTTCCGCTCGCTGCAGGCGCGTGGCGGCTTCGGTCCCGGCATGGGCGGGGGCGGCTTCGGCGGCGGTGGCGGCGGCTTCAACCTCGACGACCTGCTGCGCGACCGCGGCGCGGCGGGCGGCGGCCTCGGCGACATGTTCGGCGACCTCTTCGGCGGGGGCCAGCGCGGCCGGTCCCAGCAGGCCCGCGCCCGCCGGGGTGCCGACGTCGAGAGCACCGCGACCATCGGCTTCACCGAGGCGCTCGACGGCGTGACCGTCTCGCTGCGGCTGACGTCGGACTCGGCATGCCCGACCTGCCACGGCACGGGCGGCAAGCCCGGCACCCGCCCGCACGTCTGTCCCGAGTGCGAGGGCGCCGGCTTCGTCGTCGCCGGCACCGGCGGCGCCTTCTCGATCAACGAGACCTGCCCGTCCTGCGGTGGCCGCCAGCTGGTCTACGACGAGGCCTGCCCGACCTGCCACGGCAGCGGCCGCGGGACGTCCTCGCGCACCATCCAGGCGCGGATCCCGGCAGGGGTGAAGGACGGTGCGAAGATCCGGCTCAAGGGCAAGGGCGGCGCCGGCGAGAACGGCGGCCCGCCCGGCGACCTGTTCGTCACCGTGAAGGTGACCCCGCACCGCCTCTTCGGGCGCAAGGGCGACAACCTCACCCTCGACGTGCCGGTCTCCTTCGACGAGGCGGCGCTCGGCGGCGAGGTGAAGATCCCGACGCTCGGCGGCGCCCCCGTCACCCTGAAGCTGCCCGCGGGCACGCCCAACGGCCGGACGTTCCGGGTGCGCGGCAAGGGCGCGGCCCGCCGCGACGGCACCAAGGGCGACCTGCTCGCCACCATCGAGGTGCAGGTGCCGGCCACGCTCGACCCGACCGCCAAGGAGGCCCTCGAGGCCTATCGTGCGGCCATGGCCGGCAAGCCCCTCCGCAGCGGGCTCTTCGAAGCATGAGCAGCCCGTTCGGCTCGCCGTCGCCCGACGCGGCCGTCTACGTCATCAGCGTGGCGGCCGAGCTGACCGGGCTGCACCCGCAGACCCTGCGCGCCTACGAGCGGATGGGGCTGATCGCGCCGGGTCGCACGGGCGGCGGCGGTCGCCGCTACTCCCACCGCGACCTGGAGCGGCTGCGCGAGATCGCCGACCTCACCAGCGCCGGCATCGGCATCGAGGGCGTCCGCCGGATCATGGAGCTCGAGCACCAGATCGACGCGCTCCGCGCGCGCAACGAAGAGCTCGTCGCCGAGCTCGACGCCGTACGCCGCGGGCTCGCCGCCCGCGCTGCCGCGAGCCAGCCGGCCAACAAGCTCCCGGTCCTCCACCAGGCCGCCGGCCAGTCCCTGGTCGTCTGGCGCAGGAACCGCTGACGTCGCTGGCCGACCTCGCGGCGCGCCTCCCGGCGTCGTAGTCGACGCGGCTGTCGGCCCGTCCGGCTACTCTGCCCGCGTGCGGCAGCGTGATCTCGAGACGGCGGACCGGTGCGCGTCACCGGTTTGCTTCTCCGGGGCTACCCCGGGGACCACCGGTACGTCCGGGCACGGCACCGCGCGCGACTCGCTGCGCTCCGCTGCAGGTCATCGCGCGCACGACGGGACAGGTCGGGCCGCGCTGCCGCACCCGAGCCACCGATCCTGATGCGTGACGACCTCGCGCGGGCCCTCGCGGCCGCCTTCCTCGCCGGCGACTGGACCCAGGAGGGCCTTGTCGAGAGCGGCGTCCCGGTCCTGGGCCGGAGGCCTCGGTGGCTGCCTCCGCTCGCCCGCCAGGTGCTCGCGCTCTACCCGCGCCGACCGGCCGACCGGCCGCGGGAGCTGGCCGCCAACCTCGCCTCCCGCCCGGCGGCCGCCAAGGCCCGGACCGCCGGGCCAGTCGTCCGGCCCGTCGCCGAGACGGCCATGCTCACCAACCGCTGGCGACTGCCGGTGCTCGACCACCTCGGCGACGTCGCCGAGCTGCTGCGCCTCGAGCCCGGCGAGCTGGAGTGGTTCGCCGACCCGCGCCACCTGGCTCGCAGTGCCTCCGACGTGCCGCTCCAGCACTACCGGGTCAGCCACCGCGTCGCTGCCAGCGGCGCGATCCGGGTCCTCGAGGCGCCCAAGCCGCGGCTCAAGGCCGTCCAGCGACAGCTGCTCCACGAGGTCGCGGCGCTCATCCCGCCGCACGACGCGGCCCGCGGCTTCCGTCCGGGCGGCTCCGTCCGGTCCTACGCCGCTCCGCACGCCGACCGGCCCGTCGTGCTCCGGCTCGACCTCGAGGCGTTCTTCGCCAGCGTCACGGTGTCGAGGGTCTACGGCATCTGGCGCACCGCCGGCTACCCCGAGGCCGTCGCCCACTGCCTCGCCGGCCTGGTGACCAGCGTCCTGCCGCTCTCGCAGTGGCGCGCGGTCCCGGCCCCCGCGGACGACGGGCTGCTCGACGCGCACTGGCGCCTCGGTCGCCGGCTCGCCGCGCCCCACCTGCCGCAAGGGGCGCCCACCTCGCCCGCGATGGCCAACCTCGCGGCGTACCGCCTCGACGTGCGGCTCACCGCGCTGGCCCGGTCGTGGGGCGGGCGCTACACGAGGTACGCCGACGACCTGGCGTTCTCCGGCGACCGGGGCTGGGGCACCGGCACCTCGCGGCTGCTCGACGCCGTCGAGCTGATCGTGCGCGACGAGGGCTTCCGGCTCAACGCTCGCAAGACCGGGGTCATGCCGCGCGCCGGCCGGCAGACCCTCGGCGGCCTCGTCGTCAATGAGCGGCCGAAGGTCGCCCGCCGCGAGGTCGACACCTTGAAGGCGATCCTGCACAACTGCCGGCGCTTCGGGCCGAGCACCCAGAACCGCGACGACGTACCCGCGTTCGAGGAGCACCTCCGCGGCCGGATCGGCTGGGTCGCCCAGCACGACCCGGTCCGCGGGGCCCGGCTCCAGGCCGTGCACGACACGATCGACTGGAGCCGGTGACCGGCTGTGTCGGTGCGAGCGCGTAGGTTCATCGCGTGAGTGAGCGATGAGCAAGATGGACAACCTGCGGGCGATGCGCGAGGCCCGCTACGCGGAGGCGCAGAAGCGCTCGGCCGCCGGCCCGGCGAAGCCGGCCGTCAAGGCGCCCGTGGCGCCGCCGGCTGCGACGAAGAAGAAGGCTGCCGCCGAGCCCGCGGCTGCGACCGAGGAGCTGTGCGGCCACCGCAACATGAGCGGTCGCACCTGCACGCGCGAGAGCGGCCACGCGGCCAAGAGCCACCGCTACTCCTGAGGCGCTAGTCCGACGGCGCGGCCACCGCCTCCTCGGGCACGCCCAGCGGGTACGGCGCCACCTCGCCACGCAGGTCGGCGACCCGCGCGACCAGCTCGGCCATCACCTCGTCGGCCACCCGCCGCACGGTCGCGTCGTCGACCTCGGTGTCACCGGTGACGCCTGCGAGACGGCGTACGTCGATCGGCTCGCCGACCTCGATCCGCACGATCGGCCGGGTCAGCACGTTGCCCAGCAACCGGCCCAGGATGCGGCGCCTGCCGACGACCCGGTGCGCGCCGACCATCGCGACCGGCACCACAGGCGCACCGGTGCGGAGCGCGAGGCGGACGGCGCCGGTCTTGCTGCGCTCGGGCCACTGGTCGGGGTCGCGGGTGATCCGTCCCTCGGGGAAGAGCCCCACGGCCTCGCCGGCGGCCAGCGCCTCGGCGGCGGCGTCGAGCGAGCCGGCCGCGCTGCTGGTGCCGCGCAGGACGGGGATGAAGCCGAGGCGCCGGACGACCGGCCCGACGAGCCCGGAGCGGAAGACGCCGCCGGTGGCCATCAGCCGCAGTGAGCGGCCGAGGCGACGGCCGACGAGGGCGAGCAGGATGCCGTCGGCGAAGCTGGTGTGGTTGGAGACCACGATGACCGGGCCGTCGGGGAGCTCGTGGCTCGGCACGTGCCGGCGGGTGAGCTCGACCCGGCTGACGAGGGAGACCACGGTGCCGAGGAGGCCGGCGGCGACGGCGTACAGGAGGGCGGCGCGCAGCCCGGGGCGTTGCCAGGAGGAGTCCATGCGCCGAGTGTCGGGCACCGGGCGCCCCGGTGCCCTCGGTATGCGCACTCAGATCCTGGGCCGGGCGTTCCGATGTCGTACACGTGTCCGAGGAGTCGCCCTCGATCCGGTGCATGGAGGGCGGGAACTCGGACACGTGTGCAGGCGCGGCTTCAGGACTGACCCGCGGGTCGTGGGACGGGTCAGGCCGCCCAGTGCCCCGGGCGGCGCAGGCCGGTCGGCAGGGTGGTGGCGCCGTCGCCGATGGCCGCGTTGACCTGCGGCTGGGTGAGGAACAGCGTCGTGGACAGGTCGCAGCCGCGTACGTCGGCGTCGCGCAGGTCGGCACCCAGCAGGTCGGCGTCCGTCAGGTCGGCGCCCCGGAGGTCGGCGCGGATGAGGACCGCGCCGCGGAAGGTCCAGCCGCGGTGGTCGCCCGCCAGGGTGCGGCCGGCCAGGTCGGCGCGCGTGAGGTCGGCCGCGGCGGGGTGCGGACGGCGTACGCGGGCGCTGGCCTCGGCGAGCAGGTCGCCGACGCGCGCGTGCAGCTCGTCGAGGTCGAAGGTCAGCACCGACTCCGGGTCACGCCCGGTCACCGCCTCGATCTCGGCCCGGGCCGCGTCGGCGGCCGGGTCGGGGGAGCGGCGCGCGACCTCGGTGAGGTGCACGAGCATCTCGTGCAGCTGGCGCATCACCGACAGGACGGCGGCCATCTCGGGGAGGTTGTCCTGCTCGCGCCACGAGACGCCGCCGTAGGTCACCTGCGAGACCTGCTGGCCGGCGCCGAAGCACTCGAAGACGGTGCACCCGGGCCAGCCGTCCTGGCGCAGGGTCGCGTGGATGCGGCAGCGGTCGTCGTCGGCGAGGTTCAGGCACGGGGTGCCGCCCGGCTTGTCGACGCCGAAGCCCGCGGAGGCGGAGAAGGGGAGCAGGACGCAGCACAGCCCGAAGCACTGCGAGCAGTCAGAGGAGAGCCCGGGTGACGCCACCGGGGAATCGTGTCAGACGGGCGGTGAGGCCGGGCGCGGCGGACTCAGTACCAGTTGTGCTCCATCGCCAGGGCATTGAGGAACGCCAGGGCGAGGAAGACGCTCACGATCACCCGGTTGTCGAAGATCAGCTTGCCCATAGCGCAACTCTGCCCGACTGTCTCAGGAATGGAACAGACGGCCGGTAAAGATTCCGTCTGGACTGCTCGCAGGGTGCGGCTTTCCTGTTGGTCGAGTCCCGAGCGAAGCGAGGCGTATCGAGACCCTAGGCTGGCGTCCGTGAGCGCGCTGCTGGTCGCCGGGACGACGTCGGATGCCGGCAAGACCATCGTCACCACCGCCCTGTGCCGGGCGTTCGCCCGTCGTGGCGTCAAGGTCGCGCCCTTCAAGGCGCAGAACATGTCGAACAACTCGATGGTCTGCGCCACTGCTGACGGCCACGGCGCCGAGATCGGTCGCGCCCAGTGGATCCAGGCCGTCGCCGCCGGCGCCGAGCCGGAGGCCGCGATGAACCCGGTGCTGCTCAAGCCGGGCGGCGACCGGCGCAGTCACGTCGTGGTGATGGGCCAGCCCGGCGGCACGATCGACTCGACGGACTTCGTCGGGGGCCGCACGCACCTGCGCGACGCGGCCTACGCGGCCTTCGACGACCTCTCCTCGCGCTACGACCTCGTCGTGGTCGAGGGCGCGGGCAGCCCGGCGGAGATCAACCTGCGTGCCGGCGACTACGTCAACATGGGCCTCGCGCAGCACGGCTCGGTGCCGACCGTCGTGGTCGGCGACATCGACCGGGGCGGGGTGTTCGCCGCCTTCTTCGGGACGGTGGCGTTGCTGTCAGCGGCGGACCAGGCGCTGGTCGCGGGCTTCGTGGTCAACAAGTTCCGCGGCGACCTCGACCTGCTGCGACCGGGGCTGACCGAGCTGCGCGAGCTGACCGGCCGCGAGGTGTACGGCGTGTTGCCGTGGCACCCCGACCTCTGGCTCGACTCCGAGGACGCGCTCGACCTGGCCGGGCGTCGCGCCCCGGACGAGCAGGCGCGGCTGCGGGTCGCCGTGGTGCGGCTGCCGCGCATCTCCAACTTCACCGACGTCGACGCGCTGGGCATCGAGCCGGGCGTCGACGTGGTGTTCGCCTCCGACCCGCGCGCGCTGGCGGGCGCCGACCTCGTGGTGCTGCCCGGCACCCGGGCGACGCTGTCCGACCTCGACTGGCTGCGGGCCCGCGGGCTCGACCGGGCGGTGCTCGCGCACGCGGCCGCAGGAAAGCCGGTGCTCGGGATCTGCGGCGGCTTCCAGATGCTGGGGCGGCGGATCACCGACCCGTCCGGCGTCGAGGGCGAGGCCGGTGCCGACGTCGAGGGGCTGGGGCTGCTCGACGTGACGACGACCTTCCGTGCCGACAAGGTGCTGCGGCTGCCGGTCGGTACGGCGCTCGGTGCCGACGCCCACGGCTACGAGATCCACCACGGCCGCATCACCCGGCACTCCGGTGAGTCGTTCCTGGGTGGAGCGCGATCGGGTGCGGTCTTCGGGACCATGTGGCACGGCAGCCTGGAGGGCGACGACCTCCGGCGCGCGCTCCTCGCGGAGGTGTCCGCGGCGGCAGGGACGTCGTACGAGACGGGGGCGGTGAGCTTCGGAGCGAGGCGCGAGCGCCGCCTCGACCTGCTCGGCGACCTGGCCGAGGAGCACCTCGACCTCGACGCCCTGCTGTCGCTAGCGTGGTCGGGTGCGCCGGCCGGTCTGCCGGCGCTGGAACCGGGGGCGTCGCGATGAGGGTCCTGCTGCTGGGCGGCACGAGCGAGGCGCGCGAGCTCGCGGCCCTGCTCGTCGAGGCCGGCGTGGACGTGGTGTCGTCGCTGGCCGGCCGGGTCGAGCGGCCGCGACTGCCGGTCGGGCCGGTGCGGATCGGCGGCTTCGGTGGCGTGTCCGGGTTGTCGGACTGGCTGGTCTCGCACCGGATGGACGTGGTCGTGGACGCCACGCACCCCTTCGCGGAGGGCATGTCGGCCAACGCGCTCGCCGCCTGCTCGTCCCTCGGCGTGCCGTTGCTGCGGCTGGCGCGGCCCGGGTGGTCGGACGCGCCGGGAGCCGAGGCCTGGACCTGGGTCGACGACCACGCAGCCGCGGCCTCGACCGCCGCGTCGCTGGGACAGCGACCGTTCCTGACCGTCGGGCGGCAGCCGCTGGAGCACTTCGTCTCGCCCCTGGCGGCGGTCCGGGCGGTCGTGCGGGTGGTCGACCCGCCCGAGATCGAGGTGCCCGCGCCGTGGGAGGTCTACCTCGACCGCGGCCCCTACGACCTCGCCGGTGAGCTGTCGATGATGGCCGAGCACGGCATCGACGTGATGGTCACCAAGGACTCCGGCGGTCGCTACACGTGGCCGAAGATGGCGGCGGCCGACCAGCTCGGCGTGCCGATCGTGGTCGTGCGGCGGTCCGGGGCGACCGACGGGGTCGAGACCGTGCCCGACGCGCCTGCTGCCGCGGCGTGGGTCGGGCGGCAGGGCTGACGCTGCGCCCGGTCGTATCGTGGAGCGCATGTCGACCCCGGGCCTGAACCCCGCCTCGCCCCTCAAGCTGCAGTTCCCGCAGTCGTTGGCGGTGTACGACGACTACGCCAAGGCGCAGAAGGCCGTCGACTTCCTCGCCGACGCCGACTTCCCTGTCGAGCAGCTGATGATCGTCGGCACCGACCTCAAGCGCATCGAGCGCGTCACCGGCCGGCTGACCTGGTCGAAGATCGCCGTCGGCGGCCTGCTGTCCGGGCTGTGGTTCGGCGTCTTCATCGGCCTGATCTTCGTGCTCTTCACCAACGCCGACCTGGTGTCGGTGCTGCTGAGCACCGCCCTCATGGGCGCGACCTTCGGCCTGGTGTGGGCGCTCCTCGGCTATGCCTTCACCCGCGGCCAGCGCGACTTCTCGTCGGTCACCCAGGTGGTGGCGACCAGGTACGAAGTGCTGGTCGAGAACAAGCACGCGGCCCGGGCGCGCGAGCTGCTCGCCGGGCTGCCGGGCGCGCTGCCCGACCCGTTCGCCTGATCCTCGGGCAGTCGGTGCATGGTGCAGGCAGTTCGCGCACGCGCCGGCCCCGCCCACGCTCACGGCGTCCGGCTCAGCGGCGAACTGCCTTCCCGGTGCACAGCGCGACGAGGGCGGCGATGACGACGGCCCCGGTGCCGACGTGGCGGGCGAGCCGGACGGCGCGATCGATGTCGTCGCGGGTCGGGGGCGGGCCGTCGCCGAGGAGCACCCGGTCCTCGACGCCGTGGGCGTAGTGGTTGCGACCCCCGAGGCGTACGCCGAGGGCGCCGGCGAAGGCGGCCTCGACGACTCCCGCATTGGGGCTGGGGTGGCGGCGGGCGTCGCGCGCCCAGGCCGTGAGCGCGACGGCCGGTGAGCCACCGACGGTCGGTGCGAGCGCGGCGGCGAGCAGTCCGCTGAGCCGGGCGCCGGGGAGGTTGAGCAGGTCGTCGAAGCGGGCCGATGCCCAGCCGAAGCGGCCGTAGCGCTCGCCGCGGTGGCCGACCATCGCGTCGAGGGTGTTGACCGCGCGGTAGCCGAGCAGGCCGGGGACGCCGAGCAGTGCGCCCCACACTACCGGCGCGACGATCGCGTCGGAGGTGTTCTCCGCGACCGACTCGACGGTCGCCCGGCTGACCTCGGCCTCGTCGAGGACAGAGGTGTCGCGCCCGACGAGGTGCGTCAGCCGCTGGCGCGCGCCGGGCAGGTCGTCGGCGGCCAGCAGGCGGTGGACGGCGGCGGCCTCGCGGCCCAGCGAGGTGCCGCCGAGGACGGTCCAGGTGGCGACCGCCGTGACGAGGGTGTGCGCGACCGGGTGGCCGCGCGTGCGCAGCTCCTGGCCGAGACCGCCCCCCGTGGCGGCCCCGGCCAGGAGGACCAGGTGGACGACGCCGCGAGATCGCGAGTCGGCGTACGTCCTGTGCTCGAGTGCGGCGGCTGCTCGGCCGAAGCCGGCGACGGGGTGCCACCGCTCTGGGTCTCCGAAGCGTCTGTCGGCGAGGTGGCCGAGCACGATGCCCAGCGCCCGGCTCACCCCGACGCTCACAGCGATGCCGCGAGCTCCTTCCTCGCCTGCAGCGCGCTGTGCTGGCGCCACGTGCGGTCGACGAGCGCGGTCAGTGCCGCGCCGATGACGACCCACATGGCGACCAGCGTCAGCAGCGACGCGATCCGGAAGTCCCACAGGAGGCCCGGGGGGAAGCTGCCCAGCTCGTCGATCTTCGGGAAGGCGAGCGCGGCGACGGCGACCACGACGACGTACGTCGCTGCGCCGGCGAGGACGCCCGGCACCCCCGTCCACCGGCGAGCGGCCCGGCGGGCCACGGCGACCGCGGCGAGGACGCCGAGCACCGAGACGGCGAGGAACCCGAAGTAGACCGCGGTGCGGCTGTCGATCGTCTCGCCGGAGCCGACGGCGGGTGGCGTGGCGGGGTACTTCAGGAACGGCACCATGCTGAACGACACCGCGGCCAGCAGCGCCACGAGCGCCGTGCTCGCGGCCGGTCGGAGCCCGCCGAGCCGGCCGAGGCCGGCGGCGGCGAGCAGCCCGGTGAAGCCGCCGAGCACGACGCCGAGGGCGAGCGTGCCGGTGGCCAGGCCGAGCGTGGACTGGGTGGTGCGGGAGACGACGGCGTCGTCGCCGTGGGAGTGGCCGGCCGCGTCCTGGGACGGGTCGGCGTGCGTGTGGTCGTGCCCGTCGGAGGCCGGGGCGCTGCCAGCCTCAGGATCGGACACCTCCTCGAGGGCGATGGCCTTGTCGATCTGCGGCTCACCGACGGTGTACGCCACGACGAACGCAGCGAGACCGGCGAGCAGACCAGCGAGGAGACCGTGGACCAGGAAGGTGCGGGTGGTCATCCCTGGCCGTCAGTGGCAGGGGAAGCCGAGCAGGTGCCGGCCGTCGTGGACCCATTCGTGGATCGCGGTGCCCTCCGGGATGGTGATCGCGCCCTGCGCCGAGCTGATCAGCACCAGCACGGTCAGGGCGAACAGTGCACCGAGGGCGAGCCAGGGAGCGAGCTCCCGGACGGGGATGGCCAGCTCGGAGGGAGCGGCAACAGGGGTGGCGAAGGCGTGGGCCATGGTGTCTCCTTCGGGATGAAAGCGTCCCGGGTTGATGGGGAGTGACTTCCAGTCCGTCGGGTCTGACTTCACCGCTCAGAGCGGTGTCACAGTAGCGCCACTGTGCCGGATTCCCACCGGCTTCCTCAGGACTGGGTGGAGCGAGCGTAGCGCACTCAGGAGGTCGTCGGTCACCGACTTTCGTCGGGCCGAGATCCGGACCCATTCGTCGTCCAGCCCGGGGAACGTGTCGGCCCTGCGGACCGCGAAACCCAGGCCCCGCAAGGCTTTCCGGCTCCCGGTGCCGGTGCGGGCGAGGACGTACGGCGCGGTGCTGGGGACGGTCTCGATGCCGATCTCGCGCAGCCCGTCCTCGAGGTGGCGCCGTCGCGCGTCGAGCTCTGCCGCCCGTCGTCGGACCTCGTCCTGCGCCTGCTCGGTGCCCGTGGCGATGAGGGCGGCGATGGCCGGCGCGGAGACGGACCACGGGGTCTGCCGCTGTCTCAGCTCGTCGACGACCTGCGGCTCAGCGAGGAGGTAGCCCGCGCGGATGCCGGGGATCGACCAGATCTTGGTGAGGCTCCGCAGGACCACGATCCCTCGGTGCCTCTGGTCGGCCAGGGTCTCGACGTCGTCGTCGAGGAACGCCTCGTCGACGACGACCAGCCTGTCCCTCTTCGTGAGGGCCCTGATGGTCTCGGCCGGGTGGCGTACGCCGGTGGGGTTGGTCGGGTTGCCGATGATGACGAGGTCGGCGTCGTCCGGGATCTGGTCGGGCGTCATGCGGAAGCCGTCGTCGTGTCGCAGAACGACCTGCCCCGGAGGGTGCCCGGCCGTGCGCAGCGCGACCTCGGGCTCGGTGAACTGCGGATGTACGACGACCGGGTGCCGCCACTCCCTCAGCCGCGCGACCAGGGTGAAGGCCTCGGCGGCGCCGGCGGTGGCGAGGACGTCTTCTGGCGCTCGGCCGTGCCTGCGCGCGACGGCCTGCTCGGCCTCGGTGGCGTCGGGGTAGGCGTCGGCGTCTGCCACGGCCTGGACCAGCGCCCTGTCGAGCCATGTCGGGCGGGGGCCGTCGAAGACGTTGACGGCGAGGTCGACCAGGCCCGCGGTCGCCTCCTTGTCGCCGTGGTGGCGGAGGTCGGGGCCTCGGTGGCGGGCGGCTGCCTCGACGAAGCGCGCGGCGAGCTGCGGGTGACCGGCCCAGTGGGTGTGGAGGTAGGACGCGTGCAGGCTCGGCGTCGCGATGCCCTCGTCGTGGGGATGGTGCCAGGCCGCCTGCCCGGTGGGGGCGCGGGTCAGGTGGGTGCGGTGGAACTCGTGCCCGGTGACCTCCTCGTGCGCCCGCGCCAGCAGGTTGTCGGTCGGCGTGGTCGCAGTCCGGTACGACAGTGTCAGGCGAGGCGCCATCTCGGCGACCGCGTCGATGGCGCCGACCATCTCGATCGGCGGTCCGTCGGGCCCGCGCACGGACTCGCAGAGGTAGAGCAGGCCGGCACACTCGGCCACGGTCGGCATCCCCCGCTGGATGGCGGTCCGGATGTCGCGCCGCAGGCGTTCGTTGGCCCCGAGCTCGGCCGCATGCATCTCCGGGAACCCGCCCCCGAGGTAGAGGCCGGTCGTGCCGTCCGGAAGCCGGGTGTCGGTGAGCGGGTCGAAGTCGACGACCTCCGCCCCCGCCGCGCGCAGGAGCTCCACGGTCTCGGCATACCGGAACGTGAACGCCCGCCCCCCAGCGACGGCGATCCGCGCCCCGTGGGTCGACTCATATCCGTTGGTCGAGGAAGGCGCCAGCCCACCGTTGGTTGAGGAGGGCGCGCTAGCGCCCGTCACGAAACCTGGACGATCGGAGTGACCGGGTCTCGTGACAGGACTTCGTCCTTCCTCGACCAACGGTTCTCCCTCGGTGGTTGAGGTGCGAGCGAAGCGAGCCTCGAAACCAAGAGCCTCGTGCGGATCCCACGCCGGCTCGTGCAGCTCCGGCGCCGCCGACGCCAACCTCACCACCGCCGCCAGGTCCACCCTCTCGGCTATCTGGGCCGCCAGCCGATCGAGCGCCGCAGCCGCATCCCCGCGCTCGGCCGCCGGCACCAGCCCGAGATGCCGGGAGGGTGCCTCGATCCCGTCGTCGCGCTGGAGGATCCCGAGCACCGGCAGACGGTCGCCGATGGAGCGGACGACCTCTTCCGCATGCCGAGCAGACCCGGCCTTGTTGAGGATCACCCCCACCACGTCGACGGGCGGCTGCGACCAGGTGCAGAGCCCGTGGATGGTCGCGGCGATGGTCCGCGAGGCCGACGAGATGTCGACGACGAGGACGACGGGGGTGCGCGTCACGGCGGCCACGTGGGCGGTCGATGCGAAGCCGTCGCCGCCGATCTGGCCGTCGTACAGGCCCATCACGCCCTCGATCACCGCGAGATCAGCGCCAAGAGCACCGTGCAGCAAGAGCGGCACGAGACGCTGCTCGCCGACGAGGTGCGGGTCGAGGTTGCGGCCGGGGCGGCCGGTGGCGAGGGCGTGGTAGCCGGGGTCGATGTAGTCGGGGCCGACCTTGTGGCCGCTGACCGTGTGGCCGGCGCGGGCGAGCGCGGCCATCAGCCCGGTGGCCACGGTGGTCTTGCCGTGCCCGGAGGCCGGCGCGGCCACCATGAGCCGCGGCAGGCTCACCATTCGATGCCCCGCTGGCCCTTCTGTCCGACCTCCATCGGGTGCTTCACCTGACCCATCTCCGTGACGAGGTTGGCGACCTCGATGAGCCGCGGGTCGGCGTGCCGGCCGGTGATGACGACGTGCTGTCGGCCCGGTCGGTCGACGAGCGTCGAGACGACGTCGTCGACGTCGACCCACCCCCACTTCATCGGGTAGGTGAACTCGTCGAGGACGTAGAGGTCGTGCCGCTCCTCGGCCAGCGCGCGCTTGATCTCGGCCCAGCCCTCGGCGGCGTCGGCGGCGTGGTCCTCCTCGCTGCCGGCCTTGCGCGACCACGACCAGCCCGAGCCCATCTTGTGCCAGCTGACCGGCCCGCCCTCGCCGGTCTGTTCGTGCAGCTCGCCGAGGCGCTCGAGCACGGTCTGCTCGCCGATGCGCCACTTGGCGGACTTCACGAACTGGAAGACACCGATGCTGAAGCCCTGGTTCCACCCGCGCATCGCGAGCCCGAAGGCGGCGGTCGACTTCCCCTTGCCGGGGCCGGTGTGGACCATGATCAGCGGACGGTTGCGGCGCTCGCGCGTGGTGAGCCCGTCGTCGGGGACCGTGGTCGGGACGCCCTTGGGCATGTCAGCCCCTCCAGCTCTCGAGGTGGATCGCCTCGTCGAGGCTTCGGCCGGTGCGCCAGCCGTGGCGGACGAGGTCGGGCACCGCCTGCAGGTGCCGCACGGGCCCGAGGCAGAGCCACGCGACCGGTCGTACGCCGTCGGGCAGGCCGACGAGGTCGGCGAGGAACTCCTCGCGGTAGAACGACACCCACCCCACGCCAAGCCCCTCGGCGGTGGCGGCGAGCCAGAGGTTCTGGATGGCCAGGCAGGCGGAGTAGAGGCCGGTGTCGGCGATCGCGTGCCGGCCGAGCACGTGCTGCCCGCCGCGGCTCTCGTCGTACGTCACCACGACACCGAGGCCGGACTCGCGGATCCCCTCGACCTTGATCCGCTCGAAGGTCTCCCGCCGCTCGCCCTCGAGCTGCTCGGCGAACGTCTGCCGCTCGGTCTCGACGTGCTCGGCGAACGCCTCACGCCTGTCGTCGTCGAAGACCAGCACGAAGTCCCACGGCTGGCTGAGCCCGACACTCGGCGCCTCGTGCGCCGCCTGCAGGATGCGCCGCAGCTGCCCGAGGTCGACGGTCTCGCCACTGAACTCGGCTCGTACGTCGCGCCGGCGGGCGATGACGTCGTACAGGTCCTGGCTCAGCGTCTTGGTGCTCATGCGACGCGGGCCACGCCGGCGAGCGTTTGGGCGCTGACCTCGGCGATCGGGAGGTGGGTCGCCTGCAGGTGTCGGGCCAGCTGGTGGGCGAGCCCCATCCGCATCGGCCCCTGCTCGCAGTCGACGACGACCGTGGTGGTCTGCTGCTCGGCGATCCACTGCGCTGCCTGACGGCTCCTTCCGACTGCGTCGCCGCCGTGGGTGGCGCGGCCGTCGGTGATCACGATGAGCAGCGGCCGTCGTCGCGGGTCGCGCACCTTCTCGACCCGCAGCACCTCGGCCGCAGTGAGCAGGCCCTCGGCGAGGGGAGTACGCCCTCCCGCCGGCAGGTCGGCGAGCCGCTTCGCCGCGATGTCGACCGAGTGGGTCGGCGGCAGAGCGACCTCGGCGCCGTCGGCCCGGAAGGTGACCAGCCCGACCTTGTCGCGGCGCTGGTAGGCGTCGAGCAGCAGGCTGAGGATCGCGGTCTTCACCTGCTCCATCCGCTTGCGCGCGGCCATCGAGCCGGAGGCATCCACGCAGAAGAGGACCAGGTTGGCCTCCCGCCCCTCCCGCCGGGCGATCTTCAGATCAGCCGTCTCAAACCTGAGCCGTCCGTCGGTGCGCCCTCGCGCGCCCTGGTGCGGCGCAGCGGCGCGGATCGTCTCGACCAGGTGCAGCCCGCCGTTGCCCGTCGGGTCGGCGCCGACCCGACGCCCGTTGGACGTCAGCGCCCGCGACCGCTTCCCCGACTCCCCTGCCCCGGTCCCGGTGACCTCGAACCGCCGCACCCTGTACGGATCAGCAACCCCCGCCACCATCGTTGGTTGAGGAGAGTCGCCCGCAACACCATCCGTTGGTTGAGGAGGGCGCTCCGCGCTTGCCTCCGTTGGTTGAGGAGGGCGCTCTGCGCCCGTCACGAAACCAGACTCATCCGACCCGGCGTCCGAGCCATCGCCCCCACCGTCAGGTGATCGAGTAGGGCCCTCCGCGCTTTCCTCCGTTGGTTGAGGAGGGCGCTCCGCGCCCGTCACGAAACCAGATTCATCGGAGTCGGTGGACCCACCGTCGGGCTCACCCTCCGGCTCCCGCGCCCCCGGCGGCTCAGGCTCCGGCTCCTCATCCCCGAGGATCCGATCCAGCAGCTCCTCATCGATCCCCGGAGCATCGAACGGGTTCCGCCGCCGCCGGTGCGGCAGGGCGAGCAGCGCCGCCTGGCGGATGTCGGCCCGCGTCACGGAAGTCCTCCCGTGCCACGCAGCATGAGCGATCGCCGTACGCGTGGTGACGATGTCGGCGCGCATCCCGTCGACCTCGAAGGCGGCGCAGACCTCGGCGACCTTGGTGAGCACCGTGTCGGTGAGCTCGACCTCGGGCAGCAGCTTGCGAGCGGCGGCGATGCGGTCGGTCAACGCGCGCTCGGCATCGGCGTACGACTCCACGAATCCTGAAGGGTCGGCGTCGAAGGCGAGGCGACGGCGTACGACCTCGGCGCGCACCTGCGGGTCGCGCGGCGCGGCGATCTCGACGGTGAGGCCGAAGCGGTCGAGGAGCTGGGGCCGGAGCTCGCCCTCCTCGGGGTTCATGGTGCCGACGAGCACGAAGCGCGCGGCGTGGGCGACCGAGACGCCGTCGCGCTCGACGGTGGAGCGGCCCATCGCGGCGGCGTCGAGCAGCAGGTCGACGAGGTGGTCGTGGAGGAGGTTGACCTCGTCGACGTAGAGGATGCCGCGGTGCGCGCGGGCGAGGAGGCCGGGCTCGTACTCGGCGACTCCGTCGGCCAGCACCTTGGAGAGGTGCAGCGAGCCGAGCACGCGGTCCTCGGTGGCGCCGACGGGGAGCTCGACGAGGCGTACGGGCCGGGTCTCGGTCTCCGCGTCGCGCGGCCAGGCGCCGTCGGGCGAGGTGTCGCCCGGCGCGCTGGAGAACCGGTCGCCAGCGACCACCTCGATCGGCGGCAGCACGGAGGCGAGCGCGCGGACGGTCGTGGACTTGGCCGTCCCCTTCTCGCCGCGCACGAGCACGCCGCCGACCTCGGGGGAGATCGTGGTGAGGATCAGGGCGAGCGTCATGTCGTCTGATCCGACGACAGCGCACAGGGGGTACTGCAGTGGCATGGGGGCTCCCGCTCTCGTTGCCATCTTCATGGGCGGCGGGAGGCCGGTCTTCGGACTTCTCGGATCGCCATGTTCGACGTCTCAAGTCACCGCAGCGGGCCCTGTGTCGGAATCTCACCGACTTCCCAGATTCTCCCCAGACTTCGGGGCACCTCTCGCCAAGTGCTGGTCACGATAGCGTCTGCGGCCATGTCTGCCACTGGGGTGCCCACGGAGGTCGTGGTCGTCGGGATCGGCGCCGACGGCTGGGCCTCGTTACCTGAGTCGTCGCGCTCGCTGGTGCTGGGCGCGTCGGTGCTGTGGGGCGGGAGCCGGCATCTCTCGCTGGTGCCTGACGTGCCGGGTCAATCGCGAGTGCCGTGGCCTTCACCGCTCGCTGCTGGGCTTCCTGGTCGCCTCGCTGAGTACGCCGGTCGCCCCGTCGTCGCCCTGGCGTCCGGCGACCCGTTGGTCTCGGGGATCGCAACGACGCTGCTCGAGTACGGCGCCCCGGTGCGGGTGGTGCCGGCGGTGTCATCTGTGTCTCAGGCTCGGGCTCGGATGGGCTGGTCTTCTGAGTCCTGCGCTGTCGTGACCGTCGTCGGCCGGTCGGTGTCTCGTGTGCTGCGCGAGTGTGCTCCGGGGCGTCGGGTGCTGGTGCTGTCGTCGGACGCGTCGACTCCCGCGTCGGTCGCCTCGCTGCTGACGTCGTCGGGCTGGGGTTCTTCGCGAATGACCGTCCTCGGTGACCTGGGCTCGTCGTCGGAGTCATCGGTCTCCGGCCTCGCCTCGTCGTGGTCTTCTGGCTCGCCTGCGCTGAACGTGATCGCCATCGAGGTTGCCGGGAACGGCCTCACCTCCTGGGCGCCCGGCCTCCCCGACTCGGCCTTCGAGAACGACGGCCAGCTCACCAAGCGCGACCTCCGCGCCTCCGCCCTCGCCCGCCTCATGCCCGCGCCCGGCCAGCTCCTCTGGGACGTCGGCGCCGGCGCGGGTTCGGTCGGCATCGAGTGGATGCGCGCGCACCCCACCTGCCGGACGATCGCCATCGAGTCACACCCCGAGCGAGCGCGGCGGATCGCCCGCAATGCTCAAGCCCTCGGAGTCCCCGATCTCCAGGTCGTCGAAGGCCGCGCCCCCTCAGCTCTCGCCGGTCTCGAACCCCCAGACGCCATCTTCATCGGCGGAGGTGCTACCCGCGAAGGCGTCCTCGAAACCTGCTTGAGCTCAATCAAGCCAGGCGGCCGCCTCGTCGTCCACGGCGTCACGCTGGAAACGGAGACGTTGCTCGCCCAGGCCCACGCCAACCACGGTGGTGAACTCACCCGCATCAGTGTCGCGACCGTTGAACCGGTCGGCACATTCACGGTCTGGTCCCCCGGACGGGTGATTGTGCAGTGGGTCCTGCATCCGATGGGACACCGCGCGCTATCACCAACCAACCGTCCCTCTCGTAAGGGTCTCTAACCGATTGGCCAGCGACCTGTAACAGCTACAAGTCCTTTTCAGGATGCGGCTTCAACCCGAGACCACGGGACGCTCGCCACAAAGTGTGCTCACGAGAAATGGCTTCCTCGGACTCTCCGACGAGGCGGGCCCAGGATTCTTCGTCCTTCATGACAGACACCTCAGAGGCGACAGATGACAACTCTTGAGCAGTCACGCCATAGGCGGTAGCAAGGTTTTGATACTGTTTCGTCTGCACCCAGGCTGCGGCTGTAGCCGCTCCTGCAGCTGCGATCCCGAGCAGGTCCACGTCAAAGTCGAAAAACGCTATCAAGGCGGCGCCAAGAACTCCTACGCCCTCGAACGCAATTCCCGCGAGCAACCAAGCATGGGCGCGCCTTTCGTTCCAGCCCGACTTGTTGGAGTACCACGTCTGCTGATCCAGAATCCTGCTCTCGAGGTAGAGCGCTCGTCTTTCCTCGAATGAAAGTAGGCGCGCCTCTCGCATCTTCCGCGTGATTTGCTCGCCGGTGTCCGATCCCACGGTTACGTTCAAGTCTCCGAGATCACGGAGAATGTCGGTTAAGCTTCGGAGAAATGCTCGATCTACATCATGCTGTAGGCCGGATTCAAACGATTCTCCGCGCACGGCGTATCGCCATGCGAGAGTCTTAGTGGACTCGGCGGCAGCGCGACCCTCGTACCAAGTCTTCTCGGGCCGTACTAGCGCTCCGTACAATTCCGCAATGAGAGCTGCAACGAACGCAACGAACGCAACGATCCCGCCGACGTTAAGTTCTTTGATACTGATAGCCACTGCGGCACCTAAAGCAGCAATGAGCAATCCGCCAAGTCGCGCCTTTGCCACCCACAGTGCTCGACTCTGCGCGTTCAGAGAAGCGGTATTCGCACTCCGGTAGAGGAGTGGTAGATCGTCTGGGTCGCGCAACAGGAACTTTGCGTCAGCCAATTTCGCGCACGATCTGATCTATGTTCCAGGACAGAACTGTCGCCCGCGCTGCTGTGAGAGCTGCGGGGACGCGATGGTTAGCAGAGCTGCTGAGTCGAACCCCGATCACCTTGTTGCCAAGTGCGACACTCTTCTCGATCTCCCACGCTACCCACTGACTCGTGCTAGTTGAGGAGCCGATCAAGCAGATGGTGGTGGAAGCAGCCCTAATCTTTTCGGTGATTCTTGAACGAATGTAACCCGCATCGACACTATTGTAGGGCACCTTGACTGAGTAGTCATCGAACGCGAGAGTACTGTTCTTGTTCTTGGCTTGTCCCCTGAAAAGGCGCACAAGCTCGAGATCTTCTTCTACAAACGACAAAAATACATGCTTGGTCACTTTGGTCCCGTCCCAGGTTGTGAGTGTGAGTCGATGCCCAGTGTTCCACGAAATCGCGCTAACGTCTGCTGTAAAACGCGGTCGGGGCACCAACGCGAGGTCCGACGGTCGCGGAAGGCCGTCAGTCCCGTTCGAGTAGCCTTGCGCTGCCGAAGGACCGATGCATAGTGTGTCGCTTGGTATCCAAAAGGTTCACCTCAAGATGGGCCCGACGGTATGCCGGTGGTCCACCGGATCGCGTAACGTAAGCAGGTCCTAGGGGACTGCTCGTCAGATCACTCAGTTATGGAATGCGATTAGGGGCCCGCGGCTTGAACATCTTTCTGGTTGGAGATCCAGCGTCGGAGCAATGGCTCTCTGCCGCTCTGGCGGCCAATGATTTCACCGTTGTGACTTACCACGCCATTTGGCACGAGAATGGATCAACGACGGAGGAGAGCCGCAAGGCAGTCGTCGAAGCCGTGAAGGCGGCCGACGCCGTCGTCTTGGACTTGAGCGTAGAGGCGTCTCAACCTCCGGCGGCTCTCGCGCTCGGCATCGCGGTCACCCTTTCTAAGAATGTCGTCATGGTGGCTGACTCTGATGCCGAGTTGTCAACGGCTCAACACGTACTGCGATATGCACGTTCGGATCGCGAGCCAGACGCCCATTTCGTATCGCGATTGACTGACGCCGTGGAAAATCCCATGGCAGAGGAAGAACTCGAAAGTCGAGAGCCTCAGGTGTTCATTAGCTATTCGCATGCCGATGACGAGTACCTAGGACGGCTGAAGGTCCACCTGCGTCCATTGCAGCGGAGTTCTAACGTGCGAATCTGGTCGGACGCCGACATTCTCCCGGGGATGCTATGGAGGGACGAGATCCGAGACGCTGTTGAGCGGGCAGACATCGCGATACTGTTGGTGTCCGCAGACTTCCTTGCCTCGGAATTCATAATTACGAACGAGCTCCCCACTCTGCTAAAGAGCGCGCGGACCAGGGGGGCGACTATCTTGCCGCTGGTACTTACGCGATGCCGATTTACTCGCGACCCTGACCTGAACATTTTCCAAGCAGTCAACGATCCAGACCGCCCGCTGGCCGTATTGTCGATGGGTGAAAGGGAAGAGCATTACGACAAGGTGGCGTCCGAGGTTGAGCGCGTGATTAAGGCTCGCGTCGGAGCGGTGTAGCCGGGTCTATTGCGTTGTTATCGATATATGTGGACTCTCACGCCGGTTGAGACCCGCTGGGAGCGTCGCCACGGCAACGCGCTCGTTGCTGTTTGTTTCGTGTTCCGACCACGCCGCAGTCGAGGTGATGCGCCAACCTTGTCTGCTCCGTGGAGGCGGGATCGCTCGCGGCGGGTAGCTTCGGTCAAGGATGAGGCGCCGGCATTAGCTGTTGCGTGTCCGGCCGTGTCAGACGAGGTCGTGTCGAAGTAGTTCGCTTTCGCAAGTCAGGACCTCCGCCTGTGCAACCATCGCCCTAAACTTGGCGCACCCCGTTGGCCACGTGGCGAGGCGGCCGGGTTCGCAGGCGAGTCCCGGATAACGTCCGGAGGTGGCCAGCTCCCGACGATCGAGCGCTCGTCGACGGAGCGCGCCCCCGCGCCGGAAGAGCGCGAAGCAGCAGCCGCGGCCGTTGCCCGTCGCCGGACCTGGCGAGCGGCTGTGGGTGCTGGACGTGCCGTACGGGACGCAGGTCGAGGGCGCCGTCTGGCACCCCGCCGTCAAGACCCACCTGCACGTGGGGCGTGCCCTGCCCGCGCACCTGAAGCCCTACGCACCGGGACCACACACGCTCGGTCGGTTCATCGAGAACACCCTCAATCCCGACCACCCGACGCCCAACCCCGAGCCGACCGACGCGCTCGAGCCGCGGAGGATTCAATTCGAGGCGGCCGATGCGATCGCGGCGCGGGCCGAGGCTGGTGGTCGGCTCTTCCTGCTCGCCGACGAGCCTGGGGTGGGCAAGACGATCTCGGCGGTCCTCGGGGCGACTGCGGTCGGCGACCTCCGAGGTGCGCGACGGGTGCTGGTCGTCGCTGACCGGCCCGCCGCGATCACCATCGGCCACTGGTGCCGCACGATCACGGCGCTGGGGGACGGTGGCCTGGAGTGGGTCGTGATCACGTGGGACCGGCTGGAGAAGGTCAAGGACCACGCCTGGGACGTGATCATCGCCGATGAGGCGCACGCCCTGCGTCGTACGACGACGAAGCGCTGGAAGCTGTGGGCCCGGATCTCCGGGCACGGGAAGCCGCACGACGCGGCGCCGTTCGTCATCGCGACCACCGCGACGCCCGGGCACACGCCGCTCGAGCTGCCGTACCTCGCGCCCGCCTATGCGCAGGTCCTCGGCGAGTCGATGAAGGAGTGGACGAACGCCACGAAGCCCGGCGACGTCTTCGCCGACGCGCTCGAGCGCCACGGCGTCGGGGTGGAACGGGGACGGTACGGCGCCACCTGGACCACTGACCCGGCACGTCGAGCTGCCGACCTCAAGCTCGTGCGGGGCTGGCTCGACGAGGAGCGGCCGCCGGCGATGCTGCACCGCGCAGCTCCCTGGGGGCCGGTGCCGATCTCCGGCATGCCAGTGGCGCTGTCGCCGGCGGAGCGGACGGCGTACGAGGCGGAGTGGGGTGAGTTCTGCCGGGAGATGGACATCGCCCGGCGTGGCCGCAACGTCGCCAAGGGTCGGGCCGCGCTCCTGCGCTTCCGGCAGAAGGCCGGGCTCATCCGCGTCGACTCGACGGTCGCCTGGATCGCCCAGCAGGTGGAGGCCGAGCGGCAGGTGGCGTGCTCGGTCGAGTTCGTCGCGACCGCCGCGGATCCCATCGCCGACAGGCTGCGCGACTCCGGCATCGAGGTGGCGACGATCTACGGTCGGGACCGGTTCGACCCGGAGGCCGAGCGGCTGCGGTTCCAGACCGGGGAGGCGAAGGTGTGTGTCTTCACCACGGTCGCGTCGATAAGCCTGCACGCCGGTGAGACCCTCGCCGACGGGCGTCAGGCGAGCACCGAGCCGCGGGTCGGTGTCTTCCACCAGGCCCGCTTCTCCGGCATCGCCGGACGGCAGGTGACCGGCCGTACGCACCGCGACCACCAGGTCTCGCCGTGGCACATCGCGTATGCCGACGGCACCGTCGAGGAGCAGGTGGGCAAGGTGATGGTCGAGCGGATCGCCGCTGCCTCCGACACGGTGGGCAGCGACACCAGCGGCCTCGCCGACCTCGCCCAGCTCCTCGGTGCCGACTGGCTGCCGGCCGCGACCCTGACCGAGGACGGCGGCTGACCGGCCACGAGACCACCCTGGGGGCCTATTCACCGGCCGCCCACCACGGCGATCATGGGTCCACTGACAATGGTCACGTGACAACGGCTCGGACCCCGAGCTCGCACACCTTGAGCACGCACGCATGCATCCATGGGGAGAGACATGTCGAACACTGAGTACGTCCCGAGCGAGGACCGCTCCTCCGGGCCGAGCCACGACACCTACACACCGACGGCCTCCTCCTCGCAGGGGGATGCGTCCGTCGCCCGCGCGCTCGAGATCGCTGCCATGACGGCCGACCAGCTCGTCGCCGACGCGAAGGCCGAGGCCGAGGCCCTGGTGAACGAGGCGCGCGCCTCGGCTGACGAGACCGCGCGGGCGAGCCGCGACGAGGCGGACCGGGCCGCGGCGGAGCGGGACCGGGCCAGGTCGGAGCAGGCCGCCGCCCTCGACCGCGAGCGTACGACGGTCATGGCCGGCCTCGTCGACGAGAAGGCTGCCCTCGAGGCGGAGGTGGCCTCGCTCCGCCAGGCGGCGACCGAGCAGCGCGAGCAGATGCGTCGGTTGCTCACCGAGCAGCTCGCCTCGATCGACAAGATGGACGTTGAGCCGTAGAGCCCAGCACCGGGCGACCGGGCCTCGGTTTGTGCCTGCATCGGATCCGCGCGATGGTGGAGGGGACACGCACTCCATACGGAAGGAGAGCCAGATGCTTGCTCTCACCGAGAACGTGACCGAGATCGTCAACAAGCTTGCTGAGGAAGTGCCGGAGATGTCCGGCGTCCGGATCGCGGCCGAGCCCGACGGGCAGTCGCTGTCCGTCAGTCCCGCAGACCACGCGGTCGACGGCGACCAGACCATCGAGCAGGACGGCGCGACCGTCTGGGTCGAGGCCAACGCGGCCCAGGCCCTCGACGGCATGGTGCTGGACGGCGGCGTGGACGAGGACGGCAACATCCAGTTCGCGCTGGGTCAGCAGGCCTGATCTGCGTCTTTGGAGCCCCGGACCCCTTGAGGGTCCGGGGCTTCTTGCATGCTGAAAGGTTTCGTGACGGGCGCTGCGCGCCCTCCTCAACCAACGAGGGGACCGGCCTCCTCAGCCAGCGTTGCTGGACCGGGGGCGGTCGGCTTGGTAGAGCCAGGACTCTGCGCCTTCGCGCGCCAGCGCTCGGCCGACGAGGATGACCGCGGCCTGCTGGAGGCCCGCCTCCTCGACCTGGTCGGCGATGTCGGCGAGCGTGCCGTGGAGGATCAGCTCGTCGGGCTGGGACGCCCGATACACAACAACGGCGGGGCAGTCGGCGCCGTACTCGTCGACCAGGGAGTCCACCAGCGAGCGGGTCTTGGTGATCGCGAGATGGAGCACGAGCGTCGCTCGGGTCGCTGCGAAGGCAGCGAGCGACTCAGTCGATGGCATCGCTGTCGAGCGGGCCTGTGTCCGGGTCAGCACCACCGACTGCGCCACGAGCGGGACGGTGAGCTCGCGCCCGACGGCGGCGGCCGCGGCGGCGTACGCGGGGACTCCCGGGCACACGTCCCATGGGACGCCGGCAGCGTCGAGGCGGGCGGTCTGCTCGGCGAGGGCGGAGTAGAGGGAGGGGTCGCCGGAGGTGAGGCGGACGACCTCGAGTCCCTCGGCCGAGGCGTCGACCATGACGGTGGTGATCTGGTCGAGGTCGAGGCGCTGGGTGTCGACCTGGCGGGCTCCCGGGCAGTGCGACAGGACGTCGGCGTCGAGGTACGTCCCCGGGTAGAGCACGACGTCGGCGGCCGCGAGGAGCGACGCGGCGCGCAGGGTGATGAGGTCGGCCGCGCCCGGGCCGGCGCCGACGAAGTGGACCGTCACTCCACGAACCTCGGCGTCCAGACCTGGCCCGCGGCGGTCACGGTGGTCGACGATGCGCCGACGATCAGCAGGCACTTCATGTCGACCGTGTCGGACTCGAGCTCGGCGAGGGTGGTCACGGTCAGCGACTCCTCGGCGCGGCCGACGTCGCGGCCGACCACGACGACCGTGTCGGGGCTGCGGTGCTCGAGGAAGAGCTTCTGCAGATCGGCGACCTGCGTGGTGCGGCTGCGCGAGGCGGGGTTGTAGACCGCGAGCACGAGGTCGGCCTCGGCGATCGCGTGCAGGCGCTTCTCGATCACCGGCCACGGCTTGAGCCGGTCGCTCAGCGACACGACCGCGAAGTCCGCGCCGATCGGGGCGCCCGCCTTGGCTGCGACGGCCTGGACGGCGCTGACGCCGGGAAGGACCTCGATGGGTACGTCGGGGTAGTCGGCCGCCGCCTCGAACACTGCGCTCGCCATCCCGAAGACTCCGGCATCGCCGCCGGACACGACGGCCACCTTCGCGCCGCTTCTCGCGAGGTCCAGGGCGAGGCGGGCGCGCTCGACCTCGACGGTGTTGCCGGATGCGTGGGGGGTGAGGCCTTCGCGCTGGGGAACGCGGGCGACGTACGGGGCGTAGCCGACGACGTGGTCGACATCGGCCAGGGCTTCGGATGCTTCGGGGGTGAGCCACTTGTCCGGGCCGGGGCCGAGGCCGATGACCTTCAAGGTCGCCGGGTTGTGGCTGGGGGGTCTCGTGACAGGACTTCGTCCTTCCTCGACCAACGAGGGATGGGTGGCCGACGAAGTCGTCCTTCTTCCGGTCGGGTCGTCGGCCACTGAATCTCCCGGGACGACGATCAGGGAGAAGTAGGGCACCGACGCGGGGTCGACGTTGACCACGGGCAGCCAGCGCTCGGCGGGCATGGAGGCGCGCTCGACGTACTTCGCGTGCTCGAGGCGGCCGGCCTGACGGAGGGCGTCGACGACGCCGGGGAAGGTGCGGCCGAGCTTCATGATGATTGCGCCGTCGGTGTCGGCGAGGCGGCGGGCGAGCTCGGGGACCGGGAGGGTGCCGGGGAGCACGGTGAGCACGTCGGTCTGGCGCACGAGCGGCGAGGCGAGGACGGCGGTGGCGGCGGCGAAGGCGGGTACGCCGGGGACGACCTCGGTCTCGAAGCGCTGGGCGAGGCGGTCGTGGAGGTACATGAACGAGCCGTAGAACAGCGGGTCGCCCTCGGCGAGCACGACGACGGTCCGCCCGGCCTCGAGGTGGGCGCCGAGCCGGGCGGAGCAGGACTCGTAGAACTCGGCCATCGCGCCGGCGTACCCGCCCGGGTGCGCGGTCGTGCCGGTGGTGACGGGGTAGCGGAGCTCCTCCTCGATCGCCGTCGGCGGGATCAGCTCGGCGGCGATGGTGCGGGCGTTGGACTGCTTGCCGACGCCCGCGTGGAAGGCGATCACGTCGGCCGACTCGATGAGCCGGGCGGCCTTGCGGGTGATCAGCTCGGGGTCGCCGGGGCCGAGCCCGACGCCGTACAGCCGGCCGGTCACTCCTGCTCCTGGGCGAGCGCGTTGAGGGCGGAGGCGGTCATCGCCGAGCCGCCGCGGCGGCCGCGGACGGTGAGGTAGGGGATGTCCAGATCGACCTCTTCGAGTGCCTGCTTGGACTCGGCGGCGCCGATGAACCCGACCGGGCAACCGATGACGGCGGCCGGGTGGGGGGCCCCGTCGAGCAGCATCTCGAGGAGGTGGAACAGCGCGGTGGGGGCGTTCCCGATCGCGACGACCGCGCCCTCGAGCCGGTCCTCGAGGAGGGACAGTGCGGCGGCCGAACGGGTGGTGCCCATCAGCATCGCGAGGTCGGGCGTACGCGGGTCGTGCAGTGCGCACAGCACCTCGTTGTCCCGCGGCAGCCGCTTGCGCGTGACGCCGCTGGCGACCATGTGGGCGTCGGTGATGATCGGCGCGCCGGCGTCGAGCGCCCCGCGCGCGGCGCCCACCAGGCGCGGGTGGATGACGAGGTCGTCGGTGAGGTCGGTCTGCCCGGTGCCGTGGACCATGCGTACGGCGACGCGCTCGGCGTCTGCCGGCAGGTGGTCGAAGCGGGCCTCCCGCCGGATGGTCGCGAACGACTCGTCGTAGATCGCGGCGCCGTCGGCCACGTAGTCGAAGCGGCGGGTGGGACGGGACAACAGGCTCATCACGGCTCCTCGGGGTTCGCGCCCCTGGTCGGCAGGTACGCCGCGCGGACAGTGTCTGGCTCGACCTCCGGTGTCGCTGGAGGTCTGACAGTGGCGGAACCGCCCCGGACTCGCACCGGGTTCCTGTGTCGCGTGACGGGGGCAGCCTAGGGCAGTCGCGCGCAAGCGGGCGTCAACGGACCTGGCCGACGGGTGCCGGAGTGACCCGGGCGCTGACCTTTCCCACCACGGCGTCGGGCCCTGGATGGGTGGCGGCAGATTGCGTGCAAGCGGAGCCCGGACGTGCGATGTGCCGCCACCTCGTCGGCGGGGCCGTGGACGGGTGGCGGCAGATTGCGTGTGGGCGGCCTCCGGATGTGCGATGTGCCGCCACCCAACGGGGGCTCAGGTCGGGATGACAGCAACCTGCCGGAACCCCGACCACAGCCGCCCACCCACCTGGTCGAGGACCTCGTCCGCGAGGGCGACGAGCGCGTCCGGGCTGCCTCGCATCGCGCTGTGGAGGTCGCCATGCAGACGTGGGGCGTACGACGTACCGCGGGCCGCGTCCATCGCCTCCACCTCGCGGATCAACCACTTGCCCGTTCCGGACCACCATCCTCGTGATGCGAGCAGGAGCTCGGCCGTTCCTCGCCAGACGTCGATCGCGACAGCGTCGACGACGCCTGCCGTGCCCCCGCCGGCGAGGTCGTCGAGCTGGTCGGTCAGCGAGTAGCGCGCGAACGTCAGCTCCTCCGCGCTGAGCGGCTCGGGGCCGTCAGCCACGGCCGCCGCGCACTCTGCCCGGAGCGACTCTCCCGCGTCACCCTCGACGAGGGGTGTGCCGGTCGACACCAGTCGGGCCATCGTCGGGCGTCGGCGGGCCCGGTCCTTCGCGACGAAGTGCCTGATCGACGACTCGGTGTGGACGAAGAGCTCGACCGGCCACCCCTCGTGGGTGAGCGATTCGCGGTAGGTCTCAGTCGCGTCCAGCAGGACGGTGATGTCGAGGTCGGAGGTCTCCGTCGCGTTGCCGAGGACCACGGATCCGGACAGCCAGGCCTGCTTCGCCTCGGGGAAGCGCTCGGCGACGAGGGAGCGGGCGGGCGGTTTCTGCCTCGGGTCGGGTCACGGTCAAGTGTGGACCGAGGCGTGGTTTCGAGGCTCGCTTCGCTCGCACCTCAACCACCGAGGCATCGTGAGGGGCTGTCTTCGGCCCTCGACCAGAGGGGGACACAGGGACGATCGACTCAAGCGGACCGTTGCGTTGCTGCTTGCGGGCGGCGTGGTGCTGGTCGTCATCGGCTTGGCGATCGTGTTCCGGGACGAGCCGGAGTCCATCGGCTACCGGGTGGACGGTCTGACCAACGGGATGCCACTTCCGGAGCTCGAGGAACCGTCGGCTGACGTGAACCTCCGACTCGTCGCTGGCGGTGTCGTGGCGATCGGCGGCGTGGTGGCGGCGATGATCGGTGCCGTGGCGACCGGGGTGTGGCTTGCGGGCGATCGGGGTGGCGACCGGGGCTGAGGGGTTTCGTGACGGGCGCTGCGCGCCCTCCTCAACCAACGGTGGTTGCTCGTCGCTCCTCAACCAGCGGTTGGCGGCTCGGGGTGGGAGATCAGGGACTTCCAGGGGGTGACGACCAGGTGCTCGCTCAGGTCGTCGAGGGCCACCCGGTCGAGCACGCCGTCGGCGACCTCGAGGTGCGTGATGCCCTCCGCCACGTCGCCGTACGGCGGTGGGGTGCTCGCCGCGGGTAGGTGCGGGTCGGCGTCGTGGGAGGCGGGCGGGACCGGGAGCTCGTCGACGTGCCAGGCGGTGTCGCGGACCTGCTGGAAGGCGCGGGCGAGGCCGGTGAGGCGGGCGGCGGCTTCAACCAGTGGGACCACCGGACCCCAGTGGGTGCTGCCGACCCTCAGCTGGACGGTCTCCGCGTCGAGGGCGACGAGGCCGAGGTCGCAGGAGCGGTCGACGAGGTCGCCGCGCCCGTCGTCGAGGACGAGGAGGAAGCGGCCGGGGAGCTTCGCGAGGGACGGGGTCGCGCAGATGCGTGCGTCGAGCTCGGTGGTCACCGGGCGCAGGTCCGCGCGGCCGCCATGGACGCCGGTCAGCGGTGAGACGAGGAGGTTGCGGACCAGCTCGTGGTCGGGGTGGGGGAGCAGGCCGCTCGCGCGGATGGCCGCGACGACCTCGGTCGGGACCGCCCCCTCGGCCAGGGGAAGTGCGCGCAGCTGGAGATTGGCCCGCTTGGTGAGATGGACCTCGCCGTCGCCGTAGGTCTCGGCGACGTCGAGAAGGGCGGCGAGCGTCGTACGGGTGACGTGGCCGCCGGGGATCCGGAGGCGGACCAGGGCGCCGTCGTCGGCCGGCCACGGGCGGAAGACGCCTGGGCACAGGTCGCCTCGGGTGCGCTCGGTCACGGGGCGATCTTGGCATTGGAGGCTGGGGGGTTTCGTGACGGGCGCTGCGCGCCCTCCTCAACCAACGGATGGTCTGCCCTCCTCAACCAACGGGCGGTCGCGATGCCGCTAGGCTGCCGCTGCCACCTGCGTGGAACCCAGGAACCCGGTGCGAGTCCGGGGCGGTTCCGCCACTGTGAGGGCCCAGGGATGGGCCCCAGCCAGACACTGGACCACGCGGGATCCGACAAACGAGGGGCGAGAACCCCGCGGGAGGAAACCGTGCGTATCGCACTGCTGTCCACGTCCGACACCGATCTGCTGAGCGCCCGGGCGTCCGGCGCGGAGTACGTCCTCGCCAACCCGGCGCGGCCCGGCCACCAGTCGATGGCCGAGGTCATCGAGGGCTGCGACCTCGTGGTCGGGCGGCTGCTCGGCTCGCCGCAGGACCTCTGCTCGGGCTTCACGCGCGTCGCCGCGACCGGGATGCCCGTCGTCGTACTGGGTGGCGAGCAGTCGCCGAGTGCCGAGCTGATGGAGCTGTCGTCGGTGCCGATGGGCGTCGCGGCCGAGGCGCACCGCTACCTCGCCGAGGGCGGTCCGGAGAACCTCCGCCAGCTGCATGCCTTCCTCTCCGACACGGTCCTGCTGACGGGGGAGGGGTTCGAGCCGCCGGCGGTGCTGCCGCAGTGGGGGTTTGCGGCGCGTGAAGGGGTTTCGAGACAGGACTTCGTCCTTCCTCAACCAACGGACGGGGTGCCGCGGGTCGGGGTGCTCTACTACCGCGCCCACGAGGCGAGCGGGAACACCGCCTTCGCCCACGCGCTGGCCGACGCCATCGACGCGACGGGGGAGGCGGTCGGCGTACCGGTCTTCGCGGGGTCGCTGCGCTCCGCGCCCGACGAGCTGTACGACGCCCTCGGCACGCTCGACGCGTTGATCGTCACCGTGCTCGCAGCCGGCGGGAGCGTCCCGGCAGGCGCGAGCGCCGGCGGGGACGACGAGTCGTGGGACGTCGCGCGGATGTCGGCGCTCGACATCCCGATCATCCAGGGGCTGTGTCTCACCAGCAGCCGCGCGGAGTGGGAGGCCTCCGACGACGGCGTGAGCCCGCTCGACTCGGCGACCCAGATCGCCATCCCCGAGTTCGACGGCCGGATCATCACCGCGCCGTTCTCGTTCAAGGAGGTCGACGCCGACGGCCTGCCGCACTACGTCGCCGACCCCGAGCGGTGCGCGCGGGTCGCCGGCATCGCGGTCCGGCACGCGCGCCTGCGCCACGTCCCGAACGGCGAGAAGCGGCTCGCGCTCGTGCTGTCGGCGTACCCCACCAAGCACGCGCGCATCGGCAACGCCGTCGGGCTCGACACCCCGGTCTCCGCGATCCGGCTGCTGCAGCGGTTGCGCGCGGAGGGGTACGACCTGGGGGCCGGGAACGCGGTGACGGAGATCCTCGACCGCGACGCGACCGACACCGAGAAGGGCGATGCGCTGATCCACGCGCTGATCGCGGCGGGCGGGCAGGACGAGGAGTGGCTGACGCAGGCGCAGCTGACCGACGCGCACGTCCGGATCACCCCGCAGCAGTACGCCGACTGGACCCGCGACCTGCCCGACGACCTGCGAGCCGGCATGGTCGAGGCGTGGGGCGAGGCGCCCGGCTCGTTGTTCGTCAACGACGCCGGCGAGCTCGTGCTGGCGACGGTGCGGGCGGGCAACGTCGTACTGCTGATCCAGCCGCCGCGCGGGTTCGGCGAGAACCCGATCGCGATCTACCACGACCCCGACCTCGCGCCGACGCACCACTACCTCGGTACCTACCGCTGGCTGGAGCACGGGTTCAAGGCCGACGCGGTCGTGCACCTCGGCAAGCACGGCTCGCTCGAGTGGCTGCCCGGCAAGAACGCCGCGCTGTCCGCGAGCTGCGGCACCGATGCGGCGCTCGGCAACCTGCCGATGGTCTACCCGTTCCTCGTCAACGACCCCGGCGAGGGCGCACAGGCCAAGCGCCGTGCGCACGCGACGATCGTCGACCACCTCGTGCCGCCGATGGCGCGCGCGGAGTCGTACGGCGACATCGCCCGCCTCGAGCAGCTCCTCGACGAGCACGCGAACATCGCCGCGATGGACCCGGCCAAGCTGCCGGCGATCCGCGGCGAGATCTGGCAGCTGATGCACGCCGCCGAGATGCACCGCGACCTCGGGCTCGATGAGCAGCCGGACGACGAGTCGTTCGACGACTTCATCATGCACGTCGACGGCTGGCTGTGTGAGATCAAGGACGCGCAGATCCGCGACGGACTGCACGTGCTCGGCGAGGCGCCGTCGGGTGAGGCGCGGGTGAACCTGGTGCTCGCGATCCTGCGTGCGGCGCAGGTCTTCGGCGGGCAGGCGCAGGCGGTGCCGGGGCTCAGGTCTGCGCTGGCGGGTTTCGTGACGGGCGCCAGCGCGCCCTCCTCAACCAACGGTGGTGGGACGGTCGACGTCGGCGCGCTCCCCACTGCCGAGGTCGACCGGCTGGAGGCGATCGCGCGGGACCTGGTCGAGCAGATGGACAAGGCCGAGTGGGACCCCGCTCGCGCGCAGGAGCTCCACGAGGACCCCGAGGTGGTGCGGGTGCTGGAGTTCGCGGCCACCCAGGTCGTGCCCCGGCTCGCGCGCACCACCGACGAGCTGGACGCGGTGGTCCACGCCCTCGACGGCGGGTTCATCGCGGCCGGCCCATCGGGGTCGCCGCTGCGCGGGCTGGTCAACGTGCTGCCGACCGGCCGCAACTTCTACACGGTCGACCCGCGCGCGGTCCCGTCGCGGCTGGCGTGGCAGACCGGGCAGGCGATGGCCGAGTCGCTCGTCGCGAAGTACGTCGACGAGACCGGCTCCTACCCCCAGTCCGTCGGGCTGTCGGTGTGGGGCACCAGCGCGATGCGCACGAGCGGCGACGACATCGCCGAGGTGCTCGCGCTGCTCGGCGTCCGTCCCGTCTGGGACGAGGCGTCGCGCCGGCTCAACGACCTCCAGGTCATCCCGCTCGACGAGCTCGGCCGGCCGCGCATCGACGTCACGGTCCGCATCTCCGGCTTCTTCCGCGACGCCTTCCCGCACGTGGTCGCGATGCTCGACGACGCCGTCCGCCTGGTGGCCGGGCTCGACGAGCCGGACGAGCACAACTACGTCCGCGCCCATGCCCGCGCCGACCTGGCCGAGCACGGCGACGAGCGGCGCTCGACCACCCGCATCTTCGGCTCCAAGCCGGGGTCGTACGGCGCCGGGATCCTGCAGGTCGTCGAGTCCGGCAACTGGCGCAGCGACAACGACCTCGCCGAGGTCTACACGGCCTGGGGCGGCTTCGCCTACGGCCGCGACCTCGACGGGGCGCCGGCCGCCGACGACATGCGCACCAACTACCGCCGGATCAAGGTCGCCGCGAAGAACGTCGACACCCGCGAGCACGACATCGCCGACAGTGACGACTACTTCCAGTACCACGGCGGCATGGTCGCCACCGTGCGCGCGCTGACCGGCAGCGACCCCAAGGCGTACGTCGGTGACTCCACGTCGCCCGACGCGGTGCGGACCCGGACGCTGCAGGAGGAGACGAACCGTGTCTTCCGGGCGCGCGTGGTCAACCCGCGGTGGATCGGGGCGATGCAGCGCCACGGCTACAAGGGCGCCTTCGAGCTCGCTGCGACCGTCGACTACCTCTTCGGCTTCGACGCGACCGCGGGCGTGGTGCACGACTGGATGTACGAGTCGCTGGCCAAGGAGTACGTCCTCGACGAGACCAACCAGCGGTTCCTCCGAACCTCCAACCCGTGGGCGCTGCGCGGCATCGTCGAGCGGCTGCACGAGGCGGCCGAGCGCGGCCTGTGGGAGTCGCCGGACGCCGACGTGATGGCCGCGCTGCAGCAGGTCTACCTCGACGTCGAGGGTGAGCTGGAGGACCGGTGATCGAGCTCGGCGTCTCCCGGGTCCGCATCATCGGGATCGGCTGCCACCCCGGTCAGCTGACCGCCGAGGCCCGCGCCGCGATCGCTTCGTGTGACTACGTCATCGCCGCCGACAAGGGGCCGTCCGATCCCCTCCTGGCGCTGCGCCGCGCGATCTGCGCCGACGTCGGCGCCGAGCTGGTCGCCGTCGCCGATCCGCCCCGGGATCGCGACGCCGGTCTCGACGACGCCGGCTACGACGGCGCGGTCGTCGACTGGCACGACGCGCGGGCGGCGGCGTACGACTCCGTCATCACGGACCGTCCGGGCACGGTCGGCTTCCTCGTCTGGGGCGACCCGGCGTTCTACGACTCGACGATCCGCGTGGTCGACCGCCTTTGCCTGGAGTACGACGTCCTGCCCGGCGTCTCCGCGCTCTCGCTCCTCGCCGCCCGCCACCGCGTCGTGCTCCACGAGGTCGGCCGGCCGGTGCTGGTGACGACCGGGCGGCGGCTCGCGGCCGAGGTGGCCGCCGGGCACGACAACCTCGTCGTGATGCTCGACGGCCGGATGCAGGCCGCATCGCTCGACGGCGACTGGGACATCTGGTGGGGCGCCAACCTCGGCAGCCCGCACGAGGAGCTGGTCGCCGGGCGGCTGGTGGACGTCGTGGCGTCGATCGGGGCTGCCCGGGCACGGGCGAAGGACGCCGACGGCTGGGTGATGGACACCTACCTCCTCCGGCGCCGCTGACCTCCGCTCCCCGTTTGTTGAGGACCGCCGGGTGACCGACCACCGCACGTGCGGCGGATCTCGCCCCGATGCGGCCCGTTGAGGGGCCACAACCGCCGCACGTGTCCGACTAGTTGCCGTCGGGACACGGCGGGGAGGGCGACTTCTCGGACACCTGTGCAGATGGCGCCGGCAGTCCGGTGGCCGGCCCGTCATCCCTATCGGACGTCACGGGGTCGGCTTTGTATGACGGATCAGGCCGCCCCCTTTGGGTTGAGGAGGTCGCGCAGCGACCGTCACGAAACCCCCGACCATGGCCGCCGGGTCTCGTGACAGGACTTCGTCCTTCCTCGACCAACGGTGTCGCACACTTCTCAAAGTTGAGGGGAATCGACTCAACTTCTGGCGTGTTGAAGCAGGTGGGACCAGAGTTGGTCCCGAGCAGACACTCGTGACCAGGAGGACCTGAGTTGAGCCAGTTCGGTGCCGAGAAGTTCACCACGCGCAGCCGCGAGGTGATCGAGGCTGCCCAGCTCGCCGCCACCACCGGCGGCAACACCCACACCGAGCCCATCCACCTGCTCGTCGCCCTGCTGAAGCAGGAGGAAGGCACCAGCCGCAGCCTCGTGCAGAAGGCGGGCGTCGACCCGGCGCCCCTGCTCGCCAAGGCCGAGGGCGCCCAGCAGCAGCTGCCGCGCGCCTCCGGCTCGACCGTCCAGCAGCCCAGCGCGTCCGCGGCGCTGACCCGCGTGCTCGCCCAGTCGCTCGACCTGGCCGGCTCGATGAAGGACGACTACGTCGCCACCGACCACCTCCTCGTCGCCATCGCGACCGTCGAGTCGCCCGCGCAGAAGGTGCTGACCGACGCCGGGCTCTCCGCCGACGGCCTGCGGGAGGCCATCACGGCCGTCCGCGGCAACCGCCGGGTGACCAGCGAGGCCGCCGAGGCGTCGTACGAGTCGCTGGAGAAGTACTCCGTCGACCTCACCCAGGCGGCCGAGGACGGGCGGCTCGACCCGGTCATCGGGCGTGACGCCGAGATCCGCCGCGTGATCCAGGTGCTGTCGCGGCGCACCAAGAACAACCCCGTGCTCATCGGCGAGCCCGGCGTCGGCAAGACCGCCGTCGTCGAGGGCCTCGCGCAGCGCGTCGTCGCCGGCGACGTGCCCGACTCCCTCAAGGGCCGGCGCGTGCTGAGCCTCGACCTCGCGGCGATGGTCGCGGGTGCGAAGTACCGCGGCGAGTTCGAGGAGCGGCTCAAGGCCGTCCTCGAGGAGATCAAGGACGCCGGCGGGCAGGTCATCACCTTCATCGACGAGCTGCACACGGTCGTCGGTGCGGGCGCAGGCGGCGACTCCGCGATGGACGCCGGCAACATGCTCAAGCCGATGCTGGCCCGCGGCGAGCTGCACATGATCGGCGCGACCACCCTCGACGAGTACCGCGAGCGCATCGAGAAGGACCCCGCCCTGGAGCGCCGCTTCCAGCAGGTCTTCGTCGGCGAGCCGTCGGTCGAGGACACCATCCAGATCCTGCGCGGCATCCAGGAGAAGTACGAGGCGCACCACGGCGTCCGCATCACCGACGCTGCGCTGGTCGCCGCCGCCACGCTGTCGGACCGCTACATCACCGGGCGCCAGCTGCCCGACAAGGCGATCGACCTCATCGACGAGGCGTCCTCGCGGCTGCGGATGGAGCACGAGTCCTCGCCCGAGGAGATCGACCAGCTGCGCCGCCAGGTCGAGCGCCTCAAGATGGAGGAGTTCGCGCTGGCCAAGGAGACCGACGACGCGTCCCGCGAGCGGCTCGAGGTGCTGCGCAAGGACCTCGCCGACCGCGAGGAGGAGCTGCGCGGGCTCGAGACGCGGTGGGAGCGCGAGAAGGACCAGCTCCAGGGTGAGGGCGAGCTGCGCCGCCGGCTCGACCAGCTCAAGATCGAGGCCGAGAAGAAGCTGCGCGAGGGCGACCTCGCGGGTGCCAGCGAGATCCAGTACGGCCGGATCCCCGAGCTCGAGAAGGAGATCGCCGAGGTCGAGAAGGCCGAGGCCGTGGACCTCGAGCCACTGGTCGGGGAGGAGGTCGGCGCTGAGCAGATCGCCGACGTCGTCGAGGCCTGGACCGGCATCCCCACCGGCAAGATGCTGCAGGGGGAGACCGCCAAGCTCCTCGAGATGGAGTCGGTCATCGGCGAGCGCCTGATCGGGCAGCGCGAGGCCGTCAACGCGGTCAGCGACGCCGTACGCCGTTCGCGCGCGGGCATCGCCGACCCCAACCGGCCGACCGGGTCGTTCCTCTTCCTCGGCCCCACCGGCACGGGCAAGACCGAGCTCGCCAAGGCGCTCGCGGACTTCCTCTTCGACGACGAGCGGGCGATCGTCCGCATCGACATGAGCGAGTACAGCGAGAAGCACTCGGTCTCGCGGCTCGTCGGTGCCCCTCCCGGTTACGTCGGCTACGACGAGGGCGGACAGCTCACCGAGGCCGTGCGTCGACGCCCCTACAGCGTCGTACTGCTGGACGAGGTGGAGAAGGCGCACCCGGAGGTCTTCGACATCCTGCTGCAGGTGCTTGACGACGGCCGGCTCACCGACGGCCAGGGTCGCACAGTCGACTTCCGCAACACCCTGCTGATCCTCACCTCCAACCTCGGCTCGAACTTCCTGGTCGACCCGATCCTGGAGCCGATCGCGAAGAAGGAGTCGGTGATGGGCGTGGTGCGGTCGCACTTCAAGCCCGAGTTCCTCAACCGGCTCGACGAGGTCGTCATGTTCGACGCGCTCTCGAAGGACGACCTGGCCCACATCGTCGACCTGCAGCTCGCGCTGCTGGAGAAGCGCCTCGCGGTCCGGCGGATCACCATCTCGGTGACCGACGCGGCGCGTGCCTGGCTCGCCGAGACCGGCTTCGACCCGGCGTACGGCGCCCGGCCGCTGCGGCGGCTCATCCAGTCGGCCATCGGCGACCCGCTCGCGCGCAAGCTCATCGCCGGTGAGGTCACCGACGGCGGCTCGGTCACCGTCGACGCGGGTGAGGACGGGCTGGTCCTGGGCTGACCGCTTTCTGCTGGTCGAGGAGGGCGTTCTGGCGCCCGTCACGAGACCTGGCCTTCTGGGCTGAGGGGTTTCGTGACGGGCGCTGCGCGCCCTCCTCAACCAACGGGGGGCCAGGCTGCGCGCCCTCCTCAACCAACGGGGGCCAGGCTGCGCGCCCTCCTCAACCATCGGGGGGCCAGGCTGCGCGCCCTCCTCAACCAACGGGGGGCCAAGCTGCGCGCCCTCCTCGACCAACGGGGGAGGGCGGCGTCAGGGGGTGATGCCGTGGAAGGCGCCGCCGATGACGTCGTCGGTGCGCTGGTAGTCGCGGGCGGAGTCCATCAGGTTGTCCGAGACGAGGGCGACGGCCTTCGAGCCGGAGCGCAGGCTGTCGGAGGCCGCGTCGAGCAACGTCGTCACCGCCGAGGCGAACCCGCCGGCGCCGGGCACCTCGCCGAGGTCGTCGGCGTGGACCTTCACGCCGCGCACGGTCGAGGACGCCGAGGACAGCTGGCTGCTCGGCCGGTCGAGGGCGTGCGAGGCCTCGCGCAGCGTGCCGGGCTGCACGTCGAAGTCCGCGCCGAGGCCGAGTGCCGAGAGCGGCGTGACGGTCAGGTAGGGGTTGGCCCAGAGGTCGTCGTCGTCCGGCACGCCGGGGACCCAGCCCCAGTCGCTCCCGTCGTTGGAGTAGTAGTCGGCCGACGACTCATAGGTCGTGACGAGGTTGCCGTCGACCTCGACGACGCCCTCGGCCATGTTGGGCAGCGTGTAGGGATCGCTGCGGTCGCCGGTCTCGCGGTCCTGCACGATCAGCGAGCCCTCGTCGAACCGGTTGGGCGAGGTGCTGAAGACGAACTCGCCGTCGCGGACCACCAGGCCCTGCGTCTTGTCGGGGGTGTCGTGGACCTCGGCCTTGCCGGACGCGTCGCGCGAGGGCTGCCAGTTGCCGAAGGCGTCCTTCTCGTAGACGTAGAGCTTGTCGGCGCCGTAGTCGCCGAGGTAGAGCTTCCCGTCGTGGATGGCGGAGTAGGACCCGCCGCCGTCGACCTTCTGGACGTAGGTCGGCGTGACCGTGCCGCCCTCGCCCTGCGCGCGGATGTCGGCCATCGAGTAGGTGTAGACGCGGCCCTTGTCGACCACGACGACCTCGTCGCCCTGCACGCTGACGCCGCCGGCGTGCGACGGCCCGTCGGGGCCGAAGATGCTGTCCTGCTGGCCGCCGAGGTTGACGTCGTTGATCTCCTGGCCGGTGACCGCGTCGACCAGGGCCAGCGTCGACGTGCCGTCCTTGGTGTAGTAGCTCATCACGTACGTCCCGGTGCGCGGGTCGTAGGCCAGACCCTGCGGGATCAGGCCACGGTCGTCACCGGTCGCGAGCGTGTTGGGGATCAGCGGCCCGAACGTGCTGCCGCTCTCCGCCGCCCACTCCTTGTTCTTCTCCAGCCCCTGCTCGACCCACTTCCGCGTCTCCTCGTCGAGGCTGTCGAGATCGACGTCCTCGCCCTTGATGACGGCGGCGACGGCGGTCAGGGTCTGGCCGTAGGTGGCGCCGACCTCGACCAGGCGGGTCCGCACGACCATCGCGAGGATCTCCTCGAGGATCGGGTTCAGGTCGCCGGGCCGGTTGCGCCAGAAGGAGATGTAGTGGTCGGCCTGCTGCACCGCGGTGTCGTACGCCGTCGCGGCGAGGTCGAGCGCTCCCCGTGCGCGGGCGACGGCCGAGCGGTTGACCGAGACGCCGTTGGCGAGCTGGGTGATGCGGGCCTGGAAGCCGACGGCCGCCGGCCCGCTCCAGTCGGTCGTCGCGCCGGCGTCGTGGATCCGGCCGCGCGCGTCGTCGAGGTTGTGCCCGACGTCGGCGAGCGTGTCGGCCGCCGAGCTGAGGGCGCCCTTGTTGCCGGAGACGATGCGCCGGTAGTCGATCTCGGGGTCGATCACTCGCCTCCACCTCCCAGGTCGACGGCGGGCGAGGGCGCGACGCCCTCCGGGAAACGCAGCAGCAGGCCCGCGGTGCCCTCGACCGGCGTGCAGTCGCCGCTCGGCACCACACAGGTGACGAGTGTGGACGCGCCGCCGTCGGACGCCGCGGCGACGACGGTCCGCGCGTCCTGCCACCAGCCGAGCTCCCACTGCGACGTGCCGGTGCGGGGGCGCACCCGCTTGCCGTCGGCCGACAGCAGCACCTCCTCGTCGCCGCGGTCGTCGATCGTCCAGGTGCCGTCGTGGTTGGTGCGGTCGAGCGGGTCGTGCACGGGGGAGTCGATCGGGTCGACGACCTCGCTGTCGCCGCCGGGCAGGGCGTAGAGCCGGTTCTCGCCCAGGCCCTCGACGTAGGCCGACTCCGCGTCGGGGAAGCGCACGCTGAGGTGGACCTCCGGGTAGTCGTGGGCGAGGTCGTCCTCGGCTAGATCGCCCATCCCGTCGGTCGTGTCGACCACGCGCTCCCCGCTGCTCAGGTCGACCACCACGGCCGTGGCCTGCGGGGTGCCGCTGACGTCGTCCTCCGGCCCGGAGGTGGCGTCGACCAGGCCGAGGTAGCGCCCGTCGGGCGAGGCGCCGATCGACTCGACGTAGACGGTGAGCCCGGTGTCGGTGACCTCGCCGTCCCGGTCGGCGAAGTGGAGCGGACCGGTCGTCACGGTCGAGTGCTCGGTGCCCGCATCCTCGCTGTCGGCGGGCGTGAACCACACCCCGTCACCGGCGACGACGTACGACGTCAGGGGCCCGCCCACGTCGATCGTCGTGCCGTCGGAGAGGTGCACGACCCCCTCCGACGCCCAGATGAGCCCGGAGGCGTCGACGGGGTCCGTGCTCGTCCAGGTGGCGTCGTCGGATGGAGGGCTCCCGGCGTCGGGCGGTCCGCCCCCGGTGGACGGGTCCGAGCAGCCGGCGGTCAGCAGCACGGCTGCTGCGAGCGCGGCGCGCGCGATGGATCCGGTCCCTGGCATGGGAGGAGTCTGCCCCGGCGCCCCGGTGGACAAACCGGCCGCCTCAGCAGGCTCGGCGAGTCACTCGCCGGTGTCGACCTCTTCGGTCGCCAGCTCCTCGTCCCGCCGGGCCTCGGACCGCCGGCTCAGCCAGCCGCCGCCCCACAGCGCCGCGAGCACCAGCACGGGCTGGAAGAACAGCCGGATGAACCGGGCACGGTCGGTGTCGAGGCCGAACGCGTCGGTGCCCTCGACGTACTGCGCGATGTTGCCCGGGAAGATCGCGACGAAGAAGGCCGCGAGGAGCGCGCCGACCGTGCGCCGGTGCTTCGGCAGCGCGACGAACGCCGCCCCGAGGCTGATCTCGACGACCCCCGATCCGACGACGGTCAGGTCCTCGTCGAGGGGGAACCAGTCGGGCACCTGCGCCTGGAACTCCTGCCGCTGGGCGGTCAGGTGCAGCACCCCCGCGCCCACCATGAAGGAGCCGAGCAGGACGCGTCCCAGGGTCTGTGCCTTCACGGCATCCACCCTAGCCACGCCCCCACTCCCCGGTAGTCCCACACCTTCTGGACGCGGTAGTCCCACGCGTTCTGGACTACCGCCGGGGGTCAGGGCAGGAGGACGCCGGGGTTCATCAGGCCGTCGGGGTCGATGGCCCGCTTCAGCGCCCGCATCAGGTCGACCTCCACCTCGGACTTGTACGACGCCGCTGCCGCCGCCTTCGTCCGGCCGAGCCCGTGCTCGGCGCTGATCGAGCCGTGGGCCGCGGCGACGGCGTCGTAGATCGCCGACGACAGGTCCGCGGCCGCCGCGCGGAGATCGTCGTCACGACCGACGGGCGCGTTGAGGTTGTAGTGCAGGTTGCCGTCACCGACGTGGCCGTAGGTCACCAGCCGCACGCCGGGCAGGACCTCCTGCAGGCGCGGACCCATGGCCTCGGTCCACTCGGCCAGGTCGGCGATCGGCAGGGTCACGTCCTGCTTCAGCGTCGCGCCCTCGACCTTCTGCACCTCTGAGATGCCCTCGCGCAGCGCCCACAGCGCGTCGCGCTGGGCAGGGCTGCCCGCGATCGCGGCGTCCGCGGCGAGGCCCTCCTCGACCGCGGCGCCGAGGACCGCCTCGAGCGACTCGTCGAGCCCGTCGTCGGTGGGGGAGCCGGCCAGCTCGACCAGGACGTACCAGTCGCTCGGCTCCGAGAGCGGGTCGACGGCACCGGGCAGGTGGGCCAGGACGAGGTCGATGGCCTGCCGGTTGGCGATCTCGAACGTCGACAGGTGCACGCCCGCCTCGCGCTGCGCGATCGCGAGGAGCGACACCGCGGCCGCGACCGACGGCACCGCCACCCACGCGGTCGCGTGCCGCGGGGTCGGCGGGAAGAGGCGCAGCACCGCGCCGGTGACGACGCCGAGGGTGCCCTCGGAGCCGACGAAGAGCTGGGTGAGGTCGTAGCCGGTGTTGTCCTTGCGGAGCCCGCGCAGGCCGTCCCACACGCGGCCGTCGGGGAGCACGACCTCGAGGCCGAGCACCAGCTCGCGGGTCATGCCGTAGCGGAGCACCGCGGTGCCGCCGGCGTTGGTCGCGAGGTTGCCGCCGATCGTGCAGCTGCCCTCCGAGCCCAGCGACATCGGGAAGAGCCGGCCCGCCGCAGCAGCGGCGGCCTGCACCTCGGCCAGCACGACGCCGGCGTCGACGGTGATCGTCCCCGCGACCGGGTCGACCTCGCGGACCGTGCGCATCCGGCCGAGGGAGAGCACGACCTGGCTGCCCGAGCGGTCCGGGACGCCGCCGCCGACGAGGCCGGTGTTGCCGCCCTGTGGCACGACCGACGTCCCCGTCGCGTGGCAAGCGGCCACGACGGCGGCGACCTCGGCCGTCGAGCCGGGCCGGACCACGGCCAGGGCCCGGCCGGCGTGCACGCCCGTCCAGTCGACGACGTAGGCCGCGACCTCGTCGTCGGACGTGAGCACGTGGGCGTCGCCGACGGCCTCGCGGAGCTGGTCGAGCAGGTCGTTCACGGGTGTCTCCTCGGTGGGTGGGGTGCTCAGCCGAGCATGGATCTCAGTCCGCGTCGAGTCGACGAGTCCTCCTGCCGCGGGCGATCTCGGTGCCGAGGGCGTCGAGCTTCTGGTCCCAGAAGACCCGGAACTGCTCGACCCAGGCGTCGACCTCTCGCATGCCGGACGGGTCCACGGCGTAGAGCCGGCGCGTGCCCTCGGCCCGGACCGTCGCGAACCCGTTGTCGCGCAGCACTCGCAGGTGCTGGCTGACCGCCGGTTGGCTGATCCCGAACTCGGCCCCCACGGCCGCGGCCACGTCGCCCGCGCTCGTCTCGCCGTCGGCGAGCAGCTCGAGGATGCGACGACGTACGGGGTCGCCGAGGACGTCGAAGGCGTGCACGCTCAGGCCGGGGGTTCGGCGCCGGTGTAGAACGCCGCCGTGCGCTGCGCGGCGGCGCGCGAGGCGTCCGGGTCGTCGGAGACCAGCGCATCGGCCTCGCCCCACGCGGTCGCCGCGGCGGTCATCATCGCCTTGCCGTCGGGGGAGGTGCCCCACGCCTCGGCGTCCTCGTGCGAGACGCCGGTGCCGGCCGCGAGGTATTCGGCGAGGCCCATCAGCCCGAGCTCCCACCCGACGCCGACGGCGCCCGGGCCGTACGTCGCCATGTGCTCGTTGCCGCGGACGTCGGCCGCGTGGCGCAGGACCAGCGTGGCGCCGTCGGTCGCCTCCTCGAGGTGGAGGTCGACCCACGACGTGTCGCCGGCGAACTCCCACGTGATCGCGAGGTGCTTCGGCTGGTCGCAGGTCAGCACCTCGCCGTCGGCGTTGCCCTCGACCTGGAACCGGCCACCGACCTCGAGGTCGCCCGACACCGGTGCGAACCAGCGCGCGATGCGCTCGGGATCGGTGACCGCGTCCCAGAGGTCGGCGACGTCGGTGGGGTAGGTGCGGGAGGCGACCACGACCTTGACGGGCGTGCCCTCGTGGGTGCTGTCCTCGACGGCGCGGGTGACCGCGCCCAGGTGCTTCGCTGCGTCGAACATACCTCAAGAGTTTCAGGCAGCAGTTACATAAGTCAAGAGTTAATTAACGGCTGCCGGGGTGGACCAGTCCGCCCGTTGAGCGGACGCGGTTCGGGGTACTCCCGTGTGACAGCACCGCAACGAGCCCACGGAGGCACCCCCCATGTCGAACGACGCCATCGTCCTTCTCAAGGAGGACCACAAGCAGGTCCGGAAGGTCTTCCGCGACTTCCAGTCCGCGGGCGAGGACGCCACCGAGCGCAAGGGCCGCCTGGTCGAGCAGATGATCGAGCTGCTGACCCAGCACACCTACATCGAGAACGAGGTCATGTACCCGCGCGTGCGTGAGCTGCTCCCCGACCTCGAGGACGACGTGCTCGAGTCCTACGAGGAGCACCACGTCGCCGACGTCCTGGTGATGGAGCTGGCGGGCATGAAGCCCACCGACGAGCGCTTCGACGCCAAGACCACCGTCCTGATCGAGAACGTCACGCACCACATGGACGAGGAGGAGCAGGACTGGTTCCCCAAGGTGCGCGAGGGCCTCGGCCGCAAGGCGCTGCAGGAGATCGGCGAGGAGCTGCTCGCCGCCAAGAAGAAGGCGCCCACCAAGCCGTCCCAGCCGAGCGCCCTGAAGAAGACCGTCGACGCGGTGCTCGACTGACCCTCGGCCGTCCGTAGCGGCGGGTGGCGTCGCAGTGCCATCGTGTGAGGTGTGACCGCCCTCCTCGACGCGACCCACCTCGTCGTCGGCGCGGGTGCGACCGGCCTGGCCTTCACCGATGCTGGTCGACCACTCCGACGCGCGCGTGGTGCTGGTCGACCGGCGCGCGGGCCCCGGCGGGCACTGGCGTGAGGCCTACCCGTTCGTCCGGCTGCACCAGTCCTCCGCGTTCTACGGCGTGCCGTCCACGCTGCTCGGCGGCGGCCGCCTCCAGGACAGCGGTCCCGAGGCGGGGCTGCAGGAGCGGGCCTCGCAGACCGAGATCGTCGACTACTACGAGCGAGCGCTCGCCCGGCTCGAGGCGACCGGCCGGGTGCGGTTCCTCCCCGGCAGCGAGTACGTCGACGGCGAGGTCGTCTCGCTCGACACCGGCGAGCGGACGGCCGTGCCCCCTGCCTGCCGGGTGGTCGACGCCCACTACCTCGCGCCGACCATCCCCGCGGAGGTGCCGCCGCCCTTCGCGGTCGACGGCGCGCACGTCGTGCCGGTCAACGACCTGGCGCGGCTGGAGGACTCCCCGAGCCAGTACGTCGTCGTGGGCTCGGGCAAGACCGCCACCGACGCGATCGTCTGGCTGCTCCAGCGCGGGGTCGGCCCCGAGCTGGTGCGGTGGGTGCGGCCCCGGGAGCCGTGGATGTTCAACCGGGCGGTCGTCCAGCCCGACCCCGCCGTCTTCCTCGGCATGGCTGCCGACGTCTGGGAGTCCGCGGCGCACGCCTCGTCGCTCGACGACATGTTCCTCCGCATGGAGGACGCCGGCGTGATGCTGCGCATCGAGCGGACGCTCACCCCGACGATGGCCCGCGCACCGACGATCGCGACGTGGGAGGTCGACCTGCTGCGGACCGTCGAGGACGTCGTACGCCTCGGGCACGTGCGCTCCGCCGAGCGCGGGCGCCTCGTCATGGACGGGGGCACGGCGACGATCGCCGACGACGCACTGGTCGTGCACTGCGCCGCCAGCGGCCTGCAGATGCCGCCGCTCGTGCCGGTGTGGCGACCCGACGTGATCACCCTCCAGCCGATCCGGGCCGGCTTCCCGTGCTTCGGTGCGGCCCTCATCGGCTACGTCGAGGCGACGCGCGAGGACGACGCGGAGAAGAACCGGCTGTGCCCGCCGAGCCACTACGGCAACACGCTCGCGGACTGGGTCGAGATGAACCTGCTCGGCTCCCGCGCCACGGTGGCGTTCACCAGCGAGCCGGACGTCAAGGCGTGGGCCGAGTCGGTGGCGCTCTACCCCGGTCGCGTCACGCCCGACCACGCCTCCTCACCCGCGCTCGAGGCGGCGCGCCAGCGGCTGGCGGCGTACGCACGACCCGGGGCGGAGCGGGCGGCCGAGCTGGTGGAGGAGGCGCGCCGTCCGCCCCGCCCGTGATGTGAGCGACTTCACCGACTCCACCCCCATGGTCAGTCTTTACCTGAGAAGGTAGGGCGACAGGGGAACGAGCTCAGGGGTGCAGGTGCAGGAAGCAGGCGCAGCACGGGCCACGGACGATCCGTGGTCCGACGAGCAGACGCGTGAGCACCTCCAGGTGCTCGTCGAGGGCGTCGCCGTGCTCGCCGGGTTCGAGCAGGCGGCCATCAGCCTGCGCCGCGACGACGAGTTCGAGGTCGTCGCGTGCGCCGGCGAGGGCCTGGCCGAGACGATCATGGGTCGGCGGCTCCCCGCCTACATGGTCGAGGGCGAGCTCGCGAACGCGGACGAGTGGGGGGCGTGGCTCTTCGTCCCGCACGAGCGGGCCTTCCAGGAGCTGATCGAGCACAGCTTCATCCCCACCGCTTCCGAGGTCGTGGGTCCGAACGCCTGGCACCCGCTCGACGCGCTCACCTCACCCGTGCGCGACGAGGACGGCGTCATCTGCGGCCTGCTCTCGGTCGACCAGCCGCGCGACGGACGCCGTCCCGGCCCCGAGCAGCTGGAGCTGCTGCAGAAGTACGCCGGCATGGCACGCACGCTGGTCTCCCTCGCGCTCGAGCGCGAGGAGCTGGCCGAGCGGGTGCGCATCACCACGCAGGCTCGCGAGATCGTCCGCCAGGCGCTGGGCGAGCCCAGCCTGAGCCAGGTCATCGAGGCGTGTCGCTCGACGCTCGTGCACTGCTTCGACGCGCTCGGCATGTGGCTCACCGCCTTCGACGAGGAGGGTGGCTCGTCCACCGTCTGGTACGCCCAGGGCGCCGAGGTCGACCCGCTGTTCTCCGAGATCGACGACGTCGTGATCCGGCTCGCCCACCGCTACTGGGCCGACCAGTACGTCGCACCCTTCTCGCGCCGCGGCGCCGACCAGCCGGGTCTGCCCTCCGCCGACGCCGAGAGCCTGCTGACCTTCCTCGACGGCCTCGGCATCGGCTCGGTGCTGTTCGTCCCGCTGGGTGCGGGTCCGGAGTGCATGGGGTTCCTGTGCCTCACCCGCGCCCCCGGCATGCGCGAGTGGAGCCAGGTCGAGTGCGACGCCGCGCTCGACATCGGCCGTGATCTCGGCCGCGCCGTCGCGAACGCCCGCCAGCTCGACCGTGAGCGCGCCGTCGCCGATCGGCTGCGCCTGATGGACGGCTACCGGCTGGAGCTGGTCAACACCCTCGGCCACGAGCTGCGCACGCCGCTGTTCTCGATGACCGCCAACCTCGAGATGCTCGACACCGACACCCTTCCCGAGGAGGACCAGCACTCGGTGGCCGCGGCCGCGCGCGCGGCGGCCCGCATGCAGGCCGTCATCGAGGACCTGCTCAACGTCGCCCAGGTGGCCGACCCGCTGCACGAGTTCATCCCCGAGCAGGTCGACCTCCGGCAGACCCTCCTCGACGTGGTCGAGGAGTGCCAGCACGCGTCGGTCGCGAAGTCGCAGACGTGCGACCTGGTCGTGCCCGACGAGCCCGTGCTGGTGTCGGGCCGCCCCGAGGAGCTGCACCGGATGCTGGCCAACCTCGCCAGCAACGCCATCAAGTACTCCGACGAGGGCGGCGTCGTCAGCGCCCGCCTCGAGCGCATGGACGACGACGTGCGCGTCGTCTTCGCCGACTCCGGCATCGGCATCAGCGACGCCGACCAGCGCCAGCTGTTCCGCGAGTTCTTCCGCTCCACGAACCCCGACGCGCTCGCCCGCCCCGGAACCGGCCTGGGCCTGGCGATCGTCGAGCGCATCGTGAAGCGACACTCGGGCAACGTCGAGCTCGCGTCGGAGCTCGGCAAGGGCACGACCGTGACCGTCACCCTGCCGCCGTACGACGACGACGAGCTCAGCCGGCTGCCGTCCGCAGGGTCATGAACGTGCTGTTCGGGTCGGCGACGTAGCTGCCGAACGGCCCGCACGGCACGAAGCCCGCCTTGGCGTAGAGCGAGCGCGCCGGCTCGAAGAACGCCATGCTGCCCGTCTCCAGCGACACCCGGACGACGCCCCGCTCGCGTGCGTCGGCCAGCACGTGCGCGAGCAGCCCGGACGCCACCCCGCGTCCCCGCACCCGCGGCTCGGTGCGCATGCTCTTGAGCTCCTCGTGGCCCTCTCCCAGCGCCGCGAGGGCGGCCGTGCCGACGATGCCCTTGGCGTCGGTCGCGACCCACATGCGCACGTGGGGCGCGCGGAGCGCTGCCAGGTCGAGCGCGTGCCGGCTCTCCGGCGGCGCCGTCGGCTCCATGTCGTCGAGGTGGGCCTGCAGGAATGCCGCCAGCCGCGGGTCCGCGAAGTCGGCGTGGGTGATCGTCACGGGGACAGGATCCACCACGTTGGTCGAGGAAGGCGCCCTGGCGCCTGTCACGAGACCCGGTCGCCTCACGGCCGGGGATTCGACCGCGTCCAGGGCTTGCTGTCCCGCTTGGCGCCCATGCCCGCCGCACACCTGCGGCACACCTCGCTCACCCGGTCCGCGTCGCGGCCGGTCGCCGGCTGCGCGTCGACCCACTGGATGTGCGGGAACCGGTGCAGCCGGGCCTTGCTGAGCGGTACGCCGCACAGCGTCTGGTTGGTGCCGCGCAGCCAGGCGTGGACCAGGCCTGCGGGTGCCCGGATCCCGTCGGGGTCGGTCCATCGGTCGGTGGCGGCGACGGCGGCGTCCTTCGGTGCCATGTCGTTCGGTGCCCCGCATCGTCCGACTCATGCCGGGTACCCGGGATGCGTGAGCGGCACAGACGCAGACCAGACCCGGCAGGACCCCACCGAGGTGCACGAGCAGCCCGACACCGAGGGCGAGCAGCTGCCCTCGCCCGGTGACGAGGGCTCGGTGACCGCACGCATGGACGAGAAGCCCGACCACGGCGAGGAGACCTACGTCGGCCACGACCGGCTGCGCGACCAGGTCGCGGTCATCACGGGCGGGGACTCCGGCATCGGCCGCGCCGTCGCGCTGGCGTTCGCGCGGGAGGGCGCGGACGTGGTGATCGCCTACCTCGACGGCGAGGACGACGACGCGGAGGAGACCCGGCGCATCGTCGAGGACGCCGGTCGCCGGTGCGTCCTCGTGCCGACGGACCTCGTGCAGGAGGAGGCGTGCCAGGCGCTGGTCGACCGGGCCGTCGAGGACTTCGGCCGGATCGACATCCTCGTCAACAACGCGGCGTACCAGATGGCGCAGCCCGGTGGTCTGGCCGACATCACCACCGAGCAGCTCGACCGGGTGATGCGCACGAACATCTACGCCATGTTCTGGCTGTGCAGGATGGCGCTGCCGCACATGAAGGCCGGGGCGTCGATCATCAACACGTCCTCCGTGCAGTCGTCCTCGCCGTCGCCGGAGCTCCTCGACTACGCCACCACGAAGGCGGCGATCGTGAACTTCACCCGCGGCCTGGCCCAGTCGATCGCCGAGAAGGGCATCCGCGTCAACGCCGTCGCCCCCGGCCCCATCTGGACCCCGCTGATCCCGGCGACCATGCCCGAGGAGAAGGTCGCGTCCTTCGGCGAGCAGACGCCGATGGGTCGGGCCGGACAGCCGGCCGAGGTGGCCACCGCGTTCGTCTTCCTCGCCTCCCCGGAGTCGAGCTACATCACCGGTGAGGTCATCGCCGTCACCGGAGGCCAGCCCGTCACGATGTGACCGACCACCTCCCCCCGTTGGTCGAGGAGGTCGCGCAGCGGTTCCCCGTTGGTCGAGGAGGTCGCGCAGCGACCGTCACGAGACCCCTCAGCCCGGGCCGGGTCTCGTGACAGGCGCCAGGGCGCCTTCCTCGACCAACGAATGTCCGTTGGTCGAGGAGGTCGCGCAGCGGTTCCCCGGTGGTCGAGGAGGTCGCGCAGCGACCGTCACGAGACCCCCCAGCCCGGGCCGGGCCTCGTGACAGGCGCCAGGGCGCCTTCCTCGACCAACGGTCAGGCTCCGGCGTAGCCCTCGCGGTAGCTCGGCCGGCTCGGCGCCCAGCCCGTGGCCCGGAGCCGGGCGTTGGACAGCCGCTTCCCGTGCCCCTGCGCCACGTCGGCGGGCGGGGGAGCGGAGGCCCCGAGCTGTTCGGCGAGGAACGCCGCGACGTCCCCCATCTGGGCAGGTACGTCGTCCGTGCCGAGGTAGAGCCCTTCCGGCTCGTCGGCCATGGTCAGCAGGTGCACGACCGCGGCGGCGGCGTCCTCGCGGTGGATCCGGTTGGTCCAGCGGTGCGGGTCCTCGACCCGGCCCTCACGGACCATGTCGAGCAGCCGCGTGCTGCTGCCGCCGTACAGCCCCGACAGGCGCAGCACCGTGCCGTGGGGGAGTCGCTCGTGGAAGGCATCCTCGGCCGCGACGAGCATCCGACCGGGGCCGTCCGACGGGGCGGGCGGCGTGGTCTCGTCCTGCAGCCCCGGCCGGTCGCTGCTGCCGTGGACGGCGGTCGACGAGACCAGGACGGCCCGCTCCGGCGGCACCGGCAGCGCGTCGAGCGCGCGCGCCATCCCGTCGACGTACGTCGCCCGATAGGCCCCCTCGGTCCGCGGCCGCGCGGTGAGCGCGACGACCACGAGGCGTGGGCGTACGTCGGACAGGTCGGGCGGTCCCGCCGTCAGGTCGACCGAGCAGCCCACCAGTGGGGGCGGGACGAGTGAGGCGTTGCGGCGCAGCGCGAGCACGTCGTGGCCGAGCTCGGCGAGCCGGAGCCCGACCGCGGCACCGAGGTCGCCGGCACCGACGAGGAGGACGTCCGGGCTGACGGGTGCGGTCACGGGGGCAGGGTAGCGAGCGGTCACCGACCGGCGAGGAAGTCGTCGACCTCGGCTGCGGTCGGCGCGGACTCCGGCCCGCGCCGCGTCACCTTGATCGCGGCCGCCGCGTTGGCGCGCCGACAGCCCTCCACCCACGGCGTACCGGCGGCCACCTCGGCCAGCAGCGCTCCCGTGTGGGTGTCGCCGGCGCCGTTGGTGTCGACCGGCTTCTGCGGGAAGCCCGGGACGTACGTCGTCTCGGTGCCGACGCGCACCGCGCACCCCTCCGGCCCGTCGCGGACGATCGCGACGGCGTCGCCGCGGAGCAGGGGAGCGACGGCGGTGGTCAGCTCGGTCAGGTCCGTGGGCGGCTCCTGCCCGGCCGCGCGCAGGATGTCCTCGGCCTCCTCGGCGTTGCTCGACCAGACGTCGGTCAGCTCGAGCATCGCGTCGCGGACGTGCTCGCTGAGGGTGGCGAACGCCGCCCCCGGATCGAGCACGACGACCACGTCGGGGTGCAGCGTCGGCAGCCAGGCGAGCAGCGGCTCGCCGGTCGAGGCGAGGGCGAGCGAGAAGCCGGTGACGCAGACCAGGTCGCCGGGCTGCGGGTCGGAGGTGGCCAAAGACTCGACGCTGATCCGGCGCTCGGCACCGAGCGTCGTCACGAAGGTGCGCTCGGCGCTCGGCTCGACCATCACCACGCAGATGCCGGTGTCGAGGTCCTCGACCGGTGGGGCGGACACCCCGATGCCTTCTGCGCTGAGGGCCGCGCGGATGAGGTCGCCGTGGGGGCCGGTGCCGATCGCCCCGGCGCCCACGCAGTCCGCGCCGAAGCGCGCCGCCGCCAGCAGCACGGTGACGGTGCCGCCGGCGTAGTCGGTGGCCGACGTGGCCATCACGTTCTGCCCGCGGTCCGGGAGGTCGGGCACCTCGACGACCACGTCGACAAGGGCCTGGCCGGTGTGGATCACACGGTTCACTGCTCGAGGGCCTCGGCGGTGGTGGCGAGCGTGATCTGCGGGGGGTAGAGCGCCATCACGTCCATCGCGGCCCGGTGGTTCTCCGGCGTCGAGCCGGCGCACGCGTCGGTGACGACGGTGATCGTGGCGCCGGCGTCAGCCGCGGCGAGCGCGGTCGAGACGACGCAGCAGTCGGTCGACACGCCGGCCAGGACGAGGTGCGGGGTGGGGCCGGTGACGGCCTGCAGCGCGTAGCCCCACTTGCCGAAGGTGGGCAGCGAGACGACCTCGCTGCCGAGGTCGGCCAGCTCGGGGACGACCTCGAGCAGCGGGTCGCCCTCCGGGACGTTGGCGAACGGCCACGCCTCGAGGTAGGCCGCCCAGCTGCCCTGCGGGTCCGGCGCGGGCACCCAGCGCGTGACCACGGTGCGCTCGCCGGCGGCGGCGGCGAGTCGTCGTACGGGATCGACGATGTCCGGGAACATCGGCGAGCCCCATTGGCTCGCGGCGTCGGCGAAGATCCGCTGCGGGTCGATCACGACCAGCCAGGCGTCGGGGTGCATGCCGCCACCTTGTCAGAGAGCCCGGCCAGCCGGCACCACCACGAAGACGTCGGCGGCCACCGGTCCCCCGACCGGTAGCCGCCGACTCGCCGAGCGAAGCAGGGGGACTACTTCACCTCGGCACGCAGGACCGCGCGCAGGCCGATGGCCAGCGGGATCCAGAGCCAGACGAGCGTGGTGACGCCGAGCTGTGCCCACTGCTCGCCCGTCATCGACCCGTTGTAGAGGGCGGACGAGGCATAGTTGATGTCCAGCCACGGGCCGTTGTCCCGCCACCAGTCCTGCGTGGAGGCCAGCGCGCTGCTGATGGTGGGCAGCAGGGCGGTGTAGACGAAGTACCCCACGACGGCACCGGCAGAGTTGCGGATCAGGACGGCGAGCATGAAGCCGATCGCCATGCCGATGACGTTCGCCAGGACGATGTAGCCGAACTCGGTGAGGGAGACGTTCCAGCTGGCGTCGACACCCGCGATCGCGGTGCCCACGATGTTGCCGACGGCGCCGATCGCGGCGGCGACCACCATCGACACGACCGCTACGCCGAGGATCGCCACGGCCTTCGCGAAGATCACCCGGCCGCGGTGCGGGACGAGCGTGAAGGTGGTCAACCCGCTGCGCTGGCTCCACTCGCCGGTGAGGGCCAGGATGGCGACCACCGGCAGCAGGATGGACATGGGCGCGCCGATGGCGGTGGCGAACGTCTCGTACGTCAGCTCCTCACGCGGGGCGAAGACGATCACCGCCGCGGTGGCCAGGAGCGCGGCGATGCCGATGCCCGCGACCAGCCAGAAGCCGGCCCTGGTGTCGAACATCTTGCGCAGCTCGACGCCGACCAGGCGGGTCGTCGGGATCGGGGCCACTGACCGGGCGGGGCGGGCGGGCGGGTCGACCGTGGACGGGGAGAGGGTCGTGGTGGTCATGCTGCTGCTCCTTCGCGAGCGGTCTCGGCGGTGAGCTCGAGGAACATCTCCTCCAGGCCGGCGCCGTCGGCGGCGCGCAGCTCGCGCAGGACGACGCCGGCACGGTGTGCGGCCTGTCCCACGAGCTCGGGGTCGGCGTCGACGCGCAGGCCGCCGTCGATCGGGCTGGTGACGACGGCCGCCTCGTGCAGAGCACGGGCCAGGCGGTCGACGTCGGTGGTGCGGACGAGGGTGCCGGCGGAGGCCAGCAGCTCGGACTTGCTGCCCTGGGCGACGATCCGGCCCTGCCCGATCAGCACGAGGTCGTCGGCGATGACCTCGATCTCGTGGAGCAGGTGCGAGGACAGCAGCACGGTGCCACCGTCGTTCGCGAAGCCGCGCAGCAGGTCGCGCATCCAGCGGATGCCGGCTGGGTCGAGGCCGTTGGCGGGCTCGTCCAGGATGAGCACCTCCGGGTCTCCGATGAGCGCGGTCGCGAGGCCGAGGCGCTGGCGCATGCCGAGGGAGTAGTTGCGCACCCGGCGCCCGGCCTCCTCCTCGGTGAGGCCCACCCGGGCGAGGGTCTCGGCGACGCGCGCCTTCGGCAGGCCCATCGTCTGCGCGGCGACGGCCAGGATCTCGCGACCGGTGCGCCCGGCGTGCTGGGCCGAGGCGTCCAGCAGGACGCCGACCTCCAGGCCTGGGTTGGCGAGCTCGCGGTAGTCGCGGCCGTTGATGGTCACGCGGCCGGAGGTGGCCCGGGTGAGCCCGACCATGACGCGCATGGTGGTGGACTTGCCGGCGCCGTTGGGGCCGAGGAATCCGGTGACACGGCCGGTGGCGGCCGTGAAGGACACGTGGTCGACGGCCCGGAAGGAGCCGTACTGCTGGGTGAGTGACTCGACGCTGATCATGGGTCAACCCTCGGGCCGACCGGCGTCCGCGCGCATCGGGGACAGTGCCGAGACGCGCCCTGAGAACGACCCTGAGAAACCCCCCAGCGCGCCCCCGACCGGGGGAGGCCGGCGCCCACCTCGCCCTTGCCGGGACGGATTGGGACGGATTGGGAGGGGCTTGGGACAATGGCCCGGTGAGCAAGCCCACCGAGCAACGTCCGCCCCAGGTCAGCCTGGCGTCGGGCATCGTCATGTTCGCCTCGGTCCTGGTGCTCATCACCGCCTGGGACCAGGTCGCCTCGCTCGGCTCGCTCGAGACGCAGGAGGCGATCGACTCCTTCCTCGCCGAGCCGCCGTTCTCCTCGCTCGGCCTCGACCTCGCCGCCACCCGCGACCTGCTGCGCCTCACCTCGCTGGTGGCCGCCGGAGCGGCGTGCGCGACCGCCATCCTCGGCTGGTACGTCCGCAAGCCCGACCGCTCCGCCCGCCTCGGCCTCACGATCTTCGCGGTCCCGGTGTTCGTCGCCGGTGTCCCGTCCGGTGGCCTGGCGGGCGCGTTCGTCGCGGCCGGTGCCGCGATGCTCTGGATGATGCCCGCGCGGGAGTGGTTCGCGACCGGGAAGTGGACCCCGCCGACGCCCGTGTCGAAGCCGGACCCCGTCTCCCGTACGACGCCCGGCGCGACCGGCCCGCACCCGGCGGCCCAGCCGGGACCCGTGCAGCCGCCTCCCGCCGCGCGCCCCTTCGGCACGCCGGGGCAGCCCGAGCCCGTACGACCGGTGCCCGCTCAGGCCCCGCCCTCCTCCTGGCAGCAGCGCCAGCTCCTGCACACCCGACCCGGCGCGATGGTGACCGCCTTCGTGCTGACCGTGGTGATGGCGGGCGGGCTGCTGGCCCTGTCGCTGCTGTGGATCGCCCTCGCCGGCATCTCCCCGGAGTTCCTGATGAGCGTGCTCGAGCAGCAGCAGCCCCAGCTCGTCGAGGACGGCATGACGCTCCAGCAGGTCCAGGGCACCGTCTACGCCTACGCCGGCGCGTTCGTCGTGTGGTGCGTGGCCGCGCTCGTCTTCGCCGGCTTCGCCATGGCGCGGCGCGACTGGGCACGGCGAGCCCTGATGCTGACCGCCGCGTTCAGCGCCGGCGGCTGCCTCGTCTTCGTGCTCGACACGGTGCTGGTGCTGGTTCCCGCGGCCGCCGCCGTCGCCACGGTGATCTGCCTGCGCCGCATCGAGGTGCGGCGCTGGTTCGCCCTCGATCAGCACTGACGCGCAACCGGCGGCATGGTGAGATATGCGCATGAGTGAGCACCCAGGCCCGTCGCAGGACCCCTACGGCCAGCCCGTCCCGTCCCGCCAGGACAACCCCTACGGCCAGTCCTACGGCCAGCAGCCCACGGGGCAGCAGCCCTACGGCTACGGGCAGCAGCCCTACGGCGGCGCGCCGACGCGCAGCGGGGACAAGCGCCCCGGCACGGTGACCGCCGCCGCATGGATCACCATCGTCTTCTCCGCGATCACGGCGCTCCTCTTCGCCCTCGGCGGTCTCGGGCTCCTCGTCGCGCGCGACGAGGTCATCACCGAGATGGAGCGGGTGCCGGAGTTCCAGGACGCCAACATCGACGCCGAGTCCGCGGTGGGCGTGCTGGTCGTCGTGCTGCTCGGCGTGGTCGTCTGGTGCCTGGTGGCGGCGATCCTCGCGGTCTTCGTGCTCCGCCGCTCCAGCGTCGCGCGCATCCTGCTCGTCATCTCCTCCTCGGTCGCCGCGGTCTTCGCGCTGATCGGCATCACGAGCGGCATCTCGCTCGTCCCGCTGGTCGCCTGCCTGGCCACGATCGTGCTGCTGTTCGTCGGCGGCGCGGGCGACTGGTTCAAGGGGGTCCCGGACGGTGGCGGCTACCCCGGTGACCCGGCGGGCTACCAGGCCGGCGCGTACGGCGGCTACGGCTCGACGAGTGCCGACCCCTACCAGCAGCAGGACCAGCAGCCCGAGCAGCAGTCCCCGCAGGGCGGCGCGGCCTATCCCGACCCGTACGGCAACCCCTACGGCACGCCGTCCCAGCCCCAGCCGGGCAGCTCGCCCAACCCCTACGGCCAGGTCCCGCCCACCCACCAGGACCCCGACGCCCCCAGTGACGGGTCCGGCGAGCACCCGCCGCGGGACTACCCGGGCCGCTGACCGGGGCCGGAGTCCCCGGATATCCGGGGACCGCCCTGCTTACAGGTAAAGATCTCTACCTGTAAGCACGCAACTCGGCACCCAAGTACGCGCCCACTCGGGCCGGGTCAGCGGGCCAGGTCGCCGGCCGCGAGACGGCGTACGCCCTCCTGGATCACGTCGGGCACCTTGCAGAACGCCCAGCGCACCAGCTGACGCCCCGCCTCCGGGTCGTCGTAGAAGCCCTGCGTCGGGATCGCCACCACCCCGGCACGCTCGGGCAGCGCCAGGCAGAACTCGCGGCCGTCGGACCAGCCGAGGTGGCTGATGTCGGTCGTGGCGAAGTACGTCCCCTCCGGCACGCGCGGCGTCAGGCCGGCGGCGGCGAGACCGTCGCAGAGGAGGTCACGGCGGGCCTGCAGGTCGCGCGCCAGCGCGCGCGGCCAGTCGGACTCGTGGTCGAGGGCGTGCGCCACCGCGGGCTGCAGCGGCGAGCCGGACGTGAAGGTGAGCCACTGCTTGGCGGCGAGCAGCGCCTGCACGAGCGGAGCGGGACCGGTGGCCCAGCCGACCTTCCAGCCGGTGAACGACCAGCTCTTCCCGGCGCTCGACAGGGTCAGCGTGCGCTCCCACATCCCCGGCAGCGTGGCGATCGGGACGTGCCCCTCCGCGGAGAGCGCGTCGTCGAAGACCAGGTGCTCGTAGACCTCGTCGGTCACCACCACCACGTCGTGCGCGATCGCCAGGTCGGCCACCGCCTGCAGCTCCTCGCGGGTCAGCACGGTCCCCGTGGGGTTGTGCGGGGTGTTGAGGAGGATCAGCCGGGTGTCATCGGTGACTGCGGCCCGCAGCGCGTCGAGGTCGGGGCGGAAGCCCGGCGCCCGGAGCTGGACGGGGACGCGCCGCGCCCCGCACATCTCGAGCATCGCGACGTACGAGTCGTAGTAGGGCTCCAGCACGACCACCTCGTCGCCCGGGTCGACCATGCCGAGCAGGGCAGCCGCGATCCCCTCGGTGCAGCCCGTCGTGACCACCACCTCGGTCGCCGGGTCGGGCGCCAGGCCGTAGTGGCGCTGCTGGTGCCGCGCGATCGCCTCACGCAGTGCAGGTACGCCGATGCCGGGGGCGTACTGGTTGGCGCCGCTCTCCATCGCCGCCTCGGCGGCGGCGATCACCGATGCCGGGCCGTCCACGTCGGGGAAGCCCTGGCCGAGGTTGAGCGCGCCGGTGCGCACGGCGAGGGCCGACATCTCGCTGAAGACGGTCGGTGGGACGTGGGCCAGGCGGGCAGCGGTCCGGGACATGTCTCGACAGGGTAGTGCGGCGGCCGTGGGCGGTCGCGCGTCGCTAGGGTGAGGCCCGTGGTTGACGAGACGCTCGCACGCGACATCGACGCTGCCTGCCGCCTGACCGGGGAGTTCGTCCTCCGGTCCGGTCAGGTCGCCGACACCTACTTCGACAAGTACCTCTTCGAGGCGCAGCCGGCCCTGCTCGACCGGGTCGCCACCCGGATGCTCGACCTGCTGCCGAAGGGCACCGAGCTCCTCGGCGGTCTCGAGCTCGGCGGCATCCCGATCGCCACCATGGTCTCCGCGAAGACCGGCCTGCCGGCCCTCTTCGTGCGCAAGTCGGCCAAGGAGTACGGCACCTGCAAGCTCGCCGAGGGCCCGGACGTCGCGGGTCGCCGGATCACCATCATCGAGGACGTCATCACCACCGGCGGGGCCGTCCGCGACGCCACTCGTGAGCTACGTGCGGCGGGGGCCGTGGTCGAGGTCGTGGTCTGCGCGATCGACCGCTCACCTGCGGGCGAGAACCCGCTGGCCGACGTCGACCTCGAGGTGCGCTCGGTCCTCACCCGCGCGGACCTGGACGCCGTCAACGGCTGAGCCCCCCGGCCGGATCCTCGTCCGAGCCGTCAGTCGACGTCGCGACCGGTGATGTCGCGGTCCGGGCCGCCGTCCTGCGGCCCGATCTCGGCGCCGGGGGCGCTGGTGCGCTTGTGCCGCCACCACTCGAACACGATCGGGATGACGGAGAAGGCGAGGATGACGATGATCAGCTTGTCGATGCTCTCGCCGAGGCCGGGGAAGGCGTCCCCGAGGAAGAAGCCGAGCAGGCAGATCGACAGGACCCAGAGCACCGCGCCGACGAGGCTCCACACGAAGAAGCGGTGCCGGTCCATCCGGGTCACGCCGGCCACCACGGTGATGTAGGTGCGCACGAACGGCACGAAGCGTCCGATGACCAGCGCCTTGTTGCCGTGGCGGTCGAAGAACGCCGTGGTCTGGTCGAAGTACTTGCGCTTGATGATGCGCCCGTCTCGCTCGTAGAGCGGCGGCCCGATCCGCCTGCCGATCTCGTAGCCCACGACGTTGCCGAGGAACGCCGACACGGTGAGCGCGGCGACCGCGATCAGCAGCTCGACGACCGGCGGGCCGGGGAACAGGTCCAGCTGGCCGGTCGCGATGAACAGGCCCAGTGCGAAGAGCAGGGTGTCGCCCGGCAGGATCGGGAAGAACAGGCCGCACTCGATGAACACGATCGCCAGGCTGATCCAGAACAGCTCTGCGCCGAAGCGGTCGAGGAGCCAGTTCGGGTCCATCCAGTCGATGCCCAGCAGGAGCGGTGTCATGAGCCCGGCCGGGTCGAGGAGAGCGGTCACGCGCGCCACCCTAACCAGCGCTCCCTAGCATGCAGGCATGCAGGAGCAGGATGCGCGCGACGGTGAGCGGGCGCCGTACGACCCGATGCCGCACGGCCCGCCCGAGGTGGGCGTGGGCCCCTGGCCGGGCGGGTGGCCCGACGGTGACCACTGGGACCCCGACCTGCTGCGTGACGGCGACCGCCGCAACGTGGTCGACCGCTACCGCTACTGGAGCCTCGAGGCGATCGTCGCCGACCTCGACACCCGGCGCCACGGCTTCCACGTCGCCATCGAGAACTGGCAGCACGACTTCAACATCGGCACGATCGTGCGCACCGCCAACGCGTTCCTGGCCGCCGAGGTGCACATCGTCGGCAACAAGCGCTGGAACCGCCGCGGCGCGATGGTCACCGACCGCTACCAGCACGTACGCCACCATGCCGACGCCGAGGCGCTGGCGGCCTACCTCCACGACCTCGAGCAGCCGGTGCGGCTGCTCGGCATCGACAACCTGCCCGGCTCGCTCCACCTGGAGACGATGGAGCTGCCCGAGCGCGTCTGCTTCCTCTTCGGCCAGGAGGGGCCCGGGCTCTCGGCCGGTGCGCGCGAGGTCTGCGACGGGACGTTCTCCATCGCGCAGTTCGGCTCGACGCGCTCGATCAACGCCAGCTCCGCCGCCGCCATCGCGATGCACAGCTGGGTGCGTGCCTGGGCCGACCTCAGCGGCGAGGACGCGTGGCGCGGCTAGGGCTACTTCTTCGTCTGCGTGTAGCAGACGAGCGCGCGGTCGCCGACCTCCCAGTCGACCTTCGACGGCCAGCTGAACCGGTAGGTCCGTGACGTGGTCGCCTTGCGGCAGCGGTCGGTGCCGAGGCGCTTCCAGGCCTTCTCCTTCGGGTAGCGCTTGGCCGTGATCCCGAGGGCCGCGGTGGCGCGGTAGGTGTGCTTCTCGGAGCAGGCGGTCACGGTGAAGTCGCGGCCGGCGAGGCACCGGGACACCGTCTTCTTGAAGGGGAACTTCCCGACGTCGAGCGTGCCGGGCAGCGGCAGGAGCTCGGTGCCGCCGAGGAGGACCAGGTCGCAGCGCAGCCACCGGGCACCGGCGGCCTGCTGCTCCGCGGTCGGGACGAAGTAGCCGATGGCGTACGCCGTGAGCCGCACCCCGAGCTTGCTGGCGCCGGCCGCCTCGCGCTGGGCGTCGTAGCAGGTCCGCACGGCGAGCTCGGTGAAGTCGGGGCTGTCGTAGGCGAGCCCGTCGGGCACCGCTGCCACGGCCGTGACCACTGCGGTGTGCGGCCCGGCGCAGTCGACCGCGGCCTCGCCGTAGGTCGGCAGGTCGAGCTCGGCCCGGCTCATGTCGGAGCACTGCCCGACCACCGGTGCCTGGAAGAGCGGGTCGGCCGCGCCCGCGGAGGGGGCGATGGCGGTGAGGGCTGCCGCGAGGAAGCCGATGAGGACGGCACCCGTCCCGAGTCGTCGTGTCATGGCGGTCAACCTAGGTGGCGGCAGGCGCATGTGCCATCAGCCTTCGGTACGACACGGCGAGCACGCGCCTCCGGCGTGGCACCAGCTGCTCACCGATGGGGAGCCAGCACCACCTCGAGCGCCGCCAGGCCCCGGCTGCTGTGGCTCTTGACCGTCCCCTCGCTGATCCGCAGCTCCGCCGCGGTCTCCCGGACCGAGAGCCCGAGCCAGTGGCGGAGGACGACGACCTTGCGCTGCTGCTCGGGAAGGGACTGGAGGGCCTCGAAGAGCGCCGAGCGCTCCTCCACCGCCGTCCCGGCGTCGGCCGCCGTGTCCGGCAGGGCGTCGGTCGGCCGCTCGCGGCGCCACGGCCGCCGCGACTCGTCGATGTTGGCCCGCACCATGATCTGGCGGACGTAGGCCTCCTCCCCGCCCTCGTGGCGGATCCGCGGCCACGCGACGTAGAGCTTGGTCAGCGCGGTCTGCAGGAGGTCGTCGGCACGGTGCCAGTCCCCGCACAGGGCGTACGCGATGCGCCGAAGGTGGGCCTGCCGGGCCGCGACGTAGTCCGAGAACGCTGCGTCGTGCCTCATCGCATGCCGCCCTCGTCGGCCTGGTCGGCCACGAACGCCACGAACTGCTCGAGCGTCTCGGCCCCGCCGGCCTTCGACGCAGCGACGGTCGTGACCGCGACCTCGCGCGGGAAGCGCACCACCAGGACGAACCAGCGCCCGCCCTGCCACTCCAGGAGCGCCACGGCCGACGCGCCCGCCTCGTCGGTGCCGTAGGCGGGGAGATCCGGGTCTGCCTGCTGGGCGAGGACCTCCACGCTCGGTGCCGTGGGCGTGACGGTCCCGTCGGCGGCGAGCCTCACCAGCCGGACGCCCGGGCTGCCGGTCTGCATCGCCACCTGGTCAGCCAGCCACTGGTCGAACGTGAGCCAGCCGGAGTCGGCCTCCAGCTCCCACGACGACGCGTTGCCGCCCTGGGTGAACAGCGTCCACGTCGTCCGACCCTCGGACCGGAGCACCGCTCCGAGCGAGTCGTCCCCGGGGACGGGGTCCTCGACCTGCCTGACCACGGAGACCCCCGGCGCCGCCTCGAGGTCGCCCCCGTGCCACGTGGCCAGACCGCCGGCCATGCCGGGGACGTCGTCGGCGGGGACGGAGGTCATCCCGCCGGTGGCCACCTCGGCGCGGACGAAGGCGTCGAAGGAGTCGGCGAAGCCGTCCTCGGGACGCGAGGACGACATGCTGCTCCCACCCTTCTTCCACTCCAGCACCAGCCACCAGCGCTCGCCCTGGAAGGAGATGTCGAGGGCCGCCGACTCGGTGTCCTTGCCCGGGTAGAGGGCGTCGCGCCGCTCGTGGACCACGGCGCCCGGCCGGATCTCCAGCCCCCCGGGCAGGGCCCGCGCCGGCGGCTCGCCCTTGCGCCACGGGAGGGATGTGGCCGGCTCCGGGTCGCTGGTGGGCGAGGAGGGGCTCGCCGTCGCGCCCGGCTCGGTGGCCACGGGTGCCCGGTCGCTGCGCGGTGCGTCTCCCGGCGCCAGCGCCCACGTCGTGCCGACCACGATGGCCGCAGCGACACCTGCAGCGGCGACCACGGCACGGCGACGGCGTACGGCGGTGTGCCCGGCCGCCACGTAGTGCCCGACGGGTACGTCGTCGCCGCTGCCGAACGAGGCGTCGAGCTCTCGTTGCCAGTCGATCTGCGTGGTCATGTCGTGGTCCTTCCCCCGGTGAGCCTTCCACCCGGTGACACGGAGCGGTGACCGCGTCGGTTGTCACCGACGGTCACCAGGTCGTGAGACGTCGCCTCGCCCGGTCGCGGACCCGCCGGTAGCCACTAGGGTTGGCAACGCCTGCCTGACCGCTTCTGAGGAGATTCCCGATGCCCATCGCCACCCCCGAGGTCTACGCGCAGATGCTGGACGCCGCGAAGTCGAAGTCCTTCGCCTACCCGGCCATCAACGTGTCGTCCTCCCAGACCCTCAACGCCGCGCTGAAGGGCTTCGCCGACGCCGGCTCCGACGGCATCATCCAGGTCTCGACCGGCGGCGCCGAGTACCTCTCCGGCCCCTCGGTCAAGGACATGGTGACCGGCTCGGTCGCCTTCGCGGCCTACGCCGCCGAGGTCGCCAAGAACTACCCCGTCAACATCGCGCTGCACACCGACCACTGCCCCAAGGACAAGCTCGACGGCTTCGTCCGTCCGTTGCTCGACATCTCCGCCGAGCGCGTGGCCCGCGGCGAGGCGCCGCTGTTCCAGTCGCACATGTGGGACGGCTCGGCCGTGCCGCTGGACGAGAACCTCCAGATCGCCGAGGAGCTGCTCGCCAAGTGCGCCGCGGCCAACGTCATCCTCGAGATCGAGGTGGGCGTCGTCGGCGGCGAGGAGGACGGCGTCGCCAACGAGATCAACGACCAGCTCTACACGACCCCCGAGGACGCCATCGCCACCATCAAGGCGCTCGGCTCGGGTGATCGCGGTCGCTACATGACCGCCCTCACCTTCGGCAACGTGCACGGCGTCTACAAGCCCGGCAACGTCAAGCTCCGCCCGGAGATCCTCAAGTCGGCGCAGGAGGCGGCTGCCTCCGAGCTCGGCCTCGGCTCCGACGCCCGCCCGTTCGACCTGGTCTTCCACGGCGGATCCGGCTCCACCGCGCAGGAGATCAGCGACGCGGTCGACTTCGGCGTGGTCAAGATGAACGTCGACACCGACACCCAGTACGCCTTCACCCGCCCGGTCGCGGCCCACATGTTCGCCAACTACGAGGGCGTGCTGAAGGTCGACGGCGAGGTCGGCAACAAGAAGATGTACGACCCCCGCGCCTGGGGCAAGGCGGGCGAGGCCGGCATGGCCGCGCGCGTGGTCGAGGCCTGCCAGAACCTCCGCTCGGCGGGCACGTCGCTCGCCGGCTGATCACCACCTCGAGCGGTGCGTGAGGGACTCCTCGCGCACCGCTCGCGTGTGTCCGGGGTGCGTCAGTGCGCGGCCGGGGCAGCCGCCTCGGCGGGCGCCTCGCCGAAGTGCTGGGGCCGCTCGAAGAGCAGCACCGCGACGACACCGAGCACCAGCACGACGGGCAGGACGTACATCGCCTGCGACATCGCGGTGCTGAAGGCCTCGTGGACCCCGCGGGGCAGGGTGCCGCCGAGGGAGGCCTCGGACGCGTTGCCACCGGAGAGCCCGTTGGCCGCGAGGCGGCTGTCGATGAGCACGGCGATCGCGGCCGCACCGACGACCGAGCCGACCTGGCGGTTGGCGTTGTAGATGCCCGCACCGGCCCCGGCCTGGTGGAGCGGGAGGTTGCGGTTGGCCGTGGTGGTCAGCGGCGCCCAGACGAAGGAGCTGCCGACGCCGAGCAGGGCCATCGAGCCGAGGACCTGCCAGAGCGGGGTGTCCGCACCGAGCGAGGTGGCCAGCAGCACGAGCGAGACCGCCAGCACGGTCAGGCCGGCACTGGCGAGGATCCGCGGGTGGACCCGGTCGGTGAGCCGGCCGGCGACCGGCGCGAGCACGATCGACATGACCGCCATCGGGGCGAGCAGCAGACCGGCCTGGGTGGGGGAGTCGCCGCGCACCAGCTGGGCCCACAGCATGAGCGGGAACCCCATCGAGGCGAAGACGAAGCCGACGCTGGTGATCGCGATGTTGGCCAGCGAGAAGTTGCGGTCGCGGAAGAGCGACAGCGGCATCAGCGGCTCGCGCGGGTTGCGCGACTGCCACCAGACGAAGGCAGCGCCGATCACCAGGCCCGCCACGATCATCGTGACGATCGTGGCCGACCAGTCGAGCTCGTGGCCTTCCTGGATGCCGAGGACGAGCAGCAGCAGCGAGGCACCGCTCAGCACGACGCCGAGCCAGTCGAAGGAGTGCTCGTGCACCTCCAGGGACGGCACCAGGCGCCAGGCGAGGTAGAAGCCGACGACACCCACCGGGATGTTGATGAAGAAGATCCACTCCCAGCCGGCTACGTCGACGAGCACGCCGCCGAGGATCGGGCCGACGAGGGTCGCGACGCCGGCCGTGGCACCCCACAGGCTCATCGCGGAGCCCCGGCTCTCGCGCGGGAAGATGCGGGTGATCACGGCCATCGTCTGCGGTGCGACGGCAGCGGCACCGAAGCCCTGCAGGACGCGGGCGGCGACGAGCATCCAGATGCTGTCGGAGATCTCGAAGGCGAGCCCGCACCACAACGACGCGACGGTGAAGACCACGAGACCGCCGAGGTACATCTTCTTGGGACCGATCCGGTCGCCGAGCCGGCCGGTGATGAGGATCGGCACCGCATAGGCCAGGAGGTAGGCGCTGGTGACCCAGATGACGTCGTTGACGGACGCGCCGTGGGGTGCGTAGGTCTCGAGGATCGCGGGCGTCGCCACCGACACGATCGTCATGTCGACCAGGATCATGAAGAAGCCGACGCACAGCGCACCCAGCGCGGCCCACGGCCTGATCTCGGTGTCGGTCGTCCGGTCAGCGCTTCGGGTGACGGTCACGGTCCCAGTGAACACCCGCCGACCGACATCGATTCCCCCGAGACGCGACGCGGGCGGTGCGGGAGGAGGAGCTCGTCGGAGCCCTCCTCCCGCACCGCCCAGCGCGACGGCGTAGGAGCGCCTAGCGCGCCGGAGCGTTGCCCGGGATGTCGTCCGGGTCGCCGTAGGCGTCACCGTGGTGCGAGTGCTCCGAGAGGTCCTTCTGCACCCGCGGGTCGTCGGCGTCGGCGAAGTAGTCGAACGGGATCGTCTCGTCGGACCCGTTGGACACCTTGACCGCGTTGAGGATCGCGCTCAGCACGACCGACACCACGAGGTTGAGCACGAACGCCGTCATCGCGATGTAGCCCATCTGCTCGATCCCGGGCATCAGGGCGAGGGAGCCGCCGAAGTGCTTGCCGGTGACCGGGTTGACCACCTGGTAGGCCTCGACGGTGCCGTAGACCATCGCGACGGCCCAGCCGGCGAGCAGGGCCCAGCGGTGGAACCAGCGCGTGAACAGGCTGAACACGACCGCCGGGAAGGTCTGGAGGATCCAGATGCCACCCAGGAGCTGGAAGTTGATCGCGTTCTGCTTGTCCAGGGTCAGCACGAAGACGAGCGCGAACGCCTTCACCAGCAGCGACATCAGCTTGGAGACCTTGGCCTCCTGCTTCGGGGTCGCGTCGGGCTTGAGCCATTCCTTGTAGATGTTGCGGCTGAAGGTGTTGGCGGCCGCGATCGACATGATCGCCGCCGGCACGAGCGCGCCGATGGCGATGGCCGCGAACGCGACGCCGGCGAACCACGCCGGGAACATGTCCTCGAACAGCTGCGGGATGACGAGCTGCGCGTTGGCCTCGCCGTCGAGGCCGATCGGCTGGGTGCCGGCCGCGATGGCCACCCACCCGAGCAGGGCGAGCAGGCCGAGCACGAAGGAGTACGCCGGCAGGATCGCGGCGTTGCGGCGGATCGTGTTGCGGCTGTTGGACGACAGCGAGGCGGTCACGGAGTGGGGGTACATGAACAGCGCCAGCGCCGAGCCGAGCGCGAGCGTGGCGTAGGCCCAGCCGGCGCCGACGCCCGGGAGGAAGGCGCCCGTCGGCTTGCCGGTGGCCTCGTTGACGGTGGCCATCTTCTCCTGCGCCGAGCCGAAGATGTTGTCCCAGCCGCCGACCTGACCGGGCAGGTAGACCACCGCCACGATGATCACGAGGTAGATGAGGATGTCCTTGACGAAGGCGATCACCGCAGGGGCGCGCAGCCCGCTGGAGTAGGTGAAGGCAGCCAGCACCGCGAAGGCGATGAACAGCGGCGCGTCCTTGGCGATGATGTTGTCGCCGCCGCCGACGCCGGCCACCTCGAGCACCGCCTGGATGCCCACGAGCTGCAGCGCGATGTAGGGCATGGTCGCGACGAAGCCGGTGACCGCCACCGCGAGCGAGAGCCCGCGGCTGTCGTAGCGCCCGCGGACGAAGTCGGCCGTGGTGACGTAGCCGTGCCGGTGGCTCACCGACCACAGCCGCGCCATGAAGATGAAGATGATCGGGTAGAGGACGATCGTGTAGGGCACGGCGAAGAAGCCCGCGACCGCGCCGGTCGCGAACATCGCGGCGGGCACCGCGACGAACGTGTACGCCGTGTAGAGGTCGCCCCCGAGCAGGAACCACGTGATCCAAGTGCCGAACTTGCGGCCGCCCAGGCCCCACTCGTCGAGCGACTCGAGCGACTCGCCGCGCTTGAAGCGCGACGCCATGAATCCGGCCACCGTGACCAGCAGGAACAGCGCGATCAGCACGGCGAGGGCGACGCCGTTCACGCCGGTTCCGGCGGCCATCACGGTCAGGTGCGTCGTCATCGGTCCTCACCCACCTGGCGCGTCGTGCGGCCGCGGGCGGAGAGCGTCAGCCGGTAGGCGGCGTAGGTCAGCGCCGAGCAGATGAAGACCCAGAGGAACTGGTACCAGAAGAAGAAGGGGAAGCCGAAGAGCTCAGGGTCGGTCCTGGCATAGCTCGGCACCCACAGGAGGGCCACGATCGGGATCAGGAGCAGGACGCCGGCGATCGCCATCTTGGTCTTGTCGGTCGGGGGTGGGCCCTGTTCGGGCCGCGACGGAGGTGTGTTCCCGGAATTCACCCGCGCGACCTTACCCCCGGCGTGACGGCCGTCACCCACCCCTGGGAGGGGCCGTGACCGTGGCCCGACGAGCGGTCGGTCTGGCGCGACGAGCGGCGGGTCAGGGCAGTCGAGGGCTGCGCCGGTGACGTCGTACGTCGGCGGCCAGCGGCGCCGCGGCCGCGGCCAGGAGCACGAGCGCCAGCGGGACCAGGGTGGCGAACCCGAACTCGAGGTAGCCGACCGCCCCGAGGATCCCGCCGCCGAAGAAGAGGCCCACCAGGAGCGCCAGCACGCCGAGCTTGTCCAGGTCCGGGTCGACCGGCGGCAGGCCGGGGGTGCGCGAGACGTAGGCTAGCTTGCCGAGCTCGATCCCGATGTCGGTGACCATCCCGGTGACGTGGGTGGTGCGGATCTGGGCGCCGGAGATCTTGGTGATGATGGCGTTCTGCATGCCCATCGTGAAGCAGAGCACGGCGACGAACACGAGGTCGCGGTGCCGCCAGGCGAACTCCTCGGCCAGCAGGCCGAACAGCAGGACCAGGAGCGCCTCCAGCACGAGCACGTTGGCGTACCTGCCGCGCAGCCCACGGCGACGGCCCCAGTTGAACAGCAGCGCGCATGCCGCCGCACCCGCCAGGAACGTCGCGATGCCCAGCAGGCCGGTCAGGACGATCGCGCTGCCGCCGAGGACCAGGTGGTCGGCGACGGAGGCGGTCAGGCCGGTCATGTGCGAGGTGTAGACCGACACGGCCACGAAGCCGACGGAGTTCAGCACGCCGGCGTTGAGGGCGAGCAGCGCGGCGAGCTGCACGTTGTGTGCCGGGGACCGCACCGGGCCGGCGACGGTCAGCAGGTAGCGCCGTACCTGGCCCAGGACCGTCACGGCGAGCTGCTCCCTCGGACGACCGGGCTCAGCCGAGCAGCTCGTCGGCCGCCGTGGCGCTGGAGTCGCGCAGGAAGCTCGAGCAGCGCTCCCACTCCTCGGTCTCACCGATGGCTCGCGCGGCGAGCGCGAGGAGGGCGAGCGAGCGCAGGAAGCCGCGGTTGGGCTCGTGCTCCCACGGCACGGGGCCGTGGCCCTTCCAGCCGTTGCGGCGCAGCATGTCGAGCGAGCGGTGGTAGCCGACGCGGGCGTAGGCGTAGACGGTCACGTCGTCGGCTCCTGCGTCCACCGCCTGCTGCGCGAGGGCTGCCCACGCGGCGGGCGACGCCGGGTGGCGGCGTACGACGGCAGCCGGGGCGTCGCCGCCGGCGAGCTCGGCGTCGGCGGGGTCGGCGGGCAGGTGGGTGGGCGGGGGACCGGCCATCAGGTCGCCGCCGAAGGAACCGGAGGTCATGGGGCAACCCTAGGACCGGGTCCGGGAGACTCGTCCCATGGGTGAGACCTTCACGACCGAGATCCAGGCGCGCTACCGCGACATCAACCTCGCCGGGCACGTGGACAACGTGGAGGCGGTGCGGGTGCTCGACGAGGCCCGCTACGAGTTCCTGCGGTTCGCACGGCTGCCCGGCCTGCCGGAGGGGGCGGCCGCGGGCCTGCTGCACGGGACCGACCCCGGGGTGTCCGAGCTCGTCGCGTCGCAGACCATCGAGTACCACTCCGAGATGCGGTTCGTGCCCTACCAGCCATTCCTGGCCACGCTGTGGGTGTCGCGGGTCGGCCGGTCCTCGTTCACCGTGTCCGCCGAGCTGCGGGTCGAGCCCGGAGGCCGCCCGGCAGCGGTGTGGGAGTGCGTGAACGTCCTCTGGGACCACCACGCGCAGGCGGCGTGGACGATCAGTGACGCCGTCCGCGATGACCTCGAGACCTACCTCGGTGACCCGGTCGCCTTCCGGCGCTGACCCGTATCAGGCGCCGAGGAGGCGACGTACCTTCTCGGGCCCGAGGGCGAGCACCAGCGTCGGCAGGCGCGGGCCGCGGTCGGCGTCGACGAGGAGGTGGTAGAGCAACCGGAAGAAGTCCTTCTGGTCGGCCTTGACCTGGTCGGACGGTGCGTCGTCGAAGCCGAGCCCGCGGGCGACCTTGGGCGTGCCGTAGACCACCGCGGTCACGGAGTCGAGGTCGGGCTCGGCGGGCAGCCGGTCCAGGAAGATGCGGAGCCAGAGCTCCTCGTCCTCGGTGAGCGAGGACAGCCGCTCGGTGTCGGGCGTCTCGCGGACCGTCGTGCGCTCGTCGGCCGGGACGTGCTCGGCGGTCCACTGCATCGCCTTGGACAGCCGCGGCTCGAGGTCGTCGACCGAGTCGTGGGGGAAGCCCGACGACTCGATGATGCGGGAGATGAGGTCCGCCGACCCGGCGGTCACGTCGGCGACCGACGACAGGGTGCGGAACGGGACGGGGACGGGCGGCGTGGGCAGCCGGCCCGCTGAGGCCGTCTCCGAGGCGCGGTGCCAGGCGAGCGTCGCGACGTCGGACTTCTCGGCGGCCTTGCGGCCCAGCGCGTCCCACTCGTCGTACAGCCGGACCACGGAAGCGCCGAAGTCGATGTCGAAGGCCTGCGTCGGGGCGCGGCGGACGTAGAGCCAGCGCAGCATCGGCGACTCGAGGATGCGCAGCGCGTCGGTCGCGGTGGGCACGCCGCCGGCCGAGGACGACATCTTCTGGACGCCGGCGAACCCGACGAAGGCGTAGATCACGCGGGCCGGGGCGCGCCAGTCGAAGATCGAGGAGACCAGCTCGGTGCCGACGGTGTAGGACGACCCGGGCGTCATGTGGTCGCGGCCGGCCGGCTCGAAGTTCACCGACTCGAAGGCCCAGCGCATCGGCCAGTCGACCTTCCACACCAGCTTGCCGTCGGTGTCGGTCGAGAGGTCGGTGGTGCCCTCGTAGCCGCAGGACGAGCAGGTGTAGGACAGCGTCGTGGTGGCGTCGTCGTACGCCGTGGTGGTGACGGTGTCGCGGCCGCACTGGCGGCAGTAGGGCCGGTAGGGGAAGCGCGCGATCGCGTCGGCGGAGGAGCCCGCGCCGGGGTCGCCCTCCTCGTCGTCCTCGTTGGCGACCGAGTCGGCCAGGTCCGCCGCCTCCTGGGCGGACGCATCCTCGCCCGCGGTGACCTTCTTCGTGCGGTGCTTGGCCAGCACGGCCTCGATCTCGTCGCGGCGCGAGACCGCCAGGAGGACCTGGTCGCGGTAGGCGCCGGAGGTGTACATCTCCGTCTGGGAGACCTCCTCCATCTCCACGCCCAGCTCGCGCAGCGACTCCTGCAGCGGTGCCTTGAAGTGCTCGGCCCAGCTCGCGTGGCACTCCCACGGGTCGGGCACGGCGGTGAGCGGGCGCCCGATGTGCTCGGCCCACTCCGCGGGGACACCGGCCGGCACCTTGCGGAAGCGGTCGAAGTCGTCCCACGAGTGCAGGTGGCGCACCGGGACGCCGCGGCGCCGCAGCTCCTCGGCGACGAAGTGCGGGGTGATGAACTCGCGCAGGTTGCCCAGGTGGATCGGGCCGCTGGGGGAGGCGCCGGACGCGACGGTGACCGGGTTGCCCTCACCGGCGTGGCGTACGGCGTCGTCCGCCGCGCGCGTCACCCAGTCGACCGGATCGCCCTGTCCCTGCTGTCCACCTCGTGCCATGCGCGCAAGGCTAACGGGGCACGAGGGGCGCGCCGCGCGTGGGCGAGGCGGCGGACACCGGCCGGCGAAGGGCCCTGGAGCGCGGTGAGATGGGGAAGCGTCGGAGTCGTCCCCCGCGGCGACTCCGACGCTGTGCTCCCGAAGGAGCCGACCGCGTCGCACACCCCCGCACGCGACTGGTCGCCCCAGTATGGAGTGGCCGCTCGCTGCCACACGAGTCGTGAGTGCCGCTGGCACTAAACTGCCACCCATGCCCGGCGACCCGTCCTCCGTCCTCGCAGCGCTCGGCGTCGACCGCGCCACCGAGCACCTCTACTTCCGGCTGGTCCCCGTCTCGGGTCACACCCTGACCGGTGTCGCCCAGCTGGTGCAGGTGGGGCCGGAGAGGCTGCTGCGCGACCTCGCCCCGCTCGTCGACCGGGGGCTGGTGGTCCTGAACGGCGACCGGGTCGTCGTACCGACGCTCGCCGATGCGCTCTCCGAGCTCGTCCTGCGCGAGGCGCGCACGGCGGCCGCCTCGGCCACCAAGCTCGCCGAGCTGTCCAGCGCCGTACCCCACCTGGTGGCGGCCGCCACCCGTCCCGATCGACAGCACCTCACCGAGGTCCACCCGCTCGACGGCGAGCTGAGCTCGGGCGGCAACCCGTTGGAGCTGCTGCAGCTCATGGTCCGCACCAGCCGCGGCGACATGCTCTGGCTGCGGCCCGACGCTTGGGCGATGCCCCGGGAGTCAAAGGTGAGCGAGATGCTCGCCGAGGCGATGGCGTCCGGCCGGCGCTCCCGCGCCATCTACCCCGTCCGCGCGCTCACCGAGGCACCCGAGGCGCTGCGCGTCCGCGCTCGCCTGGGCGAGGAGGTGCGCGTGATGTCGGAGGTGCGCACCCGCATGTTCATCTTCGGTGACGCCCACGCGGTGCTGCCCGAGCCGCTCGGCTTCGTCGACGAGCCGCGCGTGCACATCCGGCAGCGCTCGGTCGTGGCGGCGCTGACCATGTGGTTCGAGTCGATGTGGGCGAGCGCCGCGCCGGTGCCCGAGCTCGAGGCTGGCGACATCACCCTGGACGGGCGGCAGTTCCTGCTCGAGCAGCTGATGGCGGGGGAGACCGACGAGGTGATCGCCCGCAAGCTCGGCATCGGCCTGCGCACCGTCCGCCGCCGCATCGCCGCGCTCATGACCGAGCTGGGCGTCGACACCCGCTTCCAGGCGGGCGTCGAGGCCGTCCGCCGCGGCTGGCTCTGAGGGTCGAGTGCGCAGGCTCGTGGGGAGGACTACCGCGAGCGCACTCGACCGGCGTCAGGGCCGGATCAGGGCAGGATCATGGCGTACGCCGCCGACTCCAGGCGCCAGCTGCGGCTGCGCTCCGGACCGGAGATCTCGCCGTCGGCCGAGAGCCAGAACTCCTCGCCGCTCACCTTGACCGTCCGCCCGCGCAAGGTCGTCACGTCGTCGCGCTCGTCGTGCTCGCCCTTGCGGAGGCGGGCGACGTAGCCGAGCTTGGCCATCGGCTTCACCGCGCGGCTGATCATCACGTCGAGCAGCCCGTCCTCGGTGTCGGCGTCGGGGTTGAGCTCGGTGCCGCCCCCCACGTTGCCGCCGTTGCCGATCGCCACCATGAGCACCGGCTGGTTGACGTCGTTGACGACGTCGCCGTCGAGCTCCACGCGCAGCCGCCAGCTCGGCGGGTGGAAGGCCGACAGCGCCGCACCGATCGGGTAGCCGAGCTTGCCGAGGTTGACCTTGCCGACGCCGACCGCGCCGAGACGCGTCTTCCAGCGGGCGCCCTTGCGGCTGGCCTGGGCGCCCACGCCGACGTGCACGTTGTTGACCACGATGCTGCCGGTCTCGTCGACGAGGAGGTCGACCTTGCGCGGCCGGCCGGTGAGCACGAGCCGCGCGGCCTCCTCGATCTCGAGCGGGATGTCGTTGCCGCGGGCGAAGTCGTTGCCCGTGCCCATCGGCAGCAGGCCGAGCGTCGCGCCGGCCAGCTCTTGGCGCTTGTAGAGCGCCGTCACGACCGCGTGCAGGCTGCCGTCGCCGCCGGCGACCACGATCGTGCGCCCGCCTGCGCGGTGCAGCACCCCGTCGAGCTCGCCGGGGTTGGACGTCTTGGCGACCTCGACCGAGGCCTTCTCGCGCAGCACCTCGAGGGCCGTGGCCAGGCGCTCCTCGTCGGAGGTGCCGGCGTCGGCGTTGGTGATCACGAGCAGCGAGCGCACGGCCGGACACTAGCCCACCGGCGCACAGCCGCGTCCCTCCGCAGGTGTCCTCGCCCGTCCGGCCCCGTTCCGCCGGCTCGGTCGGCCTGTCGGGGTGCGGTAACGTGGCGCCGCAAGAGCCCCGGTGTCTTGTGCCGGGGCTGTCGTCATTTCTGCTGACGTGACTAGGAGGGCTGAGATGCCCGCGATCGTCGTGCTCGGCGCCCAGTGGGGCGACGAGGGCAAGGGCAAGGCCACCGACCTGCTCGCCACCACCGATCCCATCGACTTCGTGGTCCGCACCAGCGGCGGCCACAACGCCGGCCACACCATCGTCGTCAACGGCGAGAAGTACGCCACCCACCTGCTGCCCAGCGGCATCCTCACCCCCGGTGCCACCTCGGTCATCGCCGGCGGCGTGGTCGTCTCGCCGGAGGCGCTCTTCCGTGAGCTCGACGGGCTCATCGCGCGCGGGGTGGAGGTGGCCGACCTCAAGGTGAGCGCCAACGCCCACGTCATCGCGAGCTACCACGCCACGATCGACAAGGTCACCGAGCGCTTCCTCGGCAAGAACCAGATCGGCACCACCGGCCGCGGCATCGGCCCGGCCTACGCCGACAAGATCAACCGCGTCGGCGTCCGGATCGCCGACCTCTTCGACGAGAAGATCCTGACCCAGAAGGTCGAGGCGGCGCTCGACGTCCGCAACCACCTGCTGACCAAGGTCTACAACCGCCGCGCGATCGAGGTCGACGCGGTCGTCGAGGAGCTCACGTCGTACGCCGAGCGGCTCCGGCCGATGGTCTGCGACACCTCGCTCCTGCTCAACCAGGCGCTCGACGCCGGCCAGACGGTGCTGTTCGAGGGTGCGCAGGCGACGATGCTCGACGTCGACCACGGCACTTACCCGTTCGTCACCTCCTCCAACCCGGTGGCCGGCGGCGTGTGCGTGGGCGCCGGCATCGGGCCCACCCGCATCGACCGGGTCATCGGGGTCATCAAGGCCTACACGACCCGCGTCGGCTCCGGCCCCTTCCCGACCGAGCTCTTCGACGAGGACGGCGTGCAGCTCCAGCAGCTCGGCGGCGAGATCGGCGTCTCGACCGGCCGCACCCGGCGCTGCGGCTGGTACGACGCGGTGGTCGCGCGCTACGCCAGCCGGGTCAACGGCCTCACGGAGTTCTTCCTCACCAAGCTCGACATCCTCGGTGCCTGGGACCGGATCCCGGTCTGCGTCGCCTACGAGATCGACGGCCAGCGGGTCGAGGAGATGCCGATGACCCAGACCGAGTTCCACCACGCGACGCCCGTCTACGAGTACTTCGACGGCTGGAAGAGCGACATCTCCGGCTGCCGCAGCTTCGACGAGCTGCCCAAGAACGCCCAGGTCTACGTGCAGGCCCTCGAGGAGATGTCGGGCGCGAAGATCTGGGGCGTCGGCGTGGGTCCGGGCCGCGAGCAGACCGTGGTGGTGCACGGGTGAGGGCCCTCGTCGTCGGCACGGGCGGGCGCGAGCACGCACTCGCCATCGCCCTCTCCCGCGATCCCGCCGTGAGCGAGGTGCACGCCGCGCCGGGCAACCCGGGCATCGGCGAGGTCGCCACGCTGCACGACGTCGACCCGATGGACGGCGCTGCCGTCGCCGCCCTGGCGACGTCGATCGGCGCGGACCTGGTGGTCGTGGGACCGGAGGCGCCGCTGGTCGCAGGTGTCGCCGACCCCGTGCGCGAGGCGGGCATCGCCTGCTTCGGGCCCTCCCGCGCGGCCGCGCGCCTCGAGGGGTCGAAGGCCTTCTCCAAGGACGTCATGGCCGCGGCCGGGGTGCCGACGGCGGGCTCGCGCACGTGCACGACCGCCGAGGAGGTGGCCGAGGCGCTCGACGCCTTGGGTGCGCCGTACGTCGTGAAGGACGACGCCCTCGCGGCCGGCAAGGGCGTCGTCGTCACCAGCGACCGCGACGAGGCGCTCGCGCACGCAGCCGGGTGCGAGCGGGTGGTGGTCGAGGAGTTCCTGGACGGGCCCGAGTTCTCGCTCTTCGTCGTCTGCGACGGCACCGTCGGACGTCCACTCCTGCCGGCGCAGGACTTCAAGCGGATCTTCGACGGAGGCCGCGGGCCCAACACCGGTGGCATGGGGTCCTACGCACCCCTCACCTGGCTTCCCGACGGCATCGTCGAGACCGTCATGACGTCGGTGGTGGAGCCGACGCTCGCCGAGATGCAGCGCCGGGGCGCGCCGTTCGTCGGCTGCCTCTACGTCGGCCTCGCCCTCACCTCCACCGGACCGCGGGTCATCGAGTTCAACTGCCGCTTCGGCGACCCCGACACGCAGCCCGTGCTGGCCCTGCTCACCTCGCCGCTGGGAGCCCTGCTGTCCGCGGCGGCCGTCGGCGACCTGTCCGCCGTGCCCGCCCCGACCTTCGCCGACGGCGCGGCCGTCACCGTGGTGATGGCCAGCGCCGGCTATCCGGAGGGCTCCAGCACAGGTGACGTCATCGTCGGCACCGAGACGCTCGCGGTGGAGGACGACGTCGACGTGATCCACGCCGGCACCGCCCGCACGGAGGCCGGGCTGGTCACCGCCGGCGGCCGTGTGCTCGCCGTCCGCGCGGTCGGCACCGACGTCGCCGACGCCCGCGCGAAGGCGTACGAAGGTGTGTCGAGCATCAGCTTCCCGGGCGCGCAGTGGCGCCGCGACATCGCCGCCGAGCCGCTCGGCGTGGTCGAGGGCGCTGCGGCACTCGGCTGACACCAACCCGTCAGGATCGTGCCGATCGGACGGAACAACTGGACGGTTGGTTGATAAGTTCCGGCCATGGCACGCGACGCGGAGGCGACCCGGCAGCGCCTGCTGCAGGCGGCGGCCGCCGAGTTCGCCGAGCTCGGGATCGCCGGCGCCCGCGTCGACCGGATCGCCGTCGCCGCCCGGACCAACAAGGCGCAGATCTACCACTACTTCGGCAGCAAGGACGGGCTCTTCGAGGCCGTCCTCGCCGGGCTCCTGCGGGACGTGCTGGAGGCGGACCCGTTCGACGCCGACGACCTGCCCGAGTCGATGGCACGGATCTTCGACCAGTTCGAGGACGACCCGTCGCTCGCGCGGCTCGCGACCTGGTACCGCCTCGAGCGCGGCGAGGGTGACGCGCCCAACGCCGCGATCGTCGAGGCCAACGCAGGCAAGGTGGCGGCCATCCGCGCCGCGCAGCGCCAGGGCCGGGTCACCGACGCCTTCCCCGCGGACGTCCTGCTGGGGCTGCTGATCAGCGTCGCCACGACGTGGGCCTCGCTGCCGCCGGAGTACACCCCGTCCGCCCGCAACAACACCCGCCCGAAGCGCCGGGCGTCCGTCGTGGAGGCGGCGCGCCGACTGGTGTCCCCCTGATGGGACAATGGCGGTCGTGACCGTCCCCAACGTCCTGGCCACCCGCTACGCCGGCGCCGACCTCGCCGAGATCTGGTCGCCCGAGCACAAGATCGTCCTCGAGCGCCAGCTCTGGGTCGCCGTCCTCAAGGCCCAGCGCGACCTGGGCATCGACGTGCCCGACGGCGTCGTCGAGGCCTACGAGTCGGTCATCGACCAGGTGGACCTCGCCTCGATCGCCGCCCGAGAGCGCGTCACCCGCCACGACGTGAAGGCGCGCATCGAGGAGTTCTCCGCGCTCGCGGGCCATGAACACATCCACAAGGGCATGACCTCGCGCGACCTGACCGAGAACGTCGAGCAGCTGCAGGTACGCCGCTCGCTCGAGGTGGTGCGCGACCGCGCCGTCGCCGCGCTCGTCCGCCTCGGGCGGCTCGCCGCGGAGCACGAGGCGACCGTGATGGCCGGCCGTTCGCACAACGTCGCCGCGCAGGCGACCACCCTCGGCAAGCGCTTCGCCACCGTCGCCGACGAGATGCTGATCGGCGTCCAGCGCATCGAGGAGCTGCTCGCCCGCTACCCGCTGCGCGGCATCAAGGGCCCGATGGGCACCGCCCAGGACATGCTCGACCTGCTCGACGGCGACGCCGACCGGCTGGAGCAGCTCGAGGAGCGGGTCGCAGCCCATCTCGGGTTCGAGCAGGTGCTGACGAGCGTCGGCCAGGTCTACCCGCGCTCGCTCGACTTCGACGTCGTCGCCGCGCTCGTCCAGCTGGTCAGCGGGCCGTCCAACCTCGCCACCACCGTGCGGCTGATGGCCGGCCACGAGCTGGTGACCGAGGGGTTCAAGGAGGGCCAGGTGGGCTCGTCCGCGATGCCCCACAAGATGAACACCCGCTCCTGCGAGCGCGTCAACGGCCTGGCCGTGATCATCCGCGGCCACCTCTCGATGGTCAGCGAGCTGGCCGGCGACCAGTGGAACGAGGGTGACGTCTCCTGCTCCGTGGTGCGCCGCGTCGCCCTGCCCGACGCCTTCTTCGCCGCCGACGGCCTGTTCCAGACCTTCCTCACCGTGCTCGACGAGTTCGGCGCGTTCCCGGCGGTCATCCAGCGCGAGCTCGACCGCTACCTCCCGTTCCTCACCACCACCAAGGTGCTGATGGCCGCGGTCCGCAACGGCATCGGTCGCGAGGCCGCGCACGAGGCGATCAAGGAGGCCGCCGTCGGCACCGCGCTCGCGATGCGCGCCGGACAGGCCGACAACGACGTCTTCGCCAAGCTCGCCGCCGACGAGCGGCTCGGCCTGACCCGCGAGCAGATCGACGCGCTGGTCGCCGACCCGATCGAGTTCACCGGTGCGGCCGTCGCCCAGACCCGTGCCGTCGTCGCCCGGGTCGAGGAGCTGGCCGCGCGCCACCCCGACGCAGCGTCGTACGTCCCGGGCGCGATCCTCTAGCCGCACGCTCGGCGCCGGGGGTTGTCAGGCTCTCGCTGAACATGTCAGGCCTTGCACGGGCCGACATGTTCAGCGATCCCCGGTCAGCCGGGGATCACTGGGAGGGAGAGTGGCGGCAGGGCATGATCGAGGCATGAAGGCGGTCCAGGCGCGGGTCAGCGGTCGGGTCCAGGGCGTCTCGTTCCGGTGGTACACCCAGGAGCAGGCCCGCTCGCTCGGCGTGGCCGGCTGGGTGCGCAACGAGCCCGACGGCTCCGTGCTGGTGCACGCCGAGGGCGAGCCCGATGCCGTCGACGCCCTCGTCGCGTGGTGCCACCAGGGACCGGCGCTGGCACGCGTCACCGGGGTCGCGGTCCGCGAGGCCACACCGACTGGTGGCAGCGGGTTCGACGTCCGCTACTGATGCCGCGGGCTGGTCCTGATGACCGACCACTGGGCCGGGTACGTCGTACGCCGCCACGGCGTGCGGCGCCAGGGGGTTGCGCGTCAGGGGGTGGCGGCACATGGCGCGTGGAGAGCTGGTGTCAGTGCGATCTGCCGCCACCCTCGGAGGGCAGGGCCGGAGGGTGGCGGCACATGGCGCGTGGAGAGCCGGTGTCAGTGCGATCTGCCGCCACCCTCGGAGCGGCGGGGGCAAGCACCGAGTGGCCGGGATCTCGTCGCCGTCGGCTTCACCTGCACGGCCCGGCCGCCCGAGACTGGTGGGATGACCGCCCCCGTCACCGTGTCCGTCACCCGCCACGTCGACCCGTCCCGCACCAGCGAGATGCTCGCGTGGGTGCAGGCGGGCACGTCGCTGGCGGAGAAGTTCGACGGCTTCCTCGGCTCGGGGTGGGTCCGCCCGAGCGAGGACTCGCCCGACTGGCACATGCTCTACCGCTTCGCCGACGCCGACGCCCTCGCGGCGTGGGAGGCCTCCCCGCAGCGGGCCTGGTGGCTCGAGGCCGCCCAGGGCGGCGTGGAGGAGCGGCAGCGCGAGCGGCGTACGGGCATCGAGGGCTGGTTCGACGAGCCGGCCTCGGTCGAGTCCCTGAGCGCGGCACCCGTCCCGCCGCCCCGGTGGAAGCAGATGGTGGTGATCTTCCTGATCTTCCTGCCGCTGAGCCTGACCGCCAACGCCATCGCCTCGCGCACCATCGCCGACTGGTCGCTCGTGCCGCGGGTCGTGCTGGTCACCACCGTGATGACGCCGCTGATGACCTACGTCTTCCTGCCCTGGATCACGCGCAAGATGTCGTGGTGGCTGCACCGCTAGGGACCTCGGCCAGTGCGGTGAGCCAGCACGAGTTGGTGCGGACTGACGAGGATGCCCCCGCCGCCTTGTCGTGATCGACCAACCCGGCGGCGGCCGCGCTTTCTAGCGTGGCCGCATGAGTGATCTGGAACACGTCGGCGAGTGGGTCGAGTCCCGTCTGCCTGAGCTGCTGGAGAAGTACGGCGTGCCCTCCGCCGCGTGGGCCGTCCTGCACGACGGTGAGGTGGTCGACGGCGCGGCCGGCGTGCTCCACCTGGGCACCGGCGTGACCGCCACCGCCGACTCGATCTACCAGATCGGCTCGATCACCAAGCTCTGGACGAGCAGCCTGGTGATGCAGCTCGTCGACGAGGGACTGGTGGACCTCGAGGAGCCGGTGCGCACCTACCTGCCCGACTTCCACATCGCCGACGAGGAGGCAGCGGCTCGCATCACCGTGCGGCAGCTGCTCAACCACACGGCCGGCTTCGAGGGCGACATCTTCACCGACACCGGGGTCGGCGACGACTGCATCGAGAAGTACGTCGCCACGCTGGCGGAGGTGCCGCAGCTGTTCCCGCCCGGCGAGCAGTTCTCCTACAACAACGCCGGCTACTGCCTGCTGGGCCGGCTGGTCGAGGTGGTGCGCGGGACGACGTACGACCAGGCGCTGCGCGAGCACCTCGTCGGGCCGCTCGGCCTCACCCACACCGCGGTCAGCGTCTACGAGGCGATCATGCACCGCGTCGCAATGGGCCACGTCGAGGCCTCGCCCGAGGAGGGGCTGCAGCCCGCGCCCTTCTGGTCGATGGCCCGCTCCAACACCCCGGCCGGCACGCTGCTCTCGATGCGGGCGCGCGACCTCGTCGAGTTCGCCCGGATGCACCTCTCGGACGGGCGCAGCGCCGACGGCACGCAGGTCCTCGCGGCCGGCACCCCGGCGCGCATGCAGGCGCGCCAGGTCGACCTCCCCGAGCTCGGCCTGATGGGCACCTCGTGGGGCCTCGGGTTCGAGCGCTTCGACACCCCCGACGGCGAGATCGTCGGCCACGACGGCAACACCATCGGTCAGGGCGCCTTCCTCCGGATGGTGCCGGCCACCGGCACCGCGGTCGCGCTCCTCACCAACGGCGGCGACGTCTTCGGGCTCTACCACGAGGTGGTCGGCCACGTGCTCCGCGAGCTCGCGGGCATGGCGCTGCCGGAGCTGCCGCACCCACCGGCCGACCCGGAGCCGGTCGACGCCTCGCGCTTCCTCGGCACCTACTCCACCGAGCTCTACGACCTGACCGTCAGCCAGGACGACGACGGCCGGGTCTGGATCGAGCAGGTGCCCAAGGGCCTCCTCATCGAGATGGGCGGGCAGCACGAGCGCACCGAGCTGGTCGGCTACCGCGAGGACATGCTGATCCCGCTCGAGGCGGACCGCGGCATGTTCATGCCCCACGCGTTCGTCGGCGACGACGGCGAGGGCCACGCCCTCTACCTCCACCTCGGCCGCGCCGTGCGTCGCGCCGGCGCCTGACCACCCTCACCCCGAGCCGGAACGAGCCAGCCATGAAGCAGACCACCGCCCGCACCTCCGTCCTCGCCGCCCCCGTCGCCGTGTCCCTGGTCGCGCTCCTCGCCGCCTGCGGGGGCGGCAGCGGGGGCTCGGGCGGGGGCTCGGGCGGCGGCGACGCGTCGTACGTCGACGGGGCCACGTTCACCCTCGGCATGTCCTCCGACCCGGGCAACCTCGACCCGGTGATGGGCGCGGGCACGTCGCTGTTCACCGTCACCCAGTTCGCCTACGACCCGTTGGTGAGCGTGGACGGCGAGACCGGCGAGATCGAGTCCCAGCTGGCCACCGAGTGGGACGTGCAGGGCACCACCGTGACGCTCACGCTGGCCGAGGGCATCACCTGCGCCGACGGCACCGAGCTGACGGCCGAGGCGGTCGCCGACAGCCTCAACTTCGTCACCGACCCCAAGAACCAGAGCCCGTTCCTGGGCACCTTCATCCCGGTCGGGGCCAAGGCCAGCGCGGACGACGCGAGCCGCACGGTCACCCTCGAGCTCGAGTCGCCCGCGCCGTTCGTGCTCAACGGCCTCGGGAACCTGCCGATCGTGTGCCCCTCCGGCACCGAGGACCGTTCGTCCCTGCGCCAGGGGACGGCCGGCACGGGGCCCTACGAGCTGACCGAGGCGGCGCCCGGCGACCACTACACGTACACCCTGCGCGAGGGCTACACGTGGGGCCCGGACGGCGCGACCACCGACGAGAAGGGCCTGCCGGCCACGGTCGTCGTGCAGGTCGTCGAGAACGAGTCGACCGCCGCCAACCTGCTGCTCTCCCGCGGCCTCAACGCGGCCTCCGTCTCCGGGCCGGACGCCCAGCGCCTCGACAAGTCCGGCCTGTTCAGCGCCGACTCCCCGGCCGTGGCCGGAGAGCAGTGGTACAACCACGCGGACGGGCGGGTGACCAGCGACCCCGACGTCCGGATGGCGCTCACCCAGGCCCTCGACCTCGACGAGCTGCAGGGGGTGGTGACCTCCGGTGAGGGAAGCACCCCGACGGTGCTCGCCGCCAACGAGCCCGTCGCCTGTCCGGGGGACTCGGTGTCGGGCTCCCTGCCCGCGCACGACCCGGACGCCGCCGCCGCGCTGCTGGACGAGGCCGGCTGGACCGAGGGCAGCGACGGCGTACGGGCCAAGGACGGCGAGCCGCTGGCGGTGACGTTCCTCTACCAGAACAACCTCGGCAGCAGCGGTGACGCCGCAGCCGAGCTGGCCGTGCAGCAGTGGAAGGAGATCGGCGTCGACGCCACGGCGAAGGCGCAGAACGAGACCACCCTGACCGGGACCATCTTCGGTGCCGGCGACTGGGACGTGGCCTGGGTCGCGCTCAACGTGAGCAGCCCCGACCAGCTCGTGCCCTTCCTGTCCGGGCCGGCCGCGCCCGACGGCACCAACTTCTCCGCGATCTCCAACCCCGACTACGAGGCGGCGGTCGAGGAGGCCATGCAGCTGACCGGCACGGAGAGCTGCGACACCTGGCTCGAGGCCGAGGCCGGCCTGATCGCGAACGCCGACATCGTGCCGTTCGCCGCGACGCAGGCGCGCACCTTCGGCGCCGGTGCGGAGTTCGCGGTGCCCGGCCAGCTCCAGCCGCTCTCGATCCGGATGCTGGCCGAGTAGACCCGTGAGCACCACGTCGACCCCGGCGCTCGCCGACGCGGCGTCCACCAGCGCGGCCGCCGCGCCGCGCTGGTGGGAGCAGCCGTGGGTGCTCTTCGCCGCGCGCCGCGCGGTCCGGCTGCTGGTGTCGGTGTGGGTGCTGGTCACCGCGTCCTTCGCGATGATCCACCTCATCCCGGGCGACCCGGTCCGCGGCGCCCTCGGCCCGACGGCCCCGGCGGCCCTCGTGGAGGCGCGGCGCACCGCGCTGGGCCTCGACGACCCGCTGCCCGTGCAGTACCTCCACTACCTGCAGGGACTGTTCACCGGTGACCTCGGGACGTCGCTGATCTCGCAGCTGCCGGTCGTCGACGTGGTGGGCCAGCGGCTCCCGGCGACGCTGGCGCTCGCGGTGCTCGCCTTCCTCGCCTCCGTCGCGGTGGCGGTGCCGCTCGGCACCCTGCTGGGCGTGCTCACCCGCCGCGGCCACGGGCGGCGCACCGAGCTGGCCTTCACCACCACGAGCATCGTGGTCGCGACGGTGCCCGACTTCCTGATCGGCGTCGCGCTGGTCTACGTCTTCGGCGTCGAGCTCGGCTGGCTCCCGGTCGCGGGCAACGCCTCGGCGGAGGCCTACGTCCTGCCCGTGCTGTCGCTGAGCATCGGCCCTGCGGCCATCCTGGCCCGGATCGTGCGCGTCGAGATGGTCACCGTGCTCGAGGCCGACTACATCCGCACCGCGCGTGCCAAGCGACTGCGCGCCCGGCGCATCCACCTCCGGCACGCGCTGCCCAACGCGCTCACGTCGGCGCTGACCCTGGGCGGTTTGCTGCTCGGCTCGATGGTGGCCGGCACGGTCCTGGTGGAGAACGTCTTCGCCTGGCCGGGCCTCGGCAGCACGATCGTCAGCTCGATCCTCAACAAGGACTACCCCGTCGTGCAGGCGATCGTGCTCGTCTACGGCCTCGGCGTGCTGCTGGTCAACACGGCCGTCGACGTGGCGCTGGCCCTGCTCGACCCCCGCTCGATGATCAGGGAGGGCTGAGTCGTGGCGAGCGAGCACGGCCGGGCCCGACGCTGGCGGGCGGTGCTGACCACTCCCGTCGGCCTGACCGCCGCGGTGCTGCTGGTGGCCGTCGCCGTCCTCACCGTGCTGGGGCCGGTGCTGTGGGGGACGAGCGCCGACGCCGTCGACACCCGCGACGTGCTGGCGACGCCGTCGCCCGAGCACTGGGCGGGCACCGACAACCTCGGCCGCGACATCCTCGCGCGCACGCTGGTCGCGACCCGGCTCTCCATGGTGCTGGCCGTCTGTGCGATCGCCGTCGCCGTGGCGGCCGGGCTGCTGCTCGGTGCCGCGCCCTACCTCCTCGGCGGGCGCGCCGGTCGCCTCGTGTCCGCCGCGGTCAACGTCGCGGTGGCCTTCCCGGGACTGCTGCTCGCGCTGTTCTTCGCCGTCGTGTTCGGCGTCGGCGCGACCGGTGCGGTGATGGCCGTCGGCCTGGCCGGAGCGCCCGTCTTCGCCCGGCTCACCCAGACCCTCGTGGCGCAGGTGGCGGGACGCGACTACGTGTCGGCTGCCAGGGTCGCGGGCGTCGGCCGGCTGCGGATCCTGCTCCGGCACGTGCTGCCCAACATCGCCGAGCCCCTGGTCGTCAACGCGACGATCGGCGCGGGCGGCGCGCTGCTCGCCTTCTCCGGGTTGTCCTTCCTCGGCCTCGGCGTGCAGTCGCCGGCGTACGACTGGGGGCGGCTGCTCTACGACGGCATCAGCGCCATCTACGTCAACCCCGCAGCGGCGCTGGCGCCGGGCCTCGCCGTGCTGCTCGCCGGGCTGGCGTTCAACCTCTTCGGTGAGTCCGTGGCCAAGGGCTTCGGGGTCCCGGTGCTGGTCGGCGCGCCCGAGCTGCGCAGCCGCGGCAGGGCGGCCGCTGTCGCAGCCGAGGCCCCGACGGGGCCGGACGTCCCAGAGGAGGCCGCGGACGACGTCGTGCTCGAGGTCCGCGACCTCGAGGTGGTCTTCCCGACCGCGACCGGCACGGTGCGCCCGGTGCGTGGGGTCAGCTTCGACGTACGACGTGGCGAGGCGGTCGGGGTGGTGGGGGAGTCCGGGTCGGGCAAGTCGCTCACCGCCCTCGCGGTCTCGCGCCTCGTCAGCGAGGACGGCACCGTGCGCGCCGGGCGGCTCCGCTTCCTCGGCGAGGACCTCACCGCGCCGGACTCACCCGCGCTGCGGCGGATGCTCGGCACCAGCCTCGCGATGGTCTTCCAGGACCCGATGACGTCCTTCAACCCGACGCGGCGCATCGGCCGGCAGCTGGCCGAGGTGGCGACCGAGCACCAGGGCCTCGGCCGGGCGGAGGCGCTGGGTCGGGCTGTCGACAGGCTCGACTCGGTGCGGATCCCCGACGCGGGCCGGCGTGCCCGCCAGTACCCCCACGAGTTCTCCGGTGGCATGCGCCAACGGGCCATGATCGGCATGGGCCTGATGGGGACGCCCTCCCTCGTCGTCGCCGACGAGCCCACCACCGCGCTCGACGTGACCGTCCAGCAGCAGGTCCTCGACCTGCTCGCCGAGATCCGTGCGGCCGACGACGTCGCGCTGGTGCTGATCAGCCACGACGTCACCGTCGTCGCCGAGGTCTGCGACCGCGTCCTGGTGATGTACGCCGGTCGCATCGTGGAGGACGTGCCTGCCGCCGCCCTCGCCACCCGCGCGCTGCACCCCTACACCCGCGCGCTCGTGGCAGCCGTCCCCAGCATGGACACCGACCTCGACCGACCGCTCGCCACCATCCCCGGGCGTCCGGTCGACCCGGCCGAGGTCCCCGCCGGGTGTGCGTACGCCGCCCGCTGCCCGCTCGCCGACGCCCGCTGCCTGGCCGAGGACCCGCCGCTCGTGCCCGCCGCGGACGGCAGCCGCGTCGCCTGCTGGCACGCCGGCGAGGCGCTCCCCGACCCGGTGGTGCGCCCCGCCGAGGGCCGCGCGGGCCTCGACGAGCTGGACGCCGACGAGCTGGTGGAGGCACCGTGAGCGAGCTGCGATTCGAGGACGTCACCGTCCGCTTCGGCCGGACGACCGCGGTCGACCGGGCGAGCCTCACCGTGCCCGTCGGCACCGTGGTCGGTCTCGTGGGCGAGTCGGGGTCGGGCAAGTCGACCCTCGCGCGCGCCGCCGTCGGCCTGACCGAGCCGGAGTCCGGCGCCATCACGCTCGGCGGTCGCCCGGTGCCCCACCGCGGCGCGCGACGGCCCCTCCAGATGGTCTTCCAGGACCCCTACTCCTCACTCGACCCGCGCATGACGATCGGCGACTGCATCGCCGAGGCGCTGCCGCGCGACCTCGACGACGTACGCGGTCGCCGGGCCCGTCGGGACGAGGTGGCCCGGCTGCTGGAGCTCGTGCACCTCGAGCCCCACCGCGCGCGCGACCTCCCGGCCCGGCTCTCCGGCGGCCAGCGCCAGCGGGTCGCCCTCGCCCGGGCACTCGCCGGCAGGCCCGAGGTCGTCATCGCCGACGAGATCACCTCCGCGCTCGACGTCTCGATCCAGGGCGCCGTGCTCAACCTGGTCCGCGAGCTGCAGGCCGAGCTCGGCCTCTCGATGCTCTTCATCTCCCACAACCTCGCCGTGGTCCGCTACGTCGCCTCACGCGTCGCCGTGATGCAGGGCGGCCGGATCGTCGAGGAGGGCCCCACGGCCCAGGTGCTCGGAGCCCCCGAGCACGACTACACGCGCGAGCTGCTCGCTGCCGCGCCCGGAAGGAAGCCCTCATGAGCCACGCCCCCGACCCGTCCAGCGCCGTACGCCGCCTGCGCATCGACGACCTCGGCGACCTGGCGGTGCCGTCCCAGCCGGCGCTCGCGCCGGACGGGACCCGCGTGGCCTACACCCTGCGCACCATCGACGTGGCCGGCGACCGCAACGTCGACGAGCTGTGGTGGGTCGGGACCGACGGCGGCCCGGCCCGCCGGCTGACCCACGGCCCGGCGGACTCCTCGCCGGTGTGGGCGCCGGACGCGACGCGGGTGGCGTTCGTGCGCGCCGGCCGGCTGGCGGTGCTGGCGACCGACGGCGGCGAGGTCGAGGTGCTCGACGGCGTCCCGGCCGGTGTCGCCTCGCCCACGTGGAGCCCCGACGGCCGACGCATCGCCTTCACCGCGCCCGTCGACCCGGATGGCGCGGGGGCCGACGGCGGGCCGATGGTCTCGGACGGCATCGGCTACCAGTCCGACGGCACGGGCCTGCACGGCCGCGTCCGGACGCAGCTGTTCGTCGTCGACGCCGACGGCACCGGGCTGCGCCGGCTGACGAGCGGGCCCCACGGCGTCGCGTCCCCGGCCTGGTCGCCCGACGGCGCGACGCTCGCCTTCACCCGCGGATCCGAGGAGCGGTTCCGCACCCCGGTCCACGTGCTTCCCGTCGACGGCTCAGCCACCGACCTGCGCACCGTCGGGTTCGCCCACGGGGTGGCGCTGGCGGTGACCTGGTCGGCCGACGGGGACGCGCTGCTCGTCGTGGGACACCCCGGCGACCCGGTCGGCCACGCCCGCCTGGTGCGGGTGCCGCTCGACGGCTCGGACGTCACCGACCTCGCCGGCCCGCTCGACCGCAACGTGATGCCCGGCGCGCCGGCCTACCCGGGTGGCCTCCCGGTCGAGCAGGACGGCCGCGTGTGGTTCTGCCTGCGTGACCGCGGCTGCACCCACCTGTGGTCCGCATCCGCGGACGGCACGGAGCAACAGCCCCGGCTCGCCGGCGAGGGCCGGGTCATGTCGGGCCTGTCCGTGGCGGCGGGGCGTGCCGCCGTCGTGCTCGCCACCCCGACGTCGTACGGCGAGGTGGTGCTGGTCGACCTCGCGGACGGTGAGGAGCAGGTGCTGACCGACCACGGGGCCGCGCTGGCCGACGTGGTGCACCACCCGCGCCGTGCGCGCACCTTCACGATCTCCGACGGCACCGAGGTCGAGGCCTGGCTGCTGCACGACGACGAGCCCGGCCCGAAGCCGCTGCTGCTCGACGTGCACGGCGGCCCGCACAACGCGTGGAACGCCGCGGCCGACGAGATCCACCTCTACCACCAGGAGCTCGTCGAGCGCGGCTGGGCGGTCCTGCTGGTCAACCCGCGCGGCAGCGACGGCTACGGCGAGCAGTTCTACGACGGCGTCCACGCCGCCTGGGGCGTGGCCGACGCCGCCGACTTCCTCGAGCCGATCGACACGCTGGTCGCCGAGGGGCTGGCCGATCCCGAACGGCTCGCAGTGGGCGGCTACAGCTACGGCGGGTTCATGGCCTGCTGGCTCACCGGTCACGACGACCGCTTCGCCGCCGCCGTCGCGGGAGGCACTGTCAGCGACCTGGCGAGCATGTACGGCACCAGCGACGACCTCTGCCTGAGTGCGTACGAGCTCGGCGGGGCGCCGTGGGAGGAGCCGGACCGCTATGCCGCGATGTCGCCGATCACCCGCGTGCAGGACGTGCGTACCCCCACGCTCGTCTACCACGGCATCGAGGACCGCACCTGCCCGCTCGGGCAGGCGCAGCAGTGGCACACCGCCCTCTGCGAGCTCGGCGTGCCGACGCGGTTGGTGCTCTACCCCGACGCCTCGCACGTGTTCGTCCTGCTCGGCCGACCGTCCCAGCGGCTCGACGTCAACCGCCGCACCCTCGACTGGCTCGTCACCCACACCACGGGTGGCGGCCGCCCACGCGCCGACCGCGCCCACTGGGAGCAGCGGCTCGCGGCGCTGGCCGAGCGCCACGGCGTACCCGGTGCGCAGCTCGGCATCCTGCGCACCCGCGGGGGCGAGGACGACCTCGTCGTCGCGACGCACGGCGTGCTGCACGTCGGGACACAGGCACCGGTCACTCCCGACGCGGTGTTCCAGATCGGCTCGATCACCAAGGTGTGGACCGCCTCGGTGGTCCTCGCGCTCGTCGACGAGGGCCTGCTCGAGCTCGACACCCCGGTCGTCGAGGTGCTGCCCGAGCTGCGGCTGGCCGACCCGGAGGTCACCAAGGGCGTCACCGTGCGCCACCTGCTCACCCACACCAGCGGCATCGACGGGGACGTCTTCACCGACACCGGCCGCGGCGACGACTGCCTCGAGCGCTACGTCGACCAGCTGGGCGACGCGGGGCAGAACCACCCGCTGGGCGTGACCTGGTCCTACTGCAACTCCGGCTTCTCGCTGCTCGGCCGCGTGATCGAGGTGGTCACCGGCCTGACGTGGGACGAGGCCGTGCGCGAGCGGCTCTCCACGCCGCTCGGTCTCGAGCGCGCGGTGACCCTGCCGGAGGAGGCGCTGCTCCACGCCGCCGCAGTCGGGCACGACGAGCGCGACGGCGAGACCGTCACCGCTGCCGCGTGGCAGCTGCCCCGCTCGCTCGGCCCCGCCGGGCTGGTCACCTGCACGGCGGCCGACGTGCTGGCGTTCGCGCGCATGCACCTGACCGGCGGCCGGGCGGCCGACGGCACCCGGGTGCTGTCCGAGGAGTCGGTCACGGCGATGGCCGCGCACGAGGCCGAGCTGCCCGACCCCTACATCCTCGGGGACTCGTGGGGCCTGGGCTGGATCCGCTTCGCCTGGGACGGCCAGCGCCTGATCGGCCACGACGGCAACACCCTCGGGCAGGCGGCGTTCCTCCGGATGCTGCCCGACCCCGGCGGCGACGGTGGCCTCGCGGTCGTGCTGCTCACCAACGGCGGGCACACCCGCGACCTCTACGAGGACCTCTACCGCGAGCTCTTCGCCGAGCTCGCCGGCGTCTCCATGCCCGAGCGGTTCGGTCCTCCGGACGAGCCGGTCGACGTCGACGTCACGCCCTTCCTGGGCCGCTACGAGCGCACGTCGGTGCAGATGGACGTCGAGGACGGCGCCGAGGGACCGGTCCTGCGCACCACGCTCGTGGGTCCGCTGGCCGAGCTCGAGCCCGACCCGGTGGAGGAGCACCCGCTCGTGCCCGTGGGCCCCGGCCTGTTCGCCGTACGTCCTGAGGGGACCGAGACCTGGGTCCCGGTCACCTTCTACGAGCTGGCGACGGGTGAGCCCTACCTCCACATGGGGGCGCGGGCCACCCCGCGGGTCCGACCATGAGCTCCGGGGCCCTGGCCGCGGACGCGATCGACCTCGACGCCCTGCTGGACGACGTCCGCACGCTCGTCGGGTGCGAGTCCCCGTCCGCCGACCTGGCCGCCGTGGCGCGGTCCGCCGCCGTGGTCGCCGAGGTGGGCACCCGGTGGCTGGGGGTGGCGCCCGAGCGGATCGTGCTCGACGGGTGCACCCACCTGCGGTGGCGGCTGGGCAGCGCACCCTCGCGCGTCCTGCTGCTCGGCCACCACGACACCGTCTGGCCGATCGGCACCCTGGCGCGGCGTCCCTTCGCCGTCGACGACGGGGTGCTCCGCGGCCCGGGCTGCTTCGACATGCTCGCCGGCCTGGCCATGGCGTTCCAGGCAGCTGCCGGGACGGACGGGGTCACCATCCTCGTCACCGGGGACGAGGAGCTCGGCTCGCCCACCTCGCGCGCCCTCGTCGAGGAGGAGGGCGCGGCCGCCGAGGCGGTGCTCGTCCTCGAGGCCTCGGCCGACGGCGGGGCGCTGAAGACCGAGCGCAAGGGCGTCTCGCTCTACGACGTCGACGTCACCGGCCGCGCCGCCCACGCCGGGCTCGAGCCCGAGCGGGGCACCAACGCCGCCGTCGAGCTCGCCCACGTCGTGCTGGCGCTGTCCGGCCTCGGTGACGCCTCAGTCGGTACGACGGTCACCCCGACGCGCGCCACCGCCGGCACCACCACCAACACCGTGCCTGCCGCGGCGAGCGTCGCGGTCGACGTACGCGCGCGGACGGCCGAGGAGCAGCGGCGCGTCGACGCGGCCGTCCGGTCCCTGCGCCCGGTGCTGCCCGGTGCCGCGATCGCGGTCCGCGGCGGGCCCAACCGCCCACCGCTGGAGGCGTCCGCCTCCGCCGCGCTCTTCGACCGGGCGTGCCGGGTCGCCGCCCGGCTCGGCCTCCCGGCACCCACGAGCGCGAGCGTCGGCGGTGCGTCCGACGGCAACTTCACCGCAGGCGTCGGCACCCCGACCCTCGACGGGCTCGGCGCGGTCGGCGGCGGTGCCCACGCCGAGGACGAGCACGTCCTGGTGGCCGAGCTGCCCGGCCGCACCGCCCTCCTGCGCGGCCTGGTCGCCGACCTCCTCGCCGACCCCGGACCACCACTGGACGAGCGGACGAACCCGGACGCTGCGACTCGTGGGGCACGACCATGACGCCGCCCCGCAAGGCGACCAGCATGGGAGCCATGAGGACGTCGAGCGCTGTCGCCACCGATCTCGACGCCGCGGTCCAGGGCGCGGACGCCGCCGCCCGCGCGGCGGGGGTCACGGTCCGCAGCCTGGTGGAGCTGCCCGACCTCGAGCAGGCGGTGGCGCTGTTCGCCGAGATCTGGCGGCGCGAGGCGAGCCCGCCGCTCACCCTCGAGCTGCTGCGCGCGCTCACCAAGGCGGGCAACTACGTCGGCGGCGCCTTCGCCGACGGCCGCCTCGTCGGGGCCTGCGTCGGCTTCTTCCACGCGCCCGAGGAGGACAGCCTCCACAGCCACATCGCCGGCGTCGCGCCCGGCGCCGCCGGGCGCAACATCGGGTTCGCCCTCAAGCTCCACCAGCGCGCCTGGGCGATCGCCCGCGGCGTCGGGGAGATCGCGTGGACCTTCGACCCGCTCGTGGCCCGCAACGCCTGGTTCAACCTGACCAAGCTCGGCGCCCGCGCGACGGAGTACCTCCCCAACTTCTACGGCCCGATGGACGACGGCATCAACGGCCGTGACGAGTCCGACCGGCTGCTCGTGCGCTGGCGACTGACCGACCCCGCGGTCGTGCTGGCCTGCGCCGGCGGGGGAGTCGGCGCGGTCGCGGCCGACCTCGAGGCCGGCGGCGCGGTCGTCGCCCTCGGCTCCGACGACGCGGGGCAACCGGTCCCGGGTCGCCTCGACGGGCCGGTCTCGCTGGTCGCGGTGCCCTCCGACGTCGCAGTGCTGCGTGGCGCCGCCCCGGAGACCGCGGCCCGCTGGCGGATCGCCGTACGCGAGGTGCTCACCACCCTGCTGGCCGACGGGTCCGGGCGCATCGAGGGGTTCGACCGGACCGGTTGGTACGTCGTGAGGAGAGAGCTGTGAAGATCACCGGCGTCGAGCTGCGACGCATCGCCATGCCCCTGGTGGCGCCGTTCCGGACGTCGTTCGGCACCGAGACCGCTCGCGACGTGCTCCTCGTGCGCGTCGTCTCGGAGGACTCCGAGGGCTGGGGGGAGTGCGTGGCGATGTCCGCGCCCCTCTACAGCTCGGAGTACGTCGACGCCGCGGCCGACGTGCTGCGCCGCTACCTGGTGCCCCGGCTGGTCGCCGACGGCCCGTGCTCGGCGCCCGACGTCGCGCACCGCCTGGCGCCCGTGAAGGGGCACCGCATGGCGAAGGCCGCGCTGGAGACGGCCGTGCTGGACGCCGAGCTCCGGGCCGAGGGCCGCTCCTTCGCGCGCGAGCTCGGTGCCGTGCACGACCGCGTGCCGTGCGGGGTCTCGGTGGGGATCATGGACTCCGTGCCCGCGCTCCTCGACGCGGTCGACGGCTACCTCGCCGAGGGCTACGTGCGGATCAAGCTCAAGATCGAGCCCGGCTGGGACGTCGACCCGGTGCGGGCGGTGCGCGAGCGCTTCGGGGACGAGGTGCTGCTCCAGGTCGACGCCAACACCGCCTACACGCTCGCCGACGCACCCCACCTCGCCCGGCTCGACCCCTTCGACCTGCTGCTGATCGAGCAGCCGCTGGAGGAGGAGGACGTGCTCGGTCACGCCGACCTCGCCCAACGGATCCGGACGCCGGTCTGCCTCGACGAGTCGATCACCTCCGCCCGCGACGCCGCGGCGGCCATCCGGCTGGGTGCCTGCAGCATCGTCAACATCAAGCCCGGCCGCGTCGGCGGCTACCTCGAGGCGCGACGCATCCACGACGTCTGCGTGGCCGCCGGCGTCCCGGTGTGGTGCGGCGGCATGCTCGAGACCGGGCTCGGGCGGGCGGCCAACGTCGCGCTCGCGGCGCTGCCCGGCTTCACCCTCCCCGGCGACACCTCCGGCTCGGGCCGCTACTACGCCGAGGACATCACCGAGCCGTTCGTGCTCGACGACGGCCACCTCGCCGTCCCGACCGGCCCGGGCCTCGGGGTCGCTCCGCTGCCCGAGCGCCTCGAGGAGGTCACGACCGCGGCGGAGTGGCTCGCCCTCTGAGAGTTGTCGGGCTGCACCAGTCCGGGCCGTGATTTCGTCGCTCGGCACTGGCTACCGTCTCGACGGCTCCCTACGGTGGAGGCATGAGCGACGAGGCGGCGGGCGCGAGCCTCGCCCGGCTGCTGGACGACCTGGGCACCACGTTCCTCGACCTCGTCCACGGTGACGTGTCGGCCGCGGGCGGCGTCGGCGGGGTCGTCATCCACGACCCGCTCGACCCGCCGTCGCTGCCGCCCCGCGCGCTCGTGCTCGGCGTGGGGGTCGACTCCGCCGCCCAGGTGGTGGAGCTCCTCGGCGGCCTCGGTCCCGGCGGCGCGGCCGGCCTGGTGCTGCGGGCGCCCGTCCCGCTCACGGCCGAGGTACGCGCGGCCGCCGACGAGGCCGGGGTCGCCGTGCTCGGACTCAGCCGAGGTGCGTCCTGGGCCCAGCTCAGCGAGATGCTCCGTTCGCTGCTCGTCGCGGGGGACACCGGCCCGGGCACCGGGGAGCCCGACTCGCTCGGCGGCCTGCCCTCGGGCGACCTGTTCGCGGTCGCCAACGCGCTGTCGGCCCTGCTCGACGCGCCGATCACCATCGAGGACCGCAGCTCCCGGGTGCTGGCCTTCTCGGGGCGCCAGGACGAGGCCGACCCCTCGCGGGTCGAGACGATCCTCGGGCGCCAGGTGCCGGGGCACTACATGAAGGTGCTGCAGGAGCGCGGCGTCTTCCGCGACCTCCATCGCTCCGACCGGCCGGTCGTCGTCGACCCGCTGCCGGGCGTCGACGGCGAGATGACGCTGCCCCGGGTGGCGGTCTCCGTGCGCGCCGGCGACGAGGTGCTCGGCTCGATCTGGGCGGTGGTCCCCGAGCCGTTGAGCCCGGAGCGCCTCGGCGCGCTCACCGACTCCGCCAAGCTCGTGGCGCTGCACCTGCTGCGGGTGCGTGCCGGCGCCGACGTACGCCGTGGGGTGCGCGCCGACCTCCTCGCCTACGCCCTCGCCGGTGGCGCCTCAGCCCCCGACGCGCTCGAGCGCCTCGGGCTCGCCGGACAGCCCCTCCTGGTGGTCGGGATGACCCTCGACGAGGTGCACGCGGTCGGTCACGACACCGACGACGCGTCCCTCACCCACGAGCGGCAGCGGCTCGGCGACGCGTTCGCGCTGCACCTCGCCGCGGTCCACCCCCGCTCGGCGGCCGCGTCGCTCGGCGACGTGACCTACGGGCTGCTGGCGATCTCCGGCGAGGTCGAGCTGGCCGAGGAGCGGGCGACGCGGCTGGTCCGCGACTTCATCGACCGGATCGGCGAGCGGATGCGGCCGGTCGCCGCGGTCGGCACCGTGGCCGCCGACTTCTCGGGCATCGCGCGCAGCCGCACCAGCGTCGACCGGGCGCTGCGGGTGCTGCGCCGCGGTGGCGGTGAGCGCCGCATCGGCAGGCTCGAGGACCTGCAGGGCGAGGCGCTCGTGCTCGAGCTGCAGGACCTCGCCTCCGCCCGCGGCGACGAGCCGACCGGCCCGCTCGCCCGCCTGGTGGCGTACGACGCCCGGCACCGCTCCGCGCTCGTCGAGACCCTGCGCGCCTGGCTCGACCACTTCGGCGACGCGGTGGCGGCGGCCGACTCGCTCTTCGTCCACCCCAACACCTTCCGCTACCGGCTGCGCCGCGCCGCCGAGGTCGGCCAGGTCGACCTCGACGACGCCGACCAGCGGTTCGCGCTGATGCTGCAGCTGCGCGTGCTGACCTCGCCGTCCGGGTCGCGCTGAGCGGCCGCGTGCGGCGCACGGAGCGGGCCCGCTGCGACTAGGCTCGGCGCGTGGCCGAGCTGAACATCCCCGCAGCGCCCGTCATCGAGGGCACCACGCACGTCCATTCGGGCAAGGTGCGTGACCTCTACCGGATCGACTCCGGCGAGCACGAGGGCCGGCTGCTGATGGTCGCGAGCGACCGCATCTCCGCCTACGACTTCGTCCTCGACACCACCATCCCCGACAAGGGCGAGATCCTCACCCGGATGTCGCTGTGGTGGTTCGACCAGCTCGCCGGGCTCGTCGGCAACCACGTCGTGTCCACCGACGTGCCGGCATCCGTGGCGGGTCGCGCGGTGGTCTGCGAGCAGCTCGAGATGTTCCCGGTCGAGTGCGTGGCCCGCGGCTACCTCACCGGCTCCGGTCTGCTCGACTACCAGCGGACCGGCGAGGTGTGCGGGATCCCGCTGCCCGCGGGCCTGCAGGACGGCAGCCACCTCCCCGAGCCGATCTTCACCCCGGCCACGAAGGCCGCCCTCGGCGATCACGACGAGAACGTCGACTACGAGGCCGTCGTCGAGGCGGTCGGCGACGACGCCGCAGCCGAGCTGCGGATGCTGACCATGGAGGTCTACGACCGGGCCCACGCGATCGCCCGGGAGCGCGGCATCATCCTGGCCGACACCAAGCTGGAGTTCGGCCGGCGCCCGGCGTCCGAGGGCGGCACCACGATCCTCGCCGACGAGGTCCTCACCCCCGACTCCAGCCGCTTCTGGCCCGCCGACCAGTGGCAGCCCGGCCGCGCCCAGCCGTCGTACGACAAGCAGATCGTGCGCGACTGGCTGACCGGTGAGTCGGGATGGGACCGCACCTCGGGCGAGGCGCCGCCGCCGCTGCCCGACGCCGTCGTCGAGCGCACCCGCGCGCGCTACGTCGAGGCCTACGAGCTGCTCACCGGGGAGACGTTCTGACCACGCGGCGCTTCTCCGCCACCGAGGAGATGCCCCACACGGCGGAGCAGGCGTTCACCTACCTCGTCGACCCGCGGCTGCGCCCGGAGTGGCAGTCGAGCCTGCTCTCGACCGACGTGCCCGAGGACGAGGAGCCGCACCTCGGCCAGGCCTGGACCGAGCTGACCGTGGTCGGCGTACGACCCAGCCTGGTCGTCTTCGAGTTCGTGCCCTACCGGTCGTGGGCCGAGCGTGGGACGTGGCGCGGCGTCGAAGCCACCTTGCGGCTGCGCTTCACCGAGACCGCCCGCGGCTGCCGGGTCGTCGCCGAGGGCGAGGTGACCGGCTCCGGCGTCTACGCCGTGGCGGCCGGGAGCTCCGGCCTGGTGGCGGGTCGTGCGATCGCCGCCGACCTCCGCACCGCCACCCACCGCATCGCGCAGCGCAAGGAGCGCCCGGCAGACGGGTGACGACCTGCGAACCGGTGAGTAGGTTGGCGCCATGCCGAACCTCTCCTCGCTCCTCGAAGGCACCGCCGACGCGCACCCGGACCGTACGGCGGTGGTGCTGGGCGACACCCGCCTGACCTACGCGCAGGTCAACGCCGCCGCCAGCCAGGTCGCGAACCTGCTGGTCTCGCGCGGCATCGAGCCGGGCGACAAGGTCGCGCTGAGCTGCCCGAACCTGCCGTACTTCCCGATCGTCTACTACGGCATCCTCAAGGCCGGCGCGACCGTGGTGCCGCTCAACGTGCTGCTGAAGGGCCGCGAGGTGGCCTACCACCTCGACGACTCGGACGCGAAGGCCTACTTCTGCTTCCAGGGCACGCCCGAGCTGCCGATCGGCGCGGAGGGCCATGCCGGCTTGCAGCAGGCCGAGGGCTGCGAGCACTTCTTCGTCATCACCGCCGACCCTGCGGCCGAGTCGCCGATCGAGGGTGCCGAGACGCTCGGCCGGGCCCTCGTCGGCCAGTCGCCGGTCTTCGAGAGCGTCGAGGTCGGTGCCGACGACACCGCCGTCATCCTCTACACCTCGGGCACGACCGGCCAGCCCAAGGGCGCCGAGCTGATGCACCGCAACATGATCAGCAACGCACTGTCGAGCGACGCCCTCTTCGGCGCCGACCCCGACCGGCCCGACACCCTGCTGTGCGTCCTGCCGCTCTTCCACTCCTTCGGCCAGACGGTGATCATGAACGCCGGCTTCGCCTTCGGCGGCACCGTCGTAATGCTGCCGCGCTTCGAGGCCGGCGCCGCCCTGGCGCTGATGGACAAGGAGGGCGTCACCTTCTTCGCCGGCGTACCGACGATGTACTGGGGCCTGCTCGGCGCCCTCGACGACTCCGGCGTCGACGTGAAGAAGCTGGCCGAGCAGATGCGGGTCGCGGTCGCGGGCGGCTCCGCGCTGCCGGTCGAGGTGCACAAGGAGTTCGAGCGCCGCTTCGGCGTCACCATCCTGGAGGGCTACGGCCTGTCGGAGACCTCGCCGGTGGCGAGCTTCTCGGTGTGGGGCGAGCCGGTGCGGGTCGGGTCGATCGGCAAGCCGATCCCCGGTGTCGAGATGAAGCTGATCAGCCCCGAGCCCGGCGTGCGCGAGGACGTCGAGGACGCCGCCGACGTGGTCGGCGAGATCGCGATCAAGGGCCCGAACATCATGAAGGGCTACTACGGCCGGCCCGACGCGACCGCCGAGGCCATCGTCGACGGCTGGTTCCGCTCCGGCGACCTCGGACGCAAGGACGCCGACGGCTGGTACTACATCGTCGACCGGTCCAAGGACATGATCATCCGCGGCGGCTACAACGTGTACCCGCGCGAGGTCGAGGAGGTGCTGCTCACGCACCCCGACGTCTCGCTCGTGGCCGTCATCGGCGTACCCGACGAGAGCCACGGCGAGGAGATCAAGGCGGTCGTGATCCGCAACGAGGGCGCGACTGTCACCGAGGACGAGCTGGTCGCGTGGGCGAAGGAGCAGATGGCGGGCTACAAGTACCCCCGCGTCGTCCAGTTCGTCGACGCCCTCCCGATGACCGCCACCGGCAAGATCCTCAAGCGGGAGCTCACCTGATGCGCGCACTCCTCATCGCCCTCGGGGTGGCGATGGTGGCGACCGGCGCGGTGTGGACCGCGCAGGGCCTCGGCTACCTCGAGGGCAGCCCGATGACCGACCAGAGCATCTGGGCGATCCTCGGGCCCCTCGTCGCCGGGCTCGGCGTCGGCCTCGTGGTCGTCACCGCCCGCCGGCGGGGGTGAGGTGGCTCGGTCGTGCACCAGGAAGGCAGTTCGCGTCGATCGCCGTCGTGCTCACGCTCAGCGTCGGTGCTCCGCGCCTGAACTGCCTGCACGGTGCTCCTCGTCCCCAGCCGGCGTGATCCCCAGCCGCTCCTGGAGGGCGATGGCGTCGAACGGTGCGTGCACCTTGGCGTCGTTGTCGAAGTAGACCAGGACGTCGAGCCCCTGGGCGTCCCAGTGGCGCACCTTCTCGGCCCAGTGGTCGAGCGCGTTGTCCGAGTAGCCGCTCGTGTAGAGCTCCTGGTCGCCGTGGAGCCGGACGTACGCCAGTGTGCTGGTGACCTCGTCGAACATCGGCCACGTCCCCGCCGAGTCGGCGACGACCATCCCGATGTCGTGCGCGCGCAGCAGCTCGCAGAACTCCGGCGTGCGGAAGGACTGGTGGCGCACCTCGAGCACGTGGCGCAGCGGTCGGTCGTCGGGCGTCGCGGTGTCGGCGGGCTCCTTGAGCTTGGACGCGTCGTGGTGGGCCGCCGCGAACGTGGACGCCTCCGACGTACGTCGTGGGAGCAGGTCGAAGAACGCGGCGAGCCGGTCGGGGTGGAACCCGAGGTTCGGGGGCAGCTGCCACAGCATCGGGCCGAGCCGCGCGCCGAGGGAGAGCACGCCCGAGGCGAGGAAGGTGCCCAGTGGGGCCTCGACGTCGGCCAGCTTCTTCATGTGCGTGATGTAGCGCGGGCCCTTGACCGCGAAGAGGAAGTCCTCGGGCACCTCCGCGGCCCAGGCCCGCCAGCTCGACGGCCGCTGCAGCGAGTAGAACGAGCCGTTGACCTCGATTGTGGTGAGCCGCGCGGCCGCGTGCTCGAGCTCGCGACGCTGCGGGAGGCCGGTCGGGTAGAAGACGCCGCGCCAGCCGGCGTACCGCCAGCCGGAGATGCCGACCCGGATCATGGCTCCGCGTACCCGCGCACCTGTCCGCGCATGCGTGCCCCGCGCGGCGTGCGCTGCGGGACGTCACTAGAATCGGGCACGCCCCCTCCGTCCTGTCCCCAGGAGCACTCCGTGGCCCGAGTCGTCGTCGACGTCATGCCCAAGCCCGAGATCCTCGACCCCCAGGGCAAGGCCGTGCTCGGTGCGCTGCCCCGCCTCGGGTTCGACCTCGTCACCGATGTCCGCCAGGGCAAGCGGTTCGAGCTCCAGGTCGACGGCGAGATCACCGACGCGGTGCTCGCCGAGATCGAGCAGGTCGCCGGGACGCTGCTGTCCAACCCGGTGATCGAGGACTACGAGGTCCACGTCGAGGCGCACTCGGTGGCCGAGGTCGCGCACGAGGCCGGCCGCGCATGAATCACACCCCACGAAACTGCTCGCTGCGCTCGCACTTCCGCGGGGGCCCCGAATGAAGGTCGGCGTCGTCACCTTCCCGGGCTCGCTCGACGACGTCGACGCGCGCCGCGCCGTACGCATCGGCGGCAACGAGGCGGTCGCGCTGTGGCACGGCGACGAGGACCTGCAGGGCGTCGACGCGGTCGTGCTGCCCGGCGGCTTCTCCTACGGCGACTACCTCCGCTGCGGCGCCATCTCCCGCTTCGCGCCGGTGATGACCTCGGTCGTCGAGGCCGCGGGCAAGGGGATGCCGGTCCTGGGCATCTGCAACGGCTTCCAGATCCTCTGCGAGTCGCACCTGCTGCCGGGCGCACTGATCCGCAACGACCACCGCAAGTTCGTCTGCCGCGACCAGCGGCTGCGCATCGAGCGCGTCGACACCCCGTGGACGTCGGCGTACGCCGCCGGAGCCGAGGTGACGATCGTGCTCAAGAACGGTGAGGGCGGCTTCGTCGCCGACGAGGCGACGCTCGACCGGCTCGAGGGCGAGGGCCGCGTGGTCGCGCGCTACCTCGACGACAACCCCAACGGCTCGCTGCGCGACATCGCCGGCGTCTCCAACGAGCGCGGCAACGTCGTCGGCCTGATGCCGCACCCCGAGCACGCGGTCGAGGACCTCACCGGTCCCGGCACCGACGGCCTCGGCTTCTTCACCTCGCTCGCCCAGCAGGTCTTTGCATGAGTCCACTGTCCCGACCTGTGGGCCTCTACCGCCTCGTCGCGCGCGCCGAGGCCGTGACGTGGGCGCTGCTGCTGACGGGCATGTTCCTGAAGTACGTCACCGAGACCACCGAGCTCGGCGTCCAGGTCTTCGGGATGGTCCACGGCGTGGTGTTCATCGCCTACTGCCTGACCACGGTGCTGCTCTGGATCGACCAGCGGTGGCCCGTCAGCCGGGTCGCGCTCGGTCTGCTCGCCGCCGTCCCGCCGTTCGCGACGGTGCCCTTCGAGCGGTACGCCGAGCGCGCCGGGCTGCTCGGTGACACCTGGCGCCTGCGCACCGAGGCGCCCGCCGGTCTCCTCGACCGGCTCGCCGCCTGGCTGCTCCGCCGCCCGGCCCAGGGCCTGGTCGTCGGGCTCCTCGCCGTCGCCGGCCTCACCGGCGTCGCGCTCGTCGTCGGCCCGCCGGCCTGACGTCAGCGATCCGTCGTGCGGCAGTTTCCCCGCGTACGCGGGGAAACTGGCACCTAGCGGGGGTTGCAACCCCTGCTAGGTGACAACTTCCCCGCGTAAGCGGGGAAACCGTCAGCCGAGATCAGAGGCCGCGCTGGAGCTTGTTCCAGGTCTGCTTCGTCGCCACGCCGGAGACGGCGATCCGCAGCCGCGCCTGATAGGTCCGGAGGGCGGTCTCGGTCTTCGCGTCGAACACGCCCGTCGCCCGGAAGCGACCGGCCCCGGCCGCGTTGAGCGCCCGCTGGAGCCGGTGGACCGACTCGTCGCTGGAGCCGCGCTTGATCGTCGTACGCGCTCCGGCCGCGAGGAGGGCGGTCCAGTGCCGCTTCTCGAAGGTGTCGGACGGCGTGAACCTCCGCGCCGCCTGCCAGGCACGGGCCGCGGCGATCGTGGCGGCGTCGTAGCTGCCGTTGACCGGGCCGGCGTAGGTGCCCTGCTCCGTCAGCAGGCACTGCAGCACCTTCACGCGGGTCGCCCGCGCGGAGGTGGGGGAGAGCCTGGGGTACTTCCAGTAGCCCAGTCGCGTCCCCGGGCACCGACCCTCGGCCACGGGCTGCGACCCGGCGCCGAGGTCGATGAAGTTGCTGTCGATGTTGATCGTGACCCCGCCCCAGGTCTCGTTGTGGCCGCCGCGGTACTGCTTCATCCGGCCGCCGGGGCGCCAGCCGTCCTCGGGGATGTACGTCGTCGAGGTGTTGGCGGCACCGTCCCAGCGGGCGATCCAGATCCGGTCCGGCAGCGCGAACTGGCCGGGCCGCTGGACCCGCGCGTCGTCGAGCATCTTGATGCCGGAGCTGGCGCTGGAGTAGAACCCGGCGACGTAGCCGTGCTCCTTGATCCGCGTCACCCAGCCGGAGACGAACACCAGCGCGGACTCGCGGCACGCGGTGTTGGTGAGGTCGAAGCCCTCGAGGTCGTACCAGATCGTGCTGCCCGGCCCGATGCCGTACGCCGTCGCGTCCGCGGCGTTCTTGTCGGCCTCGGCCGCACCCTGGGCGGCGGCCGTGGCGTAGCCCCCAGCGGCCTTGTCCGAGATCGTGAAGTCGTCCTGGTAGCGCGGGAAGCGCGGCTGGCAGGAGGCCTGCGGGCCGAGCGCGATCGGGAGCAGCCGCCAGCCGCGGGCGACCTGGGCGGCGACCCAGGTGGGGCTGAGGTTGGGCTGCGACCGGCACGCGCGGGAGTCACCCGAGATGTAGATCCCGACCGCGGAGAAGGGCGACTTCGCCCACCACCTGTCCATCGCCGACTGGGTCGGCGCAAGGCACTGGTCGAAGCCGTAGCCCGTGAAGTCGCCCGGCGTGGCGAGGGCGACCTGCTGCTGGCTCGCAAGTCGCGGGCTGGCGTTCGACGGCTCGGCGCCCGCCGGGGCCGACCCGACGAGGGGCGCGATGAGCAGCAGCGCGAGGGCGGCGAGGAGCGTACGGGGCAGGCGACGCATGGGTGACTCCAGCAGGGCGGGGAAGGGTGTGGCGCGGGCGAGGCGAACGCCAGACAACCACACCAGTCACACGGGTAACAGGGCTTCCGGTGAACTACAGAGGTGTAGTTCAGGAGTCGCTGGTCGGCACCTCGTCGAGGAGGAAGTTGCCCTTGGCCTCTTCCTCCTCGATCAGCTCCTCGAAGGCCAGCGCGATGTCCTCCTTGTGCTCCTCGAACATCCGCGTGAGGTGGCCCTGCAGGAGCGCGCCGTGGGGCGACTCGCCCGAGAAGACCTGCTCCCAGGTGTCCTCGCCGTCCTTGATCTTGCCCACCAGGGTCACCATGTCCTCGCCGAGCTCGCCCGACGCCGCCTGCTCCTCGAGTGCCTCCTTCTCCTCGTCGGTGAGGAGGGGGCGGGCGTTCATCTGGTCGACGGTCGCCTTGAGGTCGGCCAGGCTCGCGGTGAGGTCCTCGCGGGACTCGGCGATCGCCGCCAGGATCTCGGCCTGGCTGCGGAGCTCGTCGCTCGCCTCGTGGGGTCCGGTCATGCGAGCGCGGGCGCGGCAGGCGCGACGGGTGCCACCGGGGCGCGCTGCCCGATCGTGGGCGTCGCGACCGAGCCGGGATCGCGGATCACGCTGCTCGGCGTGCCGGTCGCGGTCGGTGCGGTCGGCGTGGAGACCGGGGCCTTGTCCCCGTCGAAGAAGCTCTTCACTGTCTCGATGAAGGACTTCACCTGCTTGAGGATGTTGATGAGCTTCATGATCGCCTTGTAGGCCTTCATCACGGCCTGGAAGGCCTGCCACACGGCTTGCACCACGCGCGCCCAGCCGACGCCGGGGATGCTCATCGTGGCGAGCGCGGAGGAGACGGTCTGCACGGCGGACTTCACGCACTGCACGACCGCGAGCGCGGTCTGCCACGCGTCGCGGCAGATCTGCACGATGTTCTGACCCATCTGGATGAGCTGGCCGGCCTGCCGGTCCAACGACCCGACCCAGGTGCCGATCTGAGCGATCGCCGCGTCGGACGCGCCGCCCTGCCAGGTCCTGGAGATCGTCTCGCCGCCGCTCTGGAGGTTGGCGGCGACGCCCTTCATCGAGGTGCCGAGGCTGCCGAACGACGATCCCTGCGAGGACGCGCCGACCACGTCGCCGCCGATCTTCTCCGCGAGCTCGGCGCGGATGTCGAAGCCGGTGAGCATGCGGACCAGGTCGCACACCGTGTCGTAGGGGAAGCCGAAGCTGATCTGCGGCAGGCTCGACTCGGTCGGCCCGGCGCGGCGGATCGTGGTGTCGGCGACGTCGAAGAAGCTGCTCGACCCGTCGCGGCCGTCGATGCCGGCGGCCCGGTGGCGGCGTACGACGCCGTCCTCGGTCAGCGTGAAGTCGCGGGCGGTCGCACGCAGCGCCTCCGCGTGGTCGCCCATGCCGGTGCCGTTGTCGGTCAGCGACTGGTGCACCGACGGGAGGAGGGAGTTGTAGGCGCCCATCATCGTCTCGAGGATCGGCCCGAAGTCGGTCTGCACGAGGCTGTGACCGCCGTTGCGGGCGATGCCGGTGAGGTCGTCGCTGGCGCGCTGCACCTGCGCGGACCACGCGTCGAGCTCCGAGAGGTCGACGGTCATCACGGCGTTCATTCGCGTCTCCTGGGGGCCGAGGGGAGGAGGTCGAGCTGTGCCGGACCACGTTCCCCGAAGTCCGCGCCGCGAAACCGCCGGCCGCCATTTGTTTACCCACAGGCTCCGACGACGGGTGTTTGGACCCGGTCGACGCGGGTATCCCGCAGGGGTGAGCGAGAGCGGCAAGCGTTCCCTGATGCAGGTTGAGCCGACCAGGCTGGTCGAGCTCGCCGCGTCCTCGGAGGCCGTCCTGTCCGCGATGGCCCAGGACTGGTCGATGGCCCTCGACGACCTCACCGGCGCCTGCGCCGCGCTCGGTGACGCCGCCGGCACGCGCAACGTCGCTGCCTCCTACGCCGACTCGCTGGCCGATGCCGGTGAGGTCGTGGCCGCGCTGACCCAGGCTCTCGCCCTCGGCGTGGACGGCCTGGTCGACGCTGCGCACGACGCGGTGAGCGCCGACGACACCGCGGCATCCGAGCTCGATCGCGCGGCCCACCGGATGGGCGACGGCGGCTTCGGCCGGCTGCCCGGGCACGGGGGGCGCTGACCGTGCCGGCCAACCTCTGGGAGCTGCGCGCCGACGTGCGACCGCTCGACGTGGCGGCGGTGCGCTGGGGCGAGGTCGCGGCGCTGATGACCAGGCGCGGGGACGAGATCGTCTCCGCTGCGCTGCGCGCGACCGAGGGCTGGGACTCCGCGGCCGCCGAGAGCTATGACCAGTTCCGGCGCCAGGTGCTGGCCAACCTCGACCGCTTCACCACCCTGGCGACCCAGATCGCCGGGTCGTTGCAGGCGGTGAGCAGCATCATCACGTCGGCGCAGAAGGAGCTCGACCAGGCGTGGGCGAAGGTCGAGCTGGTCCCGCACGAGGTGGTGGGCGAGACGCGCTACCTCGTGTTCAGGCCGGAGGCCGATGACGACCGCGTCAAGGTGACCGCCGGCGAGCAGGAGGCCCAGGAGATCCGGCAGCTGCTGACCCTCGCGCTGGACCAGGAGAGCACCCGGCTGCGCTCCGCACGCGCGGAGTTCGTCCTGGTCCGCACCGAGCTGACGACCTTGGCCGGCGGCACGTTCGCCCGCGGCCTCCAGATCGGCGAGGACGAGTCCGGTGTGGGGACCGTCCCGGTCCCCAGCACCTCGGTGCTGGGCTCCGCGCAGGGGGGAGCGGGCGGGGTCGCCGGGGCGGCCGGGCTGCCGCCGATCGCGCCGATCTCGGTCTCCATGCCGCACCTCACCGGGATCACGGCCGCGGGGCTTGCCCCCATCATCGCGACCGCCGCCGGCGGTGCCCCCGGACTGCGCGGCGCCTCCCGGCCGCCCGCGGGCGGTGTGCCGGCGGCGGGTGGCATGGCCGCGGGCATGGGCGTGCGGGCCGGCAGCATGTCGCGGGGCATGGCCGGTGGCCGCAGCGGTTCGCAGCGGCTGGCGACGCCCCGGCTGTCGGGCCAGGGCGACGACGACTCCCGGCCCGTCCGCGACAAGGACCTCGCGCGCGACGCGGCGAAGGAGGCCAAGCGCGCTGCGCTGGAGGAGAAGCGGGCCGCGCGGGCCGCCCGCAAGGCCGAGCGCGAGGCGGGCAAGGACGAGCAGGACCGGCCCGGGGAGCCGGAGGTCGAGAAGACCGACGAGGCCGAGGACGTGCTGACGGTCGTGGAGGCTGGCGAGGCCACCCACGACGACGCCCCCTCCGCCGACCGGGAGGCCGACGACAGGGGCGCGGGTCGCTGATCCGGGTCAGGCCGCCTCGGCGACCACCTCGGGCTCGGGGTCGAGCGCGGCCGGCTCCACCTCGGCCCGAGGCGTACGGATGACGGCGGTCACCACCACCAGGGCGAGGGCCGCGAAGCCGGCCGAGGTGAGGAAGGCCGCCTGGAGCCCGGGCACGAACTGACCCGGCACCGCGCCGGCGGCGTACACCGACACGATCACCGCGACACCGACGGCGCTGCCGAGCTGCTGCGTGGTCTGCAGCAGGCCCGACGCGGAGCCGGCGTGCTCGTGCTCGACGCCCGCGAGCACGGTGACGGTGATCGGCATGAACACCAGTCCGGTCGCCAGGCCGGCGATCAGCATGGGGACGAACACGGCGCCGAGGTAGGTGCCGGTCGCATCCGCACCGCTGAGCCAGGCGTACCCGACGGTCAGGGCGGCCGTGCCGGCCATCAGCATCGCGCGCGGGCCGACCGTCGCGATGAGCCACGGGGTGATCCGCGACATCCCGAAGATGCCGAGGCTGAAGGGCAGGAAGGCGAAGCCGGACATCAGCGGGCCGAAGCCGAGCACGGTCTGGACGTACTGGACGACCAGGAAGAACATCGACAGGTTCGCGCCGATGACCAGGGCCATCGCGGCGAGCGCGCCGATGCGGCGGCTGCTGCGGACCAGGTGCGGCTGCACCATGGGGTGCGGGTGCCGGGTCTCGGTGCGGGCGAGCAGCAGGAGCAGCGCGGCGCCGAGGACGAAGCCGCCGATGGTGCGGGCCGAGCCCCAGCCGTGCTCCGGGGCGCCGATGAGCGCCCAGACGAGCGACACGGCGCCGATCGTGGCACTGGCGGCGCCGACCAGGTCGAAGCGGCCGGGGCGGCGCGGGGTCTCGTCGACGAAGCGGCCGACGAGCAGCAGCACGGCGATGCCGAGGGGCACGTTGATGAAGAGCGTCCAGCGCCACGAGCCGACGTCGGTCAGCAGGCCGCCGAGGATCAGGCCGATGGACGCGCCACCGGAGGAGACGGCACCGAACAGCGCGAAGGCGCGGTTGCGGGCGGCCTCGTCGGGTGCGCTGGTGGTGAGCAGCGCCAGCACGCTCGGTGCGGCGAGCGCGGCGCCGACGCCCTGGAGGGCGCGGGTCGCGACCAGCTGGCCGGGCGTCTGGGCCAGGCCGCCGAGCGCGGAGGCGAGGGTGAAGACGGCCAGGCCGGCCTCGAAGGCCCGGCGGCGGCCGAAGACGTCGCCCAGGCGGCCGCCGAGGAGCAGCAGCCCGCCGAAGGCGAGGGTGTAGGCGTTCAGCACCCACGACAGGGAGGCCGGGCCGAAGCCCAGGTCGCCGTCGATGCGGGGGAGCGCGACGTTCACGACGGTCGCGTCGAGCACGATCATCAGCTGGGCGACCAGGACGATCGCGATGCCGGCGGCGGCGCGGCCGGCCTGGGGCGGGAGGTCCACGGGGAGGTCCCGGTGGGATCCCTGCCGACGCAGGGAGGTGGTGGATGACATGAGGTGCGGTCCTGTTCTGGCCTCGTGGGCCGAGGTACAGTAGATCCGGAGGGTGACTCCGCTTCCTCCACGACAATACGGAGACAGTCTCCGTTTAGCAAGCCCGAGGTGAGAATTCCTTGCGTGCCGACGCCAAGCGCAACCGCGACCGCATCGTCGAGGTCGCCCGTCAGGTCTTCCGCGAGCAGGGCTATGACGCCTCCCTCGACCTCATCGCCAAGCAGGCCGGCGTCGGTCCGGGCACCCTCTACCGGCACTTCCCGACCCGCGACGACCTCATCGACGCGGTCATGCAGGCCTGGGTCGCCCACGTGGAGGAGACGGCCGACAAGGCGCTCGCCCACGGGGGCGGGCCGCGCGAGCTCCTGCTCAACTGGTTCGAGGAGTACGTCCGGCTGATCAGCGTGCACAAGGGCGGGCCGGCGAAGATCACCGGCGCCATGGGCGACGAGGCCTCGCCGATCCGCACCAAGTGCCAGGTGCTCCAGACCGCCGGCGGTCGGGTCCTCGACCAGCTGCGGGCGGAGGACGCCGTACGCGACGACGTCACCTCGCTCCAGGTCGCCCGCCTCGTCGGCGGTGTCGCCACCGTGGCCGACGCCTCCGAGCTCGACCTCGAGGCCGTCCGCCCGATGCTCGAGGTCGTCGCCGACGGACTGCTGAAGTAGGCCGCGCAAGCCGCCGGTAGATTGGCGTCGTGCCCGACACGAGCGCCCCGCAGTCCGCTTCTCCCACCAGCTCCGGCCTGACGACGTCCGGCGCGACCGGCACCCTCGACACGGTGGCCCAGGCGGCCACCGACGCCGAGCGCGAGCAGCCGTGGGCCGAGCTCGGCCTCAAGGCCGACGAGTACGCCCGGATCCGCGAGATCCTCGGCCGTCGCCCGACGAGCTCCGAGCTCGCGATGTACTCGGTGATGTGGAGCGAGCACTGCTCCTACAAGTCCACCAAGGTGCACCTCAAGCAGTTCGGTGAGATCCCCCAGGAGACCCCCGTCGGCAAGATGCTGGCGGGCATCGGTGAGAACGCCGGCGTGCTCGACATCGGCCAGGGCTACGCCGTGACCTTCAAGGTCGAGAGCCACAACCACCCGTCCTTCGTGGAGCCCTACCAGGGCGCGGCGACCGGTGTCGGCGGCATCGTCCGCGACATCCTCGCCATGGGCGCGCGACCCGTCGCGGTCATGGACCCGCTGCGCTTCGGCCCGCTCGACGCCCCCGACACCGCCCGCGTGCTGCCGGGGATCGTGGCCGGCGTGGGTGGCTACGGCAACTGCCTCGGACTGCCCAACATCGGTGGCGAGGCCGTCTTCGACGAGACCTACGCCGGCAACCCGCTCGTCAACGCGCTCTGCGTCGGCGTGCTCCGCCACGAGGACCTCCACCTCGCCAACGCGAGCGGCACCGGCAACCAGGTCGTGCTCTACGGCGCCCGCACCGGCGGGGACGGCATCGGCGGGGTGTCGGTGCTTGCGAGCGAGACCTTCGACGAGACCGGGCCGGCCAAGCGGCCGAGCGTCCAGGTCGGCGACCCGTTCATGGAGAAGCTGCTCATCGAGTGCACGCTCGAGCTCTTCGCCGCCGGCGTCATCGCCGGCATCCAGGACCTCGGCGGCGCCGGGCTCTCGTGCGCCACCTCGGAGCTGGCGTCGGCCGGCGACGGCGGCATGCACGTCGAGCTCGACCGGGTCCCGCTGCGCGACTCCACGCTCGCGCCGGAGGAGATCCTGATGAGCGAGTCGCAGGAGCGGATGATGGCGGTCGTCGAGCCCGGTGACGTCGAGGCGTTCATGGCGATCTGCGCGAAGTGGGACGTCGAGGCCGTGGTCGTCGGTGAGGTCACCGACACCGGTCGCCTGCACATCGACTGGCACGGCGAGCGCGTCGTCGACGTACCCCCGCGGTCGGTGGCGCACGACGGCCCGACCTACCAGCGTCCCTTCGCCCGCCCCGACTGGCAGGACGCGCTGCAGGCCGACGGCGCGGAGACGCTGCCGCGGCCGACGTCCGGCGACGAGCTGCGCGACACCCTGCTGCGGCTGGTCGCCTCGCCCAACCTCTGCGACAAGTCGTGGATCACCGACCAGTACGACCGCTACGTCCAGGGCAACACCGTCCTGGCCCAGCCCTCCGACTCGGGCATGGTCCGCGTCGACGCCGAGACCAACCTCGGCGTCTCGGTCTCGACCGACTGCAACGGCCGCTTCGCCAAGCTCGACCCCTACACCGGTGCCCAGCTGGCCCTGGCCGAGTCGTTCCGCAACGTCGCGACCGGCGGGGCCCGCCCGCTCGCCGTCTCCGACTGCCTCAACTTCGGATCGCCCGAGGACCCCGACGTGATGTGGCAGTTCGCCGAGGCCTGCCGCGGCCTCAAGGACGCCTGCCTCGAGCTCGGCGTCCCGGTCACCGGTGGCAACGTCAGCCTCTACAACCAGACCGGCGAGACGGCGATCCTGCCGACCCCGGTCGTCGCTGTCCTCGGCGTCATCGACGACGTCACCCGGCGTACGCCGACCGGCTTCAGCGCCGCCGGCGAGCGGGTGTTCCTGCTCGGCGAGACCCGCGACGAGCTCTCCGGGTCGGAGTGGGCGCACGTCGTCCACCAGCACCTCGGCGGCCTGCCGCCCCGCCTCGACCTGGCCGCGGAGCAGGCCCTGGCCTCGCTGCTGCAGGACGCGTCGCGCGACGGCGTCGTCACCAGCGCCCACGACCTGTCCGAGGGTGGGCTGGCGCAGGCGCTGGCGGAGTCGACCTTCGGCAGCGGCGTCGGCGTCTCGGTGTCGCTGTCCGGCGTGGCCGACGACCCGTTCGTCGCGCTGTTCTCCGAGTCGACCGCCCGCGTCCTCGTGACGGTGACCGACGACCGGGCCGACGCGCTGGTCGCGCTCGCCCAGCGCCACGGCGTACCCCTCACGCCCCTCGGGCGCACCGGCGGCGACACGATCTCGGTGGAGGGCGCCTTCGAGCTTCCCGTCGCCGAGGCCAAGGCGGCGTGGCAGGCCACGCTGCCGGCGGTCCTCGGGTCCTGAGGTCTGGCGTCCCTGGAGTCCCCGGATATCCGGGGACTCCCGGCGCTGTGCGGTATCCGTGCGGCACCTGGTGGAACACCGATACCGCATTGCTCCGGCAGACTCATCCCGTGCGTACGACGATCGCGACCCTGGTTCTGCTCCTCCTCGCGCCGGCGTCTGCCGGCGCGGCCCCGACGACCGAGCGAGCCGCGCCCGCCGGGCTGGCGGTGACCGGCTACGCCCTGCCGAGCACCCACCCGGCGATCATCCGTCGTGATGCCGCCGCGCTGACCACCGTCACGGTGGCCGCGGTGTCGCTGCGCCCGGACGGCGCGTCCACGACGTCGCCCGACCCGCGGACCGCCCGCCTCGTCGGGACCGCCCACGCCGAGGGCCTGCGCGCCGAGCTGCTGGTGGGCAACTGGAGCGACCGGCTGGGCGGCTTCGACCCCGACGCGGCCTCCCACTTGCTGTCCGACGGTGACCACATCACCGCGGTCGCCGACCAGCTCACCGGGCTCGTCGCGAGCGGCGGGTGGGACGGCGTCAACGTCGACCTCGAGCTGGTCCGGCGGCGGGACTCCCGCGGCCTCGTCGCTTTCGTGACCGCGCTCCGCGAGCGGCTGCCGGCCACGGCGTCGATCACGATCGACGTGTCGGCCCGGACCAGCGCGACGGCGTACCGCGCCGGGGGCTACCGCCTCGCCGAGCTCGCCGCGGTGGTCGACGCGGTGCAGCTGATGGCCTACGACCAGCACGGCCCGGACTGGTCGGGGCCGGGCCCGATCGGCGGTCTTGCCTGGGTGCGCGACGCGGTCGCCGCGGCCCTGGCGGAGGTGCCACCGGAGAAGCTCGACCTCGGCGTGGCGGGCTACGGCTACCTCTGGCGCGCCGACGGCTCCGGCCGGACGCTCACGGTCAAGGCCGCCCGACGACTGGTGGAGCGCAGCGGCGCCGCCGCGCGGTGGCGCCGCGCCCAGGGCGAGTGGAGGGCGACGCTGCCCGGCCGGAGGGTCGTCTGGTGGTCCGACGGCCGCTCGTACGCCGCCCGCGCCGCCCTGGCCACCGACCTCGGGCTGCGGGGGACCGCCATCTGGCGCCTCGGGTCGGCCGGCCCGCTCGACTGATCGACGTACTTCGCACCCGAGTTGCGTGCTTCGAGGTAGAGATCTCTACCTTTAGGCAGGGCGGTCCCCGGATATCCGGGGACCGCCCCGCACCGCAGCCCGCTAGCTCGAGCGACGCATCGCCCGCACCCCGACCCAGAGCCCGAGGGCGGCGACCACGGCGGCGCCGGCGACACCCTGGGCGACGATGTCGGCCGGGAAGGTGCCGGCGAAGAGCACGCGCACCGCGTCGACGACGTACGTCATCGGGTTGAGGGTCGAGACCACCTCGAGCCAGCGTGGGGCACCGTCCATGGGCAGCAGCACGCCGGCGGTCAGCAGGGCCGGGAAGAGCAGCGTCTGCTGGACCGTCCAGAACATCCAGTCCTGGCCCTTCGACGCCAGCGCGAGCGCGAACGACAGCGCGCCGACACCGATGCTGAACAAGGACAGCACGGCCGCGGCGACGAGGACGCCGCCGAGGTGCAGGTCGAAGCTGAAGGGCGTCACGACCGCGACGATGATCGCGACCTGCATGAGCATCGGCACGACCTCCTTCAGGGCGCGGCCGACGAGCAGCGCCGGACGGCCGAGCGGCGAGACGAGCTGGCGCTCGTGGGAGCCGGACTGCATCTCCTCCATGAGGTTGGCGCCGGTGAACGACGCGCCCATGAGGGCGGTCATCGCCACGATGCCGGGCACGAACCACTGGAGCGCGGACCCGGACGCCATCTGCGGCAGCAGCGGTGCGAAGAGGCCGAGGAAGACGAGCGGCTGGATCATCGCGAAGACGACCGCCATGGGCTCGCGCCAGACCGGCTTGAGCTCGCGGTTCATCACGTTGACGGTGTCGGACAGGAACGTGCTCATGCTGCGACCTCACTGGTGGTCTCGGTGTCGGACGGGGTGGACTGGGTCTCGCGGAGGCTGCGACCGGTGAGGTCGAGGAAGACGTCGTCGAGGGTCGGGCGGGCGACCTCCACCCGCGTCGGGGGTACGCCGTCCGCTGCGAGGTCGGCGAGCAGCTCACCGACCAGCGCGGAGCCGTCCTTGACCCGCAGGTCGACCGAGGTGTCGGTGACCTCGACCCGCGACTCCGGCACCCGCGACAGCCGGGCGGCGGCACGCGCGGCGGGGGCCGGGGAGGTGAAGCCCAGCCGGACCAGGTCGCCGAGTCCGCTCTTGAGCTGCACGGCCGTGTCGTCGGCGATCACCCGGCCGTGGTCGACCACGATCACCCGGCCGGCGAGGGCGTCGGCCTCCTCGAGGTAGTGCGTCGTCAGCACGACCGTGCTGCCGCTCTCGGCGTGCAGGCGCTGGATCAGCCCCTGCAGGTTCGCCCTGTTCTGCGGGTCGAGCCCGGTCGAGGGCTCGTCGAGGAACAGCACGCGCGGCAGGTGCACGAGGCCCATCGCGATGTCGAGCCGTCGGCGCTGGCCTCCGGAGAGCGAGGAGACCTTGCGGTCGGCGACCGACCCGAGGTCGAGGTCCTCGACGAGCTCGTCCGCCCGGCGCCGGGCGTCGTTGCGGGAGAGGCCGTGGGCGCGTCCCTGGCTGATCAGCTCGTCGCGGCCGAGCTGTCGGTGACCGGCCCCGTTGCCCTGCCCGACGAACCCGATGGCGTGTCGTACGTCGCGCTGGCCGGTCACCACGTCGTGCCCGGCCACGCTGGCGGTGCCCGACGTGGGCGGGATGAGGGTGGTGAGCATCCGCAGGGTGGTCGACTTCCCCGCGCCGTTGGGGCCGAGGAAGGCGACCAGCTCGCCCTGCCCGATCTCGAGGTCGAGGCCCTGGACGGCCTCGACGGTCTGCTTGCGCGAGGTGAAGTGGCGGGTCAGGCCACGGGTCACGATCGCAGGAGAGGAGGAATGGTGGGTGTGGGTGGTGTGGGTCATGACAGCCACGCTAGGAATGCATGCGGTCAGTTCCTGACCGCATTCGGACTATTCTGGGTGCATGAGCACGAGCGAACGGATGCTGCGGCTGCTGTCCCTGCTCCAGACCCACCGCTACTGGCCGGGCCCCGAGCTCTCCGAGCGCCTCGAGGTCAGCCCGCGGACGCTGCGCCGTGACGTCGACCGCCTGCGCGAGCTCGGCTACACCGTCGACGCGGTCCGCGGCGCGGCCGGCGGCTACCAGCTGCGCGCCGGCGGCTCCCTCCCGCCGCTGCTCCTGGAGGACGAGGAGGCCGTCGCAGTTGCGGTCGGGCTGCGGACCGCCGCTGCGGGCGCGGTCGCCGGGATGGACGACTGGTCGGTCCAGGCGCTCTCCAAGGTGCTGTCCCTGATGCCGCCGCGGCTGCGCCGCCAGATGGATGCGGTCGCCAGCCAGACCGAGTCGCCGGGACCGTGGGAGGGCGCGCCGGTCTTCGACGCCGCCGTGCTCACCACCCTCGCCCAGGCCTGCCGCGACAGCGAGCTGCTCCGCTTCGACTACACCGCACGCGAGGGCGAGGCGTCCCACCGCCGGGTCGAGCCGCTGCGGCTGGTCTCCCTCGGACGCCGGTGGTACCTCGTCGCATGGGACCGCGACCGGATGGACTGGCGCAGCTTCCGCCTCGACCGCATCGCCGCCCCGGAGCCCACCGGGCAGCGCTTCCGCCCTCGCGAGCTGCCGGCCGACGACGCCCTCGCCTTCGTGCGGCAGGGCATCAACCGGATGCCCCAGCGGTACGCCGTACGCGCGCGGGTCGCGATGCCCGCTGACGAGCTCGCCGCCCACGTCGGGCGCTGGGGAACCGTCACGCCCGACGGTGCCGGCTGTGTCCTGGAGATGAACGTCGACGACCTCGGCTGGCCTGTCATGGTGCTGGCCGGGACGGGCGCGGACTTCGTCGTCGAGTCGCCACCCGAGCTGGTCGAGAAGGTCGCCGAGGTCGGAGCCCGCTTCTCCCGCGCGGGGTGAGACGTCGCGCCCGAGCGCGGGGCTAGGCCGCCAGCGCCGGCTCGTCCGCGTCCTCGACCACCCACTCGGAGGGGCGGGGCACCGACCGGATCGGGCGGCTGGACGTCAGCAGGACCGCGAGCAGCGCCGAGGCCACGACGAGCGCGGTGACCGCGGTCGTGCCGCCGTGGTGCTCGAGGAGCCAGCCGCCGAGCAGCGGGGCGAGCGGCATGACCGACATCGACACGAACTGGCTGGTCGAGCCGACCCGGCCCTGGAGGTGCGCGGGGGTGACCGCCATCCGGTAGGAGCTGATCCCGGCGTTGCCGACCGGGTTGAGGAGCAGCAGGAGGAACGTGCTCACGCAGGCGGTCGCCACGCTGTCGGACAGCGTCAGCGGCACGAGCGGCACGCAGCACGCCCACCCGATCAGCACGGTCAGCCGACCGGTCGGCAGGCGGTGGATGAGCGAGGGCGCGACCATCGCACCGAGGATGCCGCCGACCCCGGCGGCGGTCGAGACCAGGCCGATCTGCGCGGCCGGCACGCCGTCGGCCACCATCCGAAGGACGACCACGAAGAACAGCGCGTTGACGACCAGGTTGGTCAGCGACGACCACACCATCAGCGTGCGGAAGAACGGGCGCGCCCACATGAAGCGGAAGCCCTCGGTGAGCTGCTGGCGCAGCGGCTCGCTCCGGCGGTGCGGTGCGGACAGGTCGGTCCGGACCCGGCTGACCGTGACGCAGGCGACCGCGTAGGACACCGCGTCGACCGCGAACGGCAGCCACCGGGTGACGGCGTACAACGCGCCCCCGAGCGGGCCGCCGAGCAGTGAGGCGACGTGCTGGCGGGCCTGGTTCTGGCTGAGCGCCGTCGGCAGGTCATCCGTCGCGACCACCGACCGGATCGCCGAGAGCTGGGCGGGGTTGAAGGCGCCGGCCGCGATGCCGCTGACCAGCGCGACGCCGACGAGGTGGGGGAGCGTGAGGGCGCCGAGGGCCCCGGCGACGGCGAGCGAGGTGTAGGACAGGCAGCCGGTCGCGCTCGACGCGACCATGATCCGCTTGCGGTCGAGCCGGTCCGCCAGCACGCCGGCCGGCAGGAGCGTCGCGCACAGGCCGCCGAGGTACGCCGCCTCGACCAGCGCCGCGGTCAGCGCCGAGCCGCTGAGGGCGTAGGCGATCAGCGGGAAGACGAACATCGACAGCGCGCTGCCGAGCTCGCTGACGGTGTCGCCGATCCAGAGGACGGTGAAGTCACGGTTGCGGGCGAGCTGGCGGTATCCAGGCATATGCGCACCATATGGTGCGCACGTTGTGTTGCGCAATAGTGCGTGCGCAATTCGGTAGGGTGGGCCCATGGCCGAGCCCGAGCACCTCAGCGACCCACGCGTCCTCCGGGCGCTCGCCCACCCCGTGCGCGGCCGGATCCTCGACGAGATCGAGGCGACCGGTCCGGTGCGGGCGGCCGACGTCGCGCGCGAGCTCGGTATCCCCGCCAACCAGGCGAGCTTCCACCTGCGCCAGCTGGCGAAGTACGGCCTCGTGGAGGAAGCGCCGGAGGAGGCGCGCGACAAGCGCGACCGGGTGTGGCGCAGCGCGCTCCCCTCCGGCTACACGGTCAGCCTCAGCCAGCTCGAGCAGGCGCCCGGCGGCCGGGCGGCCGTGGAGGTCTTCCGGCAGAACAAGCGGGGCTGGGGCCACCACGTCATCGACCGGGCGTTCGCCACCGACCTGCCGAAGGGGAGCGGCGTGTTCTCCTTCGCCGACCACGCGCTGCGGCTCACGGACGACGAGGCCAAGGAGCTGTTCCGGGAGGTCGACGAGCTGGTCGAGGGCTGGGCGGCCCGCACGCGAGGTCGCGACCCCGAGCGGCGCACCTACCTGCTGCTCAGCCTGGTGCAGCCCTACCCCGGTGCCGAGGCCCCCGAGTCGCCGTGAGGCGCGCCCGGCGGTGACCGAGCCCCCGACCGCTCGGCTCCGAACCATGGGCATGCGCCGTCGTACGCTTCTTGCCCTGCCCGCGCTCGGGCTGGCCGTCCCCGCCCTGCTGAGCGCCTGTTCCGAGGAGTCGCCCGTGCCCACCTCCGAGCCAGCACCCACCGCACCGGCGGGGGCCGACGGTGCCGAGGTCGTCACCTACGGCGACGACCCCTCCCAGCTCGCCGAGCTGTACCGCCCGGCAGGGGCCTCCCGCGGCGTCGTGGTCGTCATCCACGGCGGCTTCTGGAAGTCCGCCTACGACCTCACCCTCGGCCAGCCGCTGGCCCGTGCCCTGGCCGACCAGGGCTGGACGGCGTGGAACATCGAGTACCGCCGGGTCGGCAACGGCGGCGGCACCCCCGAGACGTTCGACGACGTGGCGGCGGCCATCGACGCGCTCGCCGACGTCCATGGCCTCGACCTCACGACGGTCGTCACCCTCGGCCACTCCGCCGGCGGCCACCTCGCCGTCTGGGCGGCCGGGCGCGAGGAGCCGCGCGTGCGCGTCACCCACGCGATCTCCCAGGCGGGCGTCCTCGACCTCGTCATGTCCGAGCGGATGGGGCTGGGTGGCGGCGCGGCCGCCGCGCTGCTCGGGCACGTGCCCGGACCCGACGACGCCCGGTGGGACCCGCAGCAGCAGATCCCGCTCGACGTACCCGTGTGGTGCGTGCACGGCATCGACGACGAGGTCGTCCCGCTCGGTCAGTCCGAGGGGTACGTCGTCGACGCGCAGGCCGCCGGCGCGACCGCGGAGGTCGTCCGCGTGGCCGGCGACCACTTCGTCGTCATCGACCCGGACTCGCCCGCGTGGCAGGCCCAGCTGGAGATCCTCGACTCGATCGCCTGAGTCGAGTGCGCCCGCGGCACTGGTCACCACGGGGACGCGCACTCGAGTCGGCAACTAGGCTCCTCGGGTGCCCGCCCGACTCAAGGTCCTGACCTCCGACCAGCTGGCGACCGCCGCCGCCGCGGCCGACACCAAGGCCCTCGTCAAGCACTACCTCGCCGTCCTCGAGGAGCGCGCGCCCGGCCGCTCGGTCGAGGTCCGGGTACCGCCCTACGCCGCCGTCCAGGCGGTGCCGGGGGTGCGGCACACGCGCGGCACCCCGCCGGCCGTCATCGAGACCGACGCCGAGACCTGGCTCTCCGTCGCCACCGGCCGGACGACGTGGGCCGAGGCGCTGGCGTCCGGCAAGGTGTCCGCCAGCGGTGAGCGCACCGACCTGTCGGCGTACCTCCCGCTCGGCTGAGCCGTCCAGCGCGGCGCCGGAGGGGATGCGCGACGGCACCCGGTTCCGGTACGAAGGACCATGGCGTCCCTCACCGATGAGCAGGTCCAGGACCTCGACCTGTGGTTCCGCGCAGCCAACTACCTCGCCGTCGGGCAGATCTACCTGCTCGGCAACGCGCTGCTCGAGCGCCCGCTCGAGCGCGACGACATCAAGCCCCGGCTGCTCGGCCACTGGGGCACGACCCCGGGCCTCAACCTCGTCTGGACCCACCTCAACCGGCTGATCCGCGAGCGCGACGCCAACGCGATCATCCTGTGCGGGCCCGGGCACGGCGGTCCCGCGGCCGTGGCGAACGCCTGGCTCGAGGGCACCTACTCCGAGGTGTTCCACGCCATCACCCATGACGGCGACGGCATGTCCCGGCTCTTCCGGCAGTTCTCGTTCCCCGGCGGCATCCCCAGCCACGTGGCGCCCGAGACCCCGGGCTCCATCCACGAGGGCGGCGAGCTCGGCTACGTCCTCTCGCACGCCTACGGCGCCGCGATGGACAACCCCGACCTCCTCGTCACCGCGGTCGTCGGCGACGGCGAGTTCGAGACCGGCCCGCTCGCCGCGAGCTGGCACGCCAACAAGTTCGTCGACCCCGTCCACGACGGTGCCGTGCTCCCGATCCTGAGCCTCAACGGCTGGAAGATCGCCAACCCGACGATCCCCGCACGCATCCACCGCGACGAGCTCGAGAGCCTGCTGCGCGGCTACGGGCACCACGTGCTCACCGTCGAGGGCGACGACCCCGCCGACGTGCACCGCCAGATGGCCGCCGCCCTCGACGAGGCGCACGACATGATCCGCGAGATCTGGCGGGCCGCCCGCGAGGACGGCGACGTGGAGCGCCGGCCGTGGCCGATGATCCTGCTCGTCACGCCCAAGGGCTGGACCGGGCCCGCCGAGGTCGACGGGAAGCCGGTCGAGGGGACCTGGCGGGCGCACCAGGTGCCGCTCGCCGGCACCCGGGAGAACGACGACCACCGGGCACAGCTCGAGGAGTGGCTGCGCTCCTACCGCCCCGACGAGCTCTTCGACGACGACGGGCGCCCGGTCGAGGCGATCCGGGCGCAGGCACCGGTCGGCACCCGGCGGATGAGTGCCAACCCGCACGCCAACGGCGGTCTGCTCAAGCGCCCCCTGCGACTGCCGGACTGGCGCGGGTCGGCGGTCGAGGTGGAGCGGCCCGGCGCCTCGATGCACGAGCCCACCCGCGTGCTCGGGCAGTACCTCGTCGACGTGGTGCGCGACAACGACACCAACTTCAAGATCTTCGGCCCCGACGAGACCGCGTCCAACCGCCTCGACGCAGTCTACGAGGTGACCGACAAGGTCTGGGCCGCGGACCTGATCGACGTCGACGAGCACCTGGGCCGGTCCGGCCGCGTCGTCGAGATCCTCTCCGAGCACACCTGCCAGGGCTGGCTCGAGGGCTACCTCCTGACCGGGCGGCACGGCCTCTTCAGCTGCTACGAGGCCTTCATCCACATCGTCGACTCGATGCTCAACCAGCACGCCAAGTGGCTCAAGACGACCCGCGAGATCGAGTGGCGCCCGCGGATCGCGAGCCTCAACTACCTGCTGAGCTCGCACGTGTGGCGCCAGGACCACAACGGCTTCTCCCACCAGGACCCGGGCTTCATCGACCACGTGGTCAACAAGAGCGCCGAGGTCGTCCGGGTCTACCTGCCGCCGGACGCCAACACCCTGCTGTCCACGATGGCCCACTGCTTCGAGAGCGAGCACTACGTCAACGTCGTGGTGTCGGGCAAGCAGCCCAGCTTCGACTGGCTCGACGCCGAGCAGGCCGACCTGCACTGCGCGCGGGGACTCGGCATCTGGGACTGGGCGTCCAACGACGACGGCGATCCCGACGTCGTCATCGCGGCGGCCGGGGACGTACCCACCCTGGAGGCGCTGGCCGCGGTGTCGATCCTGCGCGAGCACCTGCCCGAGCTGAGGATCCGGTTCGTCAACGTCGTCGACCTGATGCGGCTGCAGGACGAGCACGAGCACCCGCACGGCCTGGCCAGCCGTGAGTTCGACGCGCTCTTCACCACTGACAAGCCGGTGATCTTCGCCTACCACGGCTATCCGTGGCTGATCCACCGGCTGACCTACCGCCACACCAACCACGACAACATCCACGTTCGCGGCTACAAGGAGGAGGGCACGACCACCACGCCCTTCGACATGGTGATGATGAACGACACCGACCGCTACCACCTGGTGATCGACGTCATCGACCGCGTGCCCGGTCTCGGCCAGCGTGCCGCCGCGGTGCGCCAGCTGATGACCGACACCCGCCGACGGGCGCGGCAGTGGACCCGGACCCACGGCGACGACCTCCCCGAGGTGCGCGACTGGCAGTGGGACACCGGGGCCCACCCGGAGCGCGGCGAGTCGCCGTCGACGACGGCCGACCCGGACACCTCGGCCGACAACCTGTAGTCGGCGCTGCAGCGGGCGCGCTGGGAGGCCGGGTGCCGAGGGGCTAGCGTGCCGCCATGCACGTCACCTCACTCGGCTTCCGGACCGACCTGGCCCTCCTGACCTCGTCCGGGAGCCTCGTCGAGGACCGCGGTACGCACCTCGTGGTGCGCTCGCCCGAGAACCCGTCGTACTTCTGGGGCAACTTCATCCTGCTCGCGCAGCCGCCCGCACCGGGGGGCGAGAAGGAGGTCGTGGCCGCGTTCCACACCGAGTTCCCGGCCGCCGACCATGTCAGCATCGGCATCGACGCCGCCGAGCTCTCCGACGAGTCGCGCGCGGCGTTCGAGGCCGCGGGGATGACCGTCGACGTGGCGACGGTGCTGACCACCGGCACCCTGCAGGCGCCGCGCGAGGTCGACGCCGAGGTCCGCGAGCTGGTCGGCGACGAGGACTGGGAGGCGCGGGCGCGGCTGAGCCAGCAGCTCTACCCGCAGACCTCCGAGGAGGCCTTCATGCGGTTCGCCCGCCAGAAGAACGCCCAGGAGCGCCGGCTCGTCGACGCCGGCCGGGGCACCCGGTTCGGCGCCTTCGTCGACGGGGTCCTCGCCTCGACGGCCGGGATCTTCGTGACCGAGGACGGCGTGGCGCGCTTCCAGAGCGTCGAGACGCTCCCCGACCACCGCCGCAAGGGTCTGGCCGCCGCCGTCGTGCACGCGGCCGGGCAGCACGGCCTGGACCAGCTCGGCGTACGCCCCCTCGTGATCGTCGCGGACACCGACGGCGACGCCATCGGGATCTACCGCCGCCTCGGCTTCGCCGACTCCGAGCGCCAGCTGATGATGGAGCGGCGCAGCGGCGAATGGGCGACGACGGACGCCTGAGAGACGGCCATGTGGGGGTGCTGGCTTCGACGCGCCTGACGCGGCTTCGCAGGCTCAGTCGCGGGCTTGCTCAACCCGTCGACCCACGCCGTCGGCTCCTGCGTCGCCCCCGGTTAGGGTCTCCGCATGACTGTCGACATCACCGCTCGTCTCGCCGAGGTCATGCCCGGCATCCGCCGTGACCTCGAGGACCTGGTCCGCATCGAGTCGGTGTCCGCCGACCCGGCGCGCGCGGGAGAGGTCGAGCGCAGCGCCGAGGCCACGCGCGACCTGTTCGCCGCGGAGGGCTTCGAGTGCGAGATCGTGCGCGCCCACGACGGTGCGCCGCCGGCCGTCATCGCGAAGAAGGCCGGTCCCGAGGGGGCCCCGACGGTCCTGCTCTACGCCCACCACGACGTCCAGCCCGAGAACGACCACGCCGACTGGGACTCCCCGCCGTGGGAGCCGACGTCACGAGAAGATGCGCGCGGCGACCTCCGTCTGTATGCGCGCGGTGCCGCCGACGACAAGGCCGGCATCGCCGCCCACCTCGGCGCGGTCCGGATCTTCGGCGACGAGCTCCCGGTCAACCTGGTCATGTTCATCGAGGGTGAGGAGGAGGTCGGCTCCGACACCCTCGTCGAGCTGCTCACCACCTACCAGGACCGCCTCGCCGCCGACGTCATCGTCATCGCCGACTCCGGCAACTGGGACATCGGCGAGCCCGCGCTGACCACCAGCCTGCGCGGCCTGGTCCGCATGGACGTCGAGGTCCGCACGCTCACCCACGCCGTGCACAGCGGCATGTGGGGCGGCCTCGTGCCCGACTCGATCATGACCCTGAGCCGGCTGATCGCCAGCCTCAACGACGACGCCGGTGACGTCGCCGTCGAGGGCCTGCACTCCGGCCCGGCGGCCGACGTGGAGTACCCCGAGGCCCGCCTGCGCGCCGAGTCCGGCGCCGCCGAGGGCATCGAGTGGATCGGCTCCGGCTCGGTCGTCGAGCGGCTCTGGACCAAGCCGTCGATCAGCATCACCGGCTTCGACGCACCCAAGGTCGACGGGGCCTCCAACACCCTCGTCCCCGCCGCCCGCTGCCGGATCAGCATGCGCATCGCCCCCGGCGACACCACCGCCAACGCGGTGGCGTGCCTGCAGGCCCACCTCGAGAAGCACACGCCGTGGGGCGCCACGCTGACGACGACCGTCGTCGACACCGGTGAGGCCACCCAGATCGACGCGACCGGTCCGGCGTACGACGCCGCGCGGGCCGCGTTCGCCGAGGCTTGGGACGGCACCGCCCCGGTCGACATGGGCGTGGGCGGCTCGATCCCGTTCATCGCCGAGTTCCTCGAGGCCTTCCCGCAGGCCAGCGTGCTGGTCACCGGCGTGGAGGACCCCGACACCCGGGCCCACGGCGCCAACGAGGGCCTGCACCTCGCCGAGTTCGAGAAGGTCGTGAAGGCCGAGGCCCTGCTGCTCCGCAACCTCGGCGAGCTCTCCCGCTGATCCACGCCCGCCCAGGGGTGAGCCCCGCCCTCGGGTACGTCGGTAAGTTGGCGCCATGGCGACCTTCCGTGCCGGCGACCGATCCACAGCCGTGCTGCGCTCCCCGCGCAGCGAGGTGTGGGCCGCCCTGATCGATGCCGACCTGATCGCGCGCATGACGCCGTACGTCACCGGGATCGAGGTCGACGGCGACCGGTGGACCTGGCGGATGGGCACGATCCCGGTGCTGGGCGTCTCGGTGGCGCCGCGGTTCACCGAGGTGATGACCTTCGCGCCCGAGGAGCGCATCGACTTCACCCACGACCCCGCGCGCTCCCACGAGATGGCCGCGGTCGAGGGCACCTACCTGCTCTCCGACCACGGCGACGGCACCCAGGTGAGCATCGAGCTCGACATCTCCTGCACCCTCCCGCTCCCCGGCCTCGCGCGGCCCGCCGTCGAGCGGGTGATGGCCGGGGTCGTCAAGCACATGGGCACCGTCTTCTCCCGCAACCTCCTCAAGCACCTGGGCGAAGCGTGAGGGTCCTCGTCCTCGGGGCGACCGGCTACGTCGGGTCCCGCCTGGTGCCGCACTTGCTCGAGCACGGTCACGACGTCGTGGCCGCGTCGTCCTCGGTGCCCGACCCCGACCGGTTCGGGTGGGACGAGCGGGTCGAGGCGATCCGCTGCGACGTCACCGACGCGGAGGCCGTCGCAGCGGCGGTCGACGGCGTCGACGCGGTGGTCTACCTCGTCCACTCGCTGGACCGCACCGACTTCAGCGACCGCGACCGGCGGGCCGCCGAGACGGTGGCGCGCGCGGCGGAGACGGCCGGCGTACGCCGCGTGGTCTACCTGTCCGGGCTGGTCCCCGACGTGCCGGAGAACGAGCTGTCCGCCCACATCGCCTCGCGCCTCGAGGTCGAGCGGATCCTGCTCGATGCGGGCACGAGCGCGGTCGCGCTGCGGGCGGGCGTGGTCCTCGGCGCGGGGTCGACCTCGTTCGAGATCATCCGGCAGATCGCGACGCTGTTCCTCGTCCAGCCGGTGCCGACCTGGATGTACCACTCGGTCCAGCCGGTCGCGGTCTCCGACGTGCTGCGGGCCGTGCGCGAGCTCCTCGGCTCGACCGTCGAGGGCGCCGTCGACCTCGGCGGCCCCGACGTGCTGTCCTACCCCGACCTGATGAGCACCTGCGCCCGCGAGGCCGGCCTGTCGCGGGTCAGCGTCCCGACGCCGGTCGCGCCACCCGGTCTGGTCGGCCTCGCGACCGCCCTCGCCACCACCGCGCCGTTCCACACCGTCACCGCGCTCATCGAGTCGCTGCACCACGACATGGTCTGCCGTCCCGGCCACACGTGGGTGCCGGCGCAGGGCGGCGAGCTGCTCGACGTGGGGGAGGCGGTCCGCCGCGCGTCCGCCCCGCTGTACGCCGGCCCGGAGGGCGCGCTGCCCTCCGACCCGGCCTGGACCCGGCCGCTGCCCGCGCTGGACGTCGTACCCCTCCCGGCGGTCGGGAAGGCCGCCGCCCGGCTCGCCGTGCACCGGCTCCGGTCCCTGCTGCCCGGCACCTGACGTACCGACGTACGTCGTCAGTGCGGCGATGCCGCCAGACGCCCGTAGACTCCAGACCGTGCCTCAGCCGATGAGCAAGCGGAAGGGCGGCGACGGCCGTCTGACCACGGCAATCGATCCCCAGGACCAGGGCCCGCAGGACGCGTGCGGCGTCTTCGGTGTCTGGGCCCCCGGCGAGGACGTCGCCAAGCTGACCTACTTCGGGCTCTACGCGCTGCAGCACCGCGGCCAGGAGTCCGCGGGCATCGCGGTCAGCAACGGGCGCCAGATCCTGGTCTACAAGGACATGGGCCTGGTCTCCCAGGTCTTCGACGAGTCGACGCTGGAGTCCCTCAAGGGCCACCTCGCGATCGGCCACTCGCGCTACTCCACGACCGGCGCCTCGACGTGGCAGAACGCGCAGCCGACGTTCCGTCCCACGGTCGACGGGTCCATCGCGCTCGGCCACAACGGCAACCTGATCAACACCCACGAGCTCGCCCAGATGGTCGCCGACCTGCCCGGCCCCGACGGCGAGCTGGAGCTGCACACCCGTCCGGTCGAGGAGTCGACCAACGACACCAGCCTCGTCACCGCGCTCCTGGCGCACCACCCCGACACCTCGCTGGAGCAGCGTGCGCTCGAGGTGCTGCCGCAGGTCCGCGGCGCCTTCTGCTTCGTGTGGATGAACGAGGGCACCCTCTACGCCGCCCGCGACCCGCAGGGCATCCGACCCCTCGTGCTCGGCCGCCTCGACCGCGGCTGGGTCGTCGCCAGCGAGGACGCCGCGCTCGCCACGATCGGCGCGAGCGTGGTCCGCGAGGTCGAGCCCGGCGAGATGGTCGTCATCGACGAGAACGGCCTGCGCTCCCACCGGTTCGCCGAGGCCGACCGCAAGGGCTGCGTCTTCGAGTACGTCTACCTCGCCCGCCCCGACGCCACCATCAGCGCCCGCAGCGTCCACGAGTCGCGGGTCGAGATGGGCCGCCAGCTCGCGCGCGAGTTCCCCGTCGAGGCCGACCTCGTCATCCCGGTGCCCGAGTCGGGGACGCCGGCCGCGGCGGGCTACGCCGAGGAGTCGGGGATCCCGTTCGGCCAGGGCTTCGTGAAGAACGCCTACGTCGGGCGCACCTTCATCCAGCCCAGCCAGACGCTGCGCCAGCTCGGCATCCGGCTCAAGCTCAACGCCCTCGAGCACATGATCCGCGGCAAGCGGATAGTCGTGGTCGACGACTCGATCGTGCGCGGCAACACCCAGCGCGCGCAGGTGCGGATGCTGCGCGAGGCGGGCGCGCTCGAGGTGCACGTGCGCATCTCCAGCCCGCCGGTGAAGTGGCCGTGCTTCTACGGCATCGACTTCGCCACCCGCGCCGAGCTGATCGCCAACGGGCTCACCCCCGAGGAGATCGCGGCCAGTGTCGGCGCCGACACGCTGGGCTACATCTCGCTCGACGGGATGATCGACGCGACCAAGCAGTCGCGCGAGACCCTCTGCACGGCCTGCTTCACCGGTGAGTACCCGGTCGAGCTGCCCGACGAGAGCCTGCTCGGCAAGCACCTGCTCGAGGCGACGCTGCAGTCGCCGACGATGGGCCGGGCGCTGCCGGTGCTCAACAACCCCTGATCCGCACGCCGCCAGTTCGAGGAGCCCCGTGTCCGACCAGCAGCAGCCCACCGCAGCCGAGGGGGCGTACGCCGCCGCCGGAGTGTCCATCGAGGCGGCCGACCGCGCGATCGACCTGATGAAGGGCTGGGTCGAGAAGGCCCGGCGCCCGGAGATGATCGGCGGCCTGGGCGGCTTCGCCGGCCTCTTCGACGCCTCCGCGCTCACCCGCTACGAGCGTCCGCTGCTGGCCACGTCCACCGACGGCGTCGGCACCAAGGTCGCCATCGCCCAGCTGATGGACGTCCACGACACGATCGGCTTCGACCTCGTCGGCATGGTCGTCGACGACCTCGTGGTGTGCGGCGCCGAGCCGCTCTTCATGACCGACTACATCGCCTGCGGCCGGGTCGTCCCCGAGCGCATCGCGGCGATCGTCAAGGGCATCGCCGAGGCCTGCGTGGTCGCCGGCTGCGCACTCATCGGCGGCGAGACCGCCGAGCACCCCGGGCTGCTCGACCCCGACGACTACGACGTCGCCGGCGCCACCACCGGCGTGGTCGAGGCCAGCAAGCTGCTCGGGCCGGGCCGGGTGCGTCCCGGCGACGTGGTGATCGCCATGGAGGCCAGCGGCCTGCACTCCAACGGCTACTCGCTCGTGCGCCACGTGCTGCTCGGCTCGCCCGAGTCCGGCGGCGCGGGGTGGACCGTCGACCGCCACGTCGACGACTTCGGCCGCACGCTCGGCGAGGAGCTCCTCGAGCCGACCCGCATCTACGCCAAGGCCTGCCTCGACCTGGCCGACCGCACCGAGACCCACGCCATGTCGCACGTCACCGGCGGAGGTCTCGCCGCCAACCTCGAGCGGGTGCTGCCCGAGGAGCTGTCGGTCCGCATCGACCGCTCGACGTGGACGCCGCAGCCGGTCTTCGACGTCGTACGCCAGGTGGGCGGGGTGTCGCAGGCCGACCTCGAGGCGACGCTCAACTGCGGCGTGGGGATGGTCGCGCTGACCGCACCCGAGTCGGTCGACACCGCGATCTCCGTGCTCGCCGGTCACGGCATCCGCGCGTGGGTCGCCGGCGAGGCGCGCACCGACGCCGACCAGGGCGGTCGCGTCCTGCTCGAGGGCCAGCACCCCGGCTGGTGACGGCGGGGCGGGTCAGCGCGCGAGCGCGGCCTCGACCTGCTCGACGAACTCCTGCGTGGCCACCGACGAGTGGGTGAGCGTGCGCTGCGACACCTCGATCACGACGGTGTCGGCCGCGGCGACCTGGCGCGCCAGCACGCCGGTGTCGAGGTACTGGAACCAGGCGAACGCACCGCGCTCGATGAGCGGCATGGTCAGGTCGAGCCCGGCGTAGGAGAAGGAGTCGCCGATCAGCAGCGTGCGTCCCGGGAGGGTGCCGTCGCCGGGGACGGCCTTCCACTGGAGCGGCCCGAACGACTCGGTGGCCGGGTCGAACGGGGTCGGGCCGGGGATCGCCTCGAGCGTGTTGCCGGTGCTGAAGGACCGGGACGGCGCGGCCTCTACGTCGTCGCGCCCGGCCATCACGTAGAGGTCGCCGTTGCGCTCGACCGTGCCGTCGGTGACCTCGACCCCGTCGGCGACCGCGGGGTCGAGCCGGTCGAGCACCTCGAGCAGCCACAGGCTCGCGCCGTACGACGTCCAGTGCGAGTCGCCGCGCCAGTAGACCTGCTCGCCGTCGGCGTCCGCCGCGCGCAGCAGTGCGAGCGTGTCGACGTAGTGCTGGTCGTCGACCGCCTGGAGGAGGTGCTCCTGCCAGCGCTGGTTCTCGCGGAAGCAGGCGTCCTGCGGCACCGTCGCGGGCAGCCGGTCGACCAGCGTCGTGGACTTGTCGGGGACGACCGTCCACACCACGTCGCGCCCGGATCCGGCGATCACCTCGGCCAGGTCGCCGAGCGAGGCGAGGTAGTCGTCGAAGTGCTCACCGCTGCCGCAGGAGAGGTCGAAGTCGGTGCCGATGAAGAGGTAGCCGTCGCGGCCCTCGACGGCCTTCGGCGCGGAGCCGTCCAGCTCGTGCAGGCTCGGCGACGGTACGTCGGTGGGGGTGCTCGTCGGGTCGCCGCCGGCCCCGCCGTCCGGACCGGTGGCGTCGGAGGAGCAGCCGGCGATCCCGAGGGCGAGCGTGGCCAGTAGGGTCACGAGGGCGGGGGGCCCGGGGCGGCGCAGCACGGGGGCAGTGTGCCCCAGCGGAGCCCCGACTGCGGTATTTCGCTCCCGGCGGAACGAAAAGCGGTGTCGTGGTGTGCGGGAACAGCCACCGCTCAGGTAGCGTTGTCCCCACGATATGTAACCGATCAGACCGGGCGCGTCGAGGATCTCCTCGACAGCCCCGGCCAAGTGTGCGAGGGGGTCGACCCTATGGGGCGCGGCCGAGCGAAGGCGAAGCAGACGAAGGTCGCACGCGACCTGAAGTACCGGACCCACGAGACGGACTTCGGCGCGTTGGCGAAGGAGCTGCACGGCGAGGACCATCACACCGCGAGTGAGGTCGAGCCCGACGACGACGAATGGTCGGACTATGCCGATCCGCGTCGTCGCGCAGACTGACCCACGCGCTGCCTGATCGAGTGCAGCACGACCCCGGGACACCGGGCGTACGGTCGCGCCCTCAGGCCGACCGGGCACTTCGTCCCCGTCACGGGTGACGACCTCCCCCTTCGTCGCGCGCGAGGCGGGACGAAGGGGGAGGTCGGTGGTCAGGCCCGGGAGGAAGCGCCCGGTCAGCCGAGGTAGAGGCCGCGCAGGCGGCCGACCTCGCGCATCCGGCGCTCGGCCAGGCGGTCGGCGGCGGCCGCGGTGGTGACGCCGTCGGCCTTGGCGAGCTCGAAGACCTGACGGGTGGTCTCGAAGATCCCGGTCGCGCGCTGCTTGGCGCGCTCGAAGGAGAAGCCCTCGAGCTCGTCGGCGACCTGCATCACGCCGCCGGAGTTCACGCAGTAGTCGGGGGCGTAGAGGATGCCGCGCTCGTCGACCTGCTTCTCGATGCCCGGGTGGGCGAGCTGGTTGTTGGCGGCGCCGCAGATGATCCTGGCCTGCAGCACCTCGAGGACCTCGTCGCTGATCGCGCCGCCCATGGCGCACGGGGCGTAGACGTCGATCTCGCTCGCGACGAGCTCGTCGGTGGAGGCGACGGCCTGCACCTGCGGGAACTCCGCGCGGATCGCCTCGACGGAGGGGGCGTACACGTCGGTGACGACGACCGTGGCGCCGTCCTCGATCAGGTGGCGGACCAGGTGGCGGCCGACCTTGCCGACGCCAGCGATGCCGACGGTGCGGCCGGCGAGCGTCGGCTCGCCCCAGACCTGCTCGGCGGCGGCGCGCATGCCCTGGAAGGTGCCGTACGCCGTCAGCACCGAGCTGTCGCCCGCGCCGCCGTGGGCGACGGTGCGACCGGTGACGAAGTCGCACTCACGCGCGATGTGGTCCATGTCTTCGGAGAAGGTGCCCACGTCGCACGCGGTGAAGTAGCGCCCGCCGAGCGACTGCACGAAGCGGCCGTAGGCGCGCAGCAGCGCCTCGGTCTTGAGCGCCGCCGGGTCGCCGATGATGACGGCCTTGCCGCCGCCGAGGTCGAGGCCGGCGAGCGCGTTCTTGTAGGACATGCCGCGCGAGAGGTTGAGGACGTCGACGATCGCGTCGTCGGTGCTGGCGTAGGGGTAGAACCGCGTCCCGCCCAGCGCCGGGCCCAGTGCCGTGGAGTGGATGGCGATGATGGCCTTGAGGCCCGTCGCCTGGTCATTGCAGAAGACGACCTGCTCGTGCTCGCTCCCGAGCTCGAAGACGTCGACTCCCGAACTGCGTGCTCCTGACATTCCTGGATCCTTTTCTGGTGGGGTGCGGCCGCGGGGTGTGCGGACCTGGTCAGCGCGGTCGAGGGGTGGTGACCGCCGTCACCCTCAGGGTAGACCCGCGCGCTCACCGCGACCGCATCACCACGAGGTCCCCGTGGGTGCCGTAGCCGAGCAGCTTCCCGCCGGCCGGGCGGCCGTTGAAGGAGGCCATCAGCCAGGTCCCGTCGAGGTGCGCGAGGGTCGGCCACGGCAGGTTGGTGGGGTACGGCGCGTCGAGCACGCCGCGGTCCTGCATCGCGAGGTCGAAGACGGGGAACCGGGCCCGCTGGCTCCGCTGAGAGTCGCGGCCGTCGCTGGCCAGCACGACCACCTCGCCGTCCACCTCGAGCAGCGTGGTGCCCTCCGTGGCGGTGCGGTCCGTGGCCGCGCCCAGCAGGCGCAGCTGGTCGAGCGCGGGTCCGCCGGCGACCGCGGGGTGGAAGTCGAAGAACTTCCGCGCGCTCACGAAGCCGACCAGCCAACCCCCGTCGCGGCGCACGAGGTGCGGGTCCCAGGTGGCGATCGAGTCGAGCCCCTCGGTGGGCAGCGGCAGCTCGCGGGTGTCGAGGACGTGGCGGCCGCGGAGCAGGTCGTCGTCCGACCCGGCGAGGGTGACCCGCAACCCCGACGGCGTACGTCGTCCGGCGCGCGTGCGCGGCTGCTCGAAGTCGCCCCACGTGCTGGTCGCCACCAGCCAGCGGCCATCGCTGCGGAGCAGGTGGGTGGCGTGGTCGCCGAAGACGCCCGGCCGGTCGGGGCGCCGGAAGAACAGGTCGGCGGTGTGGGTCACCTCGACGGCGGAGGGGTCGAAGCGCCACACACTGGTGTGCGCGGTGTCGAAGAAGCCCGGTCCGGCCGAGGTCGCGGTGAGCCAGAGGCTGCCGCCGTCGCGCAGCGGCGCGCCGTCCTCGTCGGTCACGAACCGCACGTCGCGCACGCCGAGCTGGCCGAAGCCGCCGGCGGTGCCGCCACCGGCCGGGAGCTCGACCTGCAGCCCGGCCAGGGCCGCCTCGTCGCGGGTGTCGACCACCTCGCGGAGGTCGTGGCGGGCCCGGGCCACCCACCGGTCGCCCTCACGGCACCACGCGGTCACGTGGGTGCCGGTGAGGGACAGCCCGAGCCCGGTCGGGGACTCGGCGCGGTGGAACCGCCGGCTGCGCAGCGTCCCGCTGCCGGTGACCTCCAGGGAGACCGACCCGTCGTCGATGCGGGCCGTGAGGCGGTGCGTGCCGAGGAGCAGCGCGAGCGGGCCGTCGAGCCCCGAGGTCGCGGCGACGTACGGCGCCGGGCTGGGCAGCGGCTTCGTCCCGGACGCGCTCGAGGACACCTGGACGGCGCTCGGCGCGACGAGGTCGATCGGGCGCAGGCGTCGCACGATCTCGAGGCGGGGGAGCACGGTGCCATTGTGGCGGGAGACACCGCAGGGCCCCGATCGGGACGCGATCGGGGCCCTGCGGCGTGTGTGGTGGCCAGGGGCGGGGTCGAACCGCCGACCTACCGATTTTCAGTCGGTCGCTCGTACCAACTGAGCTACCTGGCCAACGCGGAGGAGACTACCGCAGGCCTCTGGGACGGCGAGAATCGGCCGTCTCACATACCGTGCGGCGCCTTCGCGGGCAGCTCGAGCCAGAAGGACGAGCCCACGCCGACCGTCGAGGTGCCCTGCACCGCGCCACCGTCGCGCTCGGCGATCGTGCGGGAGATCGCCAGGCCCAGGCCGCTGCCCTTGGTCGCCCCGTTCGAGAACCGCACGAAGGGTTCGAAGACGCGGTCGACCTGGTCCGGGGTGAGGCCCGGTCCGTCGTCGCGGACGATGATGCGCACCATCTCCTGCCCGCTCTCGCCGAGCAGCGACTCCGCCGACAGGTGCACGGCACCGCCGACGGGCCGGTGGTAGGCGATCGCGTTGCCGACGAGGTTGGTGAGCACCTGGCGTACGGCGGAATGGTGGGCCCAGACCGTGAGCGCCGGGTCGACGTCGACCTGGATCCGCACACTCGCGTTGAGCGCCGGGACGCGGTGCCAGTGGACGACGTCGGCGATCGCGTCGGCGACCGGCACGTCCTGGCGTTGGTCGTCGTTGGAGAACGCGCGACCGGCGCCCAGCAGGCTGTCGACGACGGAGACCAGCTGCTCGCACGCCCGCAGGATCACGGGGCCGTCCTTGAGGAGCCCGGCGGACACCGGTCCGTGCGGGTCGTCGGCGGCGTCGTCCATGAGCACCTCGGTGTAGCCCATGATCGCCGCCAGCGGGGTGCGCAGCTCGTGGCCCACCGCTGCGAAGAAGTGCTGGTTGGCCAGCTGGGCCTCGTTGCCGGCCTCGATCGCCTCCGCGAGCGCGCGCCGGGAGTGCTCGAGCTGGAGGCGGGAGGAGATCGCCGCGTTGAGGAGGTGCAGGTCGTCGATCAGCGTGGCGGGCCACGCACCCGGGCCCGTGCTGCCGACGGACAGGCTCCCGAACATGGTCCCCGCGGACGAGTAGATGGTCGCGATCAGGCTGCGGACACCGATCCGGGCGAGCTCGCTGCGATCCTGGTCGGCCTCCGGTGGCAGCAGGTCGGTGTCGACCAGGACGACCAGGTCGTCGCGGCGGGCGAACTGCGAGAGCCACGGCATGCTCAGCGCCGCCTCGGGCCCCGCGCCGGGGTCGGGGAGGAGCGAGGACGGCGACCCCGGCCGCACCCACTCCCGGACCCAGGCGCGGCCGCCCAGCATCGCCCAGGCTGCGGGGTTCTCGGGCGTGAAGCCGACCAGTGACGTCGCGACGGAGTCGACGCGCGGGTAGGTCAGCAGGTGGGCGGCCGCCAGGTCGATGGCCTCGTCCAGCGCGATCTCGCTGGCGAGGATGGCGGCGGTGAGGATCGCGACGGCAGGGGAGACCTCGCCCTGCGACGTGGCGTCCTGGAGGGCGGGGTGATCGCTCACTGTGCCCCTCCTCCCGCCTCGGTCGTGAACCTGCACGGTAGCGGTGCCAGGCCCCGGGTCTGGTCGATTTCGACGTCCCCGGCCAACCGCACCCCATGTGCGAGGGCCCACTCCGCCAGCTCGACCAGGACGGCGAGCCCGAGCGTGCGTCCGGGGCAGGAGTGCGGCCCCGCGCCGAACGGCAGCCACGCCCCGGGACGCCGGGTCTCGTCGCCCCAGCGTCCGGGGTCGAAGTCCGCCAGGCCGTCGGGATCGCCGGGCACGAGCTCGGGGAGGCGACCCAGCAGCAGCGGGCTGACGAGGACGACCGCACCGGCCGGCAGGTGCTGACCGGCGAGGTCCACGTCGGTGGTCGTGAGGCGGGCGGTGACCCAGGTGGGCGGCGTCACGCGCAGGGACTCCCAGACGGCGTGGAGCGCCTCGACGTCGGGTGACGGCTGGCGACCGAGCCAGGCGAGGAGCCACGACCCGGCCGCGATGGGCACCTGGATGCCGGCGGCGAGCATGGTGGCCGCCTGCTGGGGCGTGCCGGGGAGGTCCTCGACCGGCGCGAGGGTGTCCTCGAGCCGGAGGCGGGCGTCCCGCTCGGCGCGGCGGGTGCGGCTCCAGCGCCGTGGTGCCCTGGCCGCCGAGATGACGGGCGCGAGCGCGTCGATCCACGCCAGCACGCCCTCGGCCACGGCCTCGCGCTGGGCCGGGCTCGCTCCGGGGAGGAGCGCGTCACAGGTGGAGCGGGCCACCGGCCGTCGCAGCAGCACCATGGCGTCGTACGCCTCGCCGGGCGCCGCGCGGTCGTGGGCGGCGATCGCCTCCGGCCAGAGCTCGGCGAAGGTGGCGACGCCGCGGGCGACCTCGGCCGGCGTCAGGGGCGCGAAGGTGAGGTGGCCCGACCGGGTGTCTCCGCGGCTGGCGGAGAGGTCGCCGCTGCGGCTCACGTCGCTGGGGAAGTCGAAGTGGTCGACGTCGGTGAGGACCTGCCTGGCCTGTGCGGGCGTGGTGGTGAGCCACGGCCCGTGCGGGCCCAGGGCGACGACCCCGGACCGCGGGGCCGCGAGGACAGCGCCGAGCCGACCGCCGGCCGACTCGGCGCTGCCCACGTGCATCACTGGTGGTGCGTCACCTTTCGGGTGCCGAGCGTCGTTCAGCGGCGGCCGGGGGCGGGGCGCCACATGTACATCGCCTGCAGCTGGTTGGCGGAACGCTTGGACTCGATGTGGGTGCGGATGCGCTTCATCATGGTGTTCTCCAGGGTTGGGGTTGGCGCACGTCTGGGGAGACGTGCAGGTGTGACACCACCCGGAGGCCAGGACCCGGTGTTGCTTCAGGGACGGGTCAGGACCCCACGTCGCGCAGTGTCTCCTCGATCAAATCAGTCAATTGCTGAATACGCAGCGGCTTCTGCATCACAGTTTCGACTCCGAGCTCCTGGAGGACCGCTCGGTGCTCGCCCGCCCAGGCGCTGATCACGACCACCTTGGTGGTCGGGGCGACGTCTGCGTGCTCCCGCATCCACCGCACCACGTCGACGCCGTTCATGCGCGGCATGGTGAGGTCGAGGAGCATCACGTCGAAGGACTCGCGCTGGAGGATCTCCACGGCGTCCTGCCCGTCCACCGCCGTCGAGGCGACGTGGCCGGCCCTCTCGACGAGGCGACAGAAGACGTCCCTGATGTCCTCGTTGTCATCGACGACGAGGAATCGCAACTGCCGAGACGCGGTGCCCACGGGGCAAGGCTAGTGAACTCCGGCCGGTCGCGGCGCCTCATCTGGACAACTGACCAAATTTCGCGTGTCGGGAGCGCTCGTCCGGGTTGGGTGGGTGGCGCGTGCTGCCCCTATGCTGTACGACGCTCGACCCGGGCTCGTCCCGGGCTGAGCTGGCCCCCATCGTCTAGCGGCCCAGGACCCCGCCCTTTCACGGCGGTAGCGCCGGTTCGAATCCGGTTGGGGGTGCGACCGGGCCCGTGGTCGCCGCCGATTTGGTGGACTCCGTCGGGCATGGGTTACAGTTCCACCCGCTTCACCAGAAGCACCTGGCCCCGTAGCGCAGTTGGTTAGCGCGCCGCCCTGTCACGGCGGAGGCCGCGGGTTCGAGTCCCGTCGGGGTCGCCAACGCATGCCGAATCAGGGAGAGCCGCCAGGCTCTCCCTGTTCTGCATCTCCAGGCGCACGGCCCGTCCCGCCGGCCACCTTTCGCCGCCTCCCTAGGCTGACGGCATGCCGATCGACCTCGACCCCGACGCCTTCGACGCGATGGTGGGCCGCGCGCTGGACGACCTGCCCGACGACCTGGCCAGGCTCGTGGACAACGTCGTGGTCCTGGTCGAGCCCGAGGCGCCGGCCGACGACCCCGACCTCCTCGGGCTCTACGACGGGCTCGCGCTCACCGAGCGTCCCGCCAACCACGCGGGTGAGCTCCCCGACCGGATCCTGCTGTTCCGCGGTCCCCTGCTGGACATGGCCGACACGGTCGAGCAGCTCGAGGAGGAGGTGCGGATCACCGTGGTGCACGAGGTGGCCCACCACTTCGGGCTCGACGACGCCCGGCTCCACCAGCTCGGGTGGGGCTAGCGTCCGAGACGGAGCAGGCCGGTGCCGCGCAGCCGGGTCGGGCTCAGCTGACCTGGCTGGTGGACTGCGCGCCGCCGTGGCGCCCCGCCCAGGGCGTGGCCTCCGCGCCGTCGAGCTGGCGGACCAGCTCGCCCAGCAGCCAGTTCTGGAGGTCGCGCTGGCCGGGGGTGCGGGCCATCGACAGCAGCCGCTCGGCGCGGCAGAACGCGTCCGCGACGTCGAACATCTCGGTCATCGTGACGAAGATCGGAGCGGCCTCGCGCACCATCGCGAAGGACAGGTCGACCCGCGGGCGGCCCTCCTGCTCGGCGGTGCGCATCTGGGTGCGGTAGGTGTCGGGGAACTGGCGCTCGAAGCTGGCGAACATCGCCGTCAGGTCGCCGGCCAGCGGGTAGTCGGACTGGTGGGAGAGCGACAGCAGGCGCAGCTCGCGCCGCAGCTCGTTGTACTGGCGGTGCAGCGAGGTGTAGAGCGGGACGTCGACGTCGAGGAGGCGGATGTCCACCGCGGCGTCGCTGGTGGGCTCGGAGCCCTCCTGGTCGTGGTGGTCGATGACCCACTCCGCGGCCCCGTCGTCGCGCATGTGCGGCGCCGGCTCGAACCAGACGATCTTGCCGTCGTTCTCGATCGTGGCACCCCAGGCGGTGGCGCACTGCGCCACCATCGCGAGCCCCCGGCCGAAGGTGAGCAGCAGGTCGAGGTCGTCGTCGCCGGGCACCCGCACGGGTGGCACCGGCGGGCTGGTGGAGCCGTCGGCCACCTCGATCCGGGGGTGGCTCGCGGTGCCGCGGACCCGCACCTTGAAGGGCGCGTTGGCGTGGATGATCGCGTTGGCCACGAGCTCCGAGACGCCCAGCTCGGCACACTCCACGAGGTCGGTGCGCTCGAGCCGGTGGCAGATGTCGCCCACCCATCGCCGGGCGTCGGCCGCGGCGCGCGGCGACGATGCCAGGGTCAGCTCGGAAGTCAGCGGCACTGGGACTCTTTTCGAGGATGTGGGTAGTCCAGCGGGGCACCACTACCCGGTTCGACGGGGGTCGAAACCTGTTGAGACTCTAACTTCTCGAGGGTCCCGCAGGCCCCGTGTGAGCAACCAGACGCGTACGGCGTTTCGCGTCCGATGGGTGCACAAGAGGACAATGGGTACCCAGAGATGGACCTACGACCCTAGGAGCTTCCATGGCCACGACGCAGGCGACCCGCCACAAGGTGGTCGTGATCGGTTCGGGGTTCGGCGGCCTGTTCGGCACCAAGGCGCTGCGCCGGGCCGACGTGGACGTCACGGTCATCGCCAAGACCACCCACCACCTCTTCCAGCCGTTGCTCTACCAGGTCGCGACCGGCATCCTGAGCGAGGGCGAGATCGCCCCGCCGACCCGCGAGATCCTCAGCGGGCAGGACAACGCCAGGGTCATCCTGGGTGAGGTCACCGGCATCGACCTCGAGGCCCGCACCGTCACCTCGCAGGTGCTCGGCCGCGACACGGTCACGTCGTACGACTCGCTGCTCGTCGCCGCCGGAGCCAGCCAGTCCTACTTCGGCAACGACCACTTCGCCGAGTTCGCCCCGGGCATGAAGAGCATCGACGACGCCCTCGAGCTGCGCGGGCGCATCTTCGGCGCCTTCGAGATGGCGGAGCTGGGCGCCACCCGCGGCGACGACGTCGACCACCTGCTGACCTTCGTGGTCGTGGGCGCCGGCCCGACCGGGGTGGAGATGGCGGGCCAGATCGCCGAGCTGGCCCACAACACCCTGCGCAAGGACTTCCGCGCCATCAACACCCGGCAGGCCCGCGTGGTCCTCGTCGACGCCGCCCCGCAGGTGCTGCCGCCCTTCGGCGCCAAGCTCGGCGAGAAGGCCAAGAAGGAGCTCGAGAAGCTCGGCGTCGAGGTCATGCTCGGTGGCATGGTGACCGAGGTCGACGAGCGCGGCCTCGAGGTGAAGTTCAAGGACGGCCGCAGCGAACGGATCAACTCCGTCGCCAAGATCTGGGCCGCCGGCGTGCAGGCCAACCCGCTCGGCCGCACCCTGTCGGAGCAGACCGGCGCGCCGCTCGACCGCGCGGGCCGGATCGCGGTCAACCCCGACCTCACCCTCCCCGGACACCCCGAGGTCTTCGTCGTGGGCGACATGATCGCGCTCGACAACCTCCCCGGTGTCGCGCAGGTCGCCATCCAGGGCGCGAAGTACGCCGCCAAGGAGATCCGCAACCGCGTCGAGGGCAAGCAGCCGCAGCAGCCGTTCAAGTACTTCGACAAGGGCTCGATGGCGATCATCAGCCGCTTCCGCGCCGTCGCGATGGTCGGCAAGCTCCGCCTCACCGGCGTGGTCGCGTGGCTGATGTGGCTGGGTGTGCACCTCGTCTACCTGACCGGCTTCAAGAACCAGGTCTCCGCGCTGATGCGGTGGGCGATCACCTTCATCAGCAACAACCGGTCCGAGCGCACCACCACGGAGCAGCAGATCTTCGCGCGTGCCGCCCTCGCCCGGCTGCGCCGTGGCGCGGCCGACCTGGTGTCCGACCCGGGCATCTACGACGCGACGCGCGCGATGGTCGAGGAGACCCGGCGCCAGGAGCTCGAGGCTGCTGCCGTGCGCGAGGCCGAGCTCACCGACTCCGGTGTCCGGGGCGTCCCGGCCGACCGCGTCGGCGGCGCCTGAGCCCGGTCAGGCAGCGGCGTACACCTCACTGAGCGGGGGCACGCCGAGCTCGGCACCGCGCACGTGCCGGTCCAGGATGGTGACGATCGCCCGGCGCATCGCCGCCACCCGGTCCTCCTGCCCGAGCAGCAGGTGCGCGGGGTAGGTCACGCTGAAGTAGTCGCGGGCCTTGCGGCCGACGACGCGGGTCGCGTCGCTGAAGCTGACGACGAGGTCCGACGACCCCCGGGCGTCTCGGTAGGCGCTGGCCCACTCGACGACAGCGGGGTCGGAGCCGACCACCTTCGCCCAGGCGCTCGCGAGGGCCTCGTCCCAGCCGTCGACCTCGACCCGCGTCCCGCCCAGCACGTCGGCGAGCTCGGCCAGGTCGCCGAGGAACGGGTCGGGTTCGCTCACCTGCCGGTAGAGCGAGTCGCTCACCCAGGCGCAGCCGAAGGGGAGGGACAGGACGACGTCGTCGGGCGCGGTCATGGGTGGACGTTAGCGACTCCACCGATCTGGAGGGGCCGGACGGGGACGCCGTCCTCAGGAACGTGCTGCGGGGGGCAGGTCCGCGTCCGATGCCGCGGGCGCGTGCGCCGGGTCCTCCGGCAGCTGGAGCACCTGCTCACGGCACCAGTGCGAGACCTCGCGGCTGCCACCGAGCACCCCGTCGCGGAACGACGTCCACGTCTCCCAGACCGCGTCGGCCACCTCGTCGGGGTCGGGTCGCAGGGCCTCCGCGTCGGGTGCCCGCGCCACGAAGACCGGGCACATCTCGTTCTCCACGACCCCGTCCTGCTCGGCGCGGTAGCGGAACGCCGGCAGCACGAGCCGCAGGTCCTCCACGTCCGTCCCGAGCTCCTGGCGCACCCGACGGCGTACGGCGTCCGCGAGGCCCTCGCCCGGACCGGGGTGGCCGCAGCACGCGTTGGTCCACACCCCCGCGAAGGTGCGCTTGTGCAGCGCCCGGCGGGTGACGAGCACCCGACCCGCGTCGTCGAAGAGGTAGCACGAGAAGGCGAGGTGGAGCGGGGTGTCGGCGTGGTGCACCGACGCCTTGTCCTGCGTGCCGACGGCGCGCCCGGCCTCGTCGAGCAGGACGACCGACTCGGTGGTGGCCGGGCCGGCCGGGCTGGCCGGACTGGTCGGGGTGGCGGTCATGCGGGCACCTCGTTCGATCGGACGGGTTGGTGGGCAGTGGTGGGGGCGGGCCGCGGTGGCCCCGGCGGGACCCCGCTCATCGTGCACCGCCGGGGGCCGGGTCGGGGTCGCGGGGCGGGGCCACGGCCCGCCCTGCGGCCACGCCGACGACCGCGACGAGCCAGCCCGCCAGCACGTCGGCGACGTAGTGCTCGCCGGTGTAGACGAGGGTCAGGGCCATGGCGAGGGCGTACGCCGCGAGCAGCAGGCGCGCGAGCCGGGGCACCGAGGACCAGAGGAACAGCGCCACGAGGAGCGCCGCCCCTGCGTGCAGCGACGGCATCGCTGCCACGGGGTTGCTCCCGCTCTGCCCGAGCTCGGTCAGCCGCGCCACGACGTCGAGGTGGAGCCAGTCCCAGCCGACGGCGGAGACACGACGGACATCGCCGATCGCACCGCGCTCGGCGGCGAGCCACGGTGGCGCGGCCGGGTAGGCGACGTAGCCCGCGACGCCGACCAGGGTCATCGTCAGGACCGCCGCCACCCACTCGCGGAAGCGGTCGCGCAGCCGGAACCACGCGACGGCGGTGAGCAGCGGGATGGTGACGAAGTGGGTGACGTAGACCAGCGCGGCCACTGCGTCGTACCAGTGCGGGGTGCCGTCGAGGAGCCGTGCCTGCAGCCAGACGGTCGGGATGCTGCCGAACAGCGACTCGTCGACCCGAGCCGGGCCGAGCACGTGGAGCGTGGCGCCGAGGCGGTTGGTGGCGGCCCCGTCGCCGGTGCCCAGCGGGGCGGTGACCCACTGCGCCACCCAGTAGGCCACCAGGATGGTGCTCAGCGGCGACCACGCGATCAGGAGCTGCGCGACCGGCCCGTGGCGCGTCCCGCGGTCGCTGCTTGCGACCTCGGGGTCAGCCGCCCTGGAGCGCGGCCTGGCCTCGGTGCTCATCGCTGGGCCCTGCGGCGCTCGAGCCGCGCGAGCAGCGGCTGGGTGCGGAACCGGTTGTAGCGCTGGATGAGGATGAACGGCAGGTTGACCAGCACGCCGTAGGTCACCAGCAGCGCCGCCGGTAGCGGCGGGTTCCAGATCAGGAAGACCGGCGAGCACGCCATCGCCCACCAGTGGGTGAGCTCGGCGCGTCGGGTCTCGCGGACGAAGAGCCCCAGACCGGCGACGTCGCGAGCGGGCAGCTCGCGCTTGCTGACGCCGCCGTCGAACAGCGCGCCCGCCTCCGGCAGGCGGTCCTTCCAGCGGTGGATGCGCAGCGCGCGCCGGTAGAGCCGGCCGCCGTCCTCGAAGCGGCGTGCGCGCAGCAGCCAGCCGTCCCGCGCGAGCCGGCCGTCGCTCAAGCGGTGGGCGGCGTAGCCCGTGCCGGCGTGGAAGGCCCCCCAGGCGACGATGTCGACGGCGATCGTGGCCCACACGGGCATGACGTAGCGCAGCATCAGCCGGCCTCCCGAGCCCGGGCGTCCTCGCGGAGGTCGACCGTCCGTCCGCGCCACCGCACCGAGCGGCGTACGACGGTGAGCACGGCGGAGCGCGCGAAGACGAGGTCGAAGGCCAGGAGCGGCACCGGGAAGAGCACCCAGGTCCACCACCGGAACGTCCCCGCCCGGCGCAGCAGCCCCCGCAGCTGCCAGGACGTGACCAGCCAGCCGAGCGCCCAGACGAGCGCGCTCCCGGCCGCCAGGTCGCGACCCACGACCGCGCCGACGACCGACAGCAGCGCGCCGACCGCCACCGCGTGGTGGACCGAGATCCAGAACACCGTGGCGAGCGAGGCGCGGGGGGCGGCCGCCGCCGCACCCGAGGCGATGTTCTTGGTCCAGCCCGAGACGAGCTGTCCGAGCCCGCCGGGATAGCTCCGCATCGCGACGGCGGCGCCGCCCACCGCGCACGCCACGGGCAGGCCCGCGCGGTCGTAGGCCTGCGCGAGACGTACGTCGTCGAGGATCTCGCCGCGGACGACGGCGTGCCCGCCCGCCACGGTGTGGTCGCGGCGGGAGGTGAGCAGGCACGGGCCGAACGCCATCGGCCGGCGCGAGGAGCCTCCCGTGAACGCGTCGCTCGACATCAGGGCGACGACGTTGAAGTAGGCGGAGAGCTGCTCGTAGGCCTCCGGCACGCGGTGGTGCGGCTGCACCGAGACCAGTCCGCCGTGCTGCTCGTGCAGCTCGAGGAGGCCGCCGAGGGCGTCCGGCGCGAGCACCGTGTCGGCGTCGAGGAAGAGCAGGAGGTCGCCGGTCGTCGCCTCGGCGCCGACGTGGCAGGCCCACGCCTTGCCGGTCCAGCCGGGCGGCGGGGATCCCGCGGCGAGCACCCGGGCACCGCCCTCCACCGCCACGGCGGCGGTGCGGTCGCTGGAGCCGTCGTCCACGACCACGACCTCCGCGACCGGCACCGTAGAAGCGTGCAGGGCGGCCAGCAGCGCGGGCAGGGACTGCTCCTCGTCGCGAGCGGGCACCACCACGGAGACCGACGGGCCGCTGGTCCGGCCCCCGCCCGACGGGACGGTCCGCAGGTCGCGCAGCAGGAGCAGCGGCACCGCGGCCGCCACCAGGACGAGGATCAGCAGGACGACGTCAGCCACGGACGTCCTTCCGGAGCCGGGTGAGCACCAGCGGCATCCCGCCCGCCGGGTGCACGGCCACCTGCGCCTGCGCGCGGGGGCGACGCCAGCCCGGCGGGGTGCCGACCCGGTGCGTCGACAGCAGCCGGTCGAGCACCACCGCCATCTCGCCGATGGCGAACTCGCGACCGATGCACAGCCGCGGCCCGAGCCCGAACGGCAGGTAGCCCGAGCGGGCCGATCCGGGGTCCAGGAAGCGCTCGGGACGGAACGCGAGCGGGTCGGGCCAGATGTCGGCACGACGGTGGACCACCCAGGGGCTGATGATCGCCAGCGTGCCGGCCGGCACGTCGGTGCCGCCCAGCACGTCGGGACCGTGGGAGCGACGCGAGATCGCCCACGCCGGTGGGTAGAGGCGCAGTGCCTCGTCGATGACCGCCCGCGTCCACGGGATCCGGTCGCGGTGGTCGAGCATCGAGACCGGCGCCGGCAGGGCGGCGAGCTCGGCACGTGCCTGCTCCTGCGCCTCGGGGTGCTCGGCCAGCAGCATCAGCGTCCAGGTCAGCGCGGCCGCGACCGTCTCGTGCCCGGCGATGACCATGGTGACGAGCTCGTCGCGCACCTCGTCGTCGCTCATGCCGCTGTCGAGGAGCAGGCCCAGCAGGTCGTCGCCGTGCGCCGCCCCGGACCCGGCCCGTCCGCGGGCGCGCCGCTCGGCCACGAGCTGGGACGTGATGGCGTCGAGGCGGCGGCGGGTCAGCCGCAGCCGGACGTTGGTCGGGGTGGGCGCCCAGCGGGCCGTGGGCAGGACGGAGCGGCCGAGGCGGACCACGAGCTCGGCGGCGTCGCTGGTCGCGTCGAGCAGCTGCTGGGCGTGGCCGGACAGGTCGGTCGAGAACAGCGCCCGACCGACGGCGTCGAGCCCGACCCGGTGGGTCAGCGAGGCGACGTCGACGACCCGGCCGTCGCCGGGGGTGAGGTCGGCCAGGCCGCGGGCGAGGGCGACGTCGGCCGCCGCCCGGACCTCGTCGCTGACGGCCTCGAGCCGCTGGTGGTGGAAGGCGGGTGCCGCGGCCCGGCGGTGCTCGATCCAGCTGGGCTCGGAGGAGGCGAGCAGGCCCTGGCCGGTGACGCGCGCCAGGGCGCCGTACTGCACGGTCTTCTTGCCCCAGTTTCGCGCGTTGCCCTGCAGGACGTGCCGCACCTCGTCGGGGTCGTTGAGCAGGAGGGCCGGCGCCCCGGGGACCGGGAAGGACACCCGGTCGCCGTGCTGCGCGGTCACCTCGACGAGGAACGACAGCGGGTCGCGGCGCACGGACCGGAAGGCGCGCGCCATGTCGAACGAGCTCGGTCCCGGTACGCCGATGTCGGTCGGCTGCATCGCCTGCAGGCGGGTGGCGACGGTCATCGCGTGCCCTGCTCACGCGTGCGGCCCAGCCAGGTCCACGCCACGCACGACGTGAGGACGAGGCCGAAGCCGAACAGCAGGTCCTCGACCGGGGCGTAGAGGATCCGCCAGTGGCCGAGCAGCACCACGCGGTCGTCGCCCAGGATGGTGGCGGGGTCGTACTGCACGATCCGCCTCCCGGTCAGCCAGCCGTTGGTGAGGAGCTGGAAGAACACGATGATCGCGTAGGCCGACCACCAGTCGCGGGTGCTGGTCAGGCGGGTGCGCGCGACCCAGCGGTCGACCGCGATCGCGAGCACCACGCCGAGCACCGCGAGGAGCGTGTAGGTCATCGGTCCGCACCCCGCCGTCGGGCGACCTTGACCGCCTCGAACGTCAGCACCGAGACGACCGGGATCACCACGAAGAAGCCGATCTCCTCCAACGGCAGTCCGGCCAGCCGCGGCGGGAGCGTCTGGTCGGCGTCGAACCACCAGTGCCCGGCGTGGGTCGCGTAGAGGTCCCAGAGCAGGAACGGGGTCCCGCCGAGCACGACGGCGAGCGCCAGCCGGCGCGGCTGGCGCAGCACCGACAGGCGGAACGCAGGGACCAACGGCAACGTACCGACCAGGCAGAACGCCAGCATGGCGACGTAGGCCCAGTGGGGAAGGCTCATCGGGCGATCATCCGCCCACCGGCAGCACCGAGCGGTCCCCGCTCAGCCGCTTGAGCACGAGCTCGGCGCTGATCAGGCACATCGGCAGGCCGACCCCGGGCACCGTGCTCGCGCCGGCGTAGAGCAGGCCGTCGACCTTGCTCGACGTGTTGCCGGGGCGGAGGAAGGCGCTCTGGCGCAGGGTGTGCTCGAGGCCGAGGGCACCGCCGCGCCACGAGTGGTAGCGGGTGGCGAAGTCCTCCGGGCCGAGGGTGTGCCGCACCCGGATCCGGTCGCGCAGGTCGGGGATGCCGGCCCAGCCGGCGATCTGGTCGATCGCGGCGTCGGCGGCGCGCTCGACCGTCTCGGACCCCTGCCCGTCGTCACCACCGTGTCCGATGGAGACATCCGCTGGGACCGGGACGAGGACGAACAGGTTCTCGCACCCCTCCGGCGCCACGCTGGGGTCGGTCTCGGACGGCTTGCAGACGTAGATCGACGCCGGGTCCGGGACGCGTCCTGCCCGGCCGAAGATGTCGCCGAAGTTGGCGCCCCAGTCGGTGGTGAAGAACAGCGAGTGGTGCGGCAGCTGCGGCAGCCGGCCCTCGACGCCGAGCATCGCCAGCACCGCGCCGGGACCGGGGGAGCGGTCGCGCCAGGCGGGCTCGGGGTGGGTCTGCAGCTCCGGCTCCAGCAGCGCCGTCTCGAGGTGGTGCAGGTCGGCGGCGCCGACGACGGTGTCGGCCAGCAGGGTGCCGCGCTGCCCGCCGCGGTCGACGTGCTCGACGCCCTGCACCTCGGCCCGGCCGCGTGCCGCGCGGCGGGTGAGGACGCGCGTGACCTCGGTGCCGGTGTGGAGGCGGGCGCCGTGCTTCTCGGCGAGGGCGGCGATGACCTCGATGAGGCGGGTGAAGCCGCCCATCGGGTAGAGCACCCGGTCGCCGAGGTCGAGGTGGCTCATCAGGTGGTACATGCTCGGCGCGCGGCTGGGGGAGGACCCCAGGAACACTGCGGGATAGCCCAGCACCTGCCGGATCCGCGGGTCGCTGAACCGGGCGGCGACGTGGCTCTGCAGCGACCGGGTCAGCAGCCGTCCCAGCGTCGGCGTGCGTCGTACGACGTCGGGGTGCAGGAAGGCGCCGGCGGAGTCGAAGTTGCTGTAGAGGAACCGGCGCAGCGCCATGTCGTAGGTCGAGCCGGCCGACTCGAGGTAGGCGTCGAAGCGGGGGCCGGAGCCGGGCTCGAGCGACTCGAAGAGCGCACGGTTGTGCGCCCGGTCGGGGCGTACGTCGACGGCGTCGGGGTCCCGCTCGAAGAACACCCGGTAGCTGGGGTCCAGCTCGACGAGGTCGAGCTCGGCCGCCGCGGAGGTGCCGAGGAGCTCGAAGAAGTGGTCGAAGACCTCGGGCATGAGGTACCACGAGGCGCCGGTGTCGAAGCGGAACCCGTCGCGCTCGACGCTCCCGACGCGGCCGCCGAGGTCGTCGTTCTTCTCGACCAGGTCGACGCTGTGGCCGCGGGAGGCGAGCAGCGCGGCGGTGGCGAGGCCGGCGATGCCGCCGCCGATCACGACGACCCGCCGAGGCTCGTCGGAGGGAGCGGGGGTGCGCGGGCCGAGGCCGGCGGGCAGGAAGCTCCTCATGCGCGGCCTCCGTAGAGCGCACCGGCGGCGATGCGCAGCTTGACCGGGCCGGGCACCCGGACCCGGGCACGGCGGATCTCCGGGGCCGGCGTGGCGTGCAGCCGGTCGGCGAGCTCGGCGAAGGTGGCGTGCGCCGCGGAGACCGCGCGGCGGCTGCTGGCGGGCAGGTCGGGGACCACGGCCGCCGCGGCGGCCAGGTCGGCGTCGATGTCGTCGAGGATCCGGTTGCGGTCGGCGTCGCAGAACCGTTCGAGGTCGAGCCCCGGGAAGTAGCCCCGGTGCAGGACGTCGTGGTCCTCGGCGAGGTCGCGCAGGAAGTTCAGCTTCTGGAACGCCGCACCGAGCCGCCGCGCGCCGGGCGCCAGCGCGTCGTAGGCGGCGCCGCGGTCGGCGGGGCCGTCGGGCGCGGCGAGGAACGCGCGCAGGCACATCAGCCCGACCACCTCGGCCGAGCCGTAGATGTAGCGCTCGAAGCTCTCCTGGGTGTGCTCGCGGGTGTCGAGGTCCATCCGCATCGAGGCGAAGAAGGGTGCGACGAGCTCGTCCTCGATGCCCACCGCCACCGCCGTCCGCGCGAAGGCGTGCACGACGAGGTTGCCGCTGTAGCCGGTGTCGAGGGCATGGCGCACGTCCTGGTGCAGCCAGGTGAGCATGCGCTCGCGCGGCCCGGCCGCCAGCTCGGGGTCGGGGTTGTCGACGATCTCGTCGGCCACCCGGACGAGGGCGTAGACGTTGCGCACCTGGGTGCGCACCGGCTCGGCCAGCAGCCGCGACGCGAGGCCGAAGGAGCTGGAGTACTGCCGGATGACGAGCGCGGAGCTGCCCTCGGAGACCGTGTCGTAGAGGTCGCGCGGGGCGGACCGCCGGACGAACAGGTTCATGCCGCGACCTCCTCGCCCGCGGGGACCGACGTCGACGGAGCGAGCACGGCGTCGAGGAAGCCCGGCACCAGGCCGACCTCCTCGAGGACGGCGCGGGCCGCGGCCAGGTGCTGCTCGGCGAGGTCCTCGACGAAGGCGCGCGAGCCGCAGCTCGTCAGCAGCCGACGGACCTCCGCCAGCTCCTCCTCGTCGAGCTCGCGCCCGACGTGGCCCGCGATCCGGTCCCACTCCTCCGTCGAGCCGGCGTGCACGAGCAGCGGCGTCTGCTTGCCCGTGCGCAGGTCGTTGGTGGTGCTCTTGCCCGAGTGGCGCGGGTCGCCGAAGACGCCGATCACGTCGTCGGCGAGCTGGAAGGCGACGCCGAGCGCCCGGCCGGCCTCACCGAGGCGGTCGATGGTCCCGGCATCCGCACCCGCGAGGACCGCACCGGCCTGGAGCGGCAGCGCGAACGAGTAGGCGCTGGTCTTCTGCTCCTCCATGAGCAGGCTCTCGTCGAGCGTCGCGGGGACCGCGTCCAGCGAGAGGCGTACGTCGGCGAGCTCGCCCGCCGCGGTGGTGTGCAACGCGGCGTCGAACAGGTCGAGCAGCCGGTCCACGACCGGTCGCGGGGCGCCGCAGGTGGCGACCGTCCGGATGGTGGCAGCCAGGGCGAGGTCGCCGGCGAGGATCGCCGCGGTCCGGCCGTAGTCGGCCGCGGGCTCCGCAGCCACGCCGAGGGCGAGGGCCGCGTCGCGGAAGGTGCCGCTGACGTTGGGGCGGCCGCGTCGCACGTGGTCGCCGTCGATGACGTCGTCGTGGATCACGAACGCGGTGTGCAGCAGCTCGACCGCTGCGCCCACCTCGGCGGCGGCCGCGTCCAGCGTCCCGCCCAGCGCCCGGTGCGTGGCGACCAGGAGGGCGGGCCGGAACCGCTTGCCGCCCTCGGTGGCACTGACCAGCGACTCCCAGAGTCGGGCGTGCTCGGGGTCGGTGGCGGCCGCTCGCGCCCGGCCCGACTCCAGCAGCCGCTCGAGAGCCTCGTCGGTCGAGAATGAGGTCATCCGGTCCTCCCCGTTCCTCGTCATGAGGGACAATCTATGCAAGACTTCAAACTAAATCTAGGCAAAGCGAGGAGATTTCACGATGCATCCCGCGCCCTCCCCGTTGAGCATCGGCGACCTGGCCGCCCGCACTGGAGTACCCATTGCGACGATCCGTAGCTGGGAATCGCGCTACGGGTTTCCCTCGCCGTCCCGCGCGGGCGGCGGTCACCGCAGGTACGCCGAGGGCGACGTCGCCGCTGTCGAGGAGGTGCTGGCCCACCGACGGGCCGGTCTGTCGCTCGAGGCCGCGGTCCGCCGCGCGACCACGGCGCCGGTCAGCCCGCGCTCGGTGTTCGCCGAGGTGCGCCGCCACCACCCGGAGCTGATGCCGCAGGTCCTCTCCAAGGCGACCCTCGCCGCCCTGAGCCACGCGATCGAGGACGAGTGCTGTGCGCGGGCCGCCGTGCCGCTGCTCTTCGGCGGCTTCCAGCGTGCGCAGTTCCTCCGCCACTCCCAGGACCGCTGGGCCGAGCTGGCCCGGACCGCGCGTGCCGCGGTCGTCTTCGCCCACTCCGCCTCGCCGGCGCCCGTCGCCCCCGGCGTGCTCACCGAGGTGCGGCTGCCCGACGACGCGCCCCTCAACAGGGAGTGGTTCCTCGTCTGCGACGCCGCGGACCTGCCCGCCTTCCTCGCTGCCGTCGAGCTGCCCCGCGAGCGACCCGTCCCGGACGGTCGCCGTACCTTCGAGACCTTGTGGTCGGTCGACCCGCAGGTGGTGCGCACGGCCAGCCGTGCGGCCGCGGCGATCGCCGACGACTACCGGCCCGACTGGCGGCCCGCGGGCCGTCCCCTGCCGGAGACCGACGACCCCGCACCCGCATCCAACGACCTCGCCCGCGCCTCCGCCCTCTTCGACCGGATGCTCGGCTACGTCGAGGCCTCGCGCACCTGATCGGAGGTGGCCCCTTTCGGCACCCGGGACCGGAGACCCGCGACCAGGTGACCGGTGGCACTGTCGCGGGGCCGGCCACGACGTACATCGTGGAGAGACACCCCTACCAGCGACTGAGGAGGAGTCATGGCACCAGCAATCCTGCTTCTGGTGGTCCTCGTGGTGGGCGGGAGCATCGCCATCAGCCTTTTCCTGCGCAGCTGGGTCCGCGAGGAGTCGCGGCGCGAGGCGCACCTGAAGGACCCCCGCACGCACACCATCGCCTACGCGATCCCCAACGGGATGGACCCCGTGACCCTGGAGACCGCCCTCGCCCTCGCGGGCTTCAGCTCGGGGCACGATCGCGTCGGGATGACCGACTGCATCCGCATCGAGTGCGACGAGACGCAGCGTGACCGGGTGCGCAGCATCCTGGAGGACGTCTCGACGACCACGTACGACGGATCGTTGCTGCCGGCAGGGCACGTCGTCTTCGAGGACGAGCGCTGACGAGCGCTGACGGCGACGTGAGGCGGTCAGGACCGGCGCTGTGCGTCTCCCCGTACGGCGTCGGTCGAAGCACCCCTCCGGTCCTGCCCTAGCGTGAGGGCATGAAGGCGTTGGTCCTGGAGAACATCCACCAGTCCGCTGTGTCGGTGCTCGAGTCCCGTGGCTACGAGGTGGAGCTGCGCTCGGGCGCGATGAGCGAGGCCGAGCTCCTCCATGCGCTCGAGGACGTGAGCCTGCTGGGGATCCGGTCGAACACGACCGTGAGCAGGCGGGTCCTCGAGGAGGCAGCCCCCCACCTGGAGGCCATCGGGTGCTTCTGCATCGGTACCAACCAGGTGGACCTGGCCGCCGCCGCGGAGCGGGGTGTCGGTGTCTTCAACGCGCCGTACTCCAACACGCGGAGCGTGGTCGAGCTGGTGATCGGCGAGATCATCGCGCTGGCCCGACGGCTCCCGGAGAAGATCCAGCGGATGCACGACGGCGTGTGGGACAAGTCGGCTCGGGGCAGTCACGAGGTACGGGGCCGGACGCTCGGGATCGTGGGCTACGGCAACATCGGCACCCAGCTCTCGAACGTGGCGGAGGCGCTGGGGATGCGCGTCGTCTTCTACGACAAGGCCGACCGCCCGGCGCACGGCAACGCGCGACGGATGACCTCGCTCGCGGAGCTGCTCGAGGTCGCCGACGTGGTCAGCCTCCACGTCGACGGGCGGCCGGGGAACGCGGGACTCTTCGGCGCCGCGGAGTTCGGGGCCATGAAGCCGCGAGCCCTGTTCATCAACGCCTCGCGCGGCATGGTGGTGGACTACGACTCGCTGCGCAGCCACGTCCTGTCCGGACACATCGCCGGTGCCGCGGTCGACGTGTTCCCCGTCGAGCCGAAGGTCCAGGGCGACGCCTTCGAGTCCGTGCTGCGCGGCCTCGACAACGTGATCCTGACCCCGCACGTCGGCGGGTCGACGCAGGAGGCGCAGGAGGAGATCGGCTGGTTCGTGGCCCAGAAGCTCGCCGCGTTCGCCCGCGAGGGAAGCACGGCGCTGTCGGTCAACCTTCCGCAGGTCCTTCCGCCCCCGCTGCCTGCCGGCCACCGACTGGGCTTCCTCCATCACAACGTGCCGGGGGTGCTTGCCGACCTCAACGCCGTGTTCGCCATCGCGGGCGACAACGTGATCGGCCAGCACCTGTCGACCCGCGACCACCTCGGGTACGTCATCACCGACGCGTCAGAACCGCTGTCGGACCAGGCCATCGAGGACCTCCGTCGCTCCGAGCACTGCCTGTGGGTGCGGACCTGGTGACAGGTGCGGCGGTTGGGAAGCGCCTTGGGTTGGACGGGGAAAATTCGGACGCGGTAGGCCTCCAGGGGCTCGAACCCTGAACCAACGGATTAAAAGTCCGCTGCTCTACCCATTGAGCTAGAGGCCCGGGACATGGGGACGTCCATCGGACGAATCCTCTGGAGAACCCATGGCCTGGCGGCAGTATCCCAGAGGCGACGAGCGGCGATGCCGGGTACCGCGTATTGAGGATTTCGTCATTCCGGGGATCGCGGGCGCCCCTCCGGTGGGAAGGTTCACGGGGCACTCTCGGAGGGGGAAACGATGTCCGGCTCTCGTTCGAACCGATTTCTCTGCGCGCTGGCGGCGACTCTCGCCCTGGTGGCGGGCACGCTCGCTGGGCCGGGCGGCTCGGCCTCGGCCGAGCCGGCGCCCGGCGTCGGTCAGGGTGGGCAGCACGCCGTTGATGGCAAGCCCGGGCCGTGCGCCAAGCCCAGGACCAGGAAGCAGAGGCGCGCCTGCCGGCTCGAGGTGAAGGCGCCGAGCAAAGCCGCGACGCCGAGCGTCGTCCTGAGCGGCCGCGCCCCGCAGCGCAGCACCATCGCGGTCTCCGGCGGCGCCGCCCCGGTCACCACTGTGGCGGGCGCCAAGCGTCGGTTCAGCGTGAACTGCCGCTGGTGCCAGGAGCGCGCAATCGCCTCCTCGTCGCCGCCAGCCTCACCTCCGGCAAGCGCGTCACCACGATCCGGCGTCGCGTCTCGGTCGTGCAGACCGCAGCCACCGGCAGCGCGCAGGTGAGCGGCGTGGTCGTCGACGCGACCGGGGCCGCCGTCCCCGGCGCCATCGTGCGGTACGGCGACCGCAGCGCCACCGCGGCGAGCGACGGCGGCTGGACCCTCGCCGGGGTCCCGTCAGGCGGCGTGACCGTCCGGGCCAGCGCGCCGGGCTACCTGACCGCGACAGCGACGGCCTCCGCCGAGGGCTGGGCGGTCCCGATCCTCAAGGAGCTGGCCGACCCGGTCCGGATCAGCAAGCGTGGCAAGACCCTGCGCGGCCCCGGCTACAAGGTGATCGTCCCGCGCGGCGCCCTGCGCAAGCCGACCCGCGTCAGCATCACCCCGCTCACCAAGGCCACGCCCCTGAACGGCAGCACCTTCCCGATCGTCGACATCTCGCCCAGCGGCCTGCGCTTCCGCAAGCCGGTCAAGGTGGTCTTCGCCCGGGACCTCACCAACGCCGCCCCGAGCCGCCCGGTCGTCCTGGGCGTCAACCCGGACACGGGCCGGGTGGTCGCGTTGCCGACCAAGGTGGTCAAGGGCTCGATCGTCACCTGGGTGAGCGACGTCGACGGTGAGGAGCTGGTCCTGCCTCAGGCGGCCCTGGCGCCCGACGAGAACGACCCTCGTGGCTGCAAGCCCTATCCCTCGGCCAAGGTGGCGATCTCGGTCCGCTGGTCCCTGCGGCTGACGCTGATCCCGTTCCTGCACGCCCGGATCGGTGCAGACTCCTCCACGCAGTGGGGCTTCTACCTCGCCGGCGGACCCGCGACCCCGGGCTTCAAGCTCGGCTACACGGCGTCGGGGCTCGAGGAGTTCAAGAACGCTCCGATGACCGCCACGGCGCTCGACGCCGTCCGCAACCGTCTCGACGCAGAAATGACCTCGGGGACCGTTCCGGCCCTCCAGGACCCGGCCAGTCCCGCCACCAAGGAGCTGATGGCCTTCGGGGGAGGGGCCGACGTGGGCGTCGGCCAGAAGCTGGACATCAACTACAACGCCGCATTCACCGTGCCCGGCAACACCGTTGGCGGGGTCGGGCAATCGTCCAGCGCCCTGGGCAGCCGCCCCGATCGTCGCGACATCACCGGACGGGTCGAGTTCCGCCCGGAGGCGGACGGCAACGGCGTGCTGACCAAGGTCGAGGCGGTGCTCCCCAAGCCGCACCTCGAGGTCAACGACAGCATCGACCTGTGCCCCGGCGACCTGGGCGGTGGTCCGGAGGTGCTGGCGACCATCCCGCTCAGCCGGCTCGAGGTGACGCCCGACCCCGACCAGGGCGGCACGATGACGACGCCGGTCTTCAACCGCGCCGAGGTCGACCTCGACAAGGAGATCCGGCTCGACGTCACCGACCGCTACGAGACCAACGACCGCGACGGTGACGGGATCCCGGACCGGCAGCCGTGGTCCGGCGCGTCCTACGAGCTCGACAACTGTCCGGCCGACCCCAACCCGGACCAGGCCGACGAGGACGGTGACGGGGTCGGTGACGCCTGCGACGAGGAGGAGCCGCCGCCGCCGGACGAGCCGGCCGACTCGGGCTCCTTCGGCGACCCGCACCTGGTCACCTTCGACGGGGTCTCCTACGACTTCAACGCCGCCGGCGACTACGTCGCCGCACGCAGTGACGACGGCACCTTCGAGATCCAGTTCCGCTTCTTCCGCCGCACCGAGGGCGGCACGATCTCGCAGAACCACTCGATCTCCTACAACCGTGGCGCCGCCATGCGGGTCGGTGGCTCGGTGCTCGCCTTCGGTGACGACGCCAACACGGACCTGCACGCCCCGCTCGCGGCCACCCTGGACGGCGAGCCGCTCGCGGTGACGACCACGCCGACGCAGCTTCCGGGCGGCGCCACCGTGCGGCTCGACCCCTCGGGCGACGGCGACATCGGCGGCACCTTCCGGGTGGTGACCTGGCCCGACGGCACCACGGTCCGGGTCGGCCCGGAGGCGGCCTACGCCTACATGCTGGTCACGCTGAGCAGCGAGCGCCGCGGCACGGTCTCCGGCCTGCTCGGCGACGGCGATGGCGCCGCGGTGGGCGACCTCGCCACCGCCGCCGGCGTCGCCCTCACCGACCCGGACAACCCCGACCAGCTCTACGGCGACTTCGCGCCGAGCTGGCGGGCCCAGGGGGCGCAGTCCCTCTTCGAGACGCCGCTGCCGGCGGCCGTCGTCGACCCGGTGCGCCCGGCCGCCGTGCTCACCCTGGCCGACCTCTCCGACGCCGAGCGGACCGCCGCGGAGCAGATCTGTCGCGACAACGGTGTGGTCGCCGGCTCCGGGCTGGAGCAGTGCATCCTCGACGTCGCGATCAGCGGGGACGCGGCCTTCGCGCAGAACACTGCGGGGATCGCCGACCTGGTCGCGGGCACGGTCTCGTCGGGCTCGCTCACCACCCAGGTCGAGACCAGCTCCACGGCGACGGTGCCGGCCGAGGTGGTCGGCTCCCTCGACGGCGCCGGCGTGGTGGACGTGGTCTCGCTGCAGCTGGGCGCCGGTTCGGGTCTCCGGGTCGACGCCACCGCCTGCCCCGAGCCGAGCACCTTCGACGTCACGCTCCTCGACCCGGACGGTCGCGTCGTGACCAGCAACGGCGGCAGCGACTGTGGAACCCTGGCAGCGCAGATCGGTCGCACGGGCACCTACCAGCTACGGATCCACGACGCCGGCGGCTTCACCGGGGCCTACCGCCTGACGCTCAGCCCCGCTGGCCTCGGCAACACCTGCCAGGCCAACCAGGTGGGCCCGAACGACGACGACTCCTCTCCGGAGATCACGCTCCCGTTCTCCCCGCGGTTCGGCGGCCAGGCGCGCACCTCGCTGTGGGTCAACACCAACGGCAACGTGACCTTCGAGGGGTCGCGCTCCACCTTCACGCCGTACGCGCTGGCCGATCTCGGAGAGCCGATGGTGGCGGCCTGGTGGTCGGACGTCTACACGGCCGTGCCCGGCACCGGCGAGGTGCGCTACGGGCTGGGCTCGGTCGGCGGGCGACAGGCGTTCTGCGTCGACTGGGACGAGGTCGCCTACTACGGGGGCGAGGACGACACGGCCAAGCGGAACTCCTTCCAGCTCTACCTGGTGGACCGCGGGGACGTGACGTCCGGTGCCTTCGACATCGTGCTGGTCTACGACAAGCTGCTCTGGGAGACCGGTGGGGCATCCGGGGGCACGGGCGGGCTCGGTGGATCCAGCGCCGCGGTCGGCTACACCGACGGGACTGCCGCGGGCACCTTCGAGGTGCCGGGCTCCCGCACCCCGGGCGCGCTCCTCGACGGTGGTGCGCAGAGTCTCACCGCGAGCTCGACCGGGAGCACCCAGCCCGGAACGCACGTCTTCGAGGTGCGGGAGTAGCGATCCTTCCAGCGACGGATCGGCCCCCGGGGACCGTGGTCCGCGGGGGCCGGCATCGCGCCAGGTGGTCAGGTCACCACTTGTGCATGGTGCCGTGCTCGATGTTGTAGTACATCCCGATGTGCGTGTAGAAGTTCATCGCGCCGAAGAGCAGGAACACCGTGCCGCCGATGACCCAGGCCCACACGGCCCAGCGCAGCAGCTGCGGACGGTCGGTCCACAGGGCGATCGCGAAGAGCAGGGCCCCGAGCGCGACGACGCCCCACAGGCCGCCGAGGAACAGCGCCTCGAGGATCGGCAGGTGGCCGAAGCGACCGCTGATCGGCTCCTCCGGCGGCGCGGCACCGAGCTGGAAGCGGACGAACGTGATGGCCAGGACCGCCATGCCGAGGCCGAGTGCCCCGACGAAGATGCCGATCGGCTTGAAGGCCGCCAGCGTGGCGGCGTCGGCCTCCTCGACCGCACCGGCGTACAGGCTGCGGTGCCGCCACAGGTAGACCGCGGCGAAGAGCAGGAGTGCGCCGAAGCCAGCGGCCGGCTGGCCGAAGGCGATGTTGGCGTACTCGAAGCCGTTGCCGCCGAACGGCCACGTGACCGTCGTGTGGATGCCCAGGGCGAGGAGCAGGACGCCGGTCACAGCGAAGAAGCCGGCCCACCCCTCGCTGTCGATGCGCTGGGACCTGAGCAGCTGTGCCAGGAATGCGGCGAAGCCGAGCAGACCCGCGCCCGTCGTCAGTGCCACCAGCTCGTTGTAGACGACCATCACGTCCACGCTCCTCCCGCGCCTGCGTCGGCGCTCGTCGTTGATGACGGGCATAACGCTACGGCCGCCGTATCGATTCCCGCGCCGTGGTGAGGTGCGCCACTTGAGATCCCGCACGATTCCGCTACGGTTGGCGTATCGAAACGAGATGGAAGGAGTGGAGGACATGCCCAGCGCCGAGGTGATGCTGTTCGTGGTCGTGGCCATGCTGGCCGGGGGGCTGACGATGGGTGGCGTCACCCTCGTCTACTTCCTCGACCAGTGGCGCGCCGAGCCCCAGCCTCGGACCGCCGACGCCGAGCGCGAGGCCAGTCCGTTCGACAGGGCGGCGTGATCGCCGTGCACGCGCTGATGGTCCTCGCGGCGTTCACCCTGGCGGCACTCGTGACGTACGCCGTCGTGCTGGCGGTGCTGACCGCCGCGTCGGCCGCCTCCGACGAGCCGTGGCTCGATGCGGACGCCGACGACCCGGAGGTCCGTCCGGAGCCCCGCGAGGCGCCGGTGTCATGCTGACCACCCGACCCGACGAGCCTGACGGAGATCGCGTGCCCCCTGCCGACACACCGCCCGAACGGGCCCGGCCGGGACGCCCGCGCGAGGCCTCGCTCGACCAGCGCCTCCACGCCGCGGTCCTGGAGCTGCTGCACACGGGTGGGCCCGCTGCGGTCACCGTGGACGCCGTGACGTCCACGTCAGGCGTGGCGAAGACGTCGATCTACCGCCGCTACGCCAACCGCGCCGAGCTGCTCACCGCCGTGCTGTCCGCTGCCATCGGCAGCCCCGACGTGCCGGTCGAGGGAGAGGTGCGGGAGAAGATCCGCGCCGCCCTCGAGCAGGTGTGGCGCCAGATGGGCCACGTCCTGGGGCCCGGTGGACTCGCCGCCATCGTCGGCAACACCGACCCCGAGTTCACCGACCTGTTCCGCGCCGCCCTGCGTCCCTACGTCGAGGCTCTCGTCGGTCGGATCCGCGACGACGTGGAAGGCGGCCTGCTGCGCCCGGACCTCGACGCCGAGGGCGTGGTGAGCCTGATGGTCGGCGCCTACCTCGGCGAGCTCGTCCGGCACGGCGAGGTCGCACCCGACTGGCTCGACCGGTCGCTCGAGATGCTGTGGGTCCTCATGGCGCGACCGGCCTGAGGGCTGCCCCGGGCGGGACGGACCCGCGCGGCATAGCGTGGTCCCCGTGAGCCACAGCGACCCCGCCCGGACCCTGGTCGAGATCTGCCTCGAGGACGTCGGGGGAGCGGCCGTCGCCGCGGCGGGTGGCGCTGACGCTTTGGAGGTGTGCGCCGGTCTCGCCGACGGCGGTACGACGCCGACGCCGGGCTTCGTGCGCCACTGCGCGGAGGAGGCCTCGGGCCTGGAGATCCGGGTGCTGGTGCGCGCCCGCGCCGGCGACTTCGTCCACTCCCCGCAGGAGCTCGACGTGATGGTGGCCGACATCGAGGCGACGCGCTCGGCCGTCCCGGCCGGCACGCGGCTCGGCTTCGTCATCGGCACGCTCCAGCCCGACGGCAGCGTCCACCCCGATGCCGTACGCCGTCTCGTGGCCGCGTGCGGCGGCGCCCCGGTCACCTTCCACAAGGCCTTCGACTCCGTGCCCGACAAGCGGTCGGCGCTGGCGCTCCTGAGCGACCTCGGGGTCAGTCGGGTGCTCACCTCGGGCGGCAGCGGGCCGGCCGTCGACCACCTGCCGGCCCTCGCGGACCTGGTGCGGCGCGGGGGCGACGACGTACGGATCGCGGTCGGTGGCGGGGTCCGGCCCGGCAACGTCGCCCGGATCGTCGCCGAGACCGGCGCCCGCGAGGTGCACCTCCGCGCGCCCGGCAGCGTCACCTCGGCCGGCGTCTCCGCGGGCTACGACGACGGGAGCCGCAGCGTCACCAGCGCGGCCGTCGTCGCGGAGGTCATGGCCGCCCTCGGCCGCTGAGGTCGGCTGCCGGCGGTCCCCGGATATCCGGTGACCGACCTGCTTACAGGTAGAGATCTCTACCTGGAAGCACGCAACTCGGGTGCCAAGTCACCCAGCCGTGTCGCCCGGGAACAGCACCGCGGCCGCGAGCGGGTCCACCCCGGACACGTCGTCGAGGGGGAACATCGGTCGGCGCACCCGCCGGTGCCCGAGCCGCGCCAGGTCCTGGTCGACCCCGCCCGGAGTGAGCGCCAGCATCCAGTCGGCGGCCATGTCGAACAGCTCGGGCTCGAGGTAGCCGATCTTCACGACCACGATGTCGGCGCGGCGTGGGTCCAGCCCGAGCCGGGTGAAGTCCGACTCGAGGTGGTACGGCCGGCGCCTCCGGGTCACGACCACGTCGACGTGGGGCGTGCGGACGACGACCTCGAGGTTGTCCTCGCCGGGCACCACGGCCACCACGCGGCCGCTGAGCTCGACGGGCGGCGCGGGGCGGTCGTCGACCCGGGCGCCGACCCGCAGGTGCACGTCCGCACCGACCCCGGCCTCCTGCGCCGCCAGTGCTCCGGCGGCGTCCGGGATCGACGCGTAGATCGCCCGCTTGCCGCTCGCCGCCAGCGCGGGGCTCGCCAGCAGCTCGGCCAGCGTCCAGGTCACGTCGCCGGCTCCACCGGCGGTCGGGTTGTCGCCCGAGTCGGAGACGAAGTACGGCGCCGCCGGCGAGGCCACGGCGGCCGCGAGCACCTCCTCGAACGACCCGGTCGGCGCCACGAAGCCGAACTCCTCGCGCCGCGCCCACAGCTCGCTCGCCAGGCGGGCCGCCTCGGCCCGCGCCAGCCCTGCGTCGTCCCCGACGACCATGACCACGGCGCAGTTGCGGGGCTCGTCGGCCCACGGGTAGCCGATCCAGATGCCCGCGTCGAGGATGCCGTCGAGCGCCTCGATCTCGGGCACCCGGGCGTACAGGCTGCTCGCCGGCTCCTGCCGGGTGCTGGTCATCTCGCCGGGCAGCAGGATCGGCACCGGCACCCAGGCCTTGGCCGGCCGCCGGCGCCCGGGCGGGAGGGCCAGCCGGTCGAGCAGGTTGCGGGCCGCTCGCTCCTTGGTCTCCTGCCAGTCCACGTGCGGCGCCGTGCGGTACGTCGTCAGCAGGTCGACGGTCTCGGCGAGGGTGCGTGAGACGTTGCCGTGGAGGTCCATGCCGCTGCTGATCAGGCAGTCGGCGCCGACGACGGCCCGGACGGCCAGCGCGAGGTCGCCCTCCATGTCGTCGAGCCCGACGACGCTGGCGGCGCCGTGGATGTCCAGCACGAGCCCGTCGAGCGGCGCCTCGGACGCGGCCGCGACCAGCCCGGCCAGGATCTCAGCCTTCAGCGCTGCGTAGTCCTCGGCGGGGATCGCGCCGCCGGCGATGTTGCGTGCCTGGAGGACGCCGATCCACTCCGCGCGGTCGGCCAGCGACCCGCCGTCGCGCCAGAAGTCCCACGCGTCGAGCACCTCCCGGCCGCGGCGTGGCGACAGCATCGCGGCCGTGGTCAGGGCGGGGGAGAACGTCGAGGCCTCCAGGCTGATGCCGCAGACGGCGACACGCGGACGGGCGGGGTCGGTCACCCGTCGATGGTGTCAGGACGGGGGTACGTCGCCCGTGCCGGGGCGCGGGCAGGCGGGGGTGGCACGCGGGAGCAGCAGCCCCCTCGGCGACCCCGTTGGTGGACTGTTCACCAACGCGTCCAACTCCACCGGTGACGTGGCGCAAATTGTTGGTAGGGTTTGTCGTGCAACAGGTGCAAGTTCCAGCAGGTCGACGCCCGCGGAGTTTGTGATCCAACGGCGTTTGTTCTTCGGGCCCTGCCAGCTCGTGAGTCGCAAGCGGCGTGTCACCGCATCTGGTGCGGGTCGCCGAGGTGGCGGCTCACGCCCCGACAAAGGAGTAACGAGCGACATGGCTCAGGGCACCGTTAAGTGGTTCAACGCCGAGAAGGGTTTCGGCTTCATCGCGCAGGAGGACGGCGGCGACGACGTCTTCGTGCACTACTCGGCCATCCAGAGCCAGGGCTACAAGTCCCTGGACGAGAACCAGAAGGTCGAGTTCGACGTCACCCAGGGCCCCAAGGGCCCCCAGGCGGAGAACGTTCGTCCGGTCTGATCGTCGGACGCTGGACTGAGGTCCAGTTCTGATCACCGCTCCGGCCTCTCCCCTCTATTGGGGAGGGGCCGGAGTAGATTTCGCGGGAGACTAGTGACACGAAAGGGTCATTGGCCGGACAGCACCTGTCGTGGACACTGGACCTGACGACGTACATTTGGACGCGGGAGCAGGGCCTGCACAGCGAGGGAGGGTGACGATGCACGACCAGTTCGACGTGACCCTCGAGGACGGCGACCTCCTCGGCGAGGTGGAGCTCACCACGACGCTCATCATCGCCGCGAGCGAGTCCGAGGAGCACCTCTCCCAGGACGAGATCGACCGGCTGCTCGGCGTCACGCCGCGCAAGCCCTCCGAGGACTGACCCCGGCTCCACGGCCGCCTCAGCAGGTCGCGAACAGCACCGGCCCGCTCGTCAGGTCCGACAGCACGTACTCCCCGTCCGCGGGACGCAGCTCGAGCGTGATCTCGCGCCCGTCCGAGCTCGCCTCCTCCACCGAGAAGCGGTCGCTGAAGTCGCCGCCCTGCCCGGGCGCCGGGCCCGCCGCGAGCTGCGACCTCGCCTCGGCGTCGCCGGGCGCGTCGTCGGCGTCCTCGACCTGGAGCACGGCCCGGACGTCGCCGCCCGCCTCCAAGCCCATCGCGAAGCCGGTGAGCGGATGTACGCCGCCCGCCGTCGCGACCAGCTGGTCGGCCTCGGCCTGCGCGTCGTCGTCGGCCTGCGACATCGCCAGCTCCTCGCACGCGTGGTCGCCCGTGAAGACCGCGGCGGCCAGAGGGGCGTCCAGCGCACCGGCCACGTCGGCCAGGGCGTCGGCGCCGTCGGCGTCTCCACGGACCACCTCGAGGACCTGCTCGAGGAAGGGCGCCTGGTCGGAGGCGAGCACCAGCCCCTGGTCGCCCAGCAGCGCGAAGTGCTGGAGCTCGGGCGTGAGCGTCGCCCCCACCCCGGAGAGGACGTCCGGCCCGCCGACCCACACGCCGTCCGCCTCGGCCGGCTCGTCCCAGCCGAGGTCCCGCAGCCGGTCCGCGAGGTCGCTCGGGTCGACGTCGTCGCCGACCCCCATCACCTCGACGGCACCGGCGTCGGACTGCGCCAGCAGCTCCCAGTCGAGCGTCGCGGGGGAGAACCCGAATTCCTGCTGCATCACGCCGGCGGAGGTGCTGAGCGCCGACATCGAGGACAGGTCGCGTGCGAACGCGTCGGCGAGGAAGGCGTCGACCGCAGCCGGGTCCGAGTCGCCGTCGACGTCGGTGTGGAGCTCGGCGCGGACGCCCGCCCAGTCGGTCCACGTGGCCCTGCTGGTGGCGGCTGGGACGAGGTCGAGCGCCCGCTGGAGCGGCGTACCCCGGTCGCCCAGCCGGAAGGCGACCAGCCCCGCGACGAGCACCACGAGCACGCCCACGAGGGCGAGGACGGCACGGCGTGGCACGGTCGGGCTCCTCGTGGATCGGGAATGGGTGTGACACTACTTCCATGGAGCCCCGCGACGTGCGCGCTGCAGGCGCCGTGGTCACTCGCAAGGGCGGCGAGGTCCTGCTGGTCCACCGGCCCAAGTACGACGACTGGTCCTTCCCCAAGGGCAAGCTCGATCCCGGCGAGCACGTGGTCACCGCGGCGGTGCGCGAGGTGGCCGAGGAGACCGGGCTCGACGTACGCCTCGGGCCGGCGCTGTCCTCGCAGCGCTACCGGATGTCCAACGGCCGGTTCAAGACGGTGGGGTACTGGACCGGGCGCGTGGTCGGCAGCGACGACGTCAGCCGCTACCGTCCCAACGACGAGATCGACTCCGTCCAGTGGGTCCCGTGGGACGCCGCGATGCGGCGCCTCACCTACTCCTACGACCGCGACACCCTCGCCGAGGCGAAGCCCCTGCGGCGCAAGACCCGTGCGCTGGTCGTGCTGCGGCACGGCAAGGCACGCGCACGCGACAGCTGGCGCCGGGACGACCGCATCCGACCGCTCCTCCGGCTCGGCGAGGCGCAGGCCCAGCGCCTGGTCCCGTTGCTCGCGGCCTTCGACGTGACCTCGGTGCACACCTCGTCCAGCACCCGGTGCGTGCAGACCGTGACGCCGTACGTCGACACGACCGGGTGGCCGGTCAAGAAGTACGACGAGCTGAGCGAGGAGGACGCCACCGCGGAGGGCGTCGTCGAGGTGGTCGACGCGCTCCTCGACAGCGGCGAGAGCACCGTGCTGTGCACCCACCGCCCGGTGCTGCCCACGGTCCTTGACGCGCTCCGCGTGCCGGACGTCCGGCTCGATCCCGGCGGGATGCTGGTCGCGCACCACCGCAAGGGCCGCGTCGTCGCGACCGAGGTCCGGCAGCCCTGAGCCTTGTAGGACTCCCGGGGGCCGATCGTCAAGCGCGGCCGGACGAGTTCATGTGATCGCCGTCTCACGCACAGAAGTGCGACGCCATCCGGCCCGGTCGAGTTCATCGCCCGTTCACCGACGACGACGTGGTCGTTCTCCTGCCGTGCCTAGCGTCCCGATCGTCAGCAATCACATGATCTCTCAGGAGTAACGAAGTGAATCGCACTTCTCACCGCTGGACCATCGCGTCGGGCGCGGCCGTCCTGGCACTCACCCTCGCCGCCTGTGGTGGCGGCGACGCCGGCAGCGACTCGAGCGGCGGCGGCGACGCCGCCTCCGGTGTCAGCGGCAGTGTCGCCGTCGACGGTTCCTCGACGGTCTACCCGATGAGCGTGGCCGCTCAGGAGCTCCTGAACGAGGAGAACCCCGACATCCAGGTCACCGTCGGCGAGTCCGGCACCGGTGGCGGCTTCGAGGTCTTCTGCCAGGGCCAGACCGACATCTCCGACGCCTCCCGGCCGATCGAGGAGGACGAGGTCGCGGTGTGCGAGGAGAACGGCATCGAGTACACCGAGCTCCAGGTCGCGACCGACGCCCTGACGGTCGCCGTGCACCCGGACCTCGCGGTCGACTGCCTCACCACCGACCAGCTCATCGAGCTCGTCGGTCCCCAGTCGAAGGTCTCCAACTGGAGCGACCTCGACCCGAGCTTCCCGGACCAGGAGATCTCGTTCTTCTTCCCGGGCACCGACTCCGGCACCTACGACTACATGGCAGCCGACGTCGTCGGCGACGAGTCCGAGACGCTGCGTGACGACGTCGAGTCGTCGGAGGACGACAACGTCCTCGTGCAGGGCATCGGTGGCACCGAGGGCGCGGTCGGCTTCTTCGGCTACACCTACTACGAGGAGAACCAGGACACGCTGAAGGCGCTGTCCATCGACGACGGCAACGGCTGCGTCGAGCCCTCCGCCGAGACCGCGCAGGCCGGCGAGTACACCCCGCTCGCCCGCCCCCTGTTCATCTACGTGAACAACGCCAAGTACTCCGACAACGAGGCCACCAAGGGCTACGTCGACTTCTACATCGAGAACCTCGCTGACATCGCCGAGATCGGTCAGTTCATCCCGCTGAGCGACGAGCTCTACTCGGAGACGCAGTCGAACCTCGAGAGCCTCGGCTCCTGACGTCAGGCACCGAGCCTCACATGAGCAACAACGCCACCACCGGTGCGACAGGCTCGTCCTCAGGGACGGGCCTGTCGGCCGGTGTCGACCTCAGTCACAGCTCCCGTGCGGGCGAGCGCGTCATCAAGCTGGTCCTGCAGCTGTCGGCCTACGCGTCGATCGCCATCACGTTCGGGATCGTGGCCGCCCTGATCGAGCCCGTCCTGCACTTCTTCGGGGAGGTCCCCCTCGGCGACTTCTTCGCCCTGGAGGGCAAGTTCGCGGTGCTGCCGCTGGTGACGGCCACCTTGATGGTCACTGTCATCGCGCTGCTGCTCGCCGTGCCGCTCGGCCTCGGGGCCGCTCTCTACCTCTCCGAGTACGCCTCCCGCCGGGTGCGCAAGGTGCTCAAGCCCACCGTCGAGCTGCTCGCCGGCGTGCCGTCGGTGGTCTACGGGTTCTTCGCGCTGACCTTCGTCACGCCCACGCTGCTGCAGGACATCCTCAACATCGGCGTCGGCTTCACCAATGCCCTGGCCGCGGGTCTCGTCCTCGGCGTCATGATCATCCCGACGATCGCCTCGCTCTCCGAGGACGCCTTCTCCGCCGTGCCGCAGTCGATGCGGCAGGGGTCGTACGCCATGGGCGCGAACCGCATGCAGACCAGCCTGCGCGTCGTCTTCCCCGCCGCGCTCTCGGGCGTCGCGGCGGCGGTGGTGCTCGGGATGTCCCGTGCCGTGGGCGAGACGATGATCGTGGCGTTGGCGGCCGGCGCGTTGAAGAACTTCAGCCTCGACCCGCGCGAAGGGATGCAGACGATGACGGGCTTCATGGCCCAGACGGCCGGAGGTGAGAACCCGGTCGGATCGATCGAGTACAACAACCTCTTCGCGGTCGGCATGCTCCTGTTCGTGATCACCCTCGTGCTGAACCTCCTCAGCATCAGCTTCGTACGACGTTTCAGGCAGGTCTACTGATGAGCATCGCGACCACCACCGCGCGTACGGTCACCCGCAGCATCGCGACCGGGAAGAGCAAGGAGAGGACGACCGGGTCGCTGGTCTTCCTGGTCGCGCTCTGGTTCTCCCTGTTCTTCGGGATCATGGTGCTCGTCGCGCTGATCGTGGACACGGCGATCGCCGGTGCGCCGAGGTTCGACCTGAACCTCCTGACGAACTACTCCTCGATCGTGCGCCCGGAGACGTCGGGATTCCGGGCCGGAATCCTCGGCAGCCTCTGGCTGATGCTGTTCACTGCCATCCTGGCCGTGCCGCTGGGCATCGCCGCGGCCCTGTACCTCGAGGAGTTCGCCGACTCGACGTCCCGGTGGAACCGCTTCGTCGAGGTGAACCTGCAGAACCTCGCCGCCGTACCCGCGATCGTCTACGGCCTGCTGGCCGTGGCGGTGATGGCGCTGCTGGGCTTCGAGGAGTCCGGCATCGTCCTCGGCGGTGCGCTGGCCCTGGCGCTGCTGATCCTTCCCGTCATCATCATCACGACCCGGGAGGCGGTGCGCGCGGTCCCCCAGGAGATCCGTCAGGGCTCCCTCGCGCTCGGCGCCACCGTGTGGCAGACGACATGGCGCCAGACGCTCCCGTCCGCGGTGCCCGGCATCGCGACCGGCACGATCCTCGGGCTGTCCCGCGCCATCGGCGAGGCCGCCCCCCTGGTGGTCGTGGGGCTGGCCGGTTCGGTGTTGTTCGACCCCGAGGGCGTGATGAGCCGCATCACCGCGCTGCCGATGCAGATCTACTCGCTGACGTCGCAGTCGCGAGAAGAGCTCCAGCAGGCCGCGTCCGCGGCGATCATCGTGCTCCTCGTGATGATCCTGGGCCTGAACGCCCTCGCCATCTTCATCCGCAACAAGTTCCAGCGATCCTGGTGAAAGAGACAGACGACATGGCTTCAGCCACTTCCTCCGAGACCTTCCCGCAGATGGGCTCGCTGGGTGAGGTCCACGTGGCCGCCGAGCGGCGCCTTCCGGACAAGCCCGTCAACCCCGTGATGGAGACCAAGGACCTCAACGTCTTCTACGGCGACTTCCATGCCGTGCACGACGTCAACCTGTCCTACGGCCGGCACGAGATCACGGCCATGATCGGCCCGTCGGGCTGCGGCAAGTCGACCGTGCTCCGGTGCCTGAACCGGATGAACGACCTCGTGACGGGCGCCCACGTGAAGGGCGAGGTCCTCTACCACGGCCAGGACATCTACCAGAAGAGCGTCGACCCCATCGCGGTGCGGACGCACATCGGGATGGTGTTCCAGAAGCCCAACCCGTTCCCCAAGTCGATCTACGACAACATCGCCTACGGCCCGCGGGTCACCGGCATGAAGGTCGACAACATGGACGACCTGGTCGAGGAGGCGCTGCGCGGCGCGGCTCTCTGGGACGAGGTCAAGGACAAGCTCAAGCAGTCGGCGTACGGCCTCTCCGGCGGCCAGCAGCAGCGCCTGTGCATCGCACGGACGATCGCCACGAAGCCCGACGTGATCCTGATGGACGAGCCGTGCTCGGCGCTCGACCCCATCGCGACCGCGCGCGTCGAGGACCTGATGCTCGAGCTCCGCGACCAGTACACGATCATCGTGGTCACCCACAACATGCAGCAGGCGGCGCGCGTCTCGGACCGCACGGCCTTCTTCACCGCCCGACCGGACGAGACCACGGGGAACCGCACGGGTCTGCTCGTCGAGTACGACCTCACCTCGACGATCTTCTCCAACCCCAACGACAAGCGCACCGAGGACTACATCTCCGGTCGCTTCGGCTGAGCGCCGCTTCACGGCGTCGCGGGGTGCCCCGGGATGTCCTGGAGGTCGATCGGGGGTTCGACCACCAGGGCGTCCCGGGCCACCCCGCGCCGTACTCGCCCCCGGCACCCGCCGATCCGTCATCCGAACCCGCACCCATGACGTGGGCTTCGTATGACGGATCCGGGCTCCTTCTCGTCCGTCATCCGAACCTGCACCCATGCGGCGGACTTCGCATGACGGATCCCGTCGTTGAACCGGCGCCCGCGGGCCGGCGAGTGTCCACAGCACAGCCCGGCGGCCGCTGATCCACAGAGGCACAGACGCGCTCGTACGACGTGTGGGTGGCGGGTAGCACCTTGGCCTGATGCCCCTACCGCGCACCGCGTCCCTTCGCCTCGCCAGGCGATCGAGGGCCACCCGGATCGCCGCCGACCAAGCCGGAGCCGTCTCCCGCAGGCAGCTCTACGCCGCAGGCCTGACGCGTGGCGAGGTCCGCGCCAACGTCCGCGCCGGGCGATGGCAGCGCGTCGGTAGGCACGTCATCGTGGTGCACACGGGGCCGCTCGACCGGCTGACCGTCCTGTGGGCAGCGCAGCTGTCCGGTGGACCGCGCGCCCGGCTCGACGGAGCCTCGGCGCTCATCGCGGCCGGCCTGACGGGCTTCGAGGTCCAGGCGCACCGCGTGTCGGTTCCGCGGGGTGCGCGGGTTTTCCGCGACTCACTCGTCGACGTACGCCAGACCCGACGGTGGCGCGTCGATGACGTCTTCCGCGGGCCCGGTCCGCCGCGCACGCGCGCAGAGATCGCCGCCGTGCGCGCTGCGCTGTGGGCGCAGAGCAACCGGCAGGCGGCCCTCCTCCTCGCGATGACGGTGCAGCAGGGTGTCGCTCCCGCGGACCGGATCGCCCGGGCGTTGCTGCAGGTGAAGAAGGCGCCGCGGCTCTCGTTCATCATCGATGTCGTGACCGACCTGGTCGGCGGTGTCCGCAGCATGGCGGAGCTCGACTTCGCCCGGGAGTGCCGGTCGCGGGGGCTCCCCGAGCCGACGCGCCAGGTCATACGTCGAAGCGCCGACGGGCGCTACTACCTCGACGTGCTCTGGGAGGCCTTCCGCGTCGCCGTCGAGATCGACGGGATCCAGCACGTCCTCGCCCAAGAGGTCATCGCGGACGCCTTGAGGCACAACGACGTCACCCTTCAGGACCTCACCGTGCTTCGGTTCCCCGTCCTCGGGCTGAGGGTGGCCGCGGACGAGTTCTTCGCCCAGATCGAGCGCGCCCTGGTGGACGGCGGCTGGGTCCGGCTGGGGCCGGCGGCCTGACGCGGCGGGCCCAGCGTCGTACACCCGCGCTGGTCCGTCAGCCGAACCCGACCGGATGGGTACGGCTTCGTATGACGGATCCGCCGGACGCATCGCTGTGCGGCTGGTCCGTCAGCCGAACCCGACCGGATGGGTGCGGCTTCGTATGACGAATCGACCCCAGGCACAGGGGCGACCCAGACCTCAGGGGAGGAAGAGGTGGGCGATCCAGTAGCAGATCGCGGCGGCGAGGGCGGCGGCCGGGAAGGTCAGCACCCAAGCGGTGAGGATCGACTTCGCCACGCCCCAGCGGACGGCGGAGAGGCGCTTGGTGGCGCCGACGCCCATGACCGCGGAGGTGATGGTGTGGGTGGTGGAGATGGGCGCCTCGAAGACGTACGCCGTCGAGTAGAGCACCGACGCCGCGACCGACTCCGCCGCGAAGCCGCGCGGCGGGTCGAGGTGGATGATGCGGCGACCGAGGGTGCGCATGATGCGCCAGCCGCCGGACCAGGTGCCGAGCGAGATCGCCGTCGCGGCCGCGATGATCACCCAGAGCGGCAGACCGTCCGACTCGGCGACGTAGCCGCCGGTGAGCAGCGCCAGGAAGATGACGCCCATCGTCTTCTGGGCGTCCTGGAGGCCGTGCCCCAGAGCCATCGCGGCCGCCGAGACCGTCTGGGCGACCTTGAAGCCCCGGTTGGCGCGCCCGGGGTTGGCGTTCCGGAAGGCCCACATGATGGCGACCATCAGGAGGAAGCCGAGCGAGAAGGCGACGACCGGGGAGAGGAACATCGGGATGACGACCTTCTCCAGGACGACGGCCCAGTTGGCGGTCGCGCCGGCGGCGATCGCTGCGCCGACGAGGCCGCCGATGAGCGCGTGCGAGGACGACGACGGCAGACCGTAGTACCAGGTGATGAGGTTCCACGTGATGGCGCCGAGGAGGCCGCACATCACGATGACCAGTCCGTGCGTGCCGGGTCCTGGGTCGATCGTGTCGGAGACGGTGTGGGCCACCTTCTGGCCCAGGAACGCGCCGACGAAGTTCATGACGGCCGCCATGGCCAGCGCCACGCGGGGCTTCAGGGCCCCCGTGGACACGGACGTGGCGATCGCGTTGGCTGCGTCGTGGAAGCCGTTGGTGTAGTCGAACACCAGGGCGACGGCGACGACCGCGACGATGATCGCGATTTCCATCGAGTCAGGACTCCTTGACGGCGATCTGCTCCACGATGTTCGCGACCTTCTCGAACGCGTCGATCGCCCCCTCGAGGGACTCCACGACGTCCTTCAGCTTCAGGACCTCGAGCGCCTCGTACTCGCCGCTGAAGAGGTTGGCCAGGATCCGCCGGTAGGACTTGTCGCCGGTGTTCTCGAGGCGGTTGATCTCGATCCAGTACTCGTCGAGCGAGCCCATGGACTCCAGCGACGGCATCGCGGCCGCGGTGAGCTCGGCGCAGCGCTGCAGCACCTCGACCTGCTGGGTGGTCTCCGGCGGGAGCGAGGTGACCTCGTAGAGCAGGACCAGGTCGACGGCCTCGTCCATCATGTCCATCACGTCGTCCAGGGCCGAGGCCAGCGAGTAGATGTCCTCGCGGTCGAACGGGGTGACGAAGGTGCTGTTGACGCGACGCACGATCGAGTGGGTGGTCTCGTCGGCAGCGTGCTCGGCCTCGCGCATGCGCTGGGCGATCTCGGGACGGGACGCCCCCTCGGCCAGCATCTCGCTGAGGAGCTGTGCTCCGACGACGAGGTGGTTGGCGGCTTCGCTGAACAGGTCGTAGAACGAGCTGTCGACAGGGCGGAACTTCAAACGCACGGTGAACTCCGAACGGGGGGCGGATGAACCGGGATCATGCTAGGGGGTGATCCGCTCGAGCACGCAACCGCGAGCCGTGTGACCGGCACCGCTCCCACGCCCAGACCTGAGGACACCCCTCAGCGTCGGCGGGTGCGCTGGCGCGCGATGAGCGCGTCCTGCAGGTGTCGTACGCCGCTGTGGTGCCGCCACTCGCCGTCGGCCCCGAGCTCCCAGGCGGACGTCTCCTCGTCCAGCGCCAGGTCGAGGAGCGCGCGGATCTCCTCGACGACGTGCTCGTCGCGCAGCTGGACCAGCACCTCGACGCGACGGTCGAGGTTGCGGTGCATCATGTCGGCCGAGCCGATCCATGCGGCGGGATCGCCGTCGTTCTCGAACCAGAACACCCGGCTGTGCTCGAGGAAGCGGCCCAGGATCGACCGGACCCGCACGGTCTCCGACAACCCGGGCACGCCGGGACGGAGGGCGCAGATGCCTCGGATCACCAGCTCGACGGGGACGCCGGCCTGCGAGGCGAGGTAGAGCGCGTCGATCACCGCCTCGTCGACCACCGAGTTCGCCTTGATCCGGATGCCCGCCCGGCGGCCCGCCTGGTGGTGGGCGACCTCCTGGTGGATCTGCGCGATCAGCCCGTCGCGGACGCTGTCGGGCGCCACGAGCAGGTGCTCGTAGGTGGTGTTGCGGCTGATGCCAGAGAGATTGTTGAAGAGAAGCGCGACGTCCTCGCCCATCTCCGGGTCGGAGGTCAGCAGGCCGAGGTCTTCGTAGAGCCGGGCGGTCTTCGGGTTGTAGTTGCCGGTGCCGAGGTGGACGTAGCGCTTGATCCCCTCGGGCTCGTCGCGCACGACCATCGAGAGCTTGCAGTGGGTCTTGAGGCCGACGAGGCCGTAGACCACGTGGCAGCCGGCGTGCTCGAGCTTGCGCGCCCAGCGGATGTTGGCCTGCTCGTCGAAGCGCGCCTTGATCTCCACGATCACCAGCACCTGCTTGCCCGCCTGGGCCGCGTCGATGAGCGCCTCGATGATCGGGCTGTCGCCCGACGTGCGGTAGAGCGTCTGCTTGATCGCCAGCACGTGCGGATCGGCGGCGGCCTGCTCGAGGAACCGCTGCACGGAGGTGGCGAACGAGTCGTAGGGGTGGTGCAGCAGCACGTCGTGGCGCGACACCGAGTCGAAGACGTCGACGGGGGACGCGGACTCGACCTCGGCCAGGCTCGGGTGCGTGGAGGGGAGGAAGCCGGCGTACTTGAGGTCGTCGCGGGGCAGGTCGGCGATCGAGTTCAGGCCGGTGAGGTCGAGCGGGCCGGGCAACGAGACCACCTCGTCGCGGCGTACGCCCAGCTCGGAGACCAGCAGCTCGAGGACCTTCGGGTCGATCGACTGCTCCACCTCGAGCCGGACGGGGGCTCCGAAGCGGCGCCGCAGCAGCTCCTTCTCGAGCGCCTTGAGGAGGTTCTCCGCGTCGTCCTCCTCGACCTCGAGGTCCTCGTTGCGGGTGACGCGGAAGGTGTGCGCGCCGAGCACCTCCATGCCCGGGAACAGCTTCTTGAGGTGCTCGCCGATGACGTCCTCGATGGGCACGAAGCGCTGGTTGCCGAGGCCGACGAAGCGGCCGAACGTCGGCGGCACCTTGACGCGGGCGAAGTGCTCGGTGCCGGTCTTGGGGTGGCGCACGACCACGGCGAGGTTGAGCGAGAGGCCGGAGATGTAGGGGAACGGGTGCGCGGGGTCGACGGCCAGCGGGGTCAGCACCGGGAAGATCCGCTCCTTGAAGAGCTTCTTGCAGACCTTCTGCTCCTCGCGGTCCAGCTCGGCCCAGCGCACGATCTCGATGCCCTGGTGGCCGAGCTCGGGGAGCAGGTCGACGAGCGCTTGCGCGTGCCGCTTCATCAGCTCACGGCAGGTCGACCAGAGTCGGTCGATCTGCTCGCGCGGCATCAGCCCGCTCGCGGCCCGGACGGCCACGCCGGCGTCGATGCGCCGCTTGAGGCCGGCGACGCGCACCATGAAGAACTCGTCGAGGTTGCTGGCGAAGATGGCCAGGAAGCGCACGCGCTCCAGCAGCGGCAGGGTCGGGTCCTCCGCGAGCTCGAGGACCCGTTGGTTGAACCGCACCCACGAGATCTCCCGGTCGATGAACCGGTCCTCGAACTTCTCCACGGCCTCGATCGCGGCCTCGTCGGGCTGGTAGGGCGGCTCGACGTCGAACACCTCGGTCGGGTGGCCGAACGGCTGGTCGACCGGGCCCTCCTCCACCGACGGGGAGACAGCGCTGGTGAGGGTGGCCGGGTCGGACATGTCGACCAGTGTGGCACCGATAGGTGAACGCGAGATGACGCTCGTGTCAGTAGACGAGCGCCTGCACGCCGTCACCGAGGACCTGCTCGGCGAACACCGCTGCGCCGGCGATCGTGACGCCCGCGCGCAGGTCGCCCGCTGCGAGCCCGCGGCGGGCCGCGCACTGCGAGCAGACCGTGATCGTGCCGCTCGACAGCACGGCTTCCATCAGCCGGTCCAGGGGAGTGGCCAGGTGGAGCTCGAACTCCTCCGCCCGGCCGGGTACGCCGAACCACGCGGCCTCGCCGGTCAGCCAGAGGGAGACCTCGGCCCCCGACGCCGCTGCGGCCGCGGCCACCGTGAACGCCTGGTTGCAGCGCTCGGCATCCTCGGCTCCGCAGGTGACCTTGACGACCAGTGATCGTGGCATGCGGCCCACATTAGAGTGACGCCATGCCTTTCGAGCTGCCGGACAACCTGCACCCCAACTGCGGCCCCGTCGCCTGGCTGCTCGGCACGTGGCGGGGCAACGGCCACGGCGCGTACCCGACCATCGAGTCGTTCCAGTTCGGCCAGGAGCTGATCTTCACCCACGACGGCCGGCCGTTCTTCCACTACATGTCGCGCGCGTGGATCGTCGACGAGCAGGGCGAGTTCGTCCGCGACGCCGCGATGGAGACCGGCTTCCTGCGGTGCCCCGAGCCGGGCAAGGTCGAGTTCCTGCTCTCGCACAACATCGGCTTCTCCGAGATCTGGTACGGCGCGGCCGACGGCGGCAAGCTCGAGATGCACACCGCCGGCGTCGCCTACACCGAGACCGCCAAGCACGTCGACGCGGGCTCCCGCATGTACGGCAACGTCGACGGCGACCTCCTCTACGCCTACGACATGGCTGCCGTGGGCCAGAAGCTCCAGCCGCACATCTGGGCGCGACTCCAGCGAGCCTGAGCAGGACGATGAGTGAGGACCTCGCCGCCCGGCTGCGCGAGCAGGGGTTGCGGCTCACCCCGCAGCGCGAGCTGATCCTGCGCGCCGTCGAGGAGCTGCGCCACGCCACCCCCGACGAGGTGCTGGTCCACGTCCGCGGTCAGGTCAGCTCGGTGAACGCCTCCACCGTCTACCGCACGCTCGAGGTGCTCGAGGAGCTCGGGCTCGTGCGCCACACGCACCTCAGCGACCGCGCGCCGACGTACCACTCCACGCTCGAGCACGAGCACGTCCACGTCGTGTGCCGCACCTGCCACACCGTGCTGTCGTACGACCCCGACCTGGTCGCCCCGGTCGTCGCCGCGCTGGCCGAGGACGGGTTCGCGATGGACGTCGGGCACCTGGCGATCTTCGGCACCTGCGCGGACTGCGCTGGGCGCTGAGTCGCTCAGCGACTCACGGGGGACTGTGCACCCGGGTTGCGTGCTTCGAGGTGCAGATCTCCACCTGTAGGCACGCAAGTCCCCGGATATCCGGGGACTTGCGGGACCGTGCCACCTTCTGCAAGGACTCTTTCGAAAGGGTACTTTCGACCGATGCCCGAGCCTCGCCGCCTCCGTGATCCCCGCGCGCTGACCGCGCTCGCCCATCCCGTGCGTATCGCGATCATCGAGCTGCTCTCGCTCGACGGGCCGATGACCGCGAGCCAGCTCGCCGACCGGCTCGGCGAGACCCCGGCCAACTGCTCCTGGCACCTGCGCAAGCTCGCGGAGTACGACTTCATCGAGGAGGCCGAGGGCGGCAGGGGTCGACAGCGGCCCTGGCAGATGAGCTACCGGGGGCTCAGCTGGGGCGAGGACGACGACGCCGACCCCGAGGAGCAGCGCGCCGGCGAGGCGCTCGCCCGCGCGATGATGGAGCGCTGGGTCGACCGCTACCTCCGCGCCGACGTGACCGAGGCCGTGCCGGAGTGGCGCGAGGCGTCGCGGCTCACCCAGACGATGGGGTGGCTCACCGCGGAGGAGCTGCGGGAGGTCAACGACCGCGTCGTCGAGCTGATCCGTGCCTACGAGGGCAGGGTGTACGACGAGTCCGCGCGGCCCGACGGGTCGCGCCTGGTCGAGATGGTGGCCTGGGGCGCGGCTGTGGAGATCGAGCGGTGAAGGCCGCCTTCGCCCAACCGGGCTTCGGCCGGCTCTTCGCCGGGCTGTCGACCTCGATGCTCGGCGACTCGATCATGCTCCTCGTCCTGAGCATCTGGGTGAAGACGCTGACCGGCTCGAGCGCGATGGCCGGCTTCACCTTCTTCTTCATGTGCATCCCGGCGATCTTCGCGCCGCTGGTCGGGGTCTGGATCGACCGCATCCGGCGCAAGCCGATGCTGGTGTGGGGCAACGTGCTGTCCGCGATCGCCGTCCTGCCGCTCCTCCTCGTCCGCGACGCGGGCGACGTCTGGATCATCTGGACCGTCGCCGGGCTCTACGGCGTGAGCTTCGTGGTGCTCCCTGCCGGCCTCAACGGGCTGCTCAAGGAGCTCATGCCCGAGGACCTGCTGGTCGACGCCAACTCGAGCATCCAGACCGTCAAGGAGTCCTACCGCCTCTTCGGGCCGCTCCTCGGAGCCGCCCTCTTCGCCTGGCTGGGCGGGTGGGCCGTCGCGCTCGTCGACGCCGCGTCGTTCCTCCTCGCCGCTGTCGTCATCGCCTCGATCCGGGTCGAGGAGCAGGCCCCTGAGCCGGAGCACGGCGCCTACTGGACGCAGCTCACGGAGGGGTTGCGGCACCTCGTGCACGACCGGGTCCTCGGCAACCTGCTGATCGGCTTCGGCCTCTCGATGCTGGTCCTCGGCTTCACCGAGTCGGCGATCTTCGCCCTGACGGACCACTTCGGGAAGGAGGCGACGTACGTCAGCGTGATCGTCTCGGTGCAGGGGATCGGGGCCGTCGTCGGCGGCGTCGTCTCCGCCCGGTGCGTACGACGCTTCGGCGAGGTGGCGACGAGCACGATCGGGCTGGTCCTGCTCGGGCTGAGTGCGCTCGGCATCGCCGCGTCCCCGGTGATGGCCGGCGTGCTGGTCAGCATCGTGCTCTTCGGGGTCTCGCTGCCGCTGCTGGTCGTCGCCTACATGACGATCCTCCAGCGACGTACGCCCCAGCGCCTGATGGGCCGGGTCTCCACCGCCGCCGAGGTCGTGATGACCGTGCCCAGCGCGATCTCGCTCGCGCTCGGCGCGGTGCTGGTCGCGGTGCTCGACTGGCGCTGGATCTTCCTCGTCATCGGCGTCGCGACGCTGGCGGGCGCCGGGCACGTCGCCTTCTGGCTGCGCGACGAGCTGTTCCGACGTACGCCCGAGCCCGACATCGCCGACGAGCCTCCTGCCCCGCTCGACCCGTCCTCGCCGCTGGGGCCGGGAGTCGGCGCCGCCTGAGCCGCGACGGCCGGCCTCGCGGGCCACGACCTAGACTCGACGACATGGCCAGCCCCCTCCTCGCCCTGCCCGGAGCCGTCGCCGGCGACGGCATCGATGCCCCGGTGGCCGCGCACTACGGCTCGTTCAACACCGAGCAGCGCAGCCTCGCGCGCGGGGACGGCTTCGTCGACCTCTCGCACCGCGACGTCCTCCGCATCTCCGGCCCCGAGCGGCTGGGCTGGCTGCACAACCTCACGACGCAGTACTTCGACGGCCTCGCCCCCGGCACCTGGACGCAGGCGCTCGTGCTGAGCCCGCAGGGCCACGTCGAGCACGCCTTCGCCGGCGTCGACGACGGCGAGGCGTTCACCGCCCACACCGAGCCCGGCGCGGGCGCGCCACTGGTGGAGTGGCTCGAGCGGATGAAGTTCATGACCCGCGTCGAGGTCGCGCTCGTCGACGATCTCGCCGTGATGTGGCGCCCGGGTGACGGTGCCGGCCGCTACGACCTCGTCCCCCGCGACCGCGTCGAGGCGTACGCCGACGCTGCCGGCCCGGCTGCCGGGCTCTGGGCCTTCGAGGCGCTGCGGATCGAGCGGGGCGAGCCCCGGTTCGGCCTGGACACCGACCACCGCACCATTCCCAACGAGGTCGGCTGGATCGGCCCCGCCGTCCACCTCGACAAGGGCTGCTACCGCGGCCAGGAGACGGTCGCCCGCGTGCACACGCTCGGCCGCCCGCCGCGCCGGCTGGTGCTGCTGCACCTCGACGGCTCGGAGAACCGGCTGCCCCCCGCGGGCTCGCCGGTCTCCCTCGACGGCCGCGACATCGGCTTCGTCGGGTCGAGCGCGCGCCACCACGAGCTCGGTCCCATCGCGCTGGCGCTGGTCAAGCGCAACGTCCCGGTCGACGCCACGCTGACCGTCGACGAGATGCCGGCGGCCCAGGAGGTCGTCGTCGACCCCGAGGTCGGCCTGCACGTCCGCCCCCTCCGCTGAGGCGGTCTCCGGAGCCGGCGCCCGCCGGTCCGTCATACGAACCTGACCAGATGGGTGCGGATCGGGATGACGGATCCGAGCGAGCGAGCCGGGCGCACGATCCGTCAGGCGAAGGCGACCCCATGCGGTCCGATTCGTATGACGGGCCCCGGCGCCAGCCGGCAACGAGAGGTCAGGGCACCCGGCGGCGGTACTGCACGTGCGTGTCAGCGTCGGCGTGGGTGAACCCGAGGCCGGAGTAGACCGCGACCGCGGGCGCGTTGTCGGACTCGACGTAGAGCAGCACCTCGTCCACCCCGAGGCCGGCCAGGTGGTGCAGCCCGGCGAGGGTGAGCAGCTTGCCGAGCCCGCGGCCCTGCGCGGCGGGGGCGATGCCGACGACGTACACCTCGCCGTGGCGGGCGTCGTGCTGCTTGGTCCAGTGGAAGCCGAGGATCCCCGACGCGTCCTCGGCGACGAGCAGCCCGGCAGGGTCGAACCACGGCTCCGCCATCCGCCGCGCGAGGTTGTCGAGGTCCATCGCGCCCTGCTCCGGGTGGTGGGCGAACGCAGCGGCGTTCACCGCGACCACCGAGGAGGCATCGCCGTCGCGGTAGCCGCGGACCGTCACTCCGGACGGCGCCGAGAGAGCGGGGAGGGGGAGCGAGGTCGGGCGCCGCATCACCCAGAGGTCGCGGACCCGGTCCCACCCGTGGCTCGCGGCCAGTCGCGCAGCGGCGGGGTGGTTGCCGTGCGACCACGCCGTCAACCCGATGGCGTACGACGACTCGGTGCGCGCGAGCAGGGCTGAGCCGATCCCACGGCCGCGCGAGGCCGGGTCGACGGCGAGCGAGAGGTCGCCGTCGTGCACGAGGGCGAAGCCGCCGGGCTCGGTGAGCACGGTGGCGGTGCCGTCGGCCAGCGCCATGCGGGCGGCCTCGTCGAGCGGTGCGGCCCCGTCGACGGCCTCCGCGGCGCGGGCGATCTCCTCGACGGTACGTCCCATGCCCGGACCATAGTCCAGCCCCCTGTGGCGCAGCGCCTCGAGCAGGTCCCGCCACCGGTCTCGCTCCTGCTGTGACCTGATGGGCGTGGCGGGGTAGTAGGTGTTGCAGGCATCGAGGCCACCGTGCCACCCGTCCGTGAACGCCTGCGTCCTCTCGGCCGCGGTCCCGTGGGTCCGCTCCGGGTCATCCTCGCTCGATCCGATCAGCTCGAGGACCTGCGTGATGTCCTCCTGGTCGTCCGGTTCGACCAGCCCCGCCTCTTCTGCGTGCTGGAACCACGCCCCGGCGAAGCAGTCGGCCTGGTTCTCGTAGTGGACGCTCTCCTCCGGGGTGGTCGGAGCGGGCACCTCTCCGACGCTCTGCATGAAGTGCCCGAACTCGTGCGCGAGCCCGACGATCGGAGCAACGTCTCCGATCTCGGAGTAGAAGCTCCACAGCCGCACCTGCCCGATGTAGATGGTGTTGTCGGCCGGACAGAACTCGTACGAACGCTCGGTGAAGCGGGCGGGCACGCCCGGTCGGTCCTGGCACCGGGACTCACCCGTCTCCCCCTCGGCGACGTACCGCAGCCGGACCCAGAACAGCTGGGGCGTGTACTCGGCAGTGGCGAAGTCGAGCACCAGGTCCTCGGCCACGCCGAGGAACTCATCCATGTCGTCGTAGGAGTAGCAGCCCTCCAAGGACGTGCACGTCTCGGTGGCGCCGGTCGCCGGAGCGATCGAGACCAGGGTCAACGCGGCGGTCGCCAGCAGCAGGACGGCGTGGCAGGTGATCTTCCTTGCGAGCTCATGCATCGCGTCCTCCTACGCCGTCATGGGCCGCGTCTTGCCCCATCAGCTGCTCGGCCTGATCGCGGAGCGCGGTGCACCGTGACCGCAGGTCCTGGGACCGCGTCCTGGCGTCGACGAGCTCCCCGCGGGCCTTCTCGAGCGTGGCGCGGAGCTCCTGGGTGCGTTGGTCGTGGTGCTCGCGTGCGGCGAGGTTGAGGATCAGCTGTGCCTCGTTCAACGACTGGTCGAGGCGGAACCTCGTGGTGCGTGCGGCCTCCCCCAGCTGGACCTTCAGCCACTTCGAGGCCTGCGCCCGGGCAACCGCTTCCTGCCGGGAGCGTCGCCCGAGGTGCCAGAACCCCACACCGATGACCCCGCCGACCAGGGCGACCGGAACGGCCACCGCGGACACGACGCTGCTCAACAGGCCGATGCTCTGGCGCCCTGACCCGAAGTTGCCGAGGCTCGCGAAGAGCTCGTTGCTCGCGTCCACGTGCATCTCGGCAACCTGCACGAACGTGCCCTCCGGATCGGCCGGTGGCGTGCGCGGGCGTAGGCCCCCAGGGACCAGCTCGTCCTGTCGTCCGTCCAGGAACTGGTGCGCGAGGATTGCAAGCCGCTCTGCAAGGTCGTTGTCGGAACGGCTCTGCAATGTCCGAAGGTCGTCGCGCAGGACATGGGGCAGGCGCTCGATCGCGTCGCACGGATCGCGCTGGATCCAGTCCTCGTGCCGTTGTTCAAGGGCTCCGAGGGAGCGCGACACGGTCTCTGTGACGTCCGTCCGCAGCCGCGTGAACTCGTATCCGAGTCGAGGCAACCAGTTCATGGCCCCCTGGATTGCGTGCGAGACCTCTGCCTCCGACCGACTCACTGCCTCTGCCGCTGCGTCCTCGGGGGCGCGGCCGAGCGGGGCAGCGACCAGCAGGCGATCGATCGCGCCCCGGACGATGCCGAGGAGCTCGTCGCCGGCGCGTCCGGACTCCAGTCCGTCGAGCCAATGACGCAGCGTGGCTGCCGCGTCGGCACCATCGCGGTCGGCCAGGACATGGACTGCTTCTCCAGCCCACAAGCGAGCACGTCGCAGGACGACCTCGTTGACCGCAAGTACCTCCGAGCCCTGCGTCTCCGCATCCACGCCGGTGACCACCACCGCGATCCGCTCGGTGCGTTCGCGTACCTGTCGGAGGAAGCGGATCTCCGCCAGGCTGATCGGCTGACGGGCGGAGGCGACGAGAACCACCGCGCAACCGGGCGTGATCGCCTCCAGGGGGTCGTGCTGGTTGTCCGCGGCGTGGAGATCCGGGAGATGAGTGATCGAGTACCTCGAGAGGACAGCCGACGGCATCGCGACGTCCACCTGGACGACGTTGCGCGCTGCGACGGATTCCGGCTCATGATGCCGCGCCGGCCTGCCGTCGGCATCGAGCTCGATCGCCACCTCGCCGGCCGGGCCGACCATGGTCAGGCTCGGCACGAGGTCGAACCGGTACGTCGTGTGCGACGGCGGCAGGGGTCGCACCGTCGCTGCCAGCCCGGGAGCGTCCAGGAGCGCCGACAGGAGGTCAGTCGCGTCCTGCCCGTCCTCGGCCAGTACGACGACGCGCCCGTGCTGCGCGGCGGTGAGGGCACGCACCTCAGAGCGCACGATCAGTGCCGGGGGCAGTCCGCGCACCTCGGCGGTGAGGAGCAGCGTCTCGTTGACCAGCCGGGACATGGCGTCGGCGGCCAGGGTCGGCTGTGCGGCCTCGTCAGCGGTCATGACGCTGCCACCTCCTCCGGACAGGCCAGACGTCGTGTGGCGAGCGCGTCGGCGTACAGAGTCCGGGCGACGACGCGCGCGACCTCAGCAGCGAGCGGATGCAGGACCGACACCTGCTCACGCCAGTGTGCGGCCATGGCCAGCAGTGCTTCGCGGTCGTGGAGAGTCCGGGGACCCAGCACCCGCTGGATCACCTCATCGCGCAGGGCGGAAGGCACGTCCTCCTGCCGCGTCAGGCAGGTCTCGAGTGCCCAGCGCTCACGGAGGATGTGACCTTCAGGGCTGAGCGAGAGCTTCTCTAGATCGTCGGCCAGGCGACCTCGGCATGCGCGGTCGTCGGAACGACTCGCCACTGAGGCGAGGAGGTGCAGCACCTCGCCGCAACGACGGGTCTCCACGAGCCGCCTGACCGATTCCATGCGCCCGAGCAGGTCCGCGCGCGACGCAGCGATCATGGCCGGAGGACACTGTGCGGGGCCGACCCACACTGTCTCCAGTGAGCCGAGCGACCACTGCCCTTGCGCGTGGCTGATCCAGTCGAGCTCATCACGGCGTGGGGAGCACCGCGACACGTGCACCAGCACGTCCGGGGCGAGCTGCCCGGTCCAACCGGTCCGCGCAGCGGGATCCGCAACCAGGTGCTCGGGCACTTCCACGATGCGGCGGCCCTGCATGAGAGAGGGGGGCACCATCGTGACGGTCGCCCATGCTGGCTCGGCTTCGGGCTCGGCGACGAAGAGCTGCGCAGGCTTGTCCTCGGCGGAGTGCTCCTCGACTCCCACCGGTGCAGACACCAGCTCGTTCACCACCGACGTCTTGCCCGAGCCGCGGCGGCCGGTCACCACGATCGTGAGGGGTGCGCCGAGCCGGGCCCGCGCTGACTCCAGATGAGGTCGTGCCGGAGTGTTGTCGCGCATGGCTTGCACGATCACCTCGTCGAGCGACGCGGCGAGTGGACGCGATGCGGTGTCGGTGGTCACGACTCACTCCGTCCGACGAGATCCTGCACCGATGGAAGGTTGGAGCGCACCGGGTTGGTCGACGACGCCGCCGCTCCCGTGGGCGACGCCTCGGACGTCCCCTCCCGTGCGTAGGGCAACGGAATCTCCTGGTCCGGCTGGAGCTCCAGCTCGGAGTAGAGCTCCAGGTGCAGCTTCCACGCGAGCGCTGCCTTGGTCTCTGTCGCCAGCCCCTCGGTCTGGTCGATCGCTTCGACCATCGTGTCGTGCAGCTCTCGGACGGTGACCCGTTCGCGTCCCTGACGGCGTTGCTCCATCGCCCAGTCCTCCCAGTAGCGGTCGAGGGACTGGTGGACCGCGACGGGGAGGAGCACCGTGTCCGCCTTGCTTCGGCTGTATCCGTCCTCGCGATGGAGGAAGGACGTCGGCCCGATGTGAGCCGACTGCATCTCGGCACCAGTCACGCCGTACTCCTTGCGGACCGCTGATGCCGACCCGTGGTGCTGAACCGCGAGATCCACGATGCCCGGTGCGCCGCGTGGTCCGACGAGGCCCTCTTCGAGTGCGAGCCTTGCGGCGCGGCCGGCACCCCGGGGGACCGGCTGCTGGTTCTCGTCCAGCCCCATCTCGCGTCGCAGCTCAGCCACCCAGTCCGCGCCAGTTGTCCCAGGGGTCACCGCGGTCGGCGAGTCGATGCGCTCGTGCAGTGCAGCCTCGGCCGCCGCACGATCGCGCTCCTGCTCCAGGCGGATCCGTGTCTGCTTGAGGGCCGCCAGCCGAGCGCGCTCACGCTCTTCCCGCTCCCGGTCTTCGTCGGCCTGGCGCTTGGCGTCCTCGTCGGCCTGGCGCTTGGCGTCCTCGTCGGCCTGGCGCTTGGCGTCCTCCTCGGCCTGGCGCTTCGCGTCCTCCTCGGCCTGGCGCTTCGCGTCCTCCTCGGCCTGGCGCTTGGCGTCCTCGTCGGCCTGGTGTCGATCGAAGCCGGCTTCGACCCGTCCGACTCCGCCAACCTGGGCCACTGGCTCGACACGGTCGCCGCCCACCCTGGAGTCCGCGCGCAGCTGGGTCTCGAGACGCCACACCTCGTACGAGGATCCCTGCGCCGCCCGCAGCTGCTCGTCCTGAGCGGCCGGGTTGGTCGCCGAGTGGGCAGCTGCAGCCTGTTGCTGTGCCCTTGCCGCCGCCTCGGCCTGCTGTGCCTGAACCGCAGGCTGGGCCTCAGCGGCACGTTGTGCCTCGGCCTGCGCCTGGATCCGCTGCTGCTCGGCGGCCTCCGCCTGCTCGCGAGCCCAGAAGTCGTCCTGATCGGACATGGTGTCCTCCTCGATGGTTGCACTCACTCCGAGTACAGGTAGTGGGATTCGATTCCGACCTGGACGTCGATCAACGAGTCGGCGCTGCACCAGGTGGAGCAGATCGCGGCCAGTGGAAGGGTCAGTCGCTCCGACCACGTGGCGCCGTCACCGCTCAGGAAGACGAGCGGGATCTCCGTGCCGTCGCCGACGTCGAGCGTGGCCGTGACGACGTACGTGCCGAGCGGGATGTCGCGCAGCCGACTGTCGTGGCCGATGTTCTCCCCGTCGCTCAGAAGCTCATCGATCGTGCGCGTCGCCACGACCGGTTTGCCTTCCGACCCATCCACCAGGGGGCCGGGTGGCGTGAACGTGAAGGTGACCTTGAGGTCCCGCCGCAGGGCGGAGAGCGGGGAGACCACACCGTCGTAGTCGTACCCGTCGTAGACGATCGTGCTGAAGCCGTAGAAGCCGTCGACCCCGAGGCCAGCACCATCGTCCTGTTCTCCAGAGATCTTCAGGTCCCAGTCGAGGTCGTCGACGCCCCCACTGGCTGGCAGCTTGACCACCCCGGACCCGTCGCGTCGGGTGAGGGGAACCGTCACGGCGGCGCCCTCGTAGCGCAGCGTCACGTAGGCCTCGACGAGGTAGTCACCACGTGGCAAGGAGCTCGAGTAGTGGCCGTCCCCGTCCGTCGTCGTCTTGATCTTCCGCTTGTCCTGATCGGTCTGGATGACGAGAGACGCGTTGGCGAGGGGTTGTCCGCGGCTGTCGCGCACCGTTCCCGAGACGTCGTTGGTGTCCCGCTGGAGGAACCACACCAGGCCTCCGATGACGAGAGCGAGCACGGCCGCGACGACCATCAGGCGGCTGGCCCCCGCGAACGGCAGGGGCGTCCTCTTCTGCGTGATGGGACGTGACGCGGCAACCGTGCTCTCGTCACGGAACATCGTCTCGGCGGCACCGAGTGCCACTGCGGCCTTCGGATCGTTGAGCGTCCGCACGAGCCGGTGGCACGGTGCGGGCAGCTTCCTGGTCAGCGCCTCGCCGAGCAGTGGGAGTCGACTGGAGCCGCCGGCGAGGTAGATGCCGGCGAGCTCGGGCACCGCGACACTGGACATCTCCACGGTGCGGAGGAACTCGTCCACCGAAGCATCGATGTCACCTGCGCACGCTGAGCGCAGGTCGGCCCGGGACAGCGTGGTGCTGACTCCGACGCCCGGAACCACGAGTGACGCCGGGTCGACCGAGGCCAGGTCCTCCTTGGCTGCCCTGACCTGTTGCCGAAGGGCGGCAGCGTGGGCTCGCCACTCGGTGTCGGGTGGATCGATGAGCTTCGTGACTCCGACGCCGTCCTGCTCGGCGGCACGGGACCGCACCATGGTCGTCAGGCGCTGATCGATGTCGTTCCCGCCGTAGGGATCGAGCCCGCCTGGGTTGCCGACGAGCTGGAACCCGTGGGTCGTCGCCGCCAGCACGGCGACGTCCAGGGTGCCGCCTCCCAGGTCGTAGACGGCGATGGTGCGCCCGGGGGCCACCTGGTCGTGCTTGGCGAAGTACGCCGCTGCCGCCTCGGGCTCGGACACCAGGACCACGTCGCCGAGTCCCGCCCGGGTCGCCGCATCGCGCAGGACCGACTGTCGTGCGGTGCCCCAGCGGGCCGGGAAGGTCAACGCGACCCGGCTCGGAGGCGAACCACCGCTCTGGCGCCGGGCCTCCGCCGCGACTGTCGCCAGCACGGCGGACACGACGTCGACGACGGCCAGCTCGCGGTCCCCCAGCACGAGAGTGGCTTGGCCGACGCTCCGCTTGGGGGCGGCGTCGTACCACCCGGGCCGCAGGGCGGCCTGGCGTTCGGCCTCGAAGCCCGTCACCAGGGTGCCGTTCTCCTGGAGCAGCACCCCAGAGGGCATGCGCGACATCTGCGCCGGGCCGAACGTCACCGCGCGGGAGCCGTTCTCGTTGACGACCGCCGCGCAGGTGTTGCTCGTGCCGAAGTCGATGGCGAGGTACCAGGTGGACATGATGGTGATCTCCGTCCGCGGGGAGGTCACTCGGACTGCGCGTCGGCGAGCTGGTCACATGCCTCCACGGAGGCCTCGTACGCGGCGATGATCTCCTCGCCGCTGGCGTCGTTCAGGATCAGGTCCCAGGCCTCGCCGAGACCGCTCGCGCAGGCCGAGGCGACCTGGAAGGCAGCGCCCAGCTGCTCGCCCTGCTGCTGTGCCGCCGCGAGCTCCTTCTCGGTCGACTCGACCTCGGACTGCTTGGCAGCGACGGACTCGTTGGCCTTGTCGAGTGACTGCGTCAGGCCGTCCACCTTGGTCTCGGCATCGCCCAGCTTGCCGTGGAACACGACCGTGGCCCCGGCGCCGACCACCGCCACCAGCGTCGAGACGACCAGTCCGGCCATCAGCCGCCGGGGCTGCCGGCCAGCGCCTGCGGTCGTCGGCACCTGCGGCGGGCCGTACGACGAACCGTTGTAGCCGTAGGCGGGCTGGCCGGGGGAGGAGAACTGGTCGAAGGGGCGTTGCTGGGTCATTCCGGGAGCGCCCGCCGGCGTGGTGCCGTTGGTGGCGGACTCCGGGTGGCTCGTGAAGTAGGGATCGGACATGGTGACTCCTAGGTGAGGTGGGACTGGATGAGGACCGGGCCGGCTTCGTGCCGTCGCGTTACCGGAATGAGGGCTGGGGCCCTCCCGCAGATACCGGCCAGGGGCATCGCGTCCTGCGGCCCACCGTGCTCTGTCAGCAAGTCGACACATCCGTTGCCCGGCACTGGTGGAGGTGGTCGATCAGGAGGACACTGGAGATCGGACGGTCTCGGCTGCCGGCGGGCTCTCGGTCCCGTCCCTTCCATCGGCTCGCGCGCTGCGGAGGTGGTCAGGTGATGGGCATTCGCATGCCACGGGCGGCGCTGGTCTGCATCAGCGTGCTGTGCCTCGTGACCGTCTCGGGAGGACAGGCGTCTGCGCGGTGGAACACGCATGACTCGTCCGGCGCCGTCACGGAGCTCGAAGGTGCCCCCGGTGAGGACTGGTGGAGGACGTGCGCCGATGAGCTGGAGGGACGCACCGGATGGATGGCGAGGTCCCCCGAGGGACAGGTGCCCCAGGTCCCGCCGGAGGCGAGGACCTCGGTCTCCTACGAGGTGCGCAAACAGACTCCGGGTGCGTCGTCCGAGCAGATCATGACGTTCACAACACCAGTGCGGACCGATCTCGCCAGTCCGGAGCCGATGGGTGATCCGCGGGAGATCGTCTACACGGCGGCGTCCTTCTCGGTGAGGCTGTCCGGTGTCCAGCCGGGCGACTTCCTCACGCTCAAGCCCTTCCCGGGCGTCGCCGGGCCCGTGTGGATCCACCTGACTGCGGTGGACTGCGGCGATCCGGGCTTCTTCCAGGAGTGGGAGGGCGACACACCTTTCTGCTCGTCGGTGGGTGACCGCTTCGTGCTGGGACAGGTCAACCGCGATGCGCGCACCGACATGCTGTGCCAGTCGCCCGCGACAGGTTCCGTGACCGTGGGCCTGACGATGAGCGGCGGTCGGTTGGGAACAGCTGGCTGGAAGGGACGGGTCGGGCCGTGCGACGCGTCGTCGCGGCTGCTCGTCGGCGACGTGGACGGCGACGCCCGCGAGGACTTGGTGTGCCACGACGCCGCTGCTTCTGCGCTGCGTGTGTCCCTCGCTCGGACGGACGGCCGCTTTTCCCGCATGCACGAGCAGGACGGAGGCTTCTGCGTTGCGGCGAGAAGCAGGCTGCTCCTCGGGGACGTGGACGGCGACCGCCGGAGCGACCTGGTGTGCCATCGTCCGTCGACGGGCCACGTGATGGTGCTTCCGGCTGGTCCACGGGGTGTGTTCGCTCGCACGGGGTGGCGCGGCACCATGGCGTCGTGCAGCCACGGAGCCCGGATGTGGCTCGGCCCCGCGAACCGCGATCCTCGTGCCGACCTGATCTGCCAGGACCCGTCGTCCGGCGCCGTGTCCGTCGCGCTCGCGCGCACGGGTGGTCGGTTCCCGGCCGCCGTCACGACGGGCAGCCCGGGGGCCTGCATCTCCCCCCACGCTCAAGCACGTCTGGCCGAGGTCACCGGTGACGGTCGCGCGGACCTCGTGTGCCACGACACCGCACGCGGCTATGTCTCGGTCGTACGCGGCCGCCCCGTGGCCCGCTATGCGAGCGTCGGGTGGGAGCGCAACCTCGGGTTCTGCCCATCACGTGCGGGCGAGGTCGAGGTCGCTGATGTCGACGGGGACGGTCGCGCAGACCTGGTCTGCCACGAGCCACTGACCGGAGGTCTGCACGTCGCCTACTCCGACCTCTGACGCTCCAGCATCGCCTGCTCGGCGAGCGCGAACGCGTCGTCGATCTGAGCCGAGGCAGCCTCGTCCGGCCTGACTCCTGCGGGCGCAGGCAACGGTGGGGGCGGTGGTGGCACGGGTTCCCCGAGCACCTCGAACCACTCCCGCACGACGGCGGACGGCTGGACACCGAAGGCCCGGGCGGCGAGCGACACGGCTGAGGCTCGGTCCGCCTCGGCCCGGGTGGTTCGCCAGCGCTCGAGGGCGATCTCGGCGTGCTCGACCTCGTCCGCGCCCGGATCGCTCGCCAGCTCGTCGAGGGCGTCGAGAAGGATGCCTGTCGGCTCGCCCGCCCTGAGGGACGCGAGCAGCCCGCCGAGCCGCGCACGGCGTCGTACCCGAGGCTGGTCGAGCTCTTCCGCCTCTGCCTCGGCGGCCCGGGCTGCCGACAACGCCAGGGTGAGACGGCCGTCGCGAGCGGCGGCCACCGAGAGCTCAGCCTCGTCGGTGGCTGCGGCGAACCTGCGGCCGAGCCGTCGGTCGAGCCTCGCGAGCCTGCCCCAACGGTCGACGTCGGCGATGAGCTCCGGCGTGGCCGTCATCCACGTGTGGAGCGTGTTGGCTGCAGCGGTCAGGTCGCCCATCTCGACGCTGCGCCGCACTGCGACAGCTGCACACGCCGCGACGTGCGGGTCGCCGAGCCCGGCGCGCAGCTGTGCGTCGTTGCTCATGTTGAACGCCAGGTGGCGGCGATAGCCGATGCCGTCCGCGAGTGCGCGCGCCTGCGCCAGGAGACGCGCGCACTCGGCGTGCGCGCCCGTCTCGAACGCGCAGCCGGCCAGATCGCTGAGGACGTGCACCTGAGTCAGTACGTCGCCGCGTGCGCGAGCTCCCCTCAGCGCCTCCCGGTAGTGCCGCGCGGCCTCCGCAGGATGATCCGACCGGAGGAGAGCGACTCCCAGGGCGGCGTTCGCGGTGATGGCTGCGAGGGAGTCCTCCGCGGCCACAGCGCGTGCCAGCATCTGCCGGGAGACGACCACGGCACCCTGCATGTCCCCGATCTCGCTGCGAACCAGCACGAGCAGCTCCGAGGCCCGCTGGTGGGCTACCTCGTCGCGATCCGCAGTGAGGTCCATCGCCCGTCGCGCCGCCGCCTCGCCCCGCTCGAAGTCCGAGCACACGTAGGCCGCCTCGGCGAGGGCGGTCCACCGTCTGGCAGCGAGCGTGCCGGCCGACGCAGGATCAGGCTCGGTGGCCTCGGCGAGCACGTCCTGGGCCCGTCCCGCGACGAGCATCGTCTCGAGCAGCTCCACCTCGATGCGCTCGAGCTCGGCTCCGGCGACGAGGGGACGCGCGCGTTCGAGGTAGTGCACAGCGGCGGACATGTCCCACGCCCGCCGGGCCGAGGTTGCCGCGCGCGGGAACCACACCCGCTGGACTGCCGGATCGTCGAGCACCTCGGCGTGCTCGGCGACCTCGACAGGGTCGGCGCCGTGCTCCTCGAGGCCGGCGAGGAGCAGGCGATGGAGACGCTGCCGTTCCGCGTGGCTCATCGACTCGTACACGGCGCGACGCAGCAGCTCGTGTCCCAGGCGCAACCGGTCGACGCCGTCGACGCGGACGACCTCCACGTGACGAGCGAGGACGAGGGGGGCGGCCACGTCGGTCACCGCCCGCACGTCCGACAGCTCGCGTGACGCACTCGCGAGCACGTCCACGGCGCAGGGCCTGCGCGTCGCCGCCAGCAGGTGGACCAGCTCGCGCTCGCTGCCGCCGAGGCGGTCGACGGCCTCGTCGAGCAGGCGGGTCAACGACGGTTCGTGGCCGGACGCGGGGGAGGGCGGGGGAGAGCCCGGCTGCCACTGCGCCTCGAGCGACATCGCGACGGTGCGGACGTGGAGCGGATTCCCGGAGGCCCGTCGAGCGACCTCACCCTCGAGCCATGGGGGCGCGGTCCCGCCCCCGGCCAGGCGCCACGCGTCCGTCGCGACGGTGCCGGCGTCGGGCTGCGACAGGTCGGTCACGACCACCGACTCCACGTTGGGGTGCGCCACCCGCGCCGCCGTCATCAGGGAGGCGGTTCGCGAGCCGACCAGCTGGTCCATCACCGCGTCGACGGACGCCCGCGTGTCCACGTCCAGGTGGTCGGCGTTGTCCACGGCGAGGAGGACCGGGCGGACGCGGGACACCGCCCGCACGATGTGAGCGAGCATCCCGTGGGTCAGCTCGTCCGTGAGCGAGGACTCAGCGGGAGCCGACTGGACCGGCTCACCCAGGGACACCCCGAGACGTGGGCCCAGCAACGCGATCTGGCCGCCCGCGTCGGGCAACCACGTCGTCAACGCGGCTCGCCACTGCTGCGGGTCCTGGACGTCCGCGACACCCAGCAGGCCGCCGAGCAGGTCGCGCCATGGACCCGGCGACCCTCCACGGGGATGGGCCCGAGCATCGGTGACGCCCAGGCCGAAGCCGCGCGTCCTCGCGCGCTCGACGGCCTCCTCGAGCAGACGCGTCTTGCCGATTCCGGGCTCACCACACAGGACGACTCGCGTCCCGCTCCCGGCGGCGGCCCGGTCCAGCAGCGTCTCGAGGACCGCCACCTCGCGGCGGCGCCCTACCAGAGGCGGCCGTGCCGCGGCCTTGGTGCTCGGCCGGACGACGTGCCAGCCCTCCACGGCATGGACAGTCACCGGTTCTCCATGGCCCTTCAGCACGTGCCGTGTCGGGCGCCCGCGCCGGCGGAGCCGGTCCGCAGCCTCGACCCAGGTCGCGTCGTCCACGAGCAGGTCCCCCGGTCGCGCGAGCTGCATCAGTCGAGCAGCCGTGTTGACCGAGGGCCCGGTGTGCGTCGGGATCAAACGGCAGCGCGATCCGAGCAGCGCGGCGAAGACCGGTCCGGTCGCAATGCCGGCTGCCACGCTGCGCCGTACCCGCTGCAGTCGGAGCAGTGCCTCGACGGCTCGTAGCGGGTCGTCGGCGTGCATGACGGGAGCACCGAACACGAGCATGGCGACGACACCCTTGTCGCCGCCGGAGACCTGGACCACCTCTCCCTCCCACGCGTCGACGACGTCGAGGAGCTCGACGACCTCGCTCACGAGGTGAGGTAGCCCGTCAGGCCGGACCGGCGGAAACCTCGCAAAGACGGTCGTCACACTGCGGTGGCTCTCGGTCAGGTGCGCGCCCTCGGCAAGACGATCGATGAGCAGTGGCGAGACGAGACGCGCGAGGTCGGACCGAGCGTACGGCGGGCCCGGGATCCGCTGCCGTGGACGTGGATCCCGTGCGCCAGAGGCGGCGGCACTGGCCGCTGAGGGATGGACCACGACCTCGCCGGGCCTCGCCCCGGCCTCCGCAGCGCCGGCGAGGTCGAGCCCGGCGCCGACGTGGATGGGCAGCGACCTGCCGCGCGCGCTGGCCACGGTGGTGCTGACCGGACCGCGAGCGATGCCGATCCGGGTCCGCAGCTCCACCGGCCCGGCCAGCGTCGAGGTCCCGGAGACGCGCGTCGCGTGCTGGTGGATCGCGGTGGCGGCCTCCCTCGCCACCTCGAGCGTTGGTGCCCGTGGCCCATCGAACAGCACCGCCAAGGCGTCACCGCCGAAGGCGACCACGTCACCGTCGCGGTCCGTGACCTCGTCGGCGATGGTGGCGAAGAACGCGCGCAGGAGAGTGCTGAGCTCCTCGGTCCCGCGGCTTCCATGGGTGCCGAGTCGTTCGGTCAGGGAGGTGAAGCCCTCGAGGTCCACGAACAACGTCGTGGCGTCCTGGGTCCAGGTGCGTCCCGAGGTGAGCAGACCGTGCTCGAGCACCCGGCGGGGCGCGAACGCCGCGAGCAGATCATCCATCGACCGGCCTCCCGAGGCGTCCGAAGGCATGGCGCGCCTCGAGTCTGCTTCACTGAAGCGTGGCCTGGCAACTGCTGGATCCCCTCAGTCCGTCCGAGAGGGCGGCGCTCGTCGGTCTCGCGCGGGCGCGGTCGTTCGAGCGCAACGAGGTCGTGTGCCACGCCGGTGATCCAGCCGACTCGCTTCACCTCGTCGACTCGGGCCACCTGGCCGTGCGGGGGGCGCTCGCCACTGGGCACACCGCGACATTCCGGGTCCTCTCGGCTGGTGAGTACTTCGGCGAGCTGGCGCTGCTGCGCGAGGACCGACGTCGAACGGCGACCGTCGTTGCGCTGGAGCCCAGCCGGACCCTGGCGATAGCCGCCCCGGTGTTCAACCGGTTCCTCGAGGACAATCCGCAGCTGGGCCGGGCCCTGGCGACCCTGCTGGCCGACCGGATCGACCGTCTGAGCAACCGGCTCCTGGAGACCATGTACCTGAGCCTCGACCGCCGGGTCTACCGCAGGCTCCTGGACCTGGCCGCCGCCTACGGCGTCGCCGACAACACCGCTCGGATCCCCCTCAGCCAGTCGAGCCTCGCGGACCTCGTCGGCGCCACCCGCCCGTCGGTCAACCAGGTGCTGGGACGGTTGGTGTCGCAGCACCTCATCGCTGTGAGCCGGGGTCGGATCGAGCTGCTTGACGTGTCCGCGCTCACCCGGCGCGCCGCTGACTGACACTGTTCGGCACCGGACACACACACTGTCGGCACGCGGACCAACCACCGCCGCGACTTCGCAAAGCATGCTGGCATGTACCTACAAGACCAGCCCATCACCCATCCACGTTCCACTCACCCGGCCGTCGTCGACGCCCTCTCGCGCAACGGCGAGTCGCCGACATCGCGCTCCTGCACGCGGGACCGGTCGGCCGTCGTCAACTCGGCTCGCGAGGGCGACCCAGCGGCGTGGGAGCTCCTCCTGCGCGAGTACGCCGGCATGCTGAGCGCGACCGCGAGGCGGTACCGGCTCAACGACGCCCAGGCAGCGGACGCCGTCCAAACGACCTGGCTGCGCCTGCTCGAGCACATCAATGACGTCCGGGAGCCCGAACGGCTTCCCGGGTGGCTCGCGACGACGGCTCGGCGCATCTGCCTGCAGGCCGCGAAGGAGGCGGACCTGTGTGGCTCCGTGGACGACTCCCACGGGCGCGAACCCGCCGTCAGCGCTGCGGACGATGACCACGCAGGCCCCGAAGCCGCTGTGCTTCGCGACGAGCAGGTGTCGCTCGTGCGCGAAGCGCTGGCCGAGCTCCCTGAGCGCCAGCGGCACCTCATGGAGCTGGTCATGTCGTCGCCGGCGCCGAGCTATCACGAGATCGCATCACGGCTCGACATGCCGGTGGGGAGCATCGGCCCCACCCGCGCCAGGGTCCTCGCGAAGATGCGGGTCCGGCTGGTGGCCATGGGACTCGACGAGGCGGCGCTGTCATGAGCGCGACGCTTCCGGCCAGCCTGCCGATGGCAGTCCGGAGCCGGACCATCGCCGTTCAGGACGCGTGCTGGTGCGGCCAGGTGCTCGACGTCTATCCGGGCGGCTGTTGTCCGCGTTGCGGGACCCGCCTGCACAGGTGAGACCTCAGTGGGCCGACGGCTCCTCGACCGCCGCGACCTCGCGGGTCGGGAGCACGAAGCGGTAGCCGACGTTGCGGACCGTGCCGATGTGGTGCTCGTGCTCGGTGCCGAGCTTGGCGCGCAGCCGGCGTACGTGCACGTCGACGGTGCGGGTGCCGCCGAAGTAGTCGTAGCCCCAGACCTCCTGCAGCAGCTGCTCGCGGCTGAAGACGCGGCCGGGGTGCTGGGCGAGGTACTTCAGGAGCTCGAACTCCTTGTAGGTCAGGTCGAGCGGGCGGCCGCCGATGCGCGCGGTGTAGGTGGCGTCGTCGACGACGACCTCACCGCGGTGGATCACGTGGGCGGCCGGGTCGTCGGGCGAGGCGGCGCTGGCGCGGCCGATCGCCAGGCGGATCCGCGCGTCGAGCTCGGCGGGGCCGCAGGTGTGGAGCACCACGTCGTCCATGCCCCAGTCGTGCGCGACCACGGCGAGGCCGCCCTCGGTCACCACGAGCAGGACCGGCGCGTCGGCTCCGGTGGTGCGGATCAGCCGGCACAGGTCGCGGGCTGCCGCGAGGTCCTGGCGGCCGTCGACCAGCACCAGGTCGCTGTCGGGTGCGTCGAGCAGCGCGCTGCCCTGCGCGGGCAGGATCTTCACCGTGTGCGAGAGGAGCGCGAGCCCGGGGAGCACCTCGGCCGAGGGCTGCAGCGCACCCGTGAGCAGCAGCAGGGCGCTCATGGCGGGCCCTCCTCTCAGCCGGGGATGAGGAAGGATATCCCGCATGAGCACGGCATCCGGGCCTGATCGCCTCCATGAGACGAGCACGGGGACGAGCGCGGGCACGACCGAAGGCGCGCAGGCAGGGACCGTCACGGTCCGCTACTGGGCGGGTGCCCGCGCGGCCGCCGGTGTCGCCGAGGACACCTTCGAGGTGCCCGGCGAGCTGGCCCTCTCGGAGGTGGTCGCCCTCGTCCTCGAGCGCCACCCCGACGACCGGATGGCGCGCACGGTCGCCGTGTGCTCGGTGCTGCTCGGCGACCAGCCGGTGCGCTCGCAGGACCCCGCCTCGGTGGTCGTCGCGCCCGGCACGGTCGTCGAGCTGCTGCCCCCGTTCGCCGGCGGCTGACGCACCGGGTTCCAGACCCCCCTGTTTGAAACAGCCCGGAATAGGTCAAGATGCTCGTGTTCGGGGTCCCATGGCTCCGCAACGGGGGACGTGCTGGTTCGGCGAGGTTGCTGTGTCGTCGAACGGTTGGGGCGACTCCATGCATCGACGACGAACATCAGGGGGAACCACCCATGCAATCTGCGCACACGGGGGCGCGTCAGCGCCTCACATCATTCGCGGCGGCGGGAGCGCTTGCCGCGGCGGCACTAGTGGCAGGGGCAGCCGCACCGGCGAGTGCCGCGCCCGTCGCCGTCACTGGCACCCTCACCGACCCGGCCGGCAACGGCCTGGACGGCTACGTCTACGCCTACGCGCTCCAGGCTGACGGTTTCTACGACTACGTGTCGGTCTCGACCGTCGCTGACGGCCAGGTGGCGGTCAACGTTGAGCCGGGCACCTACAAGTTCGAGTTCGGCGACGAGGACCGGGTCTTCGCCGACGAGTGGTACAACGACAAGGCGACCCAGGACGCCGCAGACGCGGTCGTCGTGGCCGGACCGACCACCCTGGCGCCCGTGTCGCTGGCGCCGCGGTTCACCCTGAGCGGCCAGGTCGTCTCCGGACTCGGCAAGCCGATCGAGGACGCCCGGGTCGAGATCTACAACGCCACCGACGGCACCTTCGAGGGCTCGGCTCGCACGCGCGCCGATGGCACCTGGGCGGCCGGTGTGGACGCCGGCACGTTCAAGGCCTCCTTCGAGGCCGACGGCTACGCGTTCGAGTACTACAACAACAAGACGGACCTGGCCAGCGCCGACGTCGTCGGCGCCGGGACCAACCTCGGCCAGGTCGTGCTCTCGCGCGGCAGTGTGGTCCAGGGCACCGTCACCAACCCGACCGGCGGCCCGCTCGAGCGCGTCCGCGCCTCGGTCTTCACCGCGAGCGGCTCGCGGGTCGGCACCGACCTGACCGACGCCTCCGGCGCGTACCGGGTCGAGGGCGTCGCCCCCGGCAGCTACCGCATCCAGTTCACCGACCCCGTTGGTGAGTTCCTGACGGAGTGGAACTCGGACAAGGCCACCCTCGACACGGCCGACGCCTTCGCGGTGGGCGTGGACAGCTTCGTCTCGGTCAACGCGGCGCTCTCGCCCGACCCGGCGGCGGTCGTCGACCCGGCCACGGTTGACGTCTCCGGCCTCGTGGTCGACTCGTCAGGTGCCCCGGTCATCGGTGCCGACATCGTCGCCTTCGACACCCCGGCCGACGCCGACAAGCCCGAGGCCGTCGACGCCGTGCGCACCACGCGGGCCGGGCGCTACTACTTCACCGACCTCTCGAGCACCTCCGAGAACACCTTCAAGGTGAAGGCCGCCGACTCGCTGGAGCGCGAGGAGGGCCAGTATGACCGCCTCGAGCGGTGGGCGGGTGACGCGCAGACCTACGAGGGCGCCGCCCTGGTGACCAAGCCTGCCGGCGACGTCAACATCACGATGCCCCTGACGGGCGGCGTCAGCGGCACCATCACCTCCGAGTCGGCCCTGCCGGTCGAGGGCACGTCCGTGCGCTTCTTCGACGAGCGCGGCAACCCGGTCAACGAGGTCGGCGCGACCGTCGAGGACGACGGCACCTACCTCAGCACCAACCTGGTGCCCGGCACCTACAAGGTGCAGTTCGTCGACCCCGCTGCGTTCGACTTCAGCGGTTACGGCGGCGACGTGCTCGCTCACGCCCCTGAGTGGTACGACAACACGTCGTACACCCGGGCCAAGGAGATCGTGGTCAAGAGCGGCCAGACCGTCGCGGACATCAACGCGGCCCTCAGCAAGGACCTGCGCGCCTTCCGCAAGCCTGAGATCAATGGCAAGCCCTACCTCGGTGGCAAGGTCCGCGCCTACCCGGGCGTGTGGTCCCTGGACAGCGGCACGACCTACAAGTACGAGTGGCTCATCGGCGACACCGTCGTCGGCACCGGCACCACCTACAAGGTGACCAGTGCGGCGAAGAACAAGCGGGTCACGCTGCGCATCCTCGCCGAGAACGGCACCCTCAACGGCACGGCGCTGGTCACCTCCCAGGAGATCAAGAAGAAGCCGAAGGTCAAGGTGTCCGTCACGGGCAAGAAGGCCTCGATCACCGTCTCTGCCAAGAAGGTCAAGGCCAAGAAGTTCAAGGGCACGGTCGTGGTGAGGAAGATCGTCCGCGAGGACGAGTACGGCGCCCCGGTCTACAAGAAGATCGGCAAGGCCAAGCTGCGCAACGGCAAGGCCGTGGCGACGCTCAAGAAGCTGGCCAAGGGCAAGAACAAGCTGGTCTTCGAGATCACGCTCAAGGGCGGCAAGTACGGCGACGCCGAGGTCGCCAAGACCGTCAAGGTCAAGCGCTGACCTCGAGGCGCTGACCCGGCACGTCATGCAACGGGCCCCGCGGAGCACTGCTCCGCGGGGCCCGTTCGCGTGAGGCCTGGTGTCCGACCGTCGCCGGTCAGGCCTCGATCGCGGTGCGGTCGTCGGCGTCGGTGCGCACCTCGATCTTGCGCGGCTTCGCCTTCTCCGCCACGGGGACGTGCAGGCGGAGGACGCCGTCGCGGTAGGCCGCCTCGATGCGCTCGAGGTCGAGGTTGTCGCCCAGCACGAGCTGACGGCTGAAGGCGCCCCGGGGACGCTCCGACGCCAGCATCTGCCAGTCGCCGTTGTTCGCCACCCGCTCGGCGCGGATGGTCAGCACGTTGCGCTCCACGTCGAGGTCGACCGACTCCGGGCTCACGCCAGGCAGGTCGAACTCGAGGACGAAGCGGTCACCCTCGCGCCACGCGTCCATCGGCATGGCGACGGGGCGGTTCGTGGTGCCCATGAGCTGCTGGGTCAGCCGGTCGAACTCGCGGAACGGGTCTGCGCTGCGGATCAGCATGGTGTCTTCCTCCTGGTTCTGGGTTCGGATCGAGGCCCTGCGTAAGTGCCTCTGATGTGTAACCGTGGTTATAGGTTTCTTATATTCCAGATGTCAGGCAGAATCAAGTCGACAGCCAGTCCGGTTCCCGGGCCGGGGCGCGAGATCGAGGAGGCGATGGCATGGCGCGACGCGAGGTGGGCGTGTTCGCGATCTCCGTGGCGGCCGAGATGACCTCGCTCCAGATCCAGAACATCCGCGTCTACGAGCGCCGCGGCCTCGTCGATCCCGACCGGACGGCGGGCGGCACCCGGCTCTACAGCGAGGACGACATCGACCGCCTGCACCGGATCCGCGAGCTCCTCGCGGCCGGGCTCAACCTCGCCGGCATCGCCGCCGTGCTCGACCTCGAGGTCGAGGTCGCCCGCCTTCGGGAGCAGGTTGCGCAGCTCGAGGCAGGCTGACACCGGGAACATCTTCGCGCCGCCCGCGCGTTGAGCGCTGCGTGACCCCCGGAGCCTGGATCGCCGTCGCCGCCGTCGTGCTCGCCCTCGGCGTCGGGTTGTGGCGCCTCGGCACCGACGGCCGCTTCCGCGGCACCCACGCCGTACGGCAGCCCGCCCAGGACGGTGCGGTGGCACCGCTGGCCGAGGGCGCCCCGGCGCAGGGCCGGCCGCTGGTCGAGGAGGGCATCCCGGCGACGAAGCAGCCGCTGGTCGAGGAGGGCGCCCCGGCGCCCGTCACGAGACCCCCCGGAGCCGACCTGGTGTCCGCCGTCGCCGGGACCCTGGGGGAGCGGGCCACGCTGCTGCAGTTCTCCAGCGCCTTCTGCGCGCCGTGCCGTGCCACGCGCCGCGTGCTAGGCGAGGTCGTCGATCTCGTCGACGGCGTGGCCCACGTCGAGGTCGACGCCGAGCACCACCTCGACGCCACGCGGGCCTTCGGCATCCTGCGCACGCCCACGACCGTGGTCCTCGATGCCGAGGGGCGTGAGGTCACCCGCGCCACTGGGGCGCCCACCCGCGCCCAGGTCCTGAGCGCGCTCGGGGCCGTGTGATCTCACGATATGGATGCATGGACCGAATCGTGAGACACAACGCATCCGGCTCCCCGGCACGGCCTACTGTCGTCCCCATGTCCTCGACCATGCTCACCCGGCGCCGCGCAGTGGATCACTGCCGCGTGCGCTCGGCGCTGTGTCGAATGTCCTGACGGGTCCGCCAGGCCTGCATCCCTGAGTCCGTCACATTGCCGGACCGACCTTGGTGGGACCCGTGCGCTGCGCACGTCTTCGGCGCGCCCGGACCGAGCCGGGCCACGACCCCACCCAGGAGTGACATGTCCACCACCCACACCGGCCTGCCCGGCAGCGAGGCCGCCACGCGTCGTACGTCGACGGGCGTGCGCCCGCCGGCGGACGGCCGGATCGACCCGCGCGGGCCCCAGCTCGCCGCCGGCCTGACCGCCGTCGTCCTCGTTGCGGTGCTGCTGCTGCCCGAGCCCTGGAGCATCGCGCTGCTCGCGGTGCAGGCGGCGCTGTTCGCCGTCGGCGCCGTGCGTGGCGTCCAGGCCACGCCGCACGCCTGGCTGTTCCGCACGTTGGTGCGCCCGCGCCTGGCTCCGCCGACCGAGTGGGAGTCACCCGAGCCCCCGCGGTTCGCCCAGGCCGTCGGCCTGGCCTTCGCGGTCGTCGGCCTCCTCGCCCTCCTGACGGGCGCGACGTTGCTGGGGCAGGTCGCGGTCGGGTTCGCCCTGGTGGCCGCCCTGCTCAACGCACTCTTCGCCTTCTGCCTCGGCTGCGAGGTCTACCTCCTCGCCCGCCGCCTCACCACCTGACCACCTGATCCGCCAACACGACTGTTCACCACCACCAAGGAGCACAACCACCATGAGCCGCGAGAACTCGCTCGTCACCGCCCAGTGGGTCGAGGACAACCTCGACACCGACGGCGTCGTCCTCATCGAGGTCGACGAGGACACCACCGCCTACGACAAGGGCCACATCCGGGGAGCCATCAAGCTCGACTGGACCACCGACCTCCAGGACCAGGTCCGCCGCGACTTCGTCAACAAGGCGCAGTTCGAGGCGCTGCTCTCTGAGCGCGGCGTCTCCAACGACGACACCGTGGTGCTCTACGGCGGCAACAACAACTGGTTCGCCGCCTACGCCTACTGGTACTTCAAGCTCTACGGCCACCAGGACGTCAAGCTCCTCGACGGCGGCCGCAAGAAGTGGGAGCTCGACTCCCGCGAGTTGACCGACGAGCTGCCGACCCGCGAGAAGACGTCGTACACCGCGAGCGAGCAGGACGCCTCCATCCGCGCCTTCCGCGACGAGGTCGTCGCCGCCATCGGCACGCAGAACCTCGTCGACGTGCGCAGCCCCGACGAGTACGCCGGCCGGCTGCTCGCCCCGGCCCACCTCCCGCAGGAGCAGGCCCAGCGCGCGGGTCACATCCCGACCTCGGTCAACGTCCCGTGGAGCAAGAACGCCAACGACGACGGCACCTTCAAGTCCGACGACGAGCTCAACGCCCTCTACGACGAGGTCGGCTTCGACACCGACAAGGACACCATCGCCCTGTGCCGCATCGGTGAGCGGTCGTCGCTCACGTGGTTCGTGCTGACCGAGCTGCTCGGTCGCAAGAACGTGAAGAACTACGACGGTTCGTGGACCGAGTACGGCTCCCTCGTCGGCGTTCCCGTCGCCCTCGGCGACGAGCCGGGTGACGCCTGATGTGCGGCGCGACCGAGGGCGGCCTGTCGCTCGACGGCGTCAACGTCGCCAAGGAGGCCGTCATCCAGGGCCAGGTGCTGCGCGGGCAGGAGCCGGTGCCCAACGCCTACGTCCGCCTGCTCGACCGCAGCGGCGAGTTCACCGCGGAGGTGCCGACCTCCGCGACCGGGCACTTCCGCTTCTTCGCCGGTGACGGCGAGTGGACGCTGCGCACGCTCGCGCCGAAGGCCGAGCCCGTGGACACGCCCGTCGTGGCGGCCACCGGGTCCGTGGCCGAGGTGCAGGTGCTCGTCACCGCCTGAGCGCCCGACCAGTCGTGGGGGAACCGCCCCGTGCTCGATACGGGGCGGTTTCCTCAATTTCCCTTCAGTTATTCCGAAGCCGGCCCACAACGCCCCTTGGTGCTCCTACCGTGGGTCCACTGCTCCGTCTGGCGAAGGGGGGCCAGGTGATCCAGGAGACGCGCCTGCCCGAAACCGAGGACCTGTGGCGCCTCACGGTGGAGCACTCGCCGCTGGGAATGGCGCTCGTGTCCCCCGGTGGTGACTTCCTCACCGCCAATGTCGCGTTGTGCGACATGCTCGGCTACGACGCCGACACGATGGCGGCCATGACCTTCCAGGACATCACCCACCCTGACGACCTCGCCAGCGACATGCGCCTGGTCAAACAGGTCCTGGCCGGCAAGCTCAGCTCCTACCGCATCACCAAGCGCTACCTCCGTGCCGACGGCTCGGTCCTCGTCGGCGACCTGTCCGTGGCCCTGCTCCGCGCGCCTGACGGCACGCCGATCCACTTCATCTCCCAGATCGTCGACCTCACCGAGCGGCACGCCTTCGTCGAGCGCCTCGACGCAGCCGAGGCCGCCGTGGAGTCCGAGCAGCGCAAGGCCGAGGCCGTCTTCGACGCGGTGGCGGTGGGCCTGCTCCTCCTCGACGCCGACGGGGCCTACCAGGGCTACAACTCCCGCCACCAGGACTTCATGGACCTCGCCTTCCCAGGCGGCCACCTCGGCCGTGTGGGCCAGACCGGGTTCCTCTTCGACTCCGAGCACGGCCGCCCCCTCACCGCCGAGGAGATGCCGACGACCCGCGCCGTGTCGGGGGAGGAGTTCGACGACTTCCTCGTCTGGGTCGGCGAGCGCCCCGAGCGCCGTCGGGCGCTGTCGGTCTCGGCACGCTCGATCCGCGACCGCTTCGGCACCCTCACCGGCGCTGCCCTGGCCTACCAGGACGTCACCGAGCTGATGCGGGCCATCAAGGTGAAGGACGAGTTCGTCGCCTCCGTCTCCCACGAGCTGCGCACCCCGCTGACCTCGGCGATGGCCTACCTCGAGCTCATCGAGGACTCTGCCGCCATCGGTCCCGACGTGCAGCAGCAGGTGGCCGCGGCCCGCCGCAACGTCCTGCGCCTCTCCCACCTCGTGGCCGACCTGCTCTTCTCCACGCGGGCGACGTCAGGCTCCACGATCATCGACCCCTATCGCGTCGACGTCGCGACCGTGATCTCCGAGGCGCTCGACTCGGCCGCGGTCGACGCCGCGGCGGCGGGCGTGACGTTGGAGGCTGACCTGCCCGACTCACTCGTCGCCGTCGCCGACGGCATGCGCCTGCGCCAAGTCGTGGACAACCTCGTGGCCAACGCGATCACCTACACGCCGCGGGACGGCCGCGTCGCGGTCACCCTCGGCGCGAACGAGCGCTACGTCGAGATCACCGTCGCCGACACCGGCGAAGGGATGGACGCAGAAGACCTGCGCGACGTCTTCGTACGCTTTCACCGCGGCGAGAACGCCCGCCGACGCCAGGTGCCCGGCACCGGCCTCGGCCTGACCATCGTGCGGACCATCGTCGAGGCCCACGGCGGTGAGGTGTCCGTGGACAGTGCACTCGGCGGTGGCACCACCGTGCGCGTCGTGTTGCCGCGCTGAGTCTCCCGGCGTCGCACCCTCCTGCGGGTGGTTGACGCACTGAGCACGCGTGGTGTCTCGTTGGTGGGGATCGCGACGCTCTATCCACATGTTGAAGGTCACATTACGTCGATTTCGCTGACGGTCTAGACAGTGTCAACATAACCTTGACTGTCTGGTCTTCGTTGGACTGGGCACGAGACGCCGGGTCGTGGGGATTCGGCGCCGTCACGTACCAACCAGGGGTATTCACGCATGTCGCAGCTCGACCACAGCAGGTACTTGGCGAGCGACCCCGAGATGCTGCCGCCCTTCCACCCGCGGGTGATCGAAGGCGAGCGCAGCGCTGACGCAGACGTCCCCGGGGACGAGAACTGGCGTGCCCGCTACGCCCGGCGACTCCTCGTGGGCGACTTCATCGTCCTTGTCGTTGCGCTCGCGATCGCGCAATTCGTGCGCTTCGGAACCGGCCAGCAACCGCGCGTCGACGGCAGCTGGCTGTCGTACCCCGTGCTGGGTGTCCTGCTGGCCGTGGGCTGGTGGACCGCCCTCCAGATCCACCGGGTCCGCAGCCGGCGCATCGTGGGCCACGGCTCGGAGGAGTACCGGCGCGTCGTCGTCGCCACCTTCCGGACCTTCGCCGTCCTGGCCCTGCTGACTGTCGCTTTCCAGATCGACGCCTCGCGGCTCTACCTCGCCACCGCGTTCCCGCTCGGCCTTGCCGGCCTCCTGCTGGAGCGCAAGGTCGCTCGCGTCCGGCTCCACCGTTCGCGCACGCAGGGCAACGCCCTCGAGCGGATCCTCGTCGTCGGCGGCGAGCGTTCGGCCACCAACCTGGCCCGCTGGTTCGCCAAGCACCCCGAGAACGGCTACGAGGTCAGCGGTGTGTGGGTCCCCGACAACGAGATGCCGCTGTCCGCGATGTTGGACGGCGCCACGCGCCACGTGCCGGTGATGTCGGCGCACGTTGGGCTCTCCGAGGCGCTGTCCCAGTCGCGCGCCGAGGCCGTGATCGTCACGGACACCGAGCACCTGGGTCACGAGTCGCTGCGCGACCTCACCTGGCAGCTCGAGGGCACCGGCGTCGATCTCCTGCTGTCTCCCAATGTCCTTGACGTGTCCTCGTCGCGCCTCACCCTGCACGATGTGTCCGGGATGCCTCTGCTCCACCTCAGCGAGCCGCAGTACGCCGGCGCCAGCCGCTTGGGCAAGACCTTGTTCGATTCCATCGGAGCCGCGGTCCTCATCCTGGCCTTCAGCCCCTTCCTGATTGCGACGGCCCTGGCGGTCAAGCTCACCAGCCGCGGGCCGGTCTTCTACCGTCAGGAGCGCGTAGGCAAGGACGGCCACGCCTTCGGCATGATCAAGTTCCGCTCGATGCGTGTGGGCGCCGACGCCGAGCTCGCCGCGCTTCTCGCCGCCGAGGGGAAGACCCTCGCGGAGCTGCCCAAGCTCACCCGGGACCCCCGCGTGACGCGGGTGGGCGCCTTCATCCGCCGCTTCTCCGTCGACGAGCTCCCGCAGCTGTTCAACGTGCTCAAGGGCGACATGAGCCTCGTCGGCCCGCGCCCCCAGCGCGACTTCGAGGTCGAGGAGTACGACGACGTCGCCACGCGTCGTCTGACCGTCCGGCCCGGCATGACCGGCCTCTGGCAGGTGTCAGGCCGATCCGACCTGTCGTACGACGAGGCGATCCGCCTCGACGTGCACTACGTGGAGAACTGGTCGATGACCCAGGACGTAATGATCCTGTGGCGGACCCTCCGCGCTGTAGTCGCTTCAGACGGCGCCTACTAGGACGATGATCACCAGCCAGAACGGACGCGAGGGCGACTGACCTAATGGAGATTAGCATTCTCGTAGCCACGCATAAGCGTGCCGAGATGCCCAAGGATGACGCCTATCTTCCGATTCATGTGGGTCATGCTCTGAGCGATGGCGGACTAGGTATTCAAGCCGACGACGACGGCCCCAATATTTCGTCTCTCAACCGCACTTACTGTGAGCTGACCGCCGTGTACTGGGCTTGGCAGAATCTCGACGCGGATATTTACGGCTTGACGCACTACAGGCGTTACTTCGCTGGGTCCGCTCCCGGACCGCTGGGACGCCGAATCATGTCGGCCCCGGAAGCGCAAGACCTCATGGCAAGGTATGACCTAGTAGTTGCACGTCGCCGTCGATACATCGTAGAGACGGTCGAATCTCACTATCGCAACGCACACCACGGGTCGGATCTCGACCTACTTGTCGAAGCAGTTGAGCACCTGGCGCCCGACTATGTTCCTGCCCTCGACACCGTGCTCCGCGGGCGATCGTTGAGTCTCTACAACATGTTCGTCATGCGTCGCGAGACCTTTGATGCGTATTCGACTTGGTTGTTCCCGATCCTGGAACGTGTCGCACACACGATCGACCAAGAGGACCGCACGGTCTTTCAGCAGCGCTCCATCGGCTATCTAGCTGAAAGGCTTCTCAATGTGTGGGTGGCGGCTCATCCGGAGCTCCGCGTGCGGCACCACCGTGTGGTGCACGTGGAGGGAGAAGCAAGAATAAAGAAGATGGTGCAAATGCTCAGGCGCAAGTACGGATCGAACCCAGTCGAAAAGCGCCAGAGCTGAGGGTGGCAGATGAGCGTCGTAGTTAGTGTCGTCATGCCCGTGCACAACATCGACCCTCGCTTGTTGAGGTCGTCGGTCGCTTCGGTGCTCGCACTGGACGAGCGGGTCGAGCTGGTCGTCGTCGACGATGGGTCCGATGTCGCTGCCACCATGGACGAGCTGACGTCGCTGACCGCCGCCGGCGGACGCGTCCGTGTCGTGCGCCAGTCGAACGCGGGCGTTGCGGCGGCCCGCAATACAGGGATCAGCCATGCGGTCGGCACGTTCGTGTCTTTCTTGGATCCGGACGATCAGTTTCTACCAAGGAATGTGACGGTCGTACTCGACGATCTGGAGACAGAGAGCCGCGATCTCATCGTGTGTTCGGCGCGAGGTGTCAGCTGGGATGGCACCAAAGTCGAGCACTACCGGGTGGGTAGCGACGGGCCGATCAGTGCACGTGAGTTGCTCTCCGACCTCTTGTCGCTGTACCGACGAGGACGTGTGTCGTCGGCCTTTGTGCTGGGTGTGCCGTGGGCCAAGTTTGTGAGGCGTAGCTTCCTGACTGAGAACTCCCTCTACTTCGACGACACTCTGGTGAAACGTTCGGACGCTGAGTGGATGATCCGCGTGCTGCGCAAATGCGAGGCAGCACAGGTACACGACGTGTCAGTCGTCGACTACAGGATGGACGTTCCTGGAAACATCTCAAGACGGTTCCGCCGGGATGTGCCGGCATCGTTGACGCATATCGGTCGTCGAGCTGCGGCAATTGACGAAGTGCGTCCCAGCACGAGGCAGCTCTATCAACTCGAACTCGTGAAAGACGCAGTGAACACCTTTTTCACGCATCCCGACGCGACCGGAGGCGACGCAGGACGCTCGGCGTACTCGGCGTTCAGGGCGCAATTCGATGTGCCGTGGTCGCTTCTCCTCGGCGGACATCTTCGCGGAGCGGGCGCGCCGAGGCTTGCGTTTTTCGTCGCGATCGCGGCGGGATGGTACTGGCCGGTGGGCGTCTTGCGGACCTGGAAGCGGGTGCGCCAACGAGGTCGCGATCTGCGAGAACTGCCGCTCCTTGCGCGCTTGAGGGGGTCCTCGGGAGCTATCGAAGCAGCATCGGTGCGGACTCGTGTGATGCTCAGCGAACCGATGCCGCATCAGAATGCCTTTATCGACCTTCTCGCCGCATCGGTGCCCGATCCGTTCGAGGTTGTGGGGTTCGACTGGCGTCGAGCGATCGTAGGGCGGTTCCAGATCTTCCACCTTCAATGGCCCGAGGCGTTGTTCCGTTCCGAACGAACGAGCCGTCGTGCTGTCAAGGCGGTGCTCGTCCTAGCGTTGGGCGCGCGACTTCGGACGAGGCGCATCAAAGTGGCGTGGACCGTGCACAACCTGGCGCCGCACGAAGAACTGACGTGGTACGAGAACAAGTTGTTCACGTGGTTGACGTCCGCCGTCGACCGGAAGGTGTACTTGAGCCCTCACCCAGACGATCCGACGGGTCAGATCGTCCCTCATGGCCATTATCGCGACCGCTATGCGGTGTCCAATGCGCCACGCTCAAGCCATCCAGTTGAAGTGCTGTACTTCGGCAACGTCAGGCCATACAAGGGACTGGAGGCCCTCATCCACGCCTTCAAGGGTCTCCCAAGCAGTCGCGCCGTCTTACGCGTGTGTGGCCATCCCGTCTCGTCTGAATACGGCCAGGAACTCTTGGAGCTGACGGGCACGACCCAGAACATCGTCATGGACCTCGACTTCGTCGACCATGCAGACGTTCCCGACCTCTTCGCAGTTTCGACGCTCGTCGTTCTTCCCTACACGCAGATCTACAACAGCGGAGTGCTCATGCTGGGCCTGAGTTTGGGGCGCCCAGTCCTCGTCCGCGAATCCCCGGCCACACGGATCGTGGCTGAGGCGATCGGCGGAGACTGGGTGCAGTTGTTCGACGGTGAGTTGACCCCCGACCTGCTGGACGCCGCGCTAAACAGGGCCGAGCTCATAGATGCGGGTAGTTCGCCCGACCTGGCGGCATTCGAGTGGTCGGCGATCGGCCGTAGTTACGCGACGGTCTACCGCAGCGTGCTAGCAGGGGAAGCGGCCGCGCCTGCGGTCGAAGCGGCCGATACGCCTGCTAGCCCTGTGCCTGGCATGGATGGTGAACAAAGAGCGAGTTCGGATGAGACGGGGTTGGGTCAGTGACGGAACGTATCGCCCCATTTGCCGACCGCGCATTGGCGCTGGCGTCTCCCGCGAGACTCGTTGCCTCCGTCTTCGTCCTGTTCGTTCTTGCAGCTACGGTCTCCCCTGCCATCACGGTCCTGCAGCAAGGCCGGTTGGCGCCTGACGTCCCGGTGGCAGACAGCGTCGCCGCGGGGCGCGCGGAACTCGTCATGTGGCTCGTCTACGTCCTGGTAGTCGTGTGCGCGATCTTGGTCGGGCTCCTACGGTGGTGGCTCGGTCGCCGTACCGCCGGCGACATTGTTGGGTTCGCCTTGGTCGCGGTCCTACTCGTCGTCGCACAGGCCGCTCGCGTCGTGGATACTGGTTCGCTAACTCCCAGCCGTCCCGCCGCCGTCGTCCTGCTCACCGCCCTCGCGGTGTGGCTACTCAATCCCCCGGCGCGAGTAATGTCGGTGCTTGGATGGATTGGCGTGTCGGTCGCGGCATCGTCGCTCGTCCTTGCGGCGACATCCCCCATCGCATGGATTGACCCGAGCGATTGGGGCGCGCCGACCAAGGCCGTGTACGGCAGCAACCTGCTTGCAGGCTTCTATTCGCATGAAAACACCCTCGGAATGATGCTCGTTCTAGCTCTGCCATTCGTTTGGCACGCGATAAGCGGAAGAGTGAGCGCAATCGTCACGGCCGTAATGGCCCTCGCCTTGCTCCTCACCGCGTCTAGGACGTCATTGATCGCCCTTGTGGCCTTGTGTGTCGCAACGATTGCCGCGATGGTAGTCGGCCCTCGACTGGGTCGTTGGCTCATGGTCTTGGCCACCTTTTCGGCCTTCGCGGCAAGCGTGGTGGTCCCACGTCTCGTCGGAGATGCTGCGTTCTCCGAGCGGGGAACTATCTGGGCTCTGGCTGGTGAAGCATGGAGCTCCGCGCCGTGGCTCGGGCAGGGTCCGTACGCGTTCTCCCGCGACACCTCGCTGTCCGAGACCCTAGAGACGACGATGGGGTATGTGATCAACCATGGCCACAACTCTTACATCACGGTTCGGACGGAAGTGGGTTTCCTGGGAGCCGCGGCGGCTCTCGCACTGTTCGTGCACCTCCTACGAAAGTGTGCGCGGCAATTCACCGCCGATCCGGCACCACTACGTTTCCTGCTTGTGATTGCCGTGCTCGGGGTCTTGGAGACTCCAGTGCGCTTCGACACCGTCATGGAGCAATCGTGGATCGCGTGGGGTGGGATTCTGATGGTTGCGTGCAGGTCGTTTGGCGTATCGGGCGCGACATCACGTGGAAGCAGCCTGGATCCGGACGAGACTGCTCCACCGCTGGATCGCCCCCGGAATGATGCTGGTGCGACGGCGCCCCACTGATATGTCTGGCCGAACGCGCACCCGAGCGTGAGCACGAGCCGGGCGCCCGCTAAGAACTCCCGCATAGCAGAAGAGTTTCGACGAAGTCTGCCTTGCGACGTCGCATGCCGCCCGATCGCATGACAACACGCGAGTCGCCGGAGTCCCAGATCAGCGGCACAAGACGGGCGACCTGCGGTCCTGGATGTGGCAGCATCGGCTTCGGCATGCTGAGTCGGCCCAAGCCAAGGACGGCAGTCCTGTCTTACTCTCCGTCGCGAATAGGCCGAACAACAGCTGGTACTCCTACCGCCACGGAGTTGCTCGGGATGTCGCGCGTGACAACGGCGTTGGCGCCGATACGAACGTTGTCCCCGACGGTTATATTGCCGATGAGCTTTGCGCCGGCTCCGATGTAGACGTTGTTGCCCAGTCGCGGGGGGCCATAGTTGTCATTGCCCGCGAAGGAGTTCACACCCAGGGTCACCTGATGAAAGATTCGCGCGTTCGATCCGATGACCGCCTCCTGGTGGATGACGATCCCATTTCCGTTGTGGTCGAGCCTCAGGCCGGGCCCGATGGTGGCGGTCGCGGGAACCTCGCAGGTCGTGACAAGCCTCGTGAAGAGGTTGAGGATTCGGTACGCCGCCCAGAGCGGACGCTTAATGAAGGATGGACAAGTCGTGTGGACCCAATTGCCGAACCGGTACTCCGCCACGACATATCGACTCACGACGCTTTCGTTGATGTTGGTCGAGGCGCCGAGGGGCATGTTGGATCCTTCTGGTTGCAAGGTGTCGTTACTCAACTTACCCCTTGGCCATTGCCGGGAACACGCAGAATGCCCGACCTGGCTCGAGGCTACCGTGTCGGCATCGGGTAGAGGTCGGTCACAGACCGCCGCTCAACAATTGTCAGGGTCATCGGTCGCGAACGAATCTGATCGCCGCACGTACGCAGCTGGTGACCTCCAACCGGATCGGGGTCACAAGCGTTGCCACAGCGGCCGAACCAATGATCCAGGCGAAAGTGCAGAGGACGAGCGAGTCGAGCGCGGAACTGTCGGCGGTCCATCCCTGTGCCCACGCTCCTGCTGCCGCGCCGCTGCCAAGCGATAGCGTCGGACCGAGCGCAGCCCTCAACAGACGCGGAACATCAAACCCAAGGACTCGCCAGCCGACGACTGACGAGGCAATCATGAGGAGCACCTGGCCGCCAGTCACACTCCACGCAACCCATAACGGCCCTTTGGTTCCAGCGGCGATGACCGCGCCGACCATCGCGAGGCGGGTGACGCCTTCAGTCAGCGCCAATACCCGCGTGGCCTGTCGTGCGAGGTACATCCAGTAGTAGATGTAGGCGGCCGCGACGAACATGGACCCCAGCGAGAGGATTTGCAGCAGCGGCGGCACCCCCGACCAGTTAGCACCTAGGGCGAGCTCAGTCAGCGGACGCGCGGTGGCAATCAAGAACGTCAGAGGCGTAAAGAGCGAATAGCACAGAATTCGTTGCAGAGCTGCCCCCGTGGCGTTGAACGACTCGGCGTCGCGTGTATCGCGTAGCCTCGGTAGCATCACGCGCGTCAACGGCGAGGCCAGTTGCGTCACCGGCATCATCGCGAGCTGATATGCGCGGCTGTACTCGCCCAGGACGTCCTCGCCCATGCTTCGTCCGACGACGGCATTGTCGGTGTTGCTAGAGATGTACGTGAACGCCTGTAGGCCCAACGTGTCTCGGCCAAATCGAAGGTGGGTGGAGATAGCGCTCGATCGGTTGGTGCGCGTGGGGTACCAATCTGCCAGACCGACCGCGAGACACAACTGCGCTGCGGATGCGATCACCGGTTGCATGACTAGCGCCCAGTACGAGTGCGTTAGCGCCGCTGCAGGAATGGCGCAGGCCAACCCGAGAACTGGCCCTGCTGTCTCTGTCAGGGCCAGACGCGCCCATCGTGAACGAAGGTTCAGCTCAACCTTGAATTGAACCGCCAGAGCGTTCAACAAGAAGACGGGAGAGATTCCCGCGGCGATTGCCGTTAACTCATTGCGACCGTAAAAGGCAGCGAGCGCTGGCCCCGATGCAGCCACTGCTCCGGTAAGACAGAAACCGACTGCAGCGTTGGTGAGGAATAGCTTCGATCTCTGGTTCTGGTCTAGGGGGCCACCGGTAAGCGCCGCAAGCGAGAGGCCAAAGTCTCCGATGACGGTAGCGATTCCCGTGATCGCAGTGACCATGGCCACCAGACCGAATGCGGACGGCGGAAGGACTTGGGAGAGGACGATCAGTGCTGTTATCTGGACCGCGAGCCGAGCCAACTGCGCAATCACCATCGTCGCGCTTCCGCTCCGCAGCGCACGGCGCCACAAGGGTGTTCTCATTCGAGATTCAATGGCCGAACTTGCGATGGGGACGCAACTTACACTGGGCGCCCGCGGGCCGCTGGCCAATGACTCGAGCCGGAACTCCACCTACGATCTGAAGTGGCTGCACATCTGACGAGACCACCGCTCGTGCGGCCGCAACGCTGCCGGCACCCAACACCACCCCGGGTAGGACAAGGGCGTCCGTCGCGAGCCACACGCGCGACTCAATTCGCACTGCGGCGGTGACGAAATCGAATTCGTCACTGGCGGCATCGTGGCTTGCGGTCAGCACTTTGACACCGGTGGCAATCTCAACTTGGTCGCCGATGGTCAGGCCGCCGCGTCCGTCGAGAAGAACGCCTCGATTGATGTTGCATGTATGACCGACCTTCACGCCTCCGCGTCTCGTAATGGTGCAGCCGCGGCCGATCGACGTCTCGGGTCCGATGCTCCAGGACGCGAAGACTCGAAGTACCCAGAGTCGGAATGCATGCCCAGGCATCTGCAGCATTGCATTAATGGTGAGCAGGTAGACGTTGCCTAGAGCGTGCCGCAACTCCCGAATCTCGCCACCCCCACCCGCCATCAGCTGCCGCTGTTGATCATGCCGGCGCCGACGGTGACGCCGGTCGCCTCGTCGATCAGGATGAACGAGCCCGTGGTGCGGTTCTTCGAGTAGGGGTCGCACAGCAGCGGCACGGTGGTGCGGAGCTGGACGCGGCCGATCTCGTTGAGCCCGAGCTCGCCGGCCTCCTGGTCGCGGTGGAGCGAGTTCACGTCCAGGCGGTACTGGATGTCCTTCACCATCGCGCGGCCCGTGCGGGTGGTGTGCTTGATGGCGAGCTTCTGCCGCGGCTGGAGGGGCTCGTTGGTCATCCAGCAGACCATCGCGTCGATGTCCTGCGACGGCTTCGGGGAGTTCTTGACGCGAGCGATCATGTCGCCACGGGAGACGTCGACGTCGTCCTCGAGGTGGACGGTGACCGACATGGGCGGGAATGCCTCGGCGATCTCGGTGTCGAACAGCTCCACGCGCGAGATCGTCGAGGTCATGCCGGACGGCAGCACGACGACCTCGTCGCCCTTCTTCAGCACGCCACCGGCCACCTGTCCGGCGTAGCCACGGAAGTCGTGGTACTGGTCGGACTTGGGACGGATCACGTACTGGACCGGGAAGCGGGTGTCGACCAGGTCGCGGTCGGAGGCGACGTGGACGTGCTCGAGGTGGTGCATCAGCGTCGGACCGGAGTACCACGGGGTGTTCTCGGACCGGTTCACCACGTTGTCGCCCTGCAGCGCCGAGATCGGGATGACCTCGAGGTCGGGGATGTTGAGCTTGGTCGCGAAGGTCGTGAACTCCTTGTGGATCTTCTCGTACACCTCCTGCGACCAGTCGACGAGGTCCATCTTGTTGATGGCGAGAACGAGGTGCGGGACCCGCAGCAGCGAGAGCAGCACCGCGTGGCGACGCGACTGCTCGGTGAGGCCCTGCCGGGCGTCGACGAGGACGAGGCCCAGGTCGGCGGTCGAGGCGCCAGTCACCATGTTGCGGGTGTACTGGATGTGGCCAGGGGTGTCCGCGATGATGAACTTGCGGGCCGGCGTCGCGAAGTAGCGGTAGGCCACGTCGATGGTGATGCCCTGCTCGCGCTCCGAGCGCAGGCCGTCGGTCAGCAGCGCCAGGTCGGTGTAGTCGTAGCCCTTGGACTGGCTCGTCGACTCCACCGCCTCGAGCTGGTCCTCGAAGATCGACTTGGAGTCGAGGAGCAGCCGCCCGATGAGGGTGGACTTGCCGTCGTCGACCGAACCGGCGGTCGCGAAGCGGAGCAGGTCCATCTCGCCCTGGGCCATGGTGTGGGCGTCGCTGGTCTGGGGAGTGCTGGCCATCAGAAGTAGCCTTCCTTCTTGCGGTCTTCCATGGCTGCTTCGGAGAAGCGGTCGTCACCACGGGTCGCGCCGCGCTCGGTCACGCGGGCGATGGCGATCTCGTCGATGATGGCTGCGGTGTCGGTCGCCTCGGACTCCACGCAGCCGGTCTGGGTGCGGTCGCCGACGGTGCGGAACCGCACCATCTTCTTCTCGACCGTCTCGTTGCCCTTGGGCTGGATCTCGGGGCCGAGCGAGAGCAGCATGCCGTCGCGCTCGATGACCTCGCGCTCGTGGGCGAAGTAGATGGAGGGGATCTCGATCCGCTCACGGTGGATGTAGTGCCAGATGTCGAGCTCGGTCCAGTTGGACAGCGGGAAAATCCGCATGTGCTCACCGGCGTGGATGCGCCCGTTGTAGAGGCTCCACAGCTCGGGACGCTGCATCTTCGGGTCCCACTGGCCGAAGTCGTCGCGGTGGGAGTACACGCGCTCCTTGGCGCGGGCCTTCTCCTCGTCGCGACGCCCGCCGCCGAAGGCGGCGGTGAAGCCGTTCTCCTCGATGGCGCCCAGCAGCGTGCCGATCTGCATCCGGTTGCGGCTGGTCTTGCCGTCGTCGACGACGTGACCGGCGGCGATCGCCTCGTCGATGGTCGCCACGATCATCCGGGCGCCGAGCCGCTCGACCCACGAGTCGCGGGTGTCGAGAACCTCCTGGAAGTCCAGGCCGGTGTCGACCTGGAGGAGGGGGAACGGGAGCTTCGCAGGGAAGAAGGCCTTCTCCGCGAGGCGGAGCATGACGATCGAGTCCTTGCCGCCGGAGAACATCAGGACCGGCTTCTCGAACTCGGCAGCGACCTCGCGGAAGATGTGGATCGACTCCGCCTCGAGCTGGTCGAGCTGACTCAGCCGATAGTCGACGTGGGTGTTGGTCATGGCGTAGCAAGGACCTCTCTGGGGGACAGCAGCCATCATCGTAGCCACGCGCGACGCCCCGGTGAATTCGCGTCGCGGGGAGCGGTCGGCCAGACTCGGCCGAATGAGGCGTACCCCCCGACCTGCGCTCGGCTCCCGACGGCCCCGCCGCGTGCTCTGTGGCCTGATGGCCGTGGCCTTCGTCACCGCGGGTTGCTCCGGCTCCAGCGACGACGGTCCGCCGTCGTACTCCACGAGCGACGAGCTCGAGGTGCGGGTCCTGCCGCAGCTCGCGGCCACGGGCGAGGACCCGGAGTCCGCGGACGACGCAGCCTGGGTGGTCGACGCCACAGTCGACGGGGCCGGGGAAGGCACGACCGTCACCCTGTACGCCACCACCGATGACGGCGGGTGGGAGTCCGTCTCGGAGGAGGAGACGGACGAGGAGGGCCAGGTCGCGCTGACCACCCGGACGTCCGGCGACCTGCAGGTGGTGGTGGGCGACGGCGACGACGCCATCGGCGCCAAGGTCTCCACCGGCGACGCGCCCGAGGCCACCTTCACCGATGACTTCGAGAAGGACACGGTCGACGAGGGGACCGAGGGCAACTGGATCACGCGCAGCCAAGGGCACATCGGCGTCCGAACCTGCTCGCAGGCGTCGGAGGAGGGCGCCGGGGTCGAGGACGGGGTGCTCGTGCTGAGCGTGCTGGAGGACCCGGACAAGGGCGACTGCCGGCTCCCGGGCCGCCGCAAGGAGTTCCCCTACCGGCTCAACGGACACGTCGGCACCGAGAACCTCTACGGGTTCACCTACGGCTTCGCGGCCGCCCGGATCAAGACCCAGTCGGCCCGCGGCCAGCACGCCGCCTTCTGGATGCAGGCCGCCGGTGGCCAGACCGCCGGAGGGCCGAAGAAGGGCGGCGCCGAGATCGACGTGATGGAGTACTTCGGCGACGACCACCCCGAGGGTGGCCTCACCAGCTTCACCTACTACCTCGACGCCAAGGGCAAGAAGCAGACCAAGGGCGGCTGGGTGCCCGACCTCGACCAGTACGGCGACGGCTGGTCCGACCAGTACCACGTCTTCTCGGTCGAGTGGTCGCCGAAGGAGTACGTCTTCCGCATCGACGGCCAGGTCACGCACCGCATCAAGGGGCAGACGTCCGGCCGCGAGGAGTTCCTCATCCTCAGCCTGCTCTCCTCCGACTACGAGCTGCCCCGCTTCAACGGCGAGCTGCCCGAGCACATGGAGGTCGACTGGGCGCGGGTCTGGGAGACCGGCCCGCGCTGAATCGGAGGTCGGGCACGACTGGCTTACACTGGCCGATCGGTCAGCCGGTTGTAGGGGGAAGTCTCGTGGTACGTGGAGCGTCTCGTCGCTCGTGGAGTGTTCGTTCGATCGGTGCCCTCGGGCTCTTGGTCGCCTTGCTGGCGGGTGCGATGTCGCCCGCTGGGGCAGTGGATCGCATAGGCCCGAGGTTCTTCGGTGTCGACCTCTCCATTGACGGCGGCACCGTCTGGCCGGAGTTCAGCCCGGGCGTGGTCCGGGTGGCGCTCGTGTGGGCGGGGATCGAGACGTCCCCGGGCAAGTTCCAGTGGGCTTCCTTGGATTACAAGGTGGAGATGGCTGAGGCCAACGGCGCGCGCCCCATGCTCGTGCTGCAGAACACGCCGGAGTTCCACGCCACGGGTCCCTCCATTCCCAGTGCGGTTTCCCCGCCCGCCCTGCGCGCCTATCAGCGCTTCGTTCGCGCGCTGGTGAAGCGCTATGGCGACCGAGTCGACTACCAGGTGTGGAACGAGCCGAGCGTGCCGATCTTCTTCAACGGCACCCCGAAGCAGATGGCGCGGATGACGAAGGTCGTCTGGCGCGCTACTCGGGATCTCTCCACGTCAGCGGTCGTTGCACCGTCCTTCCCTCTGCGCATCGAGATGAACCGCGCGTGGTTCACCGAGTACTGGCGTCAGCGAGTGAACGGTCGCCCGGTGCACCGCTTCGTCGATGTGTCCAACATCAGTGCCTATCCGCTCCCGGCGGGACGTCCCGAGCGTGCTCTGGCGATCACGCGCTGGGCTCAGCGAGTGGTGGACCGCGCGGGTTTCGCCGGGCCGATGTGGATCAGCGAGGTGAACTACGGCGCCAACGGTCTCGCTCCGACCAGGAAGATCCGTCCTCGCCTCCAGGCGGCCTACGTGGTTCGCACCTACGCGCTCACCGCGGCTGAGCCTGATGTGGATCGGGTCTACTGGTGGCGCTGGGAGCCCCATCAGACAGTAAACACGACCCTGCAGGACGGCAAGGGCAACCTCACGCGCGCCGGGCGCGCCTACGGCGTTGTCCGGGGCTGGCTCCTGGGCGCGAAGCCGAAGGGCTGCTCGGCCTCCCCCCAAGGCATCTACACGTGTCGGTTCCGGCTCCGTGACGGCGTGCGGCGCTACGTCTATTGGAAGCCCGCAGGAAGGACCCGCTCCGTGACGGCCCCGACGGGTGCCCTCTCCCGTACGTCGACCGGCGGCGTGACCAAGGCGATCGTGGCAGGCGCGAAGGTGCGGGTGACCAAGTCACCCACGATGGTCGAGGTCCAGCGCTCGCGCTGAGCGATACGTCCTCCTCGCGACGCCGGCGCGCCCCTCAGCCGGTCGGCGAGTCGAGCACCATCGTGATCGGCCCGTCGTTCACGCTCTCCACGCGCATGTCGGCCCCGAAGCGCCCGCGTGCGACGTCGGCGCCGAGCCGCTCCAGCTCGGTGCACACGGCGTCGTAGAGCGGTTCGCTGACCGGGCCCGGGGCGGCGGCCTGCCAGGTGGGTCGCCGGCCCTTGCGCGCGTCGCCGTACAGCGTGAACTGGCTGACCACCAGCACCGGCGCACCCACGTCGCTGGCGCTCTGCTCGTCCCGCAGCAGGCGCAGGTCCCAGACCTTGCGCGCCATCCACGCGACCTCCGCGGCACCGTCGTCGTGGGTGACGCCGAGGTAGACGAGGAGGCCTGGGCGGTCGAGCTCGCCGACCACCTCCCCGTCCACCCGGACGCTGGCGGAGAGGACCCGCTGGATGACCGCACGCATGGTGCAAGGATGCCGCCATGTCTGATGCGTTGCTGATCACGGTCGCTCCAACCGGAGCCGAGACCGCCAAGGCCGACTGCCTGCAGCTCCCCACCACCCCCGAGGAGATCGCCCGCACCGCGGCCGAGTGCGAGGCGGCCGGTGCCGCGATGATCCACATCCACGTCCGCGACGCGGAGCACGCCCCCACCCTCGAGCAGTCGCTGCTGCGCGAGTGGGTCGCGGCCGTCCGCGAGTCGTCCTCGCTGGTGGTGCAGCTCTCCAGCGGCGGCTCGGTGCACGACCCGCTCGACAAGCGGCTCGAGGTGCTCGACGCCGAGCCCGACTCGTGCTCGCTGACCATGGGCACCACGAACTTCGGCGACGACGTCTTCCTCAACCCCTGGCCCTTCGTGAAGGACCTCTACCAGCTCGCCCTCGAGCGGGGGATCGCGCCGGAGTTCGAGCTCTTCGACCTCGGTCAGGTGCACGCCCTGGGCCGGCTGATCCGGGAGTACGGCACGCCGGCGGGCGGCAAGGTCCACGTCGACTTCGTGATGGGCGTCCCCGGCGGCATGCCGGGCACCGCTCCCGCGCTCGTGGCCGGCGTCGCCGCGCTGCCGCCCGAGGTGACGTCGTGGTCGGCGACCGGCATCGGCCGCTCGACCCTCGCCGTCGCGATGGCCTCGCTGTCCATGGGCGGGCACCTGCGCGTCGGCATGGAGGACGTGCTCACCATCAGCCGCGGCGTGCCCGTCGAGTCCAACGCCCAGCTCGTCGCCCGCGCCGTCGAGCTCGGCCGGATCGCGCAGCGTACGCCGATGACGCCGGCCGACTGCCGCGCGCTGCTCGGCCTGGCCTGAGGTCGCGGCCGGGAGGCGCTACGTGCCGTCGACCTTCTTCATGCCCACCACGCCTGGTCGATAGCCCGGGTCCTCGAGCTGGGCGATGGTGGGCGAGCCGAACATCGGCAGCCCCTGCTGCTTGCGCAGGAAGCCCCACACGATCGGCAGCACGATGAGCACGAAGAGGCCGACCCCCGCGATGAGCATGGGATGGGTGTCGTCGTCGCTGGCACCGAGGGGCGCCCACCCGGCCTTGTCGAGCAGGGCGACCCCGCTCATCGTCAGCACCACGACGATGCCGCGGCGGATGAACGACTGCGGCACGCGAGGGGCGATCGTGGAGCCGATCAGCGTGCCCGGCACGGAGCCGAGGACGAGCGGGATGAGGATGCCCCAGTCGAGGCCGTGCAGGACGATGTTGGAGATCGCGGCGGCCAGCACGAGCGGCACGGCCTGGACGAGGTCGGTGCCCACGAGCCGCACCGCGGAGAGGCCGGGGTAGAGCATCAGCAGCGCGATCATGATGACCGAGCCGGAGCCGACACTGGTGATGCCGACCAGCAGGCCGCCCAGCGCGCCGACCAGGAGGGTCGGGATGGGACGGATCGCGGGGTTGTCGTCGGGGTGCTCGCCGCCGCGGACCCGCAGCAGGTTGAGGTAGAGGCGCAGGGCGTACGTCGCCGCCGCGAGCAGGAGGGCGAAGCCGATGGCGAGCTTGAGGGTGTCGTCGATGTCCTCCGGATCGACTACCCACGAGACGAGGTGCGGACCGAGCAGCGCCATCGGGATCGAGCCGAGCATCAGCCACTTGGCCAGCTGCAGGTTGGGCGAGCCCTCGCGCTTGTGCACGATCGCGCCGCCGGTCTTGTAGACGGCGGCTGCGGTGAGGTCGGCCGTGACGACCGTGGCCGCCTCGCCGACGCCCAAGAAGATCAGGGCGGGCGTCATCAGCGCGCCGCCACCCATGCCCGTCAGCCCGACCACGATGCCGACGAGGAAGCCGGCGGCGAGGATCGAGAAGAAGGTGGCGGTGATCCAGTCCATCAGCTCTCCTGCTCGGGTGCGGCCTGCTCGGCCAGGCGGGGCACGATCTCGCCCAGCATGGCAGTGATTGTGCCGGTCGCCCGCTCGGACGCCTCCGCCCCGCGCCGGTAGGGGTCGGCCACGTCGTCGGCGGGACGGGGCGGGGTGCGGCGCGCCCCGGCCTCGGCGATGAGCTCGCGTCCGGTCAGCCCCGGGATCTGGGCGATCGTCGCGGCGAACTGGCCCAGCGTGAACACCTTGCGGTGCAGCTGCGGCTGCTCGTCGAGGATGTGGGTCCGGTGCGAGCCCTCCGCCGTCAGGACGAGGTCGGCCTCCGCCAGGATCTCCCGCGTGAGCCGCCGGCTCCTGAACTCGCCGCCGAGGCCCGGCGTCAGGGTGACGGCCATGTCTGGGTTGAGGGGGTGGTCGTCGTAGCCGTGCGTCCCGGCGCTCGCGAACGTCACGCGCGCGCCCTCGCCGGCCATCTCCCGGGCGAGCAGCTCCATCACCGGCGAGCGACAGATGTTGGCGGTGCAGACGAACAGCACCTCGAGGGGCTCGCTCATGCGGTGGCCTCGCCCGGCCCGGCGAGGTGGAGGTAACCGGCGTCGTCGAGCGCGACGAGGACGTCGTCGAGCGCGTCCTCGATGGTGCGGCCGGTGGTGTCGACGCGCACCGCGGGGTCGAGGGGCTCCTCGTAGGACGAGGAGATGCCGGTGAACTCGGGGATCTCGCCCGCGCGCGCCTTGGCGTAGAGGCCCTTGCGGTCGCGTCGCTCGCACTCCTCCAGCGGCGTGGCGACGTGCACGAGGAAGAAGGCGCCGCCGGTGTCCTCCACCATCTGCTGCACCTGGTCGCGCGTCTCGGCGAACGGAGCGATCGGTGAGCAGACCGCGACCCCGCCGTGGCGGGCGATCTCCGCGGCCACCCAGCCGATGCGGCGGATGTTGGTCTCCCGGTCGGCCTTGGAGAAGGTCAGGCCCGCGGACAGGTGACGGCGTACGACGTCGCCGTCGAGGCTCGTGACGGTGCGGTCACCCTGCTCGAGGAGCCGGTCGATCAGCGCGCGGGCCAGGGTGGACTTGCCGCTGCCGGACAGGCCGGTGAAGAAGAGGACGAGGCCCTGCTCCTCGGGTTCGGGCTGGTCCGCCTCGACGATTTCGGCGATGGCTTGCGGGTAGGGGGTTTCGAGGCTCGTCGCTGGCGCTCCTCGCACCTCAACCACCGAGGCCGTGGGGGTGGTGAGCGCGTGGACCGGGTCGGGGCCGGCGTAGGTGGCGACGACCTGGGCGCCGAGGTCGTGGTCGGTGGCGGCGTCGCCGTGGGACGGCAGCGGCACGGCGACCACGGAGGCGTCGTCGAGCAGGTCGGCGGCGGCCAGGGTCGCGCGCACTAGCGCGACGGGGGAGAGGGAGGGCGTGCCCGTGCCCATCAGGGCGACCAGGACGACTCGCCCGAGGCCGCGCAGGTCGTCGAGGTCGGCCTCGGTGAGCGCGTCGACGACCGGGACGAACGTGGCGCCGGCGTGCTGCTCGCGCGCCTGGGCCGGGGTGAGGTGCAGGCGGCGGAAGGGGCCGTACTGCGCGTGCGTGAGGGGCTCGAGTGAGCCGTCGGCGGAGACCCGCGCGAGGGGGAGGCCCTCGGGGTCGACCAGCTCGGCCTCGGTGGTCCCGTCGGGGAGGGTCAGCGTCACGGGGGAGCCCGGCTCGTTGAAGCGGGTGACGGGCGCGTAGGCGCCGGAGACGAGCAGCTCCAGGTCGTCGAGCTCGGCCGGGGTCGGGCAGTGCTGGATCACCCGCGCATCCTCTCAGACCTGTGGTCGGTAGCCTGCGCCCATGTCTGCTGGTCTGCCTGCCGCTGGTCTGCCCGTCGTGGCAGAGATCGTCCGCTCCGGATTCGTGGAGGGACACCACTACGGGTCGATCGTGGCGCTGGCTGCCGACGGGTCGATCGACTGGGCGGTGGGCGAGGTCGACGTGCCGGTCCTGCCGCGCTCGAGCAACAAGCCGGTCCAGGCGCTCGCGATGGTGGAGCTCGGCCTCGACCTGCCCCCGGAACTGGTGGCGCTGGCGTGCGCGTCGCACTCCGGCGAGCCGTTCCACGTCGACGGCGTACGCCGGATCCTCGCCTCGGCCGGTCTCGACGAGGCCGCGCTGCAGACCCCGGCGGACTACCCCCTCGACGACGACGCGCGCGAGGCCGTGGTCCGCGACGGCGGGGCGCGGTCGCCGATCTTGATGAACTGCTCCGGCAAGCACGCCGCGATGCTCGCGACCTGCGTGATCCAGGGCTGGGACACCGCCACCTACCTCGCGCCCGACCACCCGCTCCAGCAGGCGATCGCCGCCACGTTCGCCCGGTTGACGGGCGAGCCCGTCACCACGGTCGCCGTCGACGGCTGCGGCGCGCCGCTCCTCTCGACCTCGCTCGTGGGCCTGGCGTGGGCGTTCGCGGCGCTGGCCACCGCGACCGAGGGGCCAGAGCAGCGCGTCGCCGAGGCGATCCGGCAGCACCCCCAGTACGTCAGCGGCACCACCCGCGACGAGCTCCGCCTGCACCGGGCGATCCCCGGCCTGATCGGCAAGGCGGGCGCGGAGTCGTGCTACGCGATCGCGCTGCCCGACGGCCGTGCCTGGGCGCTCAAGACCGACGACGGCGCAGCTCGGGTGCGCCCGGTGCTCATGGCCGAGGCACTTCGGCGCTCCGGTGTGCTGGACGAGCAGGGCGTGGACCGCGAGGCGGTCGCCGAGACCGGGCGCCACGACCTCCTCGGCGGCGGGAAGCCGGTCGGGGAGATCCGCGCGGCGTTCTAGTCCCGAGCCGCGAAGGGCCGAATCAGCAGCCACGCGACGACTGCACCCATTGCGGCGCCGGCGGTGTTCGCCACCACGTCCGAGTGCGCGGCCATCCGTTCGGGCTGCGTGGTCTGGTAGGCCTCCACGAGCAACGAGGTGGCGAAGGCAGTTGCCGTCCACGTGCTCACGCTGACCGCGGGACGCAGCAAGGACCCGAGGAACGACAAGGGCACGAACGCCAGGACGTTGAGCCCGAACTCCACCCTGTGCCGCTCGAGCACCTTGGCAGGCAGGCCGAACCGGTCCCCAAGGTTGGCGAAGTCGGTGACGAGCCCTGACGGCACGGACCCCTGCGGCGTGAGCAGTACGTAGGCGAGTGCTCCCACGTAGGCCAGCAAGACGCCGGAGACGGCGACGCGCAGGTACATGGCCACGTTCAGCAGCCTACGTGGGCCCGATCGCATCGGGGACGCCCGGCTCCTGTTAGCACGAATGTGCGCTTCTGCATTGGAATGTGAGTGCACTCACTGCCCGGATGTTTGCAATTTGCTAACTCTGTTAGCACACTGGAGGTATGGGCAAGGACAAGAGTGACAAGGGCGGCAACAAGTCCGTCGTCAACTCCCTGGGCGACTACCTCAAGGAGCAGCGCCTCGCGGCGCGACTCTCGCTCCGCCAGCTCGCCGACCAGGTCGGCGTGAGCAACCCCTATCTGAGCCAGATCGAGCGCGGCTTGCGCAAGCCCTCCGCCGAGGTGCTCCAGCAGCTCGCGCGTGCACTGCGGGTCTCTGCCGAGCAGCTCTACGTCCGGGCCGGCATGGTGCACCCGGACACCGAGCAGGCCGGTTCCGTCGAGCTCGCCGTCCTCGCCGACACCGGTCTGACCGAGCGGCAGAAGCAGTCGCTGCTCGACGTCTACGCCTCGTTCCTGGCGCTCAACGACCACCTCGGCCAGTCCCCCGACAAGTCCCCAGATCAGTCCAGCTAGACCCCACGAGAACCACCCACCCAGAAGGAGAAGGACATGGCCACCGCCAAGTTCGACATCAAGACCGAAGCCCTCAGGCCCGTCCTGGCCGGCGTCGGTGTCACCGACCTCGCCGTCGAGGTCGTCCGTGAGGCCGTCGCCGACGTGCAGAAGCGCGTCGCGGCCGTCCAGAAGACCGCCACCGCCCGCGTGGCCGACGTCCAGAAGACCGCCGGCGACCCGAAGGCGCTGCGTGACCAGGCCGTGACCGGCGTCTCGGCCCGCGTCGACGCCATCGCCAAGGACGCCCAGGCCCGCCGTGCCGCGATCGAGTCCCGCGTGGCCGCGCTCCAGGCCGAGGCCAAGGCGTACCCCGCCAAGGTGAGCACGCTCGTCGACGACAACGTCGCCGCCGCCAACGCGACCTACGCCGACCTCGTCAAGCGCGGCGAGTCGCTCGTCGGTCGCATCCGTCGCCAGGAGTCGACGAAGGCCACCGTGAGCTCCGCCAGGACCGCGGTCGCCAAGGCGAAGACCACCGCGACCCAGGCCAGGAAGGCCGCCGAGGCCCAGGTCGAGGCCGCTGACAAGACCGCCGCCACCAAGGTCGCCCCGAAGCCGAAGCCCACCGCGAAGAAGGCCACCCGCCAGGCCGCGGCGAAGAAGGCCTCCGCGACGACCGCCCGCAAGACGGCGGCGAAGAAGACCGCCGCCGCCCAGAGCAGCGCCAAGGCCACCGCCACCGCGGCCCAGAAGACCGCAGCCAGCGCGGTCCAGGCCGTCACCGAGGCCGCCGAGAAGGTCGGCGACTGAAGAGACGATGAGCAGCTGATGCTGTTCTGAGCAGGACAGGGGCCCCCGCCGAGCTGGCGGGGGCCCCACCTGTGTTCGCCTACGATGTGCTCGTGAACATCTACGAGCTGCAGGGCACGTTCTACCTCGTCGTGCTCGTCGCCATGCTCGCGGTCAAGGGATTCGCGTTCATCAACGCCCTGACCTACTCCACCGAGGCCTACGAGGCGGCGGGCAAGCTGACCAAGACCGCGTGGTGCGCGATCACCGGCCTCGGCTTCGCGGCCCAGCTCATCCTGCTGGGCTCGCCCCTCAACATCGTCAGCCTGGCCTTCACCATCGCGGCGCTCGTCTACCTCGCCGACGTGCGGCCAGCGCTCAAGGAGGTCACCTCCTACCGGAGGTAGCAGCTCGTCAGGCCAGGTAGCGGTCGAGGGCGACGAGGGCGTCCTCGGGCTCGAAGCCGGTGGCCCGGATCTTCTCCAGCGACATCGCCGAGTTGAGCGGGCGCGGGGCGAACGGGTGGCCCTGCGCCAGCACACCTTCGGCGTAGGCCTCCGTGGTCGTGCCGGAGACGTCGTCGGCGCTGCGGCCGGAGCGCTCGAAGACCGCCTGCGCGATCTCGCGCCACGACATCGCCGGACCGCCGTTGGAGAGGTTGTAGGTGCCGTGGGGCGCACCGGACTCGAGCAGGTGCCGGATCGCGCGGACCAGCTCGTCGGTGAAGGTGAGCCGGCCGACCTGGTCGTCGACGACGCTGGGGGAGACCCCCTTCTCGGCGAGCGCCTGCATGGTGCGCACGAAGTTCTTGCCCTCGCCGATCACCCAGCTGGTGCGCAGGAGGTAGTGGCGCGGCGCGAGGCCGACTGCGAGGTCGCCCGCCGCCTTGGACTGGGCGTAGACCCCGAGCGGGGACAGCGGCTCGTCCTCGGTGTGGCCGGGCTCGAGCGGGGCCGTGCCGTCGAAGACGTACTCGGAGGAGACGTGGACCAGCGTGAAGCCGTGCTCGCGTGCCAGCCGGGCCAGGGTCGCGGGACCTGAGGCGTTGGCGGCCCAGGCGGTCACCCGGCCCTCGGCGGTCTCGGCGGCGTCGACGGCGGTGTAGGCCGCGGCGTTGAGCACGACGGCGTACTCGTGCCAGGGCCAGGCGGCCACGGCCTCGGAGTCGGTCAGGTCGAGCGCGGTGACGCCCTCGCCCTCGAAGAGGTCGACGCGGTCGGCCTCGGGGTAGGCGCCGCGCAGGGCGCGACCCAGCTGGCCGAGGGCGCCGACGATCAGCGTCTTCTTCGGCTGCATCGGCACGACGTCGGCCAGGCGGGGGTTGTTGTGGTCCTTCTCGGAGATCTCGGCCTCGTCGAGCGGGATCGGCCACGGGATGGCGGCCGACTCGTCACCGAGGTGGAGCGCCGGGTAGCTCACGCCGGGTCGCCAGTGGTCGTTGACGAGGTAGGTGTAGGCGGTGTCGTCCTCGAGCGCCTGGTAGGAGTTGCCCACCCCGCGCGGCACGAAGACCGCGACGGACGGGTCGACCTCGATGTGGAAGGTCGTGCCGAAGGTCTCGCCCTCGCGCATGTCGACCCAGGCGCCGAAGATCCGGCCGGTGGCCAGCGAGATGTACTTGTCCCACGGCTCGGTGTGGATGCCGCGGGTCGCCCCACGGGAGGCGTTGAAGGAGATGTTGTTCTGCACGGGGCCGAAGTCGGGCAGCCCGAGGGCGACCATCTTCTCGCGCTGCCAGTTCTCCTTGAACCAGCCGCGGGTGTCGCCGTGCAGGGGCATCCGCACGACCAGCAGCCCCGGGATCGGCGTGGTCTCGACGGTGAGGTCCGCCATCACTGGCCCTTCTGCGCGTACTTCGCCTCGGTCGCGTCCTTGTGCGGACGCCACCAGTCCTCGTGGGACTGGTACCACTCGATGGTGTTGGCGAGCCCGGACTCGAAGTCCTGGAACTGCGGCTGCCAGCCGAGCTCGTGGCGCAGCTTGCCGGACTCGATCGCGTAGCGCAGGTCGTGGCCGGCGCGGTCGTTGACGTGGTCGAAGGCGTCCTCGGGCTGGCCCATCAGCTTGAGGATCAAGCGGACGACCTCGAGGTTGTTCTTCTCGCCGTCGGCACCGATCAGGTAGGTCTCGCCGATGCGGCCCTTCTCCAGGATGGTGAGCACGGCGGAGGAGTGGTCGTCGGCATGGATCCAGTCGCGGACGTTCTCGCCGGAGCCGTAGAGCTTGGGGCGGATGCCGTCGATGACGTTGGTGATCTGACGCGGGATGAACTTCTCGATGTGCTGCCAGGGGCCGTAGTTGTTCGAGCAGTTCGACACGGTCGCGCGGACGCCGAAGCTGCGCACCCACGCGCGGACGAGGTGGTCCGAACCGGCCTTCGAGGCGGAGTAGGGCGACGAGGGGTTGTAGGGGGTGTCCTCGGTGAAGCGCTTCGGGTCGTCGAGCTCGAGGTCGCCGTAGACCTCGTCGGTCGAGACGTGGTGGAGGCGCTTGTCGTGCTTCCGCACGGCCTCGAGGATCTGGTAGGTCCCCAGGATGTTGGTCTTGATGAAGGGGCTCGGGTCGTGGAGCGAGTTGTCGTTGTGCGACTCCGCCGCGTAGTGGACGACCGCGTCGTGCGCCGCCACCAGCGGGTCGACGACGTCCTCGTCGGCGATGTCGCCGACCACGAGCTGCACGCGGTCCTCGGGCAGGCCGGCCAGCGACTCCTTGCTCGCGGCATAGGTCAGCTTGTCGAGCACCGTGATCCTGAGGTCGGTGTGCTCGATGAGGTGGTGCACGAAGTTCGACCCGATGAACCCCGCGCCTCCGGTCACAAGAAGGCGTTCCATGGCGGGGAGTCTAGGGCGCGGCGGTGACTTCGAAGACTTCGGACGTCTCCAGTGCGTCGGTCTTGAAGGCCGCTACCCGCGTCCCCGAGCTCGACCAGCCGGCGGGCAGTCCGGTGACCTCGAGTCCCTTCGGGAAGCGGACCCGGACCTCGACGGATTGCGGCTGGACGATCCCTTGCGGGTCCATGGCCAGACCGTATCTGAGGGTGCCGTCGCCCTCCACGGTCGCGACGCTCGGCACGTCGTACTCGACAATCAGTTCGTGCCGGGCCTGCGGCGCGAACTCGATGGACGTGCGCTGGTAGGTGCGGCCGTAGAAGTTGCTTCGGGTGATCGGGGTGGTCATCCCGTCCACGGTTCCGCCGGTGAACTCGGCATCCTCGGGCAGCATCGTCAGCACGCTGAGGTCGGCCCAGCGCGTGAAGTAGCCGGTTCGAGGGTCGGTGCCGGGTTGCAGGTAGGGCGGTGAGTCGTTGTGGACGTCGACCGTGAGCCGAACATGCGCACTGCCGTCCTTGCGGACGCTGACCTCCGAGCGCACCGCGCGGCGCTGCCAATAGTCGGTCTTGCTGGGCTCGCGGTTCTGCGTGAACACCCCGAGGTAGTCACGGTCGCCCGGGCCGAGCGCGCCCGTGAGGCCCAGATCTCCGAAGGCCGCCTGCTCCTCCGGGTCTCGCATGAAGACTGCGAATCGCCTCTCGTCGGCTGCACGGGCCAGGGTCTTGCCGGTCTTCACCGGGTCGCCGCCCGACAGCAGGCGGTCGGAGAAGACCGGAGCGAGTGCCCGGTTGATCGCCTTGCGCTGGACAGGGTCCGCGTACGTGTCGTAGCTGCCGACCAGGGTCTCGACCAGTGAGTCCGCGTTCACCATGCCCACCGAGGGCAGCTCGAGCGGTCCGGTCAGTGCGACCAGGTCGGCGAGCGCCACTACGTCGACGACGATCACCCCGGACATCCGTCGACCCCTGAGGCTGCGCCAGGCATTGGCCAGCTCGTTGCCCGACACGGTCCAGTCGGGCGCCATGGTCGAGGTCAGCACGTTGAGGCGGCCGCGGTGGAACCGGTTGCCCTTGACCTTCTTCCAGTAACGCGGCTGGCCGACCCCGGGTGCGGTCTCGGTGTCGAGCGGCTCACTCATGGTGAGCTGGCCGCCGGCCAGGTCCAAGGTGGCGAACGTCAGGGGCGTCCCGCCGGAGTAGCGAAGCTCTGACGGGTTGAGCACCGCGAGGAGGTACTGCCGGTCGGCCTGCGACCCGAGGATGCGGGGAAGCACGTCCAGCAGGGGTTCGATGGTCTCAAGCCCGTCGGACACAGGAGCGACCTGGTCGAGGGCGGCGTCGCGGGCCTCGGCAAGCCTCGCCCCCACCAGCGGCCGCTCGTCCGCAACGTCCGCCAGCTCGGAGCGAGCCCGTTCGACGCGGCTCGAGACCGTGTCGATCTGGGAGGTCACCTCAGCCAGCACATCGAGGTCCACGTCGCCGTCGTCGACGAGGGTGCCCTCGTCGCCGCGGACTAGTGGCAGCAGTTCCACGCCGGTCTCGGCAACGGACGTGATCTCGTCCAGGGCGTTGCCGAGGCGGCGCACGTCGCGGACCGAGCCGCCCACGACCGGCGTCCAGCTCCAGACATCTCCTCCGATGCCCTGCACGGCGTCCTGGAGGACGTCGGCGTGTCGTCGAGCGCTCCGCACGCTCGCCTCCGCCGCCTCCACGTCCCCGGTGTCGAGCGCCGCCTTGGCCGCCTCGAGGTCGGCCTTCGCACTCTCCGCCGCGGCCGGCGCCTTGCGGAACGGGAGGGCCAGCAGCCCGAGCAGCACGAGCAAGAGGAACAGTCCGCCGACGATCATCCAGGGTCGCAGGGAGCGATCGGACGAGGTCGAGCGGCGGAGAGAACGCATGGGCTCGATGGTCTCAAACCGTGTCGACCACCCGAAAATCGTCGGCCCCCTAGGCTTGGCCCATGCGAGGAATCATCCTGGCCGGTGGCACCGGCTCCCGCCTGCACCCGATCACGCAGGGCATCAGCAAGCAGCTGGTCCCGGTCTACGACAAGCCGATGATCTACTACCCGCTGTCCACGCTGATGCTCGCGGGCATCCGGGACGTGCTGATCATCACCACGCCCCACGAGGCCGACGGCTTCCACCGGCTGCTGGGCGACGGGTCGCAGTTCGGCATCAACCTGACCTTCGCGGTGCAGCCCAGCCCCGACGGCCTCGCCCAGGCGTTCATCATCGGCGCCGACCACATCGGCGGCGAGCGGTCGGCCCTCGTCCTCGGCGACAACATCTTCTACGGCTCCGGCCTCGGCCAGCAGCTGCTCCGCTTCAAGGACCTCGACGGCGCCGCCGTCTTCGGCTACCACGTCGCCGACCCCCGCGCGTACGGCGTCGTGGAGTTCGACGACCAGGGCCGCGCCCTCTCGCTCGAGGAGAAGCCGGAGCACCCGAAGAGCGACTTCGCCGTGCCGGGCCTCTACTTCTACGACAACGACGTGGTCCAGTACGCCGCCGAGCTGGAGCCGTCGGCGCGCGGCGAGCTGGAGATCACCGACCTCAACCGGCGCTACCTCGAGGAGGGCCGCCTCCACGTCGAGGTGCTCCCGCGCGGCACCGCGTGGCTCGACACCGGCACGTTCGACTCGCTCAACGACGCCTCCAACTTCGTGCGCACCATCGAGGGTCGGCAGGGCTTCAAGGTCGGCGCCCCCGAGGAGGTCGCCTGGCGGATGGGCTGGCTCACCCACGACGAGCTGGCCGCCCGCGCCGAGCCGCTGCGCAAGAGCGGCTACGGGGAGTACCTCCTCAGCCTGCTGACCCACGCCTGAGCGCCCGCCCCCACGTAGGTGGTCGAGTGCCGAGCGAGGAACGAGCGAGGTGTATCGAGACCTGACCGTTGCACCGGGGTCTCGATACGCCCACTCGCTGGCGCTCGCGGGCTACTCGACCACCGAGGGGTGGACGTCGGCGGCCACCATCCGGGCCACGATCTCCTCGAACGCCACCGTCGGCTCCCAGCCGAGCACGTCGCGGGCGCGGGAGGCGTCACCGACCAGCTCGGTCGGGTCGGCCGGGCGGAAGAAGGCGGGGTCGCTGCGGACCAGCGGCTCCCAGTCGGCCTCGGCGAGGTCGACGGCGGCGAACGCGGCGGCCACGAAGTCGCGCACGGAGTGCGCCCGGCCGGTCGCGACGACGTAGTCCGCCGGCTCCGCGGCCCGGGCCGCGCGCACCATCGCGTCGACGTAGTCCGGGGCCCAGCCCCAGTCGCGGCGCGCGTCGAGGTTGCCCAGGACCAGCTCGTCGGCCTCGCCGCGGGCGATCGCGGCCACGGTGGCGGTGATCTTTCGGGTGACGAACCGCTCGTGCCGGCGCGGCGACTCGTGGTTGTAGAGGATCACGCTCGACACGTGCAGGTCGCGCTGCCGCAGCACGTGGGCGGAGAGGTGCGCGAACGCCTTGGCCGCGCCGTACGGGTTCACCGGCCGGACCGGGGTCTCCTCGGTCTGCGGTGACTCGGTGGGCTCGCCGAAGATCTCCGCGCTCGACGCCTGCACGACGCGTACGTCGCCCAGCCGGCGCGCCGACTCCATCAGCGCGACGGCCGCCTGCCCGTTGACGTGGGCGGTGCGGTCGGGCTGCTCCCACGACTGTGCGACGGAGCTGATCGCGGCCAGGTTGTAGACCTCCTGGGGCGCCACCTCGTGCAGCAGGCGGCGGGTCGCCTCGACGTCGCCGACGTCGCCGGCGTGCAGCACCACCTCGTCCGGGCAGTGCGCGGGGTGGCCGTCCGCCTCCAGCACGAGGGCGTGGACCTCCATGCCCTCCTCGACGAGGCGTTCCGCGAGGTAGGTGCCGTCCTGCCCGCCGATGCCCGTGATGAAGGCGCGAGCGGTCACCAGCCGGCCTTGACCGCCGCGATGTCGCTGTCGACCATCATCGCCACGAGCTCGGGGAACGAGACCGTGGGCGTCCAGCCGAGCTTCTCCTTGGCCTTCGACGCGTCGCCGATGAGCAGCTCGACCTCGGCGGGACGCATGAAGCGGGGGTCCTGGGTGACGTGCTTCGACCAGTCGTCGATGCCCACGTGGGCGAAGGCGGCGTCGAGGAACTCGCGGATCGAGTGGGTCTCGCCGGTGGAGATGACGTAGTCGTCGGCCTCGTCCTGCTGCAGCATCCGCCACATCGCGTCGACGTAGTCGCCGGCGTAGCCCCAGTCGCGCCGGGCGTCGAGGTTGCCCAGTGCCATCGAGTCCTGCTGGCCGAGGTGGATCCGGGCGACCGCCTGGCTGATCTTGCGGGTCACGAACTCCGGCCCGCGGCGGGGCGACTCGTGGTTGAACAGGATCCCGGAGGAGGCGTGCATGCCGTAGGACTCGCGGTAGTTGATCGTCATGTAGTGGCCGTAGACCTTGCTCACGCCGTAGGGCGAGCGCGGCCAGAGCAGGGTGCTCTCCGACTGGGGCACCTCCTGCACCTTGCCGAACATCTCCGAGCTCGAGGCCTGGTAGAAGCGGATGCCGCCCGGGTCGTCGCCGGCGTGGAGGCGTACGGCCTCGAGCATGTTGAGCACGCCCATGCCGGTCACGTCGCTGGTGACGAACGCGTTCTCCCACGAGTAGGCCACGAAGGAGATCGCGCCGAGGTTGTAGACCTCGTCGGGCTGGCTGTCGCGCATCGCGCGCATCAGGCTGGACAGGTCGGTGAGGTCGCCGTTGTGGAGGGTGACGTCGGGGACGACCTTCTGGACGAGCTCCCGGCGGGGGTTGTTCTGGCCACGGATCAGGCCGTGGACGTCGTACCCCTTCTCGAGCAGCAGCTCGGCGAGGTAGAGGCCGTCCTGGCCGGTGATTCCCGTGATGAGAGCGGCTGGCATGCGGGCAGTCTGGCACGGAAGGCGCACCCCTTAGGCTCGGATGCATGAAGATCCTCGTCAGCGGCGGCGCCGGCTACATCGGCTCGCACACCGTCATCCAGCTCGTCGCGCACGGCCACGACGTGGTCATCGTCGACAACTTCAGCAACTCCAACCCCGTCGTGCTCGGCCGGATGGAGGCGCTGACCGGGACGTCGCTGACGCTGCACTCCTTCGACCTGTGCGACTACGACAAGACCGAGCACCTCTTCGCCGCCGAGGACTTCGACGCGGTCATCCACTTCGCCGGCTACAAGGCCGTCGGGGAGAGCGTGGCCAAGCCGCTCGACTACTACGAGAACAACCTGGTCTCGACCTTCTCGCTCGTCCGGGCGATGCAGAAGTACGACGTCGACAAGCTCGTCTTCTCCTCCAGCGCCACGGTCTACGGCACCGACCAGGCCGGCGCGACCGAGGACCAGCGCACCTTCGCCACCAACCCCTACGGCTGGACCAAGGTCATGCAGGAGCAGATCCTCAACGACGTGGCGGTCGCCGCGCCGAAGATGCGGTTCGCGCTGCTGCGCTACTTCAACCCCGTCGGTGCCCATGCGTCCGGCACGATCGGCGAGGACCCGTCCGGCATCCCCAACAACCTGACGCCCTACATCGCGCAGGTCGCGGTCGGCAAGCGCGACAAGCTGCAGGTCTTCGGCGACGACTACGACACCCCCGACGGCACCGGTGTGCGCGACTACATCCACGTCGAGGACCTCGCGGCCGGCCACGTCGCCGCGCTCGAGGCGCTCGACCGGACCGACCAGCCCGTCAACGTGTGGAACCTCGGCTCCGGCCACGGCACGAGCGTGCTGGAGATGCTGCACGCCTTCGAGCGCGCCGTCGGCCGCGAGCTGCCCTACGAGGTCGTCCCGCGCCGGCCGGGTGACGTCGCCACGTCCTACGCCGACGCGAGCAAGGCCAACGCCGAGCTCGGCTGGAGCACGAAGAAGTCCGTCGACGAGATGGCCGTCGACGCGATGCGCTGGCAGTCGCAGAACCCGCAGGGGTTCACGGGCTGATGCTGCTGCGGGTCGCGGGCGTCGCGCTGCTGGTGCTGCTGGCCGGCCTTCCGGCGATATCTGAGGACGTGGCGGTCGCCGACGCGTCGCCAGGGCGTCCGTGGCGTCCTCAGACATCGGCGCCCCTCGCCGGGAAGGTGGTCGTCATCGACCCCGGCCACCAGCTCGGCAACCACAACTACCCCGCGCAGATCAACCGCTTGGTGCCGGCCGGCGGCTTCACCAAGCCGTGCAACACGACCGGCACGGCCACGAACGGCGGCTACCCCGAGGCGACCTTCGCGTGGCAGGTCTCCCGGCTCGTCGTACGACGGCTGCGCGACCTCGGCGCCACCGTCCGGCTCACCCGGCACAGCAACCGCCAGGACCGGTGGGGGCCGTGCGTCGACGCGCGCGGCCGCGCCGGCAACGGCATCCCGGCCGACCTCAAGCTCTCGATCCACGCCGACGGCTCGTACGCCGCCGGGGCGCGGGGCTTCCACGTCATCGCGCCGGCCGACCGGGCGCCGTGGACCGCCGACATCTTCGGCCCGTCGAGGCGGCTGGCGAGCGAGGTGAGGTCCGGGCTGCTGGGCCGCGGCTTCGTGGTGGCGAACTACGTCGCCGGTGGTGACGGGCTCGACGTCCGCGCCGACCTCGGCACCCTCAACCTCTCCGACGTACCCACCGTGATGGTCGAGCTGGGCAACATGCGCAGCGCCGCCGAGGCGCGCACGATGACCTCGCCCCGAGGACGGGTGCGCTACGCCCGCGGGCTCGTGGCCGGGGTGCGCGGCTTCCTCGGCTGAAGGCTCAGCGGACCTCGAGCTCGGTGAGCCCGCGCAGCACCGCGCGGAGGTGCGCGACCTCGTGGGTGCGCACGAGGTGGGTGCCGCCGAGCGCGGCGAAGACGGCGTAGAAGCCCTCGGCCTTGCGGAACTCGTCGCCGAAGAGGTCGTAGGAGTGCGGCACCGCGTTGCAGACCGGTACGCCGAGCGGGCGGAGGCGGAAGCCCTGCGCCAGCACGCGCGCCTGGTGCCGGGCGCGGGTCGGCGGGTCGACGAGGTTGCCGTAGTAGAAGCCCATCCCGGGGTCGACGACCACGTGGCGCACGCCGAGGGAACGGGCGTGCGCGATCCGGGGCGCGAAGTGGTCGAGCAGCACCGGGACCGGGTCGGCGTCGGGCGGCACGTCGGCGATCTCACGGACGTTGGCGGTCTCGCCGAAGCACATCACCACCGCGGCGTCGTACTCGGCGGCGAGGGCGAGCATCTCGTCCTCGTGCTCGCGACCGGTCATGTTGAGGATCCGCGCGCCGGCCTCGAGGCAGGCCCGGACCACGGAGGGCTCGTAGGTCTCGACGGAGACGACCGCCTCCTGTGCCAGCCCACGGACCGCGGGCACGAGGGTCAGGACCTGGTCCTCGGCGGAGACGCGTGCCGCCTTGGCGTTGCTCGACTCGGCGCCGAGGTCGATGACCGCCGCGCCCTGCGCCACCTGGATCCGCCCCATCCGTACGGCGTCCTCCGGGCTGGTCGCGACGCTCTCGCGGTAGGTCGAGTCGCGGGAGAGGTTCACGCAGCCCATCAGCGTGACCGGGCCGTCACCGATCCGCACCTGTCCGCGCGGCCCGTCGAGGACGACCGGCGCGACCGGGCTGTCCCAGGAGGCGCCGTGGTCGTTCTGCAGGGCGGCCAGGTCGGCGAGGGTGATCACGGTGCAACAGTAGGGGCGTGACCCCACCCCCCGACGGACAGCGCCTCGAGCTCCAGCACCTCGCCGACCTCTCCGACGACGAGCTCGCCGCGGCCTACACGCCCGAGCGCGAGCCCTGGCTGCGGGTGAACTTCGTGAGCACCGTCGACGGTGCCGCGACGGGCTCCGACGGCCTGAGCGGGACCATCAACAACGCCGCCGACAAGCGGGTCTTCGACGCGCTGCGGCGGCGGGCCCACTGCCTCGTCGTGGGGGCCGGCACGCTGCGCGCCGAGGAGTACGACGTCCCGCGGGTGCCGCTCGTCGTCGTGAGCCGATCGGCCGACCTGCCGCCGACGCTGCGCGACGCCCCCCGTGGCCGGATCCTCATGGCGACCGTCGCGTCGTCCGACGGGCTGGCGGCCGCACGCGAGGCACTCGGCGAGGACAACGTCCTGGTGCTCGGCGAGGACGAGATCGACCTCGTCGCACTGAAGGACGAGCTGGCGCGCCGCGGCTGGACCGAGCAGCTGTGCGAGGGCGGCCCGTCGCTGTTCGCGGACCTCCTGGCGGCCGGTGTCGTGGACGAGCTGTGCTGGACGGTGGTGCCGCGGCTCACCGGTGGCGACGCGGTACGCATCGCCACCGGTGCCGAGGTCGACGTCGCGCTGCGTCCCGCCCTGCTGCTGGAGCAGGACGGGACGCTGCTGGCGCGCTGGCTGGTGGAGGCTCAGGGAGCCGGGTAGTCCACCACGAAGCTCGGCTGGCCGGGCGCCGAGCTGTCCACCCGCGCACCGGTGTCGTTGACGACGTGCTCGATGCTGCCCGCCTCGAGGTTGACCGTCATCACGTGGTGCAGCCGCACGCCCGGGCGGTCCGGGACCTCGAAGCCGCTCTCGGTGGTGATCGAGGGATCGTTGCGGTTGAAGACGTAGACCCCGCCGCCGTAGAGCTGGTGTCGGAGCACCCGGTCGCCGACCTTGTAGCCCGGCCAGCCGAGCGTGCCGTCGGGCTGCGTCCAGTCGGCCTGGCTCGGCGGGTCGTAGGGCAGCTCGTTCTGGTAGAGCACGACGTGGCCGTCCTCGCCGTTCCAGACGGTGTTGTAGGTCTGGAAGTGCTCGACGAACAGGCCGGTGGCCCGGACCCGGTCGCCGTTGACGACCACACCGACGCGGCCGGTGTTGGTGCGCCAGCGGTCGGTGTCACCGCTCGCGCCCGCCGTGAAGCCCTCGATGCCGTGGTCGGCGCGCCACACCCAGATGTGGTCGATCAGCACGTCGTCGGCGTCGATGACCAGCGCGGTCTGCGTACGGCCGATGTGCGGGCCGCCGACGCGGAAGTAGACGTCGTTCAGGGTCGTGGTCGGCGTTGAGGAACCGTGGCCGCGGTGGTGACCGTGCCCGCGCCGGGCCTCGAGGTGCATCAGCGACCGGGACAGGCCGGTGCCCGCGTCGATGGTGACGCCGGCGATGACCACGCCGCTGGCCTTGCCCTCGACGACGATGGGTGTGGAGCCGCCGACCGCGGTCAGCGTCGCCTGGCCCATGCCGAGGACCACCGTGTCGCTGCGCCTGATCACCAGGCTGCGGTCGACGTCGTACACACCGGGGGTGAGCAGCAGGTGCTTGCCGCGGGCGAGGGCGCTCGCCAGCACGCGAGCGGGCTGGTCGGGACGCGCGACATGGAACGCGGAGAGCGGCAGGTCGCGGCCGGTGTCGGCACCGACCGTCCAGTCCGGGCCGCGGGAGGCCGTGCGGGCGTCGGGGACGTGGACGCGCCACGCACCGGAGCCGTCGATGAAGAGGAAGGGCTTCTCCCGGCTGACCTCGGTGGTGTCGAGGGTCGTGTAGGTCTCGGTCGGGAAGTTGGCCTCGGACGGGGCGCCGATGGTGCCGGCGAAGACCTGGTTCCAGACGCCGTTGGACCACGACGCGACCTCGCTGTTGCGGGTCAGCCACTGCTGCTGCGAGCCGTTGATGATCGTGCCGGCGCGCGAGTTCGCGAGGAAGCCGCCGCTGGCGTACTGCGGGCCTTCGGTGCAGTAGTCCATCAGCGACAGGTTGCCGTTGCGGATGTCGACGCGGCGCAGGGCGGATGCCTGGGACGCTGCCCAGAAGTTCGCCGAGCCGCGGCAGCCGTCCTGGCCGGTGCCGTTGACGTTGATCGTCATGTTGGACATCGAGCGCCAGAAGTTGTTGAGCGCCACGCAGTAGGGCTGCGTCGGGCCGTCGGTCAGGCAGCGGTTGTAGACCTCGACCTTGCCGTTGATGACCACGTCGGACGGCGAGGCGCCGAGGCCGGCGACCTCGGTGTAGTAGCCGACCTTGATCTGCAGCGGGTCGGCGTCCGTGCCGTAGGTGCCCGGCTTGAACAGCAGGCTCCACCGCTCCGAGGACATCTCCGCGTTCACCTGCTGCGACCAGATCGACTCGGCCCGCGCCTCGATGTCGGCCACCGGCATCGACGAGTCGAAGACGACCACCCGCGGTCCGAGGTCGGTCGCGGTGGCCGGCGGGTGCTGCTTGGTGGCGGGTCGGCTCTTCTGGCCGATTGCCTGCTTCCCGGCGGCGGGGGCTTCGGCGAGCGCCGCGCCCCCGAGCTGGAGAGGTGCGAGGGCGACGACGACCAGGGCCAGGGCGGAGACGATCGTACGAAGTGGCGTACGGCCGCGCGGGGGACGAGGCATGGGGCAACCTTTCCGAGGGTGAGAGCGCTTCCACTCGGAGTGTGCCGTAGAAGTGTGACCTGCGCCACACCTACTTTCGGGGACCCGGACGCTGGGGCGCGACACGCCCGGGATGGGAGTTGAGTCGCTGGGCGACTCAGGTGCCAGCGGGCCGGGTGGCACCCGGCCCGCCGGGCGCGATCAGCTGTCGCCGAGGGCCTCGAGGAGGGCTCGGGAGAAGGCGGGGATGTCGTCGGGGTTGCGGCTGGTGATGAGGTTGCCGTCGACGACGACCTCCTCGTCGACCCACTCGCCGCCGCCGTTGCGGATGTCGGTCTGCAGGCTCGGCCAGCTGGTCATCCGCTTGTCGCGCACCCGGTCGGCCTCGACGAGGGTCCACGGCGCGTGGCAGATCGCCGCCACGGGCTTGCCGGAGTCGACGAAGGCGCGGACGAAGCCGACGGCGGCGTCATCCATGCGGAGGGCGTCGGGGTTGGCGACGCCGCCGGGCAGGACCAGGGCGTCGTAGTCGTCGGGGGAGGCGTCGGAGACGAGGCGGTCGACCTTCTGGGTGGAGGACTTGTCGAGGTGCTGGAAGAGCTGCACCTCGCCCTCCTCGAGGGACAGCAGCTCCACGGTGTGACCTGCGTCGGCGGCGGCCTGCCACGGCTTGGTCAGCTCCACCTCCTCGATGCCCTCGGTGGCGGTCAGGAATGCGATGCGCTTGGTCATGCCTTCCACGTTTGCTCGCAGGACAGGGGCGGACAACCCACCAACGGGTGGTCTGGCTCGGGGCTCCGGCCGGCGCTTCGCTAGCGTCGGCGCCATGAGTGCGCCCGACGTGTCGTCCCTGACCATCGCCGTCCTGGGCGGCACCGGGCCCCAGGGCCGGGGGCTGGCCCGCCGCTTCGCCGCGGCGGGGCTCGACGTCGTACTCGGGTCGCGGGACGCGCAGCGCGCGCAGGACGCCGCGGCCGGGCTCGCGGACGCGGGCCGGGTCCGCGGCGCCTCCAACGCAGACGCAGCGACCGCCGGCGACATCGTGCTGGTCGTCGTGCCGTGGGACGGGCACGCCGAGCTGCTCGAGTCGCTCAAGGGCGAGCTCGCGGGCAAGGTCGTCGTGGACTGCGTGAACCCGCTCGGCTTCGACAAGCAGGGGCCGTACGCATTGCTGGTCGAGGAGGGCTCGGCGACCCAGCAGGCGGCGCAGATCCTGACGGAGTCACGCGTCGTCGGCGCCTTCCACAACGTGAGCGCCGTGCTGCTCGAGGACCCGACCGTCGAGCGGATCGAGACCGACGTGCTCGTCCTCGGCGACGACCGCGAGGCCACCGACCTCGTCCAGTCGCTCGCCGACGTGGTGCCGGGGATGCGCGGGATGTACGGCGGCCGCCTCCGCAACGCCCACCAGGTCGAGGCCCTGACCGCCAACCTCATCGCCATCAACCGGCGCTACAAGGCGCACGCCGGGGTGCGGGTCACCGACGTCTGAGGCGTACTTGGCACCCGAGTTGCGTGCTTACAGGTAGGGATCTCTACCTGTAAGCAGGGCGGTCCCCGGATATCCGGGGACTCCAGAGGGATCCCCCGTCAGCCGATCGCGCCGTTGTTGTCCTTGGCGAGCGAGCGAGAGATGACCATCCGCTGGATCTGGTTGGTGCCCTCGAAGATCTGCATCACCTTGGCCTCGCGCATGTAGCGCTCGACCGGGAAGTCGCGGGTGTAGCCGTAGCCGCCGAGCACCTGGACGGCGTCGGTGGTGACCTTCATCGCGTTGTCGGTGGCGACCAGCTTGGCGACCGAGGCCTCGCGGGAGAAGGGCAGGCCGGCGTCGCGCAGCCGGGCGGCGTGCAGCACCGTGGCGCGGGCCGAGACGACGGCCGCCTCCATGTCGGCGAGCACGAAGGCCAGGCCCTGGTGGTCGATGATCGCCTTGCCGAAGGTCTCGCGCTCGCGGGCGTAGGCCACCGCGGAGTCCAGGGCCCCCTGGGCGAGGCCGGTCGCGACGGCGGCGATGCCGAGCCGTCCGGAGTCGAGGCCTGCCAGGGCGATGCGCAGGCCGTCGCCCTCGGCGCCGAGGCGGCGCTCGACGGGGATCCGGACGTTGTCGAAGCGCATCGTGGCGGTCGCCGAGCCGGTGAGCCCCATCTTGCGCTCCGGCGGGTCGGCGGAGAGACCCTCGGAGTCCGCAGGGACGAGGAAGCAGGAGATGCCGTTGCGGTCGTCGGACGTGCGGGCCATCACCTTGTAGAAGTCCGCGTGGCCGCCGTGGGTGGTCCACGCCTTCGCCCCGTTGAGGACGTACGAGTCGCCGTCGAGGCGTGCGGTGGTCTTCATCGCGGCCGGGTCGGAGCCGGCGTGCGGCTCGGAGAGGCAGTACGCCCCGAGCAGGTCGCCGCTGAGCATGCCCGGCAGCCACTCGGCCCGCTGCTCCTCGGTGCCGAAGTACGCCAGCCCGAAGCACGACAACGCGTGCACGGAGACGCCGACGCCGACCGAGGACCACACGGCGCCGATCTCCTCGAGCACCTGGAGGTAGACCTCGTAGGGCTGCTCGCCGCCGCCGTACTGTTCCGGATAGGGCAGGGACAGCAGGCCCGCCTGGCCGAGCATCGCGAAGACGTCGCGTGGGAAGGTCTCGGTGGCCTCCGCCTCCGCCGAGCGGGGGGCGAGCTCCTTGGTCGCGATCTCGCGGGTGAGCGCGAGCAGGTCGCGGGCCTCGTCGGTGGGCAGCTGGCGGCGAGCGGTCATGGAGCGCACGCTACCGGCGTAGCCCGCACGGGGTGGGCGGGGTAGCCCGTTGGGGTCACGGCGGGCCATCCAGGGTGGGGGAGCGCCGAATGCCGCCTAGCGTCATGCCTCGTGGGTACATCGTGGTTGCCGTGGTCCGCGGCGTCGTTGGCAAGCGGGGCCGTCCTCCTCGTGCTCGGCGCCCTCTCCATGCCCCCGACCACCGAGGTCGGCCAGGTCATCGGCGTGGTCACCCACCAGGACGCCGCCTGGCTGATGGCGACGGCGTCCTTCTTCCTCGCCTCGGTCGGCCTCACCATGGGCCTCCCCTCGGTGCTCTGGCTGTTCCCCCGCCGGCACCAGCCGGTGGGTCTGGTCGGGCTCTGGGTGTGGGCGGTCGGCACGATCGGGACGGCCGGGATCGCCGCGCTGCTGGTCATGTTCCGGGCGGTGGTGCACACCGTCGACCTGACGCCGGAGGAGGTAGAGGCGCTCAGTCGTGACCCGCTGCTCCGGCTCGGGCTGGGCGCGGTCGCCGGCACCTTCTACCTCGGTGAGCTCATCGTCGCGCTCGTCCTGCTGCGCGGTCGGGTGGCTCCGTCGTGGGTGCCCGTCGCGCTGCTCCTCCACGTCGCGACCGCCCCGTTCGACCACCTCCTGCCCCCGGACCTGCAGGGTCTCCAGACCATCGTGCTGGGCGTCGGGCTGATGGGTCTCGCGGTGCGCGCCACCGAGACCTGGGCCGGTTCCCGGCCGCTCGCCCGCCTCTGAGCCGGGACCGCGGCGGTCAGGCGGGTCGCCGGACCAGGCCCTGCTCGGCCAGGACCGCGAGGGCGTCGGCGACCAGCTCGGGGGCCTGCGGGTGCTCACCCCACGCTGCGGTGACCTCGGCAGCGAGCTGGGCCTCGGTGCGCGGCTCGTCCAGCTCGAGCCACAGCAGCACGCCGAGCCCGCCGAGCACCTGGACGCGGTCCTCGACCATCACCACCAGCTCGTCGTCGTACTCCACCGCGTCCTTCCACGGCGTGCGCGTCCAGCTGCCGTCGGCCGGGCCCTCGTCGGGCCGTCCGTCGTGGGGGTGGTGCAGGCGGCCGGGCGGGTCCTGCCCCTCACCGTCGAGCAGCCCGACGACCTCGTCGACCCGGTCCGCGAACTCGCGGTAGTGCAGGGCCCACGCCCCGCCGCATGCGTCGATGACGTCGGCGAGCCGGTGGATCGGGTGGTCGAGGTGGACCAGCGACGAGCTCTGCTCGACGATCTCCACGATGGCCCGCGCGGCCGGGACGGGCACGAGACCGACGTCGTCGGTGCCGCGGTGCAGCAGCACGATCCGGTGGAGGTACGACGACTCCGGCGGGTGGCCGAGGCCGAGGTCGTCCGGTGACACCGAGCGCTTCGCGAGCGGGCGGTCGGCGTCGACGACCACCGACAGCGGCTTGGGGTGGGCATGGACGGTGAGGTCCGCGTCGAGGGAGACGGTCTCGTCCGACAGGTAGCCCAGCCGCTCGGCGAGCAGGGTGATCGCCGTGGTCTTGCCGGAGCCGGACGGGCCGACCAGGGCGAGGGCGCGACCCTCCTCGTCCGCGACGGCGCCGGCGTGCAGGTTGACCCGCATGCCGGCGGTTGCCTCCAGCGCGACGAGGGTGACCCGCGTGGTGACGGCGTAGTCGAACGCCGCCAGCTGGTCGGGGTCGTCCGGATCGGTGGGATCGTCGGTCGAGACGTCGACGCTCCGTGTCGCCGGACGGTCGGTGAGGGATCGGCTCCACTGGTGCCGCAGCCGGGCAACCGCGCCACCCGTGACGGGAATCCCGACGGCCACGCCGATGGCGTCGACCACCACCTCGGGTGTCGTCGCCTCGCTGCTCACGCCGTCAACCCTAGGGTGGACGGCGTGCGTTGGTTGCCGGATCGTCGGGTCTGGGCCGCGCTGGGTGCGGCGTACCTGCTGCTCCTGGTCCTCGTCGTGACCGGTCCGTGGGGATGGACGCTCAACCGGCTGACGGTCCGGCTCTACACGTTCTTCCGCTACGACGTGCCGATCGCACCCGACGGGGCGCTGCCGGAGCACTACGGCTACCTGCTCAACGTCGTCCTCTTCGTGCCCTTCGGCGCCCTGCTGGTGGTCGTGGCGCGGCGCTCGTGGTGGTGGGCCGCGTGTGCGGGCACTGCCGTCTCGGCGTCGATCGAGGTGGTGCAGTGGCTGTGGCTCCCGCGCGACGGCGACTGGTGGGACATCGTGGCGAACGGCCTGGGCGCACTGCTGGGAGCGGTAGCAGCGAGGGTGTCTGCCCGCGCGGCGCTCAGTCCTCGCAGACCACGCCGATGACCACGAGCTGGTCGACCAGCTCGGCCACGTCGTCGCGGACGTCCTCGACGGCCGCGTCCGACATCGCCGCGGCGGACGCGGTGACCTCCTCGAGCGTGCCGCCGTCGGCCAGCGCCAGCCAGACCAGGCAGCCGGAGCCCTCCAGCATGATCGGCATGCCGCGCGGCACGCGGGTGAGGTACGCCGTGGGCTCCGCGTCGGCATCCAGGTCCTCCTGGCTGACCCACGCCACGTCGTCGGCGATCCGGTAGGTGTGCGTCACGACCGCTTCACCCGCCTGGCCAGCTCGTCGACGGCCCGGCGCACGCGGACGCGCTGCCGGTCGCGGATCTCGGCACGGGTCGGGGGGCGGCCGAGCTCCATGCGCAGGTGGTCGCGGTTGACCCGCAGCACGGCCGTCGCGAGACGGGCCTTGGCGCGCGGACCGGACGCGGCCGCGAGTCGCGCACGCCACTCGTCGGTGCGACTGCCGCCCTCGGCGAAGTACTTCCAGAGCCTGTACGTCGGGTGGCGGCGGTGCAGCTCGAGCTCGCCGATGCCGGCGGCGAGGGCGACCTCGGCGTCGAGCTCGGCAGCCAGCGTGCGTACGTCGTCCTGCTCACCGGGCTCGGCGGCGACCCAGGCGTGGTCGACGTCGCTGGTGCCTCCCGAGCGCGCCGAGTGCAGCACCAGGATCAGCCGCTGCGCGGTCCGGCCCGGGACGCGGCAGTCGCGGTGGGCGATCGGCAGCATCACGCTCGTGCGGGCGAGGACGTCGAAGGCCTGCTCGGCGTCGACCATCACGCCGGGCCAGTGGACGTGCACGTCCACCCAGCCCCAGTCGTCGTGCCACCAGTTCGCCGCGTGCGCGAACACCGAGCCGGTGGAGAAGTCGGTGCGCTTCTCCCAGCCCACCCACTCCAGCGCCTCGGCCAGGCGGGCGAGGTGGTTGGGACGGACGAGCACGTCGACGTCGCTGGAGTGGCGACCCTCGGCGCGGAGACCGGGCAGCACGGCGGGACCCTTGAGGTGGAGCAGGTCGATGTCCCTGTCGTCGGCCAGCTTCTGGACGACCGCGTGTGCGAGGTGGACCCGCGCCGCGATGGGGGCGGTCCGGCCGTCCGCCTCGTCGGTCATGGCGCCATGGTGCCAGCCGGGGCCGCTGGCATGTCGTCGTTCCACCCAGACGGAGGGGGCGTACGCCCTAGACTCGCGCGCATGACCTTCGGGGACTTCGTCAGGCTGACGCGCGCCTATGTATGGGTGCTGATCGGCTGCACGGTCCTCGGTGCGCTGCTGATGATGGCGAAGACCACGCGCGACCCGGTGCTCTACTCCGCGACCTCCTCGGGCCTCGTCGTCGTCGGCAATGCCACGACCGCCGGCGAGGAGCAGGGCAACGCCGCGCTCGCCGAGGAGAAGGCCGGGCTCTACGCCTTCCTCGTCTCCTCGATGCCCGTCGCCGAGAAGGTCGTCGACGACCTCGACCTCGACGTGCCGCCGAGCGAGATCGCCGGCCGGTTCTCGGCCACGGTCAACGCGGACGTCAACGCGCTCACCATCACCGCGATCGGCAGCACCCCCGAGCAGGCGCGCGACCTGGCCAACGGAGTCGTGGACGCCGTGGTGGAGTACGCCCAGGAGGTCGACACGGGCGAGAGCAACCCCAAGCGGGACCCGCTGACGCGCGTCGTGCCGGTTCAGCCGGCGCAGCTGCCGGGCGCACCGTTCACGCCCGACTACGTCAAGGCGGCGATGAAGGGGGCGGCCGGCGGACTCGCCCTGGCGTACGCCTTCCTGATCGCCCGCCGCCTCATCGACCGCCGGATCCGCTCGGTCAAGCACGTCGAGGACGCGACCGGCGCCGCCGTGCTCGGCATCATCCCCAAGGAGGACGCCCTCGGTCGCACCCACCGCGGTGTCCGGGGCGACCTCGGCCGCGCGGCCGAGTCCTTCCGCCAGCTGCGCACCAACCTGCGCTTCGTCGACGTCGACAACGAGCCCCGCAAGATCGTGGTGACCTCCGCCCTCGCCGGCGAGGGCAAGTCGACCGTCTCCGCCAACATCGCCCGGCTGGTGGCCCAGGCCGGCACCCCGGTGCTGCTCATCGACGCCGACCTCCGGCGTCCCCAGATCGCCACCACGTTCGAGATCGACGGCACCGTGGGGCTCACCCAGGCGCTGGCGGGCGACGTGGACGTCCGCGACGTCATCGTCGGGTCGGGGATGGCCAACCTCAGCGTGCTGCCGGCCGGTCGGATCCCGCCCAACCCCAGCGAGCTCCTCGGCTCCCTGCGGATGAAGCAGTTCATCGACGACCTCTCGCAGGACCATCTCGTCATCCTCGACGCGCCGCCGCTCCTCCCGGTCACCGACGCCGGCCTGCTCTCGGCCTTCTGCGACGGCGCCCTCCTCGTGCAGGCCGCCGGCAGGACCCAGATCGAGCAGAGCCAGCAGTGCCGCCGGATCCTGGACCAGGTGGGCAGCCGCCTGCTGGGCGTGGTGCTCAACAAGGCACCGGTCAAGGGCGCCAGCGCCATCGCCTACGGCGGCGGCTACTCCGGCTACGGGGGCTACGGCGGCTACCGCGCCGAGGAGGCCACCCGCGAGGCGTACTCCACCGCAGGCAAGGGCCGGCGCCGCAAGCTGGTCAAGTCGTCCTCCGACAAGGACTGACCCCGCCTCAGTAGGCGCCGCGGCTGGCCAGCACGGCGGTGACCGTGCGGGCGAGGATCAGCAGGTCCTGCACCATCGACCAGTTGTCGACGTAGTAGAGGTCGAGTCGGACGGTGTCCTCCCACGACAGGTCGGAGCGGCCCGACACCTGCCACAGGCCGGTCATGCCCGGCAGCACGTTGAGCCGGCGGAGCATGTCGTCCTCGTACTGCTCGACCTCGCCGGGCAGTGGCGGGCGTGGCCCGACGAGGCTCATCTCGCCGCGGACGACGTTCCACAGCTGCGGCAGCTCGTCGAGGGAGAAGCGGCGGATGATCCGGCCGGGCCTGGTCACCCGTGGGTCGTCGGTGCTCTTGAAGAGGACGTGGCCGTCGCGCGCCTCCAGCTCGGCCAGTCGTTCCTCGGCGTCGACGTGCATCGAGCGGAGCTTGAGGCAGGTGAACTCCTCCCCGCCGCGCCCCACCCGGACCTGTCGGAAGAGCGCGGGGCCGCCGTCGTACAACCGGACCCAGAGCATCAGCCCGAGCAGGAACGGCGAGACCAGCAGCAGGATCAGGGTGGCGCTGACGACGTCGAACGCCCGTTTGGCGTCGTTGGTCGCCAGCTGCGAGCGGGATCGGCCCAGGTGCATGAGGGGGAGGCCGGCCACCGGGCGGATCCGGACCCGCTCGCTCGAGACGTCGGTGACGTTGGGCGCGACGATGATCTGCACGTCGGCGTGGTCCTCGAGCTCCCAGGCGAGGCGCCGCAGCTGGGTGGAGGACTTCACCGCGCCCGCGGTGAAGAACACGACGTCGGGCGAGACCTCGTCGACGATCCCGCGGATGTCCTCGATGAGCCCTAGGACCGGGACGCCCGCGCCGATGGTCTCCGGCCCGGCGTGGACGCCCGGCACCAGGCAGCCCATCACCCGGTAGCCGAGCCAGGACTCACGGTCCAGCACCTTGTGGATCTCTTCGATGTAGATCGGGCTGCCGACGAGCAGCACCTTCTCGTTGAAGTGCCCGGCCGCGCGGAGCCGCTGGATCACCCGGCGGCTGAGCAGCCGGCCGACCAGGAGCAGCAGCACGCCGATGGTGAAGAAGAGGACGAAGAAGCCGCGGGAGAGCGGGTACTGCAGGAGGAACGCCATCGTCGCGACGAGGGCGCCGGTGAAGAAGGAGCCGTTGACGACGAGCTTGAACTCCTCGGTGCCGGCGCCGAGGACGTGGCGCTCGTAGGCGCCGTAGATCGCCAGCATGACCACCCAGGTCGCCACGAAGAAGACGCTGGCAACGGCGGTGTTCTGCAGGACGTCGCCCGCGGTGTCGAAGACCGACAGGGTCAGACGGAAGCGGATCGCGAGCACCGCGGCCGCGCTGACCATGACGAAGTCGACCGCGCCGACCAGCCACGGGAGCAGGCGGATGCCCTCGGGTCGCACCTCAGCCCACCATCCCCTCCGCGTCGACGATGGCGCGGATCCGCTCGATGAAGCGAGCCTCGCCGAACTCCTCGGCGCGGGCCCTCAGGACGTCAGGATTCCACGGGTGCAGGTCGGCGCGGTCGAGAACTGCGGTGATCGCCTCGGGCTCGGGGTGGTCGAAGAACAGGCCGGTCTCGTGCTCGACGATGGTGTCGAGGTAGCCGCCACCCCGCAGCGCGATCGTCGGCACGCCGAAGGCCGCCGCCTCGAGCGGGGTGAGCCCGAAGTCCTCGTGGCTGGGGGCGACCAGGACGCGGGCGTGCGCGTAGGCCCACCGCATCTGCGCGTCGGTGAGGCCGCTGAACATCCGGACGTTGGCCGGGATCAGCGCCCGCAGCCGCGCCTCCTCGGGACCGCGGCCGATGATGACGAGGCGGTGCCCGGAGTGGCGCGCCGACTCGATGGCGGCGTCCACGTTCTTGTACGGCAGCAGTCGCGACACGACGAGGGCGTAGCCGCCCTGCCAGTCCTCGAGCTCGTCGATCGGCTCCTGGGCGGCGCTCGCGTCCATGCTGTGCGGGGCCGGCACGATCTCCGGCTCGATGCCGTACGTCGCCCGGATCCGCTCGCGGACGACCCGCGAGATGGCGAGGTAGCGGTCGGCCGCCCGGGCCGCGCGCTTGTCCCAGCGGATCAACGGTGTCTGCATCGCCATCAGCCCCAGGCCCATCAGCGACTTGTGGGTCGGGCCGCCGAGGTAGCGCTCGCTGTCGTAGAGCCACCGTGCCGGCGAGTAGCAGTAGACGACCGACTTGCCGGAGATGTCGAAGCCGTGCGCCCAGCCGCTGCTCGACACGATCGTCACGTCGGCGTCCACCTTGATCCGGGATGCGGCCGGTGCGAGCAGCGGGAGCGCGCGTCGGTGGTCGCGGCGCAGCAGCAGGATCCGGTTGAGCGGGGAGGTGACGATGTTCGCGCCGGCGAACTCCGGGTAGGTCCCGTCGGGGTCGTAGAGGGTCGTGTAGACCGTCGCCTCCGGGAACGCCTTCATCATCGTCAGCACGACCCGCTCCGCGCCCCCGCGCTGGGTCAGGTAGTCGTGGGCGATGGCCACCGTCGGCCGACTCATGGGGCCAGCTCCTCGAGAAGTCGTCGGACCCGCAGCCGGCCGGCCTGCGGGGAGTACTCGGTCTCCCAACGCCGTCGCGCGCGGTCGGTCACGGCGCGTACGTCGGCCTCGGGAGCGGTCAGCGCTGCATGGATGACGCGGGCGAGGTCGTCGACGTCGCCGGACCGCGCGACCCAGGGGTGGTCGGGCCCGGCGACCTCCGGCAGCGCACCTGCGTCGGAGATGACGAAGGGGACGCCGGCGGCCATGGCCTCGGCGACGACGAGCCCGAAGGACTCTGGGACAGTGCTGGGGAAGACGGCGAGGTCGACGCGTGCGAAGAGCTCGTCGGGAGGGGTCCTCCCGATCAGCTCGGTGCGGGAGCCGAGCCGGCCGAGCGCTTGCGCGACGGCGGCCCGCTGGTCGTCCGGCACCCACCGGGCGTCCCCCGCGACGACGAGTCGGGCGGCTGGGTCGACGCGGACCGAGGCCATCGCGTCGGCGAGCAGGACGAGGCCCTTGTCGCTGCTGAGGCGGCCCAGGAAACCGACGGCGAGTCCGCGGGGCGGCGGAGCACCCAAGTCGACCTGATCGGTCCAGTTGGGGCATGGCCGCGCCCCTGTGACGAGGGCGGCCAGGAACTCCGATGGCACGAGAACTGGAGCGCCACCGAGCCGCGCAAGATGCAATGCCGCCCACTGCGTCCGCGAACGTGGAAGCTGGTGGAGGTGCACTATCCGGCGGCGGTGCCCCGCCGTCGCCAACGCCGGGACGAGACCGTGGCACCAGAGCAGTCCCCTGCGCTCGTGCCGGTCCCACTCGCGGAGCCGAACGAGGTGGTCCCGCCGACCGCGGGCCCGGATGCCGATGACGTCCGCACCGACCGTGCCTGCGGCGTCGAGGACGTCCGAGGGCATGTCGGGGGCTACGACGGTGACCTCGCGGTCCAGGGACACGAGGGCCTTCGCGGTCCGCACGAGCATCTCCTCCCCGCCACCGAGGTCGGGGTTGTTCGCCGCCAGGTAGATCCGCTCAGCCATCGGGTGCCCCGGTCGGCTCGTCGCGCAGGGCGTGACCGAGGGCCATCGCCACCGCCACCGCCATCGGGGTGTCGAGGAGCACCTCGCCCAGGGTGACGGACATGACCGCGACGCCGATGAGCGCCGCCTGGGCACCGGCGGCGGTGAGGTCGCCGCTGCGTGCGCGACGGGTGAGCCGGAGGAAGGCGTACGCCACGAGGGCGAGCACCAGGAGGAGCGCGAGCCATCCGCCCTCCTGGCGGGTGGCGAGGTAGCTGTTGTGGAAGAAGAACTCGAGGTCGCCGATGCGGACCCGCGCGGTGCCGGGTCCGTGCCCGAACCACGGTGCGTCCGCGAGCTGGACGCGCTCCTGGGTGATGATCCGGTCGCGCAGGGCGTCGCTGCCGGACCTGTTGGAGAACGGCCCGTAGAGCACGAGGTCGTCGGGGATGTTGTCGACCAGCCAGACCAGTCCGGCGACCAGCGCTGCCCCACCGACGACGCCGAGCCGTCGACCGAGCACGATCCACACCACCGCGAATGCGGCGGCGAGCAGCCCGGTGCGGGAGAAGGTGAGCAGCAGGCCTCCGACGATGGGGACGGTGAGTGCCGCCCGCACCCGCCACCGGTCGTCGGCGAAGAAGATGCCCAGCGCACCCAGCACGGCGAGGAAGTACGCGCCGGCGTTGGGGTCGTCGAGGAAGCCGGTCAGTCGGCCTGTGTAGCCGGCGTCGCTGCCCACTCCGACGAGCCCGAGCGCGACGACCGCCGTCAGGCCGGACGCCAGTCCCGCGCCGACGGAGCGGAGCGACAACCGGCCGGTGGCGCCGGCCCAGATGATCCCGCACATGATCGCGACATGGCCGACCCGTCGGGTCCAGTCGATGTGGTTGGCCATCCCGGAGTAGACGAGCAGCGCGACCAGGGCCGCCATGATGAGGATGACGACCTCGGGCAGCTTCACTCCACCCCGGGCCGGGCGCAGGAGGCACAACCCGACGAGGGCGGCCATCGCGAACTCGTTGACTGGGAAGCCGGCGACCTCCAGTGACCGGAACGGCAGCACGGCCATCAGCGCGAAGTCGGTGATCCGGATCTCGCGGTCGGCGGTGTCGGCCCGCTCGACCGTCCGGTCCGGGAGGTTCCATGGGGAGTCGATGCGCTTCATCGCGGGCTCCCGAGGGCGTCGTACACCTCGGCGATGCGTGCGCACATCTCCTTCACAGTGGGCCAGTCGGTGAGACCCGGTCGGGTCGCCGGGTCGAGACCCTGTGAGGCCAACGCGGCCGCGACGGCGCTCGGGTCGTCGGCGCCGACGAGGCACCGGGCCGGCAGCATCTCGGGGTTGCCACCCACGTCGCTCGCCACGACGCCGAGGCCGCGGGCCGCTGCGTCGAGCAGGGCGTAGGAGCAGTTCTCCCACACCGACAGCATCGAGAGGACGTCGTGCTCGGCCATCGCAGTTTCCGGGTCGAGGAAGCCGGGGAGGGTGACGACGTCGTGGAGGCCCAGCCGGTCGACGTGCGCCCGCAGCGCGGCCTCCTCCTCTCCGGTGCCGCCGAGCGTCAGACGTGCCTCGGGGTGCTCGCGATGCAGCGCGGCGAAGCCGTCGAGCATGGCGATGAGGCGCTTCTCCGGGGCGAGGCGAGCCAGCGACAGGATCCGCAGGCCTGCTGTTCTCGGTGGTTGAGGTGCGTGCGACTGCACCCTCGGTTGTTGAGGTGCGAGCGCAGCGAGCCTCGAAACCACAGGATCGACGCCGTTGGGGATCACCGTGATCTCGCGACGCGGGTGCCACTTGTCGGCCATCGCCTCGGCGGTCGCCCGGCTGACCGCGATCGCTGCGTCGAAGCGCCGCAGGCGGGCGGTGTGCACGCCCGCCATGAGACGGGCCTTCGCGGCGGAGCGGTGGTAGACGAGGTCGTCGCGCGCGATGCCGTGCTCGGTGGTCACCAGTCGCGGTCCGCGGCCCACGGCGAGCGCGGTCACGATGTCGGCGTGGGAGAGGTGGCTGTGCACCACGGCGGGTCGGAGCGTGCGTACTGCATCGCGCAGGGACGCCATGGACGCGCGGGTCCCGTGGTCGGGCCCGAACGGTTCGACGCGGACCGTCGCCCCGACGTCGCGCAGTGCGTCAGGCAGGTCTCCGGGCGGGGTGAGGAACACCAGTTGCCAGCCGGGCACGCCGGTGCGGGCGACGTCGAGGACGTGGCGCGCCACCCCGGCCAGGTCGCTGACCGGCACCACCCAGAGGGCGGTCGGTGGGCTCAGAACCATTGCTCCAACCGCTCGAGGGCGATCCAGAAGCCCTCGCCGTCATTGACATGGCCCTGCCAGATCTCGGGGATGAAGCTCACGCCCGGCGACATCGCGTCGAGCTGCTGCGCGAGCACGGCCCAGTCGATCTCACCGTCGCCCACCTGGACGCCCTCGCCGTCGACGCCGGTCGCGTCCACGAGGTGGAGGTGTTCGGTGTGCGGTGCCAGCAGGTCGGTCGCCTCGGCGAAGGACATGCCGAGGTAGTTGGCCGACAGCTTGGAGTGCGAGACGTCGAAGCAGAGCCGCCGGTCGTAGCGCGCCGCGAACTCCGCGGTGTCGCGCGGGTCGACGAACAGGTTGCAGTAGAGCTGGCCGCCCATGTACCACGGGTATGGCGGCAGCGTCTGGGCGCAGAGGCGCACCCCCGAGTCGTCGACGCGGGCCAGACCTGCGGCGACGCGGGCGTACATGCGCTCGCGCTCCGCAGGCGCCACGAACGCGTCGGTGGTGAAGCCGCCGAGGCTGGCGACGATCACCGGTCCCTCGCTGTCGGCCTTGGCGTCGGCGCCCTTGGTGAAGTGCTGCTGCATCTCGCGCGTGGTGTCGACGACCCGCTGCAGCTCACGGATCGACCGCTCCCAGTGGGCGTCGTCCTCGGAGGCCAGGTTGAGCAGGAAGTCGCCGGCGAACAGGTCGGGGGAGTGCGTGGTGAAGCCCATCGGCAGGCCGCCGTCGTACTTCGCGAACACCTCCGCGACCGGCAGGTCGAGGTCCTTGTAGGAGAAGTGGAACTCGAGGAAGTCGGGCGTCGTGTCCTGCGTCATCGCGTCGATGTCGTGGTAGCGGACGGCCAGGCCCCAGGGCCGGCGGAAGTCGTAGGCGCGGCCCTTCGGCACCGCGTCGCCGAGGTCCGTGGCGTAGAAGAAGTCACCGGCGTCGAGGGCGCGGGCCGTGGTGCGCCCGACGAGCTTGTCGTACGCGTTGGGCTGCAGGCCGCGGCCGGGGCTCTTGATGTCGATGTCGGCGTCGGTGAGCACCTCGCCGGCCTCGATGCGCCGGGCCGCGACGAGCGACTTGGCGAGGTTGACCCGGTTCATCATCTCGCCGGTGGAGACCGCGCGCGGCGCTGCGGTGCCGAGGGCCTCCTCGACCTCGCGGACGCGCTGCACCATCTCCCTGAACTCACCGGGCAGCAGGCTCACCTTGTGGTCGTTGCCCTCGAGGTCGCGATCGATCGTGAAGTGCTTCTCGATGATCCGCGCGCCGAGAGCGACCGCGGCGACGGCGACGTGGAAGCCACGCTCGTGGCCGGAGTAGCCGACGGGCGCCTGGGTGATCTCGGCCAGCCGCGTCAGGTAGGCGAGGTTCACGTCCTTGAAGGGCGCCGGGTAGGTGGACTGGCAGTGGAGGAACGCGTGTGCGACGCCCGTGCTCCGGACCACCTCGACGGTCTCGCGGATCTCGCCCTCGGTCGACATGCCGGTCGAGATGACCATCGGGGTGCCGCTGGCCGCCATGTGGCGCAGGAGGGCGTGGTTGGTCATGTCGGCGGAGGCGACCTTGAGCGACGGCACGCCGTAGTCGACGAGCCGGTCGACCGAGACCGGGTCCCAGGCGGTGCACATGACGTCGATCCCGACGTCGCGGCAGTGGTCGAAGACCTCGAAGAGCTGGTCGGCCTCGAGGTTGTACTTGGCGAGCAGGTCGAGGGTGTACTGCGGGCCGAGGTCCTCGCCACCCGAGCCGGATGAGCCCTGGCGGTAGAGCGACTCCATGTCGCGCAGCTGGAACTTCACGATGTCGGCGCCCGACTCGACCGACAGGTCGACGAGCTGCTTGGCGAGGGACACGTCGCCCTGGTGGTTGATGCCGATCTCCGAGATCAGCAGCGTCGGGGCGTCGGCGGCAATGACGTGGCGGCCGATGCGCAGCTCGTCGGCGCGGTTGATCGCGATCGCGACGAGGTGGCCGCGCTCGTCGACGAGGGCGACGTGGTCGATGCCCGAGCCGAAGGCGTGCGAGATCTCGGCCGGGCTGCTGCCGATCGGCAGGCTGCGGGGCGAGGTGTTGGCCGCCTCGACGGCCGCGACGTCGACCGACAGGCGGCTCGAGCTGCTCACCCAGCGACGGAAGTCGCCGTCGGACAGCACGCCGTCGAGGTGGCCGTGGGAGTCGACGAGGAAGATGACGCGAGCCTGGTTGGCGGTGATCTTCTCCAGGGCGCGGAGGACCGGGTCGCCCGAGTAGACGACGTACGGCGTGAGGTCACGCTCGATGATCAAGGCGGACGCCTTCCGTGGGTGTACGTACGGCACGACAGTAGCCAGCGGATGCGCTTCGCGGGCCGAGACGGCTCAACGCGCGGCCAGCAGGCGCACGGCGAGGGCGACGTCGAGCTCGGTGTCGATGTCGATGCCCTCGTCCTCGTGCATCACGAACAGGCCGATCCTGCCGCCGAGGCGGTTGTCGTGCTGCTCGTAGATCTCGGTGCGGGTCACGTAGAGCGAGCCCGTCTCGCGGTAGCGGCGGGTCTCGTCGGTGAGGTCCTGGCGCCGCGGTCGCGCCGCGACGTCGTACGCCGCTGTCGGCGGGTTGCCCGCCTGCCAGATGAACGGCGGTTGCTCCACCACGCCGACCATCGAGTCGACGTCGGTCTGGTCGAACTCTGCGAGCGCCCGGGCGAGCGTGTCGTCGTGACGCACCGGCGAGGTCGCCTGGAGGAGCATGACGGCGTCCGGTCGCCCGCGATCGATGGTCACCTGCTCGATCGCGTGCCGCACGACCGGCTCGGTGGGGGTGGTGTCCTGTGCCAGCTCGGCGGGGCGCAGCCACGGGACCCGCGCGCCGGCCGCGCGCGCGACCTCGGCGATCTCCTCGTCGTCGGTGGAGACGAGCACGTCGAGTCCCGGCACAGCGAGCGCCTGTTCGATCGTCCAGACGATCAGCGGCTTGCCCCCGACGTCGAGCAGGTTCTTGCGCGGCACGCCCTTGGATCCCCCGCGCGCCGGGATCACGCACAGCGTCATGACGCGGCCTCGACGAGGAGCTCGGCGATCCTCCGCGCAGGCTCGACACCCGGCCGTGCCGGTGCGGGCGTGGGGTCGGAGCCGAGACGGTGCATGCCGTAACGCTCCCAGAACTCGCCGAGCCACGCGGGCGGTCTCGGGAAGTCGACCCACGCGTCCCGACCGCGCGCGGCCGCCTCCAGCACACCCGTCGAGAAGACGCTGACGACCGGCGCCGCGAGCTCGACCAGAGGGACGCCGCTCCGGTCGACCGTGATGCCCGCTCGTTCGTACGCTGCCAGCACCGCGCGCGAGGTGACGTCCCGCTCGCTGGGGTGGGGCCGGTAGACGGCGTGGTGCGCGCGACAGGTGGTCAGCGCGGCGTGCGCCAGTCGGGCGCGCGGGATCTCCGCGGCGTGGCCCTGACCGAGGTACGTCAGCCGCTCGTTGGTCGAGGACGGCGCGCCGGTCCCACCGTTGGTCGAGGAGGGCGCCCCGCTCCCACCGTTGGTCGAGGAGGGCGCCCCGGCGCCCGTCACGAGACCCGCGCCCCACAGCAGCTGGCTCCCGGTGACCTGCACCTGGACGTCCTGCCGTCCGGAGGCCCAGAACGCACCGTCCGCCTCGCTCCACGCGAGCAGTCGCGCCCGGCGTGGCAGGGGAGGGGCGTACGGCGTCAGCGCGCCGTGCTGCGATACGAAGAAGGGGAGCTCGCGCTCGTCGGCGATGTCGAAGGCCGCTGCGCCGATCTCGGTGAAGTAGCCAGCGGCGAGGACGCCCGCGGGATCGACCAGCGTGGGCAGCTCGGCGAGCGGGACCGTGGTCCGACCATGCCCGGCGTACCGCATCGGCGGTTCCCAGCCGACCGGCGCGAGGATTGCGGTTCGCTCGACGGGCAGGCGCTCGAGCGGCGCGACGACAGCATTCGCGAAGCTCGCATGGGTCGCCTCGACGGCGACCAGGAGGTCGGCACCTGCTCGTGGACGCAGGACGTCCACGAGGGCGGCCGGCCCATCTCGGAGCAGTCCACGTGTCGAGCGGTAGGCATGGCGGATCGCGTGACGCGACTCGTGCCAGCGCCGCCATGCGACCAGGTCTCCCGGGTACTTCAGACCGTGTCCCATGCTGCCTCCAGGAGCGGCACACGGTGGTCGAAGGTGTGCTCGGCGAGCGTCCGCTCGTGCCCACGGTCGGCAATCGCACGCGCCCAGCCGCGGTCGACCTGGGCCCGCCGGCTCAGCTCGACCAGCTCGTCGTCGGACTCGAAGACGAGCACCTCCTTGCCGGGCTCGTACACCTGCGCCACATCGGGCCTGTCGATGAGCTGCAGTCCGCCGGTCCCGGGGATCTCGTAGGTGCGCATGGTGAAGCCGTCCTGGTCCGTGTGCGAGTTCAGGGCTGCGACCGCGCCGGCTGTGATGCCGTACGCGACTGCACGAGGAACATCTCGACCGTTCGGCACATCGGGGCTGCGCACGCGCCACGTGCGGAGGCGGTCCACCGGATGTCCGGACCAGTCGCGCCCGTACGCCTTGACCGGCACTCCCGATCGATGGAGGGCGAGGAGCAGGCGCTCGCGCTCGGGGTATCGCGCGCCGACGAAGACCACCTCGTCGCTCGGCCGGGGATCGAAGGCCAGGGAGTGGTCGAAGGCATCGAGGACGTGCCCCACGCGTAGGCCCCGCATCTCCAGCGAGTGCACGTCGTGGGGGGAGTAGGAGACGATCGATGGGCGCGAGGCGATGACCGCTTCGTCGAACTGCATGCGAGCCAGCTCGTCGTACAGCCAGAGCAGCTGGCAGGCACCTGAGTCGTCGACCGCTTCCCAGTAGTCCGTTCCCAGGACGTCGCCCTTGACCGTGATGATGACGTCGGCTCGGGTCGCGGCCACCGCAGCGACGGCGCGCGCAGTCAGCATGCGCTGCAGGGCGACCTCACCCGACCTCGAGCCCAGCCGGCTCGGCAGCTCGTGGACGAGCTTGGTGCGCAGCTTGTGGCCGAGCCTCGCGTGGGCATCATAGGCGTGGAGAGCGACATCGTGACCCGCCCGGCGAAGGGCCCCAGCGATGGAGGCGCCGTAGCCGTGGAAAGCGGGGGCGATGAGGAGGATGCTGCGATGAGTGCGCGCCACGGCTCACACCTCCAACGAGCCGAGGCGTACCAGACGAGCGAAGTACTCATCGCTTCTCGACAACTCCTCGAAGGTGCCTGTGGCCCGTACCCGGCCGTCCTCGAGGATGGCGACCTGGTCGCAGTGGCGAACCGTGGAGAGGCGGTGGGCGACGACGATCGTCGTGAGCTGGCCGTGCAGCTCGTCCAACGTCGCGGTCACCTTGTGCTCGGTCTCGTTGTCGAGGGCGGACGTCGCCTCGTCGAGCACGAGCAGTGTGGGCTCGCGGTAGAGCGCCCGCGCAATGCCGATGCGCTGACGTTGTCCACCGGAGAGACGAGTGCCCCGCTCGCCGACGCGTGTGTCCAGTCCATGCTCCGCGGCGGCCACCACGTCCTCCAGCTGGGCCCGCGCCAGCACCGTCTCCATCAAGGGGTCCGGGTCGGTCGGAGGTGTCGCGGAGAACCTGATGTTGTCCCGTAACGATTCGTCCAGCAAGAACACCTCTTGGGGAACCATGGCCAGGCCTGCCTGCCATGAGGCTAGCGAAGCATGGACGTCCCTGCCGTCCGCCAGGACCGAGCCGCCAGTGGGGCGATGGAGCCCGAGGATGAGGTCCACGAGGGTGGTCTTGCCAGCGCCGCTTCCTCCGATGATCGCGAGCGAGGAACCGGTAGGGATGTGTAGCGACACGTCCTGCAAGACGTCGTGATCAGCCCCCTCGTAGCGAAAGTGCACGTCGCGAAGCTCGAGAGCGACCGTCAACGGGAGTCGCGCGACCGGGGGCGGGACGTCCCCCGCGTCGTTCCTGTTGGCCTCTAGGAGGTCGGGCTCGATGACGTCGAGCGTTGGTACCGCCCCTCGCACGATGTTGATCGCGGCCATCATCCTCACGACGCTGGGGAGGAGGCGGAAGCCTGCCACTCCAACGAGGGCAACGGTTCCGAGGGCTGCCTCCGGATCGTCTTGGGTGTAAGCGATCGCCGTCGTGATGCCGACCCCGATCACGAACAACATCTCCAGGATGTGCTTGGGAAGCTCCCCGACGAACGTGTGCACGCGCATCGCGTTCGCCGCACGCCTCTTCTCGGCGTAGTACCTGTTGACGAACGTCGTCGACTCGTGGCGGAGCTTGATCTCCTTGATGCCCCCCAGAGCGTGCAGGGCCGTCTTGTTCGAGTGGTAGGCACTGTCGATGATCGTCACTCCGGCCTGGCGCGTACGCCGTTTGACGGCGTGAGCCAGGGCCCACGCGGACAGTCCGAAGTAGAGGCCGAGCACCACGGTTCCCAGCGGGTTCACGACCAGAAGAACCGATCCGAGCACGAGAATCGTGATGAGCTCCGTGGCGGCGGAGACGCCTCCAAGCACGATGGGTCCGTGGAGCGCGGTGACACCTTCGTTCAGTACCCGTAGGAGGTCGGGTGTGCTCCGACGTAGATGGAGTGAGTACGGGGCTTGGAGGTAGTACCGAAGCAACTTCGCGGACGTCTCGGCTCCCTGCGCCAGCACGAAGCCGATGGACCACCACCGGATCGCGAGAGCCGCGACGCCTTTCAGGATGAAACCAGCGAGCACGATCAGGGCGACGTACAGGGCAAGTCGTTCCTGAGAGGGCTGGCCGAAGAGGTCGTGGAGGAACCGCAGCTCGCGGCTGCTACGCGGGGTCGCCCCGGTCACGAGCGCCATGAGGGGAAGCACGGCGAGGATCGCCACGGCCTCGGTCAGAGCAATGGTCAGAGAACCGGCGAGCACGAGCAGCAACCTGGCCTTGACGTGTCGCCCGAAAAGGGTGCTGAACCGGCGGATCAGGGACGTCACGAGCTTGCTCCCGTGCCCGTGTCGAGGCGGACCGACTCACGTCGGCGTCGATCGCACTCGTGTATGTACGTGAGCCACCGGTCCACGACGACGTCACTGCTGTAGGTCGCCGCTACGTGCCGCGCCGCGCTGCCCAGACGCTCCCGTAGCTGGTCGTCAGCGATGAGGCGTCCCAGCTCGACCGAGAATGCGGCCAGGTCCCCGGGAGCGACCAGAGCACCCGACTCGTGGGACACGAGCGCGCGAATGCCTGGTGAGCAGTCGAAGGCGATGGTCGGGACTCCCATCGCCGAGGCTTCGAGGACCGACATGGGAAACCCCTCGAACTCTGACGTCAGGAGGTTCAGCGCCGCCGTGCTCATGACCTCTTCGACGTCGTCGGTCGGGCCCATGAGACGCACGCGGTCATCGATGTTCAGCTGTCTGATCTGTCCTTCGAGCTGGCTTCGTAGCGAACCGTCGCCGTAGATGTGCAGCTGCCAGTCACGATGCTGGTGCCGCGTGGCGGCCGCAAAGGTCTCGATCATCACGTCCAGTCGCTTCTCACGCTCGTAGCGCGCGAGAGCCACGACGTTGTGACCCGGACGATGCCGGCTGTGCTCCATCGAGGGTGCGATGTTGGGGACGCTGCTGCAAGGAGCATCGACGACTGTCTGGAAGAGTTCCGCGTCCTCGTCCGTGAGTGCCAGGAAGAGGTCGATGTCGTCGAAGTGCCGCATCTTCGGCCCGCGTTCCCACTCCGAACCCGCGCCGTGGAAGGTGGAGTGGTGCTGGCCGATGAAGATGGGTGAGCTCTCGGAGCGCCGATACCCGGATTCGTCCAGGATGATCTTGGGCAGCACGTTCGTGAAGACGACTACGTCACGCGGCCCGAGCGCGTCGACCAGCCTCCTCAGCCGACGGAGTCCTCGCCTGCGGTCCCTCCGCTTGAGGAATGCCGTGACAGCGCCACGCGCCCGTGAACGGGCGCCCCGCGTGCCTCGGAACGACGGAGTCCTATGTGCGTCCCCCATCTCGAACACTGTCAGGGTGGGCACCAGCGAAGGACGAATCCCCGGGTTCACCGTCACGTGCGACACGTCCACCCCCCTCTGGATCAGTGCTCGAGTGATGGCCTCGGTCGCGGTTCCACCGCCCCCAAGCTCCGGGATCCGAGGACAGGCAAAGACGACACGGCCGGTCCAATCGTTGGTGTGGCTCGCTTCAGGCCGCGTCATGACGTCTCCCGAACAGGCGCCGCGCACAGGCGCTTCCACACGTCTCGGACATGCTCGCGGAAGGCCCCTTCCCCGAAATCCGCTGCACGCCGGGCGCATGCGGCCCGGCTGCTGGCAGTGTCGGTGGCAGCGGCCAGCGAGCGCGTCATCAGACGCAGCTCGGCAAGGGTGGTCCACGTCCAGTCAGGGTTCACCGGAGCCACGATCTCCTGGGGGCCGGCGGTCGCATAGACCAGCGGTATCGCTCCTGCAGCCATGGCCTCGACCGTCGAGATCCCGAAGTGTTCCTGGGCTTCTGGACGCGTACGCACATCGGTGTCGTAGCCCTGGGCGTGCCAGTACAAGGACGCGCGGCGCTGCAAGTCAGCGAGCTCGTGCTGGGACGCGTTCGGATGTATCACCACCGGCAACCCGTCTGCCCTGGTGCGAACCTCGTTGAGGTATGCCTGGGCCTCGTCGCCGTGTGCGGCGCCAACCAGGTGGAGCTCCCATCCCCCCGCAATGAGGTCCTCCATCTCCGAGAAGGCATCGATCATCACGTGTTGGTTCTTGTGGGGGACACCTTCACCGCGACCTTGGAATCGTCCGACAGCCAGGATGATGCGATCGCGGCGCCGAGCGGAGTCCGTACCCGTAGCCAGGTCGCACGGGGGGTACAGGGTCTCGGCAACCACGCCCCAACGCTCGGCAACCTTCTCCCCTGTGAATCCGGAGTTGGCAGTGACGAGGTCGTACGTGTCGATGAAGCTTCGGTGCCTGGGGTGGAGCAACTGCCTTCGCGCCCGTGCGATCAGACGAAGGTAGACGGAGTGCGGCGCCGAGCGTGGCGAAACCTCGAGCACGTGGGGGAAGTGTGTGAAGTACCAGTTGGCTGTCCCCACTCCTGGAAGAGAGCTCTTGAACTTGACGTTGACGAACAGTCGTGGCCGGACCTTCCTCACCGCGCGCTGCATCCTGAGGTCGTCCCACAGATCGAGGACAGCCCGAGGGGCGCGGAAACGCCCCCGAACGGTGGGTGGAAGCACTGCGAAGTGGACGTCGGGGACATCGAGACCGAAGTGCTCGTGAATCCACCCCGGGTCGACCGGTCGGTCGGTGAAGCACACCACGGACAACCCCAGGTCGCTGAGCGCGGCTGCCACGGAGAGCGCCGTCTTCTCGGCTCCACCCCCGGCCAACAGGCCAGGCGCAAAGACGGCAACATCCACGGGACTCTCCATCAGATGAGGCCGTCGTTCGATGCGTGCCCGTAGCCAGCGGCCGCTGCGGACTCCACGCTCAGTGCAATCAGCCTGCGTGCAGCACCAGCGGGGAGCACGAGTGTCAGGGAGTCGACGACCCGAGCCACTTTGCTGACGCGGTGCTCGTTCAGGCGGCGGGCTGTCACGCGAACGACCGAGTTCCAGGCCCCTTGGCCACTGTCGGACGGACTGATGGAGTGCTTCTCCTCGAAGTGGCGTTTGGCAGCACCCGCGTAGAAGGCGCGTTGACTGCGCGTCACGGTCGTCGTGGCAGCGATGCGGTGTGTTGTCTCGAGGCCGGGTTCCAGAATGACTGGGACGCCGAGGCGATGAAGCCGATACCCCCAGTCGACGTCTTCCCACCCGTAGCTGCGGAAGCTCGTGTCGTACGGCCCCACGGCGGACCAGGTGTCGCGCGAGACGGACACGTTGCCAGCCCAGTAGCGCCAGCGGTTGTCGTCCGGCGTGGAGTAGGCCTGCTTGCGGAATCGAACGTCCCAGTCCCTGCCGTAGGCGCGAGCGTACGGATTCTCTGGATACACGTTGCGGTAGAGCCCGACGGCACCGACAGGGCGTCCACCGTGAGCGGCGGCGTGGATCGACAGGTAGTTGGCCGACGGGACCAGATCATCGTCACAGCGGATGAGGATGTCACCCGTGGCCTCGGCGAATCCGGCGTTGAGGGCGGCGGAGCGCCCCATGTTGTGAGCGAGCTCGATGCAGCGGACGGGAATCCGTCGCGCATACCGCTCAATCACCTGAGCTGACTCGTCCACGGCTCCGTCCAGAACGACCACGACCTCCCATGGACCGGCGAAGTCCTGCTTGGCCAACGCGTCGAACAAGACAGGCAGCCTCGCAGCACCCCCCCGGCTGGGAACGACGACCGAGACGCGAACCTCACTCACCACATCACCCCGCCCATCGCGCAAGCTCGTCCATTCGATTGTTGACCGCGATCAGCTGCGATGCAGAACGACGTCGCCATTCTATGGCGCAGCGAACGATTGGGCGGGGTAATGAGAACGCACGACGTGCGCACTGCCCTTTGCGTCTCGACGTACCCATAGCCTTGCGGTCATGGAACACCTCGTCATCGTTCTGCCGTCCGTTCCGGTGGCAGACGGCAAGGTGCAGCTGGCTGACAAGACGTTGACGGGCCTGCGCGGGTTCGTCGACCGATGGCCCGGCCGGGTCACGGCGGTCGGGCCGGCCGTTGAGGCGGACGTTGCGGGCAACCTGGGGCTTCAGTGGTATCGACCCGAAGCCCTCGGGTTGGACGTCTTGCACGGCAACACCGTCGAGCTCGTGAGCAACCTCAACCCCGACGTGATCCATCTGTCGTTGGCTGTGCGGGAGCGACCGTTGCTCGACGTGGGGGCGCCGGCTGTCGTGTTCGCCGAGAACCCCGCTTTGGAGCGGTTGCGGTACGCATTGCCGGGTTCCAGCCGGGTGAACCGGCCACGCATGGCTGCAGGGGCACTGCGCCAGGAGCTGATCCAACGGAGCATGGTGGAACGCGCGTCCGCTCTTGTGTGCAACGGCTGGAACGCGTGGCGATGGTACGAACGACTCGGCCGTCGGACCCACGCGCACGAACCACTTCTCGTGTTCGACTCGCGCTTGCCGCTCGAACGCGTCGCCCGGGCACGAGCCAGGCTCGCCGAGTCCCCTCGGGACGTGACACCGCTGAGGCTGGGGTTCTCGGGTCGACTGCACCCCGCCAAGGGTCCCCACTACGCGGTCGCCGCGTCACGGGAGCTCGACGCCCGCGGCGTCGCACACACGTTGACCATCTTCGGGACCGGGCCGATGGAGGCGGACCTTCGGCTCAGTGCCGGTGCGTCCGTGCAGTTCGCTGATGAGATCGCGTTCGATCCGGTGTGGATGGATCGAGTCGCAGAAGAGATCGACATCATGCTGTTGCCCCACACCCAGGGCGACCCCTCCGGCACCTACCTCGAGTCCGCCGGGCTGGGTGTGCCCGTCCTCGGCTTCAAGAATGCGGCGCTGAGCGGGTTCGTGCGTGAAGCAGGGTTCGCCTGGGTTGCGCGCGAACGCGCCGGGGCGGCACTCGCCGACGTCGTCGAGCACTTGTCCGAGAATCGCGCAGAGCTTCACCGCGCTGCAGTTGCGGGCGTGGAGTTCGCGCAGGCGCACGCGTTCGAGAAGGCCTTCGACGCGCGAGTGGACCAGTTGGTGCGAGTGGCCCAGGGCTGAGGCCATCGCGGCAGCCGGGAGGACCGGTCGTTCACGCGGTCGGACGCGGCTGCTCGGTGATCGCCGCGAATACGTCCTCGACGAATTCAGCCACCTCATCCTCCCCGGCTACCGGCCCGCCTGCGAGGTAGCCGTCCGCGCCGAGCAGCACCGCTCCCGGGGCACCGACGGAGAAGATTCGACGGACGTTGTGGTCCGGTTCGATTGTCGCGAGGACCTTCTGCTGAGGCAGGTCCAACCCGGACTGGGGGTGGACGGCGACGACACCGACTGTCGGCTCCAGGTCCGCGGCCCAGGCCTCGAGCTTCTCGGCGGTGCGCACGCACGGACCGCAGTGCGGTTGAGCACCACCAGCAACCGAGCCTGCGTCGACGCGAGCTCGGCGAGCGTCGTCGTCGTGCCGTCGGACGTCGTCAGCACGCCGTACGGGATGGGGCGACGCTCGTAGTCGAGCTCGGGCTCGCCCGCCGACAGGGAGCCCGCGTCTGCGCGCCCGCCGACGATCGTGGCGGCGACGACCACGGCGGCGAGCGCTGCCGCAAGGGTCCACCAGTCCCCGCCGTGCAGGTCCCGGACTGCGTCCGGAGCCGACCCACCACTCAGTCCGATCCAGACCGCGACACCGGACAGTGCGAGCAGGAGGAGGTTGCGCGCCAGGGTCAGCCAGCTGACGGTGTGGCCGCCGAGCGCGCCGAAGCAGGCGCAGTCGACGGCCTCGCCGAACGTGAGCGCGCGGCCGATCAGCCACGTGTAGATCGCCATGATCATGACGACCAGACCGCCCACGACGACGAGCGGAGCGCTGGGGGAGAGCAGCAGCAACGCAGCCAAGGCGCCCTCGGCCCATGGCATGACCCGGATCGCTGCCTGCCTCGGAACGATCGACGGCACCCTGAGCGACACGAAGCCGTCGGCGAACGCCAACGGGTTGCGCACCTTGGCGACGGCGCTGGCGGCCAGTACTGCTCCCAAGGTCAGCAGCACCAGCAACGAGGCCGTGGGCGCGCTGGACATGCCGGAATCGTAGGGAGGCAGGCCCTCTGCCATGCCAGTACGGCGCGTGAGTCAGATCACAGACGCAGTTGAAAGTCGCACCATGCTGAGTCCAGTTGTTACTCAATCGTGAATACGGGCGACCTACCGTTGCAGACAACTAGGCGGCCGTGGGGGTTCGCCAGAACTGTGGGGGCTCATCAAGATGCCGAACGACACGACCGTGCTCGAGACCGTACGACCTTCTCGCCGATCCGTGGTGCGCGGTGCCGCGTGGAGCGTGCCGGTGATCTCCATGGCCGCGACTGCTCCCGCCTTCGCCGCGTCGCCGTGCTCCACGCCTGTCAACCCTGACATGAGCTGGAACACCGCCCGCTACACGGGTCAGTGGTGGAACCCGACCGATCGAGGCTATGGCTACTGGCGCAGCAACAACACGACTGCGGCCTACCTGACCCAGGACCCTGACGGCACCGGGCGGCAGCAGCCCCTCCGCTTGGACATCTCGGTCAGCTACGGAAGCAACGTGCGGGCTGAGGACGACCAGCTATTCGTCACCTCCCAGACTGTGGGTGGCACCTCGTCGCGCGGCCTGACGCTCCACCAGAGCCCGCGGAACGCTTCTCAGCAGTCGAGCACCCTCGTGGACCGGAACAAGTCGGTCGTGCGCTTCACGTTCAGCCGGCAGGTCAGCTCACTCACCTTCACCATGACGGACATCGACTCGGCGAGTGCGGACTTCCGGGATGCGGTCGGTATCTCCGGGGCGACCATCGCCAGCTACTCGATCCAGAACCCTGCGCAGGTGCAGGGAGCGGGCACGGTGGCCAACCCGTTCCGCGTCGTCCCCACGAACTCTGCCGTGGACAACTTCAGCAGCGGTGGTGGCAACGTCACCGTCACGCTCTCCAACGTGTCGACCTTCGATCTCCACTACTGGAACTTCGAACCGGCGGGCAACGGAGACGACCAGAAGGTGTACCTGACCAACTTCCAGGCCACCTACATGCCTTGCTGAACAAGACCGGCTGCCGGCGCGGCCCGAGGAATCGCTGAGGCACGTCACACCGCCGCTCTCGGCAAAGTCCTGCGCGCGGCGCGCCGCGAACCTAGGGTGAAGCGACGTCGACCGCTTCCTACAGGTACAGGTGACCCATGGCCGAGCTGACCCCGAGCCGGCGCACCCTCGTGCGCGGGGCTGCGTGGAGCGTGCCGGTCGTGGCGGTCGCCGCCACCGCGCCGGCGTACGCAGCATCGAACTGTGCTGGTCAGCCGGCCCACACGATGAACCTCGCGAAGAAGACGGGCAGCGACGGCACGACCCTGAGCGTCACGTCGGTGGCGACCGGTGTGACGGTCGGCCCGCACAACCTGAGCACGTCGGACCCGGCATTCCCGCTCAGTGGTTGGCTGGAGCTCGAGAACGTCCCGCGGGCCACGGCGGCGACGAATCCGACGCGCTACCAGGACGTCACGTTCACCTTCGGGCAGTCGGTGTCGTTGCTCGAGTTCACCCTGAGCGACCTCGACTCGACGCAGACCTGGACGCAGTCGTACTGGGACCGTGTCGCGATCATCAACTCGGCGTCCGGCTTCCAGGCGACGCCGGTCGTCCCTGGCAACACCGCAGTCACCGGAGCGGGGACGCTGAACGACCCGCTCCGCCAGACGACCTTCACCAGCAGCACGCCCGCCTTGAACAACGACACCTCTCGTCAGATGAAGGTCGCGTTCACCGGGACGACGCAGAGCATCACGATCCGCTTCTGGTCCAGCCGGGACACATTCCAGAGTGGCACCCACGCGGTGTGGATCGGGAACATGACGTACAAGACCAACTGCTCGGTCTGAGGCGGTCTCGCGGACGAAGCGGTGTCGACTCCCGCTTCACCGCGGTGGGTTGCTGAGACCCTTCGCTGAACGGGCGCGCTCCGCGAGCGCGACCGCTGCGCGCTGCACGACCGGCAGCTCCTCGGCGTCGCGCGCCGCCTCGTGCGGCACGTCCCCGCCGAGCAGCCCGGCCGGGGTGGTCAGCCAGATCCACGCGCGCCAGGGGTCGACCTCGGCCGCCAGGAGCGTCTCGAGGACCGTGAGCAGCTCCGTCCGCACCTCCCCGTCACTGTCGAGCTGGAACGAGGGGACGAGGGTCGCCCCGTCCTGCTGGACCAGGAGCACCGTGCGCCGGGAGGCCGCCTTGTGCAGCGCGAAGCGGGCCGCGTCGACCGACAGTCCACGCAGCGCCGCGACGCCGGCGTAGTCGAGCCAGCCGTCGGCGAGCAGCGCCGCCCGCACTCGAGCCTCCCGACGGAGCCGGACGAGCGCGACGGGTACGGCGTGCGCAGGGTCGTCGCCCTGCGCACGCAGCTGCCGGTCCAGGTCGGCCAGGCGCTCCGGGCTCAGAGGCTCGACCGTGCCCGGCTCGCGCCAGCGCACGACACCGTCCGCGCGGTCGTACGTCGGCAGGCCGGCGCCGGCCAGCTGGTCGGCGAGGCCGAGCTGCTCCAGCCAGGTCGCCAGCCGCTCGCCGGTGTCGTCGGGGTGCCCGGACACGGCGATGCCTACTTGTTGGCCTTCCGGGCGCGCGACGCGGTCTTGGCCCGCGCGTTGGCGTCGAGCACGACCTTGCGGATGCGCACCGTCTCGGGCGTGACCTCGACGCACTCGTCCTCGCGGCAGAACTCCAGGCACTGCTCGAGCGAGAGCCGCTTCGGCGGGATCAGCTTCTCGAAGTTGTCGGAGGTGGCGGACCGGATGTTGGTCTGCTGCTTCTCCTTGGTGATGTTGACGTCCATGTCGTCGGCGCGCGAGTTCTCGCCGACGATCATGCCCTCGTAGACCTCGGTCGTCGGCTCGACGAACAGCACGCCGCGCTCCTGCAGCGACGTCATGGCGTACGCCGTTGCCGCACCGGCGCGGTCGGCGACCAGCGATCCGTTGTTGCGCGAGCGGATCTCGCCGGCCCAGGGGTGGTAGCCCTCGGAGATGTGGTGGGCGATGCCCGTGCCGCGGGTCTCGGTGAGGAACTCGGTGCGGAACCCGATCAGGCCGCGCGAGGGGACGACGAAGTCCATGCGGACCCAGCCGGTGCCGTGGTTGGTCATGCCCTCCATGCGGCCCTTGCGGGTGGCGAGGAGCTCGGTGATCGTGCCGAGGTACTCCTCCGGGGCGTCGATCGTGAGCCGCTCGAAGGGCTCGTGGACCTTGCCGTCGACCTCGCGGGTGACCACCTGCGGCTTGCCGACGGTGAGCTCGAAGCCCTCGCGGCGCATCTGCTCGACGAGGATCGCCAGCGCCAGCTCGCCGCGGCCCTGCACCTCCCACGCGTCGGGACGCTCGGTCGGGAGGACGCGCAACGAGACGTTGCCGATGAGCTCGGCGTCGAGGCGGTCCTTGACCAGGCGGGCGGTGACCTTCGCGCCCTTGACCTTGCCGACCAGCGGCGAGGTGTTGGTGCCGATCGTCATCGAGATCGCCGGCTCGTCGACGTGGATGAGCGGCAGGGCGACGGGGTTCTCGGCGTCGGCGAGGGTCTCGCCGATCGTGATGTCCGGGATGCCGGCGATGGCGACGATGTCGCCGGGGCCGGCGGACTCGCCGGGCTTGCGCTCGAGGCCCTCGGTGACGAGGAGCTCGGTGATGCGGACGTTCTTGACCTCGCCGTCGCGACGCATCCAAGCGACGGTCTGGCCCTTCTTCAGGGTGCCCTGGTGCACGCGCAGCAGTGCGAGGCGACCGAGGAACGGCGAGGAGTCGAGGTTGGTGACGTGGGCCTGGAGCGGGGCGCCCTCGTCGTACTGCGGGGCGGGGATGGTCTCGAGGATCGTCTTGAAGAGCGGCTCGAGGTCGGTGCCCTCGGGCATCGTGCCGTTCTCGGGCTGCTCGAGCGAGGCGATGCCGGCCTTGCCGGAGGCGTAGACGACGGGGAAGTCGAGCGCGTCCTGGCTGTGGGACTCGTCGAGCAGGTCCATGAAGAGCTCGTAGGACTCGTCGACGACCTCGGTGATGCGCGCGTCGCTGCGGTCGGTCTTGTTGACGACCAGGATCACCGGCATGTCGGCGTTGAGCGCCTTGCGGAGCACGAAGCGGGTCTGGGGGAGCGGGCCCTCGGAGGCGTCGACGAGCAGCACGATGCCGTCGACCATCGACAGGCCGCGCTCGACCTCGCCACCGAAGTCGGCGTGGCCGGGGGTGTCGATGATGTTGATGACCATCGGCTGGCCGCCGCCGGCCGGACCGGCGTAGTGGACGGCGGTGTTCTTCGCGAGGATCGTGATGCCCTTCTCGCGCTCGAGGTCACCGGAGTCCATGACGCGGTCGGCGACGCTCTCGGCCTGGTGGGCGGTGAAGGCGCCGGCCTGGCGGAGCATCGCGTCGACCAGCGTGGTCTTGCCGTGGTCGACGTGGGCGACGATCGCGACGTTGCGCAGGTCGGAGCGGGACTGGGTGGGCATGCAGGGGCCTTCCGGGCGGAGACGAGGCTGTGACGATCGGCGTCGAGCCGGGCGCGGCCGACACGGCCGCAGCCCGACAAGTCTAGTGCGCGCCCCGGCATAAGGCAGATTCGAGACCGCGGCGCCCGCCCGGGCGGGCTACCGGCTGTCGGACCGGCGCGGTAGACCTGTCCCATGGCGAACACTCGGGCGACCCGCTGCACCTTCATCCCACCCTGGCTCGCGGAGCGGGTGGACGGACCCGACGCGGTCCTGCGGGACGCGGCGTTCCGCGCCCAGCGTGGCGTGACCGGCCTGCCGCACGCGACCGTGGCGCCCGCGGGGGCCGCGTGGACCGTGCACGACGCCGGGTCGACGACCGACCTGCCGGGCCGGTCCGCCCGCTCCGACGGTGAGCCCGCCACCGGTGACGTCGCCGTCGACGAGGCGGCTGCCGGCATCGAGGCCACGCTCGCGATGTGGGCCGAGGACCTGGGGCGCAGGTCGTTCGACGGAGCCGGGGCGCAGGTCAGCCTGACCGTCCACTACGGCTCCCGCTACAACAACGCGTTCTGGGACGGCACCCAGCTGGTCTTCGGTGACGGCGACGGCGAGGTCTTCGAGCGCTTCACCAAGCCGGTCGACGTGCTCGCCCACGAGTTCGGCCACGGCGTCGTCGAGCACACCTGCAACCTCGTCTACCGCGGCCAGTCCGGCGCCCTCAACGAGTCGGTCGCCGACGTGTTCGCCGCCTGTCTCAAGCAGCGCGTCCTGGGCCAGCAGGCGACCGACGGCGACTGGCTGATCGGCGAGGGGATCTTCCGCCCGTCCGTTCAGGCACGGGCGCTGCGCGACATGGCCGCTCCCGGCACTGCCTACGACGACCCCGACCTCGGCAAGGACCCGCAGGTCGGCCACATGGACGACTTCGTGGTCACCACCTCCGACAACGGTGGCGTCCACCTCAACTCCGGCATCCCCAACCGGGCCTTCCAGCTCGCTGCCGTCGCCATCGGAGGCACGGCGATCGCCGGCGCCGGCCAGGTCTGGTACGCCGCCCTCACCGGCGGCGACGTCCCGGAGGACTCCGACTTCGCCACCTTCGCGGCGGCCACCGTCGCGGCGGCCGGGCCGCACGCCGACGTCGTACGCGAGGCGTGGGCGCAGGTGGGGGTCGCCCCGGCGGACGCCGTCGGTGCTCCCGTCCCGCAGCCGCCCGGGCAGGTGGCCGCCGGGGTGCTGCGGGTGGAGCGGACGGGTGGCTTCGCAGGCCACACCGAGACGGCCGAGGTCGACCTCGACGACACCGACGAGCCGGGCTTGCGTGACCTGGTCGCGGATGCCGGGCTGGCGTCCGGCGACCTCCGCGAGGGCGACCCGATGACCAAGCCCGACATGTTCCTCTACGCCTTCACCCTCGGCGAGCGCACCGTGCGAGTGCCCGAGCACCGGCTCACCGCGAGCCAGGCCGAGCTCGCGCGCCGTGTCCTGCGCCGCAACCAGTTCTGAGGAGACCGCGATGCGGATCACGCTCGTCGAGGGCGACATCACGACGCAGGACGTCGACGCGGTGGTCAACGCCGCCAACCGCGGCATGCGCGGCGGCGGTGGCGTCGACGGCGCGATCCACGCCGCAGGCGGGCCGGAGGTGCTGGAGGACTGCATCCGCCGCTTCCCGCACGGCCTGGCCACCGGTGCCGCGGGGTGGACCACAGCCGGCCGGCTCCCCGCCCGCTGGGTGATCCACGTCGTCGGGCCCGACTACCGCGCCGGCGAGCGCGATCGCTCGCTGCTCACCTCCTGCTACTCCGGTGCCCTCGCCGTCGCCGACGAGCTCGGTGCCCGGTCGGTCGCCTTCCCGCTCGTGAGCGCCGGGGTCTACGCCTGGCCGCGAGCGGACGCGATCCGGGCCGCGATCGACACGCTGCGCAGCACCCCGACCGACGTCGACGAGGCCAGGCTCGTGGCGTTCGGCCGCTCGGCCCACGACGAGATCGCCGCCGCCCTGGCCGACTGACCCCCCTTCGGGGTGTCGGCGCGGTTCGGTGCCCGGCAGTAGGTTCGCCGCATGCCGCGACTGAGGCGCACCTTCCCCGACCAGCCGGGCTGGACCCGGCGCAAGTCCGGCAAGGGCTTCACCTACCTCGACGAGCGCGGCAACAAGCTCGACGCCGAGCAGGTCCAGCGCTGCAAGGATCTCGTCATCCCGCCGGCCTGGACCGACGTGTGGATCACGCCCTACCCCAACGGCCACCTGCAGGCGGTCGGCACCGACGACGCCGGGCGCAAGCAGTACCTCTACCACCCGCAGTGGCGCGCCAGCCGCGACGCCGCGAAGTTCGACCGGATCCTCGTGTTCGGCAAGGCGTTGTCGAAGGCGCGCGAGCGGGTGCTCGCCGACATCGGGGCCGAGGGTATGTCGCTGGAGCGGGCCTGCGCGGTCGCCGTACGACTCCTCGACCTCGGCTACTTCCGGATCGGCAACGACGTCTACACCGACACCAACGGCTCGTTCGGCCTGACCACGATGCTCAGGGAGCACGTGTCGAGGACCAAGGAGGGCCTGCGGTTCACGTTCGTCGGCAAGTCCGGGATCGAGCACGACATCACCATCGACGACCCGGCCGCGATGCAGGCGCTCGACGGGATGCGTCGGCGACGCGGCGGCGGCGACCGATTGCTGGCCTGGAAGGACGGCCGTCACTGGAAGGGCCTGGGCTCGGCGGACGTCAACGACTACATCCGCACCTGCTTCGGCATCGATGCCACCGCCAAGGACTTCCGCACGTGGCACGCCACCGTCATCGCCGCCGACGCGCTGGCGAGGACCGACGAGCCCGGCCAGACCAAGGCCTCCCGGAAGCGCGCGGTCTCCGCGGCGATGAAGGAGGTCTCGGAGTTCCTCGGCAACACCCCCACCCTGGCGCGGACGTCGTACGTCGACCCGCGCGTGGTGGAGGCCTACGAGCGCGGCCGCACGGTCAAGGTCCGTGGGACGTACGACACCGACGATGCCCGGCAGGCCGCACTCGAGCGGGCGGTGCTCAAGCTGCTCACCGGCTGACCGCGACCGGTCAGCTGTTCTCCACCACGTAGTCGATGGCCGACGTCAGCTTCGCCACGTCAGCCGGGTCGATGGCGGGGTACATCGCGATGCGCAGCTGGTTGCGGCCGAGCTTGCGGTAGGGCTCGGTGTCGACGATCCCGTTGGCGCGCAGGGTCGCGGCGATCGCGGCCGCGTCGATCGCGTCGTCGAAGTCGATGGTGCCGATGACGAGCGACCGGTCGGCGGGGTCGGTGACGTAGGGCGTGGTGTACGCCGTCCGCTCGGCCCAGCCGTAGAGCGCGTCGGAGGACGCGGTGGTCCGCTCGACCATCCCCTTGAGGCCGCCCTGCGCGTTCATCCAGTCCAGCTGCTCGGCCATCAGGAACAGCGTCGCGACCGACGGGGTGTTGTAGGTCTGGTTCTTCGAGGAGTTGTCGATCGCGGTCGGCAGGTCGAAGAACGGCGGGATGTAGCGGCCCGACCCGGCGATCTCCTCGGCCCGGGCCAGCGCGCGGGGCGACATGACGGCGATCCAGAGCCCGCCGTCGGAGGCGAAGCACTTCTGGGGCGCGAAGTAGTAGGCGTCGACCTCGGTCAGGTCGACCGGCAGGCCGCCGGCGCCGGAGGTGGCGTCGACGAGCACCAGGGCGTCGTCGGCCACGCCCGCCGGACGGTGCACCGGCGCCATCACGGCCGTCGAGGTCTCGTTGTGCGCCCAGGCGTAGGCGTCGACGCCGTCCTCAGCCACCGCGTCCGGGCGGGAGCCGGGCTCGCTGGCGATCACCGACGGCTCGGCCAGCCACGGGGCCTTCTTCGCCGAGGTGGCGAACTTGGAGGAGAACTCGCCGAAGGACAGGTGCTGGCTCTTCTCGCGGATCAGGCCGAAGCAGGCGATGTCCCAGAATGCGGTGGCACCGCCGTTGCCGAGCACGACCTCGTAGCCCTCGGGCAGGTCGAACAGGGCGGCCAGGCCCTCGCGCACGCGACCGACCGTCTTCTTCACCGGGGCCTGACGGTGGGAGGTGCCCATCAGCTCGGAGCCGGTCGCGGCGAGCGCGTCGAGGTGGCTGGTCTGGATCTTGGAGGGGCCTGCACCGAAGCGGCCATCGGCGGGCAGGAGCTCGGCGGGGATCTGCAGGGCGTCGGTCATGGAGGAACCTCACGTGGATCGCGGTGGATACGGAAGGGCGGTCCTGACGACGCTGTCAGCGAGGTGCCTATTGTGGCACCCGCCGACGCACGTCTCACGATGGGGGATCCAGCATGAACACTGAGGCGACGTCGGCGCTGCACGTCGAACGCCTGCCCATCACCCACCCCGACGCCCAGCTGCTGGTCGAGGCGGTCCAGGAGGAGTACGTCGCCCGCTACGGCGGTCGTGACGAGTCGCCCATCGACCCCCGCGACTTCGAGGACCCGCTCGGCCGGTTCTTCGTGGGCTACCTCGACGGCGCACCGGTCGCGACCGGGGCGTGGCGCCGCAGCTCCGTACGGGCGCTCGGAGCGGAGGTCACCGCGGAGGTCAAGCGGATGTACGTCGTCCCGGCCGCGCAGCGGCGCGGCCTCGCGCGGCAGATGCTGGCCCACCTCGAGGCGACCGCCGCAGGCGCCGGGATCGAGGCGCTGGTGCTCGAGACCGGCATCGCCCAGCCGGAGGCCATCGCCCTCTACGAGTCGGCCGGCTACGTCCCCATCCCGGGGTTCGGCCACTACCGCGACTCGGACCTGAGCCGCTGCTTCGGACGGGTGCTCGAACTACAGCGGTGATGTTCGCCGGTTCCCCTGACGGTGCCTCCGCGAGCGACCTACGGTCGCTGCGCCAGGAGTGATCACAGGGAGAGGTGGGACGTCGCGATGCGAGCGTTCGGGCGCGGAGCCGCGCTGGTCTCGGGGACCGTCGCGATGCTCGTCGGGGTCGTCCTCGCGGGTGCCCCGACGGCGTACGCCGAGGAGGCGCGCGGCACCGTCACGTCCTCCGCGCCCTACCTGATGCCCCTCGAGCCGTACGCCGGCTACCAGCCGCAGACCACCTGCAAGCGCCGGCCCAAGCCGGGCGTGCTGCTGCTCGCCGACTGGCTCCTCGCCCGGGGCGGCGGCTACGGGCCGATCAGCCGCTCCTGCCGCGGCTCGAGCACAAGCGAGCACAAGGAGTCGCGCGCCTTCGACTGGCTCCTCGACGCGAACAGCCCGACCGACCAGGCGCTCGCCGCGGCCCTGCTCGACGAGCTCTTCGCCCCCGACGACCTCGGCCAGCCCCACGCGCTCGCGCGCCGGATGGGGATCATGTACGTCATCTGGGACGACACGATGTACGCGTCCTACGAGGGCTTCGCGCCGAGGCGCTACCTCAGCTCCGGCTGCCGCAGCCGGCGCACCTGCTCACCGACGCTGCGGCACCGCGACCACATGCACATCTCCCTCACCCGTCAGGGAGCCAAGGGCCTGACGTCCTGGTACGCCGCCCAGCCCGCCACCACCACCCCCGTTGGTTGAATCCACCCGCAGCGACCGTCACGAAACCCGCCACCGTTGGTTGAGGAGGTCGCGCAGCGACCGTCACGAAACCGCCCAGCAAGGACCGCTGACTGACCGCTCAGGCGCTCCAGTCGGCGTTCCAGCCCTCGACCTCGTCGGCCGCGCGCGACGCCGGCCCGGCGTAGACCGCGGACGGACGGATCAGCCGCCCCGTCGTCTTCTGCTCGAGGATGTGGGCCGACCAGCCGCCGGTGCGCGCGCAGGTGAACATCGAGGTGAACATGTGCGCCGGCACCTCGGCGAAGTCCAGGACGATGGCCGCCCAGAACTCGACGTTGGTCTCCAGGACCCGGTCGGGGCGACGTGAGCGCAGCTCCTCGAGGGCGGCCTTCTCCAGCGCCTCGGCGACCTCGTAGCGCGGGGCGTCGAGCTCCTTGGCCGTACGGCGCAGCACGCGGGCGCGGGGGTCCTCGGCGCGGTAGACGCGGTGCCCGAAGCCCATCAGGCGCTCGCCGTTGTCGAGCAGCTCCTTGACGTACGACGTCGCGTCGCCGTCGCGCTTCTCGACCTCCTCGATCATGCCCAGCACGCGCGACGGCGCGCCGCCGTGCAGCGGCCCCGACATGGCGCCGATCGCGCCCGAGAACGCGGCGGCCACGTCGGCACCGGTGGAGGTGATCACGCGGGCGGTGAAGGTGGAGGCGTTCATGCCGTGCTCGGCGGCCGAGGACCAGTAGGCGTCGATCGCGTGCGCGTGCCTGGGGTCGGCCTCGCCGCGCCAGCGGATCAGGAAACGCTCGGCCAGCGTGCGGCCCTTGTCGACCTCGGACTGGGTGACGACCGGCTTGCCGAGTCCGCGCGCCGACTGGGCGGCGTACGACAGGACCATGACGGCGACGCGGGACAGGTCGAGGCGCGCCTGCTCGTCGGAGATGTCGTAGGTCTGGCCCATGCCGAGCATCGGCGCGAGCATCGCGACGGCGGCCTGGACGTCGGCGCGCACGTCGCCGGTGTGGATGGAGATGTTGTAGGGCTCGGCCGGCGGGAGGCCGGGGGTGTACGAGCCGTCGACCAGCAGGCCCCACACGTTCTCGAAGGGCACGCGGCCCACGAGGTCCTCGATGTCGACGCCGCGGTAGCGCAGCGCCGAGCCCTCCTTGTCGGGTTCGGCGATCTGAGTCTCGAACGCGACGACACCTTCGAGGCCGTGGTGGATCTCGGTCATGGGGCCACTCCTTCGTGGACGGGGTGCCCCGGAGGACTGCACGGGGACGGCTCATTGTGCACCCTTGCGGCGGGTCTACCCTCGGCGGCATGGACCTCTCGACGCTCCGCGAGGAGTACGCCCGTGGCGGCCTCGACGTGCCCGACCTGGCCGCCGACCCGACCGCCATGTTCGAGCGGTGGCTCGGCGAGGCGATCGCAGCGGGGCTCCACGAGCCCAACGCGATGGTGGTCGCGACGGCCACCCCGGACGGCACGCCCTCGAGCCGGATGGTCCTGCTGAAGGGCTTCGACGCCGACGGCTTCGTCTTCTTCACCAACCAGGCCTCGCGCAAGGGGGAGGAGCTCGCCGCCAACCCGCGCTGCGCCCTGCTCTTCCCGTGGCACCCGCTCGAGCGGCAGGTCCGGGTGGACGGCGTCGCAGAGGTCCTCGACCAGGAGCGGGTCGACGCCTACTTCGCCGTGCGTCCACGTCGCGCCCGGCTCGGTGCGTGGGCCTCGCACCAGTCGCGCCGCGTCGCCTCGCGTGCCGAGCTCGCCGCGTCGTACGCGGAGATGGAGGAGCGTTTCGGCGCCGAGGACTCGGGTGCGGAGGTGCCGGTCCCGCCGGAGTGGGGCGGCTACCTCGTCGTCCCCGAGGCCGTGGAGTTCTGGCAGGGACGACCCGGCCGGATGCACGACCGCCTGGTCTACCGGCGTGACGGCGAGGGCTGGGTGGTGGAGCGGCTCGCCCCGTAATCCGCCGAGCGGCCGGCCACGATGACCTCCGCGAGCTCACGCATCGGGGTGTTGGCCCGGGAGCTGGCCTCCCGGAGCACCCGCAGCGCCTCCTCCTGGTCGATGTTGCGGCTGGCCATCAGGACTCCGACCGCGGCACCGATCGTGCGGGACGTGGTCAGGGCCTTCTCCAGCTGGTCGGTGTGCTCGCGCCGCACGACCCCGTCCGACTGCAGCTCGGCGATGAGCTCGCGGTTGAGGGTGACGCACTCCTGCAGCGCATCGATGTCGGCGCGGTTCACCGTGATCCGGGCCAGGGTCTCGTCCGCCTGTGTGCTCAGCGCATCGATGTCGGTGCGGCCCTTGGTCACGAGCGCGACGAGGTCGTCGATCTGTCGCTGAAGGTCCGTCGCCTGCGGCTGCTCCATGCACGAATTATGGAACGCGTCCGCGTCCTCCGCCAGTCCACGTCTGCAGCTCGGGCGGACCACAAACAGGTTGTGAGTGAGCGCTCACTCACTTACGCTGGAGCGCGTGCCACCCCGTGCCAAGCCCCTCGCGCCGGACGACCGCCGCGCTGCGCTCGTCGACGCCACCGTCCCGCTGCTGCTTGAGCACGGACGCGCGGTGACCACCCGGCAGATCGCCGACGCCGCCGGCATCGCGGAAGGCACGATCTTCCGGGTCTTCGAGTCCAAGGACGACCTGGTCACGGCGGCGCTCGAGCACGCCCTCGATCTCGACCCGTTCATCGCCCAGCTCAAGCAGGTCGAGCCCGACCAGGAGCTCGGCGCCATGCTGCTCGAGGTGGTCGAGCTGTTCCAGCGCCGCTTCGCCCGGGTGTTCCAGCTGATGACCCGGATGGGCATGGTCGGACCTCCGAAGGCCCACCGGCACATGGAGGCCGACCGCGAGCGCGTCGCCGTGATCCTCCAGGGCCTGGCCGAGCGGCACCGCGACTCCCTGCGGGTGCCGCCGGGCCAGCTGATGCACATGATCAGGCTGCTGACCTTCTCCGGGACCCATCCCCACATCTCCGACGGCAACCCGCTGTCCGCCGCGGAGATCGTCGACACCGTCCTCAACGGCGTGCTCAAGCCCCAGCGGAAGGACTCCTGAATGCTGCTCCGCCTCGTCCGCACCTACCTCAAGCCGTACGCCGCTCCGCTCGCCGCGGTGGTCGCGCTGCAGTTCGTCGGCACCATGGCGGCGCTCTACCTGCCGAGCCTCAACGCCGACATCATCGACAGGGGCGTGGTCACCGGCGACACCGACTACATCATGCGCCACGGCGGCCTGATGCTCGCCGTCTCGCTCGTGCAGATCCTGTGCTCGATCGCCGCCGTCTGGTTCTCGGCGCGCAACGCGATGGGCTTCGGCCGCGACCTGCGCGCCGCGATCTTCCACCGTGTCGGCTCGTTCTCCACGCGAGAGGTGCAGCAGTTCGGTGCGCCGTCGCTGATCACCCGCGAGACCAACGACGTGCAGCAGGTGCAGATGCTCGTGCTGATGGGCGGCACGCTGATGGTGGCCGCCCCGATCATGATGGTCGGTGGCATCATCATGGCCGCCCGCGAGGACGTCGGCCTGTCGTGGCTGGTGCTCGCCGTGGTCCCGGTCCTCGGCGCCGCCATCGGCCTGATCGTGCGCCGGATGGTGCCGAGCTTCCGGGTCATGCAGGACCGCATCGACGAGGTCAACCGGCTGCTGCGCGAGCAGATCACTGGCGTACGCGTGGTGCGCGCGTTCGTGCGCGAGGAGCACGAGACCGCACGGTTCGGCGACGCCAACCAGCAGCTGACCGACGTCGCGATCCGGGCCGGACGCTGGCAGTCCGCGATGTTCCCCACGGTCATGATCGTGGCCAACGTGGCGACCGTCGGCGTGCTGTGGTTCGGCGGTCACCGGGTCGAGGACGGCCACATGGAGGTCGGTGCCCTGACCGCCTACATCTCCTACCTGATGCAGATCGTGATGTCGGTGATGATGGCGATGTTCATGCTGATGATGGTGCCTCGCGCCTCCGTGTGCGCCGACCGCATCACCGAGGTCCTCGACACCGAGTCGTCCGTGGTGCCGCCGAGCGACCCGGTCACCCGGCTGCCCGAGCGGCTCACCCTGGCGCTCGACGACGTCACGTTCTCCTACCCGGGCGCCGACCAACCGGTGCTCCGCGCCGTCGGCCTGGCCGCCGCGCCCGGTGAGACGGTCGCCATCGTCGGCTCCACCGGCGCGGGCAAGTCGACCCTGCTGAACCTGGTGCCGCGCCTCGTCGACGTCACCGGGGGAGCGGTCCGGGTCGGCGACGTCGACGTGCGCGACCTCGACCCCGAGACCCTCTGGTCGCGGATCGGGCTGGTGCCGCAGAAGGCCTTCCTCTTCCGCGGGACCGTCGCCGACAACCTGCGCTACGGCAAGCCCGACGCGACCGAGGACGAGATGTGGGCGGCCCTCGAGATCGCCCAGGCCAAGGACTTCGTCGAGGCGATGCCCGACGGGCTCCAGGCCGAGATCACCCAGGGCGGCTCGAGCCTCAGCGGCGGCCAGCGTCAGCGCATGGCGATCGCCCGCGCGGTCGTACGCCGACCGGACATCTACCTCTTCGACGACTCGTTCTCGGCTCTCGACCTGACCACCGACGCCCGGCTCCGGGCCGCGCTCAGGCCGGTGACCCGTGAGTCGACGGTGGTGATCGTCGCGCAACGTGTCGCGACGATCCGCCACGCCGACCGGATCGTGGTGATGGAGGACGGGGCCGTGGTCGGCACGGGCACCCATGACGAGCTGCTCGACACCTGCGCGACCTACCGCGAGATCGTCGAGTCCCAGCTGACGGCGGAGGAAGTCGCATGAACACCGAAGCGCCCGCCGAGGACGGCCGGCTGAAGGAGACCGAGCGGATCCAGTCGGGCCCCGGGCCGGGTCGCGGTCCGATGGGCGGCGGCATGATCGGGCAGAAGGCCGACACGTTCTGGCCGTCCCTCAAGCGGCTGCTCGCGCGGCTGCGCCCCGAGCGCTCCAAGGCGTACACCGTCGTCGTGCTCACCGCGCTGAGCGTCGTCGCGATGGCCGTCGGGCCGAAGATCCTCGGCCGCGCCACCGACCTGATCTTCGCGGGCCTGCTCGGTCGTGACGTGCTCAGCGGCGGCGCCACCCAGGAGCAGGCCATCGAGGCGCTGCGGGCGCGCGGCGAGGACGACCGGGCCGACATGCTCGCGTCGATGGACCTGACGGACGGGGTCGACTTCTCCGCCGTCGCCGACGTGCTGGTCCTCGTGCTCGGGGTGTACGTCGTCGGCTCGCTGCTGGCGTGGCTCGCCGGCTACCTCCTCAACGACGTCGTGCAGGGCACCGTGCTGCGGATGCGGTCCGAGGTCGAGGACAAGGTCCACCGGCTGCCGCTGGGCTACTTCGACAAGCAGCCGCGCGGTGAGCTGCTGAGCCGGGTCACCAACGACATCGACAACGTCAGCCAGACCCTCCAGCAGACGATGAGCCAGCTGCTCAACTCGTTGCTCACCGTGGTCGCCGTGCTGGTGATGATGTTCTACATCTCCCCGCTGCTGGCCCTCGTCGCCCTCATCTCGGTGCCGATCTCGATGGTCGTCACCGGTGCGGTGATGAAGCGCTCGCAGGGCATGTTCATCCAGCAGTGGCGGCGCACCGGCACCCTCAACGCCCACATCGAGGAGACCTTCTCCGGCCACGCGATCGTCAAGGTCTTCGGCCGCCAGGCCGAGGCCGAGCGGGTCTTTGCCGAGCAGAACGACGAGCTCTACCAGGCGTCGTACGGCGCCCAGTTCGTCAGCGGCCTGATCATGCCGATCATGATGTTCGTCGGGAACCTGAACTACGTCGTGATCGCGGTCCTCGGCGGCCTGCGGGTGGCCAGCGGGAGCATGTCCCTCGGTGACGTGCAGGCGTTCATCCAGTACACCCGCCAGTTCACCCAGCCGCTGACGCAGGTCGCGTCGATGATCAACCTGCTCCAGTCGGGCGTGGCCTCCGTTGAGCGCGTCTTCGAGCTCCTGGACGCCCCGGAGGAGACGGTCGAGGAGCAGGGTCGACCGGCCGCGGCCGTGGATGCCCACGGTGAGGTGCGCTTCGAGGACGTCTCCTTCTCCTACGACCCCGAGCGCCCGCTGATCCAGCACCTCGACCTGGTCGCCCGGCCGGGCAGCACCGTCGCCATCGTCGGCCCGACCGGCGCCGGTAAGACCACCATGGTCAACCTGGTCATGCGGTTCTACGACCCCCAGTCGGGCCGGATCCTCATCGACGGCGTCGACGTGGCGTCCATCCCGCGCGGCGTGCTGCGCAGCCGGATCGGGATGGTGCTCCAGGACACCTGGCTCTTCGCCGGCACCATCCGCGACAACATCGCCTACGGCCGGCCCGACGCGACCGAGGAGCAGATCCTCGAGGCGGCGCGGGCGACGTTCGTGGACCGCTTCGTGCACTCGCTGCCCGACGGCTACGACACGGTCATCGACGAGGACGGCTCCAACCTGTCGGCCGGCGAGCGGCAGCTGGTCACCATCGCGCGAGCCAACCTGAAGGACCCCGCGCTGCTGATCCTCGACGAGGCGACCTCCTCGGTCGACACCCGCACCGAGCTGCTGCTCCAGCAGGCGATGGCGGCGCTGCGCTCGGACCGTACGTCGTTCGTCATCGCGCACCGGCTCTCCACGATCCGCGACGCCGACCTGATCCTGGTCATGGAGGAGGGCTCGATCGTCGAGCAGGGGTCGCACGAGCAGCTGCTCGAGGCCGGCGGCGCCTACGCCCGCCTCTACGAGTCGCAGTTCGAGGCGCCGGTCGAGGAAACGGTCGGTTAACCCGTTGAGCGCGGTCGAGGTGCGACGTACGTTGGGCGCACACGGAAAGGAGGTGATCCGAAGAATGAGTTCTTTTCGGATGAGTGAGGTGGCTGCCCGCTAAGGCAGCCCGGTCCGCCGACAGCTGCCGGCGAATCCACTGCAGCCACCCGACCCGCAGGCTCCCGGCACCATCCTCCGGGGCCCCTCTCCGAGGGGCAGCAGGCCTGCGGGTCGCTGCATGTCCGGGGCCGTGTGTCCCACGTCTCGTGGGTGCCGGGTTGGCGTCCGACGCGCATCGACATATAGTTGTTCTGTACAACTATTGCGGTGCGCAACCAAGATCGAAGGAACGTCGTGACCCAGGCTCCCCCCGTCTCCGCCGAGCAGGCGGGACAGATGACCCACCGCGAGGTGCTCGAAGCCCTCAGCGGACTGCTGCTCGCGATGTTCGTCGCCATGCTCTCCAGCACCATCGTCAGCAACGCGCTGCCGACCATCGTCGACGACCTCGAGGGCAGCCAGACCGGCTACACGTGGGTCGTCGTGGCAACCATGCTGGCGATGACCGCGACCACCCCGATCTGGGGCAAGTTCGCCGACCTGTTCGACAAGAAGCTGCTCGTGCAGTCGGCGCTCGTCATCTTCTCCGCGGGCTCGCTCGTCGCCGGCTTCGCGCCCTCCATGGAGGTCTTGATCGGAGCCCGCGTGATCCAGGGCCTCGGCGTCGGGGGCCTGACCGCCCTCGTCCAGGTCGTGATCGCCACGATGGTCTCGCCGCGTGAGCGCGGCCGCTACAGCGGCTACATCGGTGCGGTGTTCGCCCTCGCCACGGTGAGCGGCCCGCTCGTCGGCGGCGTGCTGGTGGACACCGTCGGCTGGCGCTGGTGCTTCTTTGCCGGCCTCCCGGTCGCCGCCCTCGCGTTTGTCGTGCTGCAGAAGACGCTGCGCCTGCCCGTCGTGAAGCGCGACGTCTCCATCGACTACCTCGGCGCCTTCCTCCTGGTCGGCGGCGTCTCGATCCTGCTCGTCTGGGTCTCCCTCGGTGGCCAGAACTTCGCGTGGGTCTCCTGGACCAGCGCGCTGCTGGTCGTCGGCGCCGTCGCCGTGATCGGCGCGGCCGTCCACGTCGAGGCCAACGTCGCCAAGGACCCGGTCATCCCACTGCGGCTCTTCAAGGACCGCACGCTGACGCTCGCGACCGTCGCCTCGGTGCTGATCGGCGTCGCGATGTTCGGCTCGACGGTCTACCTCAGCCTCTACTTCCAGCGGGCCAAGGACATGAGCCCGACCGAGGCCGGCCTGATGTCGATCTGCATGGTCGGCGGCCTCCTCGTCTCGAGCATCCTCAGCGGCCGGATCATCACCGCGACCGGGCTCTGGAAGCGCTGGCTCGTCGGCGGCATGGTCGCCGTCATCGCCGGAATCGCGCTGCTCTCCACGATCGACGCGGGCACCCCGCTCTGGCGCACCGGCATCTTCATGGCCGTCCTCGGCCTCGGCCTCGGTGCCACGATGCAGAACCTCGTGCTCGCCGTGCAGAACACCATCGCCCTCTCCGACATGGGCGCCGGCTCGTCCGTGGTCGCGTTCTTCCGGTCGCTCGGCGGCTCCGTCGGCATCGCCGCGCTGGGTGCCGTCCTGGCCCACCAGGTCGCCGACGCCGTGAAGAGCGGCCTCACCGCGCTGGTCACCGCGCACCCGGAGCTCGCCTCCGAGGTCGGCCACCAGACCGGCGGCATCCCCGACGTCTCCACCATGCCCGCGCCGATCCGCGCGGTCTTCGAGAGCGCCTTCGGCGACGCCACCGGTCACATCTTCCTCGTCGCCCTGCCGTTCGCGGTGGGCGCGCTGATCGCGGTCCTCTTCATCAAGGAAGTCCCCCTGCGGACGTCGGTGAAGCGCGACGATGAGCTCATGGCGGAAGCAACCCCCCAGTCATGAGCACCAGCACGGACCCCGGCACGGACCCCGGCACGGCCAAGCAGGCCGGTGCGAGCGACCGGTACGACGACCTCCGCAGCATCGAGGCCGAGGTCGGCACGCTGATCCGCAGAGTGAAGCGGGTGATGGGCGAGCGGGCGCGGGAGATCCACCCGGACCTCCACCCGATCACCTACTTCATCCTCACCCACCTGGCCGTCCACGGCCCGCTCCGAGGCGCGGACCTGTCCGACGCGTTCGGCATGGACAAGGGCGGGGTCAGCCGGCAGGTGCAGACGCTGGTCGACCTCGGCCTGGTCGAGCGCCAGCCTGACGCAGAGGACCGTCGGGCGATCCTGCTCGACGCCACGGAGGAGGGCCGGGAGCGGCTGCGCACCGTCGCCCGCAACCGCAGCGACCGGTTCGACCAACGGCTCGCCCACTGGAGCGACGCCGAGCTGGCGACGTTCGCGCGCCAGCTGGCGTCGTACAACCGGGCTCTCTCGGACGACTGACTCTCAGCCGAATGACGTCCGCCTCCGGCGGATACGTCATCCCGGTCCGCACCCATGGGTGCCGGTTCGGATGACGGATCGCCGGAGGCGGACTTGTCTGTCGAGGGGTCAGCGGATCCAGGCGGCGGTGTCGGCGGGCAGCGTGCCGTCGACCGGGCCGCTGGTCATCAGCAGCTCGCCCTCGGGCAGCTCGACGGGCGTCGTGCCGCAGTTGAGCACGACGGTCAGCGGCCCGCGCCGGAAGGCGAGCACGTCGGTGCCGAGGTCGAGCAGCTCGACCTCGTCGCCGGCGCTCCACGCGAAGTCGGCCCGGACGCGCAGCGCGTCGCGGTAGAACGCGAGCGTCGACGTCGGGTCGGCGGCCTGCGCCTCGACGGTGAGCCCGGCCCAGTCGGCCGGCTGCGGGATCCACGGCTGCCCGTCGCCCGGCCCGAAGGCGTACGGCGCCTGCGTGCCGCCCCACGGGATCGGCACCCGGCAGCCGTCGCGACCAACCTCACCGGTGCGCAGGAAGGACGGGTCCTGCCGGTCCTCGGGAGCGACGTCGACCTGCTCGAGACCGAGCTCTTCGCCCTGGTAGAGGTAGCTCGAGCCGGGCAGCGACAGCATGGTGAGCGTCGCGGCGCGGGCACGGGCGAGTCCCTGGGCGCCGCCGCCGTAGCGCGTCGTGTGGCGTACGACGTCGTGGTTGCTGAGCACCCACGTCGGCGAGGCGCCGACCGGCTCGACCGCCGCCAGGGTGTCGGTGATGACCTTCGCGAAGGCCTCGGCCGACCAGTCGGCGAGGAGCCAGGCGAAGTTGAAGGCCTGGTCGAGCTCGTCGGGACGCACGAACGCGGCCATCGACTCCGGCGTCTGGGTCCAGGCCTCGGCGACCGCCATCTTGTCCGGCCCGGCCTCGTCGAGCAGCTTGTGCCAGGAGCGGTAGACGTCGTGGACCTCGGGCTGGTCCCACATCGGCTCGTCCTTGAGGTCGAGCGAGACCATCGAGTGGTCGGTGTTGACCTGGCCGGAGCTCGGGAGCTGGTCCTCGTCGACCTCCTGGTCACGCAGCGACTCGACCTTGAACAGTCCGTGGGCCACGTCGATGCGGAAGCCGTCGACGCCGCGGTCGAGCCAGAAGCGGAGCACGTCCTCGAACATCGCCGGCACCTCGGGGTTGCGCCAGTCGAGGTCGGGCTGGGTGGAGTCGAAGAGGTGGAGGTACCACTGGCCGTCGTCGACCTGCGTCCAGGCGGGGCCGCCGAAGACCGAGTTCCAGTTGTTGGGCAGCTCGCCCTCCGGAGCGTCGCGGAAGAGGTAGCGGGCGCGCTCGGGGCTGCCCGGCCCGGCGGCCAGCGCGGCCTGGAACCACGCGTGCTCGCTGGAGGTGTGGTTGGGGACGATGTCCACCACGACCCGCAGGCCGAGCTCGTGCGCCCGGGCGATCAGCTCGTCGGCGTCGGACAGCTTGCCGAAGAGCGGGTCGACGTCCATGTAGTCGGCGACGTCGTAGCCGTGGTCGTGCTGCGGAGAGGTGTAGAACGGCGTGATCCACAGCGCGTCGACGCCCAGCTCGGCCAGGTGGGGGAGCCTCGAGGTGATCCCCGGAAGGTCACCGATGCCGTCCCCGTCGCTGTCGGCGAAGCTGCGGACGTAGACCTGGTAGACGACGGCGTTGCGCCACCAGTACGTGGTTGGATCGTTCACATCAGCCATGCGGCCCATCCTCTCAACCGAGGGGGAGACGTGGTCAAACCGTCGGCCTGCCTACGGGGTAGTGCTCGAGGACCCGCAGCGCCGCGAGCGTCGCCCACGGAGAGGGGCTGCGCCCTGCGGCCGGCGGGTGGTGGGTCTCCCCCGGCCACCTGCGCGCCGTCCAGCGACCGTCCGGGCGCCGTCGGTCCAGCAGGGTCTCGAGCGCAGCACCCATCCTGGGGTCCGGCGCCACCCCTGCGGCGGCCAGGCAGTCGAGGCCGCGCAGGACGTCGAAGTGCCAGCGCGGCGGGTGGTGGGGCACGAGGTAGTGCGCCCGCACCACCTCCCCGGTCCGTTCGCTGCGGAAGAGCTCGTGGCGCAGCACGAACTCGGCCGCGGTCCCGACGGCGCGCCGCACGTCGTCGCGGCGGTGGCGGTGGCCGGCGGCGAGGTAGCTCGTGAAGCCCTCGATCACCGAGACCGTGGTGTCCAGGGACGAGTGCGCCACGGGGTGCTCGGGCACGCGGTGCTCGCAGTTGAAGCCCCCGTCGTCGACCCTCCCGGCCAGCAGCACGTCGACGAGCTCGGTCAGGTCCGCCTCGGGGGCGCTGAACCAGCTGGCGTAGTTGAGGCCCATGCCGGTGACGCAGGTGTCGCTGTGGCGGACGCGGTGGTTCGCGGAGAGACCGCGGTCGAGGCCCCGCTCGTGGGCCAGGACCAGCTGGACCGACTCGACGGCCGCGGGGTGGTCGCGCGGGAGCCCCAGGTTGCGCAGCTCCAGCAGGGTGTAGTGGGTGCTGGTCCACTTGGGTTGGTAGAAGCCCCGGCCCCAGTGCCCGTCACCCCTCCGCGCCGCGAGCATCACTGCTCCGGCGCCCTCGGTGGCGATGCGCGCACGAAGGGCGGGGTCCTCGTCGTGCAGGAGGTCACGGGTCGTCTGGTGGGCCACGGCGACGTCGCCACCGAGCAGCCAGTCGAGGACGTCGCGCCGGTGGCTCACCGCGGCGCGATCCCCCCGAACAGCTCCGGGTCGACGGCGATCCACACGTGCTCGGCGGTCGCGACCACCCGCCCGTCGGCGTCGTACAGCGTCGAGGCGGTGAAGGTCTTGCGGCCGTCCTGGCCGCGGCCCTCGCCGACGACGACGTGCTGCTCGCCGATGACCGGGAGGTCGTCGACCCGGGCGGTCATCCGTCCGAGCACCATCAGCCGCTCGGTGAGGTCGCCGGCCCAGCCGCCGATGCAGTCGAGCGCCGCCCAGGTCGAGGCGAGCGAGGCGCGGGTGTGCTCGTCGGCGTAGGTGTGCCAGTCCTCGTGCAGGCTCGGGTGCGGGGTCCACGCGGCGGCCACCAGGTCGCCGTCGGGCCCGGCCCCGACGCGGCCGGGGAAGATCCGCAGCCCGTCGCCCTCCTCGCGGCCGGTGCCGCAGGCGAAGCAGGTGGGGAAGGGGTGGAAGTCGTGGCCCGGGTACGACGACGCGGCGGCGGCCGCCGTCCCGGGGTCGACCGGGTCGACCTCGCGCAGCTCGTGGCCGGCGCGGCGGGCCGTCGCGACGACCGCACCGCCGAGGCTCGCGGTCAGCAGGCCGTCCTCGTCGGACACGGTCATGACCGTGTCGAGCGGAGGCGGCTGGCGCAGCGACACCTCGATCGTCGGCCAGCTGTCGCAGCGGTTGTCGGGGGAGTCCACGTCGTCCAGCGCGGCCAGTGCTCCGGCCGTCCAGCCGCCGTTGCCCGAGTCCGGTGGGCCGCAGAACCGCTGCGGCACGATGAGTTCGCTCACCCGCCTCACTGTGCCACGGGACGAGGGGTCGTCGCAGTTGGCGGATGGGACACAATGTCCACCGTGAGCGACCTGATCGACACCACCGAGATGTACCTCCGCACGATCTACGAGCTCGTGGAGGAGGGCATCGTCCCGCTGCGCGCGCGCATCGCCGAGCGCCTGCACCAGTCGGGTCCGACCGTCTCGCAGACGGTCGCGCGGATGGAGCGCGACGGCCTGCTGACCGTGCAGGGCGACCGCCACCTCGAGCTCACCGAGGAGGGCCAGGTCCTCGCGACCCGGGTCATGCGCAAGCACCGGCTCGCCGAGCGCCTGCTGACCGACGTCATCGGCCTGGACTGGGAGCTCGTCCACGCCGAGGCCTGCCGCTGGGAGCACGTGATGTCCGAGACCGTCGAGCGGCGGCTGCTCGAGCTGCTCGACCACCCGACCGAGTCCCCCTACGGCAACCCGATCCCCGGCCTCGACGAGCTCGGCGACCGCCGCTCCGAGGACTTCATGGACAACGTCGAGCCGCTCTCGGCGGCCGCCACGTCCGAGGACACGCGGGTCCACGTCAAGCGGATCTCCGAGGAGATGCAGAAGGACGAGGACCTGATGGGCCTGCTCCGCCGGGTCGGCGCCCTGCCGGGCAAGACCGTGACCATCGCCCGCACCGACGAGGGCATCCTCATCGGCTCCGGCGGCGAGACCGCCGAGCTGGTGGTCGAGGCGGCCGAGCACATCTTCGTGCGCCGCTGAGCTGGGCGCGGGGGCTGCGCTGGAGTCCCCGGATATCCGGGGACCGCCCTGCTTCTAGGTAGAGATCCCGGGTGCAAAGCACGCAACTCGGGTGCACAGTTCGGTGAGGAACTCGCTGCAGCCGACCTCGAGCTTGTACGACGCCAGCTCGTCGCCGCGGGTCGCGCCACGGTTCACGATGACGACCGGCGTGCCTCCCCGGGCCGCGCGCTTCACGAACCGGAGGCCGCTCATCACCGTCAGCGAGGACCCGGCGACCAGCAGTGCTCCGCCCGTGCCGAGCGCCTCGACGGCTGCGTAGCAGCGGGCGACCCGGTCGGCGGGGACGTTCTCGCCGAAGAACACGACGTCGGGCTTGAACGGGCCGCCGCACTCGCAGGTCGGCACGACGAAGTCGGAGGTCTCGTCAAGGTCGACGTCGCCGTCCGGGTTCGACACGGCCGCCCCGTGCCGCTCGATCCAGTCGGGGTTGAGCTCGTCGAGCACCCGCTCCAGCTCTGCCCGCGACGACGTGGCCCGGCAGGTCAGGCAGACGACGTCGGCGACCCGGCCGTGCAGCGCGACCATCCGACGCGAGCCGGCGGCCTCGTGCAGGCCGTCGACGTTCTGGGTGATCAGCAGGAGCGGGTCGAGCGCGGCCAGCGCTCGGTGCCCGTCGTTGGGGGCGGCGTGACCCATCCGCTGCCAGCCGACGTGGCTGCGTGCCCAGTAGTGGCGCTGCGCCTCCGGCGTCGCCACGAACTCCTGGTAGGTCATCGGCGCGCGTACGCGAGCGCCCGGCCCGCGGTAGTCCGGGATGCCAGAGTCCGTCGAGAGCCCGGCACCGGTCAGCACGACCAGCGGCCGGCTGGCGAGCAGGTCGAGGGCCGAGTCCTCGAGCGCCGCCAACGTCACGCGCCGTACCGCAGCTGTGCCCGCGCCCGTGCCTTGGCCGCCTCGGTCTCGCGGTTCTTCGGGGGAGCGGTGGTCACGAGGTCCTGGAGGAGGTGCTCGGTGATGTGGGCGATCTCCTTGACGGCCGCGTAGAACACCTCCTCGTTGGCCTGCGACGGCTTGGTCGTCCCGGCCACCTTGCGGACGTACTGCAGGGCGGCGGCGGTGACCTCGTCACTCGTCGCGGGCGGCTCGAAGTTGTTCAGCGGGCGGATGTTGCGGCACATACCAGGAGCGTACGCCGGACTCGTCGCGCCTCGCCGCTGGTCGAGGACCCCCTCCTCGACCACCGGAGACGTGGGGGTCAGACCTCGAAGAAGGTGACGTCCTCACCGGTGACCAGCGCGACCTTGCCGGACGCGAGGGGCACGAGCCGTACGTCGGCGACGTCGGTGCCGTGCTCGACCTCGACCATCCGGTTGCTCATCCGCCCGTCGTCGAGAGAGAGGACCGAGACCCATCCGGTGGTGCCGCTCCAGCCCTGGGAGACGACCGTGAGCACGACCCGCTGCTCGGGCAGCCAGGTGAGCTGGCGCGGGTCGGTGCCGGCGGCGGCCACGGTGTCCTTGTCGTAGCGGACGACGTCGAGCTGGCGCGGGTTCGTCAGGTCGGTGACGTCGAAGAGCGCCGCCTGGGCGCCGCGGGTCATCCCGTCGAGCGTCGCGTCCTGGCCCATGCCCAGCAGCCGGTGCTCGCCGAGCGGGTGGAGGTACTCCGAGAAGCCGGGGATCTTCAGCTCGCCCAGCAGCCGCGGGTCGGACGGGACGGTCAGGTCGATCGCGTAGAGCGGGTCGGTCTGCCGGAACGTCACCACGATCGCGAGGTCGTCGAACCACCGCACCGACTTGATCTGCTCGTCGACGCCGAGGTCGTCGACCCGGCCGTCCTCGAGCAGCTTCGAGCCGTCCTCGCGCAGCGTGATCACCGAGTTGAAGTTGCCGGTCTCGCTGCTCGGCCCGACCGCCAGCCGCAACGAGCCGCCGACGGCGTCCATCGACCAGCGGTCGGCGACGGTGCCCTCGACCTCGCCCGAGGCGACGTACGTCGCGTCGAGTCCGTCGAGCGCGAAGGCGAAGATCGGGGTCGTCCCGCTGGGCGTGCCCAGGACGCCGCCCACCCGGCAGTCCCAGCAGTCGTTCCACCCCCACGCGGTCCCACCTGCGACGAGGTAGAACCGGTCGGTCGAGAAGTACGACGTCGCGGAGTCCGTGGCGACCGCGGTCGAGGTCCGCTCGGTCGGCGCGGCCGGGTCGAAGGCGAGCACGGTCGTGGTGCCGAGCGCGAGCTCCTCGTCGTCGGGGACGGCGACGTCCGCGCAGTCGACGACCGGCCGGCCGTCGACGGTGGGCAGCCAGTCGGCCAGCGTGGTGGCGCGGACCAGCGCACGGTTGCGCAGCCGGGAGGTGAGCTCGCCGAGCTTGCTGCCGGGGACGGAGAAGTCCAGCTCGGGCAGCCCGGTCTGCACGACCACCCGCACCACGTCGCCGTGCAGCCGCATCGCCGAGGCGCGGCCGCGGAGGGTCGTCGTGTCGACGATGCTGGGCGACGTGGGGTCGGCCAGGTCGACCGTGGTGATGGTCGACTCGAGCCCGTCGTCGGAGGTGCCGATCACGACCGCGCGGCCGTCGACCATCACGAGCTCGCCGCCCGGTTCGCCGGGCCAGGCGTTGCCGCGGGCGTCGTCGATGGGGGTCGAGGACAGCTCGGTCGGCCGGTCGCCGGAGACGTCGTAGGCCACCAGGACGCCCTCGCGGAGGCGCAGCAGCAGGCTGCCCGACACCTTCACCACGTCGGACTCATCGACGCCGACCTCCTGCACGTTGGTGCCAGACTCGTTGCTCACCGACCGCGACGTCTTCGCGCCCGACCGCATGCTGCCCGACGCCATGGGCGCGCTGGCCTCCGAGCCGGCCTGCGCGTCGAACATCACGATCGGGCCGCCGCCCCACCCGTAGGGCCCGACCTCCTCGAGCGCCCGGTCGACGTAGGAGTCGAGCAGGTCGTCGCAGCTGCCCGGGGTGGTCAGGTCGGCGTTGGCGAGCACGATCGGCGGGTCCGCCGGCGGGCCGTCCACCGACCCGCTGCCGGTGCCGACGACGTACCCCACTCCGGCGGCCGCGACCAGGCTGGTGGCGGCCGCGACGCTGGTGCCGATCCTGCGCAGACCCATGGCGACCTGCTCCCCTCGTGACGTGTCCGGAGGTTCCCCCGGCGCTGCTCTCTGTCCGGTGGGACGGGCCGGGAGGGGGAGCGGTTCCCCGTGGCACGATGGCGCGATGAGCGACGACGGCCCCCGCAGCGACCGCGACTTCGACATCGTGCTGTTCGGCGCCACCGGTTTCACCGGTGGCCTCACCGCCGACCACCTGGCCGCGCACGCGCCCGCCGGGCTGCGCTGGGCGATCGCCGGCCGCAACGCCGACAAGCTCGAGTCCGTACGCCGTCGGCTCGAGGACGGCGGTTCGTCCGACGTGGAGGTCCTCGTCGCCGACGCGGCCGACCCCGCCGCGCTCTCCGACGTCGCACGTCGTGCCCGCGTGGTGATCTCGACGGTCGGCCCCTACCTGGTCCACGGCGCCCCGCTGGTGGCCGCGTGCGCCGAGGCGGGCACCGACTACGTCGACCTCACCGGTGAGCCCGAGTTCGTCGACCGGATGTTCCTCGAGCACCACGAGACCGCCGTGCGCACCGGCGCCCGGCTGGTGCACGCGTGCGGCTTCGACTCGATCCCGCACGACCTCGGCGCGTTCTTCACCGTGCAGCAGCTGCCGTCCGACCAGCCGATCACCCTGCGCGGCGTGGTCCGCTCGGCCGGCACCTTCTCCGGCGGCACCTTCCACTCCGCGCTCAACCAGTTCGCGCGCGCCAAGCAGATGCGATCGACGTACGCCGCCCGGCGTCGCGCGGAGGCCCGGCCCGAGGGCCGCTCGTCGCGCTCGGTCAGCGGCAAGCCCCACCGCGACCCGGTGCTCGGCTACTGGCTGCTCCCGCTGCCGACGATCGACCCGATCATCGTCGCGCGCAGCGGCGCCGCGCTGGCGGCGTACGGGCCGGAGTTCCGCTACTCCCACTGGGCAGGCACCAAGACGCTGCGCTACGCCGCCGGTGGGGCGATCGGCGTCGGCGCGCTGTCGCTCGCCTCCCAGGTCAAGCCGCTGCGCGAGCTCTTGCTCAGCCGAGTGCCGCAGGGGTCGGGCCCCGACGAGCGGAAGCGGGAGAAGTCCTGGTTCACCGTCGACTTCGTCGGCGAGGCCGGCGGCCAGACCGTGCACACCCGGGTGTCCGGCGGCGACCCGGGCTACACCGAGACCGCCAAGATGCTCTCCGAGTCGGCCCTGTGCCTGGCCTTCGACGACAACCCGCCGACCGCCGGCCAGGTCACCCCGGCCCAGGCGATGGGTGAGGCACTGCTCGCGCGGCTGCAGAAGGAAGGGATCACCTTCACCGTCGTCGGCTGAGGGCCTGTCGCGTACCGGCCTCGACGTCCAGGACCCCGCCCGATTCACACCATTTTGGTCATGACCGCCAGCGGTCAGGCATCGACGATGGGTGCTTCGGGAGGGGGCGCCATGAGCGACTTTGGCTGGGTTCTGGTGATCGCGGGGCTGGTGGGGGGCCTCGGAGGGTTCCTGGGTCGTGTGCTCCCGGGCGGGACGAACAAGGTCAAGCTCGAGGGAGCACCCACCGAGGTTGGCGCCTTCCTGAGCGCTGTCGCCGGCGCCGTCGCCGGCGTCGTGTCGGTCCTGATGTCCGACGACTACGCGACGCTGGTGCTGGTGGGCAAGGGCGCGGATCTGTCCGGGGCCTCGCTGGGCGTGGGAGACATGCTGCAGTCGTTCAGCGTCGGGCTCATCGGCACCAAGTGGCTGGTGAATCACCAGAACGGTCAAACGCTGCGTGAGGCCGTTTCCGTGGCGGCGTCGAAACCTGCGAACCCGACCGCGGCAGCGGCAGCGGCCAGCTCGAAGCCGCGCGAGGTCCTGCGGGCAGCTCAAGGCGAATGAACCGTGGCCGACCTCGGGGATGGTGAGCGCCATCGGCGCAGTCCTGTCCACGTCGCCCTGGTCATGAACGGAGGCGTGAGCCTCGCGGTGTGGATGGGTGGCGTCACCCACGAGATCGATCGCCTGCGCCGCAGCGGCGCCGCCGATGATCCCGCGTCCGCTGCCTGGCAGGCGTTGTGCCGCGGGGCGAGGCGGCACATCTCCATCGACTACATCTCGGGCACGTCAGCGGGTGGACTGAACGGATCCCTGCTCGCGGCCTCGATCGCGCGCGGGTCGGCGCTGCCGGACCTGCGTGAGCTCTGGCGACAAGAGGCGCAGCTTTCGCGAGGCAAGCTCCTCCATGTGCGACCGAAGCGGCCCCAGCCCTCCGTGCTGGACGGCAATTTCTTCCACAGGGCGGTTGCAGATCGCATCAGCTCGCTGCCCGCGGGAAGGGACCCCGCGGACGTGACGCTGTTGGTCACCGCGTCGGCCATGTACGGGTCGAGCACGGCGGTGACAGATGCAGCCGGACAGCGGTTCACCGCTGGTGACCACCGCCGCGTCTACAGGTTCCGCCGTCGGGCGGGTGCGCTCACGCTCGACCGTGACGGTCGGTTCGCCAACCAGGATCTCGATGACTTCGCCAAGCACCGTGACGAGCTGATCCTCGCGGCCCGGGCGTCAGCCGGGTTCCCCTTCGCCTTCGAACCGACCCGGGAGACGCCTGCCCTCCACGAGCTCGACGTCAGCTCCGCGCGTGGCGGCCCCAGCTGGCTGTTGGACGGTGGGGTGCTCGACAACGCGCCGTTCCGGCCCTTGCTCGACGAGCTGGTCGACCAGCCGGCCGAGGACCCGGGACCGAGGTGGATCGTCTACGTGGTCCCCAGCAAGCAGGGCGAGCCGTCGCGCAACCACCCCGCGGGCCCGGGGGCCGGTGCTCCGCCCTGGACCTCGCTGCCAGGGAGGATCTGGTCGCTCAGCCGCGAGTCCGACCTGCGTGATGACGTGCTGGCCCTCGAGGACGAGTGGCGCGCGTCGACCGCCACTGTGCACCCACCCGAGTTCCTCGTCGGGATCCCTCCGCACGATCCCTGCCCGATCGACCTCGACAAGGCCGCCAGCGCCCTCTGGGAGGCCTACCGGCGCACCCGCATGGCAGCGATCGTCGCTCGCTTGCTGCGCGAGACCGGCACCCGTCGCCTGAGCGACAGGCCAATCGACCTCGCCGAGCTCGACAGGTTGCTGAGCACGGACGTGTGCTGGATCCCCAAGCGGCCGGACGCGCCAGGGCGCGCGATGGGAAACGCCGGTGTCGACTCATGGCAGTGGGGCACCGGGACGGCTCAGCGCATCGCCCGCTGGATCTCACGCGACGCTCGCGGCCTCACCGGCCGGCCACCGTTGCCGGCTCACAAGCTTCGCGACATCAGGGAGATCGAGGAGAAGCTCCTTGCGATTGCTGAGCGACTCGACACCGTGCGCGGAACTGTCGCAGGGGAGGACAGCCTGATCGCAGGACGGGTCTCCGCAGCCGACGCCGCCACTGTCTCGAGCGGACTGCTCCACGGCGTGCTGGTGCTGATGGGAGAGCTGGTCAGGGGGTGGTTCCCCGAGCGCGACCTGGCCGACGAGCCCGCAGCGTGGCAGCGCGTGTTCGCGGTGGAGATCCTTCACAAGGCGATGGAGTGGAGACAGGTCGAGGACCCTCCTCCCTTCGCGTTCCACCTCCTCTCGCCCGACTCCCCGCACCACGACAGCATCCTGGCTCTGGGTGATGAAGCCGATCCGCACTTCAGCCCGGGGTGGCCCGACAACAAGTTGTATGGAACACGGTTCGGCCACTTCGGCGCCTTTGGCACCCAGGAGTTCCGTGACTGGGACTGGATGTGGGGGAGGATCGATGCCGCGCTGACGTTGGGTCCCGCCATGCTCGCGGGGGCGCCAGGCATGACGGATGACCTCAGGAAGTCACTCGTCGACGACGTCATCGTCGAAATCCTCCGTGACCACGGACGCGAGCCGGGCGACGTCCAGGGCCTCACAGCGGCTGTGGTGAAGCTCAACGCCGGCCAGCTCGTGGCCCGCGCCCGAGCGTCCAGCCAGACGGACTTCGACGCCGTCATCGACGACATCGGTGCGTTGCTGGAGAACAACCCGCTCATCACACGCGCTGCCCGTGGCGGTCCGGTCGGCAGGCTCAAGGGCAGGGCACGGGGCTGGGTGATCCGGCGACTCATCGGGCTGGGAACGAGCGAGGCCAAGCGCCTGGTCGCGAAGCAGCGGACCTGACCGCCAGCGGAAGCAATACCCACGTGATGGTGCCCCAGGCGCGAGTCGAACGCGCGACCTTTCGCTTAGGAGGCGGCTGCTCTATCCACTGAGCTACTGGGGCGTGCCGCGCACGCGCGGCGGGCAGCATCCTGCCATGCGGGCGTGCTCCGACCTGCACCGACGGCCGAGGTCCGGGCCGCTCGCGCCGCGTCGCGGACGCGGAAAAGTTGCCGCAGTCCAGTAGGTTCAGACCCGGTCAGTTCCCTCTCTCGAGCACGAAGGTGAGCCCGTGTCCGACGACTCGAGCCTGGAGGCTCCCTCCGGCGCGCCCAAACGCAAGGGCACGGTCGCTCGCAAGCACACCGTCGGCCGCGTGATCCTGATCAGCGCGCTGGTCCTGGCGCTGGTGACCGGTCTCGGCATGGTCTACCTCGTGCGCCACCTCAACGGCAACATCGAGACGGGCGACCTCGGCGCCCTCGGCTCCGACCGTCCCGAGAAGGTCTACAAGGGCAACGGAGAGCCGCTCAACATCCTGGTGATGGGCGACGACACCCGCTCCGGAGCGGGCAACGACATCGACCAGGAGACGGGCGGCGGGTCCGACACCACCATCCTCGTGCACCTCTCCGCCGACCGGTCGCGGGCGTACGCCGTCTCCATCCCGCGCGACTCGGTCGTCGACCGACCGGCGTGCGGCGACTCACCCGCCGCCACGGACGTCCTGTGGAACGCCGCCTTCAGCGTCGGCAAGGAGCTCTGCACCGCCGAGCAGTTCGAGCAGACGACGGGGATCCTGCTCCAGCACTACGTCGTGATCGACTTCAACGGCTTCGGCGACATGGTCGACGCCGTCGACGGGGTGCCGGTCTGCATCCCCGAGGACATCGTCGACAAGAAGCACGCGATCTTCGTGCCGAAGGGCGACCCGTCGAGGCTCAGCGGCGACCAGGCGCTCGACTACGTCCGGGCCCGCTACGTCGGCGAGAAGATCCAGCAGAACGACATCTCCCGCATCCGCCGGCAGCAGGAGTTCATCGGCGCGCTCGTCCGCGAGGTGCAGTCGGCGGGGACGCTCACGCGATTCGACAGGGTCGTGAGCTTCCTCGACGCCGCGACCAAGTCGCTGCGCACCGACGAGGAGCTCGGCTCGGTGACGCGCATCGGCAAGCTCGCCATGCAGCTGCGCAGCGTCGGGCTCGACAAGATCAAGTTCGTCACGCTCCCGACCGAGTACTACCCCGTCGACGACCCGGAGTTCAGCGGCAAGCTGTTCTGGAAGCCGGAGGCGCAGAAGATCTGGGACCTCATCAACGCCGACAAGGAGCTGCCCCCGAGCCTGATCAAGGGCACCTCCACCGACGCCGAGCCGCCCGCGACGTCCAGCGAGACCACGTCCCCCGCGTCGCCGACCGGCACGCCGAGCAGCAGCGACAGCGAGTCGCCGAGCACGCCCGAGTCCGAGACGCCGTCGCAGACCCCGAGCGAGACCGCGTCCGAGACCCCGAGCTCCACCCCGAGCACCCCCGCGACGACCGATGACGAGGACCGGATCTTCGGAGTCTGCGCATGAGCACCCCACGACGTTCTTCTCCTCCGCTTCGCTCCTCCGAACAACGCCGCGGGGACCCCGCATGAGCACCCCCGGGCGTTCCGCCGAGGAGCAGGAGTCGGAGTGGGAGCGCCGCCGGCGACTGGCGGCGGTCTTCGGCGAGGGCGGTCCCGAGCAGACGGCCGACGACACCGACGCGCGCGAGGACTCCGCCGGCAAGGGCGACGCTTGGTACCGCGACCAGGTCCCGCCGCACCACGGCTGAGCCCCAGGCATGACGAACGGCCCGTCCCTTCCGGGGGCGGGCCGTTCGTGTCAGGTCGGAGCGGAGCGGCTCAGATCGCGCCCCCGCGCGTCTTGAGCAGGTCGCGGATCTCCTCGAGGAGGGCGACATCGGCGGGGGTGCCCTCGGCCTCGCTCGGGAAGAAGCGCTCCTTGGCCTTCGTGTAGGGCATGACGATGAAGAAGTAGACGACGGCGGCCATGATCAGGAACGAGATCACCGCGTTGAGGAAGGCGCCGAAGCTCTGCTCCGCGGTCGAGAAGTAGTCGGATGCCGAGTCCGGCATGAGACCAGTGAGCCACGCGGTGAAGGTGGTGACCACCGACGCGAACGCGAGCGCCATGATCAGACCGGTGGCGATCTCGATCAGGTTGCCCTTGAGGATGAAGTTCTTGAAGCCGGTCATGGTGCCTCCTTATGGCGGCCCCGAGAGGGCCGCGAACGAGCGGATGCCCAGCACGCTAGCGCCTCCACGACACCGTGAGGAACTGCGCCAGCGCCGCCGAGGTGATCTCGACCGCGTCGGGGGCCGACGTGCCGACGACCACCAGTGCCCCACCCGACCCGCCGGCCGGGCCCTCCGGGACCCCGGTGGGCGTGGCCAGGACGGTGACCCCGCGGGCGACGACGTGGGTCGACCCGGTGCCGGGGTCGGTCGCCAACAGGTCGACCTCGTCGCCGGCCCGCAGCAGGGTCGCCATCCCGGCGTCGGGGAGTCGCACCGGCAGGACGGTCTGACCTGCCTGCGCCTGCGCGAGCCCGGGGCCGACCACCCGCGCCTCGGTCAGCACCTCACCGCGCGCGAGCGGCGCCGCGAGCACCCGGCCGGTGACCGTGTCGGACGCGCCGGAGGGGGCGAGGTCGACCGGGAACGAGCGGCCGACGAGGTCGCCGCGCTCGAGCAGCGTCCCCGAGGGCAGGTCACGCGCAGCGACCAGCACCTCGACGGTGTCCGGCTCCGGTGGGGCGATCGTGCGGAGGCCGCTCACTGTCGCGACGGCCACCAGGGCGGCGGCGAACCAGCGTCGGCGGCGGCGCAGCTGGTGGCGTACGGCACGCAGCCGGCGTCGCGCCGGAGGGAGTCCCGGGAACATGCCCCGACGCTAGGCCGGACCGCCCGTCCCGCGCTGGCCCTCTCCACAGGGACTCGAGGTCAGTCCGAGGACGAGCTGGAGGACGACGAGCTGCTGGACGACGTGCTGCTCGACGACGTCGACGAGGACGAGTCGGACGAGGACGAGGAGGACGTGGTGGACGCCGGGGTCGTCGAGGACGACGCCGCGCGGCTGTCGGTGCGGTAGAAGCCCGAGCCCTTGAAGACGACACCGACGGCGTTGAACAGCTTGCGCAGCTTGCCGTTGCACTCCGGGCAGACGGTCAGCGCGTCCTCGCTGAAGCTCTGGAACTGCTCGAAGGCGTGCCCGCACTCGGTGCAGGCGTACTGGTAGGTGGGCATGTGTGGAGTCCTCGCGTGGTTCCGACGTGATTCCAGGATGGTGCTGACGGCGATCGGGCGGCCGGCGCGACGCGCTGGCACTCGAGCCCTTCGACTGCCAATGGTACGGCACAATGGCGAACGCGATGAGCGAGCAGCCAGCCACCACGTCCCCCGACCCGACCACCGGCGCGACCGCGGCGACCGACAGCCGACCGGTGCTGTGGTGGCGGGCCTTCCGCCGCGCCCCACGCGCCGCGCGATGGGCGGCCTGGACCGCGCTCGGGCTGGTCCTGCTGCTCGTCGTGCTCGCCGCGACCGTCGTGGTCGTCGTACGCCGTCCGCTGCCGCAGACCAGCGGCGAGGTCGACGTGCCGGGGTTGTCCGCGTCGGTCGAGGTCGTCCGCGACGACAACGGCATCCCGCAGGTCTACGCCGACAGCGACGCAGACCTGATGTTCGCCCAGGGCTACGTCCACGCCCAGGAGCGGTTCTTCGAGATGGACTTCCGGCGGCACGTGACCGCCGGGCGGCTCTCGGAGATGCTCGGACCCGACGCCCTCGAGACCGACAAGTTCATCCGGACCATGGGCTGGCGTCGCGTCGCGGAGGAGGAGTGGGCCCTGATCGAGCCGGCCACGCGGGACGCGCTCACCGCCTACGCCGCCGGCGTCAACGCCTACGTCTCCGACCGCTCGCCGTCGCAGCTCGCCGCCGAGTACTCCGTCCTGGGGCTGTCCGGGCTCGACTACACGCCGGAGGAGTGGGAGCCGGTGGACTCGCTCGCCTGGCTCAAGGCGATGGCGTGGGACCTGCGCGGCAACATGGACGCCGAGGTCGACCGCGTCCTGCTGTCGCTGGACCACACCGAGGACGAGATCGCCACGCTCTGGCCGGACTACCCGTCCACCGAGCACCCGCCGATCGTGTCCGGCGGCGGTGTCGTCGACGGGGTCTTCGAGCAGAACGCCACGGGCAACGGCACCCGCAACCCCCGGCGGCCGGCGTACCCGAAGGAGGTCGTCGACGCGCTCGAGCGCGTGCAGGACGCTGTGAGGGGCATGCCCGAGCTCGTCGGCTCCGGGCGCGGCATCGGCAGCAACTCGTGGGTGGTCGACGGCGAGCACAGCGCCACCGGCATGCCACTGCTGGCCAACGACCCGCACCTCGGCATCAGCCAGCCAGGCATCTGGATGCAGATGGGCCTGCACTGCCGCGAGGTCAGCGACGCGTGCACGCTGGACACGTCCGGCTTCACCTTCTCCGGCGTGCCCGGCGTGGTCATCGGCCACAACGCCGACATCGCCTGGGGGATGACCAACCTCGGCCCCGACGTCACCGACCTCTTCCTCGAGCAGACCGAGGGCGACGACCGCTACGTCCGCGACGGGGAGACCCGGGCGATGGAGGTGCACACCGAGACCATCGAGGTGCGCGGCGAGGACGACGTCGAGCTGCGGGTTCGCGAGACCGTGCACGGGCCGCTGATCAGCGACGTGTCCTCGGAGTTCGCGACCGTGGGCGCCAACGCCCCGACCGACGAGCCGGGGGAGCGCGGGAGCGGGTACGCCGTCGCGCTGGCGTGGACGGCGCTCGAGCCGTCGCCCACCGCCGACGCGATCATGAAGCTCAACCGCGCGTCCGACTGGGACTCCTTCCGGGCCGCGGCCGCCGACTTCGCGGTGCCGGCCCAGAACCTCGTCTACGCCGACCGCGAAGGCCACATCGGCTACCAGTCGCCCGGTCGCGTCCCGATCCGGCGCGGCGGCAACGACGGCACGATGCCGGTCGAGGGCTGGGTCAGCGGCAACGACTGGACCGGCGACCACATCCCCTTCGACGGGCTGCCCAGCGTGCTCGACCCCGACGACGGGTTCGTCGTGACCGCCAACCAGGCCGTCATCGACGAGGCGTACCCCTACCTGCTGACCAAGGACTGGGACTACGGCTACCGCTCGACCCGGATCCGGGAGGTGCTCACCGAGGAGGGCGAGCTCTCGGTCGAGGAGATGGCGAGGCTGCAGCTCGACAGTACCAACCCGATGGCCGAGACGCTCGTGCCCTACCTCCTCGACGTCGAGCGGCTCCCGTCCCCCTACTACCGCAACGCCCAGAACCTGCTGCGCGACTGGGACCTCACCCAGCCCGCCGACAGCGCCGCGGCGGCGTACTTCAACGTCGTGTGGCGCACCCTGCTGGAGCTCACCTTCCACGACGACCTGCGCCAGCGCACCTGGCCCGACGGCGGCGACCGGTGGTTCGCCGTGGTCAGCCGGCTGCTGTCCGACCCGGCGAGCCCCTGGTGGGACGACGTCGACACGACCGACGTGGCGGAGACCCGCGACGACATCCTGCGCGCGGCGCAGATCGAGGCACGCGACGAGCTCACCCGGCGCCAGGCCCGCGACCCGCAGCTGTGGGAGTGGGGCCGGCTGCACCGGATGAACCTCCACAACGCCACCCTCGGCGAGTCCGGCGTCGGCCTGGTCGAGCGGCTGTTCAACCGCGACGGCTGGGAGGTCGGCGGCGGCTCGTCGATCGTCGACGCGACCTCCTGGAACGCCGTCGACGGCTACGAGGTCACCGCCGCGCCGTCGATGCGGATGGTCGTCTCGCTCGCCGACTGGGACGACTCCCGGTGGATCAACCTCACCGGCGTCTCCGGGCACCCGGCGTCCTCGCACTATACCGACCAGACCGAGCTCTTCGTCGACGGCGAGACCCTGCCCTGGGCCTACTCCCGCGACGCTGTCGAGGCCTCGGCCGACGACACCCTCGTCCTCCGGCCGCCGTCGGGGTGAGTCCCACCCGTCACAGGAGTCCCCGGATATCCGGGGAGTTCCGTGCTTACAGGTAGAGATCTCTACCTGTAAGCAGGTCAGTCACCGGATATCCGGGGACCGCCGGGGCCCGAGAGTCGTCACGCCGGCGGACGTCAGCGCGAACCCGACGCGTACGTCGTGGGGGTCGGTGGGCACGGGGAGGCCGAGCTCGTCGTCGTAGAGCACGACCACGACAGGGGTGCCGGCGGTGGTCCGGGTGAGCGCCCGGTCGTAGCACCCGCCGCCCTGCCCGAGCCGCTCGCCCGAGCGCGAGACCGCGAGCCCGGGCACCAGCACGACGTCGGCCTGCGCGATCGCCTCCTTGCCCAGCCGCGGGCCGGTGGGTTCGAGCAGCCCGCGGACCGCCGGCGCGAGGTGCTCGCGGCCCTCGTAGACCGCCCAGTCGAGGTCGAGCCCGGGCAGCACGACCGGCAGCAGCACCCGCTTGCCGGCGGCCACGAGGGCGTCGAGCAGCAGGCCGGTGCCGGGCTCGCTGCCCACGGAGACGTACGCCGTCACGGTGGCGGCCCGGCGTACGTCCTCCCACCCGAGCGCCACGTCCGCCACGGAGGCGGCGAAGTCCGCCGCGGCCCCGAGCGGGCGCCGCTTGCGTCCCGCGCGCACCTGGTCGCGGAGGGCCGTCTTGGCGATCGTGTTGTCCGCCGAGTGTCGTGCGTCCACGTGAGCAGCCTACGATCGAAGCATGGCAAGCAAGGGCACTGCGCACGGCCTCGACCTCGCACGCGAGAAGATGCGTCAGGAGGGGGTGGACGACGTCGCGATCGACACGTTCGCTCACTACTACCGGCTCCTCGAGCACGGCGAGACCGGCATGATCGCCGAGGACACGATCGAGCCCCTGGACATGGAGGCGCTCACCGACGTCGAGGTCGACGACGAGGTCGCGGCGGAGGCGATCCGCAAGACCGCCGTCATCAAGCTCAACGGTGGCCTCGGCACGTCGATGGGCATGGAGCGCGCCAAGTCGCTGCTGTGCGTGCGACGCGGGCTGAGCTTCCTCGACATCATCGCCCGGCAGGTCCTCCACCTCCGCACCCAGTACGACGCCACGCTGCCGCTGCTGTTCATGAACTCGTTCCGCACCTCCGCCGACACCATGGAGGCGCTGGCCCGCTACGAGGACCTCCCCGTCGACGGCCTGCCGCTGGAGTTCCTGCAGAACAAGGAGCCCAAGCTGCTCGCGGCCGACCTGATGCCGGCCGCCTACCCGAAGGCGCCCGACCTCGAGTGGTGTCCGCCTGGCCACGGCGACATCTACACCGCGCTGCGCGGCACCGGGCTGCTCGCCCGGCTGATCGAGGCCGGCTACCGCTACGTCTTCGTCTCCAACTCCGACAACCTCGGCGCCGTGCCCGACGCCCGGGTCGCCGGCTGGTTCGCCGAGACCGGCGCACCGTTCGCGATCGAGGCCGTGCGGCGTACGCCGTCCGACCGCAAGGGCGGCCACTTCGCCCGGCGCAAGGCCGACGGCCGCATCGTGCTGCGCGAGTCGGCGCAGACCCTGGATGTCGACAAGGAGGCGCTGGCCGACCTCACCCGCCACAAGTACTGCTCGACCAACAACCTCTGGTTCGACCTGCAGGCGATGGTGGACGCGCTCGACGCCCGCGGCGGCATCCTCGGCCTGCCGCTGATCCGCAACGTCAAGCACCTCGACCCGAGCGACCCGTCCACCCCCGAGGTGATCCAGATCGAGACCGCCATGGGTGCGGCGATCGAGGTCTTCGAGGGTGCGCGCACCATCGAGGTCGGCCGCGACCGGTTCGTCCCGGTGAAGACCACCGACGACCTGCTGGTCCTGCGCTCCGACGTCTACGACCTCGGCAAGGACTTCGTGCTCGACCAGTCCGGCGACGAGGTCCCCTACGTCTCGCTGGACGATCACTTCTACAAGCTCGTCGGCGACTTCGACAAGCGCTTCCCCGAGGGCGCTCCCTCGCTGCGCGAGGCCGACTCCTTCACCGTCGAGGGCGACTGGACCTTCGGCCGCGGCGTGCGCGTCGTCGGCGACGTCGCGCTCGCCTCCGCAGCCGCGAAGCGCGTCGAGGGCGGTGCCGTCCTCGGCGAGCAGGACGCCGATGAGTGACCCGCAGCCCGGCCTGCTCCCCGTCGCCGACTACGTCGAACGCATCCTGGCCACCGTCTCGCCCCTGCCCGCCTTCCCGCAGCCGCTGATGGAGGCGCTCGGCCTCGCGCTCGCCGAGGACGTCGTCGCCCCGATCTCGCTGCCCAGCTTCGACAACTCCGCGATGGACGGCTACGCCGTGGTCGCCGAGGACGTGGCCGACGCGAGCGCCGACGCCCCGGTGACGCTCCCGGTGGTCGGCGAGATCGGCGCCGGCCAGTCCTCGATCATGGCGCTGTCACCGGGCACCGCGGTCAAGATCATGACCGGTGCGCCGGTCCCCGCGGGGGCCACCACCGTGGTGCCCTACGAGTGGACCGACCGCGGCGTCGCCACCGTGCGCATCTCGCGGGCGGCCGTCCCGGGCCAGCACATCCGCCCGACCGGTGACGACATCTCCGAGGGCGACATGCTGCTCGAGGAGGGCACGGTCCTCGGCCCGCGCCACCTCGGCATGCTCGCCGCCGTCGGCCGCGCGACGGTCCGTACGCGTCCACGGCCCCGCGTCGTGGTCATCTCCACCGGCTCCGAGCTCCGCGACCCCGGCACAACGCTGGGTCGCGACTCGATCTACGACGGCAACTCCTACCTCCTGGCCGCAGCCGCACGCGCGGCCGGAGCGATCGCCTACCGCGTCGGCATCGTCCCCGACGAGTCGCACGCCTTCACCGAGGCGCTGAGCGACCAGCTCGTCCGCGCCGACCTGGTGGTCACCAGCGGCGGGGTCAGCGAGGGTGACTTCGACGTGGTCAAGGAGTCGCTGTCGCACCACGGGTCGATGTGGTTCGGCGGGGTCGGCATGCAGCCGGGCAAGCCGCAGGGATTCGGCACCGTCGGTGAGGACGACACCCCGGTCTTCACCCTTCCCGGCAACCCGGTCTCCTCCTACGTCTCCTTCGAGATGTTCGTGCTGCCCGCGATCCGCCGGATGATGGGCAAGCTCCCCTACGTCCGCCCCGCGGCGCGCGCGCGGCTCACCCACGGCATCTCCTCCCCGCCGGGCAAGGTGCAGCTGGTGCGCGGCCTCGTCGACGCCGACCGCGGCGGTGCCTTCGTCTCGCCGGTCGGCGGCCACGGCTCCCACCTGATCGGCGACCTCGCCGCCGCCAACTGCCTCATCGAGGTGCCTGCCGACGTCACCTCCGTCCAGGCCGGCGAGATGGTGCAGGTCCGCAAGCTCGACGAGGAGTTCTGATGGCCGGCTCCGAGCGCCTCACCCACGTCGACGAGACCGGCGCGGCGCGCATGGTCGACGTCACCGCCAAGGACGTCACGGCCCGTACGGCGTCCGCCACCGGCCGCGTGCTCGTCAGCCGCGCCGTCATCGACCTGCTCCGTGGCGAGGGCGTGCCCAAGGGCGACGCGCTGGCCGTGGCGCGGATCGCCGGCATCATGGGCGCCAAGCAGACCCCGGCCCTCATCCCGCTGTGCCACCCGCTGGCGGTCTCCGGCGTCACGGTGGACCTCGCCGTGACCGACGAGTCGGTCGACATCACCGCGACCGTCCGCACGACCGACCGCACCGGGGTCGAGATGGAAGCCCTGACCGCTGTCTCGGTCGCGGCCCTCACCGTGGTCGACATGGTCAAGGCGGTCGACAAGGCGGCCGTGATCACCGACATCCGGGTCGAGTCGAAGACGGGCGGGAAGTCGGGCCCGTGGACACGATGAGGTGGACACGATGAGCCTGCGAGCAGCCGTGGTGGTCGCCTCCAACCGTGCGGCCGGAGGCGTCTACGCCGACGAGACCGGCCCGCTGATCGCCGACTGGCTGCGCGAGCAGGGCTTCGCGTGCGGCGACCCGGCCGTGGTGCCCGACGGCGACCCGGTGCGCGAGGCCATCTCGGCCGCCGTCGTCGCCGGCGCCCGACTCGTGCTCACCACCGGGGGGACCGGCCTGACTCCCACCGATCGGACGCCGGAGGCCACCGCGCCGCTGCTCGACCGCGAGGTCCCCGGCATCGCCGAGGCGATCCGGGCAGCCGGCGTCGCGAAGGGTGTGCCGACCGCGATGCTGTCGCGCGGCCTCGCCGGCATCGTCGGCGACTGCCTGGTCGTCAACCTCCCGGGCTCGCGCGGCGGGGTGAAGGACGGCCTCGGTGTCCTCGAGGACGTCGTACGTCACGCGGTCGAGCAGGTCGTCGGGAGCGACCATTAGTCCGGCTCCGGGCTGGCCGGCCCGGCTCGAGTCGCACGGTGTCGTCGTACGGTCGCTGCGCAGGTCCGACGCCGACGACTGGCAGGCCGTGCGCGCCCGCAACCAGGACTGGCTCGCGCCGTGGGACGCGACGGTGCCGCCCGGTGGCGCGCCCCGCCCGGCGTCGTACGGCCTGGTCACCCGCGCGCTGCTGCGCCAGGCCAAGCGGGGGCAGACGCTCCCGTTCGTGATCGAGGTCGACGGGCGCTTCGCCGGCCAGGTGACGGTCAGCAACGTGGCCCGGGGCTCGGCGCAGTGGGGGTCGATCGGCTACTGGGTCGACGCCGCCGTCGCCGGTCGCGGGGTCGCTCCGCGCGCGGTCGCGCTCGTCATCGACCACTGCCTCGGGCCGGTCGGGCTGCACCGGGTCGAGATCTGCGTCCGGCCGGAGAACACCAACTCGCTCCGGGTGGTGGAGAAGCTCGGCCTCGAGCAGGTCGGCTACGCGCCGCGCTTCCTGCACATCGACGGCGACTGGCGCGACCACCGCATCTTCGCGGTCACCCGCGAGGAGGTGCCGTACGGCATCGAGCAGCGCCTCTCGACACACCAGTCACACCAGTAGTTCTGCGACACACCACTTGACATCCGTCCCGCCTGCACTCCACGCTCCTACGCTTCGGACGTGGACCTGAGCGCGCTGATCTTCGTGGCCCTTGCCGTGGCGTGGGCCGTCTACCTCATCCCCAAGGCCCTCAAGCACCACGACGAGGTGGTGCGCAGCCGGTCGGTGGAGAAGTTCTCCCACACCATGCGCGTGCTCGCGCGGCGCGAGCCGGTCGACCGCCGCAACGCCCGTCTGGTCGTGGCCCCGATCCGGGCGGCTCTCCGGCCGCCGGTCGAGACCAAGGCGCACGTCACGCCCGACCCGGTCGCCCCGTCAGTGCCTGCCGCCCCGGCGCGTGCCCCGCAGCCCCCGGCCCCCGGTGTCCAGCGCGCCGCTGCCCGTCGTGCCGCCAGGCGCCGTCGCAACGTGCTCGCCGTCATCGTGCTGGCCATCGCCGTCGTCGTCGGCCTGGCCACCGCCTCCGTCGTCGCGTGGCCGTGGGTGGCGGCGCCCGTCGCGGTGCTCGTCGCCTGGCTCGTCGCCTGCCGCGTGTCGGTGCGTGCCGAGCACCGCCAGCGCGCAGCCTGGTCGGCGATCGAGATCGGCGACGCCCCCGCGGCCGAGCCGGACCTCGACGACGTCGACCTGACCGGCGAGGTGCCGGTCGTCGCGCCGGCACCGCCCCTGCCGCGGACTGTCGAGGACGTGCCGGCCGCCGAGGCGCCCGCCGTCACCACCGGCGAGGTCCCCGTCGTCGTCGGCGGCTGGGAGATGGTGCCCACCACCTTGCCGACCTATGTCAGCAAGCCGGCCGCGCAGCGACGTACGGTCTCCACGATCGACCTCGACTCCACCGGCGTGTGGTCGAGCGGCCACAACGACGAGGACTCCGCCCTCGCCCGGTCCGCCGAGCAGTCCGCCAGGACCGCGCGCGAGGCCGAGGAGGGTCGCCGCGCCAGCGGCGCCTGAGCCGATTCGGTGGGCCTCTGCAGGCTCGTGTATCTTTCCTTTCGCGCCTGATGGCGCGGCGGGGCTGTGGCGCAGTTGGTAGCGCGTCTCGTTCGCAATGAGAAGGTCAGGGGTTCGAATCCCCTCAGCTCCACCAGCAAGGGCCCGGATCGATGATCCGGGCCCTTGGGCGTTCCTGCGACCGTCGAGTCGCTCAGCGGTGTCGGCTACAGCCGCGTCACACGCCGAGGTTCAGCGCACCCAGGATCTGGTTGAGGAGGGTCTGCAGCTGACCGAGCAGGCCGGCGAGGGGACCGCCGTCGAGCAGGCCGGCCACCGCGCAGAGCAGGTTGCCCAGCAGGTTGCCGGCGCCGGCGACCGCGACGATGTCGAGCACGACGCGCTGCAGGTGGATCTCCAGGCCGAGCAGGTTGAGGTCCAGCGGGCCGAGGACCAGGTTGAGGATGTCGCACGCGGAGGCGTTCGCGGCGACCCGACCGTCGGTGAGCGCGCTGCCGTTGATCTTCTTGATCGGGATCGACTGCACGCCGGAGAACTTCGTGTTGGGACCGGCGTCCTGGATCACGCCGCGCAGGAAGCCCTTCATGTAGAGGATGCCGTCGCGCTCCACGGTGCGGATGGGGGTGAACGAACCGGTGACCTTGTCACCGTTCGAGGTCTTGCCCACGACGGTGCTGCTGATCTTGCCGAGGTCGGACTTCCCGACGACCGAACGCGCTGAGGCGTCCGAGGCGGCCGCTGCGCCGCCGACCCCCATCGAGGACAGCCCGACGGCCATCGCCAGGGCGAGCACTGCCGATACGAGGATCTTGCGGGACGCGTGTGCGAGTGGGGACATGTTTCCTCCGTGTGGATTCCGCCCCCCGGCAGTGCAGCAGGTGCTGCTCCCTCGACCCTCGACGCTAGGAACAGGGGGGAGGGACCGACATACCCTTGGGGAGGGAACCCACTGTGCAACCCGGAGTTGCACCACAGTCGGCTCCCGACGTGGCCTCGGTCCCGGGGCATGGGAGGACCCCGGCCGCCACGGGGGAGAAGCGACCGGGGTCTGCACCCAGCCTAGCGACCGATGCGTCGAAGCGGTGCGGATGTGAAGCGGCTCATGCCCTCGTTTCCGGAGCCGGGGCCTAGCTGGTCGGCCCGAAGCGCTCCACGCGGATGGCCGCAGGATCCAGCCCGCAGGCAAGGAGGAGCTCCTCGGCGTACGACGCGAAGCGGGCCGACCCGCAGACGAAGCCCAGCTCCACGCCCTCGAGCAGCGGCCGCAGCTCCTCGACGGTGAGTGCGCCGGGGGACCGGTCGCCGGAGGCGGCGCGGGTGAACGCCAGCGTGGCGCCGTGGCGCTCGAGCTCGGCGGCGTAGGGGAGGTCGTCGTGCTCCCGGGCGACGGCGGCGATCCGCAGCAGGTCCGCGCGGCCGAGCCGTCGCGCCGTACGGGCCATGGCCACGGCGGGTACGACGCCGGTCCCTCCGACCAGGCACAGGGCCGGCGTGGTGGTGTCCCAGACGAACCAGCGACCGATCGGCCCGCGGAGCTCCAGCACGTCGCCCACCTCGGCGACGTCGGCGAGGAACTCCGAGACCTCACCGTCGGGTTGCCGCTCGATGAGCAGCTCGAGGAGCGGGTCGTCGGTGTCGGAGGCGAGCGAGTACGACCGCTGCGCGGTGTAGTCGTCGGGCGCACGCAGCCGCACGAGGTAGTGCTGCCCCGGCAGGTGGCGGGGCCTGTCGTCCACGTGCAGCCGCAGCCGCACGGTCCTCGGTGTGGGGAAGTCCTTCTCGATGATGCGGCCGTCGCTCCAGGCCGCCATGGGAGCCGGGGCCACGTCAGTCGTCGCCCTGGTAGCGCTGCTCGCGCCACGGGTCGCCGCGGTCGTGGTAGCCGTTCTGCTCCCAGAACCCGGGCCGGTCCTCGGCCATCAGCTCGAGGCGCGAGATCCACTTCGCGGACTTCCAGAAGTAGAGGTGGGGGACCAGCAGCCGCAGCGGCCCGCCGTGCTGACGGGGAAGGGGCTTGCCGTCCACGCTCCACACCACCCAGGCGCGGCCACCGGTGAGGTCGGCCAGGGGCAGGTTCGTGGTGTAGCCGGTGACCGAGTGGGCGAGCACGAAGCGGGCCGACTCGTCGGGGCGGGCCGCCTCCAGCAGGTCGTCGACGCTGACTCCGCTGAAGGTCATGTCGAGCTTGGACCACGTGGTGACGCAGTGGATGTCGCCGAAGAAGGTCGAGCCCGGGAAGGCGTGGAGCTCCGACCACGACCACGTGTGCGGTGACGCGACGAGCCCGTCGACGCTCAGCGTCCACGACTCCTCGGGCTGCTGCGGCGTGGCCTCCGCGGTCAGGACCGGCCACGACGAGCCGGTGTCGTACTGCCCGGGCGGGATCCGGCCGCGGTCCGGCTCGGGACGGCGGCGGTGGAAACCTCGGGTGACTGGCATCGACGTGCTCCTGGGGACTCGCGGGCTGGACGCGACCGGGTCAGTCTGCCGCGATCGGACCGGACGCGCACGCAGGGGACGACCAGGCGGCTCCCGCCCGTGGTCCGGCACATCGGCACGGCGGTCCGCGGGTACGGAGGGGGCTGAGGAAAGCGAGGAGATCATGACCGACCACCCCCACCGCCCGGACGCCGGCGACGCGGACGACGACACCGTGCCCCCCGGAGTCGAGATCGGCAGCAGCGACGGCGAAGGCACCACCTTCGAGCCGGAGGAGGACCCCGACGGCCACGACGAGGGCGCGCCGGAACCCGGTCAGGTCTCCTGAGGAAGACGGCGCAGCGGCGGGGGAACAAGGCGAGGCGCCCCGTCGGAGCCCACTGCGTGAGGGGCGGTCGGAGGCGCCTCGTATGGCATCCGTTCTAGTCCCGTCGTCGGACGGGCGCAACCATGGTTGAAACGGCAACGGCGGGTCCCACGACCGCCGATGCGCGGATCAGCTCGTGGTCAGGGTCGCGGGGGCACCTTGGCGGCTCGGTGGGCCGGCGCCCGGCGGGTCTGGGCGCCGGGTTCGAGCATGGTCATGAGGACCAGGAGGGCGCCGATGCCGGCGAGCACACCGAGCACCACCAGCAGGCCGACGCTGAGGTCGTTCGTCATGGGGATCACCTTTCGGGGGGATGCAGACGACGCTTCGTACCCGCCGTGATCACCGGCATGAGTTCCCTCACCCCTGGGAAGGGTCGACCCCGGTCAGGCGAAGTGCCGCCACTCGCCCTCGGACACCACCTCGACCCGGTCGCCGTCGACGACCACGGCGGACTGCTCGTCGAGGGCGTACGCCGGGTGGCCGAGGTCCGCGGCCCAGCGCTCGGCCTCCTCCATCGTGTTGCCCGGGAACAAACCGATGTGCGGGAAGATCGAGAAGTCCACGACGCCCAGCGTGCGGTCGCCGTCCTCGGGTCGCCACTCGACGAAGAGGTCGCCGATCCGCGGCGCCATCACCATGCTGCCGGCGCTCACGCCGACCCAGACCGTGTCCTCGAGGGAGGGGAGGAGGGCGCCCAGGCCGGACTCCTCGATCCAGTGCGCGAGGTAGGTCGCCTCGCCGCCGTCGACCAGCAGCACGTCGGCCTCCCGCACCCAGGGCACCCAGCGCTCCTCGTCGATCGTGGGCAGTGCGGTGAGCTCGAGCAGCCCGACGGAGGCCCAGCCGAGGCCGGTCATGGTCGGTGGCGTGCGGTCGGTGGCGAAGTCCCGCGCCGTCTCGGGACGGCACATCGGGTGGCCCCACTGGGCGGAGGGGATCCCCAGCGCCGTGGCCTCCTCGATGGGCTTGCCGAGCAGCTCGACGAGTGCCGCGCGGATGCTGTCGTTGGTGACTCCGCCTGAGGTGAGCAGCAGCTTCATGCCGCCATGTTCGCAGAGCCGGGCGTGCCGCTACCGTCGGCGACGTGAGCGACCTCCAGCGCATCTTCGTCGTCACCGGGCAGGCAGGCGGCGCCGAGCTTGCCGCGCTCCGCGCCCGGCTGGGGCGCAGCGTGGTCGTGCTGACGGCGCCGACGGCCGAGGCCAGGCGCGTGGTCGAGGGCCTGGGGGTCGGCCGGGCGGCCGGCGGGCACGAGACGGTCCCGGAGGTCCTGCTCGCACCGGTGCGCTTCCCGGACGTCGACCGCGGGCACCGCCTCGACGACCTCGTCCGCCGTCACGCCGTGGCGGACCGCTGGCGCGACGTGGTGGTCGTGGCCGACCCGGCCACGGTGACCCTGCTCCTGCGTGTGCTCGCCCCCGACCAGCTGCCGGCCGGCGGACCCGTCACCGAGGTGGGACTGCCGCGCGGCCCCCGTCCGGTGCCAGTCGCCCGCGCCCTGGTCGGCGGTGCCGCGCTCGCCCTCGTGTCGGGCCTGCTGGGCGCCGTCGTACCGGTGTGGGTGCTGCCGCTGCTCGCGGCCGTCGCCGGTCTGGCCCTGCTCGTAGTGCCGGGCAACCGGCACCACGGGCAGACGCTGCTCATCGCCGTCGGCGTCGCGGTCCTGCTCGGCGCCCTGGCGGTCGCCGGCTCGGCGCGGTTCCCCGGCGCCTGGTGAGGGCCGTCAGCCGACGGCTACGGAGCGGCTCCGCAGCAGGGCGCGGGCCGCGCGAGCAGGGTGGCCGTCGAGCGCCAGAGGTCCTGGATGGCAGAGCGCACCGGCGTCAGCGTAGTGGCGTCGTCCGGGTCGGGCCGCCCGATCGCCGAGAGACCCCGCCCGGGCTGGATCGGGCGGGGTCACGTGGTGGGGTGGCGCTCAGGCCACGGAGGTCAGCCCTTGCGCGGGCCGAAGAGGAGCGTGCCGACGGGGCCGCGCGGCTTGGGCAGCGGCGGGGCGACGAACCACGACGGCGTGTAGCCGCCACCGCGGTTGAAGCCCTCGTGGAACACGTAGTTGAGCCCGCACTCGCAGACCCAGCGGCTCCCCACCTCGAAGTCGGCTCCGGCATCCGGAGCACCCTCGGTCTCCATGCAGATGTGCAGCAACGTCGAGCTCATCGCGACCCTCCCCAGGGGTTCGTGTCAGTGCCACCGGCGGCGGCTGGTGACCATCGTGGGGCCCGCATGACCCGAATGCACTAGGCGACGCGGAATTTCGGGCCATCTTGACGGAATCTGTGACATCGGGGCCGGCTCGCCGCTACGTGGTCTGGGCCGGCGCCGCGCAAGCCGGTCGACCGCGCGGTCAGATCCAGCGGCGGAACCAGATCCGCGCGTCCCACTCCGACTTGGTGAGCAGGACGTCGGTCCAGATCGGCCAGAACCACGCGAAGGCGATCACGACCAGCACGGTGTAGCTGCCCGCCACCACCACCCCGAACGTACGACGGGGGCCGGGCACGTCGGAGGTGCCGATCAGGTGGCCCATCGCGAGGACGGTCGACAGCACGAGGAAGGGCAGGCTGGCGATCGCGTAGAAGAAGAAGATCGGCCGGTCGTCGTAGAGGAACCACGGCAGCCACGTGGTCGCCAGGCCCACGACCGCGACGCCGTGGCGCCAGTCGCGCGCACCGATCCACAGCAGCAGGGAGGCCACCATCGCCAGGCACCCGCCCCACCACACCACCGGGTTGCCGATGAGCAGGATCTGCCGGATGCAGGTCGACCCGGTGGGGGCGCCGCACCCCTGCGCGCCCGGCTGGATGTCGGTCTGCGCGTCGACGCCGACCGGCCGTCCCATCACCAGCCAGGTCGAGGGCTTGGAGGCGTAGACGTGCGTCGAGTCGTTGAGGAAGTGGCTGTGGAACGTGTAGACGTCGTGGTGGTAGTACCAGAGCGAGCGGAGCGACTGGGTGACCTCGCCGAGTCCCTCGGCGTCCGGCTCGCTCGCCGTCGGCCACGGCTTGCCGCCGTCGTACGTCGTGTACTGCGTGTTGCTGAACGCCTGCTCGTAGGCGTCGGCGTGCACCAGCCAGCCGGTCCACGACGCGACGTAGGTGACCAGCGCGACACCGACGAGCGCGAGGAACGCCGGCACGCCGTCGAGGACGATCGAGCGCAGCAGCGGCCGGCGCTGGCCGAACGCGCGGCGCGCTCCGGCGCTCCACAGCCAGGCCAGCACCCCGAAGGCGGCCAGCGCGTAGACCGCCGACCACTTGGTGCCGCACGCCAGGCCGAAGCTGAGCCCGCCGAGGAGCAGCCACGGGCGCCACAGGCCGAGCAGGCGGGGACGACGTACGCCTGCGGCCAGCCGGTCGCGCAGCCACTGCCGGTCGGCCACCACGCAGTGCACGCCGCAGAGGATGAAGAAGGCCAGGAAGATGTCGAGCAGGGCGAGCCGCGAGAGCACGAGCTGGAGGCCGTCGAGCGACAGCAGCAGGCCCGCCACGAGTCCGAGGACGGTGGAGCCGGTGACGCGCCGTACGAAGCGGCACATCAGGAGCACCATCAGGGCCCCGATGACGGCGGAGGCCATCCGCCAGCCGGCGGGATCCATCCCGAAGACCTTGATGCCGCCGGCGATCAGCCACTTGCCGACCTCCGGGTGCACGATCATCGACGGACCGTCCTGCCAGAGGCCCATGGTGCTGCCGTTGAGGATCGTCTTGTCGGCGTCCTCGACGTAGGCCCGCACGTAGCCGAAGTTGAGCAGCGACCACGCGTCCTTGGCGTAGTAGGTCTCGTCGAAGGAGAACTGGTGGGGCGTGCCCAGGTGCCAGCGCCGCAGGAAGAAGGCGAGGCTCGCCAGGCAGATCGCGCCCACCCAACCCAGGAGGGGGTCCTCCGACTTCCAGCGCGGGCGATTCCGCTCCGCCGCGGTCGGGGTCACGACCGGGGCTGCGGCAGTCTGGGTCACGTCGGGAACTCTAACCAGAGCGGGGCACCGGGACCCGGCCCTGACATGATCGGCACATGGCAGGCGTCCTGGTCCTCGCGGGCACCCCGATCGGTCAGGCGGGGGACGCCCCGCCGCGCCTGGCCGCCGAGCTCTCGGGCGCCGACGTGGTCGCCGCCGAGGACACCCGGCGGCTCAAGCGGCTGTGCGCCGACGTCGGGATCACCCTGTCGGGACGGGTCGTCTCCTACTTCGAGGGCAACGAGCAGGCCCGCACGCCGGCACTGCTGGAGGCTCTCCTCGCCGGCGAGCGCGTCGTGCTGGTCACCGACGCGGGGATGCCCAGCGTGTCCGACCCCGGCTACCGGCTCGTGGTCGCAGCCGTGGAGAACGACGTCCGCGTCACCGCGGTGCCCGGCCCCAGCGCGGTGCTGACCGCGCTGGCGGTGAGCGGGCTCCCGGTCGACCGGTTCTGCTTCGAGGGCTTCCTGCCGCGCAAGGCCGGGGAGCGGGGCCGTCGCCTGGCCGCGCTCGCCACCGAGGAGCGCACGATGGTCTTCTTCGAGGCGCCGCACCGCACCGGGGCGGCGCTGGCCGCGATGGCCGACGCGCTCGGCGAGGACCGGCCCGCCGCGGTGTGCCGGGAGCTGACCAAGACGCACGAGGAGGTACGCCGCGGCCCGCTCGGCGAGCTCGTCGCCTGGGCCGCCGAGGGCGTGCGAGGCGAGGTGACGATCGTCGTCGAGGGGTCGAGCGGTGCGCCCGCCGTGGCCACCGACCCCGGCTCGCTGCGGGCGGCGGTCGCGGAGCTCGAGGCCTCCGGCTCGACGAAGAAGGAGGCGATCGTCGAGGTCGCCAGGCGTGCGGGGCTGCCCAAGCGGGAGGTGTACGACGTTGTCCACCGCTGAGCCGGGGGAGGGGCCGACCCGTTCGCGGGCGGCGACCGAGGAGGTCTCGGGCGCCCGCCGCGACCGGGCGCGCCCGCCCGCGCCCGAGCCGCTCCCGCACCCGGTCGTGGACAACCACTGCCACCTCGACATCGCCGACGGCGACTGGACGACGACCGAGGACGCCCTCGCGGCCGCGGCCGCCGTCGGGGTGCCCCGGATCGTCCAGATCGGCTGCGACCTGCCGGGTGCGCGATGGGCCGTCACGGCCGCGGCCGAGCACGACGCGCTCGTGGCAGGGGTCGCCCTCCATCCCAACGAGGCGCCCCGGCTCGCGGCCACCGGCGACCTGGAGCAGGCGCTCGAGGAGATCGAGCGGCTCGCCGCCGCCCACGACAAGGTGCGCGCCGTCGGCGAGACCGGGCTCGACCGCTTCCGGCACGCCCAGAGCGGGACCGGCGACGACGGCTGGGCGGCGCAGGAGGAGAGCTTCCGCCGCCACATCGACCTCGCCAAGCGGCTCGACAGGACGCTCGTCATCCACGACCGCGACGCCCACGACGACGTCCTGCGCGTCCTCGACGAGGAGGGCGCGCCGCAGCGCTGGGTGATGCACTGCTTCTCCGGCGACGACGGCTTCGCGCGCCGCTGCCTCGACCGCGGGGCGTACCTCAGCTTCGCCGGAACGGTCACCTTCAAGAACGCCGCACCCCTGCGCGACGCCCTCGCGATCACGCCGCTCGACCGGGTCCTGGTGGAGACCGACGCGCCCTACCTGACCCCGACTCCCTACCGCGGCCGGCCCAACGCGTCGTACCTCGTCCCGCTCACCATGAGGGCCATGGCCGAGGTGCGGCAGGCCGACCTGGAGGAGCTCTGCCGGGCCGTCGACGCCAACACCGAGACCGCCTTCGGAGGCACCTGGTAGCCGGTCCCGTGACCGGAGTCTCGGGCGATTTTCGGCGTTCGAGTTTGCGTCGGGGGTCGGTTTCGTTATCGTCTTGTGATTGTTGGCCGGGATCGGGAGCGATGTCCGGCAGCACCTGGAGCCGGATCGGGCCGGCTCCGCGAGACCCCCGCTCGCAACTCGTACGCCCTCGCTGGGTGCTGCGCGCCGCACGTGGGGTGTGCTGCCGCCCGAGGCCCGGGTAGTACGACGTTCGGAGAATCGTGCGCTCTCGTTTCGCGCAGCTCAGCAGGTCCACCCTCAACTCACGGGCAGTCCTGGCGACCCTCGCGGGTGTCGTCGTGGCGGCCGTCGCAGGTACGACGGTCGGCTACGCAGCACTCAGCAAGGACGTGACCCTCAGCCTCGACGGCAGGACCACCCACGTGAGCGCCATCGGCGACACGGTGGGTGACGTCCTCGCGGCCGAGGGCATCGAGGTCACCGACAAGGACCTGGTCGCCCCCGCGATCGACGAGGCCGTCTCCGACGGCACCGCGATCGCCGTGCAGTTCGGCCGTCCGCTCGAGCTGTCCGTCGACGGCGACTCCCGGACGTACTGGGTGAACTCGACCAGCGTCGCGAGCGCGCTCGGCGAGATCGGCCGCCGCTTCGACGGCGCCGACCTGTCCGCCAGCCGCAGCTCCTCGATCGGTCGCAGCGGCCTCGCCCTCGAGGTCGTCACGCCCAAGGTCGTCCGCATCAAGCTGGGCGCGAAGGACCTGCGCACGCGCAAGGTGACCGCCCTGACGGTCGCCGACGTGCTCACGACGATGGGCTTCGAGGTCGACCGGCACGACAAGGTCAGCCCGTCCCTCGGCACCGAGATCACCGACGGCGACAGGGTCGTCGTCACGGACATCCGCCTGGCGACGAAGAAGGTCGCCCGCGAGGTCGTCGACGCGCCGGTCATCGAGCGCGAGGACGCCAGCATGTACGAAGGGGACGAGGAGATCGTCCGCGCCGGCAAGGACGGTGTCCGCAAGGTCACCTACCGCCTGCGCTTCGTCAACGGCGAGCTCGTCGCCCGGAAGATCGTCCGGGCCTCCTCGCTGGTCAAGGCCGTCCCGACGATCGTCAAGGTCGGCACCAAGGAGGAGCCCACCTCCAACTTCGCCGGTGGCGACACCGTGTGGGACACGCTGGCGCAGTGCGAGTCCGGCGGCAACTGGGCGATCAACACCGGCAACGGTTACTACGGCGGCCTGCAGTTCAGCCTCGGCACGTGGCAGGCCTACGGCGGCACCGGCCTGCCGAGCCAGGCGTCCCGCGAGACCCAGATCGCCATCGCGACCAAGCTCCGCGACGCCTCCGGCGGCTACGGCGCCTGGCCCGGGTGCGCCGCCAAGCTCGGCCTGCCCCGCTGACCCCACCCACCCCCGGGGTAGTCCCACACGTTCTGGACGCCCGGACCCCGGCACTAGGCTTGCCGACCATGACCACGAACCCGGCCGGCCCGAGGCTCCTCGGGCCGGCCGAGGTGCGTCGGCTCGCCGCCGAGCTCGACCTGCGCCCGACCAAGCAGCGCGGCCAGAACTTCGTCATCGACGCCAACACCGTGCGCCGGATCGTCCGCGAGTCCGGCATCGGACCCGCCGACGTCGTCGTCGAGGTCGGGCCCGGCCTCGGCTCCCTGACGCTGGCCCTGCTCGAGGTCGCCCAGCGGGTCATCGCCATCGAGGTCGACCCGCTGCTCGCCGAGCGGCTGCCGGCCACCATCGCGTCGTACGCCCCCGAGCAGGCCGACCGCTTCGAGGTGGTGCTGGCCGACGCGATGCGCGTCGAGGAGCTGCCCGGCCCGGCGCCGACCGCGCTGGTGGCCAACCTGCCGTACAACGTCTCGGTGCCGGTGCTGATCCACCTGCTCACGCTGCTGCCCTCGTTGGAGCGCGGGCTGGTGATGGTGCAGGCCGAGGTCGCCGACCGGCTGGCGGCCGGCCCCGGCTCGAAGACCTACGGCGTGCCGAGCGTGAAGGCCGCCTGGTTCGCCGACGTACGCCGTGCGGGTGCGATCGGACGCAACGTGTTCTGGCCCGCGCCCAACGTCGACTCCGGCCTCGTCGCCTGGACCCGGCGCGACCCGCCGCAGACGACCGCCACCCGCCAGGAGGTGTTCGCCGTCGTCGACGCCGCGTTCGCCCAGCGCCGCAAGCAGGTGCGGGCCGCGCTGCGGGGCCTCGCCGGCTCGGCCGAGGCCGCCACCGCGGCGCTCGAGATCGCCGGCGTCGACCCGACCGCGCGCGGTGAGGTGCTCACCGTCGAGGACTTCGCCCGGATCGCCGAGGGCCTCGCCGCCCACTCCGCGGGCACGACATGACCACCCCACGACGTTCCGCGCCTCCTCCGCTGCGCTCCTCCGTCCCGCAACGCCGCGGGGACCCCGGATGAGCGTCACGGTCCGCGCGGCCGCCAAGATCAACCTCCACCTCGGCGTCGGCCGGGTGCGCGACGACGGCTTCCACCCGCTCGACACGGTCTACCAGGCGATCTCGCTCCACGACGACGTCACGGTCGCGGAGGCCGACGACGACGCGCTGTCGGTGGCCGGGTCGTCCCACCTCGACCTGGCCGGCGTCCCCACGGACGCCTCCAACATCGCCATGCGCGCCCTGGCCGAGGTGTCCTGCGGGCGCCCGCACCACGTGCGGATCACCAAGGAGATCCCCGTCGCCGGCGGCATGGCGGGCGGCTCGGCCGACGGCGCCGCCGCCCTCCTGGCGCACGACCGGCTGCACGCCCTCGCCCAGCCCGACGACGTACTGCTCGCGCAGGCGGCGCGGCTCGGCAGCGACGTCCCCTTCTCCCTCGTCGGTGGTACGGCGCGGGGCCGGGGCCGCGGCGAGGTCGTCGAGCCGATCGAGGACCACGGCACGTGGTGGTGGGTCGCCGTCCCCTCCGCCGTCGGCCTGTCCACGCCTGAGGTCTACCGGCACTTCGACCGGCTGCGCCCCGACGCCCCGGAGCGACCCGCCGAGCCGACCGACCTGCTGGTGGCGATGGCGAGCGGCGAGCCCGTCCGCCTGGCCCGCGCCCTGCACAACGACCTCCAGGAGCCGGCGATCGACCTGCGCCCCGAGCTCGGCGCGTTGATCGAGCGCGGCGAGGCCGAGGGGGCGCTCCGCGGCCTCGTGTCCGGCTCCGGCCCGACCTGCGTCTTCCTGTGCGACTCCCGCGACGGCGCGATGGCCGTCGTGGCCGGCCTCTCGGCGACGTACGACGTCGTGCTGCCGGCCCTGGGCCCGGTGGCCGGGGCGCACGTCCTGGCCTGACCCCCGGACGGGGTCGGGACCGGGTGGCATGAACCCGCGCGGACGGGGAAGCATGCCGCTATGTTGTGCGCGGCAGTCACGCCGCGAGCAGGACCTGGGGGAGGCATCGTGACCGTGTTCCTGGTGGTGGGCGGCATCGGTGTCGCGCTGCTCCTCGTCGCGCTGGTCCTCGGCGACGTCCTCGACGGTGCCTTCGAGGGACTCAGCGCCGGCTTCTTCTCGACCGAGGCGCTCGCCGGCTTCCTCGGCGCTCTCGGCTTCGGCGGCGCCATCGCCCTCGACGCGACCGGGTCCACGTCGGCGGCCGTCGTCATCGGCCTCGTGCTCGGCGTGCTGCTCGGGTGGCTTGCCGCGCGCGCCTCACGGTTCCTGCGCGGCGACGGCGCGACCGACACGGTCCGCACCTCCGACATGGTCGAGAAGATCGGCTCGGTGGTCAGCGCCATCCCCGAGAGCGGTTTCGGTGTCGTGTCGATCAGCGTCGGCGGCCACATCACCCGCCTCAACGCCCGCTCGAGCGTCCCCGTGCCGGCCGGCACGCAGGTCAGCGTCACCCAGGTCATCTCGCCCACGGCCGTCCAGGTCGAACCGCTCTTCCTCCCCTGAACTCCCTGTACTCCCTGTACTCCCTGTACTTCCAGAACTTCCTGAATCCGTCACCTCGCTAGGAGCCCGCATGTTCGGTCTGTCCCCGGTCGTCACGTCAGTGATCGGCCTCGTCGTCCTCCTGGTGCTGCTCGCGCTGCTGGTCACCACGCGCTACAAGGTGGCCGGTCCCAACGAGTCGTTCATCATCACCGGGCGCAAGGGCAAGGGTGAGGTACGCAACCCGGAGACGGGCGAGATCTCCACGGACCTGTCCGGCCAGAAGGTCGTCATGGGCGGCGGCGTGTTCGTCATCCCGTTCGTGCAGCGGCTCGCGACGCTCGACCTCTCCTCGCGCCGCATCTCCGTGCAGATCCGGGGCGCGGTGTCGGGCCAGGGCATCAAGCTCAACCTCGACGGCGTCGCGCTCGTCAAGGTCGGCGGCAACGAGGACTCCATCCGTGCGGCCGGCCAGCGCTTCCTGAGCCAGCAGCAGGAGATCGAGACCTTCACCCAGGAGGTGCTCGCCGGTGCGCTGCGCTCCATCGTCGGCTCGATGTCGGTCGAGCAGATCATCCGCGACCGCGCCGCCTTCGCCCAGCGCGTCGCCGAGGAGTCCGAGTCCTCGCTGACCGGCCAGGGCCTGGTGCTCGACACCTTCCAGATCCAGGACATCACCGACGACGGCTCCTACCTCGCCGACCTCGGTCGCCCCGAGGCCGCCAAGCTCAACCAGCTCGCGTCGATCGCCGAGGCCAACGCCCGCCAGGCGGCCGAGCAGGCGCGCATCGCCGCGGAGCAGGAGATCGCGATCACGCAGCGTGCCCTCGCCCTCAAGAGCGCGGAGATCAAGGCCGAGACCGACGCCGCCAACGCCCAGGCCTCGGCCGCCGGCCCGCTGGCGCAGGCCGACCGCGACCAGGCGATCCTGCTCGAGCAGGAGAAGGTCGCCGTACGCCAGGCCGCGCTCAAGGAGCGTCAGCTCGACACCGAGGTCCGCAAGCCCGCCGACGCCGAGCGCTACCGCGTCGAGACCGAGGCCCAGGGTCGTCGCAACTCCCAGATCCTCGAGGCCGAGGCCCGCAAGGCGGCGTCGATCGCGAACGCCGAGGCCGAGGCCGAGAAGGCCCGCCTCACCGGTGAGGGCGAGAAGTCCCGTCGTTCGGCGCTCGCCGAGGCCGAGGCCATCGAGGGTGCCAAGCGCGGTGAGGCCGAGAAGGCCCGCCGTGTCGCCGAGGCCGACGCGACCCGGGCCGAGGGTGAGGCGTCCGCCGCCGCCATCCTGGCCGCCGGGCAGGCCGAGGCGGAGGCGATGGACAAGAAGGCTGCCGCGTTCGCTGGCTACAACGAGGCCGCGGTCCTGCAGATGCTCATCGAGGTGATGCCCAAGGTGGCGGCCGAGCTCGCCCGCCCGATGGCCGGGATCGACAAGCTGACGGTCATCTCGGCCGACGGCGCCGGCGAGCTACCCCGTCAGGTCACCAACAACTTCGTGCAGACGATGGAGCTGCTGAAGGCCACGACCGGCCTCGACGTGGAGTCGCTGATCCAGAAGTACGCCGGCACCAACGGCGACGCGCACACCCGCGGGGAGGTCGTACCTGCCGCGTCGACGGACGCCGACCCGCAGCCGACCGCCTGACCGCACCCGCACGGCGTACGCCGCCACGGCCGGGCTGGGACGCACCTGAGAGGATCGCCCGGTCATGGCGAACCTCATCAACCTCGAGCGGGTCTCGAAGTCCTACGGCGTCCGTCCCCTGCTCGACAACGTCTCGCTCGGCATCTCGCTGGGGGAGCGGGTCGGCGTCGTGGGACGCAACGGCGACGGCAAGACCACGCTGCTCGAGGTGATGACCGGCATCGAGGAGCCCGACACCGGTCGCGTCTCGCGCACCCGCGGTGTCGAGATCGGCTACCTCCACCAGGGCGACGAGCTCGTCGACAGCCACACCGTCCGCGAGGCGGTGCTCGCCGGCCGTGCCGACCACGAGTGGGCGGCCGACGCCACGACCCGCCAGGTCGTGGAGGAGCTGCTCGCGGGCATCGCGCTCGACCGGGCCGTCGTCGGGCTCTCCGGCGGCGAGCGCCGTCGCTGCGCGTTGGCGGCGCTCCTGCTCACGCGCCACGACCTGATCATCCTCGACGAGCCGACCAACCACCTCGACGTCGAGGCGGTCGCCTGGCTCGCCTCCCACCTGGTCAGCCTGCCGAGCGCGCTGATCGTGGTGACCCACGACCGGTGGTTCCTCGACGCGGTCTGCCAGACGACGTGGGAGGTCCACGATGGCGCGGTCGACTCCTACGAGGGCGGATACGCGGCCTACGTCCTGGCCAAGGCAGAGCGCATGCGCCAGGCGGCCGCGACCGAGACCCGCCGGCAGAACCTCGCCCGCAAGGAGCTCGCCTGGCTGCGGCGCGGCGCCCCTGCGCGTACGTCGAAGCCGAAGTTCCGCATCGACGCCGCCAACTCCCTGATCGAGGACGTCCCGCCGCCGCGGGACCGGATGGAGCTCCAGCGCTTCGCCAGCCAGCGGCTGGGCAAGGACGTCATCGACATCGAGGACGTCGACCTCACGCGCGGCGAGCGCGTGCTCCTCGACCACGCCACGTGGCGCATCGGCCCGGGTGACCGGGTCGGCATCGTCGGGGTCAACGGCGCCGGCAAGACCTCCCTGCTGTCGCTGATCGCCGGCACGCTCGCGCCCGACGTGGGCAAGGTCAAGCACGGCCGGACGATCCAGATGCAGCACCTCACCCAGGCCCTCGACGACGTGGACCCCGAGGGCCGGGTGCTGCCGACCGTCGAGTCGATCCGGCGGGTGACCAAGACGCTCGACGGCCAGGAGCTGACGGCGACGTCGCTGCTGGAGCGGTTCGGGTTCACCGGTGACCGGCTGACCGCGCGGCTCGGCGACCTGTCGGGTGGGGAGCGGCGGCGTTTCCAGCTGCTCAAGCTGCTGCTGACCGAGCCCAACGTGCTGCTCCTCGACGAGCCGACCAACGACCTCGACATCGACACCCTCAACGTCCTCGAGGACTTCCTCGACTCGTGGCCCGGCACGCTGATCGTGGTCTCGCACGACCGGTACTTCCTCGAGCGGGTGACCGACTCGGTCTGGGCGCTGCTCGGCGACGGCCAGGTCTCGATGCTGCCCCGCGGCGTCGACGAGTACCTCGAGCGCCGCGCTGCCTCCGCCGACTCCGCCTCGCTCGGCTCTACGAGTGGCGGCACCTCGCAGGTCGCGGCGCCCTCGGGACGCGATCTGCCGCCACCCTCCACGGATGGTGGCGGCACTTCGCAGCCGGCGACCTCCGGCAACGGCGATGTGCCGCCACCCCCGGCCAAGGTGCGGCCCGGGTCCGCGGAGGACCGCGCCGCCCGCAAGGTGCTGGCCCGGGTCGAGAAGCAGCTCGAGCGCATCGCCGTACGCGAGGCGGAGCTGCACGCCGAGATGGAGGCCAACCTCAGCGACTACGACCTCCTCGCCCGCGTCGGCGCCCAGCTCGGCGAGCTCGCGGCCGAGAAGGAGGAGCTGGAGCTGGAGTGGCTCGAGGCCTCCGAGGTCGTCGAGTAGGTCCTCTTCCCCGACGGCGTGGCCGTCAGCTGAAGGGCGCGAGCAACGAGCGCAGCAGCCCGGCGAGCTGGGTGCGCTGCTTGTCGTTGAGGTCGGCGAGGATGTCGGCCTCCGCGGCCAGCAGCGCCTCGAAGGCGCCGTCGACGGCGGCCTTGCCCTCGGCGGTGAGGCGCACCAGCACGCCGCGCCGGTCGCGCGGGTCGGGCAGCCGCTCGACCAGGCCGCGCGCGGTCAGCCGGTCGACGCGGTTGGTCATGGTGCCGCTGGTCACCAGGGTCTCGCGCAGCAGGCGGCCGGGGGAGAGCTCGTACGGCGCCCCGGCGCGGCGCAGCGCGGCCAGCACGTCGAACTCCCACGACTCGATGCCGTGCGCGGTGAAGGCGTCGCGGCGGGCCAGGTCGAGGTGGCGCGAGAGCCGGCTGATCCGCGAGAACACCTCGACAGGAGCGAGGTCCAGGTCGCCGCGTTCGCGGCCCCAGGCCTCGACCAGGTCGTCCACCTCGTCGCGCATGCCGACATCCTGCCAGACGGCCGATCCGGTCGAGAATCTTGACATCGAGATGGTTGCGGGAGAAGGTAGGTATCTCGACATCAAGATACTTTGGTGGGGTAGTCCAGTGAGGGATGGTTGTCCCGAAGCCTGTTCGGCGACCATTTGTCACTGGAATACCCCGACCGCGACGACAAGAGGAGGACGACATGAGCCACACCTGGGACCCCGACCGCTACCTCGCGTACGCCGACGAGCGGGGCAGGCCGTTCGTCGACCTGCTCGCGCGCGTGCACGCCGAGACGCCCCGCACGGTGGTCGATCTCGGCTGCGGCCCCGGCAACCTCACTGCGCTGCTGGTGGACCGCTGGCCGGGCGCCGACGTCACCGGCGTGGACAGCAGCCAGGAGATGATCGCGAAGGCCCGCGAGATCGAGGGTGTCACCTGGGAGGTCGGCGACCTCCGCACGTGGGCCGAGCCCGACCCCCTGGCTCTGGTCGCCCCCATCGACGTCCTGGTCTCCAACGCCACGCTCCAGTGGGTGCCCGAGCACCTCGACCTGCTGCCCGGCCTGCTCGACCGCGTCGCTCCCGGCGGCTGGTTCGCCTTCCAGGTGCCGGGCAACTTCGACGAGCCGAGCCACACCGCCCGCACCGAGCTCGCCGCGCGCGAGCCGTACGCCGCCCACGTCGCCGGGGCCCGCGTCCCTGCGAGCCACGGCCCGGCCGACTACGCCCGCGTGCTGCTCGACCTCGGGTGCGAGGTCGACGCGTGGGAGACGACGTACCTCCACGTCCTCACCGGCGAGGACCCGGTCTTCCGTTGGGTCTCCGGCACCGGCGCCCGGCCGACGCTCCAGGCGCTGCCCGACGACCTGCGCCCCGACTTCGAGGACGAGTTCAAGGCGATGCTGCGCGAGGCCTACCCGGCCGACTCTGCGGGACGGGTGATCCTTCCGTTCCGGCGGATCTTCGTCGTGGCCCAGAAGCCGGACCTGGTCAGGGTCTGATGCGCCTCCACCACGTGCAGGTCGCCTGCCCGCCCGGCGGTGAGGACGTCGCGCGGCGCTTCTATGCCGACGGGCTCGGGATGACCGAGGTCGACAAGCCGGCCGACCTGGCCGCGCGGGGCGGCGCCTGGTTCCGGGCGTACGACGCGGCGGGCGCGGTCACCGCCGAGCTGCACGTCGGCGTCGAGGACCCATTCGCGCCGGCGCGCAAGGCGCACCCGGCCTTCGCGGTCGACGACCTGGACGAGGTCGCGGACCGGCTGCGCCGGCTGGGCTTCGAGGTCGACGAGAGCCAGCGAGGATCGTTCCCGGGGTTCGTGCGGTTCCACGCCTCCGACGCCCACGGCAACCGGGTCGAGGTGCTGGCGCGGGACCTCTGATCCCGGTCGACGGGACCTAGGGCCCTGTCTCCACATAAACCCCCGGGGGTATATGTGGAACATGACCACATCGCCCACCAGGCTCCTCGTGCTCGGCGGCGGCACCGCCGGCACCATGGTCGCCAACAAGGTCCACAAGGTCCTGCCCGACTGGGACGTGACGCTCGTCGATCGCGACGACGTGCACGACTACCAGCCCGGCTACCTCTTCATGCCGTTCGGGATGAACACGCCCGCTCAGGTCCGCCGCTCGAAGCGCCAGTTCATCGACCCCGCGACGCGGATCGTCACGGGCGAGGTGGACCGCGTCGACGCCGACGGCCGCCGGGTGGCGCTCGAGGACGGCACCTTCCTCGACTACGACTACCTCGTGATCGCGTCGGGCACCACGCCCCGCCCGGACCAGACGCCGGGCATGCTGGGGGACGAGTGGCACAAGAGCGTCAACGAGTTCTACACGTTCGAGGGCTCGCTCGCGCTGCGTGACAACCTCGCCGCCTTCGAGGGCGGTCGCCTGGTCGTGCACATCACCGAGCTGCCCTTCAAGTGCCCCGTGGCGCCGCTGGAGTTCACCTTCCTCGCCGACGACTGGCTGCGCCAGCACGGGCTGCGGGAGCGCACCGAGCTCGTCTTCGTGACCCCGCTGGACGGCGCGTTCACCAAGCCCGTCGCCAGCCGCGAGCTGGGGCACGCGCTGGAGGAGCGCGACGTGACCGTCGAGACCGACTTCATGGTCGAGTCGGTGGACCAGGAGGCCAGGGTGCTGCGGTCCTACGACGAGCGCGAGGTGCCCTACGACCTGCTCGTGACCGTCCCGCTCAACATGGGCGCCGACTTCGTCGAGCGGTCCGGACTGGGCGACGAGCTCAACTACGTCACCGTCGACAAGCACACCATGCAGTACCTCCCGCAGGGCGACCGTCGCGCGCACCCGGAGATCTTCGCGCTGGGCGACGCCGCGAACCTGCCCACCTCCAAGGCCGGCTCCGTGGCCCACTTCTCGGTGGAGGTCTTCATCGACAACCTGGTCCAGCTCGCGCACGGGCGCCCGATGACGCACTCCTTCGACGGCCACGCCAACTGCTTCGTGGAGTCCGGGCACGGCAAGGCCCTGCTGCTCGACTTCAACTACGAGACCGAGCCGCTCACCGGCACCTTCCCGGTCCCGGGCGTCGGTCCGCTGCGGCTGCTCAAGGAGAGCCGCGTCAACCACCTGTCCAAGCTGGCCTTCCGGCACATCTACTGGAACGCCCTGCTCCCCGGTCGGCCCCTGGGGCTCAAGCCGCAGATGTCCATGGCCGGCAAGCACCCCGAAGGCCCACCAGCCGCCGTGTCGGCGTCGATGAGAGAGGAATGACCATGCCCACCACCACCATCTCCGGGCGCACGCTCGACGTGAACGAGGAGGGCTTCCTCGTCCACCCCGACGACTGGACCGAGGACCTGGGTGTCGAGCTGGCCCGGTTGATCGACATCGAGATGACCGACGCCCACTGGGTGCCCATCCGCTTCCTGCGCACCGACCACGCCGCCATGGGGGAGACGCCGACCCTGCGTCGGGTCAGCACCCAGACCGGCATCGACGTGAAGACCCTGTTCGGGCTCTTCCCCAAGAAGCCCGCCAAGAAGATGGCCTACGTGGCCGGGCTGCCCAAGCCGAAGGGATGTGTGTGAGATGACCACCGACGTGACCGCCACCATGGACGAGGAGGTCTCCTTCGTCCCGTCGTTCGACGACGACGCGGAGTCCGGCCGCAAGCTGGCCATCATCTGCTCCAAGGGCAACCTCGACATGGCCTACCCGGCGCTCATCCTGGGCAACGCGGCCCTGGGTGAGGGCATCGAGGTGCACCTGTTCTTCACCTTCTGGGGCTTCGACATGATCAACAAGAAGACCCAGGACGACCTGCAGTTCTCCTACCTCGGCAACACCGCCATGCACCCGCCCGGGATGTTCGGCGTGCACATGCCGCAGGGGATGGCCGGCCTGCCCGGCATGACGGCGGCGACGACCAGGATGATGAAGAAGCAGATCGCCGACCTCGACGTCCCTGAGGTCCCGGAGTTCCTGGAGATCATTTACGCCTCCGGAGGTCACCTCTGGGCGTGCCGGATGAGCGCCGACATGATGAAGCTGCACGAGGAGGACCTCATCGACGAGGTCGAAGGCATCATCTCGGCGAGCGACTTCATGGAGCTCACCGACGGCGCCCAGCTGCTCTTCATCTGAGCCGCTCGAGCACCCGGGTGCCAGAACCCGGGTGCGCCCGGGCCCGGGGTGGGGCACGATTCGCCGGTGCCCCTCCTGCTGATCCTCGGACCGCCCGCCGTCGGCAAGATGACGGTCGGCCGCGCCGTGGCGGACCGCTCGTCGTACCGGCTGTTCCACAACCACCACAGCATCGAGATGCTGCTGGACGTCTTCGACTACGGCACGCCGCCGTTCCGCACGCTCAACACCGAGATCCGCACCCGCGTCATCGAGGAGGCCGCGGCCACCGACACGGACCTGGTCTTCACCTTCGTCATGGGCATGGACGAGGAGAGCGAGGCCGACTACCTGGCGCGCCTCGTGGCGCCGTACGGCGACGACGTGGCGGTCGTCGAGCTGGTGGCCGACCTCGACACCCGCCTGGTCCGCAACCGCACCGAGCACCGCCTCGCCGAGAAGAAGTCCAAGCGCGACGTGGAGTGGTCGGACGACAACGTGCGCCAGCTCGAGGCCGACTACCGGATGACCTCCGAGCCCGGCCGGGACGCACCCGGCGAGCGGCTCCTCGCCCGCTGGCCGCACCTGGTGCTCGACAACATTGACCTCTCGCCCGACGAGACGGCGGACCGGATCGTGGCGTGGTTGGCTACCCGGCAGTAACATCGCGGCATGCCTGCCGTCCTCGACCTCTGGAAGAAGACCTCCGCCCTGCCGATGGGTAGCCGGATCTTCTCGATCGCCTTCAGCCAGAAGGCTCCCTACTTCGCCACGATCCGGCCGCGGTTCACCGTGGTCGCGCCGAACCGCGCCGAGCTCGTCATCCGCAAGCGCCGCGGCGTGCACAACCACATCAAGACGGTGCACGCGATCGCGCTGTGCAACGGCCTCGAGGCCGCGATGGGTGCGTTGGCCGAGTCCAGCATCCCGCGCGACCGGCGCTGGATCCCGAAGGGCATGGAGGTCGCCTACACGGCCAAGGCCGACTCCGACATCACCTGCATCGCCGAGACCGACCCGGAGCAGTGGACCGCCGAGCTCGGCGCGGGCTACGACCTGCCCGTGCGGGTGCGCGGCGTCCGCACCGACGGCACGGTCGTCGTCGAGGGCGAGATCCGGCTCTGGGTCAGCCCCAAGCGCTGATCAGGCGATCTGGCCCCGATCGGCCTCGCCCACCATCGAGACCTTGAGCATGTCCTTCTCGCCGACGAACCGACGCTGCGCCCACGTCGCGATCGCGGTGAGCACGAGGTTCGTCAGGACGTAGAGCCCGGCGATGACGAGCGTCGTCGGCACGATGTTGTTGAAGCTCAGCGGCAGCTGCTTGAGGATCTTGGTCAGGCCGACGCCGAAGACGATAAGGATCAGGCTGGTGTCCTTCAGGGCGACCACCATCTGGCTGATGATCGCCGGGATCATGATCTTGACCGCCTGCGGCAGGAGGATCAGGTTCATCACCTGCGTCTTGCGCATGCCGATGGCGTACGCCGCCTCGGCCTGCCCGCGGGGCAGCGCGTTGATGCCGGCACGGAACACTTCGGCGAGCACCGCGCCGTTGTAGACGGTGAGCGAGAGGACGACCGACCAGTAGGCGCCACGCTCGATCGACATCGAGTTGAACACGGCGTAGAAGGAGAAGGTCATCAGCATGATGACCGGCACGGCGCGGAAGAACTCGACCACGAGCCAGCTGGTCCAGCGGACCGGCTTGTGCTCGGAGAGCTTGGCGACGCCGAATGCGAGGCCGAACACGAGCGCACCCAGCACGGCAAGGACGGCCATGGTGATGGTGTCGAGCCAGGCCTCGCCGATCGCCTGCATGATGTTGGGGGTGACGAACGGCTCCCACAGGGAGTACTCGAACTGGCCGGCGTCGTAGAGGCGCTTGACGATCCAGGCCCCCAGCGCGAGCAGCGCCACGACCACGACGGCGGTGTAGACCCGGTGCCTGGCGACGGTCTTCGGACCAGGGGCGTCGAACATCACTCCGGCGGCCATCAGGCGATCCTCCATCGGCGCTCGAAGGTGGACGCGACGAGTGAGACGAGCTCGACGAGGACGACGTAGCCGATGGCGAAGGCGAGGAAGATCCCCCAGCGCTGGTCGGCGTTGTTGTTGGTCATGATCTTCATCTGGGAGGCGGCCTCGATGACGCCGAACACTGCAGCGACCGACGTGTTCTTCAGCAGGGCGATCAGCGCGCTGGCCACCGGAGGAACGGAGGCGCGGAATGCTTGGGGAAGCACGACCTCGCGCATGACGCCGGCGAAGGGAAGACCGATCGCGCGGGCGGCCTCGGCCTGTCCGATCGGAACGGCGTTGACGCCCGAGCGCAACGCCTCGCACACGAAGGTCGAGGTGTAGAGGGTCAGCGCGACGACCGCGGTGGAGAAGAACGAGGTGAAGTCGTAGGACCCGATGTGGACGTCGACCCATCGGAAGTTGATCCCGATACGCGGGGCCGCGAAGGAGAAGAAGAAGAACACGGCCAGGAGCGGGGTGTTGCGCACCAGCGTCACGTAGGTGGCCGCCGCCTTGCTGAGCACGGCGATGGGACCGACCCGCATCGCCACGAGCAGGGTGCCGCCGACGAGCGAGAACGTCCCCGACACCAGGAACAGCAGCACTGTGTAGCCGAAGGCCTTGAAGACGTCGGGCAGGCTGTCGAGGACCGCGTCCACGTCTCTCCTCTCTCGTTGGGCGGTGGCCGGTCCGGGCCCACGACGTGGGCCCGGACCGATCAGTCGTCGTGCGTCAGGTCAGGACTCGCACGGGTCGAGCTCCGGGAACTCCGGGGTCTCGACGCCGGAGGCGCCCAGGTTGGTCTCGAAGGCCTCGGCCCACGAACCGTCCTCGTTCGCTGCCTCGAGGGTGTCGTTGATCCACTGGCACATCTCGGGGTAGTCCTTGGAGTAGCCGACGCCGATGCGCTCCTCGGAGAACGGCTCCCCGACGACCTTGAGCTGTCCCTCGTTCTGCGCGGCGTAGCCGGCGAGGATCGTGCCGTCGGTCGTCATCGCCTCGACGGTGCCGTCGAGCACCTTGTCGACGCACTGGCTGTAGGTGTCGAAGCCGACCGGCTTCATGCCCTCCGCCTTGGCGTTGTCCAGCGAGGTCGAGCCGGTCACGGAGCAGACCTCCTTGCCCTGCAGGTCCTCGGGGCCCTCGGCCTCGGAGTCCTCGGGGACGAGCAGCTGCTGACCGGTGACCATGTACGGGCCGGTCTGGCCGACGACGGCGCGGCGCTCGTCGGTGATGGAGTACGACGCCAGCACGAGGTCGACCTTGCCCTCCTGCAGGAAGGGCTCGCGGTTGTCGGAGATGGTCTCGACGTACTTCACCTTCGAGGTGTCGTTGGGGTCGATCCCGAGGCTGGCCACGAGGATCTTCGCGATGTCGACGTCGAAGCCCGTCGGCATGTCGGAGCCGGTCTCGTTGAAGCCGAGGCCCGGCTGGTCGAACTTCACGCCGACGTTGATGGTGCCCGCGTCGGCGATCTCCTTCATGCGGGTGCCGTCGTCGAAGCTTGCGTCGTCGGCCACCTCGACGTCGACCGAGTCGCTGTCCTCGCCGGCGTCACCGCACGCGGCCAGGGACAGGGCCAACCCCGCCGCGGCGACGATCGCCTTGGTCCTGATGAATCTCATCCTTGCTCTCCTTCGGTTGGCGGCCCGAGGCCGTCTGCGGTTTCTGGGGATGGGTGGTGCGTCCCGAGAGTGGTGGGTCCTCAGTGCTTGAGGATCTTGCCGAGGAAGTCCTTCGCGCGGTCCGAGCGCGGGTGGGTGAAGAACTCCTCCGGGGAGTTCTCCTCGATGATGGCGCCGTCGGCCATGAACACGACGCGGTCGGCGGCGGTGCGGGCGAAGCCCATCTCGTGGGTCACCACGACCATGGTCATGCCCTGCTGGGCGAGGTCGACCATGACGTCGAGGACCTCCTTGATCATCTCCGGGTCGAGCGCGGAGGTGGGCTCGTCGAAGAGCATCACCTTCGGCTCCATGGCGAGGGCGCGGGCGATCGCCACCCGCTGCTGCTGGCCACCCGAGAGCTGCGCGGGGTACTTCTCGGCCTGGTGCCCGACGCCGACCCGGTCGAGGAGCTCGCGGGCCTGCTTCTCCGCCGCCTCCTTCTTCATCCCGCGGACCTTGATCGGTCCGAGGCTGACGTTCTCCAGGATCGTCTTGTGGGCGAAGAGGTTGAAGCTCTGGAACACCATGCCCACCTCGGCGCGCAGCGCCGCGAGGGCCTTGCCCTCCTGCGGCAGCGGCTGGCCGTCGAGGGTGATGGTGCCCTCGTCGATCGTCTCGAGGCGGTTGATCGTGCGGCACAGCGTCGACTTGCCGGAGCCGGACGGCCCGATCACCACGACGACCTCTCCGCGCGCGACGGAGAGCTCGATGTCCTTGAGGGCGTGGAGCTGCCCGAAGTGCTTCTGGACTCCGCTCAGCACGACCAGGGGCTCGCCCCGGCCGGCGCTGACAGGGGCCGATTCCTGCGCGGTCATAGGCGAAACCTATAGGCACGTGGACCGGTTGGGCCATCGGCCCTGGCCCGTTCGGGCCATCACGAAGTGGTGACGATTCCGCTCGCGATGCCGTGCCCGCTCAGCGCGGGGGCGGCGACGCCGGCCCCGCGAGGGTCCGTACGACGTCCGTGTCGGGGTCCCAGCGCCGCAGCGTGTCCAGTCGCAGCACGACGTCCGCGTGGCCGAGCACGCCCAGCGCGGCAGGCACCTCGGCCCGCGGGATCCGGCGACCCAGGGTGACGTGGGCGAGCCACCCGGGGTGTTGCGCGTCGGCCACCTCGCGGCGCAGGTCGAGCACGGCGCGGGCCAGCGGGTCCGGCACGTCGACGAGCCGGACGACGGTGACCCGCGAGCCGCCGAGCAGCGCGATGCCGGCGATGCGGACCTCGACGGGCAGCAGCGGTGCCAGCAGCGCGATCGCCCGATCGTCGTCGGCCGGGCCCAGCGCGGGCGCCGCGACCAGCGTCAGGTGCGGGCCGTTGGTGGTGCCGCGGTGGTCGAGCTGGGAGGGCAGACCGGCGTCGCGCAGGGCCTGCCAGTCACGGCGTACGGACTCCGCGCCCGCAGCGTCCGGGAGCAGCTCGAAGGCGTGCAGGCGCGGCATGCCGCCGAGCCTAGGGGGACGCTCGCGGATGCGTGTGCGGCTCAGGCGGACCTGCGGCCCCGGGTCACCCGGGCGGACTCGCGCGAGGTGGCGTCGAAGACCCGGACCCAGTCGACCTGTGCGGTGTCGCTGAGCTCGTCGGCGGTGAGCTCGCCGAGCTCGTAGTCGGAGGTCAGGTTGGACAGCACCAGGTACTGCATGGACTGCGACACCGCCTGGGTCTCGCGGTAGTACTCGCGGCCGTCGACGCGGAAGATGTACTCCTTCGGGGTCCACTCGACCGAGAACACGTGGAACTCGTCCCACCAGTTGCGACGGCTGCTGGTCAGCGCGTTGCGGGTGGCGCGGAAGAAGTTGCCGTAGCTGATCTTGTCCCAGTTCGCCTCGTAGTAGTGGACGTGCGAGCCGATGGTCTCGGTGCCGCGGCCGGTCTCGCCGAAGAACTCCATGACGTCGATCTCGGTGCCGGCGGCCGGGACGCCGTCGGTGTACTTCGTGCCGCTGGGGAGCAGCCAGAAGCCGGAGTGCATGCCCTTGGCGCGCTGCGGCTTGATGCGGGCCGCGACGATGCCGTGCTGGAAGAAGCGGGTGTACTCCGTGGCGACCTGGCTGTTGAGCAGGTACGGGCTGGTGCCCGAGCTGCGCGGCGTCGTGTAGCTGCACGGCTGGCCGAGGCGGGCCGGGTCGGCGGCGACCCCGAGTCGGAGGACGCCGTCGCCGACGCGGCGGGCAGCCGGGTCGACGCGGGCGCAGGTGCGGGGGGCGTACACGCTCTCGTGCTCGCGCTTCTGGTCGTTCCAGACGGCGGGATCGAGCGTGGTGCCGGAGAAGGTGTCCTCGAACGCGGGCGACCAGCGGGCGGTGGTCACCGAGCCGGAGGTCCAGGTGCGCCCGCCCGAGGTGGAGGACGCGCGGTAGGTGCCGGAGCCGGGGGTGAAGGCGGCCGAGCCCCAAGCGTCCTCGGTGGCCGTCGCGACGACCTTCCAGCCGCTGCGCACGCGCTTCTCGAGGATGACCTTCTCGCCCGGGCTGGCCGGTGCGAAGGTCGCGACCAGGGTGCCGTCGTCGGACGGCGCCGCGGGGGAGGTGCCCGGCTGCACGATCGGCGGCAGGGACGCGAGGGTCGCGGTGACGGTGGCGCGCTGGGCGCGCTTCTTGGCGTGCACGGAGCCGGCGGCTCGGGCGTCGGTCGGCAGCACCATCAGCAACAGCGCGGTAACAACGACGGTGAGGGCGCCGGTGCGGGCGCGCCGGAGGACCTCTGCTCGATCGATCCTGGTCTGAAGCTGCATCCGTGCACTCCCCCGCCGTGAGCGGTGACACAGCCGAGAGCCACATCCGTGTGGAACTGTGTTACCGCTTTGTTGACTTCTGCAGCGATCTTGGGTGCCGGGGCATGGGAAATGTAAGGATTTCGAGCAGTAATCCTCCTAAAGGCCTAGTGGTCTAGTCATATCGGGCCAGGCCACCGGCCCTCGGCGGGTTCCGAAGTTCGTAGGGTCCGGCCCCTCGCTGCTCGATTGCCGGGGCCCCCGGACGCCGCCGTACCCTTGAACGGTCATGAGCGCACTCCCCGAAGCCCCCGCCCGCACCTACGAGGTCAAGACCCACGGGTGCCAGATGAACGTCCACGACTCCGAGCGGCTCAGCGGCCTGCTGGAGGACGCCGGCTACGTCCGGGCGCACGACGGGGAGCAGGCGGACGTCGTCGTCTTCAACACCTGCGCGGTGCGGGAGAACGCCGACAACAAGCTCTACGGCAACCTCGGCCACCTCGCGCCCGTCAAGGCGGAGAGGCCCGGCATGCAGATCGCCGTCGGCGGCTGCCTTGCCCAGAAGGACCGCGACGCCATCACCACGCGGGCGCCGTGGGTCGACGTCGTCTTCGGCACCCACAACATCGGCTCGCTGCCGGTGCTGCTCGAGCGCGCCCGGGTGCAGGAGGAGGCCCAGATCGAGATCCTGGAGTCGCTCTCGGTCTTCCCCTCGACCCTGCCGACCAAGCGCGAGTCGGCGTACGCCGCCTGGGTGTCGATCTCGGTCGGGTGCAACAACACCTGCACGTTCTGCATCGTCCCCGCGCTGCGCGGCAAGGAGAAGGACCGCCGGCCCGGAGAGATCCTGGCCGAGGTCTCCGCCCTCGTCGAGGAGGGCGTCACCGAGATCACCCTGCTCGGCCAGAACGTCAACGCCTACGGCGTCGAGTTCGGCGACCGCCAGGCGTTCTCCAAGCTGCTCCGCGCGTGCGGCGAGATCGAGGGCCTGGAGCGCGTGCGCTTCACCTCGCCGCATCCTGCGGAGTTCACCGACGACGTCATCGAGGCGATGGCGACCACGCCGAACGTCATGCCCTCGCTGCACATGCCGCTGCAGTCGGGATCGGACAAGGTGCTGCGCGACATGCGGCGGTCCTACCGCCAGTCGAAGTACCTCGGGATCATCGAGCGCGTCCGCGCCGCGATCCCCGACGCGGCGATCACGACCGACATCATCGTCGGCTTCCCGGGTGAGACCGAGGAGGACTTCCAGGCCACGCTCGACGTCGTACGCGCTGCGCGGTTCTCGGCCGCCTTCACCTTCCAGTACTCCAAGCGCCCCGGCACCCCGGCCGCCACGCTGCCCGACCAGATCTCCCCGGAGGTCGTCAAGGACCGCTACCAGCGCCTCGTCGCGGTCGTCGAGGAGGTCGCCTGGGCCGAGAACCAGGCCCTCGTCGGGCGCACCGTCGAGCTGATGGTCGCCGAGGGCGAGGGACGCAAGGACGCCGCCACCCACCGCCTCTCGGGCCGGGCGCGCGACAACCGGCTCGTGCACTTCGCCGCCGACTTCTCCGCCGTGCCGGAGTCCTCCGTGCGTCCGGGCGACATGGTCATGGTGGACATCACCTACGCCGCGCCCCACCACCTCGTCGCCGATGGCGCCGTCCGGTCCGTACGCCGCACCCGCGCCGGCGACGCCTGGGAACGGCGTACGTCCGCACCCGCCCCCGCCTCCTCCGTCGGGCTCGGGATGCCGTCCCTCGGGGTGCCCGCACCCCTCCCTCCCGCCCCCGCCTGCAGCTGATCGCCTGGACCGCTGGTGCTGGAGTCCCCGGATATCCGGGGACTCCCGGCCGAGCGCGGTCGTGGTGACGTGACATGTGCGTCACCAGGACCGCACTGACCTTCAGCCCGCCAGTGGTAGCCCTTGCGGGCAGTCGGGGCAGCGAGCGATCTGACCTGTCCAACCGCGCGCCTGGAGCAGTACGGCGATCCGGGCCGCCGTGGCACACGGTCGCGCGAACACCTGGCCCCACCCGACCCGGACGGTGTTGAGGCGGTCGACGGCAGCGTCGAGGTCGCGATCGAGGTCCGCGTCCCGAGCCGAGGCGTTGTCGTGCCAGAGCCGTCCGTCGATCTCGACCAGCTGGTCGAAGCCGATGTAGGCGACGTCGCGATACACCGGCCCGAGGGCTGAGTCGCGCAGCTGCCGCCGGGCCGCGGGGAGGCCGTGCGGCCGCTCGACCCTGGTGAGGTAGCCGTGCTCGAGGACCGAGCACGTGCCCAGGTGGAGGTCGGTCAGCACGCCCCGCAGGAAGTCGCGGCGACGCACGCGTGGCCGGGCGTCGAGTCGGTCGCGGAGCCGCGTGGGCGTCGTGCGTCGTGACTGGATCGCGTCGGCGAGAAGCGAGATCGCCACGAAGTCGTCCGGCGCGCGCGAGGCGACGTCGATCAGCGCCTCCTCCGTCCGGACCCGGGGTGGGCTGGTGTTCCAGGTGACCTTCAGGTGCAGGCGCGACACCCGGTGCAGCCGATATCCTGACGGCAGCACCACCTTGCGGTCACGGCTCACTGCTATGTGCACCACGTCGTCGTCGCGCCCCGCCCTGCCTGGTCCGTCGGCGGCGCGCAGTGCGCTGTCTCCGGCCAGCGCGGCCGGCCAGGCGATGAGCACGCCGATCCACGCCCGCTGCAACCACGTCGGCGTACCGGTGTGGTCGATGAAGACGCCGTCGTGCGCCCGGACGAGGTCGCGCCGCCGCACCAACCGCTCCAGCTCATGGGGAGGCACTCCTCGCTCGGTGAGCTGGCGCCTGGCAATCACCCCGGACTGGAGGGACAACAGGTCGGCGTAAAGGCTCGTGGGCATGCTCGATCGTGCCCACCGAGAGCGAGCGACCACCACCGGCCCGGAGAGATCTGTGGAGGAGCGCTGTGCGGTCGTGGTGACGTGCCTGGCGCGACACGAGGACCACACAGCCCCGGGAGTCCCCGGATATCCGGGGACTCCCGGGGGGCGCGTCAGATCAGGCGCGAGAGATCAGGCCGGCGGCTCCGGGGACCCGTCCTCGGCCTCCTGGCCGGCCTGGGGCTCGCCCGTGGTCGCGGCGCTGTCCCGCGTGGCGTCGGACTCCTCGTCGTCGGCGCCGTCGGGCTCCTGCTGCTTGTCGTCCGGCTGGGAGATCTCGTCGGGGACGGTGTCGTCGACAGCGGGGTTGTCGTCGGTGCTGAGGTCGCGGGGCAGGCCGTTGTCGGCCGGGTCGTCCTCGATCGCGTCCACGCCACCGGGGACGAGCTGGGGCTCCTCGGCGTACGGCGTCGGCATCGGGCTCAGGTCGTCGTCCTTCATGTGTTCCCTCCCGGGGTCGAATTGTCCGATCGTGCCCAAGCGTCCCGTGCCGGGCTACCCCCGTTCGGGGGGCCAGCCGAAGGTCAGGTAGCCGACGCCGGCGAACAGGTGCGCGAGGGCGTGCGCCTCGTGGGGCACGGTCGGCTCCGGCAGCGCGGTCAGCGGGAACCAGACCAGCGCGTCCGCCTTCCCGGTCTCGACGATCCGAGGCTCGCCGCGCCAGGACCGGGCGGTGAAGAAGAAGTCGACCCGCTCCTCGATCGGCGGGCCGAACTGGCTGCGCTGCATCGTGAACGCGAAGTCCAGCTCGAGGTCGGTGATCGCGAGCTCCTCGACGGCCTCGCGGCGCGCAGCGTCGTACGCCGTCTCGCCCGGCTCGACGTGCCCGGCGGCCGCGGCCGCCCAGTGGCCGGGCATGTAGGGGACGGGCCCCCGCTGCTGGAGCAGCACCTCGGTCTCCGACGGGCCCTCGCGCAGCAGGTAGACGTACGAGGCCGGGACGAGCGCGAAATTCGCCCCCGTCACGCCTGGCTGGTGGGGGGTGCGGGCGGGACGTCGTCGTTACGGCCGTCGAGCGAGTCGAGGGCGTCGCGTGCCTTGCCGGTGGCCTTGTCGATCTTGTCGGCGTGCTTGCCGCCGGTATTCTCGTTGACCAGGTGGCCGGCCTTGTCGATGCCCTGCGCGATCTTGTCGCCGTGGTCGTCGACCGCCTTGGTGAGCTTGTCCTTGGCCTTGTCCAGGAAAGACATGGGTTCCTCCTCAGGGGGACCGGGCCCACCCCGACGGGCGGTGACTCCGGCGTCCTCGAGCCTAGCCCTGCTGGGACAATGGCAGCATGCCCCAGCCCATCGTCGCCCTCGTCGGCGCGACCGCGTCGGGCAAGACCGGGCTGAGCCTCGACCTCGCCGAGCGGCTCGGGGGCGAGGTGGTCAACACCGACGCGATGCAGGTCTACCGCGGCATGGACGTCGGCACGGCCAAGCTGCCCGAGGCCGAGCGGCGCGGCATCACCCACCACCTCCTCGACCTCCTCGAGGTCACCGAGCCGGCCACCGTCGCGCTGTTCCAGGGCTGGGCCCGCGAGGCGATCGCCGACATCCGCGGCCGCGACGCCGTGCCTGTCCTCGTCGGCGGTTCGGCGCTCTACACCCGCGCGATCGTCGATCGCTTCGAGTTCCCGGGCACCGACGACTCGCTGCGCCGTGAGCTCGAGGTCGAGCTCGAGCGGGTCGGCAGCCCGGCGCTGCACGCACGGCTGGCCGGGGTCGACCCGGAGGCGGCCGCGCAGATCCTGCCCGACAACGGGCGCCGCGTCGTACGCGCGCTGGAGGTCATCGCACTCACCGGCCGGCCGTTCAGCGCCAGCCTGCCCCGCCTGGAGTACGTCGACCCGCTGACCGTGCAGGTCGGTGTCGACATCGACCGGCCGACGCTCGACGAGCGGATCGCCCGCCGGGTCGACGAGATGTTCGCGGCGGGCTTCGTGGACGAGGTCGAGGCCCTGCTCGCGCAGGGACTGGGGGAGGGCCGCACCGCCAACCGCGCCATCGGCTACCGCGAGGTGATGGGGTTCCTCGCGGGCGACCGCACGCTCGCCGAGGCCGTCGAGCAGACCAAGGTGGCCACCCGCCGCTTCGCCCGGCGCCAGGACTCGTGGTTCCGCAAGGACCCCCGCATCGTGTGGGTCGCCCACGACGACCCCGACCGCGTCGAGAAGGCCGTCGCGGCCGTGGAGGCAGTGCGGGCGGAAGCAGTGCCCGCGGAGGACGATCAAGCCGACTGTCGGTGAGCGGTGCCATGGTGGACCGATGGCGACCATCTACTACACCGGCTGCTCCCTCGACGGCTTCATCGCGACCCCCGACCACTCCCTCGACTGGCTGACCTCGCGCGACATCGACCTGGAGGGGCCGATGGCCTATCCGGCGTTCAGCGAGCGCACGGGTGCCTGCGTCATGGGGGCCAACACCTGGCAGTGGATCCTCGACCACGACGAGGACCCGTGGGGTCCCAAGCCGACGTGGGTGGTCACCCACCGCGAGTTCGCGCCGTCGCAGCAGGTCCGCTTCACCGACGCCGACGTGCGCGACGTCCACGCCCAGATGACCGAGGTCGCCGACGGCAAGGACCTCTGGATCGTCGGGGGCGGCGAGCTCGTCGGACAGTTCCACGACGCCGGACTGCTCGACGAGGTCTGGATCCAGTACGCCCCGTGCACCCTCGGCGGCGGCGCCCCCGTGCTGCCACGGGCGGTCGAGCTGAAGCTGGAGGAGGTGGCGCGCAACCGCGACTTCGTGTGCGCGCGGCACACCGTCGTGCGCTGATCCGCGCCGGCGGAATGCCGACACGCCGCCCCACCCTGCGGGCGTGGACACGGCCCCAGGCGGCAGGCAGGGTAAAGACACTCCCCGTCTCGGAAGGCTTCCCCATGCACCAGCTCACCCGGCCCGCCGTCGCCACCCTCGCCACGGCCGGCCTCCTCCTCGCGCCCCTCGTCGCCGGAGCCGCGCAGGCACGCCCCGGCTCCAGCGGGAACGCCGCCCCCGCCGCCGGCGCCCCCGACCTCCGCCCCACCGCCAAGGACCCGACCGCCATCGGCAAGGGCGGTGCCATCAGCACCGTCGACCCGGAGGCGAGCGCAGCCGGGCTGAAGGTGCTCAAGCAGGGCGGCAACGCCGTCGACGCCGCCGTGGCGGCTGCCGCGACCCTGGGCGTGACCGAGCCCTACAGCGCCGGCATCGGCGGTGGCGGCTACTTCGTCTACTACGACGCCAAGTCCGGCAAGGTCCGCACGCTCGACGGCCGCGAGACCGCGCCCAGCAAGATGCCGCAGGACGCCTTCATCGACCCCGCCACCGGCAAGCCCTACAACTTCACCCCCGAGCTCGTCACCAGCGGCGTGAGCGTCGGCACCCCCGGCACGCTCGCCACCTGGGACAAGGCACTGGCCAACTGGGGCACGCTCTCCCTCGCTGACGCGCTGGCCCCCGCGACCAAGGTCGCCACCCGCGGCTTCAAGGTCGACGAGACCTTCCGCCAGCAGACGCTCGACAACGAGGAGCGGTTCGCCGCCTTCACGGACACCAAGAAGCTGTTCCTGCCCAAGGGCGACGCCCCGGCCGTCGGCTCCGTGTTCCGCAACCCCGAGCTCGCCGCGACCTACGACCTCATCGCCGACAAGGGCATCTCCGCGTTCTACCGCGGCCCGCTCGCGCGCCTGATGTCCGACGTCGTGCGCAAGCCGCGCACGACCAAGAACACCGAGCTGCCGGTGCCCAAGGGCTACCTGACGCCCCGCGACCTGCGCGACTACAAGGTCCGCTCGCAGCGCGCCACCCGCACCTCCTACCGCGGTCACGACGTCTACGGCATGGCGCCCTCCTCGTCCGGTGGCACGACGGTCGGTGAGGCGCTCAACATCCTCGAGCGCTACGACCTCTCCGCGATGACCGCCGAGCAGGCGCTGCACCACTACCTCGAGGCGAGCGCCCTGGCGTTCGCCGACCGCGGCAAGTACCTCGGTGACCCCGCCTTCGTCGACGTCCCGGTCAAGCGGCTCCTCGACGACAAGTTCGCCGCCGAGCGTGCCTGCTCGCTCAGCTCGACCAAGGCCGCCACCAAGCCGGTCGCCGCGGGCACCGTGACGTCGTACGACGGCGTGTGCTCGCCCGCGACCGCCAAGGGCGAGACCGACGCCGACACCGAGAACATCTCCACGACCAACCTCACCGTCGCCGACAAGTGGGGCAACGTCGTGGAGTACACCCTCACCATCGAGCAGACCGGCGGCTCCGGCATCACCGTGCCCGGCCACGGCTTCCTGCTCAATAACGAGCTGACCGACTTCTCGACGACGTACGACGCCGCCGACCCCAACCGGATCCAGCCGGGCAAGCGGCCGCGCAGCTCCATGTCCCCGACGATCGTGCTCAAGGACGGCAAGCCGTTCCTGGCGCTCGGCTCGCCCGGTGGCTCGACGATCATCACCACGGTCCTGCAGATGCTGGTCAACCGGATCGACCTCGGGATGAGCATCGAGGAGGCGATCGCGGCGCCGCGCGCGACCCAGCGCAACACCGCGAGCGTGACCGCGGAGCCGGCGTTCATCGCGGCCTACGGGACCGGGCTGACCTCGCTCGGCCACACCTTGGTCCCGGCCGGTGACGCGTTCACCAGCGCCGCCGAGATCGGCGCGGCGACGGCGATCGAGTTCGGCTCGCGCTCGCGCTCGTTGAGGTAGCGGGCGAAGACCCGGACGCCGTTGCCGCACATCTCGCTGACCGTGCCGTCGGCGTTGCGGTAGTCCATGA